>Ga0310811_10000050_pt1 | contig 197672 bp, 186 predicted proteins | sample YCmetagenome_FD_207642 | JGI IMG/M metagenome (GOLD analysis project Ga0310811, IMG submission 207642) | Soil microbial communities from experimental microcosm in Duke University, North Carolina, United States - YC | ecosystem: Engineered > Artificial ecosystem > Soil microcosm > Unclassified... | reverse complement strand
ATGATCATGCCGAACCCCAGGCCCAGGCAACCCATCAGCAACACTATTACCGGGAACAGTAATATATACCAGTTAGCGCCAAAATAACGCCCGCTGGACCAGTAATAAATTACCATGGCTAAAAACAGCAACATCTGCACACCAAAACGTATAAGGTTTGATGCCACGATACTTAAAGGCATTATTAAACGCGGGAAATACACCTTTCCGAAGATATTGGCATTATCCTTAAACACGGTGCTGGTTTTATTAAGGCAATCGGCAAAATAGTTCCAGGCGGTTATACCGGCAATATAAAAAAGAGGTTGCGGCAAACCATCGGTAGAGATGCCCGCCAGGTTGCCAAAAACAAAAACAAATATGATGGTGGTAAATATAGGCTGAATAAAAAACCACAGCGGCCCTAATATGGTCTGTTTATAAAAACTAACAAAATCGCGGCGTACCAAAAGCAGCAACAGGTCGCGGTAGGCCCAAACATCTTTCAGGTGCAGTTGAAAAAGGCCGTTATTGGGTTTTATTTCCAGGTCCCAGTGCTCATCATGTGTATGCGTTGATGTTGAATCCATTAATTATTTTGCCTTACACAATTATACTAAAGATTATACCAAAGTAGTAAATTTATAAAAACAGACTTATTATTACCGAATTATGTTTTAGTGATAATTATTATTGGAGAATAATAATATATTAAGTTAGAATTAATAAATAAAGCCTCCTCGCACTCGCTGCTTGGAGGCTTAAACCTAAACCTTATCACAATAAGTAAGTGAGGTTCACTTACAATACATATGAAGCGACTAATATAATAATAAATATTTAATTACCACACCAGTTTGTTCAAACATATAGCTATTGGGAGTATAAAAAATGGCGGTTCGCCAAAAAAACCCACTAAATGGCACAAAAAAGCCAGAAAATAATATTTACAGATTTATTGCATTTCGTTAACATGCAGTAATAAATTACTGTATGCATTAACTTCTTCTGCGTATTTTTTACCGTTTACGGCAATAAACAGCTTATTATGTTCAAAATCGAAATCAATATCCGTCTCGTAAATGTATGATGCATTACCTATCATCCGGCCGCTAAAGTCATCGTTAACCAGGCATTTGGTGTAGCCGCCTTTGTTAAAAAGGGTTATCCATTCGCCCTTGTTTACCAAACCGTTTATAACCGCCGATACCGTTGTGGCAAACATACCTGTACCACATGAATAAGTGATACCTACCCCACGCTCATATGTAGCGACATATATGCTGGTAGCGCTAATTATTTTGCCAAGGTTTACGTTAACGCCATTAGGCAGAACGCTTTGCAGGTTATTGGCCTTTTCGCCAATGGCTTTTAAACTATCCTCGTTAATTTCATTAACAAAACCGGCAATATGCGGGTTGGGCATTGCCAATGCGGTAAATTTTATTTCGGTTGAAAGCTCGGGGATCAACTCATTTATTAATTTAGGGCCTTTAATATTGATAGGTACAGCCGAGGGTGCAAAATCTGCTTTAGGGAAAGTAAGTTCGTAAGCGGTTATATCCTCATAAAAATCGCCAACCAAATTAAGGGGATATTTTATACCGGTAGTGTTTTCAATAACAACATCGGGCTTATTCAACTGCTCAGCAACATAGCGGGCAACTATTCTTATTCCGTTACCGCACATTTCCGCTTCCGATCCATCGGCATTAAATATTACCATCTTGCCATCGGCAACACTATTATCTACATATAAAATGCCATCGGCGCCAAACTCAGAATTCCTGTCGCACAAAAATAAGGCAAGTTGTTTTTTCATGGCGTGGGTTACAGCGCCATTATACGCTCTAATATCTATCAGGAAAAAATCATTGCCAGACCCCTGGCTTTTTAAAAGCGAAAACCTCATTGCTATATTGTTCAATTATTGCAAAAATACAATATCCACTCAAATATCGGCTAAAAGGGGTTATATAGTGTCATTGGCAAATAACATTATAGCTGTTACTTATATTTCAACACTTCTGCTTCTATATGGTTATTGGCTGCCGGCATAATGATCACTGCGTCGCCGCCTGCTTTTTTGGCAAAGGCAACCATGTTATGTTCAATTGTTGTTTTAACGTACTTATGGCTCAGTAAATTTCCAATAATTTTATAATCCCTTTTCACCTCATTTGGCGAGTAGTAAATATCAACCCTGGTTGTCGGCGTAAATTTACTACCCATGTAAGTGGGAGGTAAGCTACAAGCAGAAAGGAATGCACAAAGAATGAGGATAATGCTATAATTTTTCATTAGTTCTATCTTGCTTATATATTAGTTTTGCCGATTGTTTTGGGTTATACCAAAGCCCTGCTAATAGAATCAAATATAGCTATAAGGCCGATTTGTAACCGCTTTAATGCCGGGTTTCTTCTTATTTTTTGCTCATAGCCATTTGTGACTATAACTGTTAATCCATTATATTTCCCTTGTAGTAAGGCATTTAACTACTAAAATACTTTTTAATTTATACTGTTATCTTAAAAATCATTGAATTACCCGCCTGCTGTGTAACATTTTGCTTACAATGATAATTCGCATCATAAACAGAAAAGAAAATGCCGTTGGTGATTTGGGAATTTTATTCCTCATAGTTAAACCCACATCCACATACTCCCCACCGGGAATATTAACTGGTTGATTGCGTTTGTTAACCTCACAGTTAAATTGGTGGTTATTTACCATCATTTGACACCATTTTTACACGATCGAAAATTGTAGCACCATACTTGTTTATAGGTTTATGGGTATGAGCGATCTGCCCTGCTAAAACCTATACGATTATGCAACCTGACGTTAAAAAACAATTCGGCAATTATAAAAGGGTAGCTTTAGTTATTGCTATATTATTTATCCCAATGTTGGGTTTTTCAAAAACCAAAACCGGATCTATAGAATTTTTAAAATCGTGCAACGGCTTTAATGGCATTAAATTAGGGCAGGATATAAGCGAAATACAACCTTATAAATTAGCTTTTATGGATGGTAACAGCCAGCTTGATGCTGATAGCTGCGTTAGCTATGTGTTTCAGGACGACTCTGTTTTAAAAGTGGATTCAGATTTTAACTTGCAGCAGGTAGCTATACGCACTTATAAAAATAAGATAGTAAACATCTATCTTTTCTTTAAAATGACCGATTCGTATAAAGCATTAAGGGATTTTTTGAAAGATTACGGCCAGTTCAATGAGTTACCAAAGGAATATGCTGCTATTTATAACTGGAATACAAGTTCGGTGAACCTATCATTAAAATATGAAGCAAAAACCGATTATGGTATAGCTGTTTTTACCTGCAATGAACTACAGCGGGATATAGAAACGATGAAGGAAAGCCAAAAGGTATTTGAAAACTTCACCCAATCATTTGCTTCGGCCCCTGTTTATAATAATCAAAGCCAACCTGGCGATACACAAACCGCTAAATAAAAATTATATATCAACATAACCCTTATCCTAATTACAAAAGAAGCCTTTCCAAATGGAAAGGCTTTCTTATTTTAAATAGATTCCGGCTTTCGACTTTTACCTTTAAGCTTTTACCTTAAGAAGCCATTTGCCTCCTGATGATATTTAGTGCGCCGCCGGCTTTAAACCATTCTATCTGCTGTGCATTGTAGGTATGGTTTACCTGGAATTGCTCTGTCGAGCCATCTTTGTGGTGCAGCACTACGGTTAACTGTTTGCCCGGTGCAAAAGTGGTTAAACCTACAATATCAAAGGTATCGTCTTCCTGTATTTTGTCGTAATCGTTGCTATCGGCAAAAGTAATGCCCAGCATGCCTTGTTTTTTAAGATTGGTTTCGTGTATACGTGCAAATGATTTTACCAGTATGGCACGTACACCTAAATGGCGTGGTTCCATTGCCGCATGCTCGCGCGATGAACCTTCGCCATAATTTTCATCACCAACTACTATTGTACCTATGTTATGCGCTTTATAATCGCGCTGGGTAGCAGGTACAGGGCCATACTCGCCGGTGAGTTCATTTTTAACGCTGTCGGCAGTATTATTAAAGTAGTTGATAGCACCAATAAGCATGTTGTTCGATATGTTATCCAAATGTCCGCGGAACTTCAGCCATGGCCCGGCCATTGAAATATGGTCTGTAGTACATTTGCCTTTAGCTTTGATCAGCAAATTTAATCCTTTCAGATCTGTGCCTTCCCATGCTGCAAATGGTTCTAATAATTGCAGGCGCGATGATTTTGGATCAACAATTACCTGTACCTGGCTGCCATCCTCGGCTGGTGCCTGGTAGCCGGCATCCTGTACGGCATAGCCTTTCAGCGGCATTTCAATACCTTCAGGCTCATCGAATTTAACCTGTTCGCCGTTCTCGTTGGTAAGCGTATCAGTAAGCGGGTTAAAGGTCAAATCTCCTGCTATTGCAAAGGCGGTAACAATTTCGGGTGATGCCACAAACGCGTGCGTGTTGGGGTTACCATCCTGCCTTTTGGCAAAATTACGGTTGAACGAAGTAATGATAGAGTTTTTGCGTGTCGGATCGTCAGTGTGCCTTGCCCACTGGCCAATACAAGGGCCGCAAGCATTAGCAAGTACCACGCCGCCCATATCTTCAAAAGTGCCCAAATAACCATCGCGTTCAACCGTATAACGCACCAATTCCGAACCCGGGGTAATGGTAAACTCCGCTTTTGTTTTTAAATGTTTATCGGTTGCCTGTTTAGCAATAGACGCTGAACGGGTAATATCTTCGTATGATGAATTGGTACATGAACCGATCAAACCAACTTCAAGCTTTGTAGGCCAGCCATTTTCTTTTACTGCTGTCGCGAATTTAGAGATAGGCCAAGCCAAATCTGGAGTGAACGGCCCGTTTACATGTGGTTCCAGTTCGCTCAGGTTTATTTCTATCACCTGGTCAAAGTATTGCTCAGGGTTGGCGTAAACTTCAGCATCGCCGGTTAAATGTTCGGCAATGGCATCAGCCATTTCAGCAATATCGGCACGCTTAGTGCCTTTTAAGTAAGCGGCTGATTTTTCATCATAACCAAATATCGAAGTTGTAGCGCCAATTTCGGCACCCATGTTACAGATGGTACCTTTACCGGTAGCTGAAAGCGAACGTGCGCCTTCGCCAAAATATTCAACAATAGCGCCTGTGCCACCTTTTACGGTTAATATACCGGCAACTTTCAATATTACGTCTTTAGCCGAGGTCCATCCTGATAATTTACCGGTTAGTTTTACACCTATCAGTTTCGGGAACTTTAGCTCCCATGGCAATCCGGCCATCACATCGCAGGCATCGGCACCGCCAACACCAATAGCTATCATACCCAAACCACCCGCGTTAGGGGTGTGTGAATCTGTACCTATCATCATACCACCCGGGAAAGCATAATTTTCCAAAACTACCTGGTGAATGATACCCGCGCCCGGTTTCCAGAAACCTATACCATATTTATCTGAAACTGATGCCAGGAAATCATAAACTTCCTGGTTCACATCCTTAGCTGTTTTCAAGTCGGTATTAGCACCGTCGCGAGCCTGTATCAGGTGGTCGCAATGTACGGTTGAAGGTACGGCAACCTGCGGGCGGCCTGCCTGCATAAACTGTAAAAGCGCCATTTGGGCGGTAGCATCCTGCATTGCAACACGGTCGGGGGCAAAATCAACGTAGTCAACACCCCTGCCGAATGCTTTTTGAGCATCGCCTTCGCTAAGGTGGGCATATAGAATTTTTTCGGTTAGGGTAAGTGGTTTGCCGGTCGCTTTACGGGCAGCAGCCACGCGGGTGCTGTAGCGGTCGTAAACCTTTTTGATCATATCTAAATCAAAAGCCATGGTATTTGATTTTATAAAGGTAAATATTCTGAAAAATCACGCTATAAATAGCATAGGCGGCGAATTTACAAAAATTGCCGCTAAAAGGAAGTCAGCGGTTTGTACAATTGTTATTTGGAGATGTTCTAAATTAGTAAATGGCTAACCAGTGGTTAGAAATTAGTAAAATTGATTATGCAATATTTTACTAATTGATAATCACAATAAATAGATATATTAGTAAGCATGAAATTATCCCTGATTAATTTTTGCTGCGTAATGGCACTAGCCGCCACATTGTTATCAATGAAAGCCGACAATAACAGGAAAGACCTGCTATGCCACAAATGGGTACAATTTGCTTTAAAACGAAATGGTGATACAGCACCCACGCCGGTTGATAAATCGATGGCGAAAAGCTGCTTTTTTAACCCGAACGGAACTTATGAGGAATTGATGGGCTTAAAAGTTACCGGGCATTATTTTTTAAATCAGGCCCAATCAAAAATTGCCCTGAAATTTGAGGTTATTAACGGGAAAACGATGCCAGTTTCAGCCGATACTACCAAACATTATAATATCGTCATCTTAAGGCTAACTAAAGATACGCTGATCTACGGGCTGGAAGCATATTATGGCGAAAAGCGGGTTTATGGGCACGATGACTGGTATTTTGTGAGGGAGAAATAACTTTATTACCTACGCTAATGTTTCGAAGGAGTAACCTTGATTTTTCCAAATCTCCATTGCCCTCGGTAATACATATTCCAGCCGCTCATAAGCCTTCAGGCTGTCATGAAATACCACTATTGATCCGCTTTCAGTATGCTTCAGTACATTTTGTAAGCATTTCTCCGGGCTTAGGTTTATATCAAAATCGCCGCTTAATACATCCCACATTATAATTTTAATTTGTGGTTTCGCATTTTTTAGTAGTTTTATCTGCGAGCGTTTTATACGCCCGTAAGGCGGGCGAAACAGGTTAGTGTGCAATATCTTATCGGCCTTTAGCGTATTTTGCAGGTAAATATCGGTGGCGGTATCCCAGCCGTTCAGGTGATTATAAGTGTGATTGCCAATAGCATGACCATCATTTTTTACCTGTTCAAAAATGTCGGGATGCTTGTTTACGTTATCGCCGATACAGAAAAAAGTGGCTTTCGCACATTGCTGCTTTAAAATATTTAATACAAATGGTGTAACAATAGGGATAGGTCCATCGTCAAAAGTAAGATAAATGCAAGGTTTGCCGGGTTTTACATCCCAAATAAGTTCAGGATAAAGTTTTTTTAACAGCCAGGGCGATTTAACCAGGTACATGTACAAAATAAGTTAAATGTTTCCATCATTACGTTAAACAATATAATTAAGTGCAATATAAACCGGTTTGTTTTTTAATTTGCACACCATAACCTTATGATACAAAAGATACTTACATCAATAAAAATCAGCCTACTTTGCCTTATAATATTACTGCCGGGCGCATTTACGGCACGTGCCCAACAGGTAATTACTTTACAAAAGGCAGTAGCGCTTACGCTTGAGCGTAACCTTACCATTAAGCAATCAAAACTTACTGAGGCATTGGGCGCCGAGGATGTAAGACAGGCAAAGGCTAACCAGTTGCCCACTTTAAGCGTTAACCCACAGGCATCATATAGTTTTGGCCGCAGCCCTAACTTAACTACTTATTCATATACCAGCCAGTCGTTCCTATACGTTAATGCACAGGCTTCGTTAGGAGTTAATTTATTCCAGGGCGGCCAGTTGCGTAACCAGGTGCTTGAAAATAAGCTGATATTGGATGCCGATAAAACCAGCACCGAAAAAGTTAAGAACGACCTTTTACTGAACGTAGTGGTTGATTACTTGCAGATATTAACAAACCAGGACCTGGTATCTGCCGCCAACCAGCAAATAGATATAGCCAAAATTACATTAGACAGGGCACAGAAAAACTTTAATGCAGGGAACCAAACGCTCGCCGACCTCTCGCAGGCTAAAGCCGGCTTATCAACTGCCGAATTAAATCTTACCACTGCCCAAAACCAACTGGCATCTACTTTACTTACGCTGAAGCAATATATGGAAATGAACCCCGATTCGGATATTACTATCGAAAAACCCGATATCAGCAAATTAACCAATATAAGGCTGGCTTTTGATGAAAATGAAGTAGTAAATACAGCCATGCAGCATTACCCCGATGTTCGCCTGGCTGAAATACAGCAAAAAGGCTACGAGCAAGCCATTAAAGTGGCAAAGGGTTATTATTATCCTACGCTTTCGCTTTTTGGTGGTTTAGGCACCAACTATTCAAGCATATCTCAAAATGTAACGGGTGTGGTTACATCAACACAGCAAATTGGGGTTGTACAGGGTACTAATACTCCCGTAGTTACATCTATTCAACAGCCCGTTTATGCAAGTTCGTACGGCCTTGGCAGTCAATTTAACAATAACTTTAATCAATCATTTGGGTTAAGCCTGCAAATACCAATATTTAACCACTCAACAGCCTCGGTAGCTGTTAAAAAGGCAAAATTGAATTATGAGTATTCAGAGCTAACCACACAGCTTGCAAAGGATAACCTAAGTAAAACCATTGCCCAGGCATTGCTTGACCTGAAAGCTGCTGAAAAGAGTTATATATCGGCACAGCAAACCTACGAGGCAGATAAGGAAGCATTTAATACCGTTAAGCAGCGTTACGATGTAGGATTGGTCAACTCGCTTGATTATAACACATCGTTAACCAATTATAACAAGGCCGAAAATGATATGATAACAGCCAAATATACATTGGTATTCAGAAGCAAGGTTATCGATTATTATTTGGGCAACCCGATTCAACTTTAACAATCACAATAAAATAAATCCGAAATCGAACATCCGAAATCCGAAATAAAAATATCATGGGAAAAACTACTAAATATATACTGATCTCAGTTGGTGCATTGATTCTTCTGCTGATCATACTTAAGGTTACAGGCGTAATTGGAGGCCCTAATGCCACACAGGTTGCTACCGATAAGGCATCAAAACGCGATATTACCGAAACGGTTACCGCCAGCGGCAAAATAAAACCGCACCTGGAGGTTAAAATAACAGCTGAAGTTTCGGGCGAAATTGTTGAACTGCCTGTAAAGGAAGGCGATGTAGTTAAGAAAGGCCAGCTCCTTTGTAAGATCAGGCCCGACATTTTGAAATCGGGATATGACCGTGCGGTGGCATCATATAATACCCAAAAAGCAAGTGTAGGCAACTCCAAACAAATGCTGGCACAGGCACAGGCAACTTACGATAACCAGGCATCGATCTATAAACGCGATAAGGAGCTATTCAATAACAAAGTGCTTACCGCCGCCGAATTTGATGCTGCCAAAGCCAGCTACGAAGGCGCTAAAGCTGCGTTAGAGGCTGCAAAACAAAATGTTGTTGGCGCAAACTTCGGCCTTGTGCAGTCATCTGCCTCTGTACAGGAAGCACAGGCCGATCTGGACAAAACAAGCATTTTCTCGCCTATTGATGGCGTTGTTTCAAAACTTTCAGTTGAAAAAGGCGACCGCGTGCTGGGTACCATACAAATGGCTGGTACCGATATCATGACGGTATCTGACCTTAGCAAAATGGATGTGAACGTTGATGTGAATGAAAATGATATTAACCGAATAGCACTTGGCGATTCATCGAGCATTGACGTAGATGCTTTTCCCGATAAAAAGTTTGATGGCGTGGTATCTGAAATAGGCAGCTCGGCCAATGTGGTAGGCACCAGCGCCGACCAGGTGACCAACTTTACTGTTAAAGTACGCATCAACCCTGAATCATATATGGCACTGCTGAATAAAACAGCTGCCAATCCTTCGCCTTTCCGCCCGGGTTTAACCTCAACGGTTGATATCCGGACAAACCATACAAAAGGTTTATCAGTACCTATACAATCCGTTACCACACGCGATGATCCGAAAGCTGCCAAACCGGCCAATTCAGACAATAACGATAATAGCAAACCGGCAAAAACTACCAATGCACCTTCTAAAGAGTATGTATTTGTTTACAATGCAGGCAAAATTAAACAGGTATTAGTAACCACCGGCATACAGGATGATACTTATATACAGGTATTGACCGGTTTAAAAGATGGTGACGAGGTTGTTTCTGCGCCTTATGATGCCATTTCAAAAACACTGAAGGACGGTATGATGGTGCAGAAAGTTGACAAATCGAAACTGTTTAATAAACCTTCTGATAATTAATATATCAGCAGGCTTATAGTATTATACTGTATAAGGTGCTGTCTCACTTTGAGACACTTATTGCAAAAACAACCCTTATACAAGGCGTTTTTATGGTAAAAACGAGCCAAATATGTCCCTTTTTTATGCTTTTTTTAGGATAAAATAACGTTTTTTGCCTGTTTTTGAAGCTAAAAAATCACGTTTTGGAGGCTTTTATGGTTTAAAAACCGCTTATTTTGAGCGATTTTGAGCTTTTTTGGATTATGCCTATGCGGGTGTTTCAAAGTGTCTCATTTACTTAAATGAGACATTGCCCGAATTATGATGTGGGATAAAAAGTTTCAAATCTTATATCTTTGCTCATGCCTAAAAACAAAATAGCAGTTATTGGTGGCGGCAGTTGGGCTACGGCCAATATTAAAATGCTGGCCGATAATACTACCCCGAAAGAAATATTCTGGTGGATGCGCAATGCCCACGCAGTTGAGCATATCCACAAATTTGGCAACAATCCTAATTATTTAAGTTCGGTTAATATAAAGTTGCCGGCTGAGAATATATCTACCAATCTTAAACATCTAATTCAGCAAGCTGATTTCATTTTATTAAATGTACCGGCTGCATTTTTAAAAGAAGCGCTCGAAGGCATCACCCCGGCCGACCTTGCCGGTAAAAAAATAGTATCGGCCATAAAAGGTATAGTACCCGATGAGAACCAGATCATCGGCGAATTTTTGAACCAGCATTATAACATACCGTTCGATAATTTTATCGTTATCAGCGGCCCCTGTCATGCTGAGGAAGTGGCGCTTGAAAAATTATCGTATTTAACCATCGCTTCGCGCGACATTGAGCTGGCTACTGAATTTGCCGGCATGATAAACACCCGCTATATAAAAACCAATGTGTCTGACGATATTTACGGTACCGAATATGGCGCAGTGCTTAAAAACGTGTATGCTATTGCAGGGGGTATTTGCCATGGTGTAGGCTATGGCGATAATTTCCAGGCGGTATTGATATCAAACGCCATACGCGAGCTTGAGCGTTTTGTTGATACCGTACACCCCATTGACCGCGATATAAAAGAATCAGCCTACCTGGGCGATCTTATGGTTACCGCTTACTCGCAATTCAGCCGCAATCGTACTTTTGGCAACATGATTGGCAAAGGTTACACCGTGCGTTCGGCACAACTGGAAATGAATATGGTGGCCGAGGGCTATTACGCGGTAAACTGCCTGCACCAGGTAAATAAAAATTATAAAGTACATATGCCTATATGCAACGCCGTGTATAATATTCTGTATCAGAAACATTCCCCCGCGCTGGAAATGAAACAATTGGCAGAACATTTGAGTTAATATCGATATAACTCATTAAAAACTGCCATGAAAAATTTATTTAAAGTTGCTGCAATAGCAACGGTGCTATTTGCCGCTACCCAGGTAAATGCACAAACCGTAAAAAAAGATGCCCAGAAAGTAGGGCATAAAACCTCTGAGATAGCCGCCAATGGCGCGTCAACAGTAGTTGATAAAAGGTATCGTGATAAAAGAGGCCCGCACGGAGAAATTGTTTATATTAACAAACATTCTCACTATTATTACATCAATAAAAAAGGCCACAGGGTTTATATTACAAAAGCCCAAATGACCAATGAGAAAGAAGATTAATTAAATATATGCGGGAGCTTATTACTCCCGCATTTTAAACGTTTTCATATACATGACTAAGATATATCCACACATATTTGTCGCTTTTGCATGTATAATAATGTTGTTGCCGGTAGCCTGCAACAACAATAAAACTAATCCAAAACTTATAGGCGTATGGAAATCAAAGACAGATGGCAGCTTATTAAAAATAACCGACAAGCAGTTCACCATGGAAAGCGACGCGCCGGATGCTGAGGATTACTTTGTAAAGGGCGATACCATTTTTACTTCATTCCAGGGTAACTTGCCTTATACCAAATACGCTATCCTAAAACTTGATGATCATTCGCTAAAATTGTTTACCCCTGATTCCACCAGTATCGAATTCACAAAATAAAAGCCCCCTGTTTCATCAACAGGAGGCTTTATCAAACTAAACTTAAACTAAACAATTGCCTGTTTTCAAGGCTATAAACTAAAAATTAAAATCTTCTGCGGCGTTCAGGACGATCCTCGCGGCGTTTGCCTGAAAAATCTCGGAAGCCACCACCAGAATTGCCACCGGCGTTGCTGCGTTCGCGGTTAAAGCCGCCTTCGCGCCTTTCGCCGCCACTGTTGCGATTGTAGCCGCCTTCGCGGCGCTCACCACCGTTGTTGCCACGGTAACCACCTTCGCGGCGACCACCTTCTGAACGATTGCTGCTCGTGCCTTCGCCCGATACTTCTATCCTAACCTCGCGGCCTTTAAAGTCAATGCCTTTAAAGTTGGTCATTACTTTTTCCACATCTTCATGCGGTACTTCGAAGAACGAGTACACGCCTTTAACGTCGATCTTTCCAACGGTACGGCCACTGATCTTTGAGTTGTTGCAGATATAACCCAGCAGGTCGCCACGGTTAAACTCATCAACAGAACCTAAGTTTATGAATAAACGAGTGTATTCTGATTTGCCACCATTGCGTGGGAAACGGTCACCACTACGCTCGCCGCGGTCGCCGCTGCGCTCGCCATCAAATGAACGACGGTCATCAACCGGCGCGTTCAGGTCAGGGGCGTTTTTGTAATAATCTAAAAAGCGGTTAAATTCTAACGATGCAAAGCGTTTAATAATATCTTCCTTGCTCAGTTCTTTGAACTCATCCATAATACGCGGGATGTATTGTTCAATTTGCTGCTCGTTAACTTCAACATTATGTACTTTGTGTACCAGGGCGAATAATTGTTTTTCAACAACGTCAAAGCCGGTTGGTATCTCAGCCTTTATAAATTTCTTACCGATAACGCGCTCTATCTGGCGTATTTTACCAAGCTCTTTACCGTTTATGATAGAAATAGATACACCGGTTTTACCTGCACGGGCCGTACGGCCGCTGCGGTGGGTGTAGTTTTCCAACTCATCTGGTAACGAATAGTTGATTACGTGTGTAACATCGTTCACATCGATACCACGTGCGGCAACGTCAGTAGCAATAAGTAATTGCAGGCTGCGCTCGCGGTAGCGCTTCATCACTTTATCGCGCTGTTGCTGTGACAGGTCGCCGTGTAATGCATCGGCATTATAGCCGTCTTTTATTAAAGATTCGGCGATCTCCTGGGTTTCAATTTTAGTACGGCAAAATACGATACCGAATATCTCAGGGTTAAAGTCAACAATACGTTTAAATGCGGCATACTTGTCACGGGCGCGAACAATATAATATTCGTGCTCAATGTTGGCATTGCCGGTATTTTTTGTGCCCATGGTAAGTTCATGCGGATCGGTCATGTATTTTTTCGCGATCCTGCGAACTTCGGCAGGCATAGTGGCCGAGAACAGCCAGGTTTTTTTCTCATCGGGTGTGGTAGACAAAATACTGTCAATATCCTCCTGAAAGCCCATGTTGAGCATTTCATCAGCTTCGTCTAACACTACAAATTTTACATCCGAAAAATCAATCGCTTTGCGGTTGATGATATCGAGCATACGGCCAGGCGTGGCCACAACAATTTGTACGCCGCGTTTAATCTGGCGTAATTGGTCTAAAATACTTGCGCCACCATATACGGCCACAACGTGTACATTGGGCATATTTTTGGCATAATTCTTCAGATCGTTAGTGATCTGTAAACAAAGTTCGCGTGTGGGGCATAAAACAAGTGCCTGCGGATGATTTTCTTCGAAATCAATAAGTTCCAATAGTGGTAAGCCAAAGGCAGCAGTTTTACCGGTCCCGGTTTGGGCTAATCCGACAAAATCGTTGCTGCCTGTTAACAATACCGGAATCGACTGTTCCTGGATTGGCGTTGGGTTTTCAAACCCTAACTCAGAGATGGCATTAACAATATCATGACGGATTCCCAGTTGAATAAATGGGTTCATGAATTTAAATAACGAATTTGGCAACATCGCCAAATCGGGCGCAAAGGTAAGGTTAATTATTGGGAATTCAAAGGCCTAGCGGGCAAAATGATGGATATTTATGCATTGACATTAAAAATATAAAAACCAGGCATCGATAAATCATTTGCAAATAGATATATTTAAAAAATCAATAATTACCTTATGGCCTTACGGAATCTCATCTTATTGGTACTTGCACTGGCAATAACCAACAATTACACATGTGCACAAACCAAAGACGTTGACTACGGTAATAATCCGGCCGCTGGTAAGTATGTAAAGCTTAGGGGCTTTAATATGTATTATGAAACTTACGGGCAAGGTGAACCTTTGCTGATCATTCATGGTAACGGCGGCTCCATTAATAATTTCAAATACCAGATACCCTATTTTGCAAAAAGCTATCATGTTATCCTGGCCGATAGCCGGGCACAGGGAAAATCTGTAGACCATACAGATTCCTTAAGCTATGAAATGATGACTGATGACCTTAATGCTTTGCTGGATACCTTGCATTTAAAAAGCTGCTACGTTATTGGGTGGAGCGATGGTGGAATAAATGGGCTTTTGATGGCCATCCGCCATCCTGATAAAGTGAAGAAACTTGCGGTTACAGGTGCTAATCTCTGGCCCGACAGCACCGCGGTTAACCCATACATGAGCAAATTGGTGTTTGATGCATATAATCATGGTATTGATTCAATTAAGAAGGTTGCAAACCCAACAGCGGCGGGGAAAAATGAACTCAAATTACTGCGATTACTTGGGTTTGAACCACACATTACAACAGCGCAGCTACATACCATTAGCTGCCCCGCACTTATAATAGGTGGTGACCAGGATGTAATACGACCCGAACATACCATGCTCATTGCCCAAAATATTAAACAATCATTTTTGTGGATATTACCCAATTCGGGTCATTCAACGCCCATTTATTTCAAGGATGAATTTAATGCCACTGTAGCCAGGTTTTTTGCCGATCCGTATCGTAAAAGGGAGGGGTTTGACGTGTTAAGGTAATAATTATGAAGACGAATAATGCAACAATATGACACCTGAACTAAACCGGTGCTGCGATATAAATTTTAAAGGCAATAGCACGCTATTAAACAGCGCTATACCATTACCCAATACAACCGGGTGCAGCCATAAAAGTAGTTCTTCAACCAACCCATTTTTCAGCAAGTAACGCAGCAAGGTAATACTGCCCAACACCATAATATCCCGCCCCGGCCTGCTTTTAAGCTCCCAGACCCTGTCGTGCACATTGCCGTTTAGTAATACCGAATTATCCCACTTTAACTTTTTAAGCGTTTTCGATACCACAACTTTTTCGTAACCGTTCATCATACCGGCAAAGGCCAGGTCTTCGCGTGGATAACATAGGTCGCGGTTCATTTTCGGCCAGTAAGCGGCCATGGCTGTGTAGGTTTTGCGGCCCAGTAAAATGGTATCTGCCTGGCTTAATTGCAGGCACAGCCTTTCGGCCATGCCTGCTGTCCAGTAATTTGTGTGCCAATCCAGCTCTCCATTGGGCCCGGCCACAAACCCGTCGAGGCTCATATTTACCGAAGCTATTATCCGCCTCATTGTATTTTATGCAGGTGAATATTTAAGCAGCACAATACCGCAATCAAATGCCTTGCTTTCATTAAGCTTCAGGCTGATGTTGTTTGCTGTTTCGCCAAATATGGTCAGCCCCCGGGGTATAGCAGTTGGATTTAAGAACAGGTACAATTCATCAATAAGGCCCTCTTTTATTAGCGATGTTACAAACCCCGCACCTCCATATACAATAATATCCTTACCCTCCTGCACTTTTAACTTATTTACCTCATCGGCAACATTACCTTTGGCCAAAACTGTGTTTTCCCAGGTCGATTTGTCAAGCGTTTTAGTGAACACTACTTTGTGGGCACCCACCATTTTTTTAGCAAAATCGCGGCTTGGGTCTTCCGGATTTTTTGCAGCCTTGTCCCAGTGAGTTATAAAACCGTCGGTCATTTTCCTGCCTAACAAAATGGTATCAGTGCTGTCGGTAATATCGGTAACACACTGTTTAATATCGTCGCTCCAGTTCCAGGTCATCCAGTCCAGCTCGCCGTTTGGTCCTGCAACGTATCCGTTAGTGGATAGCTGCATCTGTAATTTTAGCTTTCTCATCGCTGCTATAATTTTACAGGCAGTTACACAGCCATATCGGGTTTGGCCGATGCTGTTAAAGCCAGTTTTTTATGGTAGTATATATATGCAGCGGCTGCCAAAGCCAGGAATATGAACATAAAGTACCATGAACCTTGTGGTGGCGGCACGCAATACAATGAATAGGTAGCTGCAATAAGGTCGAAAGTTAAACCTGCATAGGCCCATTCTTTTAAGCGTGGATAGCCGGGGATCAATATAGCTACAGCACCTAACATTTTTGCGAGCCCTATAAAGGGTATAAAATAAACAGGGTAGCCCAGCCCGTCATGAATGCCTTTTACTTCATCGGCGGTTTTTAAAAGTGCTGGGACGCCCGATCCGAACATTACAAAGGCAAATAAAATGGTAAACACCCAGTACAAAATTTTTGTGGTTTTCATGATTTATAAGTTTTGGTTAAATAATATTTTTTCGTTTTGTATGATACAAAGGTATAGCACGCAGCCATGCCGTGTGATGCCCATAAAGGACAACAAAAGGGGGCAATAGCGACATTTAAAGCCTTATGCCTTAAATATCATCAATTTATATAAATTTGATAAGGAAACCTCGTAACCATACATGAAAAACATTTGCATAATCATCCCGCAGGAATCGGTGCCTGCCGCCATAGTCGATCCCCGCTATATGTTTAGCACTATAAACCAGTTTTTAGCCGAGGCTGGCAAAGAGCCTGCTTTCCATATACAACTTGCGGGGCTAACACCGCAGGTAATGCTTAATAATGGCTGCTTTTCGGTAAATACCGATGTCAACTACCGCAATGCCGCCAAGCCTGATCTTATTATTATCCCAGCCCTTTCGGGAAGTATGAAAGCTACTATCGAACTGAATAAAGAATATCTGCCCTGGATAAGGGAGCAATACAAATCAGGCGCCGAGGTGGCTTCGTTATGTTTGGGCGCATTTTTATTGGCGTCTACAGGCTTGCTGGATGGCAAGGAGTGCTCTACCCACTGGCTGTTTGCCAATGAATTCCGTGGAATGTTTCCTAATGTCACATTAACCGATGGCAGCATCATTACCGAAGCCGATGGCCTTTATTCAAGCGGCGGCGCAAGCTCCTACTGGAACTTGTTGCTGTGGCTGATAGAAAAATACACCGACCGTGAGCTCGCCGTAAGGGCAGCTAAATTTTTCGCTATTGATATTGACCGTAAGAGCCAGTCGCCGTTCATTATGTTTAATGGGCAAAAAAAGCACGAGGATAAGCCTATAAAAGATGCACAGGAATATATTGAGCAGAACGTGACCGATAAAATATCTGTCGACGAACTGGCCGACCGATTTGCCATTGGCGCCAGGCAATTTAACCGCCGTTTTAAAAAGGCTACCAACAATACCCCTGCCGAATATATCCAGCGCGTAAAAATTGAGGCTGCAAAAAAACAACTGGAAAACACCCGTAAAAATATAAATGAGGTGATGTATGAGGTTGGCTATACCGATGTGAAATCCTTCCGCAGCGTATTTAAAAAGCTGACAGGTTTATCGCCTAATGATTATAAGCATAAATACAATAAGGAGACTGGAGGTTAGGGGGTTACATAGTTCGTCGCTTGTATAGTTTACTCACCCCGACTACGCTACGCTGTCGTGCCTCTCTTCGCCTTTGGCGGAAAGAGGGTTGAAAAATAAACGTGCAGGTTGTTGAGCGAAGCAAAGACCGGTGAGTTAAAGAAGCGCGTTAACTAACCCTACCTTAACCTATCCGCCGATTTTATCAGTTTCTCATCCCGCTGTATCCCTTTAACAGCCATAATCAGCAATAATATCGCCACAGGGCACAGGAACAAGCCTATGCCAAAGTTACTGGCCGATAAGGTTACGCCACCGGTTACACTTTTGGCTTCCTGGGCTATCCAAAAACTATAACCTATGATAACCAAAATAGTGCTATAGCATAAAGTGATCTGCTGTTTGCGGTTTTTATACAGGAGTATGATAATAAACGGAAGGATACCCATCACTGCGGTAACAGCCGATAGCGCCACAAAATGGTCCTGAAGGGCTTGCTGTCCGTTTACATCAACATAAGTGCCGGTAACAGAAATGCTGATTGGTTTGGCATCTACATAAACATTATGCGCCAGTGGAAATAAATAAAGGGCTAATATGGCCAGTCCGGCTAAAAAAAGGTATATACTTTGTATGCGTTGTAACATGATTAAATTTCTATTTTATTAAAGCAAAGATAGAATTGTTTTAAGTAAATTATAGGCTGCATCATTCACAGATGATTATCTTTACACCGTGGCAACCAACCAGCGCTTTTTTATCGAACTTTCCTACGATGGCACCAACTATCATGGCTGGCAGGTTCAGCCTAATGCCATTACAGTTCAGGAAATTTTAGATAAGGCGTTAAGCACAATTTTACGCCAACCGATTGAAACTCTCGGCTGCGGGCGTACCGATACCGGCGTACACGCCAAACAGTTTTTCGCGCATTTTACCCCCCAGCCCCCTGAAGGGGGAGCTTTTGAAGATCATGGCGTATTGATCAGAAGTTTGAATTCGATTTTGCCAACCGATATTGCTGTAAAGCGGATATTTCCGGTTGCGCCGGATGCCCACGCCCGTTTTGATGCTACCTTACGGTCGTATGAATACCACATACATTTTAATAAGGATCCCTTCAAACATAATTACTCTTGGTTGCTGCGCGATGAACCCGATATTAAACGCATGAACGAGGCGGCAAAGATCATTATGGAATACACCGATTTTAGCTGTTTCAGCAAATCGAACACCCAAACCAAAACCAACAATTGCAAAATCTCCACCGCCGAATGGGTTAAAACCGATGGCGGCATCATCTTTCATATTTCTGCGGATAGATTTTTACGCAATATGGTACGCGCCATTGTGGGTACGCTATTGCAAGTTGGCCGCCATGAGTTAGAACCTTACGAAGTGCGCCCGATCATCAATAGTAAAAACCGCAGTAAAGCAGGCGTATCAGTCCCGGCTTGCGGATTGTATCTTACGGAAGTCATTTATTAACCCACCTAACCTCCTAAAGAGGCGACAATTATTAATTATTCAAATTCTCTGGCTACCTTTGAAATAGTGAACGGCAATAAACAAAATAACGATAGCACCCAACAAGCAGACAGCAAAGCTGCAAATCAAAAGCTCCCCCTTCAGGGGGCGGGGGGGCCATCGGCTGTTACCGGTAAAGCCCTTGATTGGCGACTGCTGATGCGCGTAATGCACTACGTTAAACCGTATCGCAGAACATTTTACGTAGCCTTATTTTTAACTATATTTTTGGCAGCCCTTGCCATTGTGCAGCCTATACTTATACAAAAAACTGTCGACGATTATATTTTAAAGGATAACTACAATGGGTTGGTTTTTATGGTTGAACTGATGATAGGAACGCTCATCATCCAAACCATAGCGCAATATTATCAAACTTATATTACCAACTGGCTGGGCGAATCCGTTATTCGCGACCTGCGCATTGATATTTTTAACCACATCACCAGCCTCCGTCTAAAATATTTCGACCGTACACCTATCGGCGTATTAATAACCCGTACGGTATCCGACCTGGAAACCATTGCCGACATATTTTCTGAAGGCCTAATCTCTATCATGGGCGATATGCTGGTAGTAATAGCTGTTATTGGCCTCATGCTTTATTTCGACTGGAAGCTGGCGCTCATCACTCTGATACCCATGCCATTCTTATTTGCTTCGACCTATGTATTTAAAGAAGCTATAAAATCTTCATTTCAGGAAGTACGTACACAAGTCGCGCATCTTAACACATTTTTGGCCGAACATATTTCGGGAATGAGCATAGTACAATATTTCTCGCGCGAGGACCAGGAATACCGCAAGTTTACCGCTGTAAACAAAAAATTCCGCGATGCAAATATCAGGTCGAACTGGTATTATTCTATTTTCTTCCCCGTGGTTGAAGTATTGTTTGCCATTTGCATGGGCCTGCTGGTTTGGTACGGCTGCAAACGCATATTGTCTGATGAACAACTTGCCTACGTTTCAACCAATAATAAACCGGTAACCGCAGGAACAATAGTGGCTTTTATACAGTTGCTGAACTTGCTGTTCAGGCCGATAAGGCAATTAGCCGATAAATTCAATACCCTGCAAATGGGCATGGTTGGAGCCGACAGGATATTCAAGGTTTTAGATACCAATGAAGTTGCCGTAAATACCGGCACATTAAGACCCACCCGGATCAAAGGTGACATTAAATTTGAAAACGTTTGGTTTGCTTATAATGATGAGAACTGGGTATTAAAAGATATAAGCCTGCATGTAAAACCAGGTGAAACACTGGCATTGGTTGGTGCCACGGGTGCAGGAAAATCATCAACTATTAATATACTGAACAGGTTTTATGAGATAGGTAAAGGTAGTGTAAAGGTTGATGGGGTGGATATACACGAATATGATGTGAATTACCTGCGCGCTCAAATTGCCACCGTAATACAGGATGTTTTTTTATTTACCGATACCATTGCCAATAATATCAGCCTGAACAATGAAACTATTACCCGTGAGCAGATCATAGCCGCGGCAAAAGATGTAGGCGCGCATGAGTTTATTGAACGACTGCCCGGTGGTTATGATTACAATGTAATGGAACGCGGCTCGACCCTTTCGGCTGGGCAGGCGCAATTAATTTCGTTCATCCGGGCTTTGGTTTATGACCCGGCTATTTTGGTTTTGGATGAAGCCACCTCATCGGTGGATACCGAAACCGAGATACTCATACAAAATGCCATCAACAAACTAATGCAGGGGCGCACAGCCATTGTTATCGCCCACCGCTTGTCGACCATTCAAAATGCCGACAGGATCATCGTGCTTGATCATGGCGAAATAAAAGAATCAGGCTCTCACCAGGAATTGCTAAAAATTGAGGGCGGTTATTACCGTAAACTATACGATCTTCAATTTAATTCGGCAGGAATTTCACGTTAATCAGGTTGTACCTGCCCCTTTTCCATTCCCTTTTCAGCAGGCGGGTTTTTTATAGGTTCAACGGGCTGCTCATCCCTTTCGTGCTTTTTGGCTATGTCGCCTTTATGCGGCTGGTCAGCTGTGTATTTTTTATCAGCACTATGTACCACGCTTTTATGGCCGTTATCATGGCTCCTGTGTGTCGGGGTATCGGAAGGTGATGGTTTATCGGATGAATTTGCTGGTTTTGTCATGGTAAATGATTTTTAATAATAACAGGGTGCCGGCTATTTTGTTCGTTTCGTCAGGCGTAGCAGCAACAAAGTCATACTTAATAAATTCTTCATTTATCGGTTATTACTTTGCCACAAAATATTTCCCGGCAAAATTAATACTCTTGTTAATTTTTGTTAAATACAGCTATGTTTTACAACCCATTAAATAATAATAACATATAAACTTTTACCTTTAGGGCAGGTTTGTTAATTTCGCAGGAACCAAAAGGTTGTTTTATGGAAGAATTTGAAGCAAGCACATCGGCAAAAAAAACCAAAACCATTTATATATCAACTGTTTTTGGTATTGCCATGGTATTACTCATGGTAGGCTTGCTGGGCCTTATTTTGGTACATGCCAATAATTTGAAGCGTTACGTTAAGGAAAACATTGTGCTTAATATTTTTGTAGATGATGCTGCGCATGAAACCGATGTGCTGCAGCTCCAAAAAACGCTCGATGCCAACCCCATGGTTAAGCAAACGCAGTATGTAAGCAAGGAACTTGCGGCCCGTAACCTGCAAAAAGATCTGGGCGAAGATTTTGTAAAGTTCCTTGGCTACAATCCGTTGTCACAATCGTTGGATGTATATCTTAAAGCCGACTACGCCAACAATACCGACATTGAAAAATTTAAAAGTGAGTTATTAAAAAACCCATTGGTTAAAGAGGTTAAATATCAGCAATCGCTGGTTGATGAAATGAACCAGAACCTTACTTCCATCAGCCTGGTAATACTGATTTTCGCCGGTATATTTGTCATACTTTCTGTAGCACTGATAAACAATACTATCAGGCTGGCTATTTATTCGCAACGATTCCTGATAAAATCAATGCAATTGGTGGGCGCTACCAAGGGGTTTATCCGCAAGCCATTTTTATTATATGGTATATGGCACGGGCTGCTGGGCGGTTTAATAGCCATTATGATATTGGTAGGCACCCTTTACTTCGCCGATAAGCAAATCCCCGATTTGATCATACTGCAAAACTACACCGAGTTTGGTATTGTATTTATTGTGGTTGTTGGCCTGGGCATATTTATTTCGGGTTTCAGCACGTTTTTGGCAGTTAATAAATTCTTACGCTTAAAAATATACGATCTGTACCGTTAAAGGCAAAAGCTGAAAGTAAAAAGCCTAAAGCAATATTTAATCAATAATTTTCGATAATTCAGTAATTCAATAACTAAATACATGGCACAAAAAATTACACACCCGGCAAGCCCGGTTAAAACAGCGCCAAAAGCTACCCCTAAAGCTGATTCAAAACCAGCAAGTTTTGTTTTTGATAAAAGCAATTACACCTGGTTAATTATAAGCATAGCCGTTGTGGCGTTTGGTTTTATACTAATGTCGGGCACTACTGATATTTACAGCAATACAAAAATTGTCATAGCCCCTTTAGTAGTTTTAGCGGGCTTTGGCCTGGGCTTTTACGCTATCCTGAAAAAACCGTCGGCTAAAGCATGAGTATATTACATGTTATAATTCTGGCTATCATTGAAGGATTGACAGAGTTTTTACCCGTATCATCAACCGGCCACATGGTTGTTGCCAGCTCATTAATGGGCATCAGCAACGATGTTTTTGTTAAGCTTTTCGAAATTGTTATTCAACTAGGCGCCATACTGGCTGTAGTAGTATTATATTTCAAACGTTTTTTCCGTTCCATCAACTTCTATATTAAACTGGTTGTAGGGGTTATCCCCGCTGTTATATTGGGCGTAATGCTAAAAAAATATATCGACCAGCTACTGGGCAGTCCGCTGATTGTGGGCATAGCTTTACTGGTAGGTGGGGTTATTTTGCTTTTTGTTGATGATTGGTTTAACAAACCCACTATCACCGAAGAAAAAAATATCAACTATTTTACCGCGTTTAAGATAGGTTGTTTCCAGTGCCTGGCCATGATACCTGGTATCTCGCGTTCAGCATCGTCAATAGTTGGTGGCATGTCGCAAAAACTAAGCCGTACCGCGGCAGCGGAATTCTCCTTCTTTTTAGCCGTACCCACCATGTTTGGCGCTACTGCGAAGGATCTTTGGGACTTTCATAAAGATAATCCCAACATATCTTCAGCTACCACGCACAGCTATATTGTAACCCTGATCATAGGCAGTGCAATAGCTTTTATTGTGGCCTTGCTGGCTATAAAATCATTCATTACATTTTTGGAGCAGAAAGGCTTCAAGGTGTTTGGCTGGTACCGTATTTTGGCTGGATTGGCCGTTATTATACTGTTTTATACAACTGATGCTTTGCATAATAATGAGTCACAAACATCACCTGCTAAGGCGAGGATCGAAATAAAAAGCCAGGAGCCTTTAAAGCACAAAGTTTAATTACTATATTCTATATCATTTCGGATAGCGATGAGTTTAAAACCCATCGCTATTTTTGCATATAAGCACAAGCAACTAAAATCTTACCTTTGCCGTTTATAAAACGGAATGACATTGGACGTGCAAAATCCCAAAAAAAAGGAATTCGACTTTGCTGCAGGTGAACTGCTGCTGGTAAATAAACCCTATAAATGGACCAGCTTTGATGTAGTGGGCAAATTGCGCAACGGCTTTAAGCCGCTAAAATTAAAGGTGGGCCACGCCGGTACGCTCGACCCGCTGGCTACCGGGCTACTTATTATTTGCACCGGGAAAATGACCAAGCAAATAGATACTTTCCAGGCCGAAGAAAAGGAATATACCGGTACCATGATATTAGGTGCAACAACTCCTTCGTATGATATGGAGACCGAGCCGGATGCTACATTCGATATTAGCTATATTACTGAAGAGCAAATAAAAGCCGCATGCCAGCAATTCACAGGTGATATACAGCAATACCCACCTGCGCATTCCGCTATAAAAATTGATGGTGAGCGCCTGTACGAAAAGGCCCGCCGGGGCGAGGACGTGGAGTTACGTTTACGCAATGTTACGATAACCGAATTTGAAATTACCCGTATCGAGCTGCCCGAAGTTGATTTCAGGGTAGTGTGCAGTAAGGGCACTTACATACGCTCATTAGTACATGACTTTGGTAAGGCGCTCAATAATGGTGCGTACCTTTCCAAACTCAGGCGAACCCGCAGCGGGCATTTTAAAATAGAAGATTCCTGGGAAGTAATGGAACTATTTAATTTCATAAAGGAACAAAGAAATAAATTCGAAATTGAAAGTTCGAAATCCGAAATATGAGGATCTATCATAATATCGATGAATTTGTACGGCTAAACAATGCTGTTGTCACTATCGGCACATTCGATGGTGTGCACCTTGGCCATCGTAAGATCATATCGCGTTTGAAAGAACTGGCTGAAGAATGCGGCGGCGAGTCGGTCATCCTTACTTTTTTTCCCCATCCCCGGATGATACTGCATCCCGAGGACGAAAGCCTCAAGCTCATCAATACTATACACGAAAAAGCTGCGTTGCTGGAAGAATTAGGCGTTGACCATTTAATAATCACTCCCTTCTCTCGCGATTTCTCTAACCAGGAACCCGAAGCCTATATCCGCGATGTACTGGTAAACCGCATCGGCACAAAAAAAATTGTAATAGGTTATGACCACCGTTTTGGTAAAGACAGGCAAGGGAATTTCGATACCCTGTTGAAACTATCCACAGTTTACAATTATGATGTTATTGAAATACCCGAGCAGGATATTAATGATGTTGCCGTAAGCTCAACCCGTATCCGCAACGCGTTGTTAACAGGCAACATTGAACTGGCCAATAAATTCCTGGGGTACCCGTTCTTTATTACCGGCAAAGTAGGCAGGGGCGATAAAATAGGCCGTACCATCGGCTATCCTACCGCCAATATTATTATTGAAGAAAGCTATAAACTCATCCCGTCCGACGGTATATTTTCGGCCAAAGTAAATATAAACGGCACCGACTATAAAGGCATGGCCTATATAGGCACCCGCCCTACCATCAATGGCATTACCCGCAATATCGAGGTGAATATTTTTGATTTTGATAGTGAAATTTATGGGCAGGAGGTAAGTATGCAATTCCATCATTTTGTACGGGGTGACATAAAATTCGAAGGGCTCGATCAGCTCATCATTCAACTGGCTAAGGATAAAGAAGACGTGCTGGCTTTATTAAAAGATTAACTTATATTTTATATCCTCTTCCTACGATAGGGTACATAAGCTGAATACTGTTTATTAGTCTAACCTACATCATTCCCATTTGTTTAAATTTGGTTCGATGAAAAAATTGGTTTGCGGTGATAGTAATGATCTAAACAGAGTAGCCCATGTTGCATAAAACCCGCGCCATCGCATTCAAAACTACTGATTACGGCGAGAGCAGCGTAATAGTACAATTGTTTACGGAGAAATTCGGGCTGCAATCCTATATTATTAACGGGGTAAAAAAGCCCAAAGCAAAGATCACCCGCAATATGCTGCAGTCGTTGCATTTGCTTGATGTAGTGGTGTACCATAAGGGCAGTAATAGCGTGCAGCGCATTGCCGAATTGAAAAATTCGCCGGTATTATTGTCTGTTCCTTATGATGTAATAAAAAGCTGCATTGCTATTTTTCTGAATGAAGTGCTATATAAGGCAGTAAGGCAACAAGGAGCGGACGAAAGTTTGTTTGGTTTTGTTTTTAGTTCAATTGAATGGCTGGACCATCAAACCGAAGGCCTGTCTAATTTTCATTTGTTGTTTTTAATTCAGCTAACGCGATACCTGGGGTTTTATCCTGATACCACCCTTGCCGCCAACGCTGAATATTTTGATATGAAAAACGGTGCTTTTTTACGCCATAAGCCTGATGGTTTTTTGTACCTGTCGCTACCCCATACCCATAATTTTTACAAGCTGCTGCAATGCAGTTTTGAGGATTGCCCCCAACTTAAATTAACTAACGACGACCGCCGTTACCTGCTCAATAAATTACTGGAATATTATGCTTTGCACATCGAGGGTTTTGGGAACATCCGTTCGCAAGGTGTGCTTGAAGAAGTGTTGGGATAACCCCACTTTTTGATTTGGCTCCCTCTCCAAAGGAGAGGCGGGGGGTGAGGTTAGGGCAAAAAAAAAGAGAGAGCATTCCAGCCATCTCTTTTTTTTCATTTTAACTGACCTCATTATTATATCATAAAGAACAAGCTTGTTAGACCGATAATAACAATAGCACAAATATATGATGTCTGGTCTTAGAATTACAATTTTTTAACTTTTTTTAACTAAATTTTCAACAAAAATCACCTAAAAATTGCCATTTTAATCCATAAAATCAGTCAAAAAATATAATTATCGTTAATAAATACCTCCAAATTCAACTTATTTTATCAAAAAAGGCCAAAAAAAGGGGCAATCATTATAAAAATCAAAAAAATCGCACTTTTTCAATTGTTTACACCAAAAAATGGTAAAAAATTAAATATACATGGGTTTTTAAACATTCTTATTAGTCGCTGGTTTGAGGATTATCAAGCGATTAAACAGCATATAATAATACAAAATTTAGCCAAGTCTAAATTTTGTATTAGATTTGCCTAATTTTAACATACACAACACATGGTGTTAATATTAACTTTTTATTTTCGGCACTAAATGAAAAAGGCTTTATCGTATATTATTTTAATGTTTGCTGCAACCTATACTTTTGCGCAGGATACACTTAAACAACCATCTTTTAGCTTCCATTTCCAGGAGACTACCATAACGCAATATAAACCCTCATTCAGCGCACCTTATAGCGGTTCCAATAGTTTATTAACGAAAACAGAAACGCAAACCTCGTTAACCACCACACTATTTGGTGCTGCACATTTATGGAAAGGGGCTGAAGCGATCTTTGATCCTGAAATATCAGGCGGTAGTGGGTTGAGCAAAACATTGGGCATAGCCGGCTTTCCGAATGGTGAAACTTTTAGGGTTGGTGAAGCCTCGCCTCAAATATATATTGCCCGGTTATACTTTCAACAAAGCTTTGAATGGGGTACTGAAAAAGATACCCTAACCAATGACCAAAACCAATTAGCCGGTTTAAAAAGTAAGCGTTATTTCACTTTCACTATCGGAAAATTCGGCATGGCCGATTTTTTTGATGGTAACGAATTCAGTCACGATCCGCGTACACAATTTATGAATTGGGCGCTGATGGATAATGCTGCCTGGGATTACCCAGCCAACACACGCGGTTACGTATTAGGACTGAATACCGAATTAGGGCAACCAGACTGGACATTGCGTTTTGCCTTTACCATGGTTACCACTACAGCCAACGGTGCGGTTTGGGATGCGAAAATTCAGCGGGCCAACACCCAAACACTGGAATATGAAAGGCGCTATACTATTAACGGACAAAAAGGTGCCGTACGCATATTGGGGTTTTTAAACAACGGTAAATTTGGCAATTATGCCCAGGCCATAACTCAAAACCCCACGTCGCCTGTTGTCGACAGCACCCAAGCTTACGGACGCCATAAATATGGCTTTGGTATCAGTGCCGATCAATACCTTAGCACCAATTTTGGCATATTTGCCAAAGCCAGTTACAATGATGGCCATACCGAAACCTGGTTTTTTACCGAGATCGACCGTTCACTGAGTTTTGGGGGCGTACTAAAGGGTACAGCCTGGAAACGTGCCGATGATGAGCTTGGTTTAGCATTTATTGGCAACGGCCTGTCGGCACCCCACCGTGAGTATTTAGCCGATGGCGGCTACGGCTTTTTAATTGGCGACGGCCGTTTAAACTACAGCCCCGAAATGATAGCTGAATTATACTACAAGGTAAATGCCTTCCAAAAGAAATTTTGGCTAACGCCCGACTACCAGTTCATCCTGCACCCGGCTTACAACGCTGATCGCGGCCCTATAAATGTATTTTCACTAAGGGCACACATTGAGTTTTAGGGTAAGGCCCATTTCGTCTTTGCGAAACGGTACAATGAAGAAATCTCTGCCGAATATGCCGAACGCCAACTCAATAAAATTGTTCAACTGTCGCCCAATAACGTTTGTTTTTCAGGAAGTAAAGGAAGCCAAAAATTCCACCAACTTCTCCACTGCTTTGGCCCTATGGCTAATGCTGTTCTTCTCCTCCATACTCATTTCTGCAAAGGTGATATTGTAGCCAATAGGTTCAAAAACAGGATCGTAACCAAAACCCCCTGTACCACTGCGTTCATGGCGGATGGTGCCTTCTACAGTACCTTCAAAAAAGTGTTCTTTTCCCTCCCATATCAATGATATTACCGTGCGGAAACGTGCACTGCGGTTAGTTGCCCCTTTAAGTTTTTCAAGTACCTTATCCATATTTGCAGCATGGTTGCCATGTTCGCCTGCGTACCGTGCGGAGTAAACACCTGGTTCACCGTTCAGGGCATCTATCTCCAGGCCGCTGTCATCGCCAAAGCAACTCAAATGGTATTTATGGTAGATAAAATGGCTCTTTATTGAAGCATTTTCATTAAAAGTGGTGCCGGTTTCCTCAATATCCTCATGGCAGCCAATATCATCAAGGCTTAGTAATTTAATTTTGCCGGCGATTTTTGCGGCTACTTCTTCCAGCTTGTGCGCATTGTTGGTGGCAAAAATTAACTGCTGCATTTTAAAATTTATATTAAAGTACAAGGAATCTTTAAACATCAGAATATTCAGAACCCTCTCCTTTCGAGAGGGCAGGGTGAGGTTAAAAATTCTTCATCTGCTCCCAAAATGATTTTTTGTTTTCGGGGCTATCCATCATTTCATCAAAACTAAAACTGTACAGGGCTAAGCTGTTAGCTAATTGCTGTGGCACGTTGAGTTTAAGCGGCGCCATTCCAGTAGGTAGGGCCTGTTTACCTAATACCAGTAACTTTTTGGGTTCAAAACGGGCGGCAATGTTTTCGAAACCTGCATCACTGTGTTTGGCCATATTTAAAATAGCTACATCACTAATAGCAATTTCTTTGCGTTTCAGTATACTTTCAAGCGCGGTTAAATGTGCATCATGTATAAATTCCAGCGCGGGGTAATGCACCAATATCAGCATACCGCCTTTTGTTCCTGTAAAATTAAATTCAACCGCTTTGGTTTCCAATATAGGCTCAATGGTTATTGCTTCTTTAATAGGCTCTGCAACAGCTACATCTGCTTTTTTGTATGCATTTTTATCTCCCTCTAAAAAAAACAGGTCATCCTGCATAATAAAATGCAGCGCTATGGGGTTCTCAATATCCACTTTAACAAATTTTAACCAAAAGTAGTTAAACAGTTTCATGCTTTATCGGCATATTCGCATAATTATAGCCGTACTGTGCAATTGAAATTATTTAAACGGTTATAATTAATAAATTTTACCGAAATTTGAACTTTTTAGCGGAAAACCGTCCGCATATTATTTTAGTACAAGAACAATACATGAGAAAGATCGGGTTAGCCATTTTAGGAATTTGTTTATCAATATCAATAGCCTCAGCAAAAACACACACGCGCCGTACCATTGATTCAGCAAACACCGGACCGAAACACACACTTGATAAAATAGCAGCCGTAGTAGGCGGCAGCATCATACTGCAATCGGACATTGAATTATCATATGCCAGCTACCTGGCAAACGGAGGCGCCCCTAACCCTGCCATTAAATGCCAGATATTGCAAAATTTGCTGGCGCAAAAAATATTGGGCCAGCAGGCCATAATTGATAGTATTGAAGTAAAGGATGACGATATTGATGCCGAGGTTGACCGCAGGATGCGCAGCTCGATACAAAGGGCAGGAGGTCAGGACAGGCTGGAACAGTTCCTGGGCCGTTCGGTAATTCAATATAAAGACGAGATACGGCCTGATGTTAAGGAAAACATGATAGCCGATGAGATGAAGAAAAAAATAACCGAAAAGGTTAATGTGACCCCGCAAGATGTTGAAACTTACTTTAATAAGATCCCAAAAGACAGTTTGCCAACTTTTAACAAAGAAGTTGAAGTGGGGGAAATAGTTTTTCAGCCACAATTGAATAAAGAAGAAAAAGCATTTTATAAGCAAAAAGCCGAAGACCTGCGCACAAGGGTAAAAAATGGCGAAGATTTTGGCACACTGGCCCGTTTATATTCACAGGACCCCGGTTCAGCGCCCGAAGGCGGCGACCTGGGTTTTGGTGATCGTAATTCTTATGTGAAAGAATATTCAGCCTGGGCTTTTAAATTAAAGGCAGGTGAAATTTCGCCCGTATTTGAAAGTGATTTTGGTTTCCACTTTTTACAGGTAATAGAGCGTCGTGGTGAACAGGTGCATACACGGCATATCCTCATTGTACCGGCCATTACCCAGGCAAGCCTCGACCGTGCAAAGGCAAAAGCCGATAGCGTTTACAACCTGTTTGCTATTGATAAAAGAATAAATGCATCGAACATAGCGGGCTTCTTTTCAAATGCGGCATCTGTTTATTCCGATAATAAAGATACCAAGTTTAATGGCGGTATGATGCTGAATGCCGAGGACGTACAAAACAGGAGTACCCATATCCCGAGCGATAAGCTCGATCCGCAAGTGGCTTTGGTAATTGATACTATGAAAGTGGGCACCTTGTCAAAACCACAGCTATTTACAGCAACTGATGGCAAAAAGAGCTATAAAATATTATACCTTAAATCAGTAACTAACGCGCATAAAGCTAACCTTGCACAGGATTTCCCGAAAATAAAAGATGCTGCTTACAACGATAAAATAAGCCGCACCATAAGCGAATGGTTTGAAAAAAGGAGAAAAGAAACCTATATAAAAATAGACCCTGAATTTTTAGCTTGCCCCGGGTTAAAATCATGGCCAACACCGGTACCGGTTGCCGCCTCAGCAGATTAATATTGAATACTATATGCAGCACTCATCCGATGTTGAAGCGGCTGATGCCCTAAATAAGGCCTATCAGCAATTACGTACCGAAATAGGTAAAGTTATCGTTGGCCAGGATGAGGTTGTTAAATATGTATTAATATCTATATTCAGCAACGGGCATTGCCTGTTGGTGGGTGTACCCGGCCTGGCAAAAACCTTGCTGGTGCAAACCGTAGCGCAAGTACTCGACCTTGATTTTAAACGCATACAATTCACTCCCGACCTAATGCCGTCTGACATTATTGGCTCTGAAATACTTGGCGAGGACAGGAGCTTTAAATTTATTCCCGGCCCTGTTTTTTCAAATATTATCTTGGCCGATGAAATAAACCGCACGCCCCCAAAAACACAAGCTGCCTTATTGGAGGCCATGCAGGAAAAAGCGGTCACTGCCGCTGGGGTGACCCACCAGCTATCGAAACCATTTTTCGTACTGGCTACCCAAAACCCTATTGAGCAGGAAGGCACCTATCCGCTGCCCGAGGCACAACTCGACAGGTTTATGTTTAATGTAGCCTTAGACTATCCGTCATTTACCGAGGAGTTGCAGGTAGTAAAAAACACAACCAGCACCACTCAAACGCAGGTAAGCCACATTTTAAATACCGAACAGATCACCTATTTCCAGCAATTAGTTAGAAATATACCTGTTGCCGATAATGTGTTGGAATACGCGGTAAAACTGGTAGCTAAAACCCGCCCAAACAGCGAATTTGCCGGCCCGCAGATAAAACGCCTATTAAATTGGGGTGCAGGCCCGCGTGCCTCCCAATACCTTATCCTGGGTGCAAAATGCCACGCCGTTATCAATGGCAAATACTCGCCTGATATTGAGGATGTACGCGCCGTAGCAAAACCCATACTACGCCACCGTATAGTCCGCAGCTACCACGCCGAGGCTGATGGCCTGTCAACCGATAATATTATAGAAAGCTTGTTTTAGAGTTTCTTTAATCCCTCCCCTGGGAGGGCTACGGCTGCCTGTGAAGTGGCAGGGAGGGGTTAATCCGCTATACTCAGAAAAAACCACACACATCATCCCGTTGTCTGTGTCCGCACCACAAGTGTTCGGAAGATCAAAAAGGGTGTCATGCAGCATGACCCAAATCGTATTTATATCAAAAAAATCAAATCTTCCAAACACCTGTGGTGTCCGCACAGACAACTATACAACAAGAAAGCGTATCGCATTATAAACCAATAACTTATCACCTACTGGCAAAACCATGTCAGTACTTTTTCCAACCCAATCCCCGAAATTTGTATGTATCCGTTAATTTTTTACCCTCTTTCCGCCGCAGGCGAAGAGAGGGTCGACGAGCGAAGCTACGTCGGGGTGAGTTACCGGAGCGCGTTTGTTTCCGCTAACCCAAGCAACTTATGCTGCGACAGCATAAAAACCTCGTTCTTTGACGTATTTTTTCTTTTTCAGGGTTAACTACTCACCCCATCAACTAATTCTCAATTGCCGAAAAAACTTCCAGCAATATATCCCACTTGTGGTCTTTATCAATTTCCCAAATGCGTACGTAGTTGTAATTGCTCACCACTTCGCCCTTGGTTATGCGGGCGGTACCATAGCTGTAAGCAAGGTCGTTACTGGCCGAACGGCCTGCGTTTACAGTTTCGGCAGTAATGCTAATGGCTTCGTTATCAATAAATTTCATGATCTTGTCTTGCCCTATAATAGGTTCAAAACCAGGGAAATAATAACGCCCTTCAGGACTCAAAAACTCCTTATAACTGGCTAATGCCGATATAGTTAATGAATGATTGAACAATTTATCGGTGGTCAGTATCACACTTTTACCATTAAAAGGGTCCTTGCTTGGCAACGATAATTTGCTTGAGTCGGGCCCGGTAAAATCGGTTATTGCTTCCTGCTCAGGCTCGGGGTGCTGAATACCCAGGTCCATTAAAAGCTTTAATTTATTATCGGCATCAGCGCGCCATATCGATACATAATCGCCATAAACTTTATCGGTATCGGCCTTGCCATTTTGATAAGTATATGGGCCGGCAGTAAATGCCAGGTCGCCATTGGCCGATATGCGGGCGAATTTTGGCTGCCAGGCTAAAGTGCCAGGCTGTTTGTCAATACTATTATAAAAATCGATTATCCTAACCGGCTGCGGTTTAAAAACAATTCCCTCCAGGTCGGCAACCTCTAAAAAGGCATCTTTTATTCCTTTACGGGCAACCGCTTTATCAAAATCATCTTCAGCTTTTATAACCTTATTTATATCGGCAAGTGGTGGTTTTTGTGCAAGTGCCAAATTAGTTAAGCAGCTTAATACAATAACAGCTAATAATATTCTTTTCATATTCTGATAAATTGTGGGAGGAAATTTAGTAAATAATTTTAACCCGTAATTACTAAAACTGTTTTGCGGGCGCTTATCTTTTTTATTTAGTGATAATTATATTTTAGTCCAGTTGGTTCCTTCTTTGGTATCTTTTAGTTGAAAGCCTATCTTTTGCAAACCATCCCTTATTTTGTCTGATGTTGCATAATCCTGGTTGGTTTTTGCCTGGCTGCGCAGGTTCACAATAAAGTTTAGCAATTGCGGCAGGTCATCATCTGCGGCTTTTTCATCCTTTAAACCCAGTATATCCAGCACAAAATATTGCATTAGTTGTTTTAAAAGTTTTAGGTTTTCCGCATCTATCTTCAGCTTATTGTCATATACTGAATTAATAATGCGCGATGCTTCAAAAAGCTCGGCGATCAATACCGGGCTGTTAAAATCATCGTTCATAGCTTCATAACAACGATTTAAAAGCGTATTTATTTCAACATCACTTGTTGCTGATACTTTTAATTCATTTATGAGCGCATAAGCATTCATCAGGCGTTTAAACCCTTTTTCCGATGCTTCCATGGCTTCGTTACCAAAATCAAGCGTACTGCGATAGTGTGCCTGGAGCATAAAGAAGCGTACCGTCATGGGGCTGTAGCCTTTATTCAGTATAGAATTGTTGCCTGTAAAAAGTTCAACCGGTAAAAAACTGTTACCTAATGATTTCGACATTTTTTGCCCGTTTACCGTAAGCATATTGGTATGCACCCAGTAAGTAGCAGGCAATGTATCGCAGCAGGCAATATTTTGGGCTATCTCATTAGTATGGTGAGTAGGCATCAGATCAATTCCGCCGCCGTGTATATCAAAATGTTCGCCTAAATATTTATTGCTCATGGCCGAGCACTCCAAATGCCAGCCCGGGAAACCAACACCCCACGGCGATGGCCACTTCATTAAATGCTCGAGCTTAGCTTTTATCCATAGGGCAAAATCAAGCTTGCCATGCTTTTCCTGCTGGCCGCCTAATGTGCGCGTATTGGCTAACAGGTCATCAAGGTTGCGGCCGTTTAATACACCGTAATCGTGTGTGCTGTTATATTTCTCTACATCAAAATAAACCGAACCGTTCACCTCGTAAGCATAGCCCTTATCCAGTATACGTTTTACCAGCTCAATCTGCTCAATAATATGCCCGGTGGCTAATGGTTCAATGCTTGGCGGTAACACATTCAGCACATTCATTACATCATGAAAACCAATGGCATATTTTTGGGCGATCTCCATAGGCTCTAATTGTGCCAGCTTCGCTTTTTTTGAAATTTTATCTTCGCCCTCATCCGTATCACCTTCCAAATGGCCTGCATCGGTAATATTGCGAACATATCTTACCTTATAACCCAAATGGCTTAGGTAGCGAAAAATAAGGTCGAATGAAATATAGGTACGGCAATTGCCCAAATGCACATCGCTGTAAACCGTAGGGCCGCAAACATACATGCCCACCAATGGCGGGTTAAGCGGCTTAAATTCTTCTTTTTTGCGTGTTAAAGTGTTGTAAACAAACAAATTTTGTTTCATGGGCGCAAACTTACGATTTTGGTTGAATATGTTGATTACGTGAGTGATTGATTAAGTTGGCCTTTTGTAAAATTAGCTTCATTGTTTCACTGCCTGGCAAAGCATAAATTAAAAAGGCGGTATTAATACCGCCTTTTTAACTGAACAAACCTGTTTAATATTAATTCAAATTAAACTTAAACTTTTGGCCCGAGCCGCTGCCGGGAGTATTTATCTGTATTTTTGTTCCATTGGCAGAACTGTTGTTCTTCACCTCAAGCACAAGCGATGGAGCACAAGCCGGCGATAATTTATAATAACCGCCACCTGCCGATGTAATGGTCCACTTTTGTGCATTGCCGCCATTGTCGGTATAAATTTCAACCTGAGTGCCGGGTGTTGAGCTGCCCCCGGTTACATCCATCGCTTTTCCGGGTGCATTTGTTGGTAGTATTTTGTAATAACCACCGCCAACGCTCACAAATTTCCAAACTTGGTTAGGGCTGGTAGGGCTGTTTGTGCTATACAACTCCACCAGTGTCCCGTTGGCTGTGCCGCCGCCTGTTACATCAAGCACTTTGTTCGTACCCACAGCCGAAGCGACCTTATAGGTCGAATCAGGCGTGATACTTGTACCATCGCCAAAATAAAAACGTACCTCGCCCGAAGATGAACTATTATTAACCACTACCGAATTGTACCCGGTTGGCGTAGTTACAGGGCCATCATTTATGCCAACCCAGTGTAACGTATCAGGTAAAACACCCGAGCGCAGGGTTAATTTAATATTCGTCATGGCCTCATAAGGCTGATTGGGCCAGGCCGACATAAGCGTGGTATAAGGCTCATAATCTTCCGACAGGCCGGTCGCTTCCGAGTTTCTTACAATAGTAACATCGGCAGTAGGATAACCTACAAATGATTCTTTATAGGTCCAGGTAGTATCATTGGTATTTGAAACAAAAGTGATCAAACCCTGTAAATTTGTACCCGGATTTACCCTTACAAACGTGCCATGCATATAACTGCCCGCAACAAAATACCAGTTGGCAATAGTATAATTTGGCCCCTGCCCCTGGTCCCACTGCAACACTGGCTGAATAGCGCCGCCTGATAAGCCGTTCCATAAAAAGGTGGTGGTTATATTAACGGTATCAAGCGGCTTATTGGGTACTATCCAGTTGGTTGAAAACGTTTTGATATTGCTGATGGCATCATCGCCCAGGTAATAACCAGGGTAATAACTGGTGCCCGGCCCCGAATAACTTTTGTTTGTACCGGTCGGCTTTGCAAAGGGTATGGCATCCAAAGCCGTCCCTACGCCATACTTCGAACGCAATTGCGCGGCATAAGTATAGGGGTCGATTTTACGTGCATCCAATTCTTCTTTGGTAAGTGCGCCATAATCTTTTATCATTTTGCCCGATGCAATATCCATCATTTGCAAGTGGCCATTATTTACTTTTACAATTGTTTTATTATCAACCTCAATTACCCTCGATTTGGGTACCAATCCATAAGGCGTGTTTACCATTTCATTGTCCTGTGCTGTAAGTGTAAGCTGTTTTGCGGCGTTTGGTGCTGCCCTCTGGTCTTTTTTGCAGGAAAACATTAAACCGGCGCATACTAAACTTAGCAGCGCAAATTGTAGTACTGTTGTTTGTTTCATAACGATGTTGGTTTTAGTGGGAAAAATTATTATTTTAATTGATGTTCAGTTCATTTTGCAACAGGATGAATGAATTACTGCAACAATTATCAACCAACAATATCCCAACTCTCTTTATCCACTTATCGCACGGGCTGCAGCAGGAAAAGTAACTTTGAATTTTCATGGATAGGCACATTAACAAACAGGCGCTGAATTATTTATAAAGCTAATCTTGCTTTTAACTTAAAGTTTGCTCTCTTATAGCGCAAACGTTTGATAGGCAATGCTAAAAGGTTATTTAATTTACAGTTAATAAATAATGGCGGAAGAAAAGAAAGAAATAACAGGCGGGGATGAATTGTTTGGGTGCCAAAAACAGGCATTTCAATTCAAAATCAATTTAAAACACAAAAAATCAGGCAATTATAAAAATAGAGAGGAAATGCAGGAGGTATTATTGCAGATATGAGCTTAACTAAGTATAAACTAATTTTACGCAAACGTTTTAAATAATTTTGGCATAGTTATTTCAAAACCAGGTCGCAACGTACGGGGTAATGGTCTGAAAGCTTTTTTTCAATGATATGATAACTGCGCACATCAAAAGCGCTGCTGGCCATAACATAATCTATTTGGTAATTGGGGAAATCGCCGTTATAAGTGCGCCCCAGCCCCGAGCCTTTTACAAAAAAGGCGTTGGTAAGGCCCTTGCTCATTTGGTTAACCGCAAATGATGTTGGCGTATCATTAAAATCGCCTGTAATAATATAAGGGTAAGGGCAGGCGGCGGCATCTTGTTTTATTCGCACCACCTGTATGCTGCGTTTTATAAAGGCTGTTTTTAGTTTACTACCCAGTCTTTTGGTCGATCCCATGTCGGCTTTGCCTTCGGCGGATATTTTGCTCAGGTAACGATAATCCTCGGGATCAAACCTGATAGATTGAAGCTGCACATCATATACCCTAAACACATGGTTGCCTTTTTTTACATCAATATAAAGGCATTGGTTCAGGCTTTTCATGTTCGATAAAGGTATCAACCCATGTGCCACTATTGGGAATTTTGAGAAGATAGCCATACCTATCGCCTCCGAATTGCTCGATTCAAACGCCTCAAAATAATAGCTTTGGGTATTTAGTATTTTTTTCAGCGTATCAACCATATCATATTGGCCGTGCCTGCGCGAGTAAAATTCCTGGAAGGCCATTATATCTGGCGATTCATGGCTGATGATCTGCAATATATCATGCTTGGTCCACACATCGTTCTTTGCACCATAGCGTTTAAAATTATGAACATTATAGGTCATCAGGCGCACCACATTCGAGTCTGGCGCTTCCCCGGTTGGCGATGACGACCGGAACCCGATATTTTCATTTAGTACATGCCAGCCAATAGCTATACAAATCACCGGCAGCAGCACCCAAATACTTTTACGCAGCAACCAGTATAATACAAACAAAATAGTAAACACCAATAAAATAGGATAAGCCAGGCCGAAAAAAGCGATCACCCAATATTTAGCAGGGTCGGTTATAGGGGCAAGATAGCTGAGTAAAAGGGCTGAGCACAGAAAAATATTTAACCAAAGGAGAAGTTTATCAAAGAAGTTTAATCCCTTTTTAATTTTCATTTTTGCTTGCGCGAAATAGTATTTCCTTCTCCTGCTTGCTCAGGCTGTCATACCCTTTTTTTGATATTTTATCTAATACCTCATCTACTTCATCCTGCCTCGGGCGGTCAGAAGGCTTTTTTAGCGGATTTTTGGATGCCACCTTTAGCGGGCCGCGTCTTTTAAAAAGGCTTGCTATGCCCCTTATCCAATCGTTGCCTTTTTTTAATTGTTTAATATACAAAAAAGCAAATGCCGCCGCGCCGATATGCGCTGTTACCACCCCAAAGCCTATGCCATAAAAATTTATTAGGTCAAACAAGGCATAAATAACTACCAGCCATTTTAGCTTCACGGGCCATATAAACAGCACAATTTCGTTGTTGGGTAGCAGGGTAGCAGTTGCCACAACAATGGCCACAATACTTGCCGACGCCCCGCTGATCAATCCACCGCTACCTGATAAACCGGGGACTAAATTAAACAAAGCAACAAACAGTATAGCACCTGCTATGCCCCCCAAAAGGTACATGCCTACTAAACGGTCATCACCTAAATATTCCTCAAATAGCTGCCCCATCCAATACAGCCATAGTAAATTAAATATAATGCTGATAAAGCCGTCATGAACAAACAGGTAAGTAACCGGCGCCCAAAAGTGTGCTAATAGCGCCGGCAGGTATGCTGGCAGCCGCAAATAACCATTGGCAGGGGCAATTACTATGGCAACTAAAAAAACAATAACGTTAATGCCAATAAGCCAGTAAAGTTTATTAGCTGGCTTTGGCGTATTATCAGTTAAATTTTTCCAGGGCGTGTGCATAGTTTAATAATATACGTTACATATATCTGTCAGGGCTTTTCAGTCCCCAGGCCTTTACCATTGCAAAACCTATTAATGCACCACCTATGTGGGCAAAATGGGCAACATTATCGCCGGCGAATTGCCCAACCCCCATTACAACCTCAAAAATGCAGTAAACAGGAATAACATATTTGGCTTTTATTGGCACAGGGATAAACATGATCATCAGTTCCATATTTGGGTAAAGCATGGCGAATGCAACCACTACACCAAATATGGCACCCGACGCGCCTACAGTTCCGCCAAAGTAAATTTCAGTTAGCTTTTGCCCATATAGCTGGTAAAACGACTGTATATCCAGCCCGTTGTTCGCAACGGTGAAAGCCCCTGTTAGGCTATGTACTTCATATGCCTGTGCTATTAATTGGATAAATGCAGCGCCGATCCCTGCCGCGAAATACAGAGTAAAAAATCTTTTTGATCCAATGGTATATTCCAAAATAGGCCCGAACGAGAAAAGCGCGAACATATTGAACAGAATGTGCGCCCAGCCACCATGCAAAAACATATAGGTTACTATTTGCCAGGCACCAAACGAAGATGCATTAAAATAATGCAGGCCGAAATATACCGCCATTGGGTCTTCTATGCCCTCCTGGAAATTATGCGTAAGATATAGCGACGGTAAAAAACAAAGAAGATTGATGATGAGCAGGTTTTTTACAACCGGCGAGATATTACTAAAAGGAGATGCCATGTACTTTGCTAATATTTTATTTTATAATGAATTTAATCAAATAATCAAGATTGCTTATTGTTCTATGCTTTCAGCTTTTCGCCTTCTGTTTTCAGCTCAAAAAAGCTACTTTTCAAATCGTTCTAATAATTCGGTTAATGTAAAGGTACTAATTACAGGCTTTCCATTCAACGCCAGGTTTGGCATTTGGCAGGCAAAAAGCTGGTCTATCAGTAAATTCATTTCTTCTAATGACATTCGAGTACCTGCCTTTATCGCCGCATTCCTCGCCAGCGATCGTGCCAGGTTATCGCGCTTGTCGAGCCGTAATATCGCCAGGTTGTTTTTAAAACCTTCCAGTAATTGTTCAAGCAACTGGTGCTCGCCTACATTATTCAGGTCGGCGGGGATACCCTCAACCACAACCGTATTTTTACCAAACTCTCTGATGTCAAAGCCCAGCGCCCTCACATCGGGTAAAAGCTCCCTTAATAACTCAAAATCGCTGCTGTTTAGTGTAACCGACTGCGGAAAAAGGCTTTGCTGGCTAACCCCCGAATGCGTTTGCAGTTGCTGTAAAAAGCGTTCGTACAATATCCGTTCATGCGCAGCCTGCTGGCTGATAAGCATAAAGCCCGATTTTATTTGCGATAAAATGAACCTGTTGTGTATCTGGAACAATTGCCGTTCGCTTGATTTGGTGATCTCCTGCTCATCCACGGCGATGTTCCGTTCCTGGTGCATCTCGTGCTGAACCGATGGCTCGCGTTTGCTGATCTCATACAGCGTATCCCAGTTTTTAGGGATGGGCGATTCACGCCTGTCGCCGGTATTACGCAAAAATGGGATTTCCCTGTCCGCCTTTTTTTCAGCCGCGAAAGGGTTAAAATCAGGGTTGAAGGCAATGGTTGGCGCCACAATTTCCTCAAAGGGTTTTGGCGTTATCAAATGCCCGATGCTGTTCTCCTGGTCAAAATCCAAAGTAGGAGTAATATTATACCTGCCCAATGAACGTTTCACCGCCGAACGTATGATAGCATAAATGGCCTTTTCATCCTGGTATTTTATTTCGGTTTTTGTTGGATGTACGTTAATGTCAATTTTTGAGGGGTCTATATCGATAAACAACACGTATAACGGGTAAGCGTCATCCGGCAACAATTCTTCAAAAGCGGTTAATACAGCATGGTTCAGGTAAGCATCCTTTATAAACCTGTTGTTCACAAAAAAAAACTGTTCGCCACGTGTTTTGCGGGCAAACTCTGGCTTACCCACAAAGCCATGCAGTTTGATGATGGTAGTATCTTCTTCAACCGGCACCAAACGCTGGTTATAATTATTGCCTAATAAGTGTACTATACGTTGTTTAAGGGTAGTGCCGGGCAAATGATATACTTCCTGTCCGTCATGATGCAGGGTAAAAAATATTCCCGGGTTTGCAAGCGCCACGCGTTGAAAATCATCAATAATATGGCGCATCTCCACCGGGTTACTTTTTAAAAAGTTACGGCGGGCAGGCGTATTAAAAAACAGGTTCTTAACCATTATCGATGTACCCGTTTCAACCGAGCAAGCTTCCTGCCGCAACACTTCCGATCCCTCAATAAAAATGCAGGTGCCCAATTCGTCTTCATGCCGCCTCGTCCGCAATTCCACCTGTGCAATAGCTGCAATGGAAGCCATCGCCTCGCCGCGGAAACCCATGGTACGTATGGCAAATAGGTCCTCTGCTTTTCTTATTTTTGAAGTTGCATGGCGCTCAAAGGCCATGCGCGCATCAGTAAGGCTCATGCCGCAGCCATTGTCTATCACCTGTATCAGCGATTTACCGGCATCCTTCAGTATAAGCTGTATCTTATCCGCTCCCGCGTCTATCGCATTCTCTATCAGTTCCTTTACTGCCGATGCAGGTCGTTGCACTACCTCGCCGGCGGCTATCTGGTTGGCAACAGCATCAGGTAAAAGCTGGATAATATCTGGCATTTAAACAAAATTCCCTTCTCCACCGCTTGGCAGATTTATTAAGACGCTAAATTAATTATTTGCAGTCAGAAATAGGACTAATGGGATTAATTAACGTTACAAGCAACCTTGAATTAAGTGAGATTCAACTCAACCTCTTTCCGGCCCCCGGCGAAGAGCCAGGGTCGGCAAGCAGAACGCAATCCGGGGATTAACAGAGCATCGATGCATTTCACAACAATTTTACCTCCTTTCATAACTTTTTTATCATTTGTTAGTTGTATAAGTTTTACAGTTTTAATTAAACTTGCAACATCGCAGCTTTCTATGAAAAAATTATGGCCCTTATTGTTCCTTTTTATTATTGCATGCGGGCAAAAGGAGCAAAAAAAGGAGTATAATGCCGACCTACTTATTAAAAATGCGGTTATCTACACGGTCGATAGTAGTTTTACTATCGCGCAGTGTTTAGTGGTTAGTGCTGGTAAAATTATTGCAGTGGGCGATAGTTCCCTTCAAACCAAATACATTGCACACGAAGTTGTTGATGCTGGCGGCCACGCCATATATCCCGGGTTTATTGATGCACATTCCCATTTTTATAAATATGGCCTCGGCTTGCAGCAAGCGAACCTGAAAGGTGTAAATAGCTGGCAGGCAATTGTAGATACAGTAAACGTTTTCGCTAAACTAAATACCGACGGCTGGCTTATAGGTTATGGCTGGGATCAGAACCTGTGGAAGAACAAACAGTTCCCCGATAAGGCCAAACTGGATTCACTTTTCCCGGTAAGGCCGGTATTATTATCGCGGGTTGACGGGCACGCGGCTATCGCCAACCAAGCGGCACTGAATATTGCAGGCATAAAACCAGGGCAAACCATTAACGGCGGGGTTATTGAAACCGTTAAAGGCAAACTTACCGGCTTATTGATAGATAATGCGGTAGGAATAGTTAACCGAAAAATACCGCCGCCCGATGACAGTATTGCCCGCCACGCATTTTTAGATGCCCAGCGCAATTGCTTTGCCGATGGATTAACAACCGTTGCCGATTGCGGCCAGCCCTATACCTTAATAAATACCATTGCCGATCTACAGCACACAGGAGATCTGAAAATACGCATATTCATGATGCTGGCCGATAGGCCTGAAAATTATGATTACCTTTTTAAACACGGCGCCTACAAAACGCCGGGGCTAAATGTTTGCTGTTTTAAAATGTATGCTGATGGCGCATTAGGTTCAAGGGGCGCGTGTTTATTGCAGCCTTATGCCGATCAAAAAAATTGGCGAGGTTTTTTACTAAGCACACAGCAGCATTTTATGGATGTTGCTCAAAAGGTTTATGCTCACGGTTTTCAGCTGGCTACCCATGCCATAGGCGACTCGGCTAACCGGGTAATATTGAAAATTTATGCAAGCGTTTTAAAGGGCAAGAACGATCGCCGCTGGCGGATAGAACACGCCCAAATTATTGAACCGGGCAATATGGGCATATTCGGGCAATATAATATTATTCCTTCGGTACAGCCTACCCATGCCACATCAGATATGTACTGGGCGGGTAAACGCCTGGGCGCGCAGCGTTTAAAATCGGGCTATGCCTATAAGCAATTATTAAATGAGAACGGCTGGCTGCCTCTTGGTACCGATTTCCCGGTGGAGAACATTAACCCTATTTATACTTTTTATGCCGCTGTTGAACGTAAGGACTTAAACGGTTACCCTGCAAACGGCTTCCAGTCTGAGAATGCCATAAACCGGGAACAGGCGTTAAGGGGCATCACTATTTGGGCGGCTAAGGCCCAGTTTGAAGAAAAAGAAAAAGGCAGCATCGAACCCGGTAAATATGCCGACTTTGTAATGCTGGACAAAGACATTATGAAAATAAACGGTGCCGACCTGCCAAAAGTTAAGGTGCTGAAAACTTATGTAAATGGTGAGAAAGTATATGAGAAAAAATAGGCTGAATATTGCCGCGCTCTTATTATTCATTATTAGTTTATTTAATTCGGCCTGTGCGCAGCCGCCGCTCGCGGGCAAAGCTTATGTAGAGGAAGAAAATGAGGTACAAAAATCTACCGTATTACTAAACAACGCATCATATCTTATCCCACTGCAAAATTTAAATACGCTTAAAATTGCCAGTATCCATTTTAGCTACCAATACGCTGCGGGTTTTGATAGCCTGCTTAATAAGTACGCTAAAGTTGATGTAATTAATGGTAATGATTACATCAGCACAAAGGGCATAAACACCCTTTCATCCGATCTGAAATGGTATAACACCATCATCATCCAGCTAAACAGCGCCGACGTAAATGATCCTCACATCATCAGCTTCATCGCCCAAACACAAAAATTGAAAAATGTGATAGTGGCGTTATTTGGTAAGGGCGATGCACTGGCACAGCTTAATGGTGTAACCGCTCCAGTGATATGGACGGAAAAAGTATCGCCTGTATCTGCATACGTTAGCGCTCAGGCTGTTTTTGGCGGAATAGCCATTACCCAAAAATTAAACAGCACCTATGCACCGAATTACAGGGAAGGCATGGGCTTTTTAACCAACAAAATACGCCTGCAATATACTGTGCCCGAAGACGCAGGTGTTAACTCGGCCAACCTGCTGCCGATTGATGCTATTGCCCGCGAAGCCATCACAACACATTCAACCCCCGGCTGCGTGGTTTTGGTAGCCAAGGATGGCAAAGTGATATTTAACAAAGCCTATGGTTACCACACCTACGATAATTTACAGCCCGATAAACTCACCGATATTTTTGATATAGCCTCTCTAACCAAAGTAACGGCCACTACAATGGAGGTAATGCAACTGTACGATCAGGGGAAAATAAATCTTGATTCAACTATAGCCACATACATTCCAGCGGCAGAGGGCAGCAATAAAGCCGACATCCGCATACGCGAGCTCATGACCCACCAGGCAGGTTTGGTACCAGACATCCCTACCTATGAAAAATTAAAACCAGCCGACCATAGTATTGATTCATCAGCTGCTTATCCTACCAAAGTGAGCGATAATTACTTTTTGCGGAAGGATTATTTTATGGATGTAATGTGGCCCGATATACTGAAATCACCATTAAAAACCCGCGGCCAATATGTTTACAGCGATGTAAGCATGGTGCTGATGAAAGAAATAAGCGAAACTATTACACAAATACCTATAAACCAATACGTACAGCAACAATTCTATTCGCCGCTGGGCATGCAAACCGCGGGGTATCTGCCATTATACCGTTTCCCTGTAACGCAAATAGTGCCAACAGAGAATGACATGGTTTTTCGCCATACTTTGCTCGATGGTTATACCGAGGACCAGACGGCGGCGCTATGCGGCAACGTATCAGGCAATGCGGGCCTGTTTGCCAGCGCGAACGACCTGGCTATTTTATATCAAATGGTGCTGAACAAAGGCAGCTATGGTGGCGCATTATACATCAAACCGCAAACTGTTGATCTGTTTACGACCAAACAATCTAACGTTAGTCGGCGGGGTTTAGGCTTTGATATGTGGGACCCGGATACCGATCATCATTATCCATCGCAGCTGGCATCGCCACAAACCTACGGGCATACCGGCTATACCGGTACCTGCGTTTGGGTCGATCCGAAATATAATCTCGTTTACGTGTTCCTCTCGAACAGGGTGAACCCGAAGGTCACCGATAAACTATCGAGCCTGCGCATAAGGCCAAGGATACAGGACGCGGTTTACCAGGCGATTGCCAAAGGATTATAATATCGAACACTGGCGCAAGTCTTGTGTGAATGGCAGTGAAATGGCTGACTTGTGCCTACAGCAATCCGAAACCGACCATCCGAAATCTCCAATTAAATTACATCCGCTTAACACTATTACCATAAATTGCTGTTAAACTTGTACTCATGAAGATAGGTATAGTTTGTTATCCCACTTTCGGCGGAAGCGGCGTTGTAGCTACTGAGCTTGGCAAGGCGCTGGCCGACAATGGTCACCAGGTGCATTTTATCACATACAATCAGCCTGCCCGCCTCGATTTTTTCTCTGAGAATTTGTTTTATCACGAGGTTTCGGTTTCAAATTATCCTTTATTTGACTATGCCCCTTACGAGGTGGCCCTGGCCAGCCGCATGGTTGATGTGGTGCGTTTTGAAAAACTGGATATTTTGCATGTACATTATGCCATCCCTCATGCTTCGGCAGCGTTTATGGCAAAGCAGATATTACTTACTTACGGCATTTACATACCCGTTGTTACTACCCTGCATGGCACCGACATTACGCTGGTAGGTAAGGACCGCACTTTTAAACCGGTGGTTACTTTTTCCATCAATAAATCAGACGGTGTAACGGCGGTTTCGCAAAATTTAAGGGATAATACCTACGAGTTTTTCGAGATCGAGAATGATATAAAAGTAATACCCAACTTTATCGATCTTACCCGTTTCAGCCTTAAAGCAAAAGATCATTTCAAAAAAGCGATAGCCCCTTCGGGTGAAAAAATACTGGTGCATACCTCCAACTTCCGCAAGGTAAAACGCACCGAGGATGTGGTAAAAATATTTGCGCAGGTAGTAAAACGCATACCGTCAAAACTATTAATGGTTGGCGACGGCGAAGAGCGTTCGGCCTGTGAGCAGTTATGCCGCGACCTGGATGTTTGTGCCAACGTGCGCTTTTTGGGTAAGCAGGATGCTATCGAAGAAATACTTTCCGTTTCCGACCTGTTTATTATGCCATCACAATCTGAAAGCTTTGGCTTGGCAGCACTGGAAGCCATGGCCTGTAAAGTACCCGTGATCAGCAGTAATGCAGGCGGCCTGCCCGAATTAAATGTGGATGGTATTACCGGCTATCTAAGCAATATAGGCGATGTTGACGACATGGCTAAAAAAGCTATCTATATCCTGGAAGATAATGAACGCCTCGCCCAGTTTAAAGACAATGCCCTTGCCCGCGCCAAAGAATTCGACCTGGCTAAAATACTGCCGCTGTATGAAAATTATTATATGGAGGTAATAGAAAAAAGTAAAGCGAGGGAAAGCAGTTTGATATAACCCCAATTTATGTCATTGCTGAGGCACGAAGCAACGCGAAATTTGCATCACCGCATTGCACTCTTGCGATTGCTTCATGCTTCGCAATAACATGAAACAAGAATAGTTTACTTCAACTTCTCAACTATCCCCTCCGCATCCAATTTCTCCTGCAAACCACTGTGCATATCCTTCAAACTTAATAAGCCGCTCTCCATTTCATCGCTGCCGATAACTATGGTATAAGGGATATGCTTATTATTAGCGTAATCCAGTTGCTTTTTGATCTTCGCGCCAGCGGGGTAAAGCTCTGTGTTGATATTGTGTTTGCGTAAGCTGTTCAGCAATGGCAAAGCATAAATTTCACCTTCGGCATCAAAGCAGCAGATGAGTATTTTGGTAGTTTGGTTGGTATCGGTTGGGAACAGGTTCAGCTCGTCCATCACATCATAAATGCGATCGGCGCCAAAAGAGATGCCTACCCCGGTCAAGTCTTTCAAGCCAAACATACCTGTCAAGTCATCATACCTGCCGCCGCCGCCGATGCTGCCCATGGCAACTTCGTTTGTTTTTACTTCGAATATGGCGCCGGTATAATAGTTCAAACCACGTGCAAGGGTAATGTCCAGTTCACAACTGGCCGTTTGCAGTTTGCTATGCGAAAGGTAATTGAATACCGTTTCGATTTCATCGCAGCCTTTTAACCCTGTTATTGAATCTTTCAACGCTTCGCGAAGACTTTTAAGCTTTTCCTCATTAGTACCAACCAATAAAATAACCGGTTTCAGTTTTTCAATATCGGTAGTAGTAAAACCCTTTTCCAGTAATTCTTTTTCAACGCCGTCCAGGCCTATTTTGTCTAGCTTATCAATGGCTACCGTAAGGTCGATGATGTTATCGGCCTTGCCAATTATTTCGGCTATGCCCGATAATATTTTGCGGTTATTGATTTTTATGGTGAAATCTTTTAACCCGAGCTTGCTCAGTGCTTCATCATAAATCATTACAAATTCCGCCTCGTTCAATAACGATGGTGAGCCTACCACATCAGCATCGCACTGGTAAAACTCGCGGTAGCGGCCCCGTTGCGGCCTGTCGGCGCGCCAAACCGGCTGCACCTGGAAACGTTTGAACGGGAAAATGATCTCGTTCTGGTGCATTACCACGTAGCGGGCAAAAGGCACTGTCAAATCATAGCGGAGGGCTTTTTCGGAGATTTCAGAAGTTATAAATTGTGAGTTGCGCGTTGCAAGTTTTTGATCGTTAACTTTCGACAAATAATCACCGCTATTTAATATCTTAAATATCAGCTTGTCGCCCTCATCACCATACTTACCCATTAGCGTACTCAAATTTTCCATAGCCGGGGTCTCAATCTGCTGGTAGCCGTATTTGCGGAAAACAGCTTTTATGGTATCGAAAATAAAGTTGCGCCTAACCATTTCGGTGGGTGAAAAATCGCGGGTGCCTTTGGGCGTTGATGGTTTGATGGATGCCATGCGGCAAAGGTACAAAAATTGAAGCCCTGCCCAAATCAACGTTAGGCAGCTTACAAAAACCGACTACAAAATATTCTCCAACGAAAACGAATTAATCAGGAGTTATTAAGATTTCATATTCACATAAATGGCAGGCGGATTGAAACACTGGAAGCCAAACCTGCGTATTACGTTCTTACCACTATCCGGAATATTATATAAAATTAATTAGGTACTTTTATCACAATGCACTACATCATTGCCGAAACTCCACGACTAATTATACGCGAATTTTTGCTGCGCGAAGAAGAAATTTATCTCAACCATTTTAACGACGAAGAAGTTTGCCAATTTATACCCAAACGTACCCGCGAGGAAAGGGTGAACATATTTTTATCTGCCCTGGTAAATTATATCTCCAACAAACAAATGGGCATTTGGGGAATGTTTGATAGAGCCACCGGCGATTTCGTGGGTAGCTGCCTGCTGCGCTTTTTTAACAACGAATTAGACAAAATAGAGTTAGGCTACAGCCTCGAAAAGAAATACTGGGGCAAAGGCCTCGCTACTGAAATGGCCATTGCAATGGTGGCCTACGCTTTTGAGCACAACCAAGCCGCCGAGGTGGTAGCAGTTACCGACATAGCAAACATAGGCTCACAGCGTGTATTGGAAAAAGCCGGTCTGATCCGGGTTGAAAATATTATAAGAGATGGAGAGGAGCTGGCTTATTTTAAGAAGATAGGATAGTCACTAAAAAGTGTGCTGCCATTATTTATTCAGATGTAATTTTACAATATCCTCGCAACCTGTCATAATCATCTCAAAAACCGGCTGAAACCGGCTGTCATCATAATAAGGATCGGGTACTTCCTTGTCACCCAACAACAACCGTACTTTCGCGGCAGACAGCTCATTGGGTGCCATGGCCAGCACATCGGCATAATTGCTTTTATCCATCACAAAAATATAGTCGAAATCATCAAAATCGCGCTGCCTGAATTTACGGCATACCTGTTTGTTGATGTCGATGCCATTATCCTTCGCAGCGCGTACCGAACGCCTGTCGGGCCCTTCGCCCACATGCCAGCCGCCGGTACCCGCCGAGTCAATTTGCCAATCGAGGCTGTGCTTATTTGCCAAATGCTGCATCACGCCCTCCGCCAGCGGCGAACGGCATATATTGCCCAGGCATACCATTAAGATCTTCATATTTTGTTGGAAGGTTTTAAAGTTGGAAGGTTGAAATGTTAAAAAAGCGCTTGGCAACTTTACAACATTTCAACCTTACAACGTTTCAACAAATTAACCAAACAATTGATTCAACACCCCGGCCAATCTCACCCCCGCTTTCAGCAATTGGCGGTTCATGGTATCAATGTGGCTAAAGTTGTATTTGTAATTTAAGTTGTCGCCTGGTTTTATATCGGTGTAAAGCACTTCGGCAATCTGGTTCGATTCAAACAGCCATTTGCTTATCGGCGCGCTTTGCCATTCAGCGCGTTCGGCGGCTGTGGTATGGTTAATAGCAGTGGCATATTCGGTATAGCTCAATTGCTGAAAATCGATCATCTGCGAATCCCAAACCGAATGCAGGTTAGTAGGATTGTTGAACCAGGTCACTTTAAAATCATTGCCCCCCTTATCATCAGCATGGGCAACGTGCATTGGCTGATGCACATCCTCCACAATATGTATCAGCATATGCAGATACAATAACTTATTAGGCAATGAAATATTCTTCTTCTTTAATTCGCCTATTAAAAAATTCAACTTAGTGTAAGCATCCACATTGGTATCCTGGTTTAAAAATTCAACTAACTCAGGATAGGTGTAAGCCTTATTCAGGTCGACGTAATGCCACGCTGATAAATAGCTGTACGCCGGGTCGGATTTTATAAAATCGGCCCAGTTACTGGCCAGGGCAATGGATTCATTACCCAAAATAGCTTTTACCGCAGCTTTGGCTTTAGGCGTTAAATAACTCTCGGCAATCTGCCCGCAAATGCGGTGTCCGTTAGTTCCCCAGGCCATTGCTTGTACAGGAACATAAAACAGGGCAATGCCCAATAGCAGTTTTTTTAAAAATGATGTTTTCATAGTGATCATAGGGGCTTTATATGACAAGTAGCGTGTTTTATTAAGCGGGCATTAATGGGTATACTGCCCGATGTACTCGAAAGTTGGATAACCGAATCCGTTTTTTTATTTATTTTGAATACTTCCTCATACACGCCAATACGGAAACAGCCCGCGTTCTCTTTTATGCTGTAATCCGGGTTACAGAACTGGCCCTTTAAAAACAGGGTATCGTTTCGCTGTCCGTAATTGCCGCGCGTATATTCCACCCAATGGCCGCTTTTCATACAGCTGTCAGCACCATAATTTACCTTACTGAATGTTTTTATCGACACAAAAAACGAATCGCAGCTAAACCTGAAATGATACAGCGAATAGGTAAGCAATTGCTTCTGCATAGGTACCGAATCCTGCTGCCACTCGCCCTGTAAGGCTGTAACGCCCGGCTTTTGCATATCAGGGTTCATCCAGCAGGAAGACAAGCAGAAAACCGTTATTAAGGTTAAAGCTAAAAGGCGAAAGCTGAAAGGTTTTCTTTGCATAATGCTTTTATTGCTCCCCCTTCAGGGGGCTGGGGGGCTATTATTTTAAACTCCCTATCATATCCTCCGGCCTAACCCACTGGTCGAACTGCTCATTGTTCAATAAACCCAGCGCCAATGCCGATTCGCGAAGCGAAAGGTTTTCCTTCAATGCTTTTTTGGCAATTTTAGCAGCGTTTTCATAGCCAATGTGCGGGTTCAATGCCGTTACCAGCATCAATGAATTTTCCAGGTGCTTTTTAATGCCGTCGTAATTTGGTTCGATGCCTTTTGCGCAATGATCAGTGAATGATACACAGGCATCGCCAATTAACCTTGCCGACTGCAAAAAGTTAGCAGCCATCACAGGCTTAAATACGTTCAGCTCATAATGGCCCATCGAGCCACCTACCGAGATAGCCACATCATTACCTATCACCTGCGCGGCGACCATGGTAACCGCCTCGTTTTGAGTTGGGTTAACTTTTCCCGGCATAATGGATGACCCCGGCTCGTTATCCGGAATATGTATTTCGCCGATACCCGAGCGCGGGCCCGAGGCCAGCATGCGGATGTCATTAGCTATTTTCATTAATGAAACGGCTATCTGTTTCAACGCGCCATGGCTCTCCACAATAGCATCATGTGCAGCCAATGCCTCAAATTTATTTTCAGCGGTGCGGAATGGCAGTCCGGTGAATTTGGCGATGTATTCAGCCACCTTAACATCGTAACCTTTTGGCGTGTTGATGCCGGTACCTACGGCGGTGCCGCCTAATGCCAGTTCAGACAGGTGATCTAAAGTATTACGCAAAGCTTTCAATCCATGATCCAGCTGTGATACATAACCCGAAAATTCCTGGCCCAAAGTAAGTGGTGTAGCATCCATTAAATGGGTACGACCTATCTTTACCACGTTTTTAAAGGCTTCTGATTTTGCTTTCAGTTCATCGCGCAGTTTTTCAACACCTGGAATAGTTACATCAACTACCATTTTATAGGCAGCGATATGCATAGCGGTTGGGTAGGTATCATTTGATGATTGCGATTTGTTCACATCATCATTGGCATGGATATAGTTTTTGCCTTCTCCCAACTTATTACCCTGTATCACATGCGAGCGATTAGCAACCACCTCGTTCACATTCATGTTTGATTGCGTACCCGAGCCTGTTTGCCATATCACCAACGGGAATTCGCCTGCCAGTTCGCCTGCCAGTATCTCATCGCAAACCTGTGCTATCAGGTCGCGCTTGTCGGCAGCCAAAACGCCCAGGTCGGTATTGGTGTAAGCGGCTGCTTTTTTAAGGTAAGCGAAAGCGGCTATAATTTCCTTTGGCATGGAAGCCTCGGGGCCAATTTTAAAGTTATTGCGCGAACGCTCAGTTTGCGCGCCCCAGTATTTATCGGCAGGTACCTGTACCTCGCCCATGGTATCATGTTCGGTTCTGAAACTCATCGGTATTAAAAATTTTGCAGGGGCAAAGTTAGGGTTTTATGTGATGTATGTAAACGGGAAAGGGTAATCTTTTTGGTACAAAAACTAATGTAAGGTGAGTCTGTTAATATTTAATAACAGGTTAACAATGTCCCAATATAACATCATCTATAATTCGCCCGATAATGAAACTTATTTATGGGGCAATCACGCGTTCGACAAGCTGGCGAACCCGCATAATATAGGCCTGCGCTTTAGTGGTAAGGATTTTAAAGAAGATGAATTGAATGATGCTTTGGAAAAAGCTATTGAAGCCGCCAAAAAGCAATTTCCATCCGATACGGACCCTGAAATAACGGTGGTCGAAATAAAAGTTACGTAGGTTTTACTTCACCTCATCCATCTTTACCACCCTATAAGTTACGCCAAGCCTTTTCGCATTGTCCTCAACCGTTTGATCGAACCCGGCCTTTTTGCGGCGTTCATCCACAGTAGCGGGGTCTTTTATCGGCCATACAAAACATTCGTGTTTGCCATTTTTAAGGTCGCGGCAGCTAACTTGTGAGCCATATACTTGTTCCTTTCCCTGATACATCAGGTCGCGGTCGAGCATCATGGCATACAGGTGAAATGGTAGTTCGCCTTCATCGGCCGCCTTTTTCATCATAGGCATATACTGATGTATCTTTTGCGAATGCTGGATGATATACCATGCCGATTCATTAGCCGGCGTATCCACCAGCGTTATACCAGGATAGCCGTATTTGCGGAAAACCCCTTCAATAAATATCACATTCAACGAATCAAGTCGCCCCTGTAGTGCTGAATATTTGTTCATCATCTGCCAGGATTTGAGGCCCAGCTTTTTCACTAATGAATCACTTTGTTCGGGTGTTATCAGCATCGACAATGTATCACGGTATTTTTGGTCGAGTACCATAACGCTGTCGAGTTGTTTTTTCAGTATCGTATTGATCTTTTTATGCTGACCAAATGCCGAAAGTGAAACCAGTAATATTATACCTGTTATAAATCTTTTCATCAGCAGCAATTTAGCGAAAACGACAAAAAGTGCATAAAATTCTTTATATGTTAAAAACTTTAATTTCCTGCGCGGTTATAATTTTTAACTTTTGCGTTTCGTTAAAGTGATAGAGTTACCCCTTATGGCCAAAATGTATAAAAACGTTCTTTCTGCTATTATTATCCTGCTTTTTTTAGCTTCCTGTTCGCAAAGTCAAAACAAAAGCGTGACGTCAACCCCCGACCTGGGCAAGCCTTTTGATGCTAAAAAATATCTGCAATATGATCCCAAAAAAGGCGACAAAAAGATCGACGCCTTTATGAAGCACCTGCACCAGGTAGCTAATTTTAACGGTGCTGTACTGGTAGCCAAAAAAGGCAAGATCGTTTACGAGAATGCTTTCGGCTGGGCCAATTATCCGCACATGGATAGCCTTACCATTAACTCCAAGTTCCAGCTGGCATCGGTAACCAAAACCATCACCTCGACTGCTATTTTGCAGTTGATGGAACGCGGCAAACTGAAGCTTAACCAGGATGTACGTGATTTCTTCCCGAATTTTCCATATCCCGGTATTACCATAAAGCTGCTGCTTACACATCGCTCAGGCATGATGAACTATGTTTATTTTGTTGACGATATATACAGAGCGCAGCATTTAAACCAAAAGAAGGGCATCACCAACCAGCAAACTATGGACATGATAGCCCAGTACAAACCCAACCCGTTCAACAAGCCTGACAAACGCTTTTTGTACAACAACTCCAATTTTATGGTGCTGGGTTCGATCATAGAAAAAGTGAGTGGTGAGAACTATGCACAATATGTGAAAGACAATATTTTCACCCCTGCCGGCATGGCCAATACCGCAGCTTACTCAAAAGCGGTGTATGATAAAATCCCTACCAATGTGTTGGGGCACGACCGCAATAGCTGGAAATATTCTGTAGCGCCAAATTTTTTAGATGGCCCATTGGGTGCGTATGGTGTTTATAGTACTGTTGGCGATATGTTCTTGTTCGACCGTGCTTTGCGGGCAGGGCGGTTACTTAAACCCACTACCCAGGATTCGGCCTATACCGACCGCAACCCTATGCTGCGTGGCCACTTTAATTATGGATACGGCTGGCGACTGTTCGAGGCACCGGGCCAAAAAGTGGTTTACCATACTGGTTGGTGGCATGGTTTCAGGCACATCTACCTGCGCGATATGAAGAATGATGTTACCATAGTGCTGCTCGGCAATATGGTTAACGGCAGCCTGCTACATTTGGACGATCTGTATAAAATGACCGGCATGCCGATAGTGCGTAAAAGTGCTTATACGGGTAACGGGGAGACTGAGGAAGATCAGTAGTTTTATTGAGTGAATTAGTGATAGAGAGATGGAGTGAGTGTAATATTTTTGATTTAGTAAAACTAAATTACCCAAATCAACTTAATTTAGTTGAACTTTTGGGTGAAGTGTAGCTAATCAAACTACCCATCCAATCAACTTAATCAACTAAAACCATGTTCGATAAACTAATGGAAGCCCAGCAAAAAGCTGGCGAAGTAAAAAAACGCCTGGATGCCATCAGTGTTAGCGGCAGTGCGGAGGGCGGCAAGATCACTGTTAGTGCTAACGGTAATAAAGTAATTCAATCCATAACCATTGACGATGACTTTTTTAAACAGGCTGATAAAGAGGAACTGGAAGAGTTGCTGTTAGTAGCCCTTAACAAGGCTCTGGAACAAGCCGACAACGTGAGCCAAAGCGAAATGGCCGCCATGACGCAACAAATGTTCGGCGGATTGGGCGGGCTTTTCGGAAAATAAGCACATTAAAAAACTTTATACCCTATGAAAATCATCTATTACGGCCAATCTTGTTTTGCGATAGAAACAGAAGGCAAAACATTGCTTTTCGATCCATTCATCACCCATAACCCGCTGGCTAAACACATCGATGTTAATAGCCTGAAACCTGATTATATACTGGTTTCACACGGGCACGGCGACCATACTGCCGACTTGCTCACCGTGCAAAAAAATAGCGGCGCAAAAGTTATCTGCATTGCGGAAATTGCTACCTGGCTGGGCAACCAGGGCGTTCAGGATGCGCACGGCATGAACATTGGCGGCGGCTTTAATTTTGATTTTGGCCGGGTTAAAATGGTGAATGCTATCCATTCCAGCTCTATGCCCGATGGCTCATACGGCGGCAATCCTGCTGGCTTTGTTATTTATGCCGAAGAGAAGGTTATTTATTTTGCAGGCGATACCGCCCTAACTTATGATATGAAGCTTCTGGCCGATGAAAACCTCGACTGGGCATTTCTACCCATCGGCGATAATTACACCATGGGCGCTGATGACGCTATTAAGGCCTGCGATTTTATCAACTGTAAAAATGTAATAGGCATGCATTACGACAGCTTCCCGGTTATTAAAATAGATAAAGAGGAGGTAATGGAGAAATTTGTAAAGGCAGGCTTAAATTTAAAACTCCCGGCAATAGGTGAGGGCTTGTTGCTTTAAATACAAGAGACGAATTGTTGCGTCTCCAAAGTAAAAAAAGCCCTATTGAAATTCAATAGGGCTTTTTTTTCGATACTACATTTTTGTGGTATCTTTTTTCATTTTAGTTTTTACTTTCATTTTACCGGTATCACTTTTCATTTTCACTTTTTTCTTCTTCTTAGCGGTATCCGTTTTCATGGTATAACCCTTTACAGGCACCGCCGCGTAAACGCTGCTAAATGAGATCGCTGCTAAAGCAATCATACAACATAATTTTTTCATAGTGTTAATTTTTTAGTTTCAATAGCGAGTTTGTTTTAATACAAAAAAATTAACACAGAATTGTTTTATTTAATTTCAAATTAAATAACAGTACCGTGCGGAATTACAGCGCGTTTCTTCACCACTACAATACCATCCTGTACAGTATGGGTTCCGTAATCGCCGTCTTCGAGCTTCGTACCGCAGTTTATCTTTACGTCATTTCCTATGTAGGTATTTTTGTCGATAATGGCATTTTTAATGTAGCACCTATCGCCTATGCCCATAATTGGTGAGTTGGCAACATTCGCTTCCTCAATCTGCTCAAGGGTTTGGTAATTGTCGCTGCCCATTACGTAGCAATTCTCAATAGTGGTGCCCACGCCTATCCGGGTACGTATACCTATTATCGACCGCGTAATATGGCTGGCGCTAATGATACAGCCATCAGCAATTATGGCCTTATTTACATGCGTTCCACTCATTTTTGAAGGCGGAAGCATACGGGCGCGGGTAAATATGTAATTTTTATCAAACAGGTTAAACTGCGGTATGTCGTCTGTCAATCCAATATTGGCATCAAAAAATGATGGTATAGTACCTATATCAGTCCAGTAGCCTTCATATTGATAACTTAACACTTTATGGCTGCCGATGGAATCAGGGATTATCTCCTTGCCAAAATCAGTCCGTTCGTTGCCATCCAATAATTCGTATAAAAGCGATCGGTTAAAAATATATATCCCCATCGATGCCAGGTAATACCTGCCCTGCGCAGCCATCTCATCGCTAACCTCTGATGCCCAGCTTTCAAAATCTTTTTTAGGTTTTTCAATAAAAGCAGTAACTAAATTATCATGATCGGTTTTTAATATGCCGAAGCCGGGTACATCATTGGCATGTACCGGTATAGTAGCGATGGATATTTCAGCTTCCGATTTAATATGATTGTCTATCATTTGTTCAAAATCCATCTGGTATAGCTGATCGCCTGATAATATCAGCACGTAATCAAACTCATGTACCGCCAAATGGTGCAGGCTCTGGCGCACCGCATCGGCAGTGCCCTGGTACCAATGACCGCTGGTTGGTGTTTGCTCGGCAGCCAAAATATCAACAAAAGCCTCGCTGAAATTGCTGAAATGGTAAGTGTTTTTAATATGCTTGTTTAACGAAGCCGAATTGAACTGCGTTAGCACATATATACGCGTTATACCCGAGTGAAGACAGTTTGAGATGGGAATATCAACCAGCCTGTATTTGCCGGCAATAGGTACGGCAGGTTTTGAACGTGTAGCAGTAAGTGGGGATAAGCGACTGCCCTGGCCACCGCCAAGCACAATGCATATTACTTTTGATGTCATATTATAGGATTTAAACTTTCATACAGGTGGATATATTCTTTAGCCGAGCGATCCCACGAGAAATCAAGTGCCATCATTCGTTTGCGCAGTAATTGCAGGTGCGGCGTATTGGCGTACAATTCTACGGCGCGACTAATAGAATTACTTATATCATCAACACTTACGTTGTTAAAGCGTATACCGTAACCGCCTTTATCGCCAAAATCAATCACCGTATCTTTTAACCCGCCTGTACTGCGCACCATGGGTACGGTACCATAGCGCAGAGCGTACAACTGGTTAAGCCCACAAGGCTCAACGCGCGACGGCATGAGCAAAAAGTCGGAACCGGCATACACTAAATGGGCCAGCGATTCGTCATATCCAATAAATACGTTGCATTGTTCCGGGTGGGCCGCTTTCAGTTTTAACAGCGATTCTTCCATCCTGGCATCGCCGGCACCAAGGATGAAGAAGTTTACCCCATTCGGGTGCTTAGCAATACTATGGATAATGGCATCAGCCAGCAGATCGGCACCTTTTTCCAATACTAAACGACCTATGAATGATACCAACGGTTTATCAGTAGTAAGGTTATACCTGGTGCATAATTCTATTTTATTCTTTTGTTTACCTTCAGCGATCTTTGCCGGTGTAAACTTAAATGGCAGCATCGGGTCGGTTTTAGGGTTCCATACTTCGGTATCTATCCCGTTTATAATGCCCGAGCCTTTTTCCTTCTCCAAATAAAATAAATATTCAAGGCCATTTGAGTTGATGGTGAGTTCCTCCAAATAACTTGGCGATACCGTGGAATATTTCCAGCAGCACTTTACAGCGGCGGCCAGCGGGTTTATCGCCCCGGCCCAATCCAGCAGGCCAGCCTTACTCAGGTCAATTTCGGGCAGGTATGAAATCTTGTCCCAGCCAAATACACCGTGATACTGGCCATTATGGATGGTAAATACGGTTGGCGTACCGGCCAGGCGGGTATATAATTTTGAGTGATACAGCAGGAATGGCACCAGGCCTACATGGTGGTCGTGGCAATGGATCAGATCGGGGTTTTGTTGCGAGTAGCTTATCCAATCCAAAAATGCCAGCTGAAAAGCAATAAACTGCTCACGTTCATCGGGGTACATGTACACTTCTTCACGATCGAGCAGTCCCGGTATCTTTATCAGGTATAATTCAAAGCCTAAAACATTATCGCGTTCTTTTAAAACCTCAAAATACAAGCGGCGTGTTCCCATCAGGGTCGAAGCCTGAAAAATGATATCGAAGGTATGCTCGCGGGTAAATTTGCGGTCGTAAAAAGGTAAAACTACTGCGGCATCCATGCCGAGTTTATTTTGGTATTTAGGTAAAGCACCAACAACATCGGCTAAACCGCCAACTTTGGCAACAGGGTAACATTCGGCGGCAAGGTGATAGATTCTCATACCTAAATATATGGGTTCAATTTAAGCAACAATTGTTTAAATAAATAAACCTGCCTGTTACATTTATGTTTAAAAATTCAATTTTTATTATTTGTGCAGGCTTTTTAGTTTTTTCGTTTGTAAAATATAGCTTATGGTATGTTATATTAGTAATATGGTAAAATATTTAGCGATAAAAGTGTGGTTTTTATGGAAATGACAATATCTTAACCTATCTCACAACGTTATATAAATGTTTTGTGGGGGTAAATTGATGTTACCATAAGATTTTTCAATACAGGACGGATGCCGGTATTTTAACACATGCCTACAACCTAAAGTATTATCTACCTATACTTAACTGCTGAATTTCTTTATCGGGCAGTATTTTGTTCCATATCTTTAATTCATCTATCCTGCCATAAAAGCCACCCATTATTTGCAGCGGAAAGAACAGGGTTTCCGACTTTCGCATCTTTGTTTTTTTCTTATCGGCAAATTGTATCCAGTCATTAACCAGGCTTTTTTGCGGCTTGCCGTTAACGTACAGGCATGTCCCCTTATTGGTTCCTGTTATTACAATGTGGGTCCATGTGTTTGGCGGAACCGGGTAACCAAAATCATAATTATAGCCTTCGCGCGAAAAACCCAAATTGCCGGTTTTCCCTTGTTTTAGTTTTACCACCGCATTTTCCGACCTGAAAATAACAGATCCGGGGGCATTGCCGGCATCGGGATCAATCCAGAATGAAACCGTATAATCATAGCCTATTTCGGGATAAGGTAGTACAGCAAAACTTTTTTTGCCCGAAAAAGATAACGCACGGCCGTTGTAACCTATTACGTATTTTGTATTATGCAAACGGATGCGTTTATCGGCAACATCAAAATTATAGCTGGCTATTAAGGTATCATTAGCTTTGCCGATTTTTCCGCGGATATTGGTTGATGGCCCTTCGCCTGTTTTTTTTCGCTGAAGGTCGAAGTTTTCATAGTTCATCACGGTATCATTGGCATCCCACATTTTTTCGGCCAGCACCTGCATTGCCGGGAACACACGGTCGTTCACATCTTTTTCGGTAATTCCGTTGCCAACAATATCATTCCAAACTGCGAAGGAGCCGCCTGAAATAGTTGGGTCGCCTACGGGGAACTGTACATCGCCAATGAGATAAGGCGTCCAGCTATTGTACAGGCTTTTGGTATCGAGATAATCGTAATAATAGCCCGCCATCGGCACAATATAAAGCCATCCGTCGGGGGTGCTTATTTGGTTGTAGCCCAACTTTTTCATTTCAACGGGGTTGGCATAACCGTTGTACCAGGTATTCATGGTTACATTTTTTACAGTAACCGGGGTGGTGCCCTGCGCATGGCTAAGCGCGCCCCAAAGCCTTACCTCTTTGCCAAAGCCCTGAACATTTTTTATAAAATGATCGGTAAAAGCGCGGAAGGCTTCTGCGTCGCGTTTATCATATTCATCGGTGCCTATGTGCACTTCCTTGCCTGTAAACACGGGATGGTGGCCTGCGAGATATTCCTTAAAAACATTTTCAACCACTTTATAGGTTAGCGGGTTGTGGAGGTCGAGGTGGTCCATGCCGTACAATTTGCTGCCAATTTGGGGAATGGCCCTGGTAAAGGCCAGGGCATGCGCGGGTACATCTATCTCGGGGATAATGCGCACGCCATAAGTGCCGGCCAGTTGTTGCAGCGCTATAAACTGTTGTTTGGTGTATGAGCCATCTTTGGCGGTAAGCCTGGGATAGGTTTTGCTTTGTAAACGGAAGGCCGCATAGGTTTTGTTCCAATCGTTGCCGAAATAACCTTTAAAGCCATTGTCGCTTAAATGGATCTGGAAGTCGTTCATTTTATAGTACGACATGAATTTTACATAGTCGCGCAAAAATTTCAGGCTGAAGAACTTTCGCCCGTCATCTAATACAAAACCACGCACTTTAAATTCGGGGTAATCGCGCGCTATTCCTTTGGGGATAGTGTTGCCCTGCGCCAGCAGCTGCAGTAAAGTACGTGTGCCCCAAAACAGCCCCTGGTATTTAAAGGCGCTGATGGTAACAAAATTCTTAGCCCTAAAATAATAGCCTTCATCGCCTATGGAAATGTCTTTTTCGGATAGGGTGAGGAATATATCGCCATTGCGCGGCTTGCCGGTAAGCAGTTTTAAACGGTAACCGTTTGTTTCTTCTATTTCCTGTTGCAGCAGCGCGGCCACTTTTTGCAATGCATTTCTATCGGATTTATTTATCACTATCCTTGCCGACCTTTTCAGCATAAAGGTAGCAGTATCGCCATGCCACTCGCGCAAAGAAGGGATCACAAATGGCCGGGCGTTAACGCCCTTGTTGCTAAATACACCAGGTATAGTTATTTCCCGGTTAACATCGTACCGGTTGGTATCGTTTTGGTTATTGATCAACTGTAAATACAAATTTACTTTAGTGGTAACCAAGGGCGTAACAATTCGCCTGGTACTATCAACTACCGGGTTGCGGTCACTGCCTTTCAATACCATGCGGTACCCTTGTGGCGCGGCAGGCATCAGGATTTTAATATCCCCCGGTTTCACAGGTGTTAACGGCATTACCGCCTGTACAATTGAGTTATTAGTTTGCCCGGATGACAGGCCACAAATAAGTGCAAACAGGCAGGTTAATAGGAAGGGTTTAAGCCCGGCCGGTACTGATTTTTGTATCATAAAGGGTTATAAGTTTCATAAAGCTAATTTTAGTTTTGCTTAAAGTTTATTTTCTTATAACACAATCGTTTGATAAAGCTTTTAAAAGCCTCGTAGATACACCGCTACTTAGCGCGCGGGACGCTTGCGGCTTTAATTTATTCCGCTTCATTAGCATATTCGTCCGAAGTCGGAGACATTCCTTTAGATTAGAAATCGGACAACATGGGGGATAAATATGATCATTAAAGGATAGGAATTTGTATTGCGGCTCGTTTTAATCGCTTTTGATTACAAAGCGGCTTCTTAGCATGCGGGCCACAAGCGGGACGCTTGCGGCAGCGACGGGCGACTGGGTATTAATCGAATGAAACACCCTTGTATACTTTTAAAATAAATTGGCTTGCGTAATTTTCATTCACAACTTTTCTCAAAAGCTCTTTACTTGTACTTAGCAAGTCAATATTGCAGTGAGCAGATATTTTTACAATGAACGGTAATTCATCATGTGAAATATCTAAATCGTTATATAATAAACCCTCTTGCTTAAATAAAGCAAATGGATATGTAATTAAATCTTTGGAAAGGTTTAACAAATTTTCCGTTGTGAAAACTAAAGCGCCTTTGAATTTATTGGGGATATTTTTTTGTTCAACTAAGCCCCGTAAAGACGGTAAGGTCTCTTCATCGTAATGAAACCATGCCATATCCTTTTTGTCATGATTTACTATCCAGGAAGAATTATTATCAAGTTGTATTATTATATTTTTGAACCAGTTTTCATAAGCCTCAAGATATTCAGGTACACTTATTTTTCGCCCTTCAAAACCGCCTGGTAATTGAACTGAAACCCCATACCATTTCGGATATTTATAATACTCATCACCTAAATAATCTATATAGACCTCTCTATCATAAGGAAGTGCCCTCTTAGTGTTCTTTATAAACTCTACCATATGTTTTTAATGCGCCTCCAACCAATTCAACCCCGTACCAATCTCCACCATAATCGGCACTGTGGTTTTAATAGCGTTTTTCATGTTGTGCAGGATGATAGGCTTCACCACCTCAATCTCCTCGTTCGGCACATCAAACACCAATTCATCATGCACTTGCATGGTCATACGGGCATTTAGTTTTTGGGCCACAAATTCCTTGTGGATGTTTATCATGGCTATTTTGATCATATCCGCTGCCGAGCCTTGTATCGGGGCATTAATGGCATTTCGTTCGGCAAAACCGCGTACGGTGGCATTGGCCGAGTTAATATCGCGCAGGTAACGGCGGCGGCCCATAAGGGTGGTTACATAGCCATTCTCGCGGGCGAAGTTCATGGTATCGCTCATGTAATTTTTTATGCCAGGGAATTGCAGGAAATAGTTCTCAATAATATCGGCGGCTTCTTTGCGCGGGATGCCCAGGCTTTGCGACAAGCCAAATGCCGACTGCCCATAAATGATACCGAAATTAACCGCCTTGGCATTGCGGCGTTGGGTGCTGTCGACCTCATCCAAACCTATGCCGTACACATTGGCGGCGGTAGCGGTGTGGATGTCGAGGTTTTTTACAAAGGCTTCCATCATGTTGGCATCTTTGCTTATTTCAGCTATGATTCGCAATTCAATCTGCGAGTAATCCGCAGATACGATGGTATGACCACTATCACGTGGGATAAAGGCTTTGCGCACTTCGCGGCCACGTTCGGTGCGGATCGGGATATTTTGCAGGTTGGGGTTGGTGGAGCTCAATCGTCCGGTAGCAGCTACTGCCTGGTTATAGGAAGTATGCACACGCCCGGTTTTTGCATTCACCATTTGCGGCAGGGCATCAACATAAGTCGATTTTAATTTTTGTAGTTGGCGATAATCCAATATATCACGCACAATATCGCTTTTCGCAGCTAATGAAAGCAGCACATCTTCACCGGTTTGATATTGGCCGGTCTTGGTTTTTTTAGCTTTAGGGTCAAGCATCAGTTTCTCGAACAATACCTCACCTAGTTGTTTTGGCGATGCAATGTTAAAGCGTACACCTGCCTTTTCATAGACTGTTTTTTCCAGTTTTGCTATGTCGATTTCCAATTCTTTCGAGAATTCGCGCAGTGTATCATGGTCTATCTTTACGCCTTCGTATTCAATATCTGCCAACACATATATCAGCGGGTTCTCGATCTCATGCAGCAATTTTTCAGCTTCTACCTGTTTTATTTTCGGCGCGAATATCTCTTTTAATTGTAGTGTGATGTCGGCATCCTCGGCTGCGTATTCCTTAATTTTTTCTATTTCCACATCGCGCATGTTGCCCTGTCCTTTGCCTTTGGCGCCTATCAGTTCGGTTATGGAAACAGGCTTATAGCCCAGGTAATTTTCAGAAAGCACATCCATTCCATGGCGTGTATCCGGGTCGATGACATAATGTGCCATCATGGTATCGAACAAATTGCCTTTTACCTCAACGCCGTACCATTTCAGCATCAGGATGTCGAATTTCAGGTTCTGGCCTATTTTGCCTATCGAAGCGTTTTCCATTACTTCTTTAAATTCAGCCACGATCTTTCTGGTTTCTTCCTGGTTCTCAGGCACAGGAACATACCATCCCTCAGCAGCTTTTACCGAGAACGACAAACCAACCAACTCACAAAAATTAGCATCGGTACCGGTAGTTTCGGTGTCGAAGCAAAATTCTTTTTGTTTTTTCAACAAGGCTATCAGTTCCGCGCGTTTTTCAAAAGTATCGGCTAAGTGATATTCATGCGGAACGGTATCGATGTTCTTCGCGGGACCAGCAGGTTCATATTCCGGTTCGGCTATATCCTGCACATCCACTGTCATGGTGGTACGGCCTGTGGCTACCGGGTTACCGAAGAGGTCGGTCTGGATCGATACTGCCTTTAATTCGGTAATACTGAAATCGTCACCAAACACACGGCGACCCAATGTGCGAAATTCCAGTTCGGCAAAAAGTGGTTCCAGTAATTCTTTACTTGGCGCGCACATTTCCAGCCCGGCCTCATCCAGTTCAACAGGAGAATTAAGGTTGATAGTAGCTAACCGTTTCGACATTAAACCCTGCTCGGCAAATTGCTCCACATTCTCGCGCATTTTGCCTTTCAGTTCATGGCTGTGGGCGATAATTTCTTCTACCGAGCCATATTGTTTAATAAGCGCCTTAGCCGTTTTCTCACCAATGCCGGGGATGCCGGGGATGCCGTCCACCGCATCGCCCCAAAGACCTAAAATATCTATTACTTGTTCAACACGTTCAATTTCCCATTTGGCCAATACTTCCTTTACGCCTAAAATTTCCATCTCGTTACCCATGCGGGCTGGCTTGTAAATATGGATATTGGGCGATACCAACTGCGCGAAATCCTTATCGGGTGTCATGCAATACACCTGGTATCCTTTCGCCTCCGCCTTTTTGGCAAGCGTGCCGATGATATCGTCGGCCTCGTAACCATCAGAAGTGATCAATGGAATATTAAAACCAAGCACTACTTTAAAAATGTAGGGCATGGCCTTCGACAAATCCTCGGGCATGGCCTCGCGGTGGGCCTTGTATTTTTCGTATTCGGTATGGCGTTCAGTAGGCGCGTCGGTGTCAAACACTACGGCCATGTGGGTAGGTCTTTCCTTTTTTAACACATCCAACAACGTATTGGTAAAGCCCATTACAGCCGATGTATTTAACCCGCCCGATGTAAACCGCGGGCTTTTACTCAAAGCGAAATGCGCCCGGTAAATAAGCGCCATGCCATCCAAAAGAAATAGTTTTTTCATGATATTATCACTAATTGCACGAATTTATATACGCGAATTGCACGAATGAAAACGAATTTTTACAAACGCTCCGGGTTTATACATCCATCACAAAAATAGGATTTATGCTGACATACACAGGCCAATTTGATTGAATAAAAGAATTCGGCCAATTCGCTATAATTCGCCCAATTCGTGTCCATTTATTTAAACGAACAATCAGGCAAATGGTCATTTACCATGCCGGTGGCCTGCATGTGGGCGTAGCAAATGGTGGTGCCAAAGAATTTGAAGCCGCGCTTTTTCATATCCTTGCTGATGGCATCGGATATGGGGGTGCTGGCCGGTAAAATGCCGTTTGTGTTATTAATGGGTTGGCCATCGGGCATAAAGCTGTACAGGTATTTATCAAATGAACCGAATTCCTTTTGCACCTCGATAAATAGTTTGGCATTGCTGATGGCTGCGGCTATTTTCAAGCGGTTGCGAATGATGCCTGCATCGTTTAACAAACGTTCCACATCCTTATCGTCAAAAGCGGCTACTTTTTTTACATCAAAGTAGGCGAAAGCCTTGCGGTAATTTTCGCGGCGGCGCAGGATGGTTATCCAGCTTAGTCCTGCCTGGGCTGATTCAAGCACCAGGAACTCGAATAGTATTTTATCATCGTGGGTTACTTTGCCCCACTCTTCATCGTGATATTTGATGTATAATTCATCATTTCCGGGCCAGGTGCAGCGTTTAGTTTCTTTGGTTGCCATTGTTGCTTCTTGATTAATAGCTAAAATTTGTCATTGCGAAGTACGAAGCCATCGCGAATTATTCACGAGCGCCTGTTTCCTTGCGATTGCTTCGTACTTCGCAATGACATAAAAATTGTGAAATAAAATTATGAAATGTTTATTGCAAAAATATTTAAATTGCTAAAAATTTTATCAAAGCATTATGGAAAGTTTATCACCAAATATTTTTGTCCGCGATATGGATAAAACTATTGAATTTTATAGGCTGTTAGGATTTAACGTCACTATGTCGGTGCCTGACAGCGGCAATGATTTTGTGTGGGTGATGATGAATAAAGGTAACGTTACCTTTATGTTTCAAACTTTTGACAGCCTGGCCGATGACCTGCCACAGATTAACCGTACGGATGGTAGTTCGATGCTGTTGTATATCAGCCTGAAAAATATCCACGGGTTTTTCGATTCGATAAAGGATAAGGTACAGGTATTAAAAGGGCTGGAGAAAACTTTTTACGGCGCCACCGAATTTTCTATTTTGGATAATAACAATTATGTGCTCACTTTTGCCGAGCATGAGTAAACCCATACAATTTAAACGCGTCGATCATATCCATATCGCTGTTCCGCCTGAAAGGCTGGAAGAAGCCCGGCAGTTTTATGCGGATATAATTGGCCTGGAATTAATTGAGCGACCAAACCATCTTTTTAATACCGCGGGTTATTGGTTTAACATTGGCGATATACAACTACATGTAGGAGTTGAACCGCAAATGCCTGTTTCAACCAGGCATACTGCTTTTGAAGTGGCAGATGTTGATGCTGCTTTAAATTATTTAAAAGATAAAGTGCGGATATTAGATGAGCCGGTTATTCCCGGGCGCAGGCGCTTTGCTTTTCTTGACCCTTTTGGCAACAGGATGGAATTATTGCAGATATTGTAATTATAGCGCCAGTTCAACTTCCGGGTCCCAGAATATTTGTTTAAAGTTTTGGATCTGATCGTTCTCAACATGCACGCCTTCGCTTTCCAGCATTTCGGCCATGCGATTGCCGCCAAAATGCTGTTTGGCAGTTAACAAACCCTGCCTGTTCACTACCCGGTGCGCAGGTACAGGCGGGTTTTCTTTGCCGCAAGCCATCATTGCATAGCCCACCATTCGTGACGAGCCTTTTGTGCCGAGATAAGAAGCAATAGCGCCATAAGAAGTAGCGCGGCCTTTGGGTATCAGCCTTACCACCTGGTAAACCTTATCGTAAAAAGTAATATCATCCATTGTTTGGAAATGAGAATTTAAGATAGTTAATATTCTTATTATCCTTTAAGTATTTTTTTTCGTAATATGTTTTGATCGACAGTACTTCATCAGCATAAGGCGAATGATATAAATCCTCGGTTTTCACATGAAGGTTCAGGTTCAATTCAGTTATTTTTTCAGCAGTGTAGGCGTGCAACCCGTCGTTATCAGTTTTTAGGTTGATGAAGCCGCCGGATTTTAAAAATTGTTTGTATTTTTCTAAAAAGCGGGGCGATGTTAAACGCTTTTTTTCTCGGCTTAGCTGGGGTTGCGGGTCAGGAAAGGTGATCCAGATTTCATCTACTTCGCCAGGGGCAAAATAATCAGTTATATTCTCGATCTGTATGCGTAAGAAGCCCACATTATTAACGCTTTCTTCCAGCGCGGTTTTGGCGCCTCGCCAAATGCGGTTGCCTTTGTAGTCAATACCAATAAAGTTTCTGTCGGGGAATAATTGTGCAAGGTTTACAGTGTATTCGCCTTTTCCGCAAGCCAGTTCCAATACAACGGGATGGTCATTTTTAAAAAAACTATTCGCCCAGGCGCCTTTTAATGGCTTACCCGCATCTAATTGTAAAACGTTGCTAAACGTATCTACTTCGGCAAAACGCCGTAATTTATCTTTTCCCACTTTAAAAAAATTAAAGCGCAAAAATAGTAAACATGATGAATATGATTGACGCAAAGTATTGCATCAGGATAAACGGTTTTACAACCCGTAAGGATAACGCTGGTCTACCTTTTCTTTTTTGCTGAACAGGTGTTTTATCTTATCCCAAACGCTCATCACCGAGTCTTCGTTGATATAGCCTGATGCTTTTTGCGATACAAGGCCAACCAGTGCCTTTACAATAAAGCCTGAATTTTTGAACAGCGTTTTATTAAGCGTAAGCGGCACCAGGAAACGAGAAATAATGCTTACAAAATCCTGATTAAAAATATTGTTTTTATTTTCGCCGCCATGGCCTTTGGGGAACATGGAATACACTGTGGTAATTATAGCCACAGGGCTGCTGAAGCGTTCCTTCAGCGCCTGGCCCTTTACCTCCTCCAGTTCGCGCAAACGTACAATCTCTTCTTTTAGCTGCCAGCTGTTGGTAATAGGTGTATCCATTATTTTAATAACTTTTGTATAAGCGCGTTTATCAATGGCTTTTCAAGGCGCTTTTTATTTAGCTTAACTGTAATTGCTATAAGTAAATATATACCCGCAATACAGGCAAAGCCTTCCCATAGCGAATTGAATACATAGGCCAGGTAAAACCCAAGTGTAACACTGGCGAATATGAAAGCCATCACCATACATATTACCACTACTACATCAGCTATCATGCTGGCAGCAATGGATGTCCCGCCTTCAATAGCCCTAAGCTTGGCTAATTTTAGGCGTATTTCACCATACTCCTTTAGCTGGTCAATAATTGGCGGTGGTGTTTCTTTGTTAGGTTCTTCCATATTAATTTTTATTGATCCCGGGTAGCATAACTACCCGGGATAAAGAAAATTTACGCGTGTTCCAGGTCATCCTGGTATTCTACTTCAGCACCGTTAATTTTGGTTTTGATGTTGTCTACTATCTTATCCTTTAAGCCTACAAGGTTATCAATTTCTGCAGCGGCTGTTTCTTTTATTGAGTCGCCGAGGTTTTTTAATGATTCGTTGAGCTTGTCGCGTGTTTCGCTGCCCTTTTCAGGCGCAAACAATATACCCAATGCTGCACCTGCGGCCAGCCCGGCAAGCAATGCAACTACTACTTTTGTGTTATCGTTCATACTACTATAATTTTTAAGTTGATGATTTGTTTTAAAAACGACTAAATATCTTGCCAAGTATTGCCTAACCGACAATGTGACGGTATTTTTCCCTGATTACTGTTTTTCATCAAATATAATCATTTATCAATTTATACATCGCTATCATTGCCCGTTCTTATTCTTTCCAGCCTGTCGGCCGCAAGGCGATTGGTTTCATAAATTTCAACCAGTATTAAAAAATACGATAGCAGCACCGGACCGAAAACCAGCCCCAATATTCCAAACAATGGTAAGCCTATAAATACACCAATTACAGATATAATTGGATGGGTATTGCCTACCCGTTTGTTAATGAGTACACGCAAAACATTGTCAACGTTGCCTATAAATAATAAACCGTAGGCCAGTATCAATATACCTTTTACCGTATGATCATTTGCTATAAAGATAATACCTGTCGGTATGCATAAGGTTGGCGCGCCTACCACCGGTAAAAATGACATAAATGAACCGATAACACCCCAAAAAATTGGATCTTCTATTCCAAACGCGTAAAAGCCAAGGGCCAGCAGCGTACCCTGTGTAATAGCGATAATACCCTGCCCCAACACATTTGAATAGGTTGAATTGCGCATAGCTTCGGCAAATTTTAGCGCGTGCTGTTCGCGGAAAGGGGCATATTTTAACAAACCTGTTTCGAAGGTGTTGCGTTGGGTAAGCATAAAATACAGCAAAAAATAAAGTACCAAAAGTGTTAAAATTATACTGGCGGCGCTGCTTAATATAGATGGGAACAGGTCGGCGGCGAATGTGCCCAGTTTTTGCAGCGTATTTTCGGCGAAATGTTGCTGCCCCAAATTTTTTGCAGCAAAAACATCAATCTTAGTTACCCACTCCTGTATAGGGAAGGTATCTTTATTGATGCCTGATATTTTCCCTATCACCATAAAACTTAGCGACAGGAAGGGGATAACAATAACAATAAGCGAGCTGAAGATAATGAGCAGCGCTATAACCGTTTTGTTCCAGCGCTTTTTATCAACCAGAAAAATGTACAGCGGCCTGAAGATGGTAAAAAGCACAATAGCCCCCAGTATAGCGCTAAATAAACCGCTTAATGCGTACACTAAAAAGCACCCCAGCGCAATTATGCTAACCAGTATAATATTATTACGTTGCTTGTAATTAAAAATCGACATGAGGCAGATTAGTGATAAACGCTACCACACATAAACAACAATGTGCCAAATTGTTTTGGTGTGGAAAAAGAAACAGGAATTCAGGAGCCAAGAATCAAAATAGTTGAGGAAAAGCACCCCAGAAGAAAATACAAGGACCAAGATAACATATATGCGATCGTGCAGTATTCCTGACTCTCACATCTTTGCTTCTTGATCCTACAATTATTCTTTATCTTTTAGCAGTGCGTTTATACGGGAACAGCTTGTGGCTATGGTTTCAATATAAAACGCTATATCGGGCGAATCACCAGGCATTTCATGCTTTAGCTCTTCTACAGACAGTTGTATGTTTGAAAGCTGGTTCCGTATATCGTGCCGTAGGCTGCTTAAATATAATTTAAGTTCGTCTTCATCCCTTGGCAGCTTTTCCATTTTTATTTCAGGTTGATAGCCTTCATTTTATTATACAGGGTCTTCCGGTCTATCTTTAATATTTCGGCTGCTTTGGTTTTATTAAAATTAACCTCCTTCAATACATTTAAGATAGTTTCATATTCAGCCTCAAGCGCTGCATTTTTAAGATCATGGCGGTTCTCTTTTGATTCAGGCGCTTCATTAACCGAAGTGGTTGTTGTGGTACTGCCATTACTACCGTAATCAAAAGCCATCATCCGGTTTGATATTTCAAGCGGCAGGGCCTTCATCATTATTTCGTTGCCCTCGGTAAGCAGGGTGGCACGGCGCACTATATTTTTCAGCTCGCGGATGTTGCCCGGCCAGCGGTAATTCATAAAACATTCCACCACTTCGGGCGAGAATGAGGTTACGTTACGGCTCAGTTCATGATTGGCAATTACCAAAAAATGTTCGGCCAGCAACATAATATCGTTCCCCCGCTCGCGCAAAGGCGGCATATATATACTAAACTCGTTAAAGCGGTGATACAAGTCCTCCCTGAACCTGCCTTTTTGTATACTTTCCTGCAAGTTTTCGTTGGTAGCTACAATAATGCGCACATCAAGGTCTATCTCTTTGGTACTGCCTATTCTTTTCACTTTACGTTCTTGCACGGTACGCAGCAGAGCGGCTTGTATATCGTATGACAGGTTTCCCACTTCGTCCAAAAACAAAGTACCGCCGTTAGCCATTTCAAAATGGCCTATTTTGGTGTATAAAGCGCCGGTGAATGATCCTTTTTCGTGGCCGAAAAATTCGCTGGCGGCAAGCTCTTTAGTAAGCGAACCGCAATCCATAGCCACAAAGGGGTGGTTGTGCCGTGGGCTGCTCAAGTGGATGCTTTTTGCAACAGCTTCCTTGCCGGTACCGCTATCACCTATAATAATTACGCTGTAATTTGTTGGGGCCACCAGGTCAATTTGCCTTAAAATTTCTTTCGAAGCGCGGCTGGTGCCAAAAACAAACTCGCCGTTCTGAACTATTTTTTTATTTTCTTTTGATTTTGAATTTATAACGGGTTCAGTGTCGTGCATATCCTCCAGCAAAGCATATTGCGTTTCAATAGCTTTGTTGATGGTGTTTAATATTTCATCGGGATATAAAGGCTTGGTAATATAGTCGTATGCGCCCATTTTAATAAGCTCTACGGCCATTTTAATATCAGAATAGCCCGTGATGATAATAACCCCGGTTTTGGGGTATTGCATTTTTATATTTTTAAGCATTTCGCGGCCATCGGTGTCTTCCAGCCTAAAATCGCACAACACGAGATTGAACTCCCCATTTTTAAGGAATTCCATACCGGTATTACCATTAGAAGCTGTTTGGACGTCGAAACCGTTGCGGGTTAAAAACTTCGACAGTAATAAGGCTACATTAACTTCATCATCAATGATGAGGATCTTCTTCATAATTACATAACTGTTAACAGGTAAATGTATTTAGACTGTTAAGTTACACAAAAATGCTAAAAGTTGAGAAATATTATGAAATTGTTATTTTTTTATTTCAGGCTGAAACCATAGGCTACCCTAACGCCCCAAAAGGTATTGTAGTTACCATCGCCATAAAAGCTTTGGGTCTTTTGCCAGCGTATGCCGCCATCAATAAAGTTTTTGTTGTGAAGTTTAAACAATATGCCCATTTGCGGGGCCCAGGTAAAGGCATTGCCGTTAATGGCATACACGGCAGTACGGTTGAGTAAAAGAGTTTCGCCTGCTTCGCCTTGTATATAGAAGGTACGGATGAGGTAAAATTTTAGGCCCAGTTTTAATGGTGCAGTATTCATATTAGCTGCTTTAACGTTGGCAATGTATTGGGGGTTTGAGCTTGAATTACTAGCCGAAAACATGGTATAACCCGCATTGCCGGTTACATAAAGTTTTTCAGTAATAGGAAAATCAAGCTGTACCGAAGCGCCGAAACCAACGGTATATGAGTTGCCAAAATTGCCTGTAGGGAACGAAAAATCGGGTCCGATGGCTATGCGTGCAGTATCGGGAACAGCGCTGTATTGTGCTTTCGCGGCATAGGTAAAACTGATGAATGCTATTAAGATGAATAATTTTTTGTAAACGATCTTCATGTTATGTGGGTTGAATTAATGGTGTTAAAACGTACAATGCCGCAACAACGTATATGTGGTATAAATTTTATTTAAAGCAATAATACACTTTTTGTGCAAAGCTAATATTGGTTTTGGTTTTATAAAATGCTTTGTAATAATATTATTGCGAAAGGGAGTGGGTTTGGAAGGCGGTTATTCTACCCCCTCTGTCTCCTCCGTCGACATCTCCCCCTAAATTTAGGGGGAGAATGGATGTGGGATAAAATTCAGGACTCAGGTAAATTATATTGCCAATGAATTTTCACCTGCTTTAAGCGGGTATTGCTTCCCTTTCCATACAAATATGCCGGATGTATTTTGGGGTAGGCTTATTTTGGCTTTGAGTTTGTTGTTACTTAGTTTGTAATCAACAGCTACTTTTCCATTGGGATGCGGTATCTCACCACTAACCTTGGTTAACGTACCTAAATGCGGTTCGATCTTTATTTTGGTGAAGCCAGGTGCGTAGCTATCGATGCCCAACACGGTTCTGAAAAACTCGATGTTAGGACTGGCGCCCCACGCATGGCATTCTGAGCGTACTGTTCCCAGGCTGGAATCCTCGGCCCAGGTGGTCATACCTACGGCTATATTTTCGCGCCAGATGTCGAGCCAGTTCATATAGTCGTCACCGCGGCCTGCTTTTATCAGCGCATGGTTCAGATAATATTTAAAATAAACGCTGCATTGGGTTAGGGTTTTATCGGTAAGCAGGCTGTTAACTATTGCCGGCATATTGGCCTGGTTGACTACGCCGGTTAATATGGCCAGCGAATTGGTGTGCTGGGAGTAGCCGTCTTTATCTTTGGTATCGGCATATAGCTTTTTAACCGGGTCCCAATATTTACGCTGGATGGTAGCTTTTAATTGTGCTGCTTTTTGGTTGTAGATAGTGGCATAATCCTGCAAACCTATTTTGGCTTCCATTTCTGCCGCCCATTGGTAGGCCCAAAGCAATTGCAGATCGTAAATGGCCGCGCTGCCATCCGAATCTTTCATGCCGCCGCCAAAATTACCTGCCCAGTCGACAAAGGCCCAATATGGTGTGTTTTTTAACGAGCCATCGGCTTGTTGATATTTACTGAAGAAATCAAGAATGGCCCTTTCGCCCACCAGTTTGTTTTTTATAAAGTTGTTATCGCCGCGATACATCCAGTAGTCATGCAACATACAGATATACCATAGCGAGAATGTGGAGATGATCTGTGTGCCTTTTGTTGGATAGCAGCTACGGGTAACGCCCTCGGCTATGCGCGAGTGGTCTATTTCGGTAAGGGCATTGCGGGCCAGGCGGTCGTCGCTAGTATTGTAGTATGATATGAGGGCCTGTATGCGTGTATCGCCTATGTATTGGAGTTGTTCATAGTAGGGGCAATCGGTATAGGTTTCATAAGCATTGAGCCTTGCGGTGCGCCAGCCGATGTCGAGTATTTGTTTTATTTCGGGATCGTCGGTATTAAATACTGACGCGCGTTTGAATGGATAAGCAGTAAATGTGCCGTAGAGGTCATCGATAGTTAGCGGGTCGTTTTTAGTTTCAACAATAACCCGCATGTAGCGGTAAGTACGGAAGTTTAGGGTGGTGAATGTTTGGCCCTAATGATATGCCTGCATCTTTACCCCCGCTAAAGTTTAGGGTTACGTAAGCATTGGTTTCATAGGTTTGATCGAGCAGCAGATATATTTTAGTATTAGCCGGGATGGTGATGGCTGTTTTTTCTGCGGGGAATGTTGCAGGAACGGTCATGCCTATGGCGCTGCGCAATTTGGGGATGCGCTGGTAGGTCATTTCGCGTGGCGGCAAGGTAGAAGGCACTAATGCCCAATCAATTCCCCACGACATGCCCTTTAGCGTTCCGTCCATTATTTTGCCTGCATTGGGCCAGGCGGTATCGTCGAAATTCGCAGTTGTCCAGTCACCTTTAACGGTTTGGTTCATATCCACCATCTCGCCTTTGCTGGCGGCGAAGAAGAAGCCGGGGATGGGCATGTGGCCCGGATCGCGCATACATTTCCAGGTGCTGTTGGTGTTGAGTATATCTTCAGCGGGAGTATTTCCTTGTATGATGAAGCCGGTACGTACGCTGATTATCGCTTCGGGGCGGTATTGTGCCTCGTTCCATACCAATGCAGCTATTATATTTTTGCCTGCTGTTAGATAAGGCGCCAGATCAACGGTTTCATAATTCCAGAAATAGGTATCGCCACGGGTTGGGCCAAGCGACACCATAGTGCCGTTCACAAATAATTTATAGCGGTTATCGGCTGATACATGGATAACGAAAGAGGCTGGTTTGGCGGCGAGATCGAGGCTCTTACGAAAATAATAGATGCCGTATTCATTGCCCGGGTCGTTTTGCGCGGCTATCCATTGGGAGTTCCAGGGCCTTGCATCCTGCGAGTTTTTGAGTTGGGCATGGGTTATTTTTACAGCGGCCATGATGACTATGGCGGTGCATAATGTAAAAAGAGATTTCATTGAGGTGCTAATGGTTTAAACTAAAAGGCTGTTGCAATATCAATAAAAATATACACTTTTTAATAGTTTAAATCAATTTAGCATAGATTTTACAAAATTTTATTAGCAAGTAGCAAAACTGGGAGCCTGTTTAAAGTTTAAAGTATGAGGTTGGGCATTTTTACCTTTGCGTTAGGGGATTTCTATGGCAAAATCAAGAGAAAGAGTAATTTTTTTCAAAAGGACTGTTTCTTTTGATCACTGCTAAGATCAAGGCGATCAATTTGTTTCTAACAGCATTAATCACAGACATTTTATGCTTTCCTTCGCTCACTTTCCGGTTGAAATAATCTTTGAACGCTGTAATAGACCTGATAGCATTCCAGGCTGAAAGATTGAGTAATACCTTTAACTTTTTATCACCCATTTTAGAGACTTTGGTTCTGCCTTTTACAGAACTTCCCGAGCTGTATGGGAATGGAGCCACGCCACTATAACAGCTTAGCTTCCTGGTTTCTGTCAGCCTTGTAAATCCGTTGGTAACAATGATCAGGGCCATTGCCGTTTGCTTACCGATACCCGGCACTGTTTTCAGCAATTCATATTGGTGGCTGGCCGATTCATTTTGCTCTATCAAGTGTTCCATCTTCAATTCAATAGCTTCGATGCCTTGCTTTAAGGCCAGTAGGGGCTTTTTGAAAAGAGGATCGTTTTTGTTTTCCTGGCTCAATTGCGAATACGCCTTTACCAACCGGCTTCTTTTTACCTGAAGTTCTTTCAGGTCCTGAACAGTTTTATCTGCAGGCTTCCAAAAGACAGCTTTATCGGCAAACCGGTATGCATATTGCGCGATCCGTACCGCATCCCACTGATCTGTTTTCCCTCTTACAAGCCCCTGGCTTCTTTTGATCTGGATCGGCAGTTCTACCCAAACCTTAGCTTGTTCAAGAATCGAGGCGTTAAGAAAAGCATGTCCGTACTTGCCGGTATGTTCCATGCAGAACATGTGCCCGGCTATTTCGGCCTTAAACTGCTTTTTTAAGTTTCTTAGAAAACTCCTAATGGTCTTTACATCGTTATCGATCCTGGTTTGATAAACAATTCCGTAATCCGGTTTGAAAACTGCAATGTCCAACCATAGCTTCGACACATCAATACCTGTAAAAAATGAAAACTGTTCCATAATGTTTAATTTTGAGTTGTTTAGAAAGTATCGCAGTTATGCTTACAGCTTGTATCCATGATAATAGGCCTGCATGCCTGAATTTCTATTTAAGCCCGGAGCATAGTAAAGTCAGAGGACCGAATCCCTAATTAGGTCCTAACACCTGGATAGCAGATGGTTCACCTCTGACTTGCGATATCTTTAAATATAAAACAAACCTAATGGATGGTAGTGGATACCCGCCAGACTAAGGGCCTGTGTGACGGCTGTGCGTAAGGCCTGCAGGTTTATGAACGTACAGCCCGGGCCGAAGGCAACGCCATTTTAAGTCAAAAGCTCAAAAGAAAATAACATACGTAGCCTATCGCGCTGTTTTACTCACCCCGACGGCGCTGCGCTGGTCGACCCTCTCTTCGCTGCGCGGAAAGAGGGTGGAAAAGGATTAAAACAAAAAAAGCCCTGGATCACTCCTGGGCCTTTGTATTAATTGTTGTGTAAATGTGCTTAAAAACCGTAAGCTACACGTAAGCCGATAAATTTAACTTTGCTGTCGTTTTCATCGGTTACAAAATTGCTGGTGCTTTCGTAACGTACACCTGCATCGATGTAATTACCGCCGCCTAACTGAAACTGGTAACCTACCTGTGGAGCCCAAACAAATGCTGCTGATTTATCAAAACCTACATTGCTTTTGTTTAATAAGAAAGCTACACCGGCATCTCCCTGGATATAAAAGTTACTTACAGGGAAGAATTTTAAACCGGCTTTAACAGGCAATAACTGGATGTTTGGAACCGATACTGTTGTACCTGCACCACCTGCAGGTGATGTAAAGGCGATAACATCTTTTTTACCGAAAAAATTATCGTAACCTGCATTAACTGTAACAAATAACTGGTTGCTAACTACGGGGATGTCGGCTTGTAATGAACCACCGATGTTCCAGTTGTAGCCGCTTTTAAAGTTGCCTATTGGCAGGCCTGCGTCAACACCTATGCTATAGCGTACGCCGGTTGGGGTGGTAGTTGTAGTAGATGTTGTAGTTGAAGTTTGTGCTTTTGCACTGAATGCGAATGCAGCAAATGCTAAAGCTAATGCTGAAATTTTTAATGAACTTTTCATGTTGTTATATTATTAAATTGTTGTTCGTCCTTTTAAAAGACGCAGCAAAGTAACGCCACAAAACATATAAGTTTTTTCATGGAAATGTCACCATTATTCAATCGATTGATTAACAGCAAGATAATTTTAACGCTAAATCGGTTTTTTAGCCTTCGGTGACACTCTTATGACTATTTTCCTTTAAATTCGGGCTTGCGTTTCTCCATAAATGCTGTTACACCCTCCTTAATATCCTCAGTTCCAAAGCATTTTCCAAACTCTTCTATTTCAACCTCAAAGCCATTTACACCGGGGTTCGACACCGCATTAACCGCTTTTATAGCCGATGCAAGTGCAAGAGGGGCACGTAACAGCATTTTATTCATTAATTCTTCGGCTTTGGGTAATAGTTCTTCCTGGCTTACTACATGGTTTACTAAGCCAAATCGATAAGCGTCATCCGCAGTTATCATATCCGCTGTCATTATCATTTCCAAAGCCTTTCCTTTGCCCACTAAACGTGTAAGGCGCTGGGTTCCCCCGTAACCGGGTATCAATCCTAAAGTAACTTCGGGCAAACCCATTTTCGCGTTAGCCGATGCTATGCGTATATGGCAGGCCATTGCTAGCTCCAACCCGCCGCCTAAGGCGAATCCGTTAATGGCAGCTATAACGGGCTTGGGGCCATTCTCAATTAAGTTAAAAACCTTGTTTTGCCCATCTGCAGCCAATTGCTTGCCGCCGGTTGCATCCAAAGCTGCAAACTCGCTGATATCGGCACCTGCCACAAACGCTTTTTGGCCCGCGCCGATGATGATGATGCCGCCCGTCCGGGCATCGTTAAAAGCAGTGGTAATAGCGGTGTGCAGTTCATCAAGTGTGGCTTTATTCAAAGCGTTGAGCTTGCTTTCGCGGTTGATGATGATATACTGTACGCGGCCTTTTTGCTCAATTACTATATTTTCAAATGCCATAAACTATAATTTAAAAGTTGCGGTGCTGGTGTACCCAGTTGGTGATATAAGTAACAATATCGCCTGTGTTTGTGCCGGGCGGGAACAATTCGCCAACGCCCTGCTGCTTTAGCTGCGCCATATCATCAGCCGGGATAATGCCGCCGCCGGTTACTAATACATCGTCCATGCCTTTTTCTTTCATCAGGTTAATAATCTTGGGGAAAACCGTCATGTGCGCGCCCGAGAGGATGGATATGCCAATGGCGTCAACGTCTTCCTGCAGGGCGGTATTCACAACCATTTCGGGGGTTTGGCGAAGGCCGGTGTAGATCACTTCCATGCCAGCGTCGCGCAGCGAGGTGGCAATTATGCGTGCGCCGCGGTCGTGCCCGTCGAGCCCAACTTTAGCAACTAATACACGAATTGGCCGGTTAAAGGTGTTACTCATAGTAATACCAGGGTTTATAATTTGGCGTAAAAGTAAGAAGAAAATGTGACGGATGCAGGAATGTAGAAAATTGTGGTGAGTTGAGCGCTTACCAGATTAAAGGATTTATAGATTATCCTGAAGTTAAAGCAGGACAATCCGTAAATCCTAAAAAACTATTAGCGGAAGCACCCGGACGTCATATCAGTTTTATATACCCTGGTCTTTCTCGGCTTCCAATGCGGTTCTTATATTGTCTGGTAAGGCAGATAATAAAGTATAACCCGTAGCGGTTTCAATATCCTTAAGCGTTACGATATATTTTGCCCAGTCGGAGCTGGTAGTGTTTATGTTAGGTGTGTTAACTGCTATAACCCTTGTAGTTGAGGTTACGCGCAAAACATCATTATCACCTTTAGGTATAATCAGGGCTACTTTCCAAATGTTGCTCGGCACGTTTACATGGCCGCCGTCAACAGTATTTAAAGTACCTTTTGAACCAGTACCACCTGTGCCATAACTACCCATAATAATATAAACTTCGTTACCTGCTGTTACCTGTGAGCGTAAGTATTCCTCCAAATTTGCCCAGGTCTGTTCATTATTTTGCGGCGCCTGTGGTACCATGTTGGTCATTAAAAAAGTTGAAGCATTTGCATTGGTTGAACTTGTCCTGTCGGCCGATGGGCAATTATGTCCCCTGTCAAAACCCGAACCCGAGTAACCGTTACTTTCTACCTGGTAAAATCCTGCGGGCAAACCGTTAAAACCAGCGAAATCATTCAACCTGTCGGTAACGCCGGTAGTATTGGTATTATCCAAATGCCAGCTTACCCAGTTTGGTTCGCCTTTAGTAGCATTGTATGATTCGGTATAATAGCCTTGGTCCATCAAATAATTATCCATCATTACAATGGAGTTTGATGCCCCCGAAGGGTTACCAAATAAAAGGTTGCTGTTATCGCCGCTTGTAGGTGGTGCATCTGTACCAATAGTAACACCGCGCGGTGTGGCTGCTGAGCCTGAAGCCGATGTATCTGGTGGAGCAGTAGTGGTATCCGGTGGTGTAACCGTAATACCCGGGTCGCCGGCACCTTTAAAGGTAATATCATCAATATTTATACGGGTGGTACCTGTCTTTACAATTTTAAAGCGGGCTTTTGTGTTGGTAGCAACTTTGAATGAATCGGTTACAAAGGTAGTACTGGTTTCATTAACCGAAGCCAGTTGCGTATAAGTAGAGCCACCATCTGTCGATTCCATTAACTGCCATGTTGAACTGCCGTCCGAACCATATTTAGCATGTTTAAGACTGATTAGCGTTACATCATTTATATCAAAGTTCATAGCAATATCGCCTGTACGCAATCGTACCGACCAGTTGCCATCCTTTACATCTGTGGATAAATTGCCTATCAGCGCATCGTTAAAATCCCATGAACCTGTGCTTAAAGTTACATTGGCATCGGCATAAGCGGTTTTGCTGCCGGTTTCAAAAGTTTCTGTTATAGCATAAGTTTTTGGCGGAGTAGTTACTGTAGTGTCGCCTTTACCACCATTATCAGAGGGTGGGGTGGTTGAATTGTTGTCCTTTTTACAGCCGGCAAAAGCTAAAACCAATCCGGCACAGATGAGTAATTTTTTATATTTCATAAATAGTGGTATTTCACCGCAAATATGCCCCCTAAAGATTACCTTAATATTAATTTTTGTGCACAAAAATTAAAAAACTATTGTACAAGCACAAAAACCATGTAAAGTTTTTATTACAGACATATAACAGGTTGTTTTACAGCGGATGATTTAATTGGATTAAGCTTTTGTATTTTTGCAGTCTTAAAAAAACCGGACAATGGCATTATTTGATAATAAAGAAAAAACAAACATTGAGAATTTAGGTGAGTTTGGCCTGATAGATCATTTAACAAAAAATATAAAGCTGAAACAGAAAAGCACCCTAAAAGGTGTGGGCGATGATGCAGCGGTGCTTGATTTTACCGGAAAAAAAGTATTGGTATCAACCGATATGCTGCTGGAAGGCATCCATTTTGATTTGGTATACACCCCGTTAAAACATTTGGGTTATAAAGCCATACAGGTAAACCTGAGCGATATTTATGCCATGAACGGAACGGCAACGCAGGTTACCGTTTCCATAGGTGTATCGAGCAAGTTTCCGCTGGAAGCTGTAGAGGAATTATATGAAGGCATGTATCTGGCCTGCGAAAAATACAATGTGGACATTGTTGGCGGTGATACTACCTCATCAAAACAAGGCCTGGTGATCAGTGTAACTGCCATTGGTTATGCCGATGAAAAGGATATCGTATATCGCAACGGTGCTGAAGAGGGCGACCTTATTTGCGTATCAGGCGATCTGGGCGGGGCATATACCGGCCTGCAATTGCTGGAGCGCGAAAAACTGATCTACCTCGAAAACCCCAACATCCAACCCGACCTGGAAGGGAAGGATTACATAGTAGAACGCCAGCTAAAGCCCGAGGCGCGTAAGGACATTATCGACCTGCTGAAAGAAATTGAGGTTAAACCAACGTCGATGATAGATGTATCGGATGGTTTGGCATCAGAGATACTGCATATCTGCAAGCAAAGCAACAAAGGCTGTAACTTATACGAGGAAAAAATACCCCTTGACCCAATGACCTTTGAAACCGCCCGCGAGTTTAATCTTGACCCCACTGTTTGCGCCTTAAGCGGTGGTGAGGACTATGAACTCCTTTTCACCGTTAAACAAGCTGATTACGATAAGATAAAATTTAAAATGGATATTACCATCATCGGTTACATAACCGAACCTTCAGCGGGATGTAATTTAGTAACTAAAGCCGGTGCAATGCACACGTTGAAAGCGCAGGGCTGGAATGCGTTTAATTCCCAAACTTCCTAAAAGGAGCTTTTTATAAGCAATCAGTTGGGTCAGGTTTAGGTATTCTTAATAGTAGAATGTCATTAACCGCTTTATTTGCATTTTTAGACTCTTCACGAATTTGTTTTTTACCGATTAAGTCCCTTTTTAATTATAATGTAGTTTGTTAGCTCATTTACGAAATCATTCGCTTTCCTGATTAATACTTTGTTTCTCATATCAGGGGTTAATAAGCTCATCTTTAAAATCTTCGGAAGACGTCTCCTGATCCAAATACTTCTGATCCAACTGTTTATTTGCCTTCGCCCCCAGGTTCTTTATTTTTTCGGCAGTAATAGTAAGGTTGCCATTGCCATCCACCAGTTTATTGATGGCGGCATCATAAGCGCTTTGGCTTTGCTTAATATTTTTGCCTATGCTTTCCATATCGTTTACAAAACCAACAAACTTATCGTACATGGTACCGCTTAAGCGCGCAATTTCCAATACGTTGCGGTTTTGTCTTTCCTGTTTCCATATGCTGGCGATGGTACGTAAGGTAGCTAACAGCGTCGATGGGCTTACAATAACCACCCGTTTATCCCAGGCATCGCTGAATAATTCGGCATCTATCTGCACCGCAAAGCTGAAGGATGATTCAATAGGGATAAATAGCAATACAAAGTCAGGCGAATTGATCTGATACAGGTCGTGATAGTTTTTAGCCGATAACCCAGATACATGATTGCGGATGGATTCAACGTGAGCTTTGGAAAATAGCTTGCGTTCATCCTCTGTTTCACAATTTACCAGCTTTTCATAAGCAATCAACGATACCTTTGAATCGATGATCAAATGTTTTTCATCGGGCAGGTCAATGATAACATCAGGCTGGAGACGGTTGCCATCTGAACCTTGTAAACTTACCTGCATACGGTATTCCCTGTCTTTAACCAATCCTGAACGTTCCAACACACGCTCCAATATTACCTCACCCCAGTTGCCCTGCTTTTTGTTATCTCCCTTTAGGGCTTTGGTCAGATTTTGTGCTTCGTTGCTGATAAGTTTGTTCAAGTCCATCAGCTGGGTGATAACACCTTTAAGTGTATTACGTTCGGCAGCTTCCATGTTGTAAACCTTGTCTACCTTTTCCTCAAAAGCCTTTATATTTTCTTTTAATGGATTAAGCAATACATCCAAATTGGCACGGTTTGTTTCCACAAATTTTTGCGATTTTTCATCAAGCAGCTTGTTGGCCACATTCTGAAATTCTAACTGAAATTTTTGCTGAATATCGTTTATCGCTTTTTCTTGCTCGCTTAATCTTTCCCGTTGTGCTTTGAATGATTCTTCAGCCTTAGCCATCCGGTTCTTTTCAGTAAGTAATTCCTGGTTAATTGTACTTAACTGCGCATCGTAACGCACCCGTTCATCCTGCAATAGTTTATCGGCTTTATCGCGCTCGGCAGCAAGGCCGGCAGCGCGTTCTTCGGCTTTGGCTAAGGTGATATTAAGAGTTGTATTTGCAGATTTTAAACGCTCTAGTTCATCAGCAGAAATGCCATTAGCCGGCCTTGGTTTTTGCACGAACAAATAAACGGCGATCAATAAAATTATTACAGCAGCGACTAAAACGAAGACTTCCATTTGCAAAAAATATTAGCAAAACGAAGATAGAAAATTTTAATAAGGAAATTAATACGTAGCTGAAAAATTAACTTACTGCTTTACGTCTTTCTCCACCCTTAATCCTACATCGCTTATTTCATGCAAAGGGTTGTCGCGCATGTTTTGCTCAATGGCAAAGTGGTACACACCTTTTGCCGGGAAACGGTAACCCTGGCGGAACATCATCTGGTAATTATATAAATTGCCCGACCCATCGCCCAGCCACTCGCCATCGGTATTGGCCAGTTTAAATTCCATGCGGTTAACGGTTGGTTTATTATCGGGCCCGGTTTGGTGAAACAGGATAAATATGTTTGAATACTTATAATCGCCTGTTACACGCAGGTTGAAGTATAAATTATAGGGCACCTTCTCATCATCTATCTTTACATCAAACTTCACCAAATTCCCGTACGACCAATTGTGGTTATCGATCGCAGAGCTCTTATCAATAACAGCATTTGGGTCGCTGCATGAAGCAAACGTTATTATCAGTAATAAAGCAGGTAACAGGTATATAAACCGTTTCATTTTGTTATGATGCTGTTGGTCCGCCGGTATTTCCGCCGGAGCGGTTTTGGTTATTTTGATTTGGGCGGCGGTGCTTATGGCGCCTGTTTTGATTATTACCCTGTGGTTTATTACCATCAGCACGTTGTCCTTCAGGCGCATTTCCATCAACTCTTTGAGGCCTGTTCCCATCCTGGCGTTGGCCTTCAGGGCGAGGCGGGCGGTTACCGTCATTACGCTGACCTTCCTGCCGCTGCGGACGATTTCCATCCTGTCGTTGTCCCTCCGGGCGAGGCGGCCTGTTACTATCCCCCGCGTTTGCCGGGCGCTGTTGATTGCCCTGCTGTGGGTTTTGATTTTGGTTACGGCTATTACGGTTTTTATTTTTCTTTTTGGTGTTATTACGGCGCTCATCCAAACGGGTAAGGCTATCCTGGCCCACTACGTTTTCGTAATCGGGTTCTTTGTCTTTAATAAATTTATTTTCCAGTTCGGCTAATTCACCCAGATCGGCAGGTATAATGCCCTCTTTATTCTGTTGTTGAATTTCCTTAACCCGGTTTATCGGCAACGGTATCCACGATTCCTCGCGCGGGTAACTGAACCACATCAGCTTTTTAAATATATCTGTTTTTTGCAGGCGGGCATCACCTTTTTCAGTTCTTAATACATTTACATTATCGGGGATGTGTTTAAGCGCATCCATATACGTGTCAAGCTCATAGTTCAGGCAGCATTTTAATTTGCCGCACTGGCCTGCAAGTTTAAGGGTGTTGAGTGAAAGATTTTGATAACGCGCTGCCGAAGTGGAAACCGTTTTAAAATCAGTTAACCAGGTTGAGCAACATAACTCGCGACCACATGAACCAATACCACCTAACCGGCTTGCTTCCTGCCGCATGCCTATCTGCCGCATCTCTATCCTTATGCGAAATTGCTCGGCCATCTTTTTTATCAGCTCGCGGAAATCCACGCGGCCCTCGGCCGTGTAATAAAAAGTCGCTTTGGTTTTATCGCCCTGGTAATCCACATCGCTTAGCTTCATGCTCAGGTTCAGTTCCAGTGCCAGCTTACGCGATTTGTGCATGGTTTCCCATTCCAGATCCTTGGCGGCCTTCCATTTTTCAACGTCGGCTACGGTAGCTTTGCGGTATATTTTTTTGGCAACGTCGGCTTCTTTTACACGGCGCTTGGTCATTTGCATGCGCACCAGTTCGCCTGTTACGGATACGTGGCCTACGTCATAGCCGCCGGTAGCGGTTTCAACAACAACAAGTTCACCTGCTTCCAGGTAAATGTTCTCGCTGTTCAGGAAAAACTCTTTCCGTGAACCTTTAAATTTTACCTCTATAACCGGAAACGGTTTATAATTTGTCGGCATGTCCATGTGCGACAGCCAATCGTATACATCTAATTTGCTGCAGCCATTGGTAAGGCATGAGCCATTACTTTTGCAGCCAGCCGGTGAACATCCGCCACCGGTTGAGCAACTTCCACATCCCATATTATTTGGTATATATTGTGTCCGCTGTTTGGCGGATCGTTTTAAACTTTAGCGTTTTTACAATTTGTAAAGATACATCTAAAAATAAAATTTTCGGATTTGCATTTCTTTCCACATGATAATGCGCCTTTTCCAACTCGGCGCTAATGGCCTGTGCCTGTGAAATGTCCATCACGTTAGTCATTCTTTGCGCTGTTTCCAACTCCTGCGCCGGTAAATGTACCAGGTTGCCAGCGCCGGCCATCAGTAAGCAGCACTCGCGTATAAAGCTGACGCCATAGCGTAAAAAATTCTTTTGATTCTCACGGCCCATCTTTGCCAACTGGTCGACAAAGCTTAATATTTCCAGTCCTTTATTTGCAAAACAAAGGCGCAGCCAGTCGACAAATATTTTATGATAACTCTTGTTCTCATCCTGCAGCATAGCTAAGGCCTCGGTTAAATTACCGTTGGCTAAATAGGCTATCTCGGCGGCGGCTTCATTGGTTTGATTATGCTGGGCGATGAGGGTTCCTTTTATCTCCTCGTAACTCAAAGCCGGGATTTTTATCAACTGCGTACGTGAAAGTATGGTATTTAAGATCTGGTCCTGGTTTTGGGCCACAAGCAAAAACAGCGTATTGGGCTGCGGCTCCTCAATAATTTTTAGAAGAGCATTACCTTCTTTATCCAAATATTCGGGCAGCCAAAGAATCAAAACCTTATAAACTGATTCAAAAGGCTTGAGGCTTAGTTTTTTGATAATTTGGTGGCATTCGGCAATGTTAATATTCGCCTGCTTATTCTCGGCATCCAGATAATCGCGCCAGGTATCGAGGTTAAGATAGGGATAAGCCAAGAACGCTTCGCGCCATTGCTCGATAAAAGTTAGCGCGTTATCATCCTTATGTTTAGCAAAGAAGGGATAGGAAAAATGCAGGTCAGGGTGCATCAGTTTTTGGTACTTGCGGCACGACGAGCATACCCCACATGAATCATCCGGCTGCTTATCCTCGCACGACAAATATTGAGCATACGCCACAGCCAGCGCCAAACTTCCCGATCCCTCAGGCCCCAAAAAAAGCTGCGCGTGACTCACTCTATTCTCATTAACCGAGTTGATCAAACGTTGCTTTATGGCATCCTGCCCAACTATTTCTTTAAACTGCATTGGTGCAAAGTAACAATTTGAATTGAGATGATAAGATGTTTGAACGGCTTTTTTACAAAAAAGAAGCTAAACCGAACGCGTATTAACTCACCCCGACATCGCTACGCTTGTTGACCCTCTCTTCGCCTACGGCGGAAAGAGGGTGAAAAACCGTTATCTTTGGAGCATGCATTCAAATAATCTCCGGTCTCTAATCACTAATCTCTACACAAAATGCGCATAATGGCCTTCGATTACGGCACCAAGCGCATCGGCATAGCGGTTACCGACCCTCTGCAGATCATTGCCACGGGTCTGGAAACCATTCACCCCAAAGATATTGTTGAGTATCTGAAAAAATATCTGCAGACCGAACAGGTAGAACGCTTTATAGTGGGCGAGCCCAAACAAATGGATAATACGCCCTCACAATCTGCGCCGCACGTAAAAGGATTTGTAACCATCCTCAAAAAAAACTTCCCGGATATACCTGTTGAAATGCTGGACGAGCGCTTCACCTCAAAAATGGCATCAGCGGCCATTGCGCAAAGCGGCATGGGTAAAAAGGACAGGCAGAATAAGGAACTGGTGGACACTATTTCGGCGGTGATACTGTTGCAATCGTGGATGGAGAAAAGACAATTTTAATCAACAATATGAAAAAAATAGCAATCCTAGTGTTATACGTTTTCCAAACGTTTATCATTTCAAATGTAAATGGGCAAAATAGGGAGAACTATATAGTTTTTCATAAGCCCTATAAAGTTAATTTAGAAACCAACCATTACACCACGGATAAAATAAGATTTGATTACAATACACAATACCTAAATCTGAAAACAGCAAATGTTGAAAATGATTTGATGATAGCAATGAAGCACAATGATTATAGATTTATTGCAATAAGTGGAAATTCTTATTTGTGGCCTGGTTTGATGGGGTATATAAAATATAGAGGTGGTAAGGCTTTTGGGGTCTTAAAACAATATGAAAAATATATAGCTAAAGATAATTATAAAGTAATTATGGGTACAAGCGATGAGTTAGATGAAAGCCAGCTAGACTTACAGGGGGAGGCATTCAAGTATGCTGAAAAATATAATAAATTGCTGTTAGAAAAGCAGGGCTACATAGCCGCAAAACACCATTAAATTTAAATTCCCTATCTTTGCGCCCATGGAAATCCTGCCTGATGACCTGCAACGCTATTTGGAAGATCATTGCGACCCGGAACCGGAGCCGCTGCAAAAGATCAATCGCGACACTTATTTGAAGGTGTTAAAGCCGCACATGTTATCGGGCCATTACCAGGGCCGGCTGTTAAGTTTTTTGAGTAAAATGATACAGCCGAAACGGATATTGGAAATAGGCACTTTTACCGGGTACGCCACTATTTGCCTGGCCGAAGGGCTTGCCGAAGATGGTATTATACATACCATTGAGGTGAACCGCGAAATGGAGGAAATGCTTAATTCACATTTTAAGCTAACAAATGTGGATAAAAAGATAAGGCTGCATTTTGGCGAAGCCATACAGGTTTTAGAGGATTTGAAGGGTGAGGTGTTTGATTTAGTGTTTATTGATGCCGATAAAAAGAATAATTATACTTACTTTGAATTAATATTAAACAAGGTTAGGTCCGGAGGATTAATAATAATTGATAATGTTTTGTGGAAAGGGAAGGTTTACGGCGCTGAAAATGACACCGATACACAAACCATCCGCAAACTAAATGACAAGATTTCCGTAGACAGCAGGGTTGAGAAACTAATCCTTCCTGTACGTGACGGGATACTGCTCATCAGAAAAAAATAATTATGAAGAAAATCTTACTGATTACAGCACTGTTAGCCTCAACTTTAGCAGCTTCAGCACAAAAAAACAGCACACAATCATACATTGATAAATTTAAGGCCGATGCCATTCGTATTATGCAGGAAACAGGCATACCCGCCAGTATTGTGTTAGGTGTCGCCATGCATGAATCAGCCTGCGGCAACAGCGCTATCGCGCAAAATTTAAATAACCAGTTCGGCGTTAAAGGCGGCGGCACTTCGGTTTACTACAAACACAAGAAAAAGGTTAGGTCATCATACAAACAATACGACTCGATCACCGAATCATTTGAAGATTTTGCCCGCATCATGACCGAACGCAAGCAGTTCAGCCACCTGGCCGATCAGCTTACGCAATATGATTACGTGGCATGGGCTAAAGGCATCCAGCGCAGCGGGTACGCCAGCAGCCGCAAATGGGCGGCGCAGGTTTTGGGTTTGATAAATAAGTATAAACTGTATAACCTTGACCAAACCCCCGCCAACCAGCCAGCATTGCTTCAACCCGCACCCGACCCTACCGACCCAACAGGTTCGCAGGCTAAAATGGCTAACAATCAATAAAAAGTACATTTAAAGTACTATTTTGGCTCAACTTATGTTCCTTCAATAAAGGTTTAGCCATTATGCGTAAAATAGTACTACTTTTTGCCGTCGCCATAGCCATCAGTTCCTGCTCGGCACGAAAAGGCACCATCAGTAACCGCGATGCTTACAGGAATAATCTCAACATTCAGCGGCAACATCAGGATGCAATTGCAAATTATCAATCCTATACTTCGTTACAATATATCGATAGGTTTAAAGGCATTGCTATGCAGGAAATGAACCTGTATGGCATACCGGCCAGCATTACGCTGGCGCAGAGTTTATATGAATCGGGCAGCGGCAACAGCGAACTGGCAAAAAACGCCAACAATCACTTCGGCATAAAATGTACCAGCGACTGGACAGGCAAAAGTTATTATAAAGATGATGACGGCCACAATGATTGTTTCCGTGTTTATGATACGCCCGAACAATCGTTTAGGGATCATTCAAACTTTTTAAAGCGCAAAAACTATGCGCATTTGTTCGAGCTGGATAAAAACGATTACCAGGGCTGGGCATACGGTTTAAAGGCGGCCGGTTATGCCACTAATCCAAAATATCCGCAGCTCATTATCGGTATCATTCAAAAATATAACCTCGACCAATATGACAGGCCGGAAGGTACAGTGCAAAAAATCAAGCGCGAAGACCGCGTGTTTAACCAGATAGATCAGAACATTGGCAAGGCCACTAAAGATTCAATCATACAAACTACTCCTTCCAACAAATTATATACCGTACAACAAGGCGATACACTATATAACATATCAAAGCGTTTTGGACTTACCGTTGATGAATTAATGGGCCTTAATAATTTGAGCGATAATAATATTAAAATAGGGCAAAAGTTGGTGGTGGCAAAATAGTGATGTTAAGAAGTGTTAAATAATATGTGCGTGCCCGGGCGAACGTTTAGTTTTAGCGTTGCTATGAAGTATTTATTGCTGTTGTTAGTTATCGGGAGTTACGTTAATGCTTTTTCGCAGGAAAAGTATGTTGATGGGATTGTTTTTGATAAATACAGTAAAGACCGTATTGCTATAGTAAACATACGAAATGCTACGGCAGGTAATGATATCTATGATAACCTGAAAGGCGAATATAAAATTGCTGCAACCATTGGCGATTTATTGATATTTTCAAAAGAGGGCTATTCCCCCGATACTATTAAGGTTGAAAACTACAATTCGCAGGCAATATACCTCAAACGCACTGCCATACAGCTTGATGAAGTTACCATTCGCGATACAGTATTAAATCCGCAAAACAGGCTCGCCGCTACCAAACGCGATTATAACAAAGTTTACGGGTCGCTATCAAACAAAGATTTGCTTTCCACAGCGCCCGGCGTTGGTGCAGGTTTAAGTATTGATGCATTATTTAACAGCTTTAGTCGCAGCGGCCGTAATGCCGAGCGTTTAAGGAACGAGATACAGGACGATTATTACCAAAATGTAATCGACTATCGCTATAACCGCACCTTTGTAGGCAAAATAACCGGTTTAAAAGATGAACAGTTAACCGAATTTATGCGCCGGTATCGCCCTGGGTATTGGTTTGCAGTTAACGCCAGCGAGTATGATTTTATAACATATATCAAAGCCAATTATAAAAGATACTTACGCCGGCAAAGGGCCTATTCGCTACCACCTTTGCAACCTTCCAAATAAAATTTTGTGCAGGTTAAAATAAGCACCGCTGTTAAACCGTTATATAATTTTTACTTAAACTTTTATAAAAAAAGCAGATTTTAGCTTTTCTTTGCAGCAATATGTTTAAAAGAAGCCCCTGGTTATTTTTTTTGCTATTCCTTACAGGCACCATATCTGCCATTGCACAACCCACCGATACTATTAAGAAAGACAGCATTAAAGTTGATACGAATCTTATAAACAAGTATAGGATAGAACCACATAGAAATGCTTTGCCTGTGCGCAGCAGGCCTGTATCAATCACGCCGGAATCCATACCTGTAACATTGCCTGATTATAAATTCAGCTATTGGCATAAATGGATATTATTTAACCTTAACTTTAGCCAGGCAGCCTTTACCAGCAATTGGACAGGCGGGGGTATAAGTTCAATAGCCTTAAACTCAAACTTTGATTTTAAGGCCGAATACAATAAATCACCGCTTGATTATACTACCGAGCTTAACCTGGTTTATGGTACATCTGATGTTAAGGGCCAGGGCACCCGCAAAACAAACGACCGCATATTTTTTGATAATAAAATAGCTACCCAAATGTCGAAAACGTGGTTCTTCTTCGGGTCGTTAACCTTTGAATCGCAGTTTGCTAACGGCTATAATTATCCAGGCGACTCTATTGCCCCGCAAAAAATATCAGGCTTTATGGCACCGGGCTACTTAACAGAATCACTGGGTTTTGAATATAAACCATCAAAATACTTTGATCTGCGTTTAGGTACCGGTACTGCCAGGCAAACCTTCGTGCTCGATAAAAATATTCATATATATCAACCCGATAATTACGGTGTAGATACTAACCGGACATTCTTAAACCAACTGGCCTTCCAGGCAGTGGCAACACTGGATAAGGATATCATGACCAATGTGCATTTAAACGTGCGTTACAACCTTTTTGTGCCTTACGGTGAGTCGCTTTCATTTATAAGTCACCGTGTTGATGCTATATTAACGGCAAAGATCAACCGCTTGGTAGCGATGACTATTAACGGCACTTTCTTGTATGATAAAAGTACCGCGCCCAAACCCCAGGGAACTGAAGGGCTTGGCTTAGGGGTTATTTATAAGTTTCCTTAAACAACCCATTCCCCATTAAACTATTCAGAAAACTCTCCTCATTGAGGGTTAGCGGTTTCGATACAAAATCTTAACTTTGCAAACTCAAAATAAAAGATTAAAGAGAGTTAGACAATGTTTGAAAATCTTTCGGATAAACTCGACAGGGCGTTTAAGGTCCTGAAGGGTCAGGGAACCATTACTGAAATAAACGTGGCCGAGACCATGAAGGAGATACGCAAAGCCCTTCTGGATGCCGACGTAAACTATAAAACTGCCAAAACATTTACCGACGAGGTAAGGCAAAAAGCACTAGGCGAAAACGTGTTGACCGCCGTATCGCCGGGCCAGTTGCTTACCAAAATAATGAACGATGAGCTGGCAGCCTTAATGGGCGGCAGCGCGTCTGAACTTACTTTTCCGGCTACGCCAACTATTATATTAATCGCGGGCTTGAACGGTGCGGGTAAAACCACCTTTACCGGCAAGCTGGCCAATTACCTTAAAACACAAAAGAATAAAAAACCATTATTGGTTGCGGATGATATTTACCGCCCTGCGGCTATTGACCAGCTGGAAGTTTTAGGCGAACAAATCGGCATCCCGGTTTATGCTAACCGCGAATCAAAAGATCCGATAGCAATCGCACGCGAGGGTATCGCGCAAGCAAAACAAAACGGCAATAACGTGGTGATCATCGATACAGCCGGTCGTTTGGCTATTGACGAGGCCATGATGGTGGAGATAGAGAATGTAAAGGCCGCCGTTAATCCGCATGAAATATTATTTGTGGTTGATGCCATGACCGGCCAGGACGCCGTAAATACCGCCAAGGTATTCAACGATCGTTTGGACTTTACCGGCGTAGTGTTGACCAAGCTTGATGGCGATACCCGTGGTGGTGCTGCATTGTCGATAAAATCTGTTGTCGATAAGCCGATAAAATTCATCGGTACCGGCGAAAAAATGGAAGCGCTGGACGTGTTCCACCCTGACAGGATGGCATCGCGTATTTTGGGCATGGGCGACGTGGTATCATTGGTTGAACGCGCGCAGCAGCAATTCGACGAGAAAGAAGCCGCCGAACTCCAAAAGAAGATCCGCAAAAACAAATTCGACTTTAACGACTTCTACAGCCAGATACAGCAGATCAAAAAAATGGGTAACATGAAAGACCTGATGGGCATGATACCCGGTGTTGGCAAAATTATGAAGGATGTTGAGGTAGATGATAATGCTTTCAAGGCGATTGAGGCAATTATCCAAAGCATGACCCCTTTTGAAAAGGAAAATCCCGACAGCATAAATCAAAGCCGCCGCACCCGCATAGCCAAAGGCTCAGGCACCGACCTAACCGAAGTAAATCGTCTGATAAAGCAGTTTGACGATATGCGCAAGGTAATGAAGCAAATGAGCAACCCTGCCGCCATGGCCAGCATGATGCGCCGGATGCCTAAGATGTAGTCGCGGATAAAAGAATTAATTTGTCATTACGAGGTACGCAGCAATCGCACGGAGAAAAGCAACCTTGCATAGTCCGCGATTGCTGCGTACCTCGCAATTACATAAAACATAGTATTAAATACTGACCTTTTTATCTGAATAACCATGCGTACACCCCGCCTGCTTTTCGCCTGCTTTTTATTGCTGCTGGTATCATCCGCCAAAGCTCAAATCATCTTCCCCGATATTGATGTGCAGCATTATACTTTCGCACTTACGCTTAATGATGACAACAATAATATAGTTGGCAAAGCCACCATCGACATAAAATTTTTGAATGACATTTCTGCTTTTAAACTCAACCTGCTAAAAAAGAACAGCAGCGGAAAAGGAATGCTCGTATCTGAAATTACCGAAGGAAGCAAAAAACTAAAATTTACCCAGGATGACGATGTAGTAAACATCGTTTCGGTAGCAAAAAAATACAGCAAGCACAGCTATACTATAAGCTATTCGGGCGTACCGGCCGATGGGTTAATCATATCGCAAAACAAATTCGGTCACCGCACTTTTTTTGGCGACAACTGGCCCAATCGTGCCCACAACTGGCTGCCCTGCGCCGATTACCCGTCGGACAAGGCAAGTGTTGATTTTATTGTAACCGCTCCCAACCATTATCAGGTGGTATCCAACGGCGTAAAAATACTGGAAACTACTATGCCGAATCATACCAAACTAACCCACTGGAAAGAAAGCGCCCCGCTTGCCCCAAAGGTTATGGTAATAGGTGTGGCTGATTTTGCCATACAGCAATCGGGCAATGTAAATGGCGTACCGGTTTATACTTATGTTTTCCCCGAGGATAAGGAAGTCGGCTTTAAAAATTATGCTTACGCGCCCGATATATTGGCGTGGTACGATAAAATGGTCGGCCCTTTCGCTTTTGAAAAACTGGCCAATGTGCAATCAAAAACCATATACGGCGGCATGGAGAACTCGAGCGCCATTTTTTATTATGAAGATTCGCCCGAAGCCGGAAAAGCTGATGAAGAGCTGATGGCGCATGAAATAGCCCACCAGTGGTTTGGCGATGCCGCCAGTGAAAAAACCTGGGCCAACCTGTGGCTAAGCGAAGGCTTTGCCACCTACATGACCAATTGCTACCTTGAACACAAATACGGTCCCGATACCCTAAAAAAGCGCGAAGCTACCGACCGAAGGACGGTTATCGGTTTTGAGAGCAGGCATTCAACCCCGGTTGTTGATACTGCCGTTAAAAGTAATTTTAAGCAGCTACTCAACGCCAACAGCTACCAAAAAGGGGGCTGGGCGCTGCATATGCTGCGCCGTAAGCTGGGCGACGCGCTGTTTTGGAAAGGCATACGCGCCTACTATGCCAAATATAATGGACACAATGCTAATACCGCCGATTTTGAGCATGTAATGGAGCAGGCCAGCGGGCATGATCTTCACCAATTTTTTAAGCAGTGGCTTTATACAAACGGCCACCCGGATATGAAAGTGACCTGGGGCTATAATGCGGATGAGAAAATGGCACATATCGCCTTTACACAAAAACAAACCACGTTATTTGATTTCCCTTTAGAGTATAGTGTTGACGGAAAATTGTATAAGATCAACATCGCCCAAAAAGAAACAGAAGTAAGTATACCATTGGCAACAAAACCGGTTAATATGGTAATGGATCCAAATGTTAACGTACTGGCAGTTTTTGAGGTCGATGGGCAATAATGCCTATATGATAATCAAATTTTTACCCTCTTTCCGCGCAGCGAAGAGAGGGTCGACCAGCGCAGCGCAGTCGGGGTGAGTAATCGCCGCCATACATATTTCACCACGATTTTACCGCCCCGAATAAATTACATAACTTACGCGTTGATTAAACTTTATCATTGTGTTGGTTAAAACTTTTGGCAGCGCGGTTTATGGCATCGAAGCCATAACAATTACTATTGAGGTAAATATATTGGCCGGCACTAAATTCTTTATTGTCGGTTTGGCCGATACGGCCATAAAAGAAAGCTATTTCCGTATTGAATCAGCCTTGAAAAATGGCAACTACCGCATGCCACGACAACAGGTGGTGGTAAATATGGCGCCTGCCGACATCAGAAAAGAAGGCTCATCTTATGACCTGCCCATTGCTATTGGTGTTTTAGCTGCTTCAGGACAGATAGAATCAGAGAACCTTGACAAATACCTCATCATGGGCGAACTATCGCTCGATGGAGGCCTGCAGCCCATAAAAGGCGCGTTGCCCATTGCCATACAGGCGCGCAAGGATGGCTTTAAGGGGTTCATCCTGCCCAAACAAAACGCCCGCGAGGCCGCCATAGTAAACGACCTGGAAGTTTACGGCGTCGACAGCATAAAACAGGTAGCCGATTTTTTTAACGGCGATACCAAACTTGAACGCGAGATAGTAAACACCCGCGAAGAATTTTATGACAGCCTGAGCAATTACGATAGCGACTTTAGCGAAGTAAAGGGACAGGAAAATATAAAACGCGCCTTAGAAATTGCAGCCGCTGGCGGGCATAATGTGATATTGATCGGTCCGCCGGGGGCGGGGAAAACCATGCTGGCTAAAAGGCTGCCATCCATTTTGCCGCCTTTGAGTTTGTATGAATCCTTAGAAACCACCAAGATACATTCTGTAGCAGGAAAGCTTTCTTCAGCGGATGCATTGGTGACCAGAAGACCGTTCCGGTCACCACATCATACGATCTCTGATGTGGCTTTGGTTGGCGGTGGCACAAACCCTCAGCCGGGAGAAATATCGCTGGCGCATAACGGCGTTTTGTTTCTGGATGAGCTGCCTGAATTTAAGCGCAGTGTACTGGAAGTAATGCGGCAGCCTTTAGAAGAACGTAGAGTAACTATTTCGCGCGCACGCTTTTCTGTGGATTATCCCTGCTCTTTAATGCTGGTTACTAGTATGAATCCTTGTCCATGCGGTTTCTATAATCATCCTGAGAAGGAATGTACCTGTCCGCCGGGCGCAGTGCAAAAATATATGAGCAAAATATCAGGGCCGCTGCTCGACCGTATCGACCTGCATGTGGAAGTTACACCGGTGAATTTTAACGAACTCTCCAGCGACCGCCTGGCCGAGAAAAGCGAACTGATACGCGAACGTGTGATTGCGGCGCGAGAGGTACAATTAAAACGCTTCGGCGACCGCTCCGAACTGCACGCCAACGCCCAGATGAGCCCGCAAATGGTGCGCGACATTTGCAAAATTGATGCCGCCGGGCAAATGCTGCTTAAAAAAGCCATGGAAAAGCTGGGCCTCAGCGCCCGTGCCTATGACCGTATACTAAAAGTAGCCCGCACCATAGCTGATTTGGCTGCCAGCGAAGAAATTAAACTGGAGCATTTGGCAGAGGCGATACATTTCAGAAGTTTGGATAGAGAGGGGTGGGCTGGATAGTTGTGCCAGCCTAAACAGAATGCTTGCAACAGGAAAACGAGGATGTTTATAACAACGCAAATACTTTACACCAAAAGCTAAAATAAGTAGAATGAATATAAAAAAGATACTTTTAAGCTTAGGGGGTATTGTTATAATAGGCTTGGCAATAGTTATTGGTATCGTTTATTTTCTGTTTAGTATTCCTAAGGCAGCAAAGAAAACATTGATTGAAGATAGCATAGCATTTAGCACTCAACCCCCATCAGATTATCTAAAATTACTTAGTTCTCAAAATTTAGTATCAGAAGGCAGTTTTTCTTCCAATAAGCGTAATCCGGTTTCCGAGTTTTCCTATAATAATTTATATAATATTTGGGTTTATAAATTTCCCGACATTTATCGGGACCCGATAAAGAATGTAGTTAAAGAAACCTACTCTAGTACCGATCTGACCACATTTAGCCGCTATATAAATGTAGTAAACGATTCTGTAAATAGAAATGATAAACCAATAAGTATTTTATATGTGAGTGGACATCTTGACAAGTTAACCAACATAGATCTTAATTTATATGGTAAAGACTATCGAACAATTGAAAAAGATGATACTATTGCTTATTATGCGTTAAAGCTTAATAATTTTTCTATCACTAACAGGTTAAATGGAAGCAACATTATTTACGGCGTCGCCAACAATAAATTAAAATATAAGGTACCTGTAGAAATAATGCTCTTTAAAAAATTAAATGGCATTTATCTTATTATCATGACAGTAAAAGGAAGATATATGGAATTAAATCAAGGACTGCTTCATAAGTTAGTTTTTAAGAAATAATTCCTGCATATAAGTCCCAACTTGGCGCGAGTATGTCGAGCTGCAACAGCGGCCAAGGGCTACTTGTGTCTTTTTGTAACGAGCACGGACAAAATATTTTAAGCCGATTTCGTCTTGTTAAACTTCAAACAGCATAAGGCCGTTTGCCTTATATTTGCATATGCGCATACCTTTTGAAGAGCTGGAGGCTGAATTTAAACGTGTTTTGTCGGGATTGAATTTTTCTGAAAGCAGGGCCGACAAATGTGCCCATGTTTTTGCTGAAAACAGCCGTGATGGGGTTTATACCCATGGCTTGAATCGTTTCCCAACTTTTGTTGAGCATGTAAAAAGCGGCTTGGTAAAGCCGGACGCGGAATTAAGTAAAGAAGGCGGCCTGGGTGCAATTGAACAATGGAACGGCAACCTGGCGCCGGGCATAATAAACGCCTTGTTTTGCATGGACCGAGCCATGCAGCTGGCCAATGAGCATGGCATAGGTTCTGTGGCCCTAAAAAATACCAACCACTGGATGCGTGGCGGCACTTACGGCTGGCAAGCCGCTGATGCAGGCTATATCGGCATTTGCTTTACCAATACTATTGCCAATTTGCCGCCCTGGGGCGGTGTTGATCCGCGTTTGGGCAATAACCCACTGGTAATTGCTATACCGCGTAAAGGTAGGCATGTGGTATTGGATATGGCTATTTCGCAATATGCCATGGGCAAGTTGCAGCAATATAAAATGAACCATGAAAAGCTGCCGCTACCGGGAGGGTATGATAGCCAGGGCAATTTAAGTTTGGATGCCGCGGCTATTATTGAATCAAAAAGGATGCTGCCCATTGGCTTTTGGAAAGGGTCGGGCCTATCGCTGGTGCTCGACCTTTTGGCAACAGTATTAAGTGGCGGCAATTCAACCGCTCGGATAACTGAAAGCGGGGAAGAATCGGGCATATCGCAAGTGTTTATTTGTATCAAACCCAAGGGCGATGAACAAACTGCTGCATTAATAGAGGAGATCATTGCCTACACCAAAAGCAGCCGGTCTGAAAGTGAGGGGAAAACTATTTCCTATCCCGGTGAAAATACATTAAGAACCAGAGAAAGAAGCCTGAAAGAAGGCGTGTATGTTGATGAGAGGATTTGGGAGAAGGTGAAGGGATTATAAAGTGTTACCCTCAACTCTTAACAGTCCATTTTTTATCTCACGTCTACGGCAAACATAAACCGCATCTAACAGTTAATCCTAAAAAACCTGCGTTATGAAAAAGCTTTGCCTGCTCATCTTATCCTGCGTAGTTACAACAACACTTTTCGCCCAAAATATCCCGCACACCGACCATGTTTCGCTTTATATAAAAGACATGAACAAAAGCGTGGAGTTTTATGAAAAGGTACTGTTATTCACAGCTCTGCCCGACCCGTTTCATGATGAGCAGCATGTGATTTGGTTGCGCAGCGGCGAACATACCCAACTGCACCTGATCACCGGTGCGAAGAATGTACCCGAGCGTAATATGAACAATCATTACGCCTACGCCGTGGCCGATCTGCCGGCCTTTATGAAACATTTGGACGAAATGCACATAAAATACCGCAGCGGCAACGGCGAAGGCAAGCCGCAAACCCGTCCCGATGGCGTGTTACAAATTTATTTGCAGGACCCGGATAACTACTGGATAGAGATTGACAACGATAAGTTTTAAGGTTTAGCGGCAGCGCGCCATAATTTCCACCAGGGTAGCCAGGGCGCATCGTGGTGTTCATAATGGTAGCCAAAAAAGTAACAGGAGAAGAACGCCAGCACATGGTTCTTTGCCTGGCTGCGCGATTGATGCTTGTTATCATGCTCGCCCTTGTGCGGCAGGTAGGTGCCGAAATAAAATAGCTGTACTGTACTCATTAACGACGGCAGCACCCAAAACAGCAGCAGGTTTTCCTGTGGTATCCAAAGTTTCAGGATATTGAACAAAATTGCCATCGCCACTATTTGCCATATTGATAAATAGTTGCGGATAAAGCTAATGTACCATTGCACAATGTTTCCTTCGTGATAATCAGGATCATAAGTCGTATGAACATGATCATGGTGCTGATGATGTTTGGCATACAGTTTCGGGTACCATAATAAGGCGTAAAGCAAGGTGCATACATGCCCCACCAAATTATTCAACATTTTATTGGGCGATACCGTGCCGTGCATAGCATCATGCGCGGTAATGAACAGACCGGTATACAGGTGCATTTGCACCAGGATGAACAGGTATAATAAAGGGTTTGCAAAATTCACCTGCCATTGCATTAGCAGGATGATACTCGATACCCAAAAACCAATAACAAGAAAGGCAACAAACAAACCGGTATGTGATGGGGATTTTTGCATTATTCTTTTTTGTTATCCTGAGCGATAGCGAAGGATCTATCCGAATTCTCCCAAACGTTGTGGCCAACTGTTGCACGTATAATAGATGCTTCGCTATCGCTCAGCATGACAAATATTTCCGCGTTTTGTTTTAAAGCTTCTCTAATTCCGTCTTCACATCCTGCATCAGCCACATGGGTGTTGATGTAGCGCCGGCTATACCCACCTTATCGCCGGGGGCAAACAAAGTTTTATCCAGTTCGCTTGCCGAGGATATAAAATAAGTATTGGGGTTATTCTTCAAACATACTTCGTACAATACCTTCCCGTTCGATGATTTTTTCCCCGATACAAAAACTATCTTATCAAACTGCTTTACAAATTTGGGCAGGTCCTTATCACGGTTGCTTACCTGGCGGCAAATGGTATCGTTGGCCTTCAGGTCGTAACCACGGGCCAGCAATTCATCCTTTACGCTGTAAAACTTTTCCATGCTTTTGGTAGTCTGGCTGTAAAGGGTAATGCTATGCGGCAGTTCCACATTATCCAGCTCGGCAATATCCTGGAAAACCAAAGCCTCGTTATTGGTTTGCCCCTGCAGGCCGATAACTTCGGCATGTCCATGTTTACCGAATATGAGGATCTTCTCGTTGAAGTCGAACGATGATTTAATGCGGTTCTGCAATTTCAGCACCACCGGGCACGAGGCATCTATCAATGTAATGTTATGTTCCAATGCCAGGCGATAGGTATCAGGCGCTTCGCCATGTGCGCGGATGAGTACTTTTTCGTTATACAGGCCCTGCAATTGCGAATGCTCAATAATACGCAGGCCCTTTGCCTTCAGGCGTTCCACTTCCTCGTCATTATGCACAATGTCGCCCAGACAATACAGGTAGCCGTCTTCTTCCAGTATTTCTTCGGCCATGTCGATAGCGTAAACCACCCCAAAGCAAAACCCTGAATCCTGGTCGATAGTCACCTGTAAATTATACTCTCCCATTGCGCTGCAAATTTACGGTAAAATAATGCAGAAAAGAATAACGTAGAGACGCAATACTTTGCGTCTCATTACAAACAGACATTCCCGAGACGCGAGGTATCGCGTCTCTACAATATCCAAAGGATAATGAAGAATAAGAATTGTGTTGCCAAAAACACAGGTGCTACAATGCTTTGTTTCTTGAATTTGAACATTTCAAAGATGGCAAGCATAACCGCACTTACTAAAAACCAGCTGGCAAAGTTTTTAAAAGGGATAATGTCATGCTCCCAATGCCAGTAATCATAACGCACGGCAACTGGCTCAATAAAAGCATCAAGCAAAACCAACAATAACGCGCCCAATATTACACGGGTAACCACACTGCGCACACGCGTACGCCGCATTAAAATGCCCGTTGAATACACTAATAAAAACCAGTTAACGCCTATTATTAAAGGTACGCCGTCTATCTTTGACCCCAGCACCATGCTGTAACTGTAGTTACCGAATATATCTTTAGTATTTACGCCCACCCACTCGGCAATAAAAGCCAGCACATACACAATACCCGCAAACGCAAATAACGACCCTGTTGTGGGGCGGTGGCTGCCGCAAACCAAAGCCAGCATAAACAATAAATGCCAGGGCACCAGCTGAAGAAAAAGCCCGTGTGTAAACGAAAGAAAAAGGCCAATGATCCCCACAGCATGAAACGCGGCGATGGTAATGATCAGGTTCTTTTGCTCGTCTTTGCTTAGTGCATGGTTGTTAAGTTTCAATCTTGCGGCCCTTCCAAACCGTTGTTTTGGTTAAATATTTTTGTATGGCTAAAAAAGCGATTAATGTAAGGTTTATCATTTGCACCGGGTGCAAAAACAAATTTAGTAACGTGCCCTGTTGCGAAGATAATGAAATCATGATACGGGTTAACCAAATTAATCCACACATAAATAATATCAGTTGCGGGTTCAATGTTGTTATTACTATCATTGGCCCGCCAATCACTATCACCAAATAAATTAATAAGGTAATAATACTATAATTAAAGGCTGCTAAAAAATTCTTGCTAAAGCCGTTAACCGCTTTGGCATAACCTTTATACATACGGCAGCTTACCATACCATTGGCCAGCAAAGCCTCGCCATTATAACCGGCAGACTTCACCGCGCGCATTATTTCAACATCTTCAACCACCCTATCCTTAACCTGCTGGTGCCATTGCTGCCCGCGATAAATCTCCGCATCAAACAACATGAACTGCCCGCTTGCCGCTGCCACAGCGTTATTTTTTATCAGGTATACGAGCCGTAGCGGCAATAGGTTTAACAAGATATAATGCATTAGCGGTACCACCAGTTTTTCGCCCAGGGTATCCATTTGCTGATTGGCAAATAAGCTAAGCAATCCCAACCGGTACAGTCGCATACGGTGTACAGCGCTGTTTATTAAAAGATTATGCACCGTATCATCGGCATCTAAGAACAAAAAATAATCGCCGGTAGCGTGTTGAGCTAATTGATGGCATGCGTAGTTTTTGCCCAGCCAATCGTACGGCAGTGGTTCGCCTTTTATTACTTTAAAACGATGGTGCTTTGCTGCAAAGTCCGAACATATTTTAAACGTATTATCATCCGAATCATCATCCAAAATAATAACCTCGTAATTCTCATATTCCTGTGCGGTGATAGATCTTAACAGGGTTAATATATTTTCTTCTTCATTGCGGGCAGGTATTAATATGGAAACCAACTGGCCGCTGCTCATCCTAACATGCGGCAGTTTCGGGTTCGACATAAAATTGAACAGCGTAACCGTAAACCGCAGCACTAAAAAAACAAATGTTATATAAATGGCGATGATCACTGTTCTATATCTATTTCGATTTGTAATTGTTTTGAAGCGTCGAAGTGCTGCTGGTAAGCACTTTGCAGTTCGTTTATACTTTTGCCGGCATAAATTACGCTTTCTGTTTTTAAATAAACAGTTGCAGTAGGTTTAAAGTGTTTAAAATATTGAATAAAGGCAGCGGCAAATACCAATTGAAATTTTCCTTCGGCCTTATCTATTATTCGTTGCACACCCTTTTCAAAATGGATATATGAGGTAAAGTTTGGATATAACTGCCCTTGGGGAAATATGAGCAGCAGGTTGTTGGGATCTTTCAATAGCCCGATGGCATAATCGAGTGATAACATTATATCCTTTGTGTTTTTACTTACAGAGAAAGCGCCTGCATATTTTAAAAAGGGTTCTTTGCGCGATGTTTCCTCCAATATCATTACATGAAATTTTTTGCGGAACAGGCGGTCGTTAACACAAAAGAGTATTAGCGCATCCCAAAAACTGTAATGATTTGCGATGAGCAGGATGGATTTATCTTTATCAACCCCTACGCTATTAAACAAAAGCTGCTGAAAATGCTTGCCAACCAGTCGTTTTACATAACGGCGGAAAAACCAGAATATGACAAGGTTATTTTTAGGAAGGATCATAACTGGCTTATATTGTCAACAATGATACTTGTAGCTCCGGTATTGTCTTTCACATAATCGCTTACTTTTTCGCAGATAGCCCGGTAGCGTACATTATCTTCAACCAAAAATGCTACGGTGCTTTTAAGATCAGCTTCATTATTTATACTGAAGCCCGTTTGCTGTGCCACCAGGTCTCGTGCCTCTTTGAACTTCTGATAATTGGGGCCGAAGATGACCGGCAGACCAAACGCCGCCGCTTCGAGTGTATTATGTATCCCCACGCCAAAACCACCGCCTATGTAGGCAACATCGGCATACTGGTATAATGACGACAGCATCCCGATGTTATCAATAATAAGCGTTTGATAATTAGTAAGCGGCAGGTGCGCACCATCAAGCTGCGAATACCTTATGGCCGAATTGTCGGGAAGTAAATCTATTAATGTATTTATCTTTTCCTCATTGATCTCATGCGGCGCGATGATGAATTTCCAGTCGGCATAATCCAGTAACAGGCTTGTTATTAGTTTTTCATCATCGGGCCAGGTGCTGCCTGCGATAAACAATTTGTGGTTATTTTTAAAACTATTTACAACCTGCAGCTCTTGGGGTTGTTGGGCGTTGGCCCATACCCGGTCGAAACGCGTATCGCCGCTAACTTTTACGTTGTTTATGCTTATGCTTTGCAGTAGCTGTTTTGATGCCTCATCCTGCACAAAAAAGCAGGTAACAAAGCTTAGCATTTTGCGGTGCAGGCCGCCGTACCACTTGAAAAACACCTGCCCGGGCCTGAAAATACCCGAAATAATATACAGGGGCACATCACGATGGTTCAATTCCTTAAAAAAATGGTACCAGTACTCGTACTTGGTAAAAATGGCCATTTCGGGCTGTATAGCTTTGATAAACTTACGGGCATTTGCTGCCGTATCAAGTGGAAGATAATACACAAAATTAGCCAGCGGCGTGTTTTTTCTTATCTCATAACCCGACGGCGAAAAAAAAGTGATGACAATGGTCTTATTGGGATATTTTTGTCTTATTTGCTCTAAAACAGGCCTTCCCTGTTCAAATTCGCCTAAAGAAGCAAAATGAAACCAAACACTTTTTCCATCTTTTGCGTACAAAACGTTTTTTCGACCACTTATCCAAAGACTGGCCTTTTTATTGATAAAGGATGCAAGATAAATAGCGAAAAAATATAGTCGGACGCCGATATTGTATATTAGCAGCATTAAATTTGATTGATTATCTTAGTCGCCATAAAAGTAATAACATATAATTACATTATACCCTTATGAAAATAGCTGTTGTTGGAACAGGATACGTAGGCCTTGTTACGGGCACATGTTTAGCAGAAACCGGAAACCAGGTTACCTGCGTTGATATAAACGCCGAAAAAGTAGAAATGATGAAGGCCGGCAAATTGCCGATATACGAACCTGGCCTCGAAATACTTTTCCATAGAAATATTCACGAACAAAGGCTTCAATTCACCACTAACCTTGCTGATGCTATTGCTGACGCGAAAATAATTTTCCTTGCACTGCCAACCCCTCCGGGTGGCGATGGCTCGGCCGACCTTAGTTTTGTGCTTGGTGCTGCTAAGGATATAGCCAAATTAGTTACAGACTATAAAGTAATAGTAACCAAATCAACCGTACCTGTTGGTACGGCAGATAAAGTGAAAGCAGTAATGCAGGCCAATACCACTGTAGAATGCGCGGTAGTATCAAACCCCGAGTTTTTACGCGAAGGCGTTGCTGTTGATGACTTTATGAAACCGGACCGGGTGGTAGTAGGCACTATGGACGAACGCGCCCGCAAACTGATGGCCGAGTTATACGGCCCATATGTACGCCAGGGTAACCCGGTTATATTTATGGATGAGCGTTCATCTGAACTCACCAAATACGCAGCCAACTCATTCCTGGCCACCAAAATATCGTTTATGAACGAAGTGGCCAACCTATGCGAACGCGTAGGCGCCGACGTAGATATGGTTAGGCGCGGTATCGGTGCCGATGAACGCATAGGCAAACGCTTCCTGTTCTCGGGTATTGGTTATGGCGGCAGCTGTTTCCCTAAGGATGTTCAGGCGCTGGGTAAATCGGCAGAAGAAAACAACTACGATTTTAAGATACTGAATGCTGTAATGGATGTAAACACCATACAGAAAAAAATATTGGTTGAAAAAATGCGTGCGTATTATAAGGAGGATTTAAAAGGTAAAAAATTCGCCATGTGGGGATTAGCCTTTAAACCTGATACCGATGACATTCGCGAAGCGCCAGCCTTATATATTATAGATGAATTATTAAAAGAAGGCGCTACCATTGTGGCTTTCGACCCTGAAGGTATTCAGAACGTTAAAAAATTATTGGGTGATAAAATAAGTTACTCCGAAAACCGCTACGATGCGCTTGATGGCGCCGATGCGCTGCTCATTGTAACTGAGTGGCCGGTATTCCGCACACCGGATTTTGACTTTATGAAAGAGAAACTCAAAGCGCCGGTAGTATTTGACGGGCGCAACCTTTATGACCTGGACAGGATGAAGGATTATGGGTTTTATTATAACAGTATAGGCAGAAAAGTAATAGGCTAATGGCAAATCGTAAAACCGTATTAATTACCGGCGCAGCCGGGTTTTTAGGCTCGCATTTGTGCGACAGGTTTATTAAAGAAGATTACCGTGTTATCGGTATGGATAACCTCATCACCGGCGACCTGCGTAACATTGAGCATTTATTCAAACTGGAGAATTTTGAGTTTTATAACCATGATGTTTCCAAATTTGTATACGTACCCGGCGAGCTGGATTATATTTTACATTTTGCATCGCCGGCAAGCCCGATAGATTATTTGAAGATCCCGATCCAAACCTTAAAGGTCGGTTCATTAGGTACGCATAACCTGTTAGGCTTGGCGCGCGCTAAAAAAGCGCGTATGCTTATCGCTTCAACATCCGAAGTTTACGGCGACCCTAACATCAACCCACAGCCCGAAGAATATTGGGGCAATGTGAACCCTGTTGGGCCACGTGGTGTTTATGACGAAGCTAAACGTTTCCAGGAAGCTATAACCATGGCTTACCACACTTTCCACGGTTTGGAAACCCGCATCGTTCGCATATTCAACACTTATGGCCCGCGTATGCGCCTGAATGATGGCCGTGTATTGCCGGCTTTCATAGGCCAGGCCTTACGCGGTGAGCCGTTAACTATGTTTGGCGATGGTTCGCAAACACGTTCATTTTGTTATGTTGATGACCTGGTTGAAGGTATTTACCGCCTGTTGCATAGCGATTACGCGCAACCGGTGAACATTGGCAACCCCGATGAAATTACTATCCGCCAGTTTGGTGAAGAAATAATTAAGCTTACCGGCACCGATCAGCAAATGATAAGCTTACCTTTGCCAACTGACGACCCTAAACAACGCCGCCCCGACATTACCAAAGCCAGAGCCATTTTGGGCTGGGAGCCAAAAGTATCGCGAAGCGAAGGGTTGAAAATAACATACGATTACTTTAAATCATTACCTGAAAAAGAAATTCAGCATAAGGATTTTACTTACTATAATAAATAATAATGGCTAAAATATTGGTAACCGGCGGCATGGGTTTTATAGGCTCGCACACCGTGGTTGAATTGGTAAATGCAGGCTACGAGCCGATAATTATTGATAACCTTTCGAACTCTGATATTAAAATATTAGATCAGCTTACTAAAATTATAGGGTACAAGCCTAAATTCCATAAGCTTGATCTTGCCGATGAAGGCGCTGTAAAAAAACTGGCCGAAATGGAACCTGATGTTGAAGGCATCATTCATTTTGCAGCATACAAAGCGGTTGGCGAATCAGTGCATCAGCCATTAAAATATTATCGAAATAACTTTTTTTCTATGCTTAATTTGCTTGATGCATATTATGGCAAGGCATTAAATTTTGTATTTTCGTCAAGTTGTACCGTTTATGGCCAGCCTGATGTGTTACCGGTAACCGAATCGGCCCCGGTAAAAGAAGCGCAATCGCCCTATGGCAATACCAAGCAAATAGCCGAAGAGATTTTGAAGGATATGGTAGCCTCCGGAACCAACTATAAAGTAATTTCATTACGCTACTTTAACCCAGTAGGCGCGCATGAAACCGCGCTGATAGGTGAGCTACCCATAGGTGTGCCCCAAAACCTGGTGCCGTTCATTACTCAAACAGCGATAGGCAAACGCGAGAAATTAACGGTTTTTGGCGATGATTATGATACTGCAGATGGCAGTTGCGTTCGTGATTATATACATGTGGTCGACCTGGCAAAAGCGCATGTTGCGGCTTTAAAATTAATGGAACGACCCGATTTTACCGGCTACGACGTATTCAATATAGGCACGGGACAAGGAACAACTGTTTTACAAATTATTCATGCTTTTGAAAATGCCACCGGTGAAAAACTGAACTACATAATTGGCCCGCGCCGTGAAGGTGATGTGGAAAAAGTTTGGGGCGATGTAACAAAATCGGCCCATAAACTGGGCTGGCGCGCCCAATTGGGAATTGATGAGATGATGCAATCGGCATGGGAATGGGAAAAATATATTTCAGAAAACCCGTTAAGCTAATATTGCTTAATATTGCGTAATTAAAGATTAGCGATGTTTGGGTTTTTTAAGAAGAAAACAGTAAAGAAGGAGATCACATTTAATTATGAGTCGATAGCTGTCGACATGCACTCGCATGTACTGCCGGGCATTGACGATGGCGCACAAACTCCTGCCGAATCCATATTTCTCATTAAAAAAATGATGGAGCTGGGCATAAAGAAGATTATTGCCACACCGCACATCATGGTCGATTTTTATCGTAATAACCGGGAAACCATCACCAATGCGCTTGATGTTTTAAAGGCTGAGCTGAAAAAGGAAAATATTGATATTGATATTGAGGCGGCCGCCGAGCACTACTTTGATGAAACCTTTGAAGCCCGCATAGATAACCATCAGCTAATGACGATGGGCGATAATCATGTGCTTTTTGAATTTTCATTCATCAGCCTGCCGCCTAACTATATACCTGTTGTACAAAAGATGAAAAGCCTGGGCTACCGCCCCATACTTGCCCATCCCGAGAGATATACTTACATGAACCTTGAGCAGTATAAAAATCTGCACGACTGGGGCTGCGATTTTCAATTGAACACCATATCATTAACGGGTTATTATGGTAAAGATGTTAAAGCCGCAGCAGAAATGCTGATAGACAACCAGCTGATAGATTATATGTCGAGCGATATGCACCACCCACGGCATGCCGCTGCATTCAGGGACGCCCTGCGCACCACATACATTGAAAAAATAATGTTTGACTATCCTTTGAAAAACAGGATGTTATTAGAAGAGAGTCAAGAAACAAGAGTCAAGAATCAAGACTAATTCGGCAATTGATATTGAACTATTAATACTCCCGGCTTAATCACACAAGTTTTTTTCTTGATTCTTGCATCCTGACTCTCTTATTCGTATCTCAACGACTCAACAGGATCAAGTTTTGATGCTTTTTTTGCGGGGTAGAAGCCTGAAATAAGGCCAATAGCAGTACATACTACAAGCGCCACGCTTATCCACAGCCAGGGTACAACAAAGCCGCCTTTGGTAAATATGGCTATAACGTTCCCTATCATCATACCAAGGAAAATGCCTATGACACCGCCTATAAGGCATATCACAATAGCTTCAATCAAAAACTGTTTGCGTATGATGGACGGAGTAGCGCCAATGGCCTTGCGCAGCCCTATTTCGCGGGTACGTTCGGTCACCGATACCAGCATGATATTCATAAGGCCTATTGAGGCACCGATCAAAGTAATTATGCCTATGGCAAACCCACCGTACCTAACATTATCTAAATTACCCTCCAACTCTTTTTGTATCGAATCGCTGCGGTCGATGTGAAAATTATCGGCCTGTGAAATCCTAAGGTCGCGGATATTCCTGAACAATGATGTAGCTTCGCCAATGGTGGCATCCAGTGCCGCGGGGTTGTTTGCCATTACTGTAGCCGTATAGGTGGGGTTGCCGAGCGTATCAATTTGTTTTGCTCTTAGTACCGGTATTATGCAAACCCGGTCGCCGCCCATGCCCATGGTCGAACCCTTTTTAGCAAACACACCTATAACTTTAAAACGATTAGGGCCTATCAGTATGGACTGATCAATAGCATCTTTATCTTTAAACAGTTCGGTTTTTATTTCATTGCCGATAATAACTACGCTTGTGCCATGCGATATTTCGTCAGTTGAAAAATTCCTGCCAAAAGCCAGTTTATAACCATTGGTTGCTATAAAATTTTCGTTAGTGCCTGTTAACCTTGTATTGGGATTGGTTTTTCTGCTGCCATATTTAGCTACCGATGTACCGGATACATCCAAGTTTATAGTAACCCGTACAGGCAGGTTAAATGTACTTTTAAAACGGTCGACCTGTTGGTAGGTTATAGGCGGATAAACCTTATCGTGCCCACCCATTCCAAAATTAAGGTCGCCGCTGGTGTTTTGTATGGTAAATGAGTTTGCACCCAGCCCGGCGAAGGCCGCGTTAGTTTGCTCCTGTATACCTTCGATAGCGGTTAAAATACCCACCAGTGCCATAATACCAATAGCAATAATTAAAGCCGTAAGCGAGGTACGCAGTTTATTCCCTTTTATGGAGGTTAGCGCTATGGAGATATTTTCCTTGTAATTGGTTTTTACCGGCATGGGCTTTTGTTGACGTGCATTTATAAGACTGTGTGGTGTAGGAGTTTGTTACAGGTAAAGATAATTAAAAGATATGTCATTGCTGTACAAAGCAATCGCGAACTATGCATGGCTGCTTTTCTCCGTGCGATTGCTTTGTACCTTACAATGACAAGTGGTTACCGCAATATCTCCTTAATATCATCCGCACTCAGCGATTTGATGAAACTTTCCTCAGTAGTTATCAAGGCGCGGGCTACGCTTAGCTTACGTTGCTGCAGTGCCAGGATCTTTTCTTCAACGGTATCTTTGGTGATGAATTTATAGATAAATACATTCTTGGTTTGGCCAATGCGGTGCGTGCGGTCAATGGCTTGTTGTTCAACAGCCGGGTTCCACCACGGGTCGAGAATGAAAACGTAATCGGCCTCGGTTAGGTTCAATCCTACGCCGCCGGCTTTTATCGATATTAAAAATACCCGCGTTTTTTCATCTTCCTGGAATTGTTTTACCACATCGCCGCGGTTTTGCGTGCTGCCATCCAAATAAGCATAGGGTATGGTTTTGCTGTCGAAATACTCGCGGTAAATGGTAAGTTGTTTTACAAATTGCGAGAAGATAAGCACTTTATGCCCGCCATCAAGCACGTTGGCAAGCGTATGCACCACGTTCTCGAATTTACCCGAATCACCCTCATATTCGCTATCGATCATGGATGGGTGATTGGCTATCTGTCGTAGTTTTATCAGGCCCTGCAGAACCTGTATCTGGGTTTTGGCGTAGGTGCCGTCTTCCAAACTTTTCAGCAACTCGTTGCGGTATTCTGATTTCACCTTCTCATAAACTGACGACTGCTCCTCGCTCATCTGGCAATAGAATAAGTTTTCGGTTTTTGGCGGTAGCTCGGTCGCTACCTGTTCCTTGGTGCGCCGTAAAACAAAGGGTTTTATCAGCGCCTGCAATTTGCGGGCCTTGTCCTCGTCCTTTTTCTTTTCAATTGGTGTCACAAACTCGTTCTGAAAATATTGCTGTATACCTAACAGGCCGGGGTTTATGAACGACATTTGCGTCCACAGGTCATTAACTGAATTTTCAACCGGTGTACCGCTTAATATCAGCTTAAATCGCGATTTTAACTGCCTTACGCTTTGATAAGATTTGGATGAGGGGTTTTTTATAGCCTGGCTTTCATCCAGTATCACATAATCAAACACAAACTCTTTCAGCAGGTCAATATCAATACGGCTTATGCCATAAGTAGTGATGATGACATCGTAATTGCCAAAAACCTCGGGCGATTTATAGCGCAGCGTTCCGGTATGCACCATCAACCTTAATTTAGGGGTGAATTTTTTTGCCTCGTTTAGCCAGTTATAAATAAGCGAGGTGGGCATAATTACCAGCGAGGTGCTTTTGCCAGCCGTTGCTTCAGCATCTTCCTTATGCTTTTGTAAAAGCGCCAGTGCCTGTATGGTTTTACCCAGGCCCATATCATCGGCCAAACAGCCGCCGAAATGGTACTGCTTTAAAAAATGGAACCAGTTATAACCAGCCTTCTGGTAGGGCCTTAAGTGCCCTTTAAAATGGTGCGGCATGGCGGTATCTTCCAATGTTTCGAAGTCGGTTAGCTTTTGCAGCTTGCGGTTCATGGTAATATCGGCCAGTTCGCCTTCGGCAAGGTCGTTTACCAATCCAATATGGTGCCGGCGCAGCTTAAGCGCTTCGTTACCTTCGCTAAAATGCAACAGGTTGCCATATTGCGAAAACCACTTTTCGGGTATCACCGCTATCTCGCCATTTGGCAGCGTAAATTCTTTTTTATGATTAAGGATATGATTTTTTAACTGGATGAAGGGTATACGGTACGGGCCGAAATAAACAATGGCGTGGATATCGAACCAGTCGTTATTCTCTTTTACCTCCAGATCAATTTTACTATTGCCAAAAACGTAACGCTTCTGTCCCTCGGGCTGTTCTATTTCAAAACCCAGCATCGCCAGCTCATCATGATGTTGATTTAGCCATTCAAATACCGAAAAGGAATGATCGGCACCCTCATCATTATTGGCGACCTCTAAATTCTGGAAAAGGGATGAAACCGTTTTCAGTCCCATTTCCTCCAACTCATGCATCTTGCTCTTTTCCCAGGTTAGCGAACGTTTTATGCGATGGAACAGATAATCATCGCCGTTGCGCTCCATTCTTACTGAAACATGCCTGCCATCGCCATAAGGAAAAAAGTAACCAGCATATTTAAAATACAGTTGCAGTTGCGAAGTGCCCCCTTCAACATAAATAGGTTTCAACAGTGCCTGCGCTTCATATTTTTCAGTATTGATGGTGAAGCCTTCGGCATAAACATTTTGTTTCTCAATAAGAGGGATAACGAATTTTTCGAAATACGATTGTTCCGAAGAACGCGGGATAGCGATATACCGCTTGTTTAAAAATGGCAGCAGCTTTTTGCCCTCTATATCTTTTTCAAAATAATACAATGTATCTTCAAGCAGCATCCAGGCAGGATGGTTACTAATGATCTCGGCATTTTTAAACATGAACTCAATGCGCATCCCCTGGTATTTTATAGTGGGGAAATAACGTATCTCTTCCTCGTTTCGCCTGAAATGGAACAATATCGATGCGGGGCTATCCGCTATCTGTAATTTGCGTTCAGCCGGATAACCCTCCTTGCTCATGAGGTAAAGCTGTTTACCACCAAGCAATGCCAGGGCTTCGGCCATACGCTTCTCCATTTTAGGGCGGATGGTATCAAAGAGCTGTTCAGTAAATATTTTGGTAAAAAATTCAAAAGGCCTGATAGGTTTTTTATAGAATTTTTTAATGATGTTGCCCTGCTCTATTTCCTCTAATATTTTTATCAGTTTAAGATCGGCATCATCCAAAAAATTCAAAAATTCCTTTGCTGTGTTAGAAAATAAACGCTGGTAAGTAAGTGAAAACTCCCCGTTTGGATTAAGCTGAACAATATGCGGCTCGATAACAAAACCGAGGTATTCATGCCGGGCTATGGCATAAATTATTTGACAGGGCTTTGTACTTTCTACACGTAGCATTGGTTTCTATAAAAAATTTATAGAAGCTACTAAAAGAAAAAATTCAAACGTAAACAGAATTTACAGCATAAAAAAGCGATTGAGGTTAAATAATTGTTAACACTCATTTATTGTTAATAATAACCGCTATGAATTTATTTTAAAATAAATTTGCGCAACCAAATGATTGCATTTATATTTGCAACCAAACGATTGCAAATATTATGAGACGAGACATTTTCCAGGCCATTGCCGACCCTACCAGAAGGGCCATATTAGGTTTGCTGGCATTGCAGGCCATGACCCCAAACGCCATTGCCGAGCATTTCAATAGCTCAAGGCAGGCGGTATCAAAGCATATACAAATACTGGCCGAATGCGAAGCTGTAAAGCAGCAGCAAAACGGCCGCGAGATATATTACCACTTTAACCCAAAAAAGATGAAAGAGATAGACCAATGGCTTGATCGCTTCCGCAAATTGTGGGAGGATAAGTTTGACCAGTTAGACAATTTATTAAACGACCTTTAAACAAAAAGTTATGAAAAACAACACAATTATTACCAAAGATGTAGCCAGCAGGAAGCTGCATGTTACCCGCGAATTTGCCGCACCGGTTGAAAAAGTATGGAAAGCATGGACAGACAGTAGTATACTTGATAAATGGTGGGCGCCCAGGCCATGGCGCACTGAAACCAAAAAAATGGATTTTACCGAAGGCGGTACGTGGCTGTATGCTATGGCCGGCCCCGAAGGCGAAAAACATTATAGCAATGTTGATTTTGAAAAGATAGTTGCAGGGCAAAGCTTTTCGGCATTGTGCCGCTTTAGCGATGAGAATGGTAATGCCACTGCTGGTTTTCCGGCTATGCATTGGTCTGTGTCTTTTCATCCATCAGCTACAGGAACCACGGTTGAGGTAGAATTAACCTTCGATAACGAAACCGGTATGGAAAAAATAATCGAGATGGGCTTTGAAGGGGGCTTTACTATGGGCCTTAACCAGTTGGAAGAATTGCTGGAAGCTTAATAAACTATATATGCTAATATAATACAGGCTGTTCCTTAGAGGGGCAGCCTTTTGTATTGTTTAAGCTACTATCAGCTAAAATACTTATCTGCCCTTGCCAAAATGACATTGTGATTACACTGCAAAATACGACACGATGGCACCTGTTTGTTACTTAAAACAGGTTTACAACCTAAGCCTGTAAGTATAAAGCAATTGCTTTTAACATTTTTTAACAAAAAGGTAAATAACAAGTTATTGCATCCACCGTCTATATGGTATTATATTTGAATTGCTATAGCAGTAATGCAAAAAAAAGAAAGAGAATAATAAAATGAAAAAGTTTGGTTTAACATTATTAACCGCCTTTATAGGCGGGGCATTGGCTCTCGGTGCCTACAAATTAACCGAGGACAAGTATGCCGACAATATGAGTATTGCCGACAAACAAAAAGTTTATTTTACAAGTAACCCTATGCCGCCCATAACTTCATCGGCAGGCGAAGTTGATTTTACCCAGGCGGCGGCGGCAGTAACCCCGGCGGTTGTTTATATCCGCGTTACCTATTCAAACAATACCGGTAACGACGACCAAAGCGAATTACAGCAAATGTTTGGACAGATGTTCGGTCAGCAAATGCGCCCGCAGGGTGTGCAAATGGCATCGGGTTCGGGTGTTATCATTTCGCCCGATGGTTATATTGTAACCAATAACCATGTGGTTGATAAAGCCGATAAAATTACCGTAAACACCAACGACCACCGCACCTTCCAGGCAAAAGTTATTGGCACCGACCCTAACACTGACCTTGCTTTAATTAAGGTTGATGCTACTAACCTGCCCATTGTAAAATTGGGGAACTCCGATGATGCCAAAGTTGGCGAATGGGTGTTAGCCGTGGGTAATCCCTTCAATCTAACATCAACCGTTACAGCAGGTATTGTGAGCGCTAAGGGACGTAACATTGGTATCATTGGCAACGAGGATAACCAGCAAGGCAACCCTTTTGGCCGCACCAGCAACCAGCAGCCAAGGGCTAATAAAGCTATTGAGTCGTTCATCCAAACCGATGCTGCCATTAACCCCGGCAACAGCGGCGGCGCCTTGGTAAATACTAAAGGGGAATTAATAGGTATTAACTCGGCGATCGCATCACATACAGGTGCTTATGAAGGGTATGGCTTTGCTATCCCGATAAACCTGGCTAAAAAGGTACTAGACGATATTGAAAAATATGGTACCGTAAAACGTGGTTATGTAGGTATAAGCTTTACTGAATTGGACCCAGATGTTGCCGCACAATTGAATACCAAAGTAACTAACGGTTTATATGTGCGCGACCTGGTGCCCAATGGCGGCGCACAACAGGCGGGTATAAAAGCGGGCGACGTTATTGTTAAGGTTGATGGCTCACCTGTATATGAATCATCAGACCTACAGGAACGCGTAGGTGAATTGAAGCCCGGCGATAAGATAACCCTTACTGTATTACGTGATGGCAGCGATAAAAACTTTACTGTTACCCTAAAAGGCGATCTTCCTGCGAATACAGCAGTAGCAAGCACTAAATCATCGGCTGAACTGTTTAACAAGCTGGGTGCAAGTTTTGTACCATTAACTGGCGCGCAGAAATCGCACTTCCATGTAAAGTCAGGCGTTATGGTAACGCAGGTACGTCCAGGTCGTCTGTTTGATGATACAGAGATACCGGTAGGTTCTGTTATTACCAGCATCAACAAAAAGCCAATAAACAGTATCGCCGATATGGACGGCGCTATTTCAAATACCCAAAACGGGCTGTTGGTTATCTCGGGCTATTACCCCGATGGCACCAGCTTCCACAATACGTTCCAAGTACAATAATAAAAAGTGGTTTAAGTGATCTAATAAAAGCAAAAGCCGCCCCGAGTTTAGGGCGGCTTTTCTTATGCAATATGTTTTTCCCTATCCTCTTTCCGCCGCAGGCGAAGAGGGGGTGGTCGAGCGTAGCGATGACCGGGTGAGTTAACGGAGCGCGTTCATTACTATCTCACATTATTAAAATGCTATTTCTTCACCCAACCATCCTTCAAAGTAACGGTTCTATTAAACACAAGCTTATCCGGCGTACTATGTTTATCAAGCGTAAAATACCCTTTGCGCATAAACTGATAGCCAACGCCAACCTCAGCTTTTGCCAGCTCAGGCTCAATGTAAGCGGTTTTTATAATATGCAGGCTGTTAGGGTTTAGATATTCTTTAAAATCGCCATCCTCATTAGATGGGTCCTCAACCTGGAACAAGCGATCATACAAACGCACTTCGGCTTCTTTGGCATGGGGTACGCTTACCCAATGGATAGTACCTTTAACGTTGATGCCACTCGTATCATTACCTGATTTTGATTCAGGCAAGTAGCTGCAATGCACCTCGATTACATTGCCATCGGCATCCTTAACAAAGCTGTCGCAACGTACGATGTAGGCATTCTTCAGGCGAACCATTAAACCCACACCCAGGCGGAAGAATTTCTTCGGCGGTTCCTCCATAAAATCCTCACGCTCTATCCACAGCTCGTTGCTGAACGGGAACTCACGGCTGCCATCGCCATCTTCGGCTTCGGGGTTATTTTCACCATGCATGATCTCGGTTTGCCCTTCTGGATAGTTGGTCAACACCAGCTTTATCGGGTCGAGCACAGCCATGCGTCGCCAGGCGGTTTTGTTCAGGTCCTCGCGGATGCAGAATTCCAGCAGGCTTACGTCGATCATATTCTCGCGCTTGGCTACGCCGATGCGCTCACAAAACTCGCGGATAGATGCCGGCGTATACCCCCTGCGGCGCAGCCCGCTGATGGTAGGCATACGCGGGTCGTCCCAATCCTCTACATAACCCTCCTCAACCAATTGCAGCAGCTTGCGCTTGCTCATCACGGTGTAGGTCATGTTAAGGCGGGCAAATTCATATTGTTTTGAGGGAAATAGTCCCAACTGTTCAATAAACCAATCATACAACGGCCTGTGCGGGATGAATTCCAGCGTACAAATTGAATGTGTGATATGCTCGATCGCGTCCGACTCCCCATGCGCAAAATCGTACATCGGGTATATGCACCAATCGTTGCCGGTGCGGTGGTGATGCGTATGTTTAATGCGGTACATCAATGGGTCGCGCATATGCATGTTTGGCGATGCCAGGTCAATTTTGGCACGCAGCACTTTGGCGCCGTCGGGATATTTGCCCGCTTTCATTTCTTCAAACAGGCGCAGGTTTTCCTCAACACTGCGGTCGCGGTATTGGTTGGGTGTGCCCGGCTCGGTTGGCGTACCTTTTTGTGCCGATATTTCTTCGGCGGTGCTGTCATCAACATAAGCCAGTCCCTTTTTTATCAGCGTTACTGCAAAGTTGTATATAGTATCAAAATAATCCGAGGCATACAGCTCATTGGCCCAATCGAAGCCCAGCCATTTTACGTCGGCCTTGATGCTGTCCACATACTCCACTTCTTCTTTGCTGGGGTTGGTATCATCAAAACGGAGGTTGGTTTGGCCGTTATATTTTTTCGCCAGCCCAAAATTCAAACAAATGGATTTGGCATGGCCGATATGTAAATAACCGTTAGGCTCCGGCGGGAAACGCGTAAGTACGCGCCCATCATTTTTGCCCGTAGCTAAATCCTCTTCAACAATCTCCTCAATAAAATTTAATGATCTCTCTTCGCTCATGGTATTCTTGTAGTATCAGGGCAAAAGTAGGGTAAAAAGCTGAAAGCCGAAAGGTTAAAGAGGAAAGGTTTAACAGGTAATCTATCAGTGATTTGAACTAAAACAGGTTTTCAAAAATGCCTGCTGTCTCACTAAAGCGAATGAGACACTTTGATACACCCGCATAAACACCATTCAAAAAAGCCCAAAATCGCTCAAAATACATGGTTTTTAGACAAAAAAGCCCTGAAAACCCCGATTTTAGGTCTCAAAAACGCGCGGAAAACACTATATCTTGCTCAAAAAAACATAAAAACAGCCTTTTTTACCCTGTTTTGAGTGAAAAAACACACCTGTTTTGCAGCTTTTTAGCGTTTTTTGTCTCACTTTGAGACAGCCGACAATAACGGAAATAGCCATATTAATAACCGCTATCGAATGTAGGTGAAATAGACCATAAGAAGCTCCTTAAACTTTGGTATGCATCTGCAGCAGTAGCGATTAATCAAAAAATAAATAAATCTAAATACATTCATAAAAACGTTTTTATCAACCAATTTCGCTCACTATATTTGAGGTATAAAATCCTAACCTGTTACAATAATCAAAATCATCAAATGATCAGTACCGCCCAGTATACAGCCAAAGGCCGGAGCAATTTTTTTATTGTTCTGCCAATTATATTAGTTTTCTGTTTGATAGTAAATTCAGCTATTGCACAGCAGGCAAAGGCAAAAGACCCCTACCCAAAGCCTATAAAACTCACCGCGGCTCAATTGGCAAAGTTTGTAGGGAAATACCGGAATATGGACGATTATGTAACGATAACCGCGCTCAACGGCGGATTAGTATTAAAGCAACTCCAGGAGCCGCATGAAACAATAAACTTTTACCCCACCGACCTACGTGAATTTAATACCCGCCACTTCGGGAAGCCCTATTGGATCATGTTTGGCGGGAAACCTAACACCATAGCCCCCGGCTTTGTCACTACCGGGCACGATATCTGGGTTAGGGTTAAATAAAAGATGTTTGCATTCTTGTTAATTTAGCTTCTTCGATTTGTTGCAAGTGGCAAATGTTTTGTCTCACGGTGTGACAGTGGTAAATAGACAAACCTTCCAATACGTTATTGCGAGACACAAAAAATCCCTTTGGATAGGTTGCGAACCTTTCCCAATTACCACACGGGTATTCCATTTGTCGGCCTGCTCCGTATGCTTGCGTCAGTAGGTGGAATAATTAATTATAAATTACCTGATGTCACTCACCCGTACTGATCGCGTTGGCCCGAAAAATCTCCCTGGTAATATGCTGACTGTTTAAACTTAATTCATCAAGTTTGCAGCCTATTGATCTGATCTTTAATGGTATGTCATTCATGGTTTCCATCAAGTCGAAATGAAGTATGGCTTTATCCAGCGAATCTTCTTTACCCTGTAACCCTGAAAATATCATTTCAGCCAATTCACGATCCTTACCAAGAAAATATTGGCCACATAACCGGAAGCCAGATGGAGTACGGAAACTTATTAAAATATCAAAGTTCGTATTCATAATATTCTGCATTAAAAAAGGCCCTTAAAGGGCCTTTGAATAAATAATAAAACAGCTAAATTATTTGATCTCGATCTGGCGGCGCACCATTTTTGCCTCTTCACGTTTGGCGATATCGATTTTTAATATGCCATCTGTGTAAACCGCCTCAATATTTTCCGGGTTAGCGCTGTCCGGTAACGTGAATGAACGTACAAATGAACTATAACTGAACTCGCGTTTGCTGTAGTTCTTTTGCACATCGTTATCCTCTCTTTGCTGTTCTACCGAAATGTTGAGCATATTGCGGTCAAGGCTGATCTTAAACTCTTCTTTCTTCAGCCCGGGTGCAGCCAGTTCCACATGGTAATGATCTTCAGTTTCGCTGATATTAGCCGCCGGTACACGGGCCACTAACCTGTCATTAAAAAAAGTATCGTTAAAGATCGACTCGAAGACGTCATTAAAGCCTGGCAATAACGAACCGTTGCTTCTTTTCTCGGGATTAAATTTAACCAATGTCATGGGTTTTTCTCCTTAAATTAATGAATAAAACTTATAATTAATTAAACTAAAAACCATATTTCAACTACTATGCCACAGAAAAAATGACTCCTGTTTTCTGCAAAAATTTCAGTTAAACTGTAAAAATTTCAGTGTCTGATGAAAATTTTACAGTCTGATTTGCAGGTCGTTGAGCTAAAATGTGCGAGGAAAACGACAACTCTTGTGGCCTGCGATCTGGCAACCACCATCGCTTACTGACAAAACACTTTGCTGGCGCACGCGTGTCGCGTGTGTTCCAAATTATTCCTTACCCTGTTCCATCTCTCCCCGTGTAACACTTACCGAAACACCCGTTTGTCGTTGCGAGGAACGAAGCAATCGCGAACTGATCGGTGGGATATGCACAGTTTGCGATTGCTTCGTCGCAGCCGCGCACGGGCCGTCTGCTCCTCACAATGACAATCCGGATGAAATTTTTTCCTACCAATGCCCCGCTGCCGCAAGCGTCCCGCTTGTGGCCCGTGTTCAGACAATCACCAATACCTTACTGACAAAACACTGTCAGTACTTTTCCCACCTCAATTCCCGAAATTTGTATATACCGCAACTCCCGTTAAAAATGAGGTAACCAATCGATGTAATCCCAAATAATATGTTCCCAAACCCAAACCACGAAAACCCAATTAAAGTATCCAAACAAAAACTTACCGCCTGGCAGCGCGAGCACCCTTACCCCGGCCACAAGGGCCGCGAGCCCGGCTTCATTGTACAAAGCGCTGCCAAATGGCTCAAGTCAACCGCTAATAAAGCAGCGCCAAATATGTTGTTCGATAGCTTTTGGTTCGAAAAAGAGCTGTGCATTATGTTTGCCGATACCAATACCGGCAAATCTGTACTCGCTGTGCAAATTGCCGATAGTATTAGTCGCGGTGTGCCTGTTAACGGCCTTGAGCTAACCGCGCGTCCATGCGGCGTTTTGTATTTCGACTACGAGCTTACCGACGAGCAATTCCACACCCGCTACACCCGTAACGGTAAGGATGCTTATAAGTTCGACAGGCGTTTTTCCCGTGCCGTAACCAATCCGTTGGCCAACAAAATGCACCGCTTCGGCAGTTACCAGCAATATATAGAAAACGAGATCGAGAACGCGCTGCTCACCGCCAATGCCAAAGTGCTCATAATCGATAATATCAGTTGCCTTAATTTCGATACCCATGCCCTCACCGGGGCTATCAACCTGCTCCGCAGCCTGCACACCATAAAAAATAAATACGGCATATCTATATTGGTGCTGGCACATACACCCAAGCGTAACCCCACAAAACCCATCAGCCGTAATGATTTACAGGGCAGCAAAATGCTTATCAATTTTTGCGATAGCGCCTTTGCCATTGGCGAAAGCAGGGTAGTACCTGGTTTGCGTTACCTGAAGCAAATAAAACAGCGCAGCACCATCCAGCAATATGGTGCCGAAAATGTATGCCTGTTTCATTTACATAAGCAGGGAAATTTTTTACAGTTTATCTTCACAGGCCGCGCCGCTGAAAGTGCGCATCTGTTAACAGGCAGCCGCCAATACCATAAAAGCATTGGGCATGAGGTAGAGGCCCTAAGCCGGCAACAGCTAAGCATAAGGCAAATTGCCGTTAAACTGAACTTAGCACCCGCAACGGTAGGGAGGATGGTAAAGCGGATGAATACGTAGTTATCCACACAAATGACATGAATTTTAACCCACCGTCCCTCCCCTAAATTTAGGGGGAGGTGTCGACGGAGGAGACGGAGGGGGTAAAATAGCAGACAGGTAAAAAAGCCAGGGAAGTAAAATTGGCATCAATAAAAAAAAATACTTATTTTTCATTTTCCATGAACCCTGTCACCGAATTATGCCGACAATTACGCAATTATCAAACACCAGCCGAGCAACTACTATGGCAGGATTTAAGAAGGCGGAATATAAACGGATAAAAGTTTCTTCGGCAGTTTCCCATTTTTATCATCAATGGTTTTAGTCGACAATCTTTTTATATAGCCTATTTTTTATTGTGCCAGGCTAAAATTCGTAATTGAGGTAGATGGCCCGATATATTTACTTAAAAAAGATACGATGCAAACCGCGATATAGTTACGCAATAATGGGGGTTTAACATATTGCGTTTCACTAACGATGAGGTGTTGGCCTACCCCGAAGATGTATTATTTAAAATCGATAATTATATCAAAGCACTTTATCCCCAGCTATCCTCTACCTAAATTAAAGGGGCAAAGGAAGTAAAACATCAGGTAGGCATGACCGGTGGAAATAAAATCTATAAAAGGATAATCGGTGTAATCCTACATAAATAAGTTAAATCACAACCCTAAACTGGCCGAAATTTCCAGCATCCTTTCAATTGGTTTTACCGCTTTTTCAATAATATGCTGTGGTACTTCAATTTCCGGCAGTTCATTTTTCAGGCACAGGTATAATTTTTCGAGCGTATTGCGCTTCATGTGGGGGCAATCATTACAGGCACAAGTGTTGTTTGGCGGCGCCGGGATAAATACCTTATCGGGGTTATCCTTTTGCATCTGGTGTATAATACCTGCTTCTGTGGCTACTATAAATTCTTTTTCAGGGCTTTTGGTAGCGTACTTTAATATCCCTGTGGTTGAACCTATATAATCAGCCATTTGCAAAATAACATCTTCACACTCAGGGTGGGCCAATAATTTTGCATTAGGGTATCTTTCTTTAAGTTTGGTTATTTTCTCACGTGAGAAAATTTCATGTACCATACAGGCGCCATTCCATAAAACTAAATCCCTGCCTGTTTTTTTGGCTACATAAGCACCCAAATTTTTATCGGGGCCGAATATGATCTTTTGGTCTGCAGGCAGGCTTTCAACAATTTGTATAGCATTGCTCGATGTACAAACTATATCAGTCATGGCCTTCAGTTCCGCGGTGCAATTTACATAGGTTATTACCAGGTGGTCGGGATAATTCTCTTTAAATTTCCTGAATAAATGCGGCGGGCAGCTGTCGGCTAATGAGCAGCCTGCTTTCAGATCCGGCAATAATACCTTTTTGTTTGGTGATAAAATTTTTGCTGTTTCGGCCATAAAGTGCACACCGGCAAATACGATAATATCGGCATCGGTTTTTGCGGCTTGTTGCGATAATCCCAAACTGTCTCCAATATAGTCAGCAATGTCCTGTATATCACCTTCCTGGTAATAATGAGCCAGTATAACAGCATTTTTTTCCTTTTTAAGTTTAGTTATCTCATCAAAAAGATCAAGCGACGGATCAATGTATTCGTCCACAAAACCCTTCAAATTTATTTCCTCTAAGGTATCCATTCCACAAATCAATTAATAATAATTAGTTTTTAAGTATATAAAAAAGCTGTTGTTATTAAGCTGTTAGTTATGTGCAAAAGTAGTTTTACTTTTTACTTGATATATTGTTTTTAATAATTTACTAACACAAAGTTTTTATTGTGGTAATTATATTCGGCTGATTTATAACAGCATTTATTTAACAACTAATTTTTTCAAAACTCTTTTGTTAATATTTTATTCAGTTAGTAAATGTTAATTTTCATCAAACTTGGTCTTAAAAGTCGCTTAAAAAATGTGTCTGTCAGTCATGAAAAAGCCACTTATCAACCTTTTAATATTTTATTAAATATTTACTTACACAAAATTAACATCTTTGAAGCCTATTACTAACAGAAGGTTTAATTTTACACATATTATAGCATAGATATGACCAGGACTGTTGATTTCCTCGTGGTAGGTTCAGGTATAGCCGGATTAAGTTTTGCCCTTAAGGCTGCAAAGCATGGTAAGGTTCTGATAGTTACAAAGTCGAACGAAGATGAGTCAAACACTAAGTACGCCCAGGGGGGTGTAGCGGTGGTTGTTGATAAAAAAGAAGATTCATTCGAAAAACATATAAATGATACCCTTATATCGGGTGATGGCCTTTGCGACCGCGAGGTTGTGGAAATAGTGGTAAAGGAAGGCCCGGAACGTATCCAGGAAATTATTGATTACGGAACTAATTTCGACAAGACAAATTCAGGTTTATATGACCTGGCAAAGGAAGGCGGCCATTCTGAATTCCGGGTATTACATTATAAGGATATAACCGGGTTTGAGATTGAGCGCGCGCTATTGGAGCAAATACATAATAACCCTAATATTGAGATACTTACCCATTATTTTGCTGTTGATCTGATCACCCAGCACCACTTAGGAAAGTTTGTGGATAAATCGAGCGAAGATATTAATTGCTATGGCATATATGCACTTGATACTACTAATAATCATGTAGATAAAATATTATCAAAGGTTACGGTAATGGCATCAGGTGGTGCGGGGCATATTTATTCTATCACTACCAATCCTACAATAGCCACCGGCGACGGTGTTGCCATGGTTTATCGTGCTAAAGGTAAGGTTAGGGATATGGAATTTATACAGTTTCATCCAACAGCATTATATAACCCGGGCGATTATCCTTCTTTTTTAGTATCAGAAGCTGTACGTGGTTTTGGCGGTGTATTAAAACGTACCAATGGCGAGGAATTTATGCAGGAATATGACGAGCGTAAATCATTGGCGCCCCGTGATATTGTTGCCAGGGCCATCGATGCCGAAATAAAAAAATCAGGCGAGGATTATGTGTACCTCGATGTTAGGCACAGGAACAAGCAGGATATACTGGCACACTTCCCTAATATATATGCCAAGTGTTTAGAGATAGGGATAGATATGACTAAGGATATGATACCTGTTGCCCCGGCCTGCCATTATATGTGTGGCGGCATAATGGTTGACCACGTAGGCAAATCGTCTATACACAGGTTATACGCTTGCGGAGAATGCTCATCAACCGGCTTGCATGGTGCTAACCGTTTGGCTTCAAATTCATTACTGGAAGCGCTTGTTTTTGCACACCGCATATATAAAGATGCAGTAAAACACTTTGAGGAAAATAATATACCGGAATATATCCCCGATTGGGATGAAAAGGGAGTACAGCTATCAAACGAAGATATATTGGTAACGCACAATATCCGCGAGATGCAAAAACTGATGAACGATTATGTAGGTATAGTGCGTTCAGATTTCAGGCTGGAACGTGCCATGCGCCGCTTACGTTTGTTGTTTGATGAAACAGAGGAGTTTTATAAGCGTACAAAGATCTCGGTAAAGCTTTGCGAGTTGAGAAATTTGATACAGGTATCGTATATTGTAGTTAAATCGGCTATGCTGCGAAAAGAAAGCAGGGGATTGCATTATACTACGGATTATCCGGTACATGCGGAGGAAGTGCATGATACGGTGTTTTAAAAAGCCCTCCCTACCGGGGAGGGTAGGGAGGGGCTGAGCGGAAAACGAGGTTCGAACTCGCGACCTTCAGTTTGGGAAACTGATGCTCTACCAGCTGAGCTATTTCCGCTTAAATTTCTTTTCAAACATAAAACTTTTTCAGTCAATAATTCAATAAATCACACAATCAATAACTAAAAAATATGCCGGTTATACTGCCTGTTAAAGATAAAAGCCCTGTTTGGGGCTCTGATTGCTTTATAGCGCCAAACGCTACCATTGTGGGCGATGTTGTTATGGGCGATAATTGCTCCGTTTGGTTTAACGCGGTTATCAGGGGCGATGTAAATTATATTAAAATAGGCAACAACACCAATATACAGGATGGGGCGGTGATCCACTGTACTTATTTATACGCTGGGACCGATATAGGTAATAATGTTTCCATAGGGCATAACGCCCTGGTACATGGCTGTAAACTGCATGATAACACCCTGATAGGTATGGGCGCTATTGTGATGGACCACGCAGTGGTTGAGGATTTTGTTATTATAGCAGCTGGTGCCATAGTGCTGGAAAGGACAGTTTGCGAATCGGGATATTTATATGCAGGTATTCCGGCTAAAAAAATAAAGCCTATTACTGATGCGCAGCGGGAAATGCTGAAACGGCTTCCGAATAATTATATAATGTATTCGGAGTGGTTTAAGGCATAGTATTTATTATTGTACTGTTTTTTCTCTCGGTATGTCCAGCTTTTCTTCGGCGTCCCAGTTAGCTCTTAGGGTGAGTTGAGTAGGGCTTATCCAAATGTTTTCGGGATATTTTTTCAGTTTTACGTTGCCACTGTCCCAGCGGCCGTTTTTATTTTCATCGTATATAACCCGGAAGGAATATTTGCCCGTTACAAAGTTTTTATAAACCAGCGAAGTATTTTTTGTGATCACATTGCTTTGTATAACCGTTTTTGGGTCTTGAAATATTTCTACAATATATTGTTTCGAGGTATCGGGTACAGTAACTTTTAAGGTAAGGTTGCTGTAATTTTCGATCTTATCAACCAGGAATGGTTTATAGAACTTCTTATCGTTTTTGTCGCCATTAATAGAGGTGAACGCATTATTGTCGATCGCTAATATATATTTTGAATCAGGTTTCCAGCGGTATTTTATACGGAATGTTTTTAAACCCGAAGTATCCCTCGTAAGATTAAGATTACTAACAGCTACTGAATCTTCATACAAAGTAATCAAGCCTGGGTCAAAAGTATCTATCGCCGAGGAGGCCGTAATAATAAGGTCAGAAGTAGGTTTTAGTTTATTAGATAACCCAATATTCACTTTAAAGGTAACAGGGCTCTTAAATACCTCTTTTCGTCCTTTGCTTACCGAAATACTGTCTGTTGGTTTGCCGTTATCGGAGAATGCTACTCTTAGCGAATCGAAATTCATGTTGCGCATATAAATACGCACAGTATCTTTTGTAGGGGTAAATTCAACTATTTTGCTGCCATCCATCGCAGCAGGATAAATTATTTTTGCCGATGGGTTGTTAAAACGCTTATTGAATACAAAAAACATACTGCCATCTGCATCAAATTTATGTTCGCTTATGCGGTATTTTAAGGGGTCTTGTTTAAATAGGGTTAATTGTATGCCGGATGTATCGGTATATAAATGGATGGGTTGTTTTAGGAACGCTATCAATTCATCATCGCGGTCGAATATTTTATTAGGTGCTGTTTCTTTTAAAGCATATATGGTGTAATCGCCATCGTGTAGGTTATTTAATGAGAAGTTACCGGAAGTATCGGTACTGGTATAAATGGTTGGTTTTTTCTTGCCAAAAAATACTGAGTCTTTGTTTAGCGGAAAAAGCATCACCGTTACATCTTTTTCTTTTTGCTGGGTAAGAGAATTTGTCACATTCCCGGATACACTTAACGAGTCGATATGTTCGCCGGTTGAAAAAACATAAGTAAAGTTTTTTAATAAATTACCCTCGTTTACATCTGCTATCGCCTTACCAAAGTTTATTACGTAGGTAGTATTTTTTTCAAGGGTGTCCTTCAGTTTTATTACCAGGCTTTTTCCATCAATTTTTATGTCCGGTTGTTTTTCCGGGGTAGGGCTCATGGTAATTTCAGTAAACTGATTATTTAGTTTGAAGAATTCATCAAAATCAAGTCGAATGGTTTTGACGTTAAAATGCCGTGTGTTGTTTGGTGGGGTTGCCTTTAATAAAACTGGTGGGGTTACGTCTTTTGGGCCACCCTGCGGCCTTACCTGGTTGGCGCAACCAAAAACAGCAAAAATCAGCACAATTACCAACGAAATTTTGACAAAAAACAGCGACTTTTTATTTAACATGGTTTTTATGAGCTATAAACGATTTTTGCTTTTTTATGAAGATTGATATTCGAAATTAAAAATAATGGCTCTAAAATAAAATTTATATAATATATTAATAATCAATGTTTTATAAGCCTATCTTGACATGTGGACCATCAAAACTGAAATATCAGATGGGGAAACACCCGAAATACGGGATGCCTGGCCCAAAGTACGTGGTTTGATCTTCATCAACTTTTCACGCGCCTCTTTTGAAAGCGAAACTAAAGTGTGATAATCAAAGGCGGCGTTTATCTCTTTGTCTTCCATTTTTTTCATACGTTCCACAATGTCCATTTCCTTTTCAAAATAACTCTCATATTTAATTTTTATTTCAGCCTGCTCAATTGTTTCTTTACTATAGTTTGACAGTAACTGATCGAGGTCGGCATCAGCCTTTCTCAAATCGCTAAAACCAACCTGCGGTCTGCTGAGTAAATTAAATAATTTGGCACTTTGGGAAATGGCACTGGTATCTAATGATTCCAATAATGTATTCACATTTGAAGGATCAATAGATCTCGACTTGGTAATTGCAACTATATCATCGGAGTTTTTTATTTTGTCATTTACCTTTTGTAAACGTTCATCATTTATTAATCCCAGTTCATGGCCAATAGGGCTGAGGCGTATATCGGCATTGTCCTGGCGCAATAGTAAGCGGTGTTCAGCACGGGAGGTAAACATACGATATGGTTCTTCGGTGCCTTTCGTTATCAGGTCATCGATCAATACACCTATGTAAGATTCAGAACGTTTCAATATCAGTTCGTGTTTATCATTGATCTTTTGATGCGCGTTTATTCCCGCTATAAAACCTTGTGAAGCTGCTTCCTCATAACCGGTAGTGCCATTTATTTGCCCGGCAAAGTAAAGGTTGCTGATTTTTTTAGTTTCGAGGGTGAGGTTTAACTGGGTAGGGGGAAAGAAGTCATATTCAATTGCGTAACCCGGCCTGAACATCTTTGCATTCTCAAAACCGGGAATTTGTATCAACGCCTTGTATTGTACGTCTTCAGGTAACGAAGTGGAGAAACCGTTTACATATATCTCACAAGTATTTAATCCTTCCGGTTCAACAAATATCTGGTGGCGTTCGCGTTCGGCAAAACGGTTGATCTTATCTTCAATTGAAGGGCAATAGCGTGGGCCTAATCCTTTAATGCGGCCGGTAAACATGGGTGATTTTTCAAATCCTTCTTTCAAGGTTTCATGAACCTTACTGTTGGTATAGGTTATCCAGCAACAGCGCTGTTCATTTATCATCTCTACATCGGTGTATGAAAAACGACCGCGTTCTTCATCTCCCCATTGCTCTTCCATCAGGTCGTAGTTCAGGCTACGACCGTCAATACGTGGTGGAGTGCCGGTTTTCATCCGGCCCGATTCAAAACCTAATTCAAGCAATTGTTCGGTAATACCGGTTGCTGCACGTTCTGCCGTACGGCCACCGCCAAACCGTTTTTCGCCAATATGTATTAAACCATTTAAGAATGTACCATTGGTAAGTACCACCGAATCGGCTTTAATCTCTATACCAAGAGATGTGCGAACTCCACAAACTGTATTATTTTTTACCAATAGCGAGCTTACCATGTCTTGCCAAAAGTCAACGTTTGGTGTTCTTTCCAAAGCTAAACGCCATTCTTCGGCAAAGCGCATACGGTCGCTTTGGGCGCGCGGGCTCCACATAGCAGGCCCTTTTGATTTGTTCAGCATGCGGAATTGAATAGAGGTTTTATCAGTTATTACACCCGAATAACCACCCATAGCATCAATTTCGCGCACTATTTGTCCTTTAGCAACACCGCCCATAGCCGGGTTGCAGCTCATCTGCGCTATGGTGCCCATGTTCATAGTAACCAATAGCACAGAAGAGCCTAAGTTGGCTGCTGCTGCTGCTGCCTCACAGCCGGCATGGCCGGCACCCACTACAATTACATTATATTTCTTAAACATATTACCTCCATGTTCCACGTGGAACGTGCGATTGTTTTCTTAAATTTTATTGTGGAACAAAATTATTCATTAGTTGGTGATGTTCCACGTGAAACCTTTATTAATGACACTAATGCGAAAATAGCCCAAATGCTTTCTAAAACCACAAATGGATAGAAGCTGATAAGATATGATGAAAAACCACATATAGCTGCACCAAGAAAATTCATAAAGGTATAGGGAATGCTGTTGGCTGATATTTTCTTATATAAATTTAAAAGAAAAGCCACCAGCAAGATGATAACACCTATTGAAGCTATAATGTCTGATGTTTTCATGATTCTTTTAATTCAGTTAGCTCAATCCAGCGGATGCTTTTTTCATCAAGCTGGGTATTGAGTTTGGCTATTTTATCGAGCAGGCTGTTAAGTTTATCGGGGGCAATACCCGCAATATTCAATTGCTCATTGCAGTTATTTATTTCAGTTTCTATGTTATTTATGTCTTGTTCCAGTGTTTCCAGTTCTTTGGTTTCCTTAAAACTTAGCTTGCTTTTTTTAGCAGATGTATTTTGAACCGGGGCGGGGGCAACGCGCTTTTGTTGTTTAGCTTCTTCTAACTCTGTTCGGTAGGATGAATAATTGCCGTTATAAATCCTAACATGGCCGCCTTCTTCCATAATAAACAATTGGTCGGTTAGCTTATCTAACAAATACCTATCGTGCGATACGATCATCAAAACGCCACCGTAATTGGTTAAGAATTCTTCCAATACATTTAGCGTATCAATATCCAGATCGTTGGTGGGCTCATCAAGTATCAGGAAGTTGGGGTTCTTCATCAGGATGCTCATTAGCTGCAATCGTTTTTTCTCACCACCACTTAAGTTGGCAATAAAACCATATTGCTTTGCCGGCGGAAACAGGAACAACGTAAGCAGGGCAGAAGCCGAAATGGTTTTACCGTCAGCCATGGTAATAAACTCGGCTACATTTTTTACTACATCTATTACACGCTCATCTTCCTTGAAAGTAATACCAGCCTGGTGAAAATAACCGAGTACGGTTGTTTCACCACGTTCAATATGTCCCTTATCAGGTTGCAGATTGTTGGTGATCAGGTTCAATAACGTCGATTTTCCGCTGCCATTCTTACCTGCAAGGCCAATTCTGTCGCCTTTTTTGAAAACATAGCTAAAATTGTCTATAAATAATTGATTATTAAACGATTTGCCTATGTGATGCAGCTCCATTATTTTATTTCCCTGCCTGGCGGTTTTTACGCTTAATTCTACCTTTTCTTTTGCTCCAGCACCTTTGGTTTTTTCCTCCAACTCGTAATAAGCATCAATACGCGCCTTTGATTTGGTGCCGCGTGCCTGTGGCTGGCGGCGCATCCACTCCAATTCCTTTTTTAGCAGGTTGGAATTTTTCTGAAACTGCTGTTCGTCCACCGCTTCACGCTCGGCTTTCTTTTCCAAATAATAGCCGTAGTTACCTACATAGGGGATTATCTTGCCGCGGTCGATCTCCAATATCTCGTTACACACATTATCCAGAAAATACCTGTCGTGCGTAACCATTAGGATGGTTTTCGAGCCTTCGGTCAATAATTTTTCCAGCCATTCAATGGTATCAATGTCCAAATGGTTAGTAGGCTCATCCAAAATATAAATGTCAGGGTCTTCAATAAGCAGGCGCGCTAAGGCCAAGCGTTTCTTTTGCCCGCCGGAAAGGGTATCAATATGCTGGTTTAAATGATGTATATCTAACCTGCCTAAAATAGTTTTTATCTTATATTCATATTCCCAGGCGTCTACATCGCCCAATTCTTCCATTGCTTTATCTATTGCTTTGGCGTTATCAGGGTCATTTTCGAGCAATTCCTCGTATTTGCGGATAGCCTGCTGCTGCACGTTATCGGCATGGAAAATATAATCGCTAATGGTTACAGCTTCTTTAAAATAGGGGTCCTGCTCCAGGTAACCCAGGCGCAGGTCGCGGCTGCGCACTACCTTTCCTTCAGTTGGTAAAAATTCGCCCGCCAATAATTTTAACAGGGTCGACTTGCCAGCGCCGTTGATGCCCACCAACGCCACCCTGCGGCCGCGGTTTACGCCAATAGTTACGTTACGGAAAAGCCATTTATCATGAAATGAATGGCCCAGATTTTCGGCGGATATATATGTGCTCACGCTATTTGTTTTAGGTTATCAGAAGAGTGTATGAACACGCCTTCATTATTTTTTAATGACTCACTAAACATGGCTTTGGCCACGGTTTCTGCAGGTATGCTCCTGTATTTTTTCAATCCTCCGATTAAAAGCGGATCAATGATCTGCATGATAACCGAAATGAATTTTTCAAGCGGCCTGGATTCTTTTCTATTTCCTGTTAGCTGCGAGGGGCGATAAATATGCAGGCATTTCAACCCTACTTGTTCAATATCCCGTTCCGTTTCGCCCTTCATTTTAATAGAAATTTTTGGCTGTCGTGTTAGCACCTATCGATGAAACCAAATGATATTGTTCAACGCCATTATTTAATGCTAATTGTGCCAGTTGTAAAGGATAATCATGGTCAACCCTATAGTAAACATTTATATCCGGAGTTTTCTTTTGGGTTGATCCCAGGCAGCAAAATAAAGCATGGCCGGTTATTTCCTGCTGGTAATTATCCAGTTTGTTAAAATCTACAATTACTTCGCGTAATTTTGTATGCTGTATGTCTGTTGCTTTTCTAACTAAAATCATAACTTCACTATAGTTGCTGTCATTCAATAATATATTTAACAAATGACTGCCAATTAGTCCGGTAGCACCGGCAATTATAGCTTTGTATGACATGTGTGAAGCCATTTTTTTGCAAAAATACGCATTATTAATTTATGGAATAAAAATTGTATGTTTAAACATGTAATTTAAACAATAACGACATGAAAAAAATATATTATCCCGCTAATGAACGCGGGCACAATGACATAGGATGGTTGAAAGCCAATTTCTCTTTCAGCTTCGGGCCTTATTATAATCCTGATAAAGTGCATTTTGGTGCCTTGAGGGTATTGAATGACGATATTATTGCAGGTGGAACAGGTTTCGGCACCCACCCGCACGATAATATGGAAATTATTACCATACCCATTTCAGGCGCTTTGGAACATAAGGATAGCATGGGCAGCGTAGGTGTTATACATGCCGGCGAAGTACAGGTAATGTCGGCAGGTACAGGTGTTACCCATTCGGAATATAACCATTCTAAAACCGAAGCGGCCAATACATTACAGATATGGTTATTCCCAAAGGAAAGGAACATTAAACCTCGCTATGACCAAAAGAATTTTAACGATGTTTTAAAACTGAATGAATTTACCACATTAATATCCCCGGATAAAAACAGAGCCGACACGCTTTGGATAAACCAGGATGCCACTTTTTCTTTAGGTGATTTTGAACCGGGGCAGAAGATAGACTATAAGTTTAATACCCCGGGTAATGGACTTTATGCATTTGTAATTGAAGGCGAGGCAACAATAGATGCTACAACGCTAAACAAAAGGGATGCTTTGGGTGTTTATGATACTAGTTCAATTACAATTGAAACCAAAGCGAAATCACGCTTACTTTTGATAGAAATCCCAATGTTATAAGCCGATACCGTTAAGCCAAGGTTAAATTATTTTGAACCGTTTTGCAAACAAATCGTTATCTGTTTGTTATAACTACCAAATAATAAACACTTTATGGCTGAACAGGAATTGGAACTTAGCGGTTGGAGGAAATTGCTCGCAAGCATAGGCGATCAGTGTGTTTTCTTCACCCGTTTTTTACGGAACATATTTACCGGCGGCTTTGAATGGTCGGAGTTTGTGCGCCAGTGTTATGAGATCGGTTACCGGTCGATGATGCTGGTTGGCATAACTTCCTTCATCATGGGCGCCGTTTTAATTTTACAGTTGCGGCCGTCGATGGTGCAGTTTGGCCAGGAAGGGATGCTGCCAAAAACCCTTGCCGTATCATTGATACGTGAGATAGGCCCAGTGATTACAGCGCTAATATGCGCCGGAAAAATAGCCTCGGGCATAGGTGCCGAGCTGGGCAGTATGAAGGTTACCGAGCAGATTGACGCTATGGAAGTTTCGGGGGCAAACCCGGTACAATACCTGGTAGTCACCCGTATTTTGGCAGTGACCTTTATGGTCCCTCTATTAACTATTATTGGCGATATAATAGGTTTGATCGGTGGTTTCATCGCTCTGAATTTTACCGACAGCGTTAGCTATTCCCTTTATTTTAACAAGATAGTTGCTTCGATTGACTATTCCGACTTTTTGCCCGCATTTGTTAAGACCATATTTTTTGGTTTTGCCATTGGTTTTGTAGGATGTTACAAGGGCTTTAATTCCAATAAAGGCACTGAAAGCGTGGGCGTGGCGGCAAACTCGGCAGTAGTTACGGCATCACTTTGGGTTTTTGTTATTGACGCCCTGGCCGTGCAAATAACCAGCATTTTATTTTACAGGTAATATGGAAGAGGTAAAAGAACAGAATAAAACCGCTTCCAAACCAAAAAGCGAAGTGGTTATCAGCATAAAGGGGTTGAAAAAGTCGTTCGGGAAAAAGCGTGTGCTTACCGATATAAATCTTGAAGTGAACCGGGGCGAGAATGTGGTGGTTTTAGGAAAATCAGGACAGGGGAAATCGGTTACAATTGAATGTTTGGTTGGTATGCTGGTACCAGATGCCGGATCGGTTAAAGTATTTGGTGATGAGGTTACCGAAATGGATGAGAAGCAATTGAAGGAATTAAGAATGAAAATAGGTTTCCTGTTTCAAAGCGGTGCGTTGTTTGATTCGATGACAGTGAGGGAAAACCTTGAATTTCCTCTTACAAGGGTGTTGAAGATAAAAGATGAACATGAAATTGATAAACGGGTAAAGGAGGCGCTTGAAGGTGTAGGGCTTACGGATGCGATAGATAAGCTACCATCGGACTTATCAGGCGGTATGCGTAAGCGCATAGGTTTGGCCAGAACACTGATCATAAAGCCCGAGATTATGTTATATGATGAGCCTACCACGGGCTTAGACCCCATTACATCGCGAGAGATAAGCGAATTGATACTTGAAATGAGAAAAAAATACAAAACAACCTCTATCATTATTACCCACGATATGGAATGCGCACGCATAACCTCAGACCGTGTGGTTATAATGGATGAGGGTAAATATGTGGCCGAAGGCACATTTAACAGCCTTCATAAATCAAATAACGAAATAGCAAGATCATTTTTTAAAGATATATCATGAAAGCAACTACATCGCAAAAGATAAAAATAGGCCTGTTTACCTTAGTTGGTTTACTGGTACTGGGGTTCATTGTTTTTTTTATCGGTAATAAGAGAAATTTGTTCAGTTCGACATACACTATTTATGGAACCTTTAAAAATGTAGGCGGCCTTAATGTGGGCAATAACGTACGCTTTGCAGGGATAAACGTTGGCGTAGTGAGCGATATCACCATTGTAACCGATAGTGCAGTAAGGGTTGACCTAACCCTGAACAATAGTGTTAAAAAGTTTATTAAAAAAGACTCGAAAATGAGTATTGGGAGCGATGGATTAGTGGGTGATAAGTTAGTGACAATTAGCCCAGGCGGCATTACAAGCCATGAAGTAGCAGAAGACGGCACACAACTACCATCTGTTCCGCCATTTGATGCCGACAAATTAATCGCCAAATTTACCGGTATTGCCGATAATGCCGGCACATTGATACAAAACCTGGCTGCGATAACAGGAAAAGTAAACAGCGGAAAGGGCAGCTTGGGCCGTTTATTAAACAATGATAAAATGGCTAAAGATCTTGATGCAACCGTTAAGCAAGCTAAAACTACCATAGCAACAGTGCATACTACTACAAAAACACTGAATGAAGACCTTACCGCCGCGCAGCACAACTTTTTGTTAAAGGGATTTTTTAAGAAAAAGAAAAAAGCCCAGCAAGCTAAACAGGATTCTATAAAAAAGGCTAAAGATGCTGCGGCCGGGAAAACCAGCGATGATGATAAAAAATAAAAAAACCCGTTCTGTATTGCAGAACGGGTTTTTTATGAACTGATTTTTAAAGTTCTTTAGTGATAGAAGGATCTAACGGGGTTACTGCTGAACGGTAGCGGTGTATCAGTTTTCCATTTTCATCTATCAGGAATTTTTCGAAGTTCCATTTTATTTCGCCTGTAAAATCGGGGTTTGGCGTTTCGGTCAGGTACTTGAACAGCGGGCAAATGTCATCGCCTTTTACGCTAACTTTTTCGCTTAGCGGGAAGGTTACGCCATAACGTTTTTCGCAAAAGGTTTTAATGTCGGAATTGGCGCCGGGTTCCTGCTGGCCAAAGTTATTTGCAGGGAAACCTACCACAACCAGTTTGTCTTTGTACTGATCAGCCAGTTTTTGCAGATCGGCGTATTGTGGGGTGTAACCGCATTTTGAGGCGGTGTTTACGATAAGCACTTTTTTGCCTTTAAACTGTGCAATTGAAAAATCCTTACCATCAATGTCTTTTAATTTAAACTGGTAAACGGGCGCGGGTGCTGCTGACACAAATAATAGTGCAGCGATAATGGCTAATAATTTCATAACTTAATGATTTGTTGACAGATGAATTGCAGTAAAATTAGCTAATAAAACTTCTTTCGTTTAAATAGAAATCTTCTTTTTCTGTCATTTTTTGTTTGTCGGTGGCCGACTTGTCTTTATAGCCCAGTAAATGCAGCACGCCATGAATGATGACACGATGTAATTCAGTGGTTTCGGGCACATTAAACTTAGCTGCGTTCTCGCGTATGCGGTCTATCGATATAAAAATATCGCCTGCAACAATTTTGTTACCCTCTGAGTTATCGAAAGTTATAATATCGGTATAAGTATCGTGATCAAGATACTGCTGGTTGATCTGAAGTAAATATTCATCAGAACAAAAAATGTAGGTCAGTTCTTTTAGCTTATAGCCCTCGGTTTGAATGGTGTCAGTTATCCAATGCCTAACCAGTGCTTTGTTTTTTAGTTTAAAGCTGATGTCTTCTTCAAAAAAAGAAATGGAGGGCATTAACTATATTTTAAAATGAAGTTCAACTTCATTGCCCGATGTATTGAATATACACTGATCGGCCAAATGCTTCATGATGTAAACACCACGGCCAGTAAGGGCCTCCAGGTTTTCGGGGGCGGTGGGATCGGGTAGGTGAACGTAATCAAAGCCTTCGCCTTCATCGGTCACTGTCCAGATCAGGCGTTTGTTGTCGACATCGGCATTAACGATCACTTTTTTAGTAGCGCTAAACTTATTACCGTGTTTAATGGCATTAATTAAAGCTTCGTTTAGGCAGGTCATCATATTGGCAAAGGTATCCTCTCCAACATTATAAGTATCGGCTATGTTCTCTATCAATTCTTCTAATAAAGTTATACTTTCCTCTTTTGAAGGGAGTTGTAACGTGTAAAGGTTACCTGCCTGAACATTCTGCTCCATATTAATTAGCATTGAGTTGATCAAAGTAAATGATAATTTTTTGTTTATAATAAATATTTAACGCCGGAGATACCGTTTTTATTTGCTCAGTTTGTTTATTTTTAGCTTGTTGGTAGTCCTGCAATGCTTTTATGTATCCCGGAGGCATATCTTTCCCAGCGTTGCTTTCCCGTTTTTGATCCTGTTCCCGTTGCTGTTCTGCCTTATCGGCCTCCAGTAACCGGGTTTGGATCTGCTGCTGTCGCTTTAAAGCCTCATCGGTTATTCTCCTGTTTACGAGATCGCGCTCGTTTTGTTCCATCTGTTTGGAAATATTATCCAAATTGCCTAATCCGTTGCGCCCGTCTTTATTTTCATCACGGTTTATCTGCTGTAAAGCTTCGCGTATGATCTGTTGCTCGCGGGCCATTTTAGCCAACTGCTCGCTCATACTGCCGTTTTGGCCCTGCTGCCCTTGTTTCCCCTGCTGGCTTTGGCCACCATTACCACCCTGCTGCTGCATTTGTTCGCGGGCCTTTTGCATGTTTTTATTTAGTTGCTCCTGCATTTTAGCCAGCGCCGCCAGCGATTGCTGCTTTGACTTTCCCTTACCGTTTTTGCCGTTCTTCATAGCATCCTGCAATTGCTGTAGCGCCTCGCTCAGCATTAGCGCCAGGTTGTTCATTGATGTCATGGCATATTGCTGGTTGCTGTTAGCTTCGGGCGTGTGCCTGTCACCAAGATTTTGCAAAGCCTGGTCAATATGGTCATTTATTCCCGAAATTTCACGATTAACTACAGATTGTATTTGCGGTATGCGGCGGCTTAGCGCATACAAGCTGTCCTCGGCGGTTTTCAGGTTGTCTTTTATATCTTTTTGCTTTTGGGCGAGGGCTACATAATTAGGGTCGGTGGTATTAGTGTTTTTTAAATCTTCCATCACTTTTTCCTGTGCGAAAGAGCTGTTTACCAGGTTTTTCAGTAGTTCACGTAGTTGCTGAATGTCGATAGTGTTTTCAGCTTTTTCCTCCTGCTGGTTTTGTTTTTGTAGCTTATCGGCAAGCTGCTTCATTTGCTGCGATGCCTGCTGCTGCGATTGTGATGCCTTTTGGTTATTTTGTTTTTGCAGTTCATCAGCGCTTTGTTGCATTTGCTGGTCGATGTTCTTTTCTTCTTTATCGGGGTTTTCAAAACCCATCTTTTTATCGTTCTGCTCGTTTTCCTTATTCAGTTCATCCAATGATTTTTTTACATCCTGAAAATCGTTGTTCAATTTTTGCTGTTCCTGCTGTGCCGATTGTGGGTTTACATTTGGCTGTTTATTCTGCTCAGCTAATTTTTGTTGCTGCTGCGAAAGCTGGTTCAGCTGTTGCACATTTTGGTCGAGCTTTTGATCGAAGGCCATTTTCTTATAGAGTTCGAGCATACGGTCGAGCTCTTTTCTTAGCGACTTATTATCCGTTTGCATTTTCTGAAGCTGGTCGCGGGTAGCATCTTTCTCGTCCTGCTGTAAAAGCTGCTGTAGTTTTTGGAGCAGTTCCTGTGTTTTTGGATCGAGTACATCGCTAAACAGTTTTTCCATTTCCTTCTGTTTTTGGGTGATGGAGGGATCCTGCTGCTGGTTTTCCTGGCGGTTGTAGGCGTTCTTTTTATTTTCGTCGTGAATGCTTTTCACTAAATCATCCAGGTCTTTCTTTTTTTGGAGCAGGTCGGCTATCTGTTTTTTTTCATCAAATGAAAGATCGTTTTTATTTAATAACAGCTCATTTAGTTTTTGCGAATCATGCTCTACCTGGCCGGCCAGCTTAATGGCCGACTGCATTTTTTGCTTTACCGCCTGTGTGCCCTCATTCAGTTGTTTGTTGATCTCCTGCGCATCGGGCACATTTAGTGTATGCTCAGCCGAACGCACGCGGTTGGGGCCGGTTACATTGTCGTTATCGGCCACTTCAAAATAATAACTTACCTGGTCGGCGGGCTTTATGCCAAGGTCTTTCAGATTCCAGAAATAAAAAAAGTTGGACTGCGGTTGTGAAAGATCGGCTTTAACAGGTTTCGCAAATGTTTTTTGGTTCTTATCGCCGGGTGAGCCTACTTTGTAATAAAACATTAGCGACGAAAAACCGTGGTCGTCTTGTATCCGACCGGTAAAGTAGATAGCTTTCATACTTACCGAATCGGGTTTTTCATCAACGGTAATGGTAGGCGGTTCATCTGCTACTACATTGATGCGGTAGCTTGCCGAATCGCTGTTTTTTACCAGGCTGTTGACGGGATTTATTTTGTAGATGGTGTTTTTTAATATGCGCTCTGAATGCTCAAACAGGTCGTTTTCCGCAGCACTTATATGATGCGTTTTATCATCCATATAAAAAACCAGCCCGGTAGCATTTTGGGTATGGAACTGCCAGTTTATCGTTGTACCTGCAGGAATGGTCAAGTCGCCGGCATTAGGAAGCGTTTCGTTTTTTTTATGCAGATAGGCGGGGTAATTTAGTTGCACGTCAAAATGCAGCAAGGCTGGTCGCAGGTTAACTTTTATTTCGTAAGCAGGCGAGGTAAACCCATTTGCCATCAGCCTGAAGCCTGTATTTTGTTGCAGATTGGTAAACAGGTAATGGAAATGAGTGATATTTTCCTTATCCAGTTTAAATGTATTGTTAGCCGTTTGGATATAAACATCTGAGGGGAGCTTGTCGCCGGTAAGTTTTAGGTCGAGCTTGAGGTCCTGGCCTTGCACTACCGATAAATTGGAATTTTGCACCACAAAATTGAACGGCGCAACGGGCGCAAAATATTCATTGTGCCGTATGAGCCTTTTGGTGCTTTCAGTAAGTACGGCTGGCGCAGCCAGTGCAATAACGCAGATTACAACTACCGGCAATATGACCCATTTAAGATATTTGCTGTTCTCCTTAATATTTATGGCGGATGGAAAGCTTATGGGCTTTAGCAGTTCTATCTTTTGGTCGATGCTGGCTTCGATCAGCGCACGGTGGCGTTCATCATCAATCGCTTGCTTTTTTAATTGCAGCGTGTTGAGCAGCTTATCATTTACATCGTTGAAATGCTTACCGATTATCCCGGCGGCTTCATCATGAGTAAGGGTCTTACTTAAACTTAGCCAGGCTAATAAGGAAGGGATAACCAGCCAGCCAAGCAAACTAAGGTTGAGCAAGATAAAAAAGTAAAAAAGCACGGTGCGGAACAGCGTGTTGAAGTTGCCGAAGTATTCGCTCAACGTGATGATAACATAGGCTGAAAATAGACCAGCACCTAAAAATATCAGGCCCCGCAATAAATTATTTAAATAATACTTGCGGATGAAAGTGTTGATCTTCCCTATTAAAAGCTCGTAGTTTTCGGTAGCGTTCATTGCCTGCTCACACTTTTTATTGGGGCATAGAATTAACGTTAAAACACTGCCAAACTATATGACAGAGGGAAGATGAAGGTAGGAAAATAAAGATAGATATAGAAATCAATAAGTTTTTGGTTTGGAGTATGTAGAATGAGGACAACATTTATCGGCTGTTGTTCATCTCCCCAATGTCAAATTTATTTTTCATCTGCCCTAAAGAAATAGAATTGCTATATATTTGTAAGGTAAACTTATTAGTTTAATTTACTATTATGAATAAACAAGATCAACAATTTGCATCAGACTTGCGTACGGTCGTAACGAGGTTGGTAAAAAAACTGAGAAAGCAATCGGTTACTGGCCAGAGGTTTTCACTTACCGAGCGTTCTTCCCTTAGCCTGTTGTTACAGCACGGCCAATTGTTGCCAAGCGAATTGGCGGCTATGGAGAAAATAACCAACCAATCGATGTCGCAGATATTGAGTCATTTTTTAGAGGATGGGTTGATCATACGTACAGCCTCAGAAACGGATAAGCGCAAAGTGATCATATCACTTACTGAACTGGGTAAGCAAACCATAACCCAGGTACGGAGCGAGAGGGATGAATGGTTATCGGAAGCAATCCAAAAAACATTGAGCGCTGAAGAACAAGAATTGATAAACAAGGCAATAGTGCCGTTGACCAAACTGGTTGATTTTGAGTAGAGTCAAAAATTAAGGGCAGATCAAAAAAAATTAAGAATAATAATTAGAGGTAAAAAGAGGATAGCGACAAAGGTTCAATTAAATAAAGAAACAGTATAGTTAATACTACTGATTCTTTACCCTTGTTTCTTGAATCTGTTAAGAGGGGTTGATAATGAACATAAGCACATTCAGGGCATTTAGGAGCAGGAATTACAGGTTATATTTTGGCGGGCAGTCGGTATCATTAATTGGTACCTGGATGCAAAAAACAGCGGTGAGCTGGGTGGTGTATGCGCTTACGCATTCCACCTTAATGCTGGGGGTAAGTTTATTTGCCAGCCAGTTCCCGTCGTTTTTATTAACGCTGATAGGCGGCGTGGTATCCGACAGGTACGACCGTTACAAAGTATTGCTCACAACGCAGATAGCATCAATGGTGCAGGCCTCATTGTTGTTTTTGCTGATATGGTTCAACCATTATAATGTGTGGGAGATATTGGGGCTGAGCGTATTGCTCGGTATAATAAACGCGTTTGATGTACCTGCACGGCAGGCGCTGGTTTACGAAATGGTGGCCGATAAGGACGACCTGCCTAACGCGCTTGCCCTCAATTCATCAATGGTAAACCTGTCGAGGTTGATAGGGCCGGCCATAGCGGGCATTGTGCTGGAAAAACTGGGCGACGATATATGCTTTTTACTGAACGCGCTGAGTTTTGTGGCGGTAATAGGTTCGTTGTTATTAATGCGATTGCCAAAATACGTGCACCAGCAACATGCCAAAAATGTGTTCGGCGAATTAAAGGAAGGTTATAACTATATTATGCATACCCCGGCCATCAGGTTCATTATTATGATGCTTGGGCTGATGAGCTTTTTTGTGTTACCCTTCAACACGCTTGTAGCATATTATGCCAAAGATGTTTTCCATGGAACGGCATCAACCTTTGGAGTTATCGACAGCTTTATTGGCCTTGGCGCATTTGGCGGGGCCATGTTCCTGGCGTCGCAAAAGCCGGGCGCCAATTTGAATAAGATATTGGGGATAAACACCCTGATATTCGGTGCCGGACTGGTACTTTTTTCGCACGAGGGCCATTATGGGCTGGCACTTTTATTTTCGGCAATAGCGGGCTTTGGCATGATGTCGCAGGTTACGGTGAGCAATACCATAGTACAAACCACCAGCGAACCGCACATGCGCGGTAGGGTGATCAGCTTTTACGCGCTGGCATTTTTTGGTATGATGCCGTTAGGAGGGTTATTCGTTGGCTGGGCATCCAACCTCATCGGCACAAAAAATACGCTGCTGATAGAGGGCATTGTTGCATTGCTGATAGGGATATTGCATTTGTCGCATGTGCGTACCGTGAAGATGAAAGCAAGGCAGGAACAGTTGTTAAAAGCAGCGACTGTGGATGCGGCTACCGGGGCTTCGGTTGAGCGGAGAGCGGCTGTTGCAAGGTAATGAACACGCGTCGGCTCACCCGGTCATTGCTTCGCCGACCACCCTCTCTGCGGCAAGCCGCAAAGAGGGTAAAATCCAGTTTTTTATGATACAAATGCTTACCGCTGATTCTGCGGGATAGCTATCCAATCCGCATATTTTGTTGGGCCGAGATAAACAGCTTTTTTTGGTGTTATGGTATCTGCTTCAAGCGGCGCGCCTGAATACAGCGCTTTGGCATCAGCGCTTATTTCGTAGTTTTTATGTGTGGCCTGCGCATATTGTTTTATCCAGGTGTCCATAGGGAATTTTTCGGGGCCGCCTATTTCAATGATCGTATTTACCGGTTTGGCTACTGCTGTTTGTGCCACAAAGAAGGCCACATCTTTACTGGCTATGGGCTGTATGTTGGCATCGGGCACCACCACCTTTCCATCTGTAATGCTCATTTGCAAAATACCGCCCGCGAATTCAAAAAACTGCGTGGCATGCACTATGGTGTACGGAATGCCCGAAGCTTTGATCATATCTTCCTGTACTTGTTTGGCGCGGAAATAACCGCTGGCCTGTAACTCCTTAGTGCCTACTACCGATAGGGCAACATGATGCTGTACGCCCGCTGTTTTTTCGGCGGGTAGTAGGTTTTGGTTTGATGTTTTAAAAAAATCCATCACCGGGCCATCTTCAAATGAAGGGGAGTTGGATACGTCAACTACCACCTGTGCATTCTGTAAAGCTGCAGACAAACCTTCGCCTGTAAGTGTATTTACACCGGTGTTGGGCGAAGCAACTACAACGTCGTGCCCTGTGTTTTGCAATAAGTTAACTACCTGGCTACCAATAAGGCCGGTACCGCCGATCACTACTATTTTCATTTCCGTAAATTTTTTTGGTGAACTGATGATACAAAGATGGGCAGCAGCAGGCGGGAAAAACTTAAGCTGGTTTAAGAAATCAGGAGCCTTTTATTATTTCTAAAGCGTCATTCGTTATGCCCATGTAGGATGCCAAAATCTCGTCGGAAATTTTTTTGTTTAGATGGGGATACGTGTTCCGGAAGTAATTGTAAAAATCTTTTTTTGATGTAAGGGCAAAGGTTTTTTGCTTCAGCAGCGCAGCCCCGTAAGCAATTTCATGTACCTTATTAAAATACAGCGCCATAAATGGGAATTCTAACAATAGCGTTTCATAACCGGTGCGGCTCAGGCAGGTAATTTCTGAGTCTTCAAGGGCGGCGATGGCATATTCAGCCGGTTTCCCGTTGCTAAAGGTTTTGTAATCGGTCATCCACCAGTTTTCCAGGGCAAAGTGTATCACGTGTTTTTGATCATCGTGCTGATAGAACAAATACAAGCCACCTTTATCCACGAAGTAAATCGCGTCGCAGGCTTCTTTTTCGTTCAACAGCAATTCCTCTTTCTTTACTGCTATTGTTTTAAAAAAGTGCGCCATCTGTTCCCAGGGTATAGTAAAACCGGGAAGAAGCTTTTGAATATGGTTGCGCAATTGTTCGGTCATACATGTTTATTTTCAACCCTTTTTTTACGCAATTCGCTCAGATATTCAGGCGTGAAACCTAAGAACGATGCCAATATTTTTTGTGGGATGCGTTGTATAAATTCAGGGTATTTGGATTCGAAAAGCGCGTAGATCTCGTTTTTTGACATTCTCGACATCATCCGCACCCTGTTTAATGCTGCCGAATAAGCGCGCTCATACATCAGGCGGAAATATTTCTCCATCAAAGGAACTTGTTGCAGCAGCAAGGCATAATTTTTAGCAGTGATCACCAACACCTCGGTAGGTTCGAGCGCCTGTATGGTGTACATTGACCGCCTCCCCGTGCGGAAAGCATCAATGTCGGTCATCCACCATCCTTCCAACGCGAATTGCTGTGTTTGTTCCAGGCCATTGGCATCGATAAAAAATAAACGCAGGCAACCTTTTAACACAAAAAAGTAAGATGTGCAAAGCTTCCCTTCTTCTTGTAACAGCTCTTTTTTACGGAAGCTCGCTGTATCAAAAAACGACAGGATGGTTTGTTCGTCTATTTCGTGTGTATCCGTTATTTTCTGTATATGTGGTATCAGCTGGCGCATATGCTACTGCAAAACTACCAATATAGAATGGGTTTTCTTAACGCAAGGTTTGTGTTTTGATGTTATGGTAATTATTCGAAAATTTCAAAGCAAGATACAAACCTTAACCCCCCGGCAATACCTTGCGGAATAGTGTAACTTACCCAAGTTGATTGAAAAAAGCACCGGCACAGTTTTGACAGCAAATAATATTGATAGATAATAAGGTATATATATTTTATTCCTTGCCCGGATATATTTTATCATTAAATATATCCGGCAGAATTTTTCATTTCCACATTTTTGTATCATTTGTGCAGGCATATTGTAATTACAATAAATAATCACTAAATATGCAATCGATTGCAAGCTTAATCGTTTTTTACCAATTCCTATCCTAAAATTTAATTATGAGAAACCCCGGGTTTTTTAACTTAAAAAGTGCGTTGGGCTTTTTTTGCGCGCTGGCATTTATTCCTATAAGCAGTTATGCCCAAAATGTTTATACCCAATTACCGCTTAATGATCTGTCGGCTTTTAAAACGCCGCCGACTAACTGGAGCATAGCCGGGTCAGTTAAGGGTAACCTGGATAAGCCTTTCGAAAAACAAGCGGGGCAAGGTATTTTAGTTAACGAACCGAACCAAAAAAAGAACGAGGATATATTTACCAACCTTGAACATGGCGATATAAACCTGGATGTTGATTTTATGATGCCGCCGGGATCAAACTCGGGCATATATCTACAGGGGCGCTATGAGATACAGTTACTGGATAGCTGGGCTAAGGATACGCTAACATCGCAGGATCTGGGTTCGGTTTATGAACGTTGGGACGAAACACGGCCCAATGGCGATTTCGGCTACCAGGGCATAGCGCCACGGGTGAATGTGAGTCGCGCGCCGGGGCTATGGCAAAATATCAAGATCAGCTTTTTGGCGCCGAAATTTGATGCATCGGGCAAAAAAATTGCCAACGCCCGTATCATTCAAATTGTTTTGAACGGTGTTGTTATCATTGAAAATGCAGAATTGACAGGGCCCACCCGGGGTTCGGCTTTTCCTAATGAAGCGGCATTGGGGCCATTGCGCTTACAGGGCGACCATGGCGCGGTGGCGTTCCGTAGTATAAAATATAACACAACAGTTACTACAACTACCTATGATCCGGATGCACCTAAACACGTTAATATTGTTGAGTCGCCTTCGTTTGTTGAAGTTAAAGATGAGCCCGTTATACAGCGAAGCTTTGTAAACTTCGGAGAAAAAATGGTTACGCATGCAGCCAGTGTGGGCTACCCGCATCACCTTAATTTTGCTTACGACCTGGAGAACGGTACGGTATTCCAAATATGGCGCGGCGCTTTTATCGATGCCACGCCTATGTGGTGGTTCCGCGGCGACGGTACCAGCAAGGCGCTTGGCAGCGTGATACCATTAAATGATGCGCCTGCATTAGCCACGTTAAATTCTGATAACGCCGCGTGGCCCGATAGCCTGAACATTGATTATCGCCCAAAAGGATATGAACTGGATAAGCAGGGATATCCCACTTTTAAATATATAGCGGCGGGGTTGAATGTTGCCGATAAGGTTACCCAATCGCCCGATGGCAAGATGCTTACGCGACAAATAACATTTAATGGTTCAGGGCAGGGTAACTTATACTATCGCGTTGCCAGCGCAAAAAATATTGATGCTATAGGTAATGGCATGTACAGCGTAAATAATTATGAATATTACCTGCAATTGCCTAAAGGGAATAAGCCTGTTTTGCGTACAACCGCCACCGGCCAGGAATTATTGCTCCCTGTTAAGGATACGGATAAAGGGGCAACAATTGAATATTCGATGATATGGTAATTCACATTATTAAAATGCGTATAATGAAAGCTATTTTAACAACAATATTTACTTGTTTTATACTGACAGGTGCCGGTTTAAAAACCAATGTTTTTGCACAAAGCAAAGCAGATACCGTAAAACACACCGAAAAAGATTATTACCAGATCATCAGCCTGCCCATACCCGAAGATATTAAACTGGAAGTTGGCGGCGTTTGCCTTATGCCAAACGGCAGCATTGCGGCAAGCACCCGCCGGGGCGAAATATGGATAATTGATAACCCCTACATGCTGAACGGCCGTGCGCCTTATTATCACAAATTTGCTTCGGGTTTGCACGAGGTGCTGGGTTTGCTGTATAAAGATGGTGCCTTGTATTGTGCGCAGCGCGGAGAGCTTACCAAATTGGTTGACAAAGACGGGGATGGCAAAGCGGATGTATACGAAACTGTATGTTCATGGCCGTTATCGGGTGGGTACCACGAGTATTCCTATGGCCCGGTATTATTGCCCGATGGCAATTTTATGGTGACACTGAACGTGATGTTCCCCAATGAGCATTGGTGGCGCGGGGCAAGCCTGGTGCCGTGGCGTGGCTGGACGGTAGAAATAACCCCCGATGGAAAACTGATGCCTTATGCCACAGGTATGCGTTCGCCAGCAGGTTTGGGCGTTATTAATGGCAAATTCTTTTTTACCGAGAACCAGGGCGACTGGGAGGCTTCGGGAGGATTGGTGGAGGTAGATAAAGGCGACTTTACCGGCAATCCTGCGGGCCTGGTTTGGGCCGACAGGCCCGAATCACCGGTTAAGGTGAGGACAAGCGATATTGCCTCGCGCGTTGATTTCCGTAATAACGCGGCGGGGAAAATTGAGGATGATGACCCCAAGCGCCCGTATAAAACTTTATTTGAAGTAGCAGCCGAAGTGCCCGGCGTAAAAATACCGTCGGTATATATTCCGCATTATATTATGGGTAATTCTACATCGGGCTTTGTACAAATACCTGATGATATTAAATTCGGCCCGTATGCCGGGCAAATATTAGTAGGCGACCAAAGCCAAAGCCTGATAAACCGGGTATTCCTGGAAGAAGTAAAAGGCCAGTACCAAGGCGCGGCGTTCCCGTTTAGGAGCGGGTTTGAATCGGGCGTATTACGGTTGTGCTGGGGCATGGACGGTTCATTATTTGTGGGCCAAACCAGCAGGGGCTGGGATTCAAAGGGCCCGAAACAATATGGGTTGGAAAGATTAGTTTGGCTGGGCAAAACACCATACGATATGAAAGCTGTACGTGCCATGCCCGATGGTTTTGAGATTGAATTTACTAAACCTGTTAACAAAAAGACAGCATCCGATCCTGATAATTATACCATCAATAATTTTACCTATAAATATCACCCGGTTTACGGCAGCGATATTGTTAGGGAGAAAAAAAATAATATTGATGCCGCTATCGTATCGGCTGATGGTTTAAAAGTACGTTTGGTAGTTGACAGCCTGCGCGAAAAATATATCCACGAAATTAAAGTTGCCGATAATGTGGTATCGGATGAAGGTACATCGTTATTGCACCCTACGGCTTATTACACGCTGAACTTTATCCCCGATGGTGAAAAACTGAATGTGCCCCACCGTGTGCAGAAACCGTTAGCTGCCGAACACCACATGGACATGAATATGAACATGGCAATGGGCACGACGAAAGGCCCGGCTTTAAGAAAAAATCAAACTACTATGCCAAAGACCTGGAAACGTGTTGATCAAACCATTTACATGGCAACCAAACCGGGCTTAAAGTTTGAAAAGCCGGAGCTTACCCTAAAAGCGGGCAGCAAAGTAAAACTTGTTTTCAGCAATAAGGATGATATGCCGCACAACTTTGTTATCGTACAAAAGGGCCAGGCGGTAGCAGTAGGCGAACTGGCCATGAAAATGGGTTTGGATGCGGTTAAAAAAAGCCACATTCCGAATACGCCCAAATTGTTATTCAATACTACACTGGTTGGCCCGGGTGCCTCACAAACCATATACTTTGTTGCCCCCGCGCCGGGCCAGTACACTTATGTATGTACTGTCCCGGGACACTTTTATGTAATGCAGGGTACGCTTACCGTTGAAAAATAGATAAGGAGGGAGTAAAAGTAGGAGGTTTGAAGTTATTGATGGTAACAGATAAATAGTTAAAAATGAAATACAGGATAATCTTAAGCTGCCTGCTTTTCGGCAGCCTTTTTACAGCCAGGGCGCAAACCACGCCAAACGCCGACAATGAAGTATTTGAACCGGAACCCAGGGTAGTAACGCCCGGCCGCGCATTTATCGACCCGCCTTCGGATGCTATTGTTTTGTTTAACGGGAAAAATCTCGATAGCTGGGTATCAGGTGTTGACAGGAGCAAGCCCGCCTTGTGGGATGTACACGATGGGATAGTCACCGTTAAAAAAAGCGTGGGCGATATCCAAAGCAAGCGGTTATTTACCAATTATCAGTTGCACATTGAATGGCAGATCCCCGCGAATATTAGCGGCGAGGGCCAGGAGCGCGGCAACAGCGGTGTGTTTTTAGCCTCGCTGGGTAACGGCTTGGGTTATGAATTACAGGTTCTGGATTCCTACAAAAACAAAACCTACATTAACGGAATGGCAGGCAGTATTTACAAGCAATTTATCCCTCAGGCAAACCCCGCCCGCAAACCCGGCGAATGGGAAAGCTACGATGTAATATGGATAGCGCCAACGTTTAACGCCAATGGCTCATTAAGATCACCGGCTTATGCAACCGTGTTTTTTAACGGGGTGCTTGTGCAGGACCATGTAGCACTACAGGGCCCCACCTGGTACGAGGGTCATCCAAAATACCACAAACACGGCCCGGCCCCCATAGGTTTACAGGCACACGGCGACTCAAGCCTGCCTATCAGCTACCGCAACATCTGGATAAGAGAATTAAAATAAACATATATCAACACAAAACAACATCGTACTAAAAATGAATACAAGATTAAAGTTTACAGGTTATATAATTATTGCAATGACAGGTATCCAATACTTAGCAATAACTAAAGCATCGGCCCAAACCAAAAAAACGGCGGTGCATCATACTGTTAAAAAAAGCATAACACATAAGCCATCGACTGCCGAGCTGGCCGAAGGCAAAGCCTTATTTACAAAATCCGATTGCCTTACCTGCCATAAAATGGATGTGAAACTGGTTGGCCCGGCTTATTATGATGTGGCTAAAAAATACCCGGCTATTGATGCTAATTATGAAATGCTGGCCAATAAAGTGATAGCAGGCGGCAGCGGCGTATGGGGGCAGGTGGCTATGGCGCCGCATCCTAATTTAGCGCATGCCGATGCAAAAAAGATAGTGGAATACATACTATCCCTCAAACCCACTAAATCCTGAATTGTAATATAAACCAAATATCAAACAATATGAAAACTGAGAAGAATGTAAATCGATTAACCAATCTTTTAGCCGTTGCGGTGTTGGTTATTGCTATGATGTTAAACGCCAATTGTGTTTCGGCAAAAGGTAAACCCAGGGTGTTGGTGTTTTGCAAAACCGCCGGTTTTCACCACGAGTCGATAGCGGTTGGAGTTGTAGCTATAAAAAAATTAGGCGCTGAAAACGGGTTCGATGTCGACAGCACTACTGATAGCAGGAAATTCACGGTTGATAATTTAAAACAATATTCAGCAGTAATATTTTTAAGCACCACACACGATGTGTTAGATGAGGCCCAGCAAAAAGCATTTATCCATTACATTGAAGCAGGCGGCGGTTTTGTAGGCGTACACGCGGCTACCGATTGCGAATACAACTGGCAATGGTACGGTAATTTGGTGGGCGCTTATTTCGACAGCCACCCGGCGCAGCAAAACGCGGTATTTGATGTGGTTGATTCAACCAGTATCGCTACTAAATTTTTACCAACCAAATGGAAAAGGTTTGATGAGCTATATAATTTTAAATGGATAGAGCCCAATCTGCATATTCTATTAATGATTGATGAAACCACTTATACCGGTGGTAAAAACCCGGCTTACCACCCAATGGCCTGGTACCATGATTATGATGGCGGCCGCGCTTTTTATACCGAGCTGGGCCACACCAATGAATCTTATGCCGACCCTTTGTACCTGAAACACCTGTTGGGCGGTATAAAATATGCAATGGGCGTAGCGAAAATGCACTAAGCGGGAACCGATAATATTTTACAAATGAAAACTAATAAGTTTTGGATAATAGGCATTGCAGTTTTATCGATGCTGGTATATACGTGTAAAGTTACGCAGTACCCGGTAAAACGGGATGCGGAAGGCAGGATATTGGTTAACCCACATCCCTCGAAAGAATATTTATCGCCCGAGGAAAGCATGAAGCATATCTACCTGCAAAAGGGGTATCATTTGCAACTGGTGGCAAGTGAGCCGATGGTGAGCCAGCCGGTGGCCATTGCCTGGGATGGCGATGGAAGGATGTATGTAGCCGAAATGAATACCTATATGCAGGATGTGAACGGTACTGGTGAAGGTAAATCTACCTGCAAAATTGTGCGGATGGAAGATACCAACGGCGATGGCATATTGGATAAGGAAACCGTATTTATTGATAACCTGGTATTGCCACGTATGATATTGCCGCTGGATAACCGCTTACTGGTAAATGAAACCTATTCGAACAATATTTATAGTTATGAAGATACCAATGGAGATGGTGTAGCCGATGTAAAAAAGCTGGTTTATTCGAACGACTCGCGCGATGGCAAGAACCTGGAGCACCAGAAAAGCGGGCTGATATGGAATTTGGATAACCGCATTTATGTAACAGTCGACCCGGTACGTTACCGTTTCACCGGCGATAAATTAGTGGCCGATTCCATGCGGGAATCGCCCGGCGGGCAATGGGGGTTAACGCACGATGATTACGGGCGTTTATATTTTTCATCCGCCGGCGGCGAAACGCCTGCAGTTAACTTCCAGCAAAACCCCTATTACGGCTATCTCGACCTGCGTGGGAGCTTGATGGGTAATTTTATCGAACCCTGGCCGATCATCGCCACACCCGATGTGCAGGGCGGCTTGCCGCGCCTGCGCCCAGATAGTACGCTTAACCACTTTACCGCTTGTACCGGCCAATCAGTTTACACGGGCGACCGGCTGCCTGCCGATGCCAAAGGCGACCTGTTTATATGCGAGCCTGTTGGCCGTCTTATCCGCCGCGCAAAAGTGATTGACAGCGCAGGCATGACCATGCTGAAAAACGCGTACGACAGGCAGGAATTTTTAGCCTCATCAGACATGAACTTTCGCCCCATAAATACCGTTACCGGCCCCGATGGTTGCTTATATATAGTAGATATGTACCACGGTATTATACAGGAAAGCGCCTGGACGGCCAAAGGCAGTTACCTTCGACCGCAAATATTAAGGGCCGGGCTCGACAGGAACATCGGCCGTGGGCGCATTTATCGCGTGGTGGCCGATAAGATAAAACCTAATAAGGAAAAGCCGCATATGCTTGAACAAAGCAGTGCCGAATTAGTACAGTACTTATCGAACCCAAATAGCTGGTGGCGCGAAACTGCGCAAAAACTGATCGTGTTACGAGGCGACAAGTCGGTAGTACCGGCTTTGGAAGCACTGGCTAATAATTCGCCTATGCCGCTGGCACGTATACACGCTTTGTGGACACTTAATGGATTAAATGCGTTAAACGAAACCTTGTTAATTAAAGCCTTGAAGGACGGCGATGCGCAGGTGCGCAAAACTGCTATTTGGATAAGCGAGGATTTTATGAAGAATAATGACCCCGTATTATTGGATAAGCTTGATGCCATGAAAGATGATACCAGTGCTGATGTGCGTTATCAATTGGGCTTATCGCTGCGCTTTAATAAAAATACCAAAGCACAGGAAACACTGAATTACCTGGTAAATAATCCGGCGAACGGCATATTGGCAAAATCGCAAAAGAAATACACCGATGTGGTAGCCGCCAGGGAGGCCATTGCTGCTAAAGAACGTGAAATGCGCGAAGCCGACCGTTTATTAGTGGCCAACGGCGCGGTAATATTTAAAGGCCTGTGTGCCAGCTGCCACGGCGAGGATGGCAAAGGGATAAATAACGGCGGCAAAACCCCGCCCGCCCCGCCATTGGCCAATAACAAAGATGTTAACGGTGACCCTGACAAGCTGATACGGATATTACTATATGGCCTCACCGGCCCGGTTGATGGCAAAGTATATGCCAACACCATGCCCGCGCTTAACGGTAATGATGATAACTACATCGCATCGGCCATAAGTTATATACGCAGCGATTTCGGCAATAAGGCACACACCGTTTCACCGGAACAAGTGAAGAAAATACGTGCTGAGAACGCGGCCCGCACCAAAAGCTGGACCATGGATGAGCTTGACGCCATAAAAAAATAACGGAATAAGAATACGGTTATAAGATATATAAGAATAAGCAAACAATAATTATATTGCATAACCATTTATAATAAACAAACACTTAATTTAAATGAAGAATATTCAAACCAATAAACTATTTGTGGCGAGCTGTTTGTCGCTGTTAGTTACCTCATTATCATTCGGTATACGTGCCGGAATTATGGGGCAGTTAGGCACCCAGTTTAACCTTAATGATTCGGAATTATCAACCATCACAGCCACCGCTTTTTGGGGGTTCCCCCTGGCGGTAGTGATAGGTGGTTTTATTGTTGACCTGATTGGTATGAAGCGGCTGCTGGTGCTGGCCTTTATTTTCCATTTATTGGGTATTGTGCTCACCATTTTTGCAACCGGGTATTGGACCTTGTTCTTTTCAACCCTGCTGATCGGCATTGCGAACGGAACGGTTGAGGCATCGTGCAACCCTCTTGTAACGGCGCTGTATCCTGATAATAAAACAACCCGGCTTAACTATTTCCATTTATGGTTCCCGGGTGGTATAGTTATCGGCTCGTTATTGGTGCCGCTGTTTAACTACATAGGCCTGGGCTGGCAAATACAAGTTGGCGCAATGCTTATCCCAACGCTTATCTACGGCTACTTATTCTCAAAGCTGGATTTCCCTGTTACAGAACGCGTATCGGCAGGTTTTTCAACTGCTGATATGTATAAGGGTGTACTTACCCCGCTTTTCCTTTTTATGCTGGTATGTATGTTCGGCACAGCTATTACCGAATTATATACCAATCAATGGACGGGCGTATTGTTTAAAACCGTTACCAATAATTCCATTCTCATCCTTACGTTTGTTGCCTCGGTGCAGGTATTAGGGCGGGCTTTTGCCGCGCCGATAGTTCACCGGCTGGCACCGCAGGGCGTTTTGTTGGCTTCGGCAATATTATCGGCGCTGGGGGTTTATTTACTTATTAATTTACAGGGCGATGCCGTTTTCCTGGCAGCCGTTGTGTTTGGATTAGGCGTCGCATTCTTCTGGCCTTGTATGATAGGTTTTGTAGCCGAAAACATACCCAAATCGGGCGCATTAGGAATAAACCTGATGGGCGGCGGCGGTATGCTTGCGGTATCATTCTATACCATAGTTATGGGCCATGTGCTTGACGGCCATGCGGCTAAATACACAGCAGCGGGTGTTGCTGCCGACCAGGCAAAAACCCAGGCTGGTTTTGACGTTTTGCACATCACGCAGATCATACCCATCATACTAATTGTAGCATTTATAGGGTTGGTGGTTTACATGAGGTCAAGAGGTAAAAAAGCAGCCGTAGCCCACTAAGGCACGGCAGATAGCTGGTTAATAAGAACAATTTTAAACGCGGGTAATATTTTATTATCCGCGTTTTTTCTTATTAATTTAAAATGTTAACGTTGCAACATCTTTATTAAAAATGTTTGTTACTTTTACGGTTAAATACAACCACAGGCACTAAAAAGCACTAATGGACCGACCTGAAAAGAAAATAGTTATTTTCGATGACGATGAAGATATTCTTTCAATTTGTATCTATATTTTAGAAGAACAGGGCTGGAAAGTTTATCCCTTTACCAATTGCAATGATATAGTTGAGCGCATAACATCCATTATGCCGCAAGTGATATTGATGGATAACTGGATACCAGATGATGGCGGAATTATCGCCACACAAACCCTCAAAAAAAACCCCGATTTAAAAGATATACCGGTTATTTATTTTTCGGCCAATAGCGATATACAGCTGCTTGCCGATCATGCCGGTGCCGAGAGCTACCTGGCAAAACCATTTGACCTGGAGGAGCTTGAACGTGTGATCAGCCGGGTATTGTAATAGATAAAAGCTGAAAAAAAGGGCCTGTGTCCAAATGGATACAGGTCCTTTATGATTTGCCTTATTAAAAGCCACCGCCACCACGAGGGCCACCACCACCGGGGCCACCGCCATCATGCCTTCTAAATCCACGTTCAGCGTCAGGTGCAGGCGCTTTACCTGCAAATTTCTGTAACCTGAAAGTGAATGTTGCCAGGTAATAACGGCCAAGCCTGTTAATATTTGATTGTGTAATTGAGTTTGCACTTGCTTGTGTGGAAACCCCATTGTTTTGATTAAATAAATCAAACGCCGAAAGCCGTATAGTAGCCCGGTTGTCTTTCAAAAACCTGCGTTCAACATATAGGTTTAATATGTTAGGATTGGTAACATTTAAATTACTGGCATAACCATAGTTTACTACCCTGGTTATATCATAAAATAAAGTCCAGTCTTTCCAAAAGTAATTTTTTCCATTCAAAGCTAACGTAAGTGTATGGAAGTTACTATTGTTTCCAAAGGCAGCCTCATTAACGGAGTTGGTGGTTTTTGCTGCTGAATAGCTAACATTAGCCTGGGCATCAATAACATCTGTCAGGTCTACCCTAAAACGTACGTTTGGTGTAAATACCAGGTTCTTAGCTACGTTTTTTTCTAACATTGACATGGTGTTAGTACTATCAACCGATGATGAATAGCCTATATTATTTACATAGCTTACGTTTCCGTTAAGTGATAGTGTATATTTACGTTCATCCCATGGTTTTGAAAAAGCGAAGAACGCAGTACCTGTATAATAACCATTGGCGTTTATATAGGTAATAAGGTTAGTGTTTCTTAAAGTATTCAGCGTTGGCTTATCTGCCAGTGCAGCCGCCGTAAAGCTGCCGGGGTAGCTAACAATATTGGTTACAACCTGGTTATTTGTTTGGGTAAAAAATGCGCCCACAAAAATTATGTTGCCCGTTGCAAAACTAAATTTATTGTACCTGAAACTAATGTTGTTGCTGAACGACGGTTTAAGATCAGGATTGCCCTGTACCGGGTAAAGGGCATTTGAGAAATCGGTTACCGGCTGCAACTGGCTAAAGCTTGGTTGCGCGGGGCTGCCGTTATAATTAAAACTAAGCGATTGGCCACGACTGAAATTATAAACAAACCGCGCTGTTGGTACAATGTTAAAAGTGGTTTGATGGGTTTGCGGCGCAACCGGCAAAATGGATTGGCCATCGAGTATTGAAGGGGCTGCCGCTATGCCCAAAGTATAGTTATATTTTTTTTCTACAAAGCGGTAATTAAGGCCGACCCTATGGGTAATAAACGAGAAAGCATAATTATTACTAAGTGAGTCATCCTGTACAGGTGGTGCAACAAAAAAATCAGTATCAGCAGCTAATGTGTCGGTTGCTTTATCACTAGAGGTATGAGAATGGCTATAGGCATAGCTAAGCTCAAGAAATGAACGTTTGCTGAGCGGTTCGAGGTATGAAAACGTTGCAGAGTAAGTAGTTGTACGGCTATCGGTATTTATTTCCTGATAAGCAGGAGTAGCTAAAGTACCTGAAGCAATATGATATATCGGGTTATCATATGCCGAGTTTTTTGATGAATTTACACTAAAATTGGCACTAAAATTACGGCCGACAGCTTTAAACCTGTGATTGTACAAAGCGGTAAGCCCATAGGATGGGGAAGATGAATTACTTACCGAATTTGAATTATAAACAAGGTTGGGTTCGCCGCCTACCTTATAAGTATTATCTTCTGTTTCCTGGGTGTTGGTGCTGCCGTAAGAAAACGTTGGTGTAACTTTTAGATAATTGAGCGTATCGGGTTTATATTCAATATTAAAATTGAACCTGTGATTTATAGGGTTATCATGTTCAATTGAATTTTGTAATGAAGTGCTCGGTCTCTGAAAATAATTTGTTTGATTATTGATCGATTGCGTGAAAGTGGAATTATCGGTAAAACTATAACTGCCATAGGCCGATACATCCTTCCCCCATTGGTCGCGGAAGTTTGTACCTATTGAGCGTGCATTTGTAATACCATTTGCAGTAGTAGCCAGGCTTGATGATGCACCTCCCCTTAAAGCGTTGCCGCGACCACCACCACCGCCGCCAAATCCACCACCACCACCACCTGCAGAACCAAAATTGAACAAATTAGCATTAGTATTATTTATACTTCCCAAAACCGCTATCTGGCGGTCGCCATCAAAAACAAATGAATTTATATTGCCAACGTAACGGTTTTCATCAGTTACATTAGGTGCAGCAGGAAGCCAGTCTTTCCCATCCCCGCCTGTTCCCTGCATGGAATAACCGTAATTTTTATCCTTGCGAATAGTAATGTTCATGATCTTATCCGGCTCACCTGTTTTTACGCCGGTTAGGTTGGCCTGGTCGCCGTAGTCGTCAATCATTTGTATATTCTCTATTACATCCGCAGGGAGGTTTTTCGTTGCGGTTTGTACATCGCCGCCAAAAAAATCTTTACCGTTTATACGCACCTTGGTAACCTGTTTGCCTTGCGCTGTAACATTACCATTGGCATCAACATCTACACCCGGCAACTTTTTTAGTACATCTTCAACCGGCGCGTTCGCCCTTACAGGATAAGCGCTGGCCTTGTATTCAACGGTATCTTCTTTCATAACTACAGGGTTAATAGCAGTAATGTTAACCTGGCTAAGAACATTTGACTCTACTTTTAATATTATTGGGTCGAGATTTACGGGTTTAGTATCATTATCTAAAGTGAAGTGACGTATTAAGCCCTGGTACCCTATCGAAGTTATAACAAGCGTAAATTTTGGCCCTTTAACAGCGGCAAAAACAAATTTACCATCAGCATTAGCTGCTGTTAATACGCTATCACCTGTAGAGTTGATGCATTTAACAATAGCCCCGGGGACTGATTGTTTAGTTGAATCAATAACAGTTCCATGTACTTCGCGGGGAGCTTGGGCATGAACAAAAGTTACAGAAAGCAAAATAGCAACACAAAATATCAAAAAGGATCTCATAGGTGTTTTAGCATTAAGCGGTATTAGTTTTTTATAATATATGATGATAATAGATAATACTGTATTAATAGTGTGCAAAGGTTATATTTATAAATGTTAAAAGTTTAATAACCATAGCATTGTTACATAATATGTTTGTTACATATTCAATAAAAAAGGCCCCCCGGAAGCCGGGAAGCCTTATGTATTGAACCAAACTAATTTATTAATTACCTAAACGCAATGCCGATGCCAACTGGTTATAATCATTTACGTTAATACCGGGGTGTGTAAGTTGAAGGCTTGAAAGCGATGTGCCTGCTATTACAACTATTCTAAAGTCGAGGCCGGTTTCGCTAACGCTTGATTTTATATCAACATACCCTACACCATAGTCGGCCATGGTAATAGTAGTGCCTGAATCGCTGTATGGAAGCGCATAATACGCCCCGGTACTGCCTGTAGGCCTTAAGTATATCATTACTACCCCCTGGTCAACAATATCCTGTGTTATAGCGGGCACAGTGAGGCGTGTACCGGTTAACAAGATGCTTTGATTTGTGATCAGGTAACTTTGAGCACCGGGTCCGGCAGGGCCAGCGGGGCCGGTAGCACCAGTTGCGCCTGTGGCTCCGGTTGCACCAGTAGGTCCGGCGGGGCCTTGTGGTCCGGCAGGGCCTTGGGCGCCGGTAGCTCCGGTTGCACCAGTTGGTCCGACAGGGCCTACTGCACCAGTGGCACCAGTAGCTCCGGTTGCACCAGTAGCGCCAGTAGCGCCATCTTTACCATTAGCTCCGGCAGGGCCGGCGGGGCCTACAGCACCTGTTGCACCGGTAGCTCCGGTTGCACCAGTAGGTCCGGCTGGGCCGGCAGGTCCTTGTGGGCCAACGGGTCCTCCAGCGGGCCCGGCAGGGCCTTGTGGCCCGGCTGCACCCGTAGCACCAGTTGCGCCGGTAGCGCCTGTTGCTCCAGTAGCGCCTGTTGCACCGGTAGGGCCGGGTGTTTTGTCTTTACGGCATGCACCCAATGTGAATGTCAATAAAAATAAGATTGGTAGTATAAGTTTTAGTCTTTTCATAACAATAATTTATATCGTAATGAGGTGTTTTACGAAAACTTATATAATTAGTTTCAAAATCTTGTAAAACGGATGAATTACACAGCATTTATTAACAAAGTTATTAACAACTGTGCGAAACGTGTTTGCCATATGCTGAAACAATGGGCTATATTCCATTGTTATTGTGTATTAAAGCATTACCTATGAACAACATACGCGCAAATCTGCACAGCAAGGTGCATAAATGGATGGATAGCGTTGGTTTCAGGCTCAATTTCTCACAAACCAACAGTAAAAATAATGTTACGACCAATCATTATTTTTTTGAAACATTTAACTTTTTCGAGAAGGCTGATAATAATGATATTAAGCACTCGAAGTTTCTGTGTTTTGATATGTATGGGGAAAAAATAGCAGTACGGTCGCTTTTAGACCTGCAAACGGCCTTTTTTGAAAACATTAGCCAGTTAAAATAACTTGGGTTGCAATGGGGTACACTGCCAAATTATATCCTGCGTTTTAAGGTTAGGATAACTTTGTCGTATCTTTTATCGTGATATATCTCCAATAAAAGCCCCCGTCCATCACGCGATTTAAATATAGAATCAATTTCTTCGAGGGTCATTTTTGCTACAGGTTTAAAATTAATGGCCATTATCTCATCTCCTTTTTCCAAACCTGTCAGGTCGCCGGCCGAACCCGGTTCAACCCTGCTTATTACCACATGTGAAAAATTACCGGTCGAGTAATATTCAAGGCCACTCATATCATGTTCAAAGGGTTCGTTGTAAAGCACCCCTTTTTTTAAATAGAGCAAATTATCAGGATAATCAAAAATTACGTCAAAGCGTTTAAGTATGCCCAGGCCCAGGTTCCCATCACGTGGTACCGAGGTAACTATTTGCTTATCATCTTCAGGGAAAGAGGCTAAAACATCTTTTACTTTAAATTTTCCAATGTCAATCTCGTTTATTCGGCTTATAAACCCGTCAATAGGGCCATTTAATCCCACACCTAAATTGGCAGGTATATATTTTGCGGGCAGACCATTGTTTTTTATCATATTCTCGATAGATACCGGGTGCCCAGCTCCTATATCAATTACCATCTTGGCATCCAATTTAGTACCATTGGGAAAGATCACTTTGGTTTGCATATAAGGCTTTCGCTGTTCAATGGTTATCGGTATCCTGTTGCTTTTCCTGAAAGGGCGGAGGTCCTGGGGGCGGCAAACGCTTAAAGTGCTGTCAGTGAAATTTATTTTTACAGCCAGATTTGCAAAAAACTCATAGCCCAATAGCCCATCAATAGGCATCCCTGCGTAGTTCGAAAGGTTAAAATGATCTTTTTTTAATATGGCAGCGCTTACATCATAGCTTTCAAGGCCCGGGATATCAACTTTTAATATTGATGAGATATATGCTTCATCATCTTCCCCCTCGCCCAAACCGGGTATTTTTATAGTGCGTTTTGATGTAAGCTTTATAGAGTCGACCAAATTGGGTTCGGTAATTATCATTAGGCCAACACCGGTATCCAAAATAAAATTAAAAGGGCCCTGATCGTTGATCTTAAGCTTTATGATGATCATGTTCCTCACCAGGCGAAAAGGAACGGTTACACGTTTCCTGCTTTTTTCCAGATCAAAATACTGCGCTTTTGCTGTTGAAAAAAGGCACAAAAATGTACACAGCAGCGGTAAAGCAAGCAGCCACTTTAGTTTAGGAAATAAATTAAGTAACATGTTAATTTATAATGGTAGCTAAATTTACAAATTTAGACGGTTAAAAGGCAATATGGTTACAATAAGCCTGTAACAACGCCTAACATTATTTTAACGCAACTGATATAATTGCTTTATACCGGGCCAAAAAAAGGCTGGTACCTCTTATCAGCCTGAACAGAACTTTACGGAGCTTTCTTCAACTCGTCTTTTATAGCCGGATTTTGGGTAGGTAACTTATTTACTTCTAATTCAACCTCTGTTTGTTTTACCGCTACAGCATATTCAGCAGGTTCAATACGGCTGCCGCTGGCTTCGGCATAAACCTGGGTAAACTCGGCGCCAATATACAGTATGGCCGATGTATAATATATCCAGGTAAGTATCACAATTACAGAGCCTGCAGCCCCATAAGCCGAACTATTGGCAAAGTATTGAATATACAGGCCAATAAGGTATTGCCCTAACATAAACAGCAAAGCTGTAAAAAACGCACCTGAGCGCACATCCTTCCAGGCTATCTTTACATCGGGCAAAACTTTAAATATGATAGCGAATAATATGCTGATCACAATAAATGTTAGCGCAAGGTTAATAACATATACCAGCACGTCGATCCCCGGAAAAAAATGCTGTATTTTATTGCTCAAAGCTGTTACTACAATGTTTATAACCAACGATACCAGCAACAAAAACCCAAGGCTGGCAATAAGTGAAAATGAGAGGAACCTGTTTTTCAATAATTTTACCCAGCCCTTTTTGGGCTTTGCTTTAACCCGCCAAATAATATTTAATGAGTCCTGTATCTCTACAAACATACTGCTCGCGCCTAACAATAAAATAACGACACCTGATATTAGCGCCCCGCCGCTTTTGCTGTGAATAGCATAATTTTTTATAATATCTTTTATTTGTACCGATGCCTGCACGCCCATATAATGCTGTATTTGCATATACAATTGGTCGCGGTTACCCGGATCCCGCAGAAATATGCTTATCAATGCCAATATTAATACCAATAGCGGCGCTATGGAAAAAATAGTGTAATAAGCAAGCGATGCACTTAATTTTAAACCATTATCACTAATAAAGCCCATAAAGGTAGCTACTATTACTTTCCAGGCACGTTTAAGGTATGCTTTCCTAAATATCCTCATATTCAATTAAATATATTTTAATTAACCACATATATAATAATATATGGTTAATAGCTTTAATGCACTAAATAAGCAGGTTAAAATACACGTATACACCGGGGTTGTATTGATTAATATCGCCCGTTGAAAGCATAATTTTTCAGTACCGTTATTTAAGCCGCCATTAGCTGTTTTATTACTTAGCAATTTTAGTGCCCTTGCTTTAAAAGCTTATTTTGATAAACAATGCAAATGAAAACAAGTTGCCACTTAAAATAAAAAAGCGCTAAGGCAATCTGTCTTAACGCTAAAATTAATTTTATTGGCTAATGCAAATTATTTCATAGCCAATTCTTTTGCATCCGATTCTATCATTTTTTTAAACAGTGTGCTGAACTGGGGCACCTGTTCGGCCGGTACAAAATCCTTTTTTAATTTTATGGTGCGCGTAATTACCACTTTTTTGCCGATTTGTTTTGGTGTGATGCTATATTCAATAATATCGTTTTTTATCGATACAGGTGCTACCGCTTCAACCAAATTTTTTCCGGCTGGTAAATTTATGGTTACTACTTCAGTTTCGTTATCAAGGCCGAGTACCTGGCTCAGTTCAATGCCCGAATACCGGGGCAAATTAACCTGCAGGTCGTTAGCTGTAATATTATCAGACCACGGGATAGTAAAAATAGATATGCCGCCGATAGATTTTACAATATTATTCAATTGATAAGCCGCATGCATGTGAACGGTATCTGTAGGGTTCTTACGGTCAACATCGCGGTATTCAAGTGTAGTAATATCATTATCTGGATATACTGATGATAAACCTGCCTTCATGCTTTTTAAGCGGTCTTTTTGTGACTGATCGCCCACGGTTTCACGTGTTGAGCCGGCTATTGCTGCGGTTTTGTAGGTTTTCTCATCAATTATCATGTCTTTGTCTTTAAAGCTGATATTGGTGTTCCTTTTTATATCGTTTGATTTACGGCTTGCAGGGTTAAGATATTTTATAGCTGTGCCGGTGGCCGGGTCAATATCAAGAATGGTTGAATTGATCTCGCTGTTGAACAGGCACATAAACGGCAGGTACTGGTTGGTAAGCTCGATATAATATTCTTTATTGTTCAGGCTCACTTTGGCCATACAGTGATTAAAGTCGATGCTTGGCAACGGCATGCCTTTTACGCCGTTATCATGGGTTTTAACCAATACCAAATGCGCCGTGATACCGGCTTCCTTACACATGGTTACAAACAGGGTTGCTACATCCTTACAATCGCCAATGCGGGTATTGATAACCGCCGAGGGGTTTTGAGGGATAAGCCCGCTTTGCCTGAATGACACGGAACTGTAACTAATATTGCCGGTTATATAACGATATATTTTTTCAACTTTTTGGAAATCAGAAAGGTTCTTTTGCCCCTTAAAAATATCATCTATAACCTGTTTTACTTCATAGTTGTTAATTCGTGCCTTTGCCGATGCAAGGTCGTTATACCAAGCTGATATAAATTTCCAGTCGGGTATCGATGTTAAATAAAGCACATTGGCAATATCATCAAGCGGTGGCATTTTATCTTCCCACTGCAGGGCATCCTGTTTTTGGTTTTGCCAAACATACATGTCGAACTCGCTGTCGGGCGAGGTTTTTACTACATCAACCGGTTTTTGCGAAAAGGTGTAGTTAAACTTTTTATCCTTGCTAATTAGCAAAGAATATTTTGAAACTATATGCGGTGTACCGGTAGTAAAATAAAATGAATCCCAGAAATTACCGGCCAGCTTACCTTTTGAGTAGTTTTTAAGGCGATAGCGGATATTTATTACGTCGCCTATTTCAAGATTGGTAAATACAAGGTTGTTTTCGTTGCGCTCAGCAGGTACTTTGGTACCGTTGGCTTTAATAACTTCGGCTACTTCAATGGTAAGGCTTTGCCAGTTGTCATACTCAATACCATATTCCTTCCACTCATCAATGCCTTTTTGCGTTAAAATTTTAGTGGTGATGAATTGCCTTTCTTCCGATCCACCCTGTTCATAAACTACTTTTTGAACTTCCTGATCGAGCATTACTACGTTATCATCCGGGTAGTCTGAAGCTTTCGGAGCGTTTCTTATTTCAGCGTCAACATCAGGGTCGGTAAAATAGGAGAATACATCTTTTTTGTTCTGTAGCTTACGCAGGTAGCCTATTGATTCATAATCATTAGGATTAAATTCCAAGGCCTTTAAATAGTAACTTATTGCTTTATCCTTGTTATTCATCATTTCATTTATTCTCCCCAGCGATGCGTAATAACTTGAAATGGTGGGCGCTATCCTTATACAATTTAAATAGCACTCTTCTGATTTTGTATATTGCTGCTGGTTATAATACTTGATACCGAGGTGAGCGTATATTCCTGTTGCGTAAGGATCTCTTTTAATTTCATCCAATAACACATTTATACCCGAAGCGCCATCTCCAGCCGTAAAATAAGCATCCGATAACTCCTTTGCAACCACATAGTTATTATTATCGGCCACATATTTTTTAAGTATATTAATAGCTTTAGGGTTTTTGCGCACCTCTTTCTCTATCGCATATTCCAGGTCTGTAAATTCTTTATTGTCAGGAAAGTCTTTGTACCCTTCATCACCCAGCTTAACCAGGTCGTTCTGGTTTTTATTGGCGCTCGCCAGTCCAATCTTGGCTTGCAAAATAAATAGCTGCTGTTCCGTTTTCCGGGCTTCTAACTGCTTTACAATATCGGTGGCTTTATCATAATCTTTCTGCCCTAAAAGCTCGCTATATTTTAGCATCAAGCCTTTGGTCGATTGCGGATCAGCTTTTTTTATGGTTTCGGTTATGGTTTCTGCACCGGTGCGGTTGTCATCCTTATTGAATATTTCATAAAGCATCAAATTAAGCAAAGTGCTGTTCGGGTATGTTTTATGCAAATCCTCAACTATCTGCCTCGCTTCAAATGTGTTTTCATTGCGCAGGTATGCATGCGCCAATAAAAGCTTTGGAAGATACTCCTGCGGATGATCTTTTATTTGCCCCTTGAAATAGGCTATGGCAAACGGCTCTATTTTTTGCGATAAATAATGGGTTTCTTTAGTATAGGGTTGCGCCCTGGCTACGCTGGTTAAACCGGGTAACGGAACTCCTTTACTATCAGTTAACCTTAACAGGAAATTTAAGCGGCCTGCATAGCTTTCGCCAACTTGTACCAATACACGGTTATAGCCTTTATTTAGCTTTATGGTTTGGATATAAGAATCAAGATCATTATTGCGCTCCTCGGGTACGGTTAATATAAGAGCATCATTTACCCAAACCTTTACCGACCCGGATACTCCGATACGCAGCTGCGCTTCCGTACTTTCGGGCGAGTTGACAAAAGTTTGTGAAAAAATAACCGAGTTCTCGGCATTCGAGTAATAGGTGAAATCAAGCCATTTATCACGTCTGACATCAGTAACATCATGCCAGCCGGTTTTTGCACCATATTTGCCCGTAAACATAGCGTCAGCTTCAGGATGATCTATAACAGGATAAACCCGGTCGAACCCGCTGGTTGAAATATTTTCAAACTCGCCGGTGATCTGCCAGTTGTCTATCGAATGAATATTTTTGAATGCCGCATCGGCATCAGCAATTTGGTTGCCGGCTAAATAATGGTTACCGATCATAGAATAGGCCATAGCGGGTATCATGCCGTCCCAGGTGCTATTGGCGGCTAACTGTTTTAAAAAAGCCAGTTGAGCCGGGTTCCGTTTTCCAAAAGACGGATTTACCGCAGGAGTTGTCCATAATGCATAAATATAGGGCGCGGGGTTTTTACTCTGTGTGTAAAACTTTTCAAAGTAATTAGCTGATTGCAATGGCGACTGATCAGCCTGTGCTAAAAGACTGAGCGCTAACCATGCATCATCTGCATTATTATTTTGCTGCGCGGCCTGACTAAACAAAGCGCGAGCACTATCCAGTTTATTGTTGAGTAAAGCAGTCCAGGCGCTCTGCAAGCCACCTTGGGCGAATAAATTACTACTAAAAAAAATAAGAAAGAGCAGGGCAAAGGTTTTTTGTAAGGAAATAGGTTTAAGCATTTTTAAAAATTAACGATGGGAAACTATGAGAAGGTCGAGGTCTTTGGTCGGGATGTTAAATCTTTCGCCAATATATTTGTTGGTTAAATGGCCCTGGTAAATATATACTGCATTGCGCACACCGGCATTTTGCCATATTACGTTTTTAAGGCCACCCTGTTCGCCAATATCTAATAAAATTGGCGCGAAAATATTGGTTAACGCATAGGTTGCGGTACGGGCCACCCGCGATGCGATGTTTGGCACGCAATAATGTATCACATCATATTTGCGGAAAACCGGATGCGTGTGGTTAGTAATCTCCGAGGTTTCAAAACAGCCGCCCTGGTCAATGCTCACATCAATAATTACTGAGTCGCGTTTCATTTTACTTACGGTTTCTTCGGATATGATGCAGGGGCTTCGGCCGTCTTCGGCGCGCATTGCGCCAATGGCTACATCGCAGGTGGTAACAGCTTTTTCTAAAACTATAGGCTGCACCACCGAAGTAAATACGCGTGTGCCGATATTGTTTTGCAGCCGTCGCAATTTATAAATTGAGGGGTCGAACACTTTTACTTCAGCTCCTAATGATATGGCTGTTCGCGCGGCGTATTCACCTACTGTACCGGCGCCTAATATTACAATTTCGGTTGGTGGTACGCCGGTTATACCGCCCAGCATAAGGCCCTTGCCATCAAATACATTGCTTAAATACTCGGCGGCTATCAGTATAGATGTAGCGCCTACGATCTCGCTCATAGCGCGAACAACGGTTAATGAGCCGCCTTCGTCCTGCAAATGTTCAAAGCAAAGCGCGGTGATCTTTTTTTGCAACAAAGCGTGCAGGCATTCGGGTTTTAGGGTTGATACCTGAAGGGCCGATATAAGTATCTGGCCGGGTTTCATTAGCTCTATTTCGGCCAATGTTGGCGGCGCTATTTTTATGATGATGTCGGCTTCGTAAACACTTTTATGGTCGAAAACGATTTGGGCACCTTGTTCGCTGTAATCCTTGTCGGAAAAATTGGCGGCCTGCCCGGCATTGCTTTCCAGCATTACCTGGTGCCCATTATTAATGAGCAGTGCTACTGACAAAGGCGTTAACGGTATGCGGTTTTCCTGGAAGGAAACCTCTTTGGGGATACCTATGTAAAGCTTGTTTTTTTTGGTCTTAACCTCGAGCATCGACTCCTGGGGCTGCATCATTGCCTGTTTTGCAATGTCAGAAAACCCACTGTATTTCCCTGAACTCATTTTATGTATTTTTCCGGAGCATGAAGATAGGAAAAAAATGGATTTTTATTAAATTAAATCTGATCGACAGTTATTTGCCGTTCATTATTACTTTCAACCGATATTTTTATGCTGATGTAATGCAAGGGCAACAGATCAGGAATTTTTTCCGGCCACTCGATAAAGCAATAATTTCCCGAATACAGGTATTCTTCAAAACCCATATCCAAAGCTTCGGTTTGGGTTTTAAGACGGTAAAAATCGAAATGATAAATACTTTCTTTACCAGTTTTGTATTCGTTTACAATGGAAAAGGTTGGGCTGGCGATGTTATCAGCAGTGCCTAATTGTTTGCAAAGCGATTTTATGAGTGTAGTTTTCCCCGCGCCCATTTCGCCGTAGAAAAGGAAAATACGATTGTTGGGTGAGAGAAATAGTATTTGGGATGCCACAGCATCAAGGTCATGAAGGCTTTTTACGAGCAGGTGCATGAGACAAAAATAAGAAACAAAAAAGATATTGTCATTGCGAGGAACGAAGCAATCGCGAACCATGCATGGTCGCTCGCTTACGTGCGATTGCTTCGTTCCTCATAATGACAAATTGGGGATTATTACTTAGGCCCGTAAGTAGCAATTGGGATGATCATTTCTTCCAACGATATGCCCCCGTGCTGGAAGGTTTCGTTATAAAAGTTAACAAAGTGGTTGTAGTTGTTTGGGTAAACAAAATAACCGTCCTCCTTAGCGAATACAAAGCTTGAGCTTACATGCAGCTTGGGCAGCATAGCATCATGAGGGTTGCGGATGTGGAATACCTCTTTTGGGTTGAAATTTAAATTGCGGCCCTGTTTGTAACGCAGGTTGGTGTTTGTATTACGGTCGCCGATGATCTTGCTTGGTTTTTTTACGCGGATGGTACCATGGTCGGTAGTAATTACTACGCGCACTTGTTTGGTGGCCAAAAATTTCAGCAGATCGAGCAAGGGCGAATGTTCAAACCATGAAAGCGTTAACGAACGGTAGGCCGAATCGTCGCTGGCCAGTTCGCGTATCATTTGCATATCGGTACGGGCGTGCGACAACATATCAACAAAGTTGTAAACCACCACATTCAATTCATTCTGCATCAGGTTGCTTACCGATTCATTCAGAGCGCGTCCTTCGTCGATATTTAAAATTTTGTTGTATGAATGTTTAATATCCTTGCGCAAAACACGTTTTATCTGGTCAGCAACAAACTCAGCCTCAAATAAATTCTTGCCGCCTTCGTCCTCGTCATTTTGCCACATTTGCGGATAGCGTTTTTCCATTTCCAAAGGCATTAGGCCCGAAAATATAGAGTTACGCGCATATTGGGTAGCTGTAGGCAGGATGCTGTAATAAGTATCCTCTTCTTCCAGCCTGAAATATTCAGAAATAATAGGATTAATAATTTTGAACTGATCGAATCTTAAATTATCTATCAAAATAAAAAATAGCGGCCCCTTGCCATCCAGTTTAGGGAACACCTTCTTTTTGAACAATTGCGGTGAGCTGGTTGGCGCGCCCTCAGGGTTTTGTATCCAATCAATATAATTCCTTTCTACAAACTTACAGAACTGGGTATTTGCTTCGGCTTTTTGCAGGGTTAGTATCTCGTGCATACCGGCATCTTCCAGCTGCTGTAATTCAAGCTCCCAGTAAATGAGTTTTTTGTACACGTCAACCCATTCCTGGTGTGTAAGGTTATCATTCAGTGTCATCCCCAGGTTACGGAAATCCTGCTGGTAGGCCATGGTTGTTTTTTCGGTTACCAGGCGCTTATTTTCCGTTAGCTTTTTTATGGTAAGTAATATTTGCTTTGGGTGGACCGGCTTTATTAAGTAATCATCAATCTTGGAACCTATAGCATCCTCCATCAAATATTCTTCCTCGTTTTTAGTGATGAGAACGATAGGAACATCATTATTCAGGTTTTTTATTTCCGACAATGTTTCCAACCCGGTTAACCCGGGCATGTTTTCATCTAAAAAAACAAGATCGAAAAAGTTATTTTTAAAAGATTCGACGGCATCGTTTCCATTGGTAACGGTGGTTACGTTATATCCTTTTTCTTTCAGAAATAATATATGTGGCTTTAAAAGGTCGATCTCGTCGTCGGCCCATAATATGGTAGTTTCTTGCATGATATTTAAATTAAATCTGAATCAGAATTTTCAGGATTTTAATATTTTCAGAATTTTGCTAATTCTTTAATTCTGTAAATTCCGATCCGGACAGATATAACCCCAAAGCACGGTATTTGTTGCCGGTTTTAAGGCTATTAACAAAATTTTAACAAATATACGACACGCGTTGTACCTTTATTGCACATTTTTGTACCGAGAAAAAATACATTGAATAAAAAGAAAATTATAAACGACCCGGTTTACGGGTTTATAAGCATACCTACCGATCTGGTTTTCGACCTGATAGAACACCCTTATTTTCAGCGGTTAAGGTATATAAAGCAATTAGGGATGACCCATTTGGTGTATCCAGGCGCTTTGCATACCCGTTTTCATCACGCCTTGGGCGCTCTGCACCTGATGGGTTTGGCCGTGGAAACGTTGCGCTATAAAGGGCAGGTAATAACCGAAGCCGAAGAAGAAGCCGTTAGCATAGCCATATTATTGCACGATATTGGGCACGGGCCGTTCTCGCACGCTTTAGAACAGGTGATAGTGAATGGCATTTGGCACGAGGATATATCGAAACTGTTAATGCATAAACTGAACAAGCAGTTTGATAACCGCTTGTCTATGGCTGTGGAAATATTCAATGGCACTTATCATAAAAACTTTTTGCACCAATTGGTATCGAGTCAACTGGATATGGACAGAATGGATTACCTGAACCGCGACAGCTTTTTTACCGGTGTATCGGAAGGTGTGATCAGTTCGGACAGGATAATAAAAATGCTGAACGTGATTGACGACCATATTGTGGTAGAGGAAAAAGGCATTTACTCTATCGAAAAATTTTTGATAGCCCGCCGGTTGATGTATTGGCAGGTTTATTTACACAAAACGGTGATATCGGCCGAACAACTATTGGCAAACATATTAAAGCGCGCCCGCGAGGTTGCTTTGCGGGGCGAAGAATTAAAATGCACACCAGCGTTAAACCATTTCCTGGTAAATAGCATCAATAATGAAATATTTATGCTGGAGGACAGGAACCTGGAGATATTTGCCGGTTTGGATGATACCGATATAATGGCCGCAGTGAAAATGTGGGAGAGCAGCAGCGATTTTGTATTGGCCAAATTGTGCCGTGACTTAATAACGCGCAACCTGTACCACGTTGATATAACCAATGAATTGCCTGATAGCAAACTGGTAAACGAATTAACTGAAAAAGCCGTTATTAAATACGGCGTTAGCCGTGAAGAAGCAGCATATTTTGTATTTACCGACGAGGTGCGCAATAATGCATATAAAGTGGGCGATGGCAGCATACTTATTTTAATGAAGGATGGCACGGTAAAAGATATTACAGCTGCCAGCGATAACTCAAACCTTGAGGCGCTGGCTAAAACTGTAAAAAAATATATACTTTGTTATGATAAGAGTTTGGTTGATTGGGTTAAGTGATTTATTATTTTGAAACTAGGTGGCAAGCTGGATTCATGATACTGAAGTATGTCTTATTACAACCTAATTAACCACCCACTTAATCAACCATTTACCAATTCACAAACAACCAATTATAATATTTGCTGCTTTAGTTTTAACATTTAAATTTGCCGGATGCAATTTACCGCACAACAAATAGGCGCATTGCTTAACGGAACAGTTGAAGGGGAACCTTCAGTAGCCGTTGATCAGTTAGCCAAAATAGAGGAAGCGACCCCTGGTTCCCTTACATTTTTGGCAAACCCAAAATATGAGCAATACCTGTATACCACCGGCGCGTCAATTGTTATTGTAAATAATGATCAGCAGCTTGCCGAACCGGTAAAAGCCACCCTGATACGTGTAGAGAATGCCTATTCGGCCATTACGGTATTGCTGGAACTTTATAACAAGATAAAACTTGACAAAACAGGCATCGAGCAACCCAGCTTTATACATCCTTCGGCACAAATTGGCGAAAATGTTTATATAGGCGCATTTGCCTACATCGGCCCCAATACAACGATAGGTAACGACAGTAAAATATACCCAAACTCATGGATAGCGGACAACGTAAGTATCGGAAACAACGTTACTTTGTTTAGTGGTGTTAAAGTTTATTTTGATTGTAAGATAGGTAACGATGTTATTATTCACTCGGGCGCTATAATTGGCAGCGATGGCTTTGGATTTGCACCTAATACCGATGGCACTTACAATAAAATAAGCCAGATAGGTAATGTAGTGATAGAGGATAACGTAGAGATAGGATCGAACACTACTATTGACCGCGCTACAATGGGATCGACTATTATACGCAAGGGCGTGAAGCTTGACAATTTGATACAGATAGCCCATAATGTGGAGATAGATGAAAATACGGTGGTAGCCGCGCAGGCGGGTATATCAGGCAGCACCAAAATTGGTAAAAACGTAATCATAGGCGGTCAAGCCGGCATTGTGGGCCATTTGAATATACCAAACGGAACGCAGTTGCAGGCCAAAACGGGTTTAAGCCGATCTATAAAAGGCGAGGGTGAAAAATGGGCGGGGGCGCCGGCAACACCATATAGCGCGCATATGCGTTCGCAGGTGGCGCTGAACCGTTTGCCTGAACTGGAAAAGAAAGTAATAGAATTAGAGAAAATAATTAGCGAGCTTAAGAAAGAGGTTCATTAGTTTATTGGTTCATTAGTTCATTGGTTGAAAAGTTCGCCGGTGACTACTAATGAACTAATGAACAAGTGAACGAATGAACTAAAAGAATGAACGTAAAACAACGAACTATTAAAGCGCCTGTATCTGTTTCAGGCACCGGCCTGCATACCGGCCAACGTGTAACCATGACCTTTAACCCGGCTGAAGAAGACCATGGTTATAAATTCAGAAGGGTCGACCTGCCCGGTTCGCCGGTAATAGACGCTGACGTGGATAATGTTACCGATACTTCGCGCGGTACTACTATTACGCAAAACGGGGCAAGCGTTAGTACTATTGAACACGTTTTGGCTGCATTGGTTGGGCTTGAGGTTGATAATGTGCTGATAGATATGGACGGTCCCGAAACACCTATAATGGACGGCAGTTCGATACAGTTTATAGACGCTTTAACGGCTACCGGCTTTGTTGAACAGGATGCCGATAGGGAATATTACCATATACCTTACAATATACATTATACTGAGCCCGACCGCCGTGTTGAAATGGTAGCTATGCCGCTTGACGACGATTACCGTTTTACTTGCATGGTTGATTATAACTCGCAGGTGTTGGGTAGCCAGCATGCCAGTATATCGACCATAACTGAGTTTGTTAAGGAAATAGCTTCGTGCCGTACCTTTTGCTTTTTACATGAACTGGAAATGCTGTTGCAGCATGACCTGATAAAAGGCGGCGACCTGAACAACGCCATAGTTGTGGTAGATAAAGATGTTGATGATGCAGAGTTAGCACATTTAGCAAAAATATTTAACCGTAAGGATATTAAAGTGGCCCCGCAGGGGATATTAAATAATATCGAATTGCGCCACCAGAATGAGCCCGCCAGGCACAAACTGCTGGACATGATCGGCGACCTGGCTTTGGTGGGTACACCGCTCAAGGGCCATATCATGGCTGCAAGGCCCGGCCATGCGGCTAATGTGGCTTTCGCCAAAAAAATTAAGGCGATGATAAAAAAGGACAAGAGCAAAAGAAAATATAAACCATATGACCCCAATGCAAAACCCGTGCTGGATACGGTTGATATTATGAATATTTTGCCGCATCGCCAGCCGTTTTTAATGATAGATAAAATAACAGAGCTATCAAAAACACACGTTATTGGGATAAAGAACGTTACTATGAACGAGGACCTGTTCAGGGGGCATTTTCCTGATCAGCCGATATTTCCGGGGGTGTTGCAGATAGAGGGTATGGTACAAACAGGCGGTATACTGGTATTAAAAACCGTACCCGACCCTGAAAATTATCTAACCCTGTTTTTAAAGATTGAAAATGCCAGGTTCAAGAGCAAAGTTGTGCCGGGCGACACTATAATTTATTATTGCGACCTTACGTCGCCTATTCGCCGGGGCATTGCGCAAATGAAGGGCGTGGGCATGGTAGGCGACCGCGTGGTTGTAGAGGCCGAGCTAATGGCACAAATTATAAAAGTAAAGGGAATTGACGCATGATACAGCCATTGGCATACATACACCCACAGGCAAAAATAGCCGATAATGTGGTAATAGAACCTTTTGTTACCATCCATAAGGATGTGGAAATAGGCGAGGGTACCTGGATAGGCTCCAACTCCGTAATTATGGATGGCGCCCGTATAGGAAAAAATTGCAGAATATTCCCCGGTGCGGTAGTATCGGCCCCGCCACAGGATCTCAAGTACCGTGGCGAACCGAGTACGGTTACCGTTGGCGATAATACCGTTATCCGCGAATGCGTTACACTAAACCGCGGCACCGCGCTTGATAAAAACACTACAACTATAGGTAACAACTGCCTGCTGATGGCTTATGTACACGTGGCGCATGATTGTGTTATCGGCGATAATGTGATCATTGCCAATTCGGTGCAGCTTGCAGGTCATATCAATGTGTATGATTATGCTTTTATCGGCGGAACATCGGCGGTGCATCAGTTTGTGGAGATCGGTACGCATTGCATGATCTCAGGCGGGTCGCTGGTACGTAAGGACGTGCCGCCGTTTACTAAGGCCGGTCGTGAGCCATTATCATACATCGGCATAAACTCCGTAGGCCTTCGCCGCAGGGGGTATTCGGCCGAAACTATAAACGAGATACAGGAGATCTACCGTATCATATTCCTTAAGAAATACAATATTACCAAAGCGCTGGATATCATAGAGGCTGAATTTGCCCCAACCGTTGAGCGCGACGAGATCATCAACTTTGTATCGAACTCGCAAAGAGGTATTATGAAGGGGTTTGGGAATAGTTAGAGGAGTTCATAGTTAATGGTTCATAGATCATAGCAAAACGTTGGATAATATGGACTGTAACTAAAAATCTGGCTATGAACCATGAACAATCAACTATGAACCAATAATGATCATCACTCTCCAAAACATAGGACGCCGTTTTAACCGCGACTGGATATTCAGGGGGGTTGACCATACTTTTACTATTGGCGAAAGCTATGCCATTTTAGGGCCGAACGGTTCGGGGAAATCAACATTATTACAGGTATTGAACGGGAGCTTGTCGCCATCAATGGGCACGATAAGTTATACCCATGAAGGTAAACCAGTGGAGGTTGACCAGGTATTTGAACACCTGAGCTTAGCCGCGCCTTATTTAGAATTGATAGAGGAGTTTACACTTGCTGAAATGATCGACCTGCATTTTAAATTCAAGCCCTATAAAGCGGGAATGGATAATAAAGCGGTTATTGATGTGCTGGGGATGGAAGCTAATCAAAACAAACTGATCAAATATTTTTCATCGGGCATGAAACAGCGGCTTAAACTGGCATTGGCTTTTTGTGCCGATACGCCCTTATTGATGCTGGATGAACCTACCAGTAATCTGGATGCGCAGGGCGTTGACTGGTATTTGGGCCTGGTTGATAAGTATGCTGAGGGCAGGTTAACTATCGTTTGTTCAAATCAGGAACATGAGTATGGCTTTTGCGGGGAGAAGTTGAATATTTCGGATTATAAAAATGCCTAACACTAAAACGAAAATGCGATTTAGGTATTCCTTCTCCCAATTATCTTTATTAATAATTTTAATTCTGCTCAATTCAATCACTTTAGCCCAATCAAAAACAAGTACAATTTGTATTAGACTACTCCAAAAAAATATCATAGATAAGCGATATGTATTTGATAACTCAAAAAAAAGAACTCATGACGAAACGCAATTAACTTATCTTGGAACATTAAAGACCAATACTGGGAAACAATTTAAAATTATTCGGTACTGTTGGATCTGGGGCATTTCTAAACGAGCAACTAATCGGATATTGGTTTACAATCAGCAAAACAAATATTTGGGTAACTATTATCTAACTACAACTGACGATTTACCCCTTAAAATTGAACACAATCGGCTAATTTTCAAAATCCTAGATGACAATACATCTAAAACTGTCATAACAAAAATTAGTTTTGATAGTGGAATCCCAAAATCAATATATATTAGAGGAGACGATTTGTATTCTTTTGATACCGGCAAAATATAAGTGAAACAGTCAAATATTGCATAAACAGGACAATTGAAAGTTGACAACCGCCTGCACAAAGCCTTACCTTCGTTTATTCACTCATTAAATAAACATTTACTATTATGATACCAGTTAAAGGATACGCGGCCCAAACGCCGACGACCGACCTTGCCCCGTGGAATTTTGAACGCCGCGATGTTGGGCCCAATGATGTACAATTCGATATTTTATACTGCGGCGTATGCCACTCCGACCTTCACCAGATAAAGAACGATTGGTTTGAGGGCATATTCCCCATGGTACCGGGGCACGAGATCGTTGGTCGTGTGGTTAAGGTTGGCGAAAACGTGAAAGGCTTTAAGGTTGGCGACCTGGCTGCTACCGGCTGTATGGTAAACTCGTGCAGGCATTGCGAAAATTGTAAACAGGGCCTTGAACAATATTGCCTTGACGGCGGCAACACCCAAACCTATAACAGCTACGAGCGCGACGGCAAAACGCCTACCTACGGCGGTTATTCGAACAGCATAGTTGTTAATGAACACTTTGTGTTGCATATTTCGGAAAAACTTGACCTGGCTGCTACTGCTCCGTTACTTTGTGCCGGTATAACCACATACTCTCCGTTAAGACATTGGAAAGTTGGCAAAGGGCATAAACTGGCCGTTTTAGGCTTAGGCGGCCTGGGCCATATGGCAGTTAAATTTGGTGTTGCCTTTGGCGCTGATGTTACAGTTTTAAGTACTTCGCCAGGCAAAGAAGCGGACGCTAAAAAATTAGGCGCTCACCATTTTGTGGTGACCAGCGATCCTCAGCAAATAAAAGCGGCTAAAGGTACCTTTGATTTTATACTCGATACCGTTTCTGCACCGCATGATTTTAACATGTACCTGGGCTTATTGAAAACAAACGGCGTGCATATTTGCGTTGGCGTTCCGCCTGAACCGGCCAGCATCCATCCATTCAGTTTGTTGGGAGGTCGTAAAAGCGTGGCCGGCTCGGGCATTGGTGGTATACCTGAAACCCAGGAAATGCTTGATTTTTGCGCTGAAAACAATATAGTTTCGGATATTGAGCTGATTGATATTAAGGATATCACCGCTTCATATGATCGTATGCAAAAAGGCGACGTACGTTACCGCTTTGTGATCGATATAGCTACTTTGTAATGTCATTGGTTCACTTGTTCATTAGTTCATTGGTGGATGGTTGGTTAAGTATTGTTTATCAACCATCCACTCAATCAACCTAACTACTTGTTTCTTTGCCTTTAACTCCCTAAGTTTGCGCCTCAATATTATTTTATGGCTAAGGCATCAGATGTAAAAAATGGTAATATACTTCGCTTCAACGGCGAATTGGTACAGGTAGAGGAGTTTTTGCACCGTACTCCGGGTAATTTACGTGCTTTTTACCAGGCGCGTATGCGTAACGTTAAATCGGGTAAACTGGTTGAATACCGTTTCCGTACAGACGAGGAGGTGGACATTGCCCGTGTTGAAACCAACGACTATCAATATTTATACGAAGACGGCGACAGCCTGGTAGTAATGGATAACACCACTTACGACCAGCACAACGTGCCAAAAAGGTTATTCGGCAATGCTGTTAAGTTTTTGAAGGAAGGCATGAACGTTATTGTGGCCTTTGAAAGCGAAGAACCAATCATGGGCCAAATCCCCGGCTCGGCCGAGCTGGAAATTACTTATACCGAGCCTGCTGTTAAAGGCGATACCTCAAGCGGCGCTTTGAAAAACGCAACCGTTGAAACTGGCGCTGAAATAAAAGTTCCGTTGTTTATTAATATTGGCGATAAGGTGAAGGTTGATACTGCTACCGGCAGCTATGTGGAAAGAGTTAAGGGTTAACCCCCCAGCCCCCTGAAGGGGGAGTTTTTGAAAAATATTTGCCAAGCCTCCTTTTAGGGGGCTTTTTTCATAATATGCTGAGCGTATCTTTAAGCTTCAGTTGCAAACTGAAGCCAGTAATATTTAAAAATATTTGCCATTCTTTTCCATAGCTCAGAATGATAAAAGCAGATTATTAAACTCCCCTTTCGGGAGGCTGGGGGGCAAACTCCAGCTCCAGCAACACCGGACAATGGTCCGAATGTTTGGCTTCGCATAATATCGATACCCGTTTGATATTATCCTCTAACTCTTTACTCGCCATAGTGTAATCGATGCGCCAACCCAAATTCTTGGCGCGGGAATTGGCGCGGAAACTCCACCAGGTATAGTTGTGCGGCTCTTTATTCAGGTGTCGGAAGGTATCGATAAACCCCGATTCAATAAAATTTTCCATCCACTCGCGTTCCTCGGGGAGAAAGCCGGATGAATTGGCATTTGACTTTGGGTTGTGAATATCGATAGGCCGGTGACAAATATTATAGTCACCGCAAACCACCAGTTTTGGGTGATCAACTTTTAACAAAGTAAGGTATTTACCAAATTCATCCAAAAATCGGTATTTGAATATTTGTCTGTCATCGCCGCTGGAACCTGAGGGAAAGTAGACGCTCATTACCGAGCATTCATCAAAATCAACCCGGATATTGCGGCCCTCGCGGTCGAAATCAGCAATACCGCAGCCATATTCAACATGGTTAGGGGTACGTTTGGTGAATATTGCTGTGCCGCTATAGCCTTTCTTCTCGGCAGGGAACCAGTAGTGCTGGTAGCCCAATTGCTCCACCAAAGGTAATTCGGCCACATTTTCTTTGGTGGCTTTTATTTCCTGCAAACAAACTACATCGGCATCAGTAGCCTGTAACCAGGCCAACCAGTTTTTGGTTATTGCCGAACGGATGCCGTTTACGTTATAGGTGATAATTTTCATGCCCCCTCCGCCCCCTAAAGGGGGAATTTCTTTAAATTTATGTTAAACCGTTTACATTATTGCTCCCCCTTCAGGGGGGCTAGGGGGCTATAGCCCCAATAGTTTATCCAACTCCTTACATTCCTTTTTACTCAAAACTTCTACCGTCATCGGTATATCAACCAGCGGGCGGTCATTTGCATCTTTTTTTACGGCGGCAATCAGGTCAACCATATCAATGCCGCTTACTACTTCGCCATAAACGGTATAGTTAGCATCCAAATGGGGTACGCCGCCAACTGTGCGGTAATACTCGCGTTGCCATTCGGGTGTTTTATGGCCGCTACGGGCGTCTTGTTTATCAATCTCGGCATCAGTAAGGCGTTTGCCTTCCACAATATAAAACTGGCTGGCGCTCGATGCTTTTTTTGGGTTATCATCACGCGCGGCAGCTAATACGCCACGTTTATGGAACAGGCTATCGCGAAACTCGGCAGGCACGGTATAGCCCAGATCGCCGTTACCTAATTCGACGCCAGGCTTGGCATTTTTTGAATCCGGGTCGCCGCCTTGTATCATAAAGTCCTGAATCACCCTATGGAATAGGGTACCATTTAACTTTCCGGCTTTCGCTATCTTTATAAAATTATCCCGGTGCTGCGGCGTTTCGTTATATAGTCGGATAATGCACTGGCCATAGCTGGTTTTGATGCGCACATACTGGTTTTTGGGTGGTTTGGCAAAAGCTGTTACTGTTGTAAGCAGCAGAATGAGAGTAAGTACTTTTTTCATGAAATATTTATCTTTTGTATAAAACAAGCGGCTTTTGAAGTGTAGTTCCAAATGGCAACATACTATTAGCAAGATGTAGTTTAACCAATTTGTAACTGGTATCAAATAAAGCTGTTACTTTGTCAAACTTGTTATCTGGCCCGAAACAAGTTCCTTTTGCAAATTCAATTTTGCTGATCTCATTTGCGGCAGGTTTGTGACAGCTATATATAATTGATACTGCTAATAAAATTATGACTGTTCTCATTGAGAATTATTCCATCCCCTCAAAGTAATCAATAATTAACGACTTTAGCACCATTTCTTGTTCAAGCAAAGTGTAATTTGGTATAACACCAATGCGTTTCCAGTGCGGCCAGCCATCCTGATCAAGGCCTTCCAGCTCATAAAAACCCATAGCGCTAAATAGTTTGCAGGTGGCAATATGCATCAATTCTTCCTTCTGCCGTTTACTGAATTTACGCGGCCCCTGCCCCAATTCCTGCACGCCAATTAAAAATAGCATTACCTTCAGGTCGGGTTTTTCGTTGTCAAAATCATCGGCTATGCGTTGCTGCAAAGCATCCCATTTGCGGTTTATTTCAGCGGGTGTCATATGCCAGCAAATATACGGTTGTGTAACAATTTTATATTAAGTTTTAATTTAATTGCAATTAAGTTGCAACTACTTGCCTTTGATATGAAAAAAAACTTATTTTTGCGGCAGCTGTTAAAGCTATACTGACTTGAAAAAGAACATATACCATATTATTTATGCCTGGATGCTGCTGCTCTGCTTTGCGGCAGGCCAATATGTAGTATATTCCCATACCCATGCATCGCGTAATAGTTCAATAAAGTCGGCTTATCAAAATCCAAGTTCACATTCCCAACAAACCATAACCGAAAATTGCCGCCTGTGCGATGCCATGCACCATAACACAATGGTAGTTAGCAGTAAGGTATTTTTTGGGCCGGTAGTTACAACACACTATTTTTATAAGGCGGTTAACCACCATTTTATAAGTATAGCGCTTATTCTGTCTGCCGGGCGCTCCCCGCCAATGGCGTAATTCTGCTTTTATCCTTAGCTTTTCTAAAGCGGGTTTAATATTATCCGCGCGAAATTAAAGCGTTTGTAATAGAACGGTCGTTTCGTTGTCTATTAAAAAAGAAATTACAGAACCATTTATTGTTGAGATCAATTTTTTATGAAGATCAGAATTAAAATAATTACACTATCCTATATATTGCTGGGTTTGTTTACAGCTTTTAATGCCTTTGCCGGGGTGGAACCAAACGATGCCGGCAACGGAACATTAAGCGGCACCGTTACTGATAAAGCCGATAGTACTACCATTCCCGGCGCTACGGTTTCCATCCCCGACCTGAAAATGGCTACCGCTACTAATGATAAGGGCCATTATGTTTTAAACCATGTACCCAAAGGTGTTTACCTGGTATCGGTTAGTTTTGTGGGCTATGCCACTTTTACGCAAAGGGTAGATTTTGCAAAAACAACCATACTGAATGTGAAGCTGTCGGCTTCTTCAATAGAGGCAGGGGAAGTGGTGATAACCGGCGTAAGCAAGGCCACCGAAGTAAAGCGCAACCCGGTACCAATGGTTGCCGTTGGCAAAACTTATATCGACCAGCATTCGGCCTCGAGTAACGTTATAGATGAAATTGCCAACCTGCCGGGTGTGAGCGCGGTTACTACCGGGCCAAACGTTTCGAAACCATTTATACATGGGCTGGGCTATAACAGGGTGGTTACCGCTGTGGATGGCATACGCCAGGAAGGGCAGCAATGGGGCGATGAACACGGTATTGAAGTTGATCAAAATTCGGTCGACCGTGTTGAAGTGATAAAGGGCCCTGCCAGTTTAACTTTTGGTTCGGATGCCATTGGCGGAGTTGTAAATCTTATTTCGCCGCCGCCGGTGCCCAATGGTACCATAGCAGGCTCGGTGCAGGGTATCTACGGAACAAATAACGGGCTTGTTAATGGTTCGTTCAGGTTGATGGGAAACCAAAACGGTTTGGTATGGGGAACCATCATATCGCAAAAAACCGCCAAAGATTACCAGGACCAGCATGATGGTCGGGTATACGGAACGAACTTTAACGAGAAAGATGCCCGGGCCATGATAGGTTTAAACAAATCATGGGGGTACTCGTATTTAAACGCCTCGTTATTTGATGATGAACAGGCAATACCAGATGGCGCCCGCGATTCCGTTAGCCGCAAGTTCACCAGGCAAACAACCGAAGATGGCGGCTATGAAATTGTTCCTGCATCTGATCTGAACTCATACAGCATACCTACTTTGCACCAGCACGTGCAGCTTTACCGTATTTATGATAACAGCAATTTTATTTTAGGTAAGGGCAACCTGTTGGTTAACCTGGGCTATCAATATAGCCACCGCCGCGAATTTACCCATCCCGAAGATGGTGATATTCCGGGCCTTAACCTGCAACTAACCACCTGGACCTATGATGTGAAATATGATTTTAGCATAGCTAAGGATTACGAAACTACGATTGGTTTAAATGGTATGTACCAAAACAACAACCTTGGTTACAGCACCGATTTTCCCATACCTGCCTATCACCAGTTTGATATTGGACCATTTTTTGTGGTGAAGAAAAGCTTTGGCAAGTTAGATCTTTCTGGCGGCGCCAGGTTCGATTCGCGTTCATTCAGCGGGCAGGCAGCATATATCGATACCACCAGGGCAAACTTCCCAACATTATATACGGGCCCCAATCCAACTACTACACCTAATATAATGCAACAATTCAGCGCGCTTAATAAAACCTTTTCAGGTTTTTCGGGCAGTTTTGGTGCCACGTATAATTTCTCCGACCAGTTCCTGGTAAAAGGCAATATAGCGCGTGGCTTCAGGGCACCGAGTATTGCCGAACTGTCGGCTAACGGCCCCGACCCCGGCTCGCAGATATACCATGTGGGCAACAGCAATTTTAAACCGGAGTTTAGCGTACAGGAAGATATAGGTGCTTTTTTAACCCTGCCCAATGTATCGGCAAGCGTGGAATTGTTCGACAACCACATACAAAACTACATTTTTCAGGAACAGGAGCTAACTCCCGACGGCACACCTATCATTACGCAAGGATATAATACTTTTACGTATGTGCAAAGCAAAGCGAGGATAGATGGAGGCGAATTCAACCTCGACATCCACCCCGTTAACTGGCTGCATTTTGAAAATGCGTTAAGCTTAACTTATGGCACAAACTTAGGTACCGGCGGCCATGTGCCCGATAGCCTTAAATACCTGCCGTTTATACCGCCGCTGCATACACACTCCGAATTACGCGCTACGTTTAATAAAGGCTTTGGCAGCTTTAAACAATTGTACATTTTTGGTGGCTTCGACCATTATAGTGCGCAAAACCGTTTCTTTGCGGCTTATGGCACCGAAACTTATACTGCCGGGTATAACCTGTTAAGCGCGGGTATTGGTGGTAACATTGTAAACTCAAAAGGCGAAAAAGTATTGGAACTATTTATTGAAGGCACCAACCTGGCCAATGTAAATTACCAGAGCAATATGAGCCGGCTGAAATATTTTGACAATGCTACGGTGCCTGCAGGCGTGCAGCCCGGTATATTTAACATGGGCCGGAATATCAGCTTTAAAGTGGTGGTGCCGTTCCAGTTATCGAATAAAACGGCATCGGCTCCGTGAGGATAAGCCACAATTAATAATGCATTTAACAGCGATGGCGCCTAAAAACCATCGCTGTTTTTTTATTCACACTCCAAATAAAATTGCTGCAAATAACTTTCCATAAAGGCGTGGCGCTGTTCGGCCAACTTTTTGCCTGTTGGGGTGTTCATTTTGTCTTTCAGCAATAATAGCTTTTCATAAAAATGATTAATGCTGGGCGCTGTGGAGCTTTTATATTCTTCTTTGCTCATATTAAGATTGGGTGCTATCTCAGGGTTATAAATCTCGCGGCCCTTAAAACCGCCATAGCTAAAAGTACGCGCTATACCGATGGCGCCAATGGCATCAAGGCGGTCGGCATCCTGTACAATAGCTAATTCGGTGGAATGAAAAGCGGGTTTATCAAACCCTGATTTAAATGAAATATACCTGATGATCTGCTGAACGTGTTCAATTACGTCTTCGGCAACATCAATGCTTTTTAAAAAGCTACCGGCTGTAGCCGGGCCAATTTCTTCATCGCCGTTATGGAATTTGCTGTCGGCAATATCATGCAACAGCGCGGCAAGCTCCACAACAAGCAGGTTGCAGGTTTCGGTTTGCGCTATGCGTTTGGCATTGGTATGTACGCGGTGAATATGCCACCAGTCGTGGCCCCCTTCGGCGTTGCTAAGGGTTGTACGTACAAAATTTGTAGTTTTTTCAATAATTTGGCGGTTGGTCATAAGTGCAACAATATCGGTAAAGATATTATTGTTTATGTTAACCTACTTTAGCAATCTTCAGTACCCCAAAGGGTTCGGTATCTATCAGCTCAGCAACATCTATTTCCAGTATGGCTGCTATCTGGAACAGGCGCTCAACGGTTATTTTGGTATAACCAAGTTCGATCTTACTGTAAGCGTTCTGTGAAATGCTAAGTTTAACCGCAAGATATTCCTGCGTGTAATTTCGGTACTCCCGTTTGCTCCTGATATTGGCAGCGATAGCCCTGATCTTTAAGTTTAATGAATCGGTCATGTTGAGTAAAAACAATTGTTACTACAACATACGGTATGTATGCTCAAATGGTTTTCTCAAAAAATCGTTTTTCGAAAAAAAATTTTCCCCAAGGAAAATTTATTGTGGAAAATCTGTAGAATATATCTAATAACAGCGAAAATTACTTGCTGCCGTTTTTCATTTCGGCCTGTATGGCCCGCAAAAATTCATTGGGGTGTTGTGAGCCGATGATATATACCAACCCGTCACGATCGGTTAAGTGGATTGCATTTTTGCCGCCGGTATAAAAACGGATGGTACCTTTGCTATGCAGGTTATAAACAGGATTATTAAACAGGTAGCGGCTGTATTCAGCTTTCTCAACTTTAACTATGCTGTTCAGGTCGATTTTTACCAGGCGGGTTGTCCAAAGGCCATCAAGCAAAATACTGTTATTAATAACCCTGGTGCGGAAATGCAGCAAAAAACCCATGATGATAGAAATTACCAAAATGGCAAAGCCAACCACAGCCAGCAAATCATTATTATTGTTGCCAATATCGGTAAAAAAGTAAGCGGCAAAGCAAAATACTGCCATCACCAGGCGTATGGTTAACGGTATAAATTCCCTGCCCAGGTATTGCTTTTCGGTGTATGCCGGTTTATCCATTTTAATTTGAGGATTTGATAATTTGAAAATTTGAAAAGAATTTTCAAATCCCCGAATTTTCAAATTTTTATCACTTCGAATATAGTAACTTTTTTAGTGTTTTTACTCACTTTGTATCTATCGCTTAAACGGTAGCCTGCTATCCACAAAATATCGCCATTGCCATTAACCAATATTGGTATTTGTTTTTTTTGATGAACAGGTAGTTTTTGCTGGATGAAAAAGTCACTCAATTTTTGTTTTGTTTTCATCCCCAGCGGGTAAAAAGAATCGCCTTGCTGCCAGGGGCGCATAGTTAAGGGATAAACCAGTAATTCAGTATCGAGGCTTGCTGCCAGTGGGTTATCTTTAATAATTAGCGGGCTGTCATCATGCAATAAGGTTATTTTATAACTGCCGTAATTTATCTCACGGTCATTTTCATTGATCTGCGTTTCACTAAAATCCCGTATATTTTTCGGACTGATGATAAGTTGTTCCCTATTGAGCACCAGTACATTGCCAGCACCTTCAAAAATCCGGCCGGAATGTTTATCCAGTGAGGCGATAATGTCATCAACCGTGCTTTCGTTAAAACCAAATTCCTGCAATAACTTAAAAAGCAGCAGGCGCTGCGGGTTCAGCTTCTTTATTTTGGCAATAGATAAATGGATTTCATCATCAGCATAAATAAATATTTCCTTTTTCAGTTCAGTTAACTGCAGTTCCAGTAATGTTTCCAAATCGCGAAAATGGCGCAGGTTGTTTTGGAAGGTATTTTCAAGAGCCGGATTTAACTCCTTTAATTTGGGGATAACTTCGTGCCGTATTTTATTACGGGCGTATTTGGTTGATGAATTTGAGCTGTCTTCAACATAACTTAATTTATTTTGTTGAATAAGTTGTTGTATCTCATCGCGGTTTAGGAAAAGCAACGGGCGAACCAAATATCCGTTTTTTGGTAAGATGCCATGCAGGCCGGCGATGCCTGTGCCGCGAGTAAGGTTTAACAATATTGTTTCGATAGTATCGTTTTGGTGATGCGCGAGGGCAATAGCATCATAATTATATTGCTGCCTTAACTGGTCGAACCATTGGTAACGCAGGTCGCGGGCTGCCATTTGGATGGAGATTTTTTCACCGGCGGCATAAGCTCTGGTATCAAAATTTACAGTATGGAACTGCACCCTGAGCTGTTGAGCCAGGCGCTGACAAAATTCCTGGTCGGCAATGGCCTCGGCGCCGCGCAACTGGAAATTACAATGTGCAATGCTAAAGTCATACCCGGCCGCCTTTAATAAATGCGCCATCAGAACAGAATCCATACCCCCGCTAACCGCTGCCAGTATTTTACTGCCGGAGGCGAACAGGTTATTTTGTTCAATAAATTCAGTAAAATGTTTAACCGGCAGCATTCATCAAAATTATTAATTTAATAACCCCAACAAAAAACTAATTTTGCCATTGTGAGTAAATACGTTATAATTTTTTTATTACTGCTGATAAGCGGCACTGCATTGTGCCAAAAAAAATCAAAAGTAAACTTGATTTCATCAACCAAAAGCGAGGGCGTTAAAATAAATGGTGTGGATGTTATTAAGGTGTATAACGGTGTATGGAGCCAGGATGCATCGCGGATGCGGTCGGACAGCGCCTATTTTTACCAGGCTCAGAATGCCTTTGATGCCTTTGGCCATGTAAACATAAACCAAGGCGATACACTAAATATTTACTCGGACAAACTTAACTATAACGGCAATACCAAAACCGCTATCCTGACTGATAATGTTAAAATGGTAGACAAGGATGCCACGCTAACTACCAACTTTTTTACCTATAACACAGCCACCAAGATAGGTACCTACACCAACGGCGGCAAGCTGGTTAGCAAAACAAACACACTGGTAAGTAAGAATGGCTATTACTTTGCCCGTACACATGATGCCTATTTCAGGTACGATGTAGTATCGACTACTAACGATGCGGTTATACATACTGATACCATGCGTTATAATTCGCAAACGCGCATCAATTATTTTTATGGCCCCACCACTATTTACGGCGCCAAGGATAAAGACACGTTGCTAACTGATAATGGCACTTACGATACCAAAACGGAGATAGCGCTGTTTAATAAAAATAATCTATACAAACAGGGCACAAAATCACTAGTGGGCGATACATTGTATTATGACCGGCTGAAAGGTTACGGCCGCGCGGTGAAGCATGTTACTTTTAATGATAATGAGCAAAAAGTAACCATAAAAGGTGGCCTTGGTACTTATTATAAAAAGAACGACCTGGCCATTGTTACCCGCGACCCGTATGTTATAATGGTTACGGAGGATAAGGATACTACCAAAACCGATACAGCACATAAACCCGCACCCATAACTATAAAAAAAGAGAAAGAAAAAAAGCCAGCAGCTATTGCAAAGGTAAAACCACCAGCTAAAGGGCAGGCGGGGCGAAACAATTTAATTGATTCGGTAAACAGGAAGCTGGCCATGCCGGTGATAGATTCATTTAGCAAAAGCAACCGGTTAAAAAAGGAAGCTGCCGCGCATGGTTTAACTATGCCTGTAATAGATTCGTTCAGTAAAAAACTGCCGAAAAACATGACTGTTGATTCGGCGGAAAAAATCGCATCGGCACAAAGCAAAAAACTGGATAAGAATACCCAAAGCAAGTTAAAGGCTGCTGCCAAAAACCTGCAAAAAGGCAAGCTGGATACCAATGAAATTTTATCGCCCAATAAACCCATCAGCCTGAAAGATACCGGCAAGATAAAGCGCGATTCGGTTTATATGAGTGCCGATACCATTGAAACACGGATACTAACGGTTAAGGAACTGGACAGCCTGCAATACGAGGAACGCATGTCGCATTTTAGGGATACTTCGAAAAACGCGGTGAAGCATATTGTGTATAAAAAATCGCCCAAAGAGCTGACGCTTTCCCCGCCTAAATTTCCGAAAGACACTACTTACCTGCACCGCGATTATTTCGGCAAGCCTAAGCCCGCGCCCGCAAAGCCTAAGAAAGACCTGCTGGTGGCAAAAAGCAAAAAAAATGTTAAAATAGATTCGACATTTTTGGATAGGAAGGTCCAACTGAAAGATACCGCGAGGGTGAGGATAATTATGGCCTTTCACAGCGGTAAGATATTTAAATCGGATTTGCAGGCTGTAGCCGATTCTATTTTTTACAGTAACAGTGATTCGACCATACGATGTTACACCAAGCCTATGGTGTGGACGCAGGGCTCGCAGTTATCGGGCGACACCATCAACCTGATATTGAAAAATAAAAAGCTGGATAAGATGGATATGTTCCCCAACGCGTTTATTGTGAATGTTGAGAAGACCGATTCGACACACTTTAACCAGGTTGGCGGTAAAAAAATGCGGGGCTTTTTTAAGGACAGCAAGTTGCGGCGGGTAATTATTGATGGCAATGTGGAGAGTATTTATTTTGTGCGCGATAGTACCACGCACCAGATAACGGATATGAACCACTCCATAACCAGCCGGATGCGTTTGTTATTGAACAATAACGAGGTGACCAACCTGGCTTATTTAACCAAAGATGACCATTCATATACGCCGATAAATAAGGTTAAGGAAGATGAAAAAATATTGAAGGGCTTTATTTGGAAACCGAAAGACAGGCCAGTTTCAAAAGAATCTGTGCTGCCATCATACAACAAAAAAATTGATACCTCTAAAAAAATAAAGCCACCGCTTGCGGGTGAACCACGGGCAAAGAAAATGTACACAGGTAAAGCTGGAGGTAAGCCGGCAACCGATGTAAAAGCAGCTAGCGATACGTTGCTTAAGAAACCACCAGGTGGTGTGGCAGTTAAAGATACTACAAATAGTACGCTTAAAAATTTACCTGGTGTAAAAGGGAAAACGGATACAATTTCAAAACCACCAGTGCTTAAGCCCGGCCCAGGTGTGAAAAAAGATTCGGTGCCGCCCGTAAAATTACCGCCTGTTAGTCCTGCTAAAAAGGATACGACGAAATAAGCAAAAGCAACAAATGCCTGCCTGTACTGTTATACTGGTAGTATTTTAACAGCTAGTATTTATGGAAATTAAACGCATTGGTTCACAGCCTTCGGCTAAAGGGCCGTCAGATTATTTTACCGGGTCGGTAAGGATCGACCCGCTTTTTACGCCGCCCGACCCGGCGCGGGTAGCCATGGCGCTGGTAACTTTTGAACCTGGCGCCCGCACGGCCTGGCATACCCATCCGTTTGGCCAAACGCTTATTGTTACCGCAGGTTGCGGCCGTGTGCAACATGAAGGTGGACAAATAGAAGAAATACGCCCGGGCGATGTAGTGTTTTTTTCACCGGGTGAAAAGCATTGGCACGGTGCCGCGCCACACACCGCTATGAGTCATATCGCCGTACAGGAAAAACTGAACGGTTCGCCGGTGCATTGGATGGAACAAGTTACGGATGAGCAGTATGGCAGATAGGAAGGCAAAAGAGGCTGGTTTTGCTAAATTTTAATTAGCACCTCCTGTATCGGCGCGGGTAGTTTCTGTAATGAACAGACTGTTTTTCTGGTCGACCTTCAGCTCAACTTTTATAACCCCGCTGGCACTTATCCATATGTTGTTTTTTATTTTTTTGTAACCATCTTTGGTCATCTTCATGGTTACCATGTCCATAAGTTTTAATGGCAAAACGCTTTCGGAGCTGTTGCAAATATTATTTTTATAAAAGATGATTGTTTTAAGGTCGCCTTGCATGGTAAGTGTATCGGTATCCTCTCCCGGTGCCAGTTTGATGGCGGGATACGGCTTTATCATGGCCCTGATCTGGTCCTTTGTTTTGCCAAGGGTGGAATCCTGCGCTTTTGAGCAGCAGGGGATAAGGCAGATGAATAGTAAGAAAAAGAGTAATTTCATTTATATGCTTTACCGAAGATAGTATATTTCTGTTTTATTAAACACACTTGTGCAACCACACATTCGGCAATGGCCCTGGATTAAATAAGCACAAGTCTGCTACTACACTTTAAACCCACAAGACTTGCGCTTGGATTGTAAACCTATTTCAGGACAAGACAATCATTCTATTACCAACCTGTCTTCATAAAATAAAAACGGCAACTGATTTTGTATGCCTTTAATTTTCCATATGGGGCCGCTTTGGCAGTAGAGGAGGATTGTTATTTGCCTGCCCTGTTTTTTTTCGTATTCGGCTAGTACCTGCAGGCAGGCACCGCACGACGTAATGGGTTTATTGATAACGAATTCATCCGTATGCGCGGTTATGGCCATGGTTTCTATAGAGTCATCGGGATGGTTTGCGCCCCAGTTAAATAAGGCTACACGCTCGGCACACAAGCCTGATGGATAAGCTACATTTTCCTGATTACTGGCATACAATATTTTACCGCTTTGCAGCTGCATGGCCACCCCTACGCGGAATTTTGAATAGGGCGAATGTGAATTGGCCATAGCCTTTACTGCTTCAAGGCATAATTGGCGGTCGGTATTGTTAAGCTCATTTAAAGAATCGTATTCTTGAAAAGCTATTTTTATTTCGTGGTTTGTCATGGTGTAGCCTTCCGATAAAAGAAGGGGATACAAGATAGGGATTTTTTAGAATGTCTGAATCAGGATTAAATGGATTTTTAAGATAATTATTGTGCGATAACAACGATTACAAAAACAAATTTCCGAAGTTTAACTCCCTTTAATTTGTTTTTAATAAGTGTCGTTAAGGGCTTCGCCGTTTTAAAACTTCGAAAATTATCAGCTTCCTGTAAATATGTTTAATCTATTAAATCGTGGTTCAGACAGCCACATCCAAACTCACGCTTTCCACGTCTTCGGCAACCAATGGGTTAATGCTTTCATCGTCCTTTTCAATGCGTAGGTTGTTTACAATATGTTGCTGGCGGGCAGGTGTGTTCTTGCCCATAAAGTATTCAAGCAGTCCTTTAATGTTAGCGTCCTTCAATATCACAGGGTCAAGGCGGATGTCTTTGCCAATAAACAGGCCGAATTCTTCGGGAGATATTTCACCCAGACCTTTAAATCGGGTTATTTCGGGTTTTACGCCTAATTTGGCAATAGCGTTTCGGCGCTCTTCATCGCTATAACAATAAATAGTTTCCTTTTTATTACGCACACGAAACAGCGGTGTTTGCAGAATAAAGACATGCCCGGCCTTCACCAGGTCGGGGAAGAATTGCAGGAAGAAGGTCATAAGCAGCAGGCGGATGTGCATACCGTCAACATCGGCATCGGTAGCTATTACAATGTTGTTGTAACGAAGGCCATCCAGGCCGTCCTCAATATTCAGGGCGTGCTGCAATAGGTTGAATTCTTCATTCTCATAAACAACTTTTTTTGTAAGACCGAAGCAGTTAAGCGGTTTTCCTTTTAAGCTGAAAACGGCCTGGGTTTGTACATCGCGCGATTTGGTAATGGATCCGCTGGCCGAATCACCTTCGGTAATGAATAAAGTGGTGTCTTGTTTACGCTCGTGGGTGTCTTCAAAATGCAGCTTGCAATCGCGCAGTTTACGGTTATGCAGCGATGCTTTTTTGGCGCGTTCGTTGGCCAGTTTTTTAATGCCGGCAATATCCTTTCGCTCGCGTTCGGATTGTAATATCCTTGCCTTCAACGCATCGGCAACCGACGGATTCTTGTGCAGGTAATTATCCAGTTCTTTTTTTACAAAGTCGCCAATGAAGGTACGTACCGACGGCCCCTCTGGCCCAACGTTTTGCGAACCTAACTTAGTTTTGGTTTGCGATTCGAATACAGGCTCCTGTACCTTTATGGCAATGGCCGCAACTATCGAAGCGCGGATGTCGGAAGCATCATAATCCTTATCATAAAACTCGCGGATGGTTTTTACTACCGCTTCGCGAAAAGCTGCCTGGTGGGTACCACCCTGGGTAGTATGCTGGCCGTTTACGAATGAATAATATTCCTCGCCGTATTGCTGGCCGTGGGTCATGGCTATTTCAATGTCATCGCCTTTAAGGTGGATGATGGGATAGCGCAGGTGCTCGGTATTGGTGTTTTTGGTGAGCAGGTCATACAAACCGCGCTCCGAAAAATATTTCTGGTTATTAAAGTTGATAGTAAGGCCCGAGTTAAGGAATACGTAGTTCCATATCATATTCTCCACAAACTCCGGTATGAAGCGATAGTGGCGGAAAATGCTGTCATCGGGCACAAAATTTATCGCTGTGCCATTACGCTGCGATGTTTCCTTTTCGGCTTCATCGCGGATGAGTTCGCCCTTGGCAAATTCGGCTATTTTGGTGCGGCCATCACGGTACGATTGCACAATGAAGTTGTTTGACAAAGCGTTAACCGCTTTGGTACCCACACCATTTAAACCTACCGATTTTTGGAAGGCCTTGCTATCGTATTTACCGCCTGTGTTTATTTTTGATACGCAGTCGATCACCTTTCCCAACGGGATGCCCCGGCCGTAATCGCGCACGGATACCTTGTGGTCGCTCATGTTTATTTCGATAGAACGGCCCGAACCCATCACAAACTCATCGATTGAGTTATCGACTATTTCCTTTAATAAAACGTAAACGCCATCATCATATGCCGAACCATCGCCCAGCTTGCCTATGTACATGCCGGGGCGCAGGCGGATATGTTCTTTCCAGTCTAACGACCGTATGCTGTCATCATCGTAGTTTACTTCTGCCATTTTTTAGTATCAAGTAGTTAGTATTTCCCTTGTGGCGATAACTCACCCTCCCGAAAATTTGGGACTAGGCCTGTCGACCCTCTCTTCGCCTGAAGCGGAAAGAGGGTAAAAAGCTTAATAAAAATTGTTAGTGGTGAGTTATGCCCCTTATCAGCAAAAATAGAATATTGAAGGTAAAATGCGAATGGAATTCTGTTAACTTATTAACAATTATCCGGGTATTGGGGGTTTAAATTTAAGGCAATGGCCGGCGCGGTACACATACCTGTAAAAGTCGGCGTCTTTATCATTGGTAAAGTATATGGCCATAAGGGTGCCGGTATGGTTTTTTTGCAGCGATATAATAAGCGCGTATCTGTAATGCCTGGTTGCAGGCAGATCGAGCAGGTTAAGCAGATATGATTTGCCGGCATCGGCGTTATACCGGGCAAGCACATCGGGCGGGATGTTGCGCACCAGGTAATTGTCGCCGCCTGACAAAGCCCTGGCGGTAGCTTTACTCAAATCAATATACATTGAGTCGGGGTTGGCCAGTTCGGTTTTTTTATCGCCGCTGGCCTTTTCATAGCTTATCCAATTTTGCTTTTGCGATTTTACCTGCAGCCACATCTCAAAGTTTTTTCCAGGTACCTCCATGGCATAGTCAAACGAATAATCTTCGTTATCAACTGCCTTTATTTCGCGAAAACCTGCCGGAAAGGTAAAATTAAGGTTGGCCTCTTTAATAAGCTGGTAAAAATCCTTACGCTGGCTGGTTACCAATGCCGGTTTCCGCTGGGCAATTGCAGGTATGGCGAAGCATAACAGCATGGCTATGCCTACTAATTGCCTGGTATACCTCTCAATAGCTCTCATTTTCTTTAGGAAAAAATAAAAAACTTATCCGCACCGAAATTAATTGATTTTTTAATAAGGCTATAACTTTATGAGATAATTATTAAACAATATTATATTATACAGGAATATTGTTACAATAAACTGATGTAAATCAAGTATAAAAAATACTTTTTTAGCGATATTAGCAATAAATGAACAAACTGGTTAGTTGGTTGCCCGCCATATTATTTTTGCAATTATTTATAAGCGCCTGCCATACTTCCGACCCTGATTCGCATAAAACAATATTTAACCTAAACTTAAACGATGGCCTCAGTTCGCTCGACCCGGCTTTCGCGCGTAACCAAAATACCCTGTGGGTGGATAACCAGCTATTTAATGGTTTGATTGAGGTTGATGACAGTCTGCATATACAACCCTGTATTGCCAAAAGCTGGGATATAAGTGCCGATGGCGAACAATATACTTTTCATTTAAGGCGGGATGTTTATTTCCATGATGCGGCACAGTTTAAAGGCGGTATAGGCAGGGAAGTGGTTGCTGCCGATTTTGTGTACAGCTTTGGGCGACTGATAGACCCTTTGGTGGGTTCATCGGGCTCGTGGATATTTAGCGATAAAGTTTGCGGAAAGAGCGGCTTTATCGCTCTGGATGATAGTACCTTCCGCATACAATTGCAACAGCCGTTCCCACCATTGCTTAGCCTCCTTACCGCGCAGTATTGCAGCGTGGTACCGCATGAGGTGGTTGATTTTTATGGGAAAGACTTCCGCAGCCACCCGGTGGGCACAGGGCCGTTTAAGTTTAAGTACTGGAAAGAAGGCGAGGTACTAGTGCTGTTGAAGAATGAAAAGTACTGGGAGCGCGACACTAATGGCCACGCCATGCCGTATTTAGATGCTGTGCGCGCCACGTTCATCCCCGATAAACAAACGGCCTTTATGAGCTTTATCAAAAAAGACCTCGATTTTTTTAACGGTATCGACGGCAGCTACCGCGATGATATTTTAACCAAAAGCGGCCACATCACCCAAAAATATAAAAGAAAGTTTACCATGGTGATACACCCTTTTTTAAATACCGAGTATTTAGGGATGCTGGTAGATACCAACCTGCCCATATTAAAGCATTCGCCGCTTCGATATTTAAAGATACGGCAGGCCATAAACTACGCTATCGACAAACAAAAGATGATGAAATACCTGCGCAACAGTGTAGGTACGCCTGGTTATGCCGGGTTCATCCCCCGTGGTATGCCGGGTTTTGACGATAAAAAGGTGAAGGGCTACAGCTATAATCCCGAAAAGGCGAATGAGCTATTAACTGAAGCCGGTTTCCCAGATGGCAAGGGCCTACCCGAAATACTGCTAACTACCACCACTACCTATCGCGACCTGATAGAATATATACAGGGCGAACTCGACCGCGTGGGCATAAAAACCCGCGTGGAGATAACCCAGGGAGCAAGCCTGCGCGAGCTGGTTTCCAAACAAGGAGTGAACTTTTTCCGCGGCTCATGGACGGCAGATTACCCCGACGGCGAGAATTACCTCTCCGTTTTCTACTCCAAAAACAAAGTACCCTACGGCCCCAACTATACCGGGTTTAATTGCAAACGGTTTGACGAATTGTTTGTGAAAAGCTACCACGTAACTAACGACAGCGCCCGCTACGCCCTATACCAGCAGATGGACAATATCATCATGCAGCAATCGCCGGTGGTGGTGTTGTATTATGATAAGCTGGTGAATTTGTACCAAAACAACATCAGCGGAATAAGTAAAAATTCGCTGAATTTACTGGAGTTGAGGCGAGTTAAGAAAGGCCCCCCAGCCCCCTGAAGGGGGAGCAATTAAAAACGCCGGATGTGCGACATGCTATTCAAAAAACTCCCCCTTCAGGGGGCTGGGGGGCTAATACTTTTTATAAACGTTATACAACACATTCAAATCCAGCTGCGTAAGTTTCGGCGTATAATCACTCTGCACAAAATGCCGTTTAAAAGCCACTACAGCCGCGTTAAAATTCCGAGTATCATACCCCATTAAACGCAAAGCTGTATTAGGGTCAAAATCATCAGGCGCCAGTTCAAGTATATCATCACTCCAATAACCGAAACCGTGCTGCGCCAGTTTTTGCCAGGGGAAATAAGGGCCTGGATCAGGCTTGCGGCCGGGGGCTATGTCCTGGTGGCCTATGAAATTGCTGGTAGGGATATTGTAGGCCTTTTTCAGCTGCGCCAGTAATGCCAGCAGGCTGTTGACCTGCGCCGGGGCGAAGGGCTCGTTGCCATTATTATCTAGCTCGATGCCGATGGAGCAGCTGTTCATATCGGTTATGCTGCCCCACCTGCTTACACCGGCCTGCCAGGCGCGCAGGTAATCGTTCAGCATATGGTAAACGCGGCCGTCGCGGCCTATAACATAATGGGCGCTTACCTGTGTGCTGGTTACGGTGAATGTTTTGAGGGTTTGGGTGGCGCTATCCTGCGCGGTGAAGTGGATGATGACGTAATTAGGCTTGCGGGCGTTCAGGTTTACCGTACCTACCCAACTACTGGGGATGGCGGCGCCTGCGCTATCGGCCAAAGTTACGGGCTGCTCGCGCTGCATTACGCTGAAAACCGAATCGGCCTCTTTTTTATAAACCTTATTGGTTATGGCGTAAGGGCCTTTGGGCGAACAGGACGTGAGTATGGTGAAAGCTAGAAGGTAAAAAGCGAAAGCTGAAAGCGGGGCTGACTTGTTTTTCATAAGGGCAACGTGATACTGCTAAAATACGCAATGTATCTTACTAATATAAATTGCCCCGCTAATGTTTTATTAATTGTGTATGGCGTAGTGGAACAGCACATACGCGGCAATAGCCACATCAACCACTATAAAACCATCAACCAATATATAATGTGCGGTGGTGCGCTGGCCGAGCGCTTTGTGATAAGCTTCATCGCGGAAGGCTTTTACGTAAACTGAATCCTGCAGCAGCGCGGCGTTTGACGTAGTGGCCGCAGTAGGCTTAAAAAAGTCCGACGTGCTGTTTTTTTTGTTCTGGCGAAATATTTTCAGGTCGGCTTTGCCGAGTTTGAAACCGTGGGCATCCCTTTCGGCTTGTTTTACCGTGGCAGAGGTATCGCCTTGTAAAGCCGTATTATCGGTAGTTTCGGCCAGCAGGCTGCCGGTGAAAAGGGTAAGCAATATGATGGTAAGCAATGCTATTTTTTGCATGATGATAAAATATTGAACAGGTTTTTAGTGGTTTATACGGTGACGGCGGGATTTTGTTATGGGGGCATGATGTTGTATAATAAGTGGAAATTTACTAAATATTATTCACCTGCTGTCTCATTTGATGAAGTGAGACACTTTGATACACCCAAATTACCACGGAATAACCTCAAAATGTAAGCAGCTCATTATCAATACCTATTGAAATTCAAAAAAATTCAAAATCGCTCAAAATACACTAAAATGAACCCTTTTTAGCCCCGAAATAGCAAAAAAAGCCCTGTTTTTTGCCCGTTTTTTCGCCAAAATCGCTCAAAAAACAGTCGTTTTTCACAAAAAAATAGCAATAATCATCTGTTTTAACCCCCATTTAAGGCCGAAAAACGCCTAAATTGTCTCATTTCAGGCAAGCAATGAGACAATGATGAGACAGCAACCAAGCGGGTTCAATACTTCATGACCCACGAAAACTACCTCACCACGCATAGTTACGGGGGACTGAGCAGGGTTGCGTGAACAAAATGATGAAGCAATCGCTGCCGGAACTATGCCACGCCTACGGCTTAATATTTCGGGCGAGTAGCTTTAGTCGCCTGCCCCTAAAAAGTCTTGATACTTGATACTGGCTACTTGATACTTTTACTACTCCCCACATAATATAATTTCCTTCTAATTAAAATTTTTACCATTTCGGTATGGTGTTTGCTTTTAATGCGGCATGAGTAAATTATTAGTGATTGATGATTGTGAAACAGATCATTTTATTATAGACAGGCTGTTGGGCTTTTACGGCCTTTTCCCGGGCAAGGAATTGTGTTTTGATGCTGAAATGGCTATAAGCCGCATGGAAGATGACTGCATTGACGAAAGCAAATTGCCCGATGTTATTTTCCTCGACCTTTTTATGCCCGAATTTAACGGATTTAACTTTCTGGAAAGGTTCACAAAACTATACTCTGCTATTGAGAAAACTATACACATTTTTGTAATGAGCTGCTCCATAAACCCGGCCGATAAAATAAAAGCCGAACAATTTCCGTTTGTGAAAGGGTTTTTCGTAAAGCCTGTGAGCATTGATGCCTTAAGAACTATCAGTTTAGATTACAACAATTCTCTGCGATTACATGAGTATAATTGAGCACATAGGCCATTATTTTAGCGCTGGCACCTGGTACCAAAATGTAGCTGTATATACTTTACTGGCAACGCTGGTTTACGCTAATATCGTTTTGATTAAAGAACGCGGTAAGAAAAGGATTGATGCGTAAGGGTAGATATCGCTTCGAATCGCTACGCTATGTGTCACTTTTTCATGATAAAAAGTAACCAAAAATCAAAACAAAAGGATGCTTCCGCGCGCCCAGCCGGTTCATACTACTGCCCTGCCCTTGTTGTCGGGTGACAATTGTGGGTCAGGAGTCTTGTTGGGAATTTTTTCATATTCATAATAATCCTTATGTTTA
>Ga0310811_10000049_pt1 | contig 202534 bp, 170 predicted proteins | sample YCmetagenome_FD_207642 | JGI IMG/M metagenome (GOLD analysis project Ga0310811, IMG submission 207642) | Soil microbial communities from experimental microcosm in Duke University, North Carolina, United States - YC | ecosystem: Engineered > Artificial ecosystem > Soil microcosm > Unclassified... | reverse complement strand
TCACCCAGGCGGCCAAACAGCTCAACATGACCCAGTCCGCGGCGAGCGCGACCATCGCCTCCCTCGAGGGGCGCTACGGCGTGCGCCTGTTCGACCGGATCGGCCGGCACATCGCCCTGACGGAGGCCGGGCGGGCCCTGCTGCAGGAGGGCAAGCGCCTCCTCGAACATGCGGCCACGGTCGAGGCGGCCCTGATCGAGGTCTCCGACCTCAAGCGCGGCTCCCTGGCGATCCAGGCGAGCCTGACCTACGCCAGCTACCGCCTGCCTCAGATCATGCACGACTTCCGCACCCGCTATCCCAAGGTCGCCCTGTCCCTGAGGATCGCCAACACCGCCGAGGTGGCCGAAGCCGTGCGCCAGGGCGCGGCCGATCTGGGGTTCGTGGAAGGCCGGGTGGACGACCCCGCCCTGGCCCGGTTCCACGCGGGCGAGGACCGGCTGGTCCTGGTGGTGGCGCCGTCGCACCCCTGGGCCGCCCGCCGACGCGTGGAGGCGGAGGACCTGGCGCAGAGCCCCTGGGTCGTACGGGAAGCCGGATCGGGAACGCGGCAGGTGTTCGCCGAGACCTTGCGCGGGCGCGGCGTCGACCCCGAGCGGCTGGAGCTGGCGCTGGAGCTGCCGTCCAACGAAGCGGTCCGCACGGCGGTGATCGCCGGCGCCGGCGCGGCGGCCCTGTCGCGGCTGGTGGTGGAGACCGCCCTGCGGACCGGCGCCCTCACCGAGGTCGAGTTCAATTTCCCGGCCAGGGCGTTCGTCGCCCTTCGCCGGGCCGACCGCCATCTCTCCCGCGCGGAGGAGGCCTTCCTCGGGCTCGTCGCTGAGCGCGCCGGCGGCCCCGCGCGGAAAGCCCGCGCCCCGGCGCAAGGCCCGTTCGCGGCGCCATGGGATCAGGCCTGAGCGGCCGTCCGTCGAACGGCGCGCTCAGTCGCGGACGGCGGCCAGGGTCTCCTGCAGGATCTTGATGAACCGGACCTGGGGTATCGACGGCGGGCGCTCCGACAGGAACATGCAGTGCACGCTGAAATGGACCGGCGGGTCCAGGGGGCGGTAGTCGAGGCCGGGCGCCTGGCCCGCGCGGGCGGTGAACTCGTCGATGACGGCCAGGCCGGCGCCGTACCGCACCAACGCCGCCGCCAGGTAGTAGGTGCGCACCGAGATGCTGCCCTTGATGTCGAGGTAGCGGCTGTCGACCTCGTGGGTGATCAGGTGGGTCAGGGGCCCGGGTCCGTTGAGCACGATGAAGTCGCGGTCCTGCAACAGGCCCAGGTCGACGCGGGCCGGGGCGTCGGGCAGGTCCTCGGTGCGGAACAGCACCACGAGTTCGCCGGCGCCGACCTCGATGTCGCCCAGCTTGGGGTCCTGCGGCGGCCGATAGCCCAGGGTCAGATCGGTGTCGCGCTCGTACAGCGACCGGACGATGTCGTCATGGTGCACGGCCTTGATGTCGAAGGTGACGCCGGGCATCTCCGCGCGGCAGCGGGCGACCGCCGAAGGCCCGATCCCCAGGCCGAGCGACGGCAAGACGGCCAACCGGATATGGCCCTCCTGGCTCCGGCCGAGGTTTGTGGCGGTGATCTTGAGCGAGCCGATCCGGTCGTAGACCTCGGCCACCTCGCGGAACAGGATGTGCGCTTCGTCGGTGGGGATCAGCCGGCCGTTGACCAGCCGGAAGAGCTGGAACCCGAGCCGGTCCTGGGCGTGCTTGAGCACCTTGCTGACGGCCGGCTGGGAAACGTTCAGCGCGCGGGAGGCGCGGCTGACCGAGCCGTTCACATAGACCGAGTGGAAGACTTCGATATGACGCAGGTTCAACACCCGTCCAGCATGGGTCATGTGCCCATGCCGCATCCACAGGGCCACTGCGCAGGGCTTCACTTTGTCGGGCTGGACCCGGCCGGCGCACCTCTGCACGCCCGCGGCGCCCACTTTCCAAACAAACTCCGACGGCGCCGGCGCGGGGCGCGGGCGTCGGGATTGAGTCTGGCCAAGCCACATCGTCAGCCGCGAACTGCCGAAATCCCCTTCAGCGACGGCTATGAAGGGCCAGGAGCGGACCTGGCGCGGCTCCAGAAGGGCGACATTGAGAACCATGAAACGGCCCGGACCTCAGGTGTTTGCGGCCCTTGAGGGCTCAGCGGTCAGTTCGTTCCGCCCGCGCTCTTCAATGGCCCGATCTCGGACGATGCAGCGCCGGGTCCGCCCTCGAACTTCGCCCCGCTCGATACACTCGAAATAAAGACCTGAGCTGTATAGTTGGCAGGCTGCACAAATTCGCAGCAGTAATGCTGAGAAGCAGCTCAGTTCAATGGCAAAACTCCCCTTTCAAGATCTTACGCTCGAGTCCGCGCGCGAGCAGGCGCGCCAGGCTGAGGACCGCCTGCGCATGGCTATCGACGCCTTGCCGGAAGGGATCGTGTTCCTCGACAAGGAGGGACGCTACATCATGTGGAACCAGCGCTACGCCGAGATCTACAGCGGCAGCGCGGACCTGTTCGCCGTGGGCGTGCGGCTGGAAGACACGCTGCGCGTCGGGGTGGCGCGCGGTCACTATCCTGAAGCCGTCGGGCGGGAGGAGCAGTGGCTGGCCGAGAGGCTGTCGCTGCTCGCCAATCCGGGCCTGCGCCACGAGCAGCAACTGGCCGACGGCCGCTGGATCATGATTGAAGAGCGCCGCACCCCGGATGGCGGCTCGATCGGCCTGCGCGTCGACATCACCGAACTGAGGGCCGCGCTTACGCTCGCCGATCGGGCGGCCGCTGAACTGGCCGAGACGCGCAGCTTCCTGGACACGGTGATCGAGGGGATGCCGGCGATCCTGTTCGTCAATGACGTGCGGACCGGCGCCTTCGCAATGCTCAACCGGGCCGGCGAGGCCGCCCTCGAGCGTCCACGCGCCGAAGTCGTCGGCAAGGGCTACGCCGACGTGTTCGACGCCGACCCAGCCCATGCCCTGCAGGAGCAGGACAACCGCCTGCTAAGCGGCGCCGTCGGTACCGCCACGCTGGAAGTCGCCTATCGAGATAGGGCTGGGGCGACGAAGCTGCTGTCGATCCGCAAAATGCTGATCCGAGATGCCGGCGGCGCGCCGCAGTACGCTGTCAGCGTCTGCGACGATATCACCGAACAGCGGGCCAACGAGGCGCGCATCGCCCACCTGGCCGGCCACGACGCGCTCACGGGTCTGCCAAACCGCGTGCTGTTCCACGACCGGTTGGTGCGCTCGCTGCGCGGCGCCGGGCCCGAAGCGCAGATTGCGGTGCTGTGCATCGACCTGGACCGCTTCAAGACCATCAATGACACCTTGGGTCATCCGGTGGGCGACGCGCTTCTGACCCAAGTGGCCCAGCGCCTGTCCACTTGCCTGCGCGAGGGCGACACGGTGGCGCGACTGGGCGGCGACGAGTTCGCCATCATTCAACACCGCGTCGACGGCCCAGACGCCCCCGGCTGCCTCGCGGCCCGGATCGTCGAGGCGCTCGGCGACGTGTTCGTGGTCAACGACCAGCACCTGGTGGCCGGCGCCAGCGTCGGCATCGCCCTGGCGCCGACCGATGGCCAGACCGCCGAGGAGCTGCTCAAGAAGGCCGACATGGCCATGTACCGGGCCAAGGCCGAGGGCCGCGGCGCCTTCCGCTACTTCGAACCGGACATGGACGTCCGCCTGCAGGAGCGGCGGCGTCTGGAGCTGGAGCTGCGGCGGGCCCTGGCGGCCGGTGAATTCACCCTCCACTACCAGCCGCTACTGCATGTGGCGGAGAACCGGATCACCGGTTGCGAGGCCCTGCTGCGCTGGAACCACCCAACTCGCGGCCTGATCACCGCCGACCACTTCGTCCCCCTTGCCGAGGAGATTGGCCTGATCGTGCCGCTGGGCGAGTGGGTCATCCGCCAGGCCTGCGCGGACGCCCTGCTGATGCCGGGGCACATGAAGGTCGCCGTCAATCTGTCGCCGGCTCAGTTCAAAAGCGATGGGCTGATCGGCACGGTCATGCAGGCGCTGGGCTCGTCGGGCCTGGACCCGAGGCGGCTCGAGCTGGAGATCACCGAGTCGGTGCTGCTGCAGGACAGCGAGGCCAATGTGAAGCTGCTGCACGACCTGCGTGCCTTGGGCGTCCGGATTTGTATGGATGACTTCGGCACCGGCTATTCATCGCTCAGCTATCTGCGCAGTTTTCCGTTCGACAAGATCAAGATCGACCGCTCGTTCGTAGCCGACGTGAACGACGACCGCGATGCCAACGCCATTGTCCGCGCCGTCGCGAGCCTCGGGCACAGCCTCGGCATGGCGACGACAGCGGAGGGGGTGGAGACTGCGGGTCAATTGGACATGATCCGCTCTCAGGGCTGCACCGAGGTGCAGGGTTACTTCATCAGCCGCCCGGTTTCCTGCACAGACCTGCTCCAGCTGGTCGCCAGTGACGACGGTGGGTCCGGCCAGACGGACTCTGCGCCTGAGGCCGTGCGACGCGCTGTTGCGGCCGAACCCAAGCAGAAGGTCGCCTGAGCGCGCCAACTCCCGACATTCGACCGATCCGGCAACCGGACGTTCAGGTCGCATCAGCCATGACTGAATTTGCAGCGAGGCATCGCCGTCGCATGGACGCCCGCCTGGGTCGCGCCCAGCGTGGTGACTTGGACGGCCCTTGAGCACCGCGCCAAATGCAGCAGCGTAGAGCTGCGGAACTCTTGACAGATGTCCTAATTCGCCAACCCTGGCGACATACGGGGAACGTACGTGGCTGGGTCGCCTCTGGCCGTGTCGAGCCTGCGTGCCGTTGCATCGGAGCAGCGCATGGATGAGGCCATTTTCAAAGTGACCCGGTCGGATGCCTGATCCATCGCACCACGGCGTCCTTCGTCAAAATCGCCTATGCCCGTCGCCAAGAGCGCTGCCGTTGAAGCGTGCCGACGCCCAAGCATGGCTTTGAATCTGACGTTGACCATCAATGGCAGGTCGGTCGCGCTCGACGCGCGGACGGCCGACATGCCGTTGCTCTGGGTGTTGCGCGACATACTGGGACTGACCGGCGCCAAATTCGGCTGCGGCGCAGGCCTGTGCGGCGCTTGCAGCGTGCTGATGGGCGACGAGCGCTTCTTCAGCTGCATGTCGCCGGCGCGGGCTTTTGTCGGGCAGCCGGTCACGACGATCGAGGGGCTGGGCAACGATCCGCTGGGAAAGCGCCTGCAGACCGCCTGGGTCGAGGTCGACGTGGTTCAGTGCGGCTACTGCCAGCCGGGACAGATCGTGGCGGCGGCCGCGCTCCTCAAGGCCAATCCGACACCGGACGATACGGCGATCGAAGCTGGAATGAGCGGCAATCTCTGCCGCTGCGGCACCTATCCCCGCATTCGCGAGGCGGTGAAGCTGGCGGCGAGAGCCGGCGCAGCTTCCGACGCCAAGGGCAAGAGTGGATGAGCGCAGGCGATGACCTCTCGCTGTCCCGGCGGAACGTGCTGAGCGGGTCCGCCGTGCTCGGCCTCTCGTTTTTCGTGCCGCTCGGCCGGCTTGCGGCGGCGCCATCATCGGCCGCGTCCCTGGCCAATACCTTCCTCACCGTGACCGCCACGGGCGTCGAACTCGCGTTGCCCAAGACGGAAATGGGCCAAAGCATCCTGACGACACTCGCGATGCTGGTCGCCGAGGAACTGGGCGTCGCGCCGGATCAGGTGAAGGTCGTCATACCGAAGGGCGATGCCAAGCGGTTCGCGCCGATCAGCCAGGGAACGGGGGGGTCGAGTTCAGTCCGCCAAATGTACAAGCCCCTGCGCCAGGCCGCCGCCAACGCGCGGGCCGCGCTGATCAATGCGGCGGCGGCGCAATGGGGCGCGACGCCGGATCGGCTCGATCTGATCAATGGCATGGTCGTCGAAGGCGGGAGCGGCCGGCGCCTGCCGGTGCGCGCGTTGCTTGCCGCGGCCAGCGCCGCACCGGCGCCCGTGGATCCCCCGCTGCGCAAGGCCCGCGACTTCAAGGTGATCGGCAAACCGACCAAGCGGATCGACAGTTGGGAGAAGGTCACCGGAGCCACCGTGTTCGGCATCGACGTGCGACTGCCAGGCATGAAAGTCGCGACCCTGATCCAGTGCCCGATGTTCGGCGGAACGCTTGGCGAAGTAGACGAGAGCGCCGCGCTGGCGACGCCCGGCGTGGTCCAGATCGTCCGCGGGCGCGACGTGTTGTTCGTCGTCGCCGACAACTATTTCACGGCGCTGCAGGGCTATATCGCCGCCAATCCGCGTTGGGAGGCGCCGAGCACGCCGGCCACGCAATCACAGATCCTGGCCGAGCTGAGGCAGGCGCTGACCAAGCCCGGCTTCGAAGCGAAGAAGCAGGGCGATCTCGCCGCCGCCAGGCGCGCCATGGCCAGCGAGCACAGGGCGACCTATCACCAACCCTTCCTTGCTCATGCCGCGATGGAGCCGGGCAGCTGTACGGTGCACGTGACGGCGGCGGGATGCGAAATCTGGTCCGGTTCGCAGGTGCCTTCGCAGGCGCGCGAGGATGCCGCCAAGGCGCTCGGCCTGCCGGCCGAGAAGGTCACGTTCCACAATTGTCAGATGGGCGGCGGCTTCGGCAGACGGCTGGAGACGGACATGGTCGTGCGCGCGGTCGAGCTGGGCCGACAAGTGTCCTATCCGGTGAAGCTGGTCTGGTCGCGCGAAGAGGACATGGCCCACGACATGTATCGCCCGGCTTATCTGGACGAGATCTGGGCGGCGCTGGACGCCAGCGGCAAGCCGGTGGGCTGGGAGCACCGGATCGTCGGCTCCTCGATCCTGGCGCGCCTGCTCGGCAACGCCTTCAAGGGCGTGGACGGAGACGCGACCGAAGGGGCGGTGCAGATTCCTTATGGCGTCGGCGCGCATCGCGTCACGTTCCAGCAGGCGGAGAGCGCGGTGCCGACCAGCTGGTGGCGCGGGGTGGGCGGGCTCCGCTCGGCTTTCGTGGTGGAGAGCTTCATTGACGAGCTGGCCCACAAGGCGGGCCAGGATCCCCTGGCCTATCGCCTGTCACTGACGAGCAATCCCCGAATCCGGGCGGTGCTCGAGCGAGCGGGCCAGGAATCCGGCTGGGGCGCTAAGCTGCCGGAAGGGCATGGGCGCGGCATCGCGGTGCTGGAGCTCTGGGGCACCGTCATGGCGGTGGTGGTCGAGGCGCGCGTGGTCAACGACGAGATCACCGTGCCCAAGGTGACGGGCGTGGTCGATTGCGGTCTCGCGATCAATCCATTGAGCGTCGCCGCACAGGTGGAGGGTGGCGTGATCTTCGGTCTGTCCGCCGCCTTGTTCGGCGAGGTGACGATCAACGACGGCCGTGTCGAACAGTCCAATTTCCACGATTACCGCGTCCTCCGATTGAACGAGGCGCCGACCATTTCGACCCACATCATCAGCAGCGTCGAGGACCCGGGCGGCATGGGCGAGCCGCCCTGCGCCGTGGCGGCGCCCGCGCTCGCCAACGCCGTATTCGCGGCGACGGGCAAGCGCCTGCGGAGTTTGCCCCTTTCCCTGCAAGAGGCTTGACCGAGCAGGCCTGGTCGAGCCTGAAGGCCCGGGGTGTTCGGCTGATGAAGACCAAGGGCCGGCGCGCCATCGTCGCGGTGGCCCGCAAGATCGCCGTCGTGCTCCACCGCATGTGGGTCGACGGCTCCGACTTCCGGCTGGGATCGGAGGCTGCCGCATGACCTGACCTGCAGCCACCGAACCGGTCCCGGCCGGATCGTTCCACGCGGACGACGGGATGGATGAAGCCGAAAATGTCTGCTGCGCCCTCAAGCGCGTCCAAAAGCGAGGCTCTCCGGATCCTGATCCGATGCATGCGTGCAGCGGCGCCGCTCGCAACGGGCCATCAGACGGCCAAGAGAAGCGTGACCCGCGTGAACGACCAGGCCGACCACGATCACCCCCGAGCTTGACCGCGATGCCCGATGAGAGCAGCGGACGTTGATTCACTGCTGGAAAATGGACCCTGAGCCGCGTCTCAAGGCGGCGCCGCCGTTGAACGCGAGATTGAGCACAACGGCCGTAAAAGCCGTCAGCAGGATACTGCTCGACAGAAGAGGCGTCAGGCCGACAGGCAGCTTGGAGAACAGTGCGCCGGACACGACAGGGATCATGCCGATCCCGACGCTGACGGCGACGACATAGAGGTTGCGGTTGTCGTGGAGGTCCACCTTCGACAGCGTCCGGATGCCATTGGCGACCACCATGCCGAACATCACGACCCCAGCGCCGCCGAGGACACACTGCGGGATCGAGGCGACGATGACGGACAGCTTCGGCAGCAGGCCCAGCAGGATCAGGATCACGCCGGCGAGCGCGCACACCCAACGGCTGCGAACGCCCGTCACCGCCACCAACCCCACGTTTTGGGCGAAGGAGGTGTAGGGGAAAGCGTTGAACATGCCCCCTAGGATATTGCCAACGCCATCCGCGCGGAATCCGCGGACCAGGTCCTTCTGGGTGATGTCGTTGCCGGTGATCTCGCCGATAGCCATGAACATGCCGGTCGACTCGATGAAGGTCACCAGCATGATGACGCACATGGCGGCGCCGGCTCCGAAGTCGAACCTTGGCGGGCCAAAGTGGAAAGGGCTCACGACCCCGACCCACTTGGCTTGCGCCAGGCCGGCCAGGGACACTTGGCCCAGGGCGGCCGACAGGACGAGTCCGGCCGCGAGTCCGGCAAGCACGGCGACATTGGCCAGGAAGCCGCGGGCCAACCTGGCGATGACGAGGATAATCAGGAGCACCACGCCGGCGACGGCCAGGTATACGGGACTGCCGAACGCCGGATTGTCGGCGCCGCCGCCCGCCCAGCCGGCCGCCACGCCCATCAGGGACAGGCCGACCGCCAGGATTTCCGACCCGGTCACGATGGGCGGGAAGAGCGGCATCAACCTGCTCGCGATCGGCGCCGCCACCAGCCCGAAAAGGCCAGCGACGATGGTGGCGCCATAGATGCCGGGCAGGCCGAGCGCCGGATTGGAGCCGATGGCGATCATCGGTCCGATCGCCGAGAAGGCCACGCCCATCATGATGGGCAGCCGGATCCCCACGCCCTTGAACCCGACGGTCTGCACGAGAGTCGCCAAGCCGCCGGCGAGCAGGTCGGCGCTGATCAGATAAGCCAGTTGGTCCTTCGGCAGCTTGAGCGCGGCGCCGACGATCAGCGGCGGCGCGATGGCGCCGGCGTACATGACCAGGACGTGCTGCAGCGCCAGCAACAGGATGGCCGCCACAGTCAACCGCCTCGGATCGGCGGTCGGGCCGGACATCGCCGCTTCCCCATGCTTGGCCGGCCCGGAGGCGGCCGCCCGCCCGGACGCGAGCGGCGGCGGCGCGGTCGCCGTCATCGATGCGGGCTCCGATCCGATCAGAACCGGACGCCGAACCGGCCGATGAACTGGCGCGGGAAGACATACTGGTTGACCACGGCGCCGACGCCGAAGTTGTCGGTGTATTTGGTGGTGACCGACGCGGTGTCGGTCAGGTTCGTCACCGCGAACTCGAAGAAGTAGTGCTTGCCGGTCGGCTCGTACCGGAAGTTCAGGTCCCACTGGCGATAGGCCGGCACCAGGTCCAGGCTGCGGTTGCTGAACACCCGGAAGAAGTAGGGGTCGATGTAGGTGTGCCGGACCTGGCTGGTGAGCGCGCCGTACGCGCCCAGATCGAGCGTGTGGCTCAAGGTGATGTGGGCGGAGAAGTCCGGGACCTTGGGCGGGGTCTTGCCATAGACGTCCGAACTCGGGGCGTAGAACGCAGCCAGGCGCTGCGCCAGGTCGGCGCCGACGAAGGGCCCGCCATTGGCCAGGTTGATCTGCTGCGCCAGTTCCGGATCGAAGAGCTGCTGGTGGCTGTCGATACGGCCGGACATCGTCGACAGTCCGCCATCGAGGGTGAAGCCCGCCGGCAGGAGGGCCGTGGCCTCCGCCTCCACCCCGTAGATGTGCGCATGGCGCACGTTGGTCATGCCGCCCTCGTAGGGAAGCGGGTCCTCGCTATCGACCTGCAGGTCGTCGTACAGGTTGTAGAACGCCGAGACGTTGAGCCTGAGCCGCCGGTCGAAGAACTGGTTCTTCGATCCGATTTCGAGGGCGTTCACGGTTTCCGGCTTGAAAACGGTCGGCATGACCTGGGCGCCGGGATTGAGGTTGGTGCCGCCGGGCTTCATGCCTGAGGACCACATGGCGTAGACCGTGCTGCGGGGCGCGAGGTCGTACTCCAGGTCCACCTTGCCGGTGACGGCGGAATAGCCCGTCGTCAGTTTCACCGTCGGCTGGAAAAAGACCGACACCAGGCCGACCTGCTGGGCGTTGGTCCCCCGCACGCCCGCCGTCAACCGCAGGCGGTCGGTGAAATGGTAGGTCCCCTGGGCGTAGAGCGACGAGGACACGATGCCCTGGATGTCGCGGCTGGAGAAGGCCAGCGCGCCCGTGTCGAAGATGGCGTCGGGCTTCGTGAAGTCGGTGGGAAAGTCCAGGACGTGCTTGGTGCTCTGATATTCCAGCAGGTACTGGCCCAGGGTCTGCTGCATGGAGAAGGCGCCGACGATCCAGTCGAGCTTGCCCCCGCCGGGTGAGCGCAGGTCGATCTCCTCCGTGGTGCTGTGGGTCTCCTGGTAATTGACGGGCGCGATGTCATGGACACCATACGCCGCGATGGCGTGGGGATAGTCGAGCTTGTCCTGGGCGCTGGGATCCGACAGCAGCGCGTGCTGGTAGCTGGTGATCACGTCCAGCGTGGCCCACGAGAAATCGTAGGTCGCCCGGGCGGAGACGAGATCGGTGCGCTGGACCATCCGGGCGGCGTAGTCCTGGGTCACCACATAGGGGTCGGGATTGGGATCCAGAACGTTCTTGTAGGCCGCCCCATTGGCGTTGTTCTGGTAGGTCTCGCCCCAGACCTCGACGTGCAGTTTCGGCGTAGGCATCCACAGCACGTCCAAGCGGCCATCGTAGCTGTTCTCGCCGCCCAGCCTGTAGCCGGGCTGGCCGGGCACAGCGCTGGCCGTGGTGTCGCCGTCGTGTTTCTGCTGCTGGAAGGAAGCGCGGATGGCGACGTCGTCGCCCACGGGCAGATTGGCGGCCAGGCGCACCCGATCGTAGGCGTAGCTACCGACGCTCACGTCGCCTTGAGCCGAGAACATGCCCAGTCGCGGACGCGTCGTGGTGATGTTGATCGCGCCGCCGTCGGAGTTTTGGCCGAACACGGTGCCTTGCGGGCCGCGCAGCACCTCGACCTGCTCCACGTCCATGAAGTTGGCGTTGGCGGCGAACGGGCTGGTTACATAGACGCCGTTCTGGTTGAGGCTCACGCCAGGCTGGGCGGAGGGATTGCGCACCCCCTCGTAACCGGCTCCGCGGATCGTGACCGTCAGCGGGTTCCCCGGAGAGCTGTTGACGACAAGGCCCGGCGCCGTCGCATTGAGGTCGGAGACCGACTTGACCGCCGCCCGATCCAGGGCCGCGCCGCTGAGCGCCGATACGGCCAGCGGCGCCCTCTGCAGGTCCTGCGTCACCTTCTGGGCTGTCACCACGACTTCGCCCAACGTCGGCGTTCCGGCGGCAGTGTCGGCGGCAGCGGCAGACGCGCTTCCGCCGCTGGCGGCCAGCATCACGGCAGCAGATACGCCAAAAAACAAAGCGGTTCTAGTCATGACGTAGTCGTGCCCCTTGTATATACCTGGATGCCGGGAGCCATTTATTTTGCCAATATTTCCTTTGGCGCCTTTCAGCTTGCATCAAGCAATAGGGTCGACCCGTCGCTGCTGACTAGCTCCAAATTCCGCCCTGTCCGATCACATAAAGCGAGCACTGCTCCGCGCTGCGATGACTGAACGAGAGCGCTCCGCGGCCCAGGAGGGGGTGTTGGGCTTGGTGTCGTCCGCCCGATGTCGGGACAAAGGGGGCGCACGCGGGCACTCCCTCCCGCCAGCAGGCTGAAAATGCTAATAAATTCAAATAATAAGATAGACTCGAGAGAGTCTAGATCGCTGCGGACGCGGCCGAGCGGCGCCTGAGGCGAACGCGACCCGGGTTGCCGCCGCCCCGCAGTGAGGATGTTGCAGCCCTCCATGACCCTCGGCCGGCGGTCGCTGCGGACCCTGGGAGGCTCGACGGCGCCCGGGTCCGATTTTCGCCCTGGTCGATCGCCGAGCGGAACCTGCCGCTTTAATAGGCGCTCGGAGCCGCGCGGACCGTCATGAACGCGAGGCCATGTAGGCGCGCCATCCGCCCAAGGCGGTGATGTCCTCGGCGCCTTCGCTTGCCCGAGGCTCGGAGACGAAGCCCTTGATCTCAACGCCGTCCTGCAGCGTGACCGTCCCGATGGCCAGGGGGGCCGGAACCTCGGCGACGAAGCTGCCGAACAGCGCGACCGGCATCTCGTAGACTTCGAGTTCGATCGCCGCGCCGGCCTCGCCCACGTGGACCAGGGCCGGTTTCGGGGGCGTGGCATTGGCCATCGCGTACAGCCGGTAGGCCGGCGCGGTCCGGGTCCGGGCCACGAGCTTGGCTGCGCGCGACGTCAGTTGCCAGTGCAGCGGCATGCCCTCCAGGTGGGCGCCGACCACGGCGAGGCGCACGCTCTCGGGCGGGCGATCCAGCAGGTCCAGGGGGGGCGTGGTCATGTCCGCGAACTCCTCGAAGCCACGCGCGAGACCCTGAAGCTGGCCGTCGGCGAAGGCGGGGGCGATGAAGCTGACGCCAAATCCTGTGCGATTGGCCCGGGGCGGGCGATGACCGCCGCGGAGAGGGTCGGGCCCGCGCTCATGCGAGCCTCGCCGTTGTCGCTCCGACTACGCCCTTGGCCGCCAGGACGGCCGCGAGGCGGAAGCAAGCCCCCTCGCCGCCCGGCGGACCGATCAGTTGCAGCCCGATCGGCAATCCGTTCGGCCTCGCCAGCGGGGCCGCCAGGACCGGCAGGCCGGCCAGGGAGACCGGTTGCGTCAGCAGGCCCAGGTTGGGCCGGACGGCCATCTCCCGACCGGCCAGGATCATGGTCTTCTGCCCGATCCGGGGCGCGGTGGTCGGGGCGGCCGGCGCCAGCAGCACGTCGAACGACCCGAACAGCCGCTCCATGCGCCGCGTGAACCCCCGGCGGAAGGCCTGGGCCCGGACGTACCAGTCGGCTGGCGTGAGCGCTCCGGCGACGAAGCGGGGGCGCGTCGCCGGATCGAAGTCGGCCAGCCGCGTACGCAGGTTCGCCAGGTGCAGTGATCCGCTCTCGGCGTTGGTGATCAGGAACGCCGCCGCGCGGGCGGCCGCCATGTCCTCGACGACGACGTCCTGCGCATCGGCCGCCCGGCTGGCGGCGTCCGTGGCCGCGAGCACCTCCGCATCGAGGAGATCGTCGAAGTAGCCCCGCAGCCGGCCGACACGAAGGCCCTTTCCGCCCTGCCCGAGGGCGTCCACCGCCGAGATCGGCGTCGGAGCGGGCTCGGACGCCTGGAGGACGTCGAAGGCGCGCGCCAGATGCTTCAGGTCGAGCGCGAATGGTCCGACCTGGTCCAGGGTCTCGCAGAAGGGAAACACGCCTGTCCGCGTCAGACGCCCCGCCGTCGGTCGCAGGCCGAACACGCCGCAAAGGGCGGATGGCAGCCGGATCGATCCATTGGTGTCCGACCCCAGCGCCAAGTCCACCACGCCCGCCGCCACCGCCGCCGCCGACCCGCCCGAAGAGCCGCCGGACATCCGTTCCAGATCATGGGGATTGCGCGACGCCCCGTAGTGGCTGTTCTCGCCGGTGAAGTCGTAGGCGTACTCGCCCATGTGGTTGAGGCCGGCCAGCACGGCGCCGGCTGCGTTCAGACGGGAGATCAGGGGCGCGTCGCGGATCGCGGGCGGATGATCCCGGTTGATGATCGAACCCGCAAGCGTGACCTCGCCCTGGACGTCGAACAGGTTCTTCACCGAGACAGTCAACCCCTCCAGGGAACTGCCGGCGGCGCAGCGGCCCGCGTCCAAGGCGGCCCGCTCATCCAGGATCGCCGAGAAGGCGTTGATCATGGGATCGAGGGTCCGGGCGGCGGCCAGGGCGCGTTGCGCCGCTTCGGCGGATCGGGCGCTCACGGCTCGTCCCGATCTAAAAGCGCGCCCGCCATGTCGCGAGCCACGACGACGAAAGCGACGACTTCGGCCAGAAGATCGTCGTCCAGCTCGAGGCCCTGGAGGGCCGCGACCTGGGCCACCCACGCCGTCAGCTCCGGCGCGCCTGCCTCGGCAGGCGGGTTCATGCGGGTTGTCGACTGGCGATGATGGCAATCGGGCCGCCGCCGTCGGGCCCCTGGTGCTCGGAGCCGCCCGACACGAACAGGTCGGTGCAACCGATCACTCCGGCCAGGACGCCGCCGACCAGCGCCCGGGCGTGACGGGTGGGGTTGATGTCGCTGTCGTCCCACATGATGTGGCGGACGTTGCGGATCCGACCGTCGCGCGAGGGTTCCGCCTTGGCGATCACGGCCTTGATCCGGCCCCGGTCGGCCTCGTCGAGCTGGCGGCGGGTCGTCATGCCGAAGGCGCTCAGCACATCGTGCACCGCCCCCACGTCGATGCCGTCTCGCATCACGGCGTGCTGGATGCGGTCCGGTCCGGCCCAAGCCGGGCTGTTGCCGAAGACGATGATCTCGCTGTGGTCGAGCTCGCTTCCGGCCGAGGCGCTGGCGCGGCCGGACCACAGCCCGAATTGACGGCAGACTGTACCGTCGGACAGCGCCGCCTCGTCGATCTCGCCTAGCGCCAGGGCCACGCCCAGGGCGGAGGCTCCGCGGGAGAAGCCCATCGACGCATAGGTGTCGTCGGTCGAGGCCTCCTTTCCGGCGCCGTGGGCCTGGTTCAGCTTGCTCTGGGTCAGCAGCGGGCACTTGATCTGCACCAGGTGAACGTCGTCGGCGCTGCCGATCCGGGCGTCGGCCATGGCCCGGCGGACGGCCTTGGCCGTCTCGCGGACTTGGCCCATGCGGCCGATTTCCGAAGGCTCGAACATGCGAGTGTTTGCGACGCCGATGGCGAGGGCCGGCTCGCCGTCGGGTTCGCCTCCAGGCCGGGCGGCAAACACCAGGAAGTGGGGTGAGAGCCCGCCTTCGACGCCGCCCGACATCACCATCGGCGTGCGGCGCGCCTGATCCGGGCTCAGGCCCCGCTCGACCAGCAATGCTCGTAGCGATGCCGTGGCGTAACCCCGGGTGAAATCGTTCACGCAGCCGTTGCCCTCGGTCTTGCCGAGCACGGCGACCACCTCGTCCGGCCGCACGGCGCCGCTGTCGAACAGGCCCGCCAGTCCGCTCACGTCGGCGGGATGATCCATGGGTACGCGGAAGGTCAGGCACTGCGGCGCGGGCATCTCGGAGATCCAAAAAGCGATGCCCAATCGTCGCTTTTGGTCTCACCCCTCGCCAGCATCAAAATCCGCCTCGTCCGCTCGCGAGAAGAGGACGCTCGCGGCCTTGCGGCCATTCTGATAGTCCGCACAATGGCCCCCCATGAGCCTTCGCCGCATGAGCCGGCCTCGGGTGTTCGAGTACATCGAGGCCATCGCCCAGACCCGATCGATCCGGCGCGCCGCCGAAAGCCTCAACGTGGCCTCGTCGGCGGTCAACCGCATGGTGATGGACTACGAGCGGGAGCTGGGCACGCCCCTGTTCGAGCGCCACGCCCGTGGGGTGCGGCTGACCACGGCGGGCGAGTACCTGCTTGCCCACATCCACACGACGTCGCGGGAATTCGACGGGCTACGGTCCCGCATCGACGCGCTACGCAGCGTCGAAAGGGGCAAGGTCTCCGTGGCCGCCGTGGAAGCCGCCAGCGGCTTCCTAACCCGCGAGCTCGGGCGCTTCCACATGGATCATCGGCTGATCGCCTTCGACCTGCGTATGATGGGGTCGACGAGCGTGGTCGCAGCGGTGGAACAGGACCAGGTCGATTTCGGCGTGGCGTTGGACGCCCGCCCATCCCGGCAGATCTCCGTGGTCGCCTCGGCGCGCTACGGGTTTCACGCCTTCATCTCGAGCACGCATCCTCTGGCGGACCGCGAGCAGCTGAAGATCAGCGACTGCATCGGCTATCCCTTGGCCCTCGGCGACAGCACCAGCGGCGGCCGAACGGTGATCGAGCAGACGTTCGAGACCATGAACCTCGAGTGCCGGCCGTTCCTGACCTCGAACTCGTTCGCCGTGATGATCGAGATGGCGCGCCACACCGACGCCATCTGCTTCCAATTCCTGCCGGAAAAGGATGTGGCGGCGATCGAGGGGTTGCGGGCGATTCCGGTGATCGACAACCGTCTTCGCCCCATCGACCTCGGCCTCGTCATCAGCGCCCGGAGGGCGCTGCCGACCGCAGCGGCCATCCTGGTGGACGACCTCGCCAAGGTCCTGAAGGGCCAGTCCGGCTAGGCGCGCGTACGGCCGTGGGCAAGACGCTGGCCTAGCTGGATGCGCCCTGCAAGGAGATGTGGCCGGCCACGACCCGCCAAGCGCCATCGAGCCTAACCCATACCTGGCTCTGGCGTCCGACGGGACCGCCCGACAGGCGCTGGAACTCGATGTTCGCCGTCGCGAAATCCGGACCGAAGGTGGTGATGGCGCGGCGCAGGATTCGGCGGGGCGGCGAGCCTCCAGGCCGCACCTTGCGAAACCCGGCGATGGCGTCGAAGCCATAAAGCGCCTCGCCCACGCCGTAGCGAAGGGCGCGTTCCGACCGCCAGAAGAAGTCGTCGAGGACCTTTAGGTCGTTGGCTTCGAGGGCCGCCTCGTACCGGTCGAACGCTCCCTCAACCTCGGCGAGCACAACCGGGTCGTCGATCATCATGTCCGGGCGCTCCAAAGTTGCGGCGGTCAGGCGGCTTCCGCGTTCTTGTGCGCGTAGGTCTTGTTCTGCATCTCGACCAGGTGCTCGCCGGCGGAGCAGGGCTCATAGAGCTGCTGCTCACCGATGCAACTCGACAGGATTTCGATGTGGGCATGGTGGTCGGGCTCGCCGAAGAACACCACGGAATACCGGTCGCGGCCGCTGGTATTCACCTTTACCCGGTGCATCGTCGAGCGGTAGACGCCGTTCGTCATTCGGGTGACCATGTCGCCGATGTTGACGACAAAGGTCCCCGGGATCGGGGTCGCGGGGATCCAGCTCCCGTCGGCCGCACGCACTTGCAAGCCGCCGATGTCGTCCTGCAGCAAGAAGGTCAGCATGCCCCAATCGGTGTGCGCGCCCGCGCCCAATTGATCATCATGGGTCGCCGCGCTGCTCGGCGGATAGTGGAGGAGCCGCAGGATCGACATAGGCTCGGCGTACATCAAATCGAAGTAGGTCTCGGGGAGGTCGAGGGAGAGCGCCATGCAGCGCATCAGCCTCATCTCGAGCTTGGAGAGCGCCGCATAATAGGCGTTCATCTGCGCCTCGAAGCCCTCCATCTGTGGCCACTGGTTCGGGCCGTAGTTGGGGATGCCCTGTACGACGTAGGGATGATCCTCGCCCAGTTCCCGGGAGATCATGAAGCTCTCCTTCAGGTCGGGCGGGGACTCCTCGTCCAGAGTCTGGGCGCCAAGGCCTTCGTATCCGCGCATGCACGACGACTGGCGCAAATGGATCCGCTCCTTCTCCACCGGCGGCAGGGCGAAGAACTGTCGGCACCATCCCAGCTGGGACTCGATCATCGCCTGGGGGATGCCGTGGTTCTTGATGAAGAAAAAGCCCACGTCGGTGGCTACGGCGCGAAGTTCCTGGGCAACGATCATCCGATCTTGAACGTCGTCAGACCAGAGCAGCGCGACATCTATGATGGGGATCGTTGCAACGGCCGGTTGTTCTTTCACCACGGAATATCTCCTTCGACGGAAACATTATCCGTGGCGTCATCTCGAGCCACCAGCGCAAAAAATTGCCCGCTGTGCTGCCTGGAAGGGGGCGCAACCAATGGCTGGTCGCGATCGGTGGGCGCCTTTGCGACGTCGTGCGCGACTATCAGGTGATCCAGGCCGCCCGCGCCCACTTCATCGTGCCGTGCTGACGGCGCGCGAGCAGCAGCGATAGCTGCCTCGCGTTCTTACGCAGCCTCAGTCAAAGGAAGACCTCCACCTGAGCCTAGATAGGCGGCGCCGCCGGAACGTCGGTTGGCCCCGGCTCGGCTGCTGTCTTCTTGGCCGCCTGCTCGCGCGCATAACGTTCGCGACCGCGTTCGGCGGCGTGTGGATCGGTCCAGGGGAACGGGTCCACGTCGACCAGCTCGGCCGGGAGGGGATCGCGGAAACCCGCATACCAGTGCGAGCCGTCGCAGAACGGTTTGTTGCGCGATTGGCCGCAACGGCACAGCGTCTGCCGCTCGCGGACCTCGTATGGCGTCCCGTTGGCCCCGATCACCTCGATTCCACCCCGGACCCGGTACGGACCGTCCACGATCGGGTGGATCGTGGGCTCCTGATGCTGTTCCAGCGGAGCCGCGTCACCGGCGGAGGCGAAGGTCAACGCGCCCGACGGGCAGCCCGACACGACGCTCTGCAGTTCTGCCGTCGAACCTCCAGCCGGATCGACGAAATTCTCCTCGCTCACTCCGAAGGCCTTGGGACAGCGGTCGGTGCATTGGCCGAAATGTGCGCACCGCGTGCGATCGTCGTAGACGACGGCTCCGTCCGCGGTCGGATAGGCTTTGCGCCGGTCGGCCATCAGCCCGTGGTCGGCGGTTTCGGCGCCCTCGAACCCTATTCGAGCATGCGTCCCGTCGCAGAACGGCTTCGTGCGCGAGCCGCCGCATCGGCACAGCACGCAGACGCCGCCGTGTTTGCGCAGCTTTCCTTCCGCCTCGAACACGTCGATGTCGCCGCGCATGACGTACGGTCCGCGCGGCAGCACCCAGATTTGAGCGCCGGGGAACACGCGCTCATCGGGCGGAATCCATTCGAAGCTCGGCCCGGCCTGGACTGACCCATCGAACTCCCAGGCCATGAGGTCGATCATCCACTGCTTGAGCCCGTACATCGCCCCGGTTGCATGTTTGAGCAGCATCGGCAGGCCGTTGAATGTCTGCTCGAGCAGCTGCAGCAGGCTGCAGTAGGTGCTGTTGAAGCCGTCGATCGCATCCCGCGCCTTGGAGCCCGGCGGAAAATCGGCGCTCTTCGGGTTTACCGGCATCGGGTAGACCGCGCTCCAGTCGACGCTGACCGGCTCGCCGGTTGGCCCTGAAGACGGCGTGTCCCCGCGCCGGAACGCGCGCCCGAGCAACAGCTGCTCGAACCGGAAGTAATGCGCGATCTCGTCCCGCTCCGGATGGAACATGTCCTGGTCGCCATCGAAGATCGATTGATGGTCGACGCCTTCGCCCTGGCTGACGATCTCACTTAGCGCTTTGCGTGCGGAGTCGAGATCGCTGACGGCGATGATGCGCCCGGCGCCGCCGTAATAGAGCGCATCGGTGACCTGCCGCGCGGGGTCCCCGCAGAACAATGCCGCTTCGCCGAGTTCCGCGCCGAGGCGCACGAGGCCCTCTTCGATGGCGCGGTAGAATTGGCCGATCGTGGCGTAGTTCTCGTCCTCGGGAACACCATCGGCCGGAGCCGGTCGTTCAACCGCCAGGAAGCCCTGGACGGCTTCCCTGGAAAACGGCCGGAGCGACAGGGCGATGCTGCCGTCGCTGTGCGGAAGAGTCGTCGGGTGGCCCGGCATGAGCCGCGGCGAGTCGAGCACCGGCCTGCCGCCAATCGCATTGAGAATGTTCGCCGCGAGCGTGAGGTGCAGCATCTCCTCGAGCGCCACGCTCTGTAAGACGTTGCGCGCCTCTACATTGTTGCCGTCCTTGAGCGAGTAGAGAGCGCAGAGGTACGGCGGCAACGTCGAATGCTCGAGCTCGATCGCAGTTTGAATGTGCTGCCGCAGGCTATTGACGCTGCTGATCGCCATGTTCGTCGCTCCAGACTTACTTCTCGGACTTCACATCTCGTACTGCCGCTCGTCCCAGGGTCGCCGTGGACACGCCCTCGACGGTGCGGGTCTTGCGCTCGGCCAGCGGCGGGCTGGTCCGGCCGATTCAGACGCATGATCTGCGTAGCGTGCGGCCCGCTACTGATAGAGGTCGAGCGGGCCCGGGGTCGTGGTCGTCTGGCCCACCTCGATGAGGTGGTCGTCCGGATCGCGCATATAGCAGCGCACCTCCGCCGCGTGGGTCTTCGGCTCGGTGACGAACGTGCCCCCCCGCGAGGACCAGAGCTCGTAACAACGCCGGATGTCGGCGACGCGAAGGTTCAGGAAACTGCTCAGCAGTCGGGGATCGGGAGGCGGTGCGGCCACGACTTCGGGCTTATCGTCGGTTGGCCCGCCGCCGACGTTTATAATGACCCAGATGTTGCCGAGCTTCAGCAGCGTCGGCTCCCCCTCGCGCAGCACCGTCCCGCCGAGCACATCCCGGTAGAACGCCATCGAGCGGGAAATGTCGCGCACGATCAAGGTGTGCGTCGCGAGGAACCTGGGCTCGCCGCCTCGGTCGGACACCGCCGCCTCCTCTTCGCAGAGGGCCCAAGATTACGCGGGCGCCGAACGGCGCGCCAGCGGCTCGTCGCCATTCACGCAAAGGTCACTGGCCGCGGCAAACCGGTTCCGGCGGGACGATCGCAATCTGCCGGGCGAATTGAATTCGCTCGGAAGAGACGACGGGCGACGATCGTCCGCCGTCCTCCTCGCCCGGAGCCGGACGGGTACGACGCTCGCCTGCCGCTTGGCCGACCGCAGGATGAAATCGGCAAAAGTCCTGCGTTCGCCATCCGCCGTCACGTTCGATTGACACGGCTCCTCAGAGCCAGGTCAGGTGAAGGCAGGATGTCCGGAACCGGACGGGCGGCAATGACCGCAACCCGCCCTCCCCAGCCGATCGGAGATCCGCTCCTTGGGCCGGGCAGCGCCATAAACGGACTCTGGATCGGGTCCAGGAACAGGACATTTGCGGGGTAAGCCCCAACGCGGCGGACCGACCCTAACCGGACTACGGAACCTGCTGAACCGAGTCGTGGACAGCGCCGGAATGTGCCCTTTCCGTGCGCTGACCGGACAGCCCTACGCCGCCTGCAACAGGGGCAGCAGTTCGTCGAGGCGCTCGAGGGTCGAGGCCATGCCGTCCTTCATGCCCATGTCGATGACGGCTTGCAGCGACTCGGCGGAGCCATATTGCACGACGGTGGTCACCAAGGTCCGCGTATCCTCGTCCGCAAAGGCGACCTCCCACTGCGACCTGGGCATGGCGGGATTGACGGCGCCCGTCTCATCGCAGAAGCCGTCCTGCGCGGTGTAGCCGTCGATGGGACTGATCGTCTTATAGTCCAGTCGGCTCCAATAGCTCTGACCATCCGGCGTGATCATGGCGTAGTGCCAATACCCGCCCGCGCGGAAGTCCATGTGCTTGGTCTTCGTGGTCAAGGGTTTGGGCGCGAACCAGCGGTCGAGAAGCTCACGCTTTGTATGGCAATCCCAGACCAGCTGGCGGGGGCCATCGAATTCCCGGACCAGCGTGATCGTGTGCCGATCCTTGCCGACCACGAACTCAAAACGCAGATCAGGCTTCATTTTCGTCTCTCTTCAGGGTTGCGAGAAGGGTATCGAGATTGTCGTAGCGGCTCGCCCATTGGGCGCGCTGCTCTTCGAACCAACGCTCCGCCTTGGCCAGGTTTTCGCGCGCGAGGCTGCAGGTCCGCACCCGCCCCAGTTTGCGGGACGTGATCAGGTGCGATTTTTCCAGCACCGAAATGTGTTTGACGAACGACGGCAGCGCCATGTCGAACGGCTGCGCCAGATCGCTCACCGTTGCATCGCCCAGCCCCAGCCGCTGAACCACCGCCCTGCGCGTAGGGTCAGCCAGGGCGTGAAACACGGCGTCCAATGCCAAGCCATAGTTATCCATGCGGCTAACTATGGTCGCGACCGATACTTAGATCAATGGCTAACTTTTAGAAAGGCGCCTGCACGGAGCGCGAAACCGGCCCAAAGACAACGACCGCTGCCTCTCTATTTAGTCCGAACGCCACGAGCGGGGCGCGTTCAATGGCTTGTCCCGTTCCAGGTGTCGCCAGCGCGCCACGCGTCAGTCGCCCGATACGGACAATCCCGCAAGCAGCGGTGCGTAAGCGGCGAGCCTGCGGGAGACGCATTCGATGAACAACCGTACGCGCTTTGTCTTGCGCGTCTCGCCATGGGTGAGGAGCCAGAGCGCACCGTTCAGTCGCGGCTGGATGCCTGGCGCTCTGACCAGCTGGGGGTCGGAGTCGCCGACGAAGCACGGCAGCCTCGTCAGCCCGAGCCCTTGGCGAACCGCGGCGATCTGCGCCTCGGCGTCCGGGGTCCTGAACGGAACCTCGGTGGTGCGGACCTCGCCCTTGCGAGCCCAGTCCGGGATGCCGTGATCGTTGATGACGATCGGCCGGATGAGGCTCTGCGCCCCCGCCCGCCACGCCGCCAGCAGGTCGCGGGACAGGTACACCCCGCTGGCCAGCTCCGGTCCCATCAGGCCGTGGAGATTGAGTGGCAGGGTCTTGCGGTCGACGACGAAGCGGATAGCCACGTCGGCCTCCCGGTTGGTCAGGTTCGCCACCTCGCCGGTCGACAGGATTTCGATCTCGATGTCCGGATGCCGGCGCGCGAAATCGGTCAGGTCCGGCATCAGCAGGTGCGTCGCGAGGAAGGGCGGCAGCGTCACCCGCAGTAGCCCGCGCGCGCCCTGGTCGCGCCCGAACACCCGTGTCTCCAGCTGGTGCGACGAGGCCTCCATCTGGTCGGCGAACTCCAGCACCTCTTCGCCCGCGGCCGTCAGGCGGTAGCCCGACGGCAATTTCTCGAACACCTGCGCCCCGAGCCGCTGCTCCAACCGAGCCATGCGCCGCAGCACTGTCGCGTGGTTCACGCCAAGGCGCTCGGCGGCGGCCCGCACCGAGCCGCCGCGCGCGACGGCCAGGAAATAGCGGACATCGTCCCAATCGACCATGGTGCGATCCTGCACCGTGAAGGCCCGTCTTCAAAGCCCGTACAGACCAGGTTGATAGAATCGCCCCTTTCAACCGGTTTGTTTTCGCACCACCGATGTGCGCCCTTCCGCACTCAACGCCGGCCTCCGCCCGGCCTATCTCGGGGCTGTCGGGTCGTCCTCGCACGACCAAGACGGAGCCTGGAAGGAGAAGGTCATGGGTAAGCTTGACGGCAAGGTCGCGGTCATCACGGGTGGATCGAGCGGCATGGCGCTGGCGAGCGCCAAGCGGTTTGTCGAGGAAGGCGCCTATGTGTTCATCACCGGCCGGCGGCAGGAGGCGCTCGACGAGGCGGTCAAGTTCATCGGCCGCAACGTCACTGGCGTCCAGGGCGACATGGCCAATCTCGACGACCTCGATCGGCTGTTCGACACGGTGAAGCGGGAGAAGGGCGCGATCGACGTCCTCTTCGCCAGCGCCGGCACAGGCGAGGCGGCGCCGCTGGGCGAGATCACGGAAGACCTCTTCGACAAGACCTTCGGGCTCAACGCACGCGGCACGCTGTTCACGGTGCAGAAGGCGTTGCCGCTGTTCAACGACGGCGGATCGATCTTCATGACCGGCTCGGTGGCCTCGCTAAAGGGCTTTCCCGGCTACAGCGTCTATGCGGCGAGCAAGGCGGCGCTGCACGCCTTTGCGCGCGGATGGCTCAACGAGCTGAAGGGCCGGAACATCCGGGTGAACGTGCTGCACCCCGGGCCGATCGCCACGCCGATGCAGGACCAGGTCCTGACCGCGGAGGCGAAGAAGATGTTCGAGTCCCTGATCCCGCGGGGGACGATGGGTCTGCCCGAGGAGATCGCGGGGGCCGCGCTGTTTCTGGCGTCCGACGACTCCAGCTTCGTCAATGGCCTCGAGCTGTCCGTCGACGGGGGCTTCTCGGCCATCTGAAGGCTCCGCCCGAAAATCCGCACCCGACAGAGACCAGATGGCACGCGCCGTCGAAGGCCGGGCCATCCCTGTCAACTCATTTCGGAAAACCATCATGACCTACGCGATCATCGGCTTCGGCAAGATCGGCCAGGCCCTGGCCCACGCCTTCGCCCGCAGGAACGTCGAGGTGGCCGTCGCCAGCCGCCACGCGCCCGAGGCCCTCGCTCCACAGGCCCAGGCGATCGGCCCGAAGGTCGTCGCCAAGTCCCTTCAGGAGGCCCTCAAGGCCGATACGATCTTTCTGGCTATCAGGTCCGAGTCGCATCCGGACCTCGCCAAGGCTCTGCCAAGCTGGGAAGGCAAGACCCTCGTCGACGCGACAAACTCCCAGGCTCCGCTAGAGGAAATGGACGGTCTGCTGTCTTCCGCCTTCGTGGCGAGGCTTTATGCCGGCGCCAAGGTCGTCAAAGGGTTCAACCACCTGGGCGCCACGGCTCTGGCGACCGATCCGGTCGTGGTGGGCGGCCATCGGGTCGTGCTCCTGTCGAGCGACGACGAGGACGCGGTCGCCTCGGTGGCGGCCCTAGCCAAACAGCTCGGCTTCGCCCCCGTCCATTTGGGGCGCTTTGACGAGGGGGGCGCGCTTGTTCACGCCCGCGGCCCAGCCTGGGGCCCGCTGATCTTCCAGGACATGTTCAAGAAGGAGCAGTAGTGGATTACCGGCGACTGTTGGAGGGGTGCATTCCGCGCCCCTCTCCTGCCTGCTTCCCTGGATGATGTGGCTGAGACGCGCCATGAGCGGTCCTTGGCTTCCCCGCACAAACACAACATTCAGGCGGTGTCCTGGAGATTTAAATGAGTGAGCCGCATATTCTCAGTGAGCGCGCTTCCGACGGAATTAGTCGGTTCGCCAAGCTGGCTGAACGGGCCCAACTGGAAACGCGAGGCGACAAGCGGGTCGATGTCGCCAACCGCTACGCCGCGGCGCGCCTTGCGCTGGAGCCACGCGAACGCGCGATCGTGGACATGATGGTGCTGAAGCGTCGCACGCTGGGCGACTTGGCAGTCCAAACCGGGCAATCCGTCGACAGCCTGGGACAATTGCTATCGGTCGCTGGCGAACGACTTGCCGATTATTTCGAAATGCGAGGTTCTGACCGCAGTGAAGGCATGTAGTCGGGATCAAGCCCAGAAGCGCCGGGAGCGGACTCCAGCACGCTCCATGAACACCACATTCGCGCGGGAGACGCAGCGGGCCCGATCGCCCCCCGCTGCGCAACTGTCCTTACGATGCGATCAGCTGTTCGAGTTGACGGTCCAAGAGTTCAACATTGACCGGCTTTCGGAGAATAGGAACGCTTGGAAAGCGGCCTTCCGGGTCGACCATCCCATAACCGGTACAGAACACGAACGGCGTGCCCCGGTCTTGCAGAAGCGTCGCCAGAGGATAGACGGCGCGCCCGGCGAGGTTGACATCGAGAACCGCGGCATCGATTGCGGCGTCAGACTCGAGCACCGCTAGGCCTTCCTGCAGAGATTGGGCCGGGCCGACCACCGTCCAGCCGCAGCGAGTCAAATCGGACTTCAGCTCGAGCGCGATCAGGCTCTCGTCCTCGACCACCAGCACTCGGCGTTCGAGGCCCGCCGGGAGGTCGCGCCGGATCGGCGAGGGCGCCGGTCGCTGTGCGATCGGGGGACTGGCGTTCTGCTCCAGCCTAAACTGGGTTGGGGGAATGGCGACGGAGGCGCGCAGGCCCTCCCTGCGCCAGTCGAGGTCCAAGGCGCCGCCGAGTTGCTTCGTGACCACCTCCCGGAGCAAAGTGGAGCCGAAGCCGCTGCGCGCGGGTGGGGTGACCGGTTGGCCGCCGAGCTCCTCCCATTCGAGGAGCAGGTCCCCCTCTCGGGTGCGCCGCCAATGCAGATGCACCGCGCCCTCCGCCTCTCGAAGCGCGCCGTGTTTGATCGCGTTGGTGGCCAGTTCGTGCACCACCATGCTGACCGGCTGCACCGCGTTGGCCGCGAGCGTCACTGAAGGTCCGGCGACGTGGGCCTGGCCGGAGCCGACATAGAGTTCGAGCTCGTCGCCAATCGTCTCGGCTAGGTCAGCGCCCTGCCAACGTCCCTGCGACAGCAGGGAATGCGCGCGCACCAGGGCTGACATCCGCCCCTGCACCGCGGCGATGTAGTCCTCTTTCGTTTCTCCCTTGGTGAGCTTGATCAGCGATTGGGCTACAGCAAGTGCGTTCTTGGCCCTGTGGTCAACCTCGCGCGCCAGCAGGACGCGGGCCTCCTCGCTGAGTTTGCGTTCGGTGATGTCGCGCAAAATCACGGTCGAAAGTCGCTCGCCGCCCACTTCCACCTGCGAGATCGAGGCCTCGACCGGGAATTCCTCGCCGCTCGCACGAAGGCCACTCACAGCGCCCAGGGCGCCCATCTTACGGGTCGTTACGCCGGTCTCGCGGAATCGGCGAATGTGCCCGTCGTGGCTGCTGCGAAATCGCTCGGGGATGAAGTCGGTGATCGGTCGACCGAGCGCCTGGTCAGCCGGAATGCCGAACATGTGCTCGGCGGCCGGATTGAAGAGGATGATCGTCTGCCGTTCGTCGATTGTGATGATCGCGTCCATCGCCGACTCGACGATGCCCGCCAACCGTCGCCGGCTGTCGCTGTTGTCGTCGTGGGATAGCGGCATCGCTCAGCTCCCTCCGCTCACGACCCATCTGAGGCGTGGTCGTAGCGCGAGGGCGGCGCGTCCGAGGCGATGATTGCAACCCCACAACGCGCCTTCAAGCATTTGAGTCGCTGCTGGAAATACGACTTGAAACCTAGGCGGCCGCTTGGCCTCGGGATCAATGATCGACTCGAACGTCTCGCCTATCTTCCCAGGATAGAATGAGATCTCTTTGTCCATGGCGCCCCCGCCGACAGCATGCAACCATTCGTAGCAATCACGCGTGAAATGTCAAAGAGGTAGTAACCTCCGTGACAAGGAGAGACCACTTGCGATTGCAGGCCAGCCGACGGCCACTTCCCAGACCAGCCCAACCCTCCCCCATCGAGGGGGAAGGAGACGCTTCCCGGCCCGACATCGCGCCCGCGAAATCGCTGTCGGACCTACCGCATCAATACCCCGCCATCCGCGATCAGGGTCTCGCCGTGGACGAAGTCGGCCTCGGGCGAGACCAGCCAGGCGATGGTCTCGGCGATCTGCTGGGCCGAGCCGACCTTGCCGACCGCCGCCTCGACCTTCTTGCGGCGGACCGGGTCGCTCATGGCCGAGCCCACGAACGGAGTGTCGATGAAGCCCGGCGCCACGGCGTTCACCGCTATGCCCCGTTCGCCGAGCGCCCGGGCGCAGGACTTCATCATGGTCAGCACCGCGCCCTTGGAGGTGGCGTAGGCGCCGGTCGCGACATAACCGCCCCCGGTGTAGCCGGAGATCGAGGCCACCATGCAGACGCGGCCGCCCGCCTGCATGAGGCCGGCGCCCTCGCGCACGCAGAGGAACGAGCCGATCACATTGATGTCGAACAGGCGGCGGAACTGCTCGGGGGTGGTCTCCAGGAACGGCGCAGTCTCGATCACCCCGGCGGCGGTGACCAGGCCATCCAGCCCGCCGAACGCCTCACCGACCTGCGCGAACGCCGCCGCCACTTGAGCCTCGTCGGCCACGTCGACCTGGACCGCCAGCCCGCCCTCGCCCGCCGTGCGCCGGGCGCCGTCGATGTCGCGGTCGAGGCAGGCGACGCGCCAGCCCTTCCCCGCCAGGAGCCGGGCGGTCGCCGCGCCGATCCCGCTGGCGGCCCCAGTGACGGCGACGCGGCCCCTTGCGGACGAGGGGGGCCCGCTCATCGGTCGGCTTCGTAGTCGGCGATGGCTTCCTTGGCGTTGCGGAAGGCGTCGACCCCCGCCGGCACCCCGCCATAGATGGCCACCTGCAGCAGGATCTCGGTGATCTCCGCCTTGGTGACGCCATTGTTGAGCGCGCCCCGCACGTGGGCCTTCAGCTCGTGCGGCCGGTTCAGCACGGCGATCATGGCCAGGTTGAGCATCGAGCGCGTCTTGAGCGGCAGGCCCTCGCGGCCCCAGCACCAGCCCCAGCAGTATTCGGTGGTCAGCTCCTGCATCGGCATGTTGAAGGCGTCGGCCGCCGTCATCGCCTTGTCGACGTAATCGTCGCCGAGCACCGCCCTGCGGATCGCCATGCCCTGGTCGAACAGCGCCTTGTTCATCGTCGAGCTCTCCTCGGGGGGCGGCCGGCCGCGGGCTGCGGCGGTCGGATGTGGGCGGCGGCCAGGACGGCGGCCGCGTCGGGCAGGCTGTCGAGCCGGTCGATCACCTCGGCGAGGCGGACCGCCCCGGCGCTGTCGTTAAGGCCGCGGCGGATCTCGTCCGGCGTGGCGGGGCGCACGTCCGCCAGGGACGCCGTCAACACCTCGCCGCCGACGAGACGGGCCTCCACCCGCGCCCCCTGGCGGGCCGGGAAAGCCCGGGTCAGGTGCGGGTCGGCCTCGACGGCGCACAGCGCGTCGAGCCGGGCCACGGCCGGGTCGCCGAGATCGTGGAAGCGCTCTTCGTCCAGGTCGCCATGGGCGAGCGCGGCGGCGACGGCGAAGCGGATGCTCATCTTGGCCTGCAGCGGCCGCGCGCAGGGGCCCTGGCGGTCGCAGCCGGGATAGGCCAGGGCGGCCTCGGTGACGAAGACCTTCAGCCCCGCCACGGCGCCCGCCGCGAAGCCCGGACGGGCGGCGATCTCCAGGGCGGCCTGGGCGGCGGTCTGGGCGAAATTACAGATCGGCAGGGCCTTGTTGTAGACCTGAAGGATCTGCGGCGCAGCGGCGAACAGGCCAAGGTCGTCCGGCGTCCGCTTGCCGGCCGCCGCGAACAGCCCGGCCGGACCGTCGAGCAGGTCGGGCGAGGCGTAGGCCCCGGCGCGGGCCAGGGCGATGGCCTGGACGGCGGCCTGGCCGGCGCGGCCGGCCTGGAAGAAGATCTCGTCGCCGCCCGAGTGCGGCCACTGGTTCAGGCCGGCCGAGGCGTCGATCGCCAGGGCGACCGCTGCGGCCGCTTCGCGCTCGGTGAGGCCGAGCAGCCTGGCCCCGGCCATCGCCGCCCCCGCCGTAGCCGAAAAGGCCGTGGGCCGCAGGCGCCGCGCCAGATCCGCGTCGAACAGGGCCGCGCCGAGCCGGGCCCCGAACTCGTAGCCCACCACCCCCGCCGCCAGCAGGCGCGCGCCGGACACCCCGGCGCCCTGCGACAGGGCCAGCAGCACCGGCCAGACGACGATTCCGTGGTGGCTGATCGAGGGGGCGTGCATGTCCTCGCGCAGCAGCCCCGCCGACATCGTCGCCATGGCGAAGGCCGCCTCGGCGGGCGCGGCGCGGAGCTCGGTGGCCGCGATCGGAACGCCGTCCGCGAGCGGGGTGATGACGGCGAGCGCCTGAAGGCTGGTCGGCAGGGACCTCGCCTCGAACATGCAGCGCAGCCCGTCGGTCAGGCACAGCTTGGCCTTAGCCGCCACCTCCGGAGCCTGACTCTCGGGCCAGGCCAGGGCCTGGCCGACGCTGCGCGCGATCAGCCCGCCGCTCATCCGCGGATCTGCACCCCGGCCCATTCCTCCAGCACCTTGGCGATGTTGGTGAAGTCGCTGTCGCCGCCGTACTTGGCGTTGGCGATGGCCAGCATCTGCCGCACCGCCGCCCCGGCGACCATCGGCACGCCCATGGCCTCGGCCTCGTCCACGCACATGCGCACGTCCTTGTAGGACAGGCCGATCGTGAAGCCGAAGTCGAAGGTTCCCGGCAGGACGCAGCGCGGAAACTTGTCGCCCGCCGCGCTGTTGCGGCCCGAACCGGCCTGGATGATCTGCAGCAAAGTGCTGGGATCGAGCCCGGCCTTGACCCCCATGGCCATGACCTCGGAGGTCATCACCATCACCCCGGCGGCCAGGATGTTGTTGGCCAGCTTGGCCACCTGGGCCTGGCCGGGCTTGTCGCCCGTGTAGAACACCTTGCCGAAATGGCCGAGGATCGGCTCCACCAGCGCCCGCTGCTCCGGCGGACAGGAGACCATCACCGCCAGCGTCCCGGCCTCGGCCCCCTTCACCCCGCCGGACACGGGGGAGTCGACCCAATCGATCTCCTTGTAGGCCAGGCCCGTGGCCACGATGGCCGCGGCCTTTGGGCCCGAGGTCGAGAGGTCGATCACCGTCTTCACCTTGGAGCCCGACGACACGCCGTCCGGCCCCAGCACCACGTCCTGCAGGATGTCGGGGGTCGGCAGGCTGACCAGCACGATCTCGCAGCGGTCGGCCACCGCCTTGGCCGAGGCGGCGGTGTCGGCGCCCTTGGACGCGAGGCGCGCCATCGCCGCCCGGTTGGTGTCGTAGACCATCACGCCATAGTCGGCGTCCAACAGCCGCTCGGTCAGGGGGGCGCCCATCCGCCCGACGCCGACGAAGCCCAAGGTGGTCACGCTCATGCTGTGGGATCTCCTCGATACTCACCGTCGCCGCCGGCCATCTCGGCCTTGCCGGCGTAGTCCTTGAGCCGGGTGATGGCGTAGATCCCGACGATGCCGCAGGCCGCCAGATAGGCGGCGATGGCGTAGCCCGAGCCGTAGCGGGCCACGAGCCAGGCGGCGATCAGGGGCGCGAGGCCGCCGGGGATCACCGACCCCAGCTGCGAGGACACGCCCGCGCCGGAATAGCGCAGCCGCGCCGGGAAGTTCTCGCTGACAAAGGCCCCGAACGCGCCCCACATCAGGTCGTGCGGCACGAGCGACAGCACGATGGCGGCGATGACCAGGGCTGTGCTGCGGGTGTCGAGCAGCCAGAAGTAGGCGAAGCCGTAGAGGACGATCGTCACTCCGCCGAGCAGCATGACGGTCCGGCGGCCCCAGCGGTCGGACAGCCAGCCGGCGAAGGGGATGGTGAACCACGACAGCACCGCCGCGCACATCACCGCGCTCAGCAGCAGATCCTGCGGCAGGTGCAGGTGGCCAGTGCCATAGGTGAAGATGTAGGAGGTGAAGATGTAGTAGGGCGTCAGCTCGACCATCCGCACCAGGATGACCCAGATCATCGGCCGCCAGTGGCTCCGCCACACCTCGCTGATCGGCGCCTGGGCGATGCGCTTCTCCTCCATGAGCTTGGTGAAGGCCGGGGTCTCGCCCACGCCCACACGGATGTAGAGGCCGACCAGGCTGAGCAGGGCGCTGATCAGGAAGGGGATGCGCCAGCCCCAGGTGAGGAAGTCGTCGCCTGACGCCAGGCTGGCGAGCCACACCGCGCCGTTGGCCAGGAACAGGCCGGCCGGCGAGCCGAACTGGGGCCAGGCGGTGATCAGGCCCCGGTTGCGGGCCTTGCCCCACTCCATGGCCAGCAGCACCCCGCCCGACCATTCGCCGCCCACCCCCACGCCCTGGACGAAGCGCAGGACCACCAGGGCGGCCCCGCCCCAGACGCCGATCTGGTCATAGGTCGGCACGAAGGCCACCGCCGCCGTGGCCGCGCCCATCAAGGTCAGGGTGGCGATCAGGGTCGCCTTGCGGCCGATGCGGTCGCCGTAGTGGCCGAAGATGAAGGCGCCCACCGGCCGCGCCACGAAGCCCACGCCATAGACGCCGAAGGCCTGCAGGGTGCCGATCAGCGGGTCGGACTGGGGGAAGTAGAGCTTGGCGAACACCAGGCCGGTGACGACGCTGTAGAGGAAGAAATCGTACCACTCGATCACCCCGCCGACCGTCCCGGCGAGCATGGCGCGCGCCAGTTGGCGCTTCCGCTCCGCATCGCTGAGCGGCCCCTTCTCCTTGGAATGGGCGGCAACGGGAATAGCGGTGAGACTCGGGGTGCTCACGGACGCGTTTCCTCGGGGCCCTTCTGGCGGAGCCCATGGGACGCTAGGTTGTATACCAACGGTCTGTCAACGCGCCCTGCCGCGCTCGAGCAGCGAAGCGGTAGCGCAAGAAGGGATGCGCCCATGCCCTACGCGCTCTACGCCATCCGCTACGCGACGCGGCCGGCGCGCCGGCCGGACCACTTCATCGGCGGCGACCCCCACGACGCGCCGATGCCGATGGACTATTTCTCCTGGGTCGCCGTGGGCGAAGGCCGGGCGGTGGTGATCGACACCGGCTTCGATGAGGCGATGGCGAAGACGCGCAACCGCACCTTCCTACGCTGCCCGGTGGAGTCGCTGCGGTTGGTTGGCGTCGATCCTGACACGGTCGGGGACGTGGTGCTGACCCACCTGCACTACGACCACGTCGGCAACTTCGCCAAGTTCCCCAAGGCCCGGTTCCACCTGCAGGCGCCGGAACTGGCCTACGCCACCGGCCCCTACATGCGCCACCCCGGCCTGAACCACCCCTACGAGGTCGAGGACGTGTGCGGGGTGCTGCGGCTGAACTACGCCGGGCGGGTGGTCTTCCACGATGGCCGCGTGACGCTGTTCCCCGGCATCGAGCTCCATCTGGTCGGCGGCCATTCGGCGGGGCTGCAGTTCGTCACGGTGGAGACGGCGCGGGGCAAGGTGGTGATCGCCTCGGACAGCGCCCACTACTACGAGAACCTGGACAGCCGGCGGCCGTTCACCATCGCCTTCCACGTGGGCGGGATGCACGACGCCTTCGACGCCTTGCTGGCCGAGGCGCCGCGCAGTCACATCGTGCCCGGCCACGACCCCATGGTCATGGCGCTCTACCCGCCGCCCTCGCCGGAGCTGGCCGGACAGGTGGTCAGGCTCGATGTGGAGCCGGCGGGAGGTTAGCCGGCGGCCGGATGGATCATCCGGCCGCCGCGCGCTTCAGGCCTATCAGGCCGGTTCGGTCACCGCTTCCGAAGGCTGCGGGGCGGCGGCTGCCACCGCCGGCGCGCCGGCCGGTCCTTCGAAGGCGTAGGTGAACTCCGACCCGGCGACCCCGACCTTGATCTGCTCGACCTCCTCGCCCGACATCTGCCGGTTCAGCAGCGAGATGGAGAGGTCGGGCAGCATGGTGTTGGTCAGGATGGCGTCGATCATGCGGCCGCCCGAGGCGACCTCGTTGCAGCGCGACACGATCAGGTCGACCACGTCCTGGGTGTACTCGAACTTGATGCCGTGGTTCTCGGCGATGCGCTTGACGATGCGGTTCAACTGCAGGCGGACGATGCCTTGCAGCATGGTCGGCGACAGCGGGTAGTAGGGCAGCACGATCAGGCGGCCGAGCAGCGCCGGCGGGAACACCTTGAGCAGGTCCGGCCGCAGGGCCTGGGCCAGGCTCTCGTTGTCCGGCTTGGTCTCCTCGTCCTCCGACAGGTTGGTGATCAGGTCGGTGCCGACGTTGGTGGTGAGGATGATCAGGGTGTTCTTGAAGTCGATGTAGCGCCCTTCGGCGTCGTCCATGTAGCCCTTGTCGAACACCTGGAAGAACATCTCGTGCACGTCCGGGTGGGCCTTCTCCACCTCGTCCAGCAGCACCACAGAATAGGGCCGGCGACGCACCGCCTCGGTCAGCACGCCGCCCTGGCCGTAGCCGACGTAGCCCGCCGGCGCGCCCTTCAGGGTGGAGACGGTGTGGGCCTCCTGGAACTCGCTCATGTTGATGACGATCAGGCTGTCGTCGCCCGAGTAGAGCAGCTCGGACAGCACCAGGGCCGTCTCGGTCTTGCCGACGCCCGAGGGGCCGGCGAGCATGAACACGCCCACCGGCTTGTTGGGGTTGTCGAGCTTGGCGCGGGTGGTCTGGATGCGCTTGGCGATCGAGTCCATGGCGTGGTCCTGGCCGATCACGCGCTTCTTCAGGTCCGCGGCGATGCCCAGCACCTGGGCGATCTCGTCCTTGACCATCCGGCCGATGGGAATGCCGGTCCAGTCGCCGACCACGGCCGCGACGGCGTCGGAGTCGACCTCGCCGAACACCATGGGCTGGTCGCCCTGGGCCTCGCGCATCTCGGCAAGGGCGGCGTCGAGCCCCGCTTCGGCTTCGGCCAGGGACAGCTTGGGCGCGGCGGCCTCGGCCATGGCCGCCGCTTCCGCCTCGGGCCCGCCGCTGGCGAAGCCGCCGCCGGTCTCGCCCTCGGCGCCCGGCAGGGCCGCCACCGCTTCCGGCGACGAGCCGCCGCCCCGTGCGGCCTGGAACGCGGCGCGCGCGGCCTTGGCCTTCTCCAGCGCGGCCTTCTCGCGGTCCCACTTGGCGGTGATGGTCTCGAGTTCGCCCTGGGCGACCGTGAGGGCCTCCTTCAGCTTCTCGACCCGGTCGCCCTTGGTGTAGCGGCCCTCGATCTCGCGCTCGGCGATGCCGATCTCGACCTGCAGCAGTTCCACGCGGCGCTTGCGGTCCTCGACCTGGGCCGGGGTGGCGTGCTGGCTGACGGCGACGCGGGCGCAGGCGGTGTCGAGCAGGGACACGGCCTTGTCCGGCAGCTGCCGGGCCGGCACATAGCGCTGCGACAGCTTCACCGCGCTCTCGACGGCCTCGTCGAGCACGATGACCCCGTGGTGCTTCTCCATCATCGGGGCCACCGAGCGGATCATGGCGACGGCCTTGTCCGTCTCGGGCTCGCCGACGTTGACGGTCTGGAAGCGGCGGGTCAGCGCCGGGTCCTTCTCGAAGTACTGGCGGTATTCGGCCCAGGTGGTGGCGGCGATGGTGCGCAGCTGGCCGCGCGCCAGGGCGGGCTTCAGCAGGTTGGCCGCGTCGCCGGTGCCGGCCGCGCCGCCGGCGCCGATCAGGGTGTGGGCCTCGTCGATGAACAGAATGATCGGCTTGGGCGAGGATTCCACCTCGTCGATCACCTGGCGCAGGCGCTTCTCGAACTCGCCCTTCATGCTGGCGCCGGCCTGCATCAGGCCGATGTCGAGCGAGCGCAGGGTCACGTCGCGCAGCACCGGGGGCACGTCGCCGTCGGCGATGCGCCGGGCGAAGCCCTCGACCACCGCGGTCTTGCCCACCCCGGCCTCGCCGGTGAGGATCGGGTTGTTCTGGCGGCGGCGCAGCAGGATGTCGACCACCTGGCGGATCTCGGCGTCGCGCCCGACGATCTGGTCGATCTTGCCGTCGCGCGCCCGCTGGGTGAGGTCGATCGAATACTTGGCCAGGGCCTCGCCCTCGCCGGCCGGGCCGGTCTCGCCGGGCGCGGCGTATTCGGCCGACGGCTGGGCGTTGGCGGTGCCCACTTCCGATGAGCCGGCGGTGATCTTCTCGAACTCGTCGCCGAGCTTGTCGATCTGGATCTTGCGGAACTCGGGGGAGATGTTGAACAGGGCGTTCTTCAGGGTCTGGGTCTTCAGGCAGCCGAAGATCAGGTGGCCCGAGCGCACCTTGCCCGCCGAGAACTGCAGGGAGGCGTAGAGCCAGCCGTTCTGCACCGCCTCTTCCACCTGGGGAGAGAAGTCGCTGATCGAGGTGGCGCCGCGCGGCAGGGAGTCCAGGGCCGCCACCACGTCGCGGGCGAGCTTGGCGTCGTCCATCTGGAACCGCGTGCGGATCGAGCCGACGTCGTTGCGCGAGTCCTGTAGCAGCACGTGCAGCCAGTGCACGAGCTCGACGTAGGGGTTGCCCCGCATCTTGCAGAAGCTGGTCGCGGTTTCGATCGCCTTGAGCGAGGTCGAGTTGAGCCGGCCGAAGAGCGCGGCCCTGCTGATTTCCGCCATGATGTAATCCCCCTGTGATTATCCGCTGCGAATCCGTGCGTCGGCGCGCCGCGTGGGACGCGCCCTGGGCGCCAGCCAGCTCATCAAGCCGACCGCCGTCGTTCCGTCGAGCCGCGCCGGCGGCGCGTCGCGCTCATTCAGCTCCAACTGGAGCTCCCAGTCCAGTTGCGAAGGCTTGAGCACGTCGAGCATTTCGCGGGCCATGCGATGGCGCGGCCGCCCGGGCAGGAAGCTTTCGTAGTCCTTGGCGTCCCGGGCCTCGATGGCCACGCGGAAGGTGTCCTCGACCACGCAGACCCGCGCGCCCAGCACGGCGTCGACGCCGAGCTGGCTGAAGCCGTGGCCGCCCAGCCGCGTCCGCTCCCGCCGCTCGATGTCGCGCCAGCGCGGCACGAATTCGGTGATGCGCACCGGGGTGCCCAGGGCATGGGACACGCCGTCCTGGATCGCCACGGCGCTACGGCGCGACACCAGCAGGCCCGTATAGCGCAGGTACTCCTGCCAGCTGAGGGCCGTGCCCTCGAGCCGGGGGCGGGTGGCCATGCCCAGCCCGCTGATCGCGCCGAGATAGGCGGCGAAGCGGTCGTCCTTCGGCCGGTCCGCCTGGGCGGCCGGCTGGCTGTCGGCCCAGGCCCGGTAGAAGAACTGCAGCATGCGGTCGGTCAGCAGGTCGAGGAAGCGCCCGAACGGCCGCTTCTCCGAGGTGCGCCGCTCGTAGAAGGCGTACTCGGTCAGGTGGATCGGCAGAGCCCCCATCGGCCCGGTCAGGCCCAGGAACCGGGTGCGCACGCGCATGCGTCCGCGGCCGCCGGGCTCGATGTCGGACACCGTGGAGGCGGGGAAGGCCAGGTCGGGCTCGTGCGCCAGGTCGACGACATTCTGGGACGGCAGGCGCGAACGGCCGATGCGCGGCAGGTCGCCCGCCCTCGCCTCGGCCCGGCGCAACAGGGCAAGCGAATTGTATTCCCGCGCGCGCGACATCGCGCTGCGCAGGAGGTTCAGATGGTCGGACGCTGGCCGGTTCTCGATGGCCATGCGACGAATTCCCCCTGATCCTGGCTTTCAAACACGGTTTCGACGAACGAGTTGACCGAGGCGAACTCGGCCAGGAAGCGGTCCACGACGGCGGCGAACAGGGCCATGCGGCCGTTTTCGTAGGACGCGTCGTCCAGCTTGAGACGGGCCTGCAGCCCGCGTCCGAAGGCGAGGCGATGGACCCCGCTGATCCGGCGGGTCACCGCCTTGGAGTTCACGCTCAGGAGGCCATCGATCTGGCGGCGCATCACCGGGTCGTCGGCCCGGCCGTACAGCGCCAGCTGGTCCTTGAGCAGGTCGGGAGAGCCATCCGGCTCGTCGAGCAGGGACGCGTAGTTGGGCGTCAGGTGGCTGATCACCCGCCAGGCGGCGTCCTGCAGGCCCAGGGGCGGCCGCGGCCGGGTGGGCGCGCGCACCACCGTCACGGCGCTGACCGGCGCGCCCTCGATGGTCAGGTCCGATCCGCTGCCCGAAAAGCGCAGCAGCTCGGGCAGTTCGCGGTTGGTCACCAGGGCGCGCACGCCCAGCTCGTAGATGTCGTCGAGCTGCTCGGGCTTGGCGGGGATCGCCAGGGAGATCCAGGTCTCGCTGCCGATGTAGTCGCTGCGCCGCCGCAGCCGCTGTTCGCGGGTGGACAGGCGGCGCAGCTTGAGCCGGCTGACGTGGAAGATGGCGTCCTGCCAGTCGTACAGCAGGGCGCCGAAGGCGTAGAGCGGCGCGGTCGCCCGCGAGCCGATGGTGCGTCCGTAGGCGGTCACCTCGAGCAGCCGGAAGACCTCGTAGTCGAGCGGGCGGGTGCGGTCGGGCACCACGAGGTGCTCGACCTCGAACGGGGCCACCGGCGTGCGCCCCAGCTGCATCTCGAACAGATTGATCGCGGGGGTGCAGAACGGCCGCACATTCGCGGGCGTCACGGCCCCGATCAGGCTCGGCACGCTGCGGCTGAACAGCAGGACGACGTCGCAGGTGTCCTTGCAGCCGGCGAAGGCCTGGCCCAGGCCCTGCTGGTCGGCGAACAGGAAGCGCTCGGGACAGGCGAAGTATTCGGACAGGATCCGGTAGCCGCGGAAGGCCCGCTTCTCGTGGGGCAGCAGGGCGCAATCGTCGTCGAAGCCGTAGGCCTCGGGCTTGGGCAGGTCAGTGACGAGGGGCGCCTTGGCGTCGTCCTTGACGGCGACCACGGCGATGCAGTCGGCCACCAGCTGGCGGTAGAGCTCCCCGGGGATCACTTCCGGCCCCGTCAGGTGCAGGGGCAGGCGGGCGGGCGAGATCGCCGACAGGGTCCCCGCGGTGGCCCTGAACCGCAGGCGCAGCCCCGCTTCGGCCCGCACGCCGGCGGCGGCGGCGTAGCGGGCGACCGCGGCGCGGCTCGACAGATATTCCGCCTCGTCGATCTTCAACGGGAACAGCTCGACCGTCTGGCCGGTGCGGAAGGTGACCGGGGTGTCGTGGCCGGAGACCGCGCCGGTCAGCTTGGTCAGCCGCTCGATCGGCACGCCCGTGGCCATGGCGTCGTCGCCCTCGACGGGCTTGAGCTCGACGATGCAGATCGAGGGGGTGGGCGCCAGGTAGTTGGGCTGGACCGCCTGCAGCAGGTGCTGGGTGAAGTCCGGGAACTGGTCGGCGATCTTCAGGTTCACGCGGGCCGCGAGGAAGGCCACGCCCTCCATCAGCCGCTCGACATAGGGATCAGGATTGTTCGGGGTCTTCAGCCCCAGGTAACCGGCGATGACCTCGTGCTCTTCGCCGAATTCGCGGCCGGCCTCGCGCAGGTAAGCCAGTTCTTCGTTGTAGGCGCGCAGGAGCCGGGGGTCCACGGGCCTACTCCCGCACGACGGCTTCGCCCGTCTCGACCTCGACGTTGGCGAAGAACTGCACCGGCATGGCCCTCACGGCCGAGGTGATGTCGCCGCGGATCAGGTAGGCGACCGCGTTGTCCAGACCGACGCCCGGCTCGGCGCTGACCTCCAGGTTGTCGGCGTCCAGGCGCGGCTCGAAGGTGCGGATCTGGTCGGAAATCTGGTTCGCGCGGGCCCTGACCGCCACCGGGGTCGACGCCCGGCCGGTGAGATCGGGCATGCCGTAGTTGAGCACCGAGGTCTTCACCTGGGGATAGGGATCGAGGTCGATCGAGGCCTCGAGATAGACGGTGTTGAGCAGCCACCCGAGCTCGCGCCGAACGCTGGCGCGCATGGCGGTCTCGTTGTAGCGCTCGATCAGCTGGGGGCCGGAATTGAGACGGAGCAGGGTCTGGCCGCTGCCGCCCTGCACCTCGACGCGGCCTTCCTCGACTATCCCGGTGACGCGATCGTTGAGCGTGAGCTTCTCGAACAGGCTGGGGTTCAGCTTGGCTTCAGCCACGCCGCTCTCCCTAAGCCAGCAGGAGTTCGTTGAAGTCCAGGATGCCGAACTCGACGTCGGCATCGGTGGTCCAGAGGCGTTGGCCGATGGGATGGTCCCCGCCCGGGCCGCTCAGCCATTCGGTGGTGCGGCCGAGCTTGACGGCGTTCGAGCCGGCCTCGGAACCGGGGTAGCGCGCCGGCAGCAACGCCGCCGCCGACTGCCCGGAGCGCAGGAACAGCTCCACCGGCAGCCAGATCAGATCGCGCAGGTCCTTGGGGCCCTCGGTCTTGATCCGGGTGACGGCTTCGAACGGGATCAGGCCCCACTTGCCCGAGACCATGGCCTCGAAACAGGGGCCGAGCCGGGAGTCGACATCGGCGATCCAGGCGAACTTCTCGTCGCCGATCGTGCCGGGCGTGTCGCCCACCGCGTCGAAGGCTTCGTCGCGCAGGCGCTCGCCCGCCTCGGCGTCGCCCCGCGACAGGGCGCCGAGGGCCTCGGCAAGGGTGTCGATCCACGGCGACGACGACACCAGCACGGTGAACGGGGCCTTGCCGGCCCAGGCGTCGAGCCGCGCCTTCTCGGCCGCGATGGCCTGGTTGTAGACTGCGGCCAGCATCTGGGCCTCGCCCGACAGCTGGGCCAGGACCTTCAGATGACTGACGGCCTTGTCCCATTCGCCGGACAGGGCCATCAGCTGCCACAGATACATACGCGCGCCGGGGTCGCCCGGCGCGCGTTTAACAGTGTCGATCAGTTCCGCGCGGGCGCCCGCGAGGTCGGCCGAACGGAGCAGATCGTCAGCAGTCACTACTTGCCCACCTTCGTGAGATCCCAGGAAGCGTTACCCTTGACTTCCATGGCGCCGGTGCCGGTGTTCTGCTGGTAGTACTTGATCGCGACCTTGGCGAACGCCAGGGACACGCTTTCCGAAGGCGTGTCGTCGCCGCCGGTGGAGCCCGACCACTGGATGCTTTCCACCATGACGTCGGTGAAGTCGTATTCCAGGAACACCTTCTGGCCGCCGTCGATGCCGGTCGCCTTCTTCATCTGGACCTTGGCGGTCTCGAAGTGCTGACCGCCGCAGCAGGCGGCGAACAGCTTCGCGGAGGAGAGCTCGGTCTTCTTCATGATGTTGAAGCTCGAAACCGAGACCCGGCCCGCGGACAGACCCGAGGAGCCCGGGCTGACGGTGGTCGGGTTGCTGGCGCCCCAGCTGAACGAGAAGATTTCGATCCACTTCTCGTTGCCCGTGGCGGTGGCTTCGCCATCGACGGTGGCGATCTGCAAGTAAGTATCGAAAGCCATGTGTCCTCCTGCCCCCTAGGGCTCGATCATGAAAACTCATCGCCGCCGGAGTGGCGTCGATCTCCAAAACTCACTGCAAACGTACCTACAGTGCAGATCTAGTCTTTGAATTCAGCGGACGGCTCAGCCCTTGCCGCCGGGTAGGCGAGAAACCATGCCCAGCGAAACGTCCATGCCTTCGAACTGATAGTGGGGCACGAACCGGAACACACCTCGGTATTGGCCGGGGTTCTCTTCGTCAGGGATGATGTCGATCTGCGCGGACTTGAGTGGGTGCTTGGCCTTGTACTCTTCCGTCGACAGTTCCGGCGACGGATCGATGTACTGCTGGATCCAGCTGTTGAGGTCGTTCTTCAGCTGGGGCGCCTCACGATTGGAGCCGATCCAGTCGCGCACCATGCACTTCAGGTAATGGGCGAAGCGGCAGGAGGCGAACAGATAGGGCAGGCGCGCCGCCAGGTTGGCGTTGGCGGTGGCCGCCGGATCTTCGTAGGCCTTGGGCGCATGGACCGTCTGGGCGCCGATGAAGGTCGCCTGGTCGGTGTTCTTGCGGTGGATCAGGGCCATGAAGCCGGACTTCGACAGCTCGGCCTCGCGGCGGTCGCTGATCGCGATCTCCGTGGGGCACTTGGCGTCGACGCCGCCGTCATCGGTGGGGAAGGTCGCCGTCGGCAGGCCCTCGACCGTGCCGCCGGACTCGACCCCGCGGATGCGGGTGCACCAGCCGTAGGTCTTGAAGGCGTCGGTGATACGCACCGCCAGGGCGTAGGAGGCGTTGACCCACAGGTGGTTGTCGTGGTTGCCCTTGGTCTCTTCCTCGAAGGAGAATTCGTCCACCGGATTGGTGTTGGCGCCGTAGACCGCCCGGCCCAGGAAGCGCGGCATGGTCAGCGCCAGGTAGCGGCTGTCCGAGGAATCGCGGAAACTGCGCCAGGCCATGTAGTCGACGGAATCGAACTGCTTGGCGAGGTCGCGAGGGTTGGCGAGTTCCTGCCAGCTCTGCATGCCCATCATCTGCGGGGCGGTGCCGGCGATGATCGGGGCGTGCGCCGCCGAACCGATCTTGACCAGGCCCTTCATGATCTCGACGTCGGGGCCGGTGTTGTCGAAGTAGTAGTCGCAGGTGAAGGCGCCGAAGGGCTGGCCGCCCAGCTGACCGAACTCCGCTTCGTAGATCTTCTTGAACAGCGGGCTCTGGTCCCAGGCCGCGTCCTTGTACTGACGCAGCATCTTGCGCGTCTCGTCCTTGGACATGTTCATGACACGGATTTTCATATCCTTGCCGGTGGACGTGTTCATGACGAGGTAGTTCAGGCCGCGCCAGGCCGACTCCAGTTGCTGGAAGTCGGGGTGATGGATGATCTCGTTGACCTGTTCCGACAGCTTGCGGTCCAGCGCCGCGACCATCGCCTCGAGTGTGAGGTAGATGTCGTCGGAGATGACGGCCGTGTCGGCCAGGGCCTGCTGCGCCAGGGTCTGGACTGCCTGCTCGATCCGCGACTTCTTGGCGTCGGTATTGGGCTTGAATTCTTTTTGGAGCAGGGAAGCGAAATCGCTTTCCTGGGTTTCCACTGCGCCGGCGGCGCCTTCGGTTTGAAGTTCGGCCATAGAAGTCTTCCCCCTGGGCGCAGGCGCGCCCTATCTCCACCAATCCGCGTTCAGACTACTCTTCGGAGGCGGGCTTGGCCGCCGCCAGGCTCTTCATGAGCTCGGGATCCTTGAGCACCTTGTCCAGCAGGTTCTGAGCCCCGTCCTTGCCGTCCATGTAGGCGGCCAGGTCGCTCAGCTCCTGACGCGCTTCCAGCAGCTTGTTCAGGGCGGGCACCTGCTTGGCCACGGCGCCCGGCGAGAAGTCTTCCATGGACTTGAAGGTGAGGTCGACGCCGACCTTGCCTTCGCCGGTCAGGGTGTTCTCGACCTGGAACACTGCGCGCGGGGCGATCGCCTCCATGCGCTGCTCGAAGTTGTCCATGTCGAATTCAAGGAAATCGCGCTTGTCGAGGGCCTTCTTCTCGACGTGCGACTTGCCGGACAGGTCGCTCATCACGCCCATGACGAACGGCAGTTCGACTTTCTGGCGCGAGCCGTATGTTTCGACCTCGTACTCAATATGGACGCGGGGCGCCCGGTTTTCCTTGATGAAACGTTGACCAGTCTTGGACATCGCCTTCCCCCTCCGATTTCCCCACGGCGCCGTTAGCGGATTAAAGCTTTAGCGCAACCACGTGACGGGCTCAAGAACGCTGCTACACTCGCGTGCAAGTTTAATTTTCACACTCGCGTTCAGGCTCAATATTGGTCCTCGGGCCGCCGGTTGAGGACGGCGCGCGCCTGGCCCATGGCGTCGGGCGCAATCTCCCGCATAAGCTGCATGAAGTCCATGGTGACCCAGTCGCGGGCCCGCACCAGAAGTTGCGCCAAGGGATGGGCGGGTTCCGCCCTGCGATAGTAGTCGGCGATGGCGTCCAGCGACCGCAGGACGTCGTCGCGGTTCTCGACCCGGCCCGAGATGCGCGGGCCGGACGCCTTGCCGCCGCCGGCGGCCGGCTCGCCGTCCGCGGCCTCGTCTTCCTCCGGGGCGTCCACCGGGACGGTCATGAACTTGCCCAGGGCCTGGCGCATCGACGACAGCAGGGCGAAGGTCGGTCCGTAGTTGGGCGAGGGCTCGCCGCCCGCGCCCTGCATGAAGGCCTTGTCGGCGCGCTTCAGGCCGTCCTCGATGGTGTCGAGCTGGCCGACGGCCTCCTGCAGGATGGCGTCGCCGCTCTCCTCCAGCACGGCGCGGAACATGCCGTAGCCGTCGGCGGCCTCCTGCTCGGCGGCGAACCGCTGGACGTCCTCGCCGGTGAACCGGCCGAGCCGGGGGTGCGCCACCAGCACGGTGCGCTCCAGCGGCAAGAGGAAGCCACCGCGGGTGGCGAGAGAGTCGCACGGGGCCTTGCGGCCCATCACGCCCAGCTCCTCGAGCTGCGGGTGCACGTTGTCCCAGTAGTTTTCCAGCAGTCCGGCCAGGGCCTGGGCGCCGAGCGCCACGGTCTCGAGCGAGCCGCTGCCGGCGCCGGCCCGGCAGGTGTAGACCGGCAGCCAGAGGTCCTTGGTCTGCTCCGCCTGCTGCTCGATCAACCGCAAGATCGCGCGCCAGTCCCGCTCCTCGCCCTGGTTGCCTTCGTCGGTCTCGAACGCTCGCTCGATCTCCTGGCGTTCGTTCGAATAGGACAGGTCCGGCCCGACCTGATTGTCGTCGTCGACCGGGGCGATCAGCTTTTCGAGGGTCAAGGCCATGGGAACTCCTAGTGTGGCAGGGTCCGTTCACCGTCCCCGACGACGGTGAAGGCGGCCCAATAGTAGGGGTGGGAATACTGATCGTCGCTGTCCATCAGCGAAAGGGACGCCGCCTGCAGCCCGCCGTCCTGGGTGGTCTGCCCGGACTGGAACATGGAGGACATCAGGCGGACGGTGGCGGTGGAGTCGATCTTCCAGTGCGACACCAAAAGGCTGCGCGCCCCGGCGTAGATGAACGCCCGGGTCAGGCCGCCCAGCGCCGCGCCGGCGCCGCCGAGGCCGCCGGCGTCCTGCTCGCCCGCCAGGGTCGAGCCGCCGGTGTCGCAGGCCGACAGCACCACCAGATCGGCGTCGAGCTTGAGGCCGATGATCTTGCTCACGTCCAGCAGGCCGTCGCTCATGCCGTCGGCCCCCACCGAGGTCAGCAGCGCCGGCTCCGGCAGGCACGATCCCGGCTCGGGCAGCAGGCCGTGGGTGGCGAAATAGACCACGCGGTACTGGTCGAGGTCGGTGCGCTTGGCGATGGCGCCGTCGCTGAAATCGGCGCCGGTGACCAGGGCCCCGCTCCCGCCGACGGCGGACTCGACGGTCTGCAGCTCCTGGCGGGCTTCCTTCAGCGGCTTCAGCTGCAGCAGCGCCTGGCGGGTGGCTCCGCACAGGTCGACGTCGGCGCTGCCGGTCCCGGCATAGGCGACCACGCTGGCGAAGGCCCGGGGATCGTCCGCCGACGGGGCGACGGAGTCGCCGAAGCCGATGAACGACTTGGGCGCCGGCGAGGGGGGCGCCTTGCGCGCCTGGACGAAGCTGGCCGCCGAGACCACCAGGGACGAGCGCGCGCTGCGGCCCAGCCACCGCACGCCCTTGTACGACAGCACGCCCTCGCCCTTGGCCCGGATGGCGGCGCGGCGCGAGGCGATCAGGTCGACGCTGGCCTGGTCGGTCACCAAGGTGGCGATCGGCAGGCTGAGGATGGCGTCGTCCGGCTCGTAGATGATGTGCTTGGCGGCGGCCAACTCGTCGCTGACCGGCCCGAACAGGTCCTCGAACAGCTTGTGCGCCCCGGCGACGTCATAGGGCGGCAGCCGGCCTTCGGTCTCGAACGGGCGCCTCAGCGCCTCCACCGCCGCGGCCCCCTGGGCTTCGCTGAGCGCGATGCGGTAGGGCTTGGCCGAGGTCGAGGTGACGGCCAGGCCGTAGCCGCCGCCGCCCAGCAGCACGACCTTCAGATAGAGCTCGCCCGGCTTCAGCGTGCCCTGGAGATCCTTCAGCGACACGTCGGTCGACACCAGCTGGCCGTAGTGCGGGTCCACCGAGGCCACGCGCTGCTCCAAGTCGGCCATCTGGGTGTTGAGCGACTTGAGCTCGTCTTCGTTGGCGGCCCTGGCGGCGGGCGTGTACTGCCCCTGGGCCTGCAGCAGGGCGATGGCGCTCTCCTTCATGCGCACCTGGCGGCGGGTGTCCTCCAGGGCGCGGATCAGGCCGGCCGACGACGGGTCGGTCTGGTTGAGGCGGGCGGCCAGGCGGGCGACGGTGTCGGCGGTGGCCTGGCTGCCCAGGCTCTCGGCGGCCACCAGGAACTGGCTGGCGTAGCCCGCGGCGCCCCCCGGATCGACCGAGGCCTGCTGCAGCAACAGGTCGAAATAGGCCGCCGCGCTGTCCGCCGAAGCGCCGAGCGAGCCGCGCGTCTCGCGGAACAGGGCGATGGCGACCTGGAAGTCCTGCATCGCCCGCGCCTTCTCGCCGTTGACCGCCTCGGCCCGGGCCAGTTCGAGGGTCAGGTAGGCCTCGGCGGGCGAACCGGCCTGGCGCTGGCGCAGGTCGAGTAGGGCTTCGGTCAGGCGCTGGCGGGCCTCCTGGTTACGGCCGCCGAGCTGGTCCTGGCGGGCGAGCTCCACCTCGACCTGGACCTTGAGGAAGCTCGCGACATTGGCCACGGCAGGGGCGCCCAGGCGGGCCTGCGCCCGCTCCAGCGCCTCGCGCGCCGGAGCGGCCTGGCCGAGGGCCTCGTAGGAGCTGGCCTCGGTCAGCTCGGTCTGGGCGATCTGGATCTGGATCCGTGCGGCCGGGTCGAGCTCGCCGGTGGTGAAGCTGCGGGGCGGCCTGAGCGCGATGGCCAGCTCCGGGCTGATCTCCAGGGCGCCGTCGGCGGTCTTCTGGATGCCGGCGGCCGTGGCCTGCGCGCTGGCGGCCTGCAGCGATGACAGGTTCTGGCGGGCCTCCTCGGCCGCGGCGACCGACTCCTTGAACTTGCGCTGGTTGCGCAGGTGCAGGGCCCTGTAGCTGAGGGCCTGGCCCTGCAGCTGCCGATTGCCGACCGCCAGCTTGTCGGCCTGGGCGAACAAGGAGTCGGCCTGGGAGAAGCGGCCGTTGTTGGAGGTGTTCAACGCCCAGTTCAGATAGGCTTCCGCCCGGGCCTGGTTGGTTTCGTTGACGTTCTGGGCGAGGGCGCGGAAATCGGTCACCGCGTCCGAGAATTCCCAGGCGAGGTTGCGGCTGTAGCCGCGCTCGCGCAGGTTCTCCGGCGCCGCTTCGGCGGCTTCCGACGCCTCGACCAGGCTGACCCCGCCGGCGCCGGCGGCGGCCGAAGCGGACACCAGCGACTGGGTGGCCTTGGGCGGAGCGATCTGGCCGCCCACCACCCGCAGGCCGGTTTCGAGCACGTCGGCGATCTGCACGAAGCCTTCCGCCGCCACCGCCCGGCCGCCCGACTGGCCGGAATAGGCGACGTAGGCGACCTTGACGCTGGTCGCCTGGCACTGGCTGCGCCCGACGCCGTTGAGGCCCTTCAGCTCCACGGGCGCGGAGGCCTGGCAGCCGGCCCGGCCGGCCAGGGCCTTGGCCCACAGGCCGTCCTTCTGGATCTGGACCGCCCCCTTGTAGCTGTAGGCGTAGAGGCGGCCGAGCGCATTGTCCCAGCCGCGGCAGCGCACCTGCCAGGCGCGCCCGCCGCGCACCTGGGCGGCCGGATCGTCGTCGTCGCGCACGGCCTGGCAGACCGCGCCGGACTGGGCGCTCTCGCCCAGCGGGAACTGATCGGGGGCATTGCGCAGGGCGGCCTCGGCCCCGCCGGCGGCCGAGAGGCCGGCCAGCACCGCCGCGCCCGCCGCGATCCACCGGGACAGCGCGCGCTCTATTGGCATGACCCGCTCCCGTTCGCGCTGCCGCCGGCGCAGGTGTTGGTCCGCCAGATCTCCTCGTTGCCGGCGCCCGTGATGGTGGGGTCGTAGGCGGCCGGCGGGGCCTGGGCGATCAGGCGGATGTCCTGGACCAGCTTGCCGATCGAGATGTCGACGATGGTGTTCGGCAGCGGCGTGCAGCTGCCCGCGGCGCCGATGGTGCAACCGTTGATCCGGTAGAGGTCCGAGCGCGGCAGCTCGCCCAGGTTCACGCCGGGCGAGGCGGCGGCGATCTGCTGGTTGATCAGCAGGCCGGTCGCGTTGAAGTAGGCCAGCGACAGGTCGATGACCAGGGGCGCGAAGCCGGCGCCGGCCGCCGGCGGCCCGGTCCGCCCCAAGGTGGCGAAGTAGCGCGCCCCCGTGCGGTTGGTCAGGATGATGCCGTTGGAGGTGCCGGTGATGCCGGTGTTCTCCTGGGCGATCACGCCGTTGGCGCGCACCGTCATGGTGTCGGCGGTCAGGAACACGCGGTTGAGGTCCGCGCCCACCACCGCCACCCCGGCCGGGATGTTGCGGTCGACGTTGATGGTGTTGGCGTGGCCGGCGGCCTCGACTCCGGTGATGGCGGTGACGAAGGAGTCGCGGCCGAACAGCACGTCGCCGACTGCATTCAACGTCACCGACGGCAGCGGCTTCTGGCTGGCCAGCGGCAACGACGGATCGCCGCCGCCCAGGCCGCCCTTGTCGCCGGTGATGTAGATCGACTGCGGCGTCCAGCCCGAGGCGGAGTCCGGGGCGCCGATGACCAGGGCGCTGCCGCCGCCCGCCGCCGGAAGCACCGCCCCGATCACGTTGACCTTGGAGGTGGGCCCGGCGAACACGCTGAGCGTCTTGATCTTGGCGCCGTCCAGCGTCAGGTCGCCGATCGTCACATTGCCGCGCGCCGCCGCATTGGTGGTGTCGCCGGCGTAGAGGGACACCGCGTCGGCCTTGATCGACGCGAGCTCGGCGTTGCTGATCTGCATGCCGCCCGAGCCGCCCGTGACTGCGCCGAGCTCGAGCCCGCCGCCGGCGCTTTCGATCGTCAGGGTCGGCGCCGTGCAGGTCGACCCGCAGGCCTGGTTGGCCTGCACCGGCCCGTTGAGGGCGAGCTGGTGGCCGCGCAGCAGCAGGGTCTGGCCGGTCAGGCTGCCGCCGACGGTGATCCCGGCCCCGGACACGATCGAGCCCAGCCCCCCGGCCGAGGCCGTTCCGATTGTCGCCGCGCCGGCCGCCTTGACGGTCAGGGCGCCCGGCGTCGACGCCTGGGCGAGGTTCAGGGCTCCACCCGAAGTGATCGTGGCGTCGCCGCCCGCGCTGGCCGAGCCGATGGTCGCGGCGCCCCCCGCATTGACGGTCAGCTTGCCGGTCGCGGAGGCCTGGGCGAGGTTGAGGGCGCCGGTCACGCCCACCGAGGCGTCGCCGCCGGTGGCCTTCACCGAGATCAGGGCGGCGTCGCCGGCCAGGTCCACGACCACGCTGGGCGCGGTCACCGTCACGCTGTCCTGGGCCGGGACGCCGAGGGTCAGGGATCCCGCCGCCGTCGGCGCCGCCTCGCCGGGCAGCCGGCCGAGCGTGGCCGTCTTGGCCGCGGTCAGGGCCAGCGCCCCGGCGCCGGTGAGGGTCGCGGTCTTGAGGTTGGCCGATCCGCTGTCCGACGTGACCGTCAGGTTGCGGCCGGCCTTGCCCGAGGCGACAGCGAGGTCGCCGGCGGTGGTCCGGGCGATCGCATCGCGGCCGCCCGCGAGGGTGGCGATGGTCACCGGGCCGGCCAGGTTGACCACCGCGTCACGATCGGCCGTCACCGCGATGGCCGCCGAGGTCGGGGCCGTGACGACGTTGCCGGCCGCCGGCGTCGATCCCGCCGCCGCGCCCAACACCGCGTCACCGCCCGTCGCCGCGATGCTCAGGCTCGCGGCCCCGGCCCCGAGGGTCGCCGAAGCGACCTGAACCGAGCCGTTCTGGACCGAGACGGAGGCGGCATGGCCGGCCGTGATCCGAGCGACGGCGAGGTCGCCGCTCAGGTTGAGCGAGGCGTCCTGCTGGGCGGTGACCGACAGCACCCCCTGCACGGACTGCCCGGGGCCGGGAGCCTGGCCGCTCGCGGCCCCCAGCACGACATTGCCCCCGCTCACGGCCAACTGGCTCGTCGCCTGGCCCAGGATCTGGGGAATGGTCACCGTCCCCGCCGCGGACAGCGACAGGTTGCCGCCCAGGGTCAGGGCGCCGGAGGTGAAGGCGCCGCCGGACGCGCTGGCCGTGATCCCCTGCCCCGCAGTCAGGGCGTCCAGGGTGACGCCGGAAGCGCCGGCGAGCGTCATGCCGCCGCCCGCGTGGAGCGTCGCGCCGGTCAGGGCGCCGCCGGCGGTCAGGGTGAGCCCGGCCGGGACGGTGATCGCCGTGGTCAGGGCGAGGTCGCCCGCGGTCGACAGCTGGACATCCCCGCCGCCGGTGGACACGACGCCCAGGGCAGTAGCGCCCGCGACGTCGCGGAAGCTGACGCCGCCACTGCCGGTGTTGACCAGGGAGTCGACGAACGGAACCGAGTTGGCGTTGTTCAGGGCGATCCCGCCGCCGGCGGTCACCGCCAGATGACCGGCCGTCACGGCGGCGCCGGACGCATCCTCCAGCACCTGGGCTGCGGAGACGAGCGTGACCGCGCCCGACGTGGCGATGTTGTGGTTCAGGGTGAGCGCGCCGATGGACTGCAGATTCACCGCGCCGGCCGCGGCCTGGATATTGCCGCCCAGCGCGATGCTCGCCCCGGTCAGCGACACGTCGCCCCCGGTGGTGGTGAGCGCCGGCGTGGTCAGCACGCCGGCGGCGGTCAGCGTCACCGAGCCGGGCAGGCTGAGGGCGCCGTTGATGTTCAGGTCGCCGGCGGTGGTGGCCAGGGACACCCCGCCGGTGCTGCTGATGTCGCCCGGGTTGATGGTGGTGGTCTGGCCGTTGACGAAGGTGACTCCGGCGCCGCTGAGGATCACCGGACCGGCCACCTGGTTGACGCCGCCGAGCGCCACCTGGCCGCCCTGTGCGACGGCTTCCATGCCGGCCGCGGCAGTGAGCACGCCCGAGCCGGCGACGTCGCCGTTGGTGGACACCAGGACCACGGAGTTGCCCGTGACGGCGCTGTTCACCGCCAGGCTCTTGCCGACGATCCCCACCTGGCCGGGCGCATCGCTGATCGGGCCGGTCAAGGCGAGGTCCAGGCCGCTGATGATGGTCAGGGCGCCCGATCCCGAGTTGGTGAAGGCGCCGAGCGCGTTCACCAGGTTGTTCTGGCCGAGCACCGCGCCGCCCGTGGAATGACCGGTCAGGACGGACGCCGTGATCAGGCCCGTCGAACTCTGGCTGATCGGGCCGCTGGAGATCAGGTTCACGGTCTCACCGGGGCCGGCCGTGAGCGCCTGATTGATGGCGAGCGCGGCGGACGTGGAGTCGAGCGTCACCCCGCCGCCCGTCGAGGTCACCGCCCCGCCGAGGCTGAGGGCGGCGCCCGTCAGGCTGATGTCGTCGCCGGCCAGGAGCGCGCCGGTCACCGACAAGGCGCCCAGCGAGGTCAGGTCCAGCGTGCCGGAGGCCGACACGCTCGACACGGTCAGTGCCTGGCCGTCGCGGAACGCGACATTGTGGCCGCTCAGGGACACCGGGCCCGAGACCGCATTGCTGGTCGAGGTCAGGGTCAGGTCGATGTCGCCGGTGGTCGAGGTCGCCGACAGGCCGGTTCCGGCCGTGACGGCGGCGGTCTGGGTGATGCCGTCGCGGGCGCTGAGGATCACCGTCGTGGCGGCCTGGATCGTATTGTCCAGGGCGATGTCCCCGGCCGTGGCGCCCAGCGTCACCGACCCGAAATTCGATTTGACCGCGCCGTTCACGGTCAGGGTGGCGCCCGTGAGGCCGATATTGCCGTTCGCGGTGACCGTTCCGGTCGACAGGTTGCCGGTGGTCGAGGTCTCGCTGAGGCCGAGGCCCGCGTTCACCGTGTCGGTGACGAGGCTCGTCCCGGTGAGGGCGATGTTGCCGCCCGCCGCGAGCGTGTTGTTCACGGTCAGGAGGCCGTCGGAGGTCAGGGTCAGGTCGCCGGTGACCGATACGCCCGGTCCGGTCACCGTCATCGCCTGGCTGTCCCTCAGGGTGACGTTGACGCCGGAAAGGCTCGCGACCGTGCCGCTGATGACGTTGGAGGTCGAGGCCAGGTTCACGCTGCCCAAGGTCGAGGCCGCGGTGAACCCGTCGGCCGTGAACGCCGCCGTCTGGGTGATGTCGCCCAGGGCCTGCAGGTGTAGGGCTCCGTTGGCCTGGACCTGCTGGCCCAGCGCCAGCGCCGCGGCCGTCGCGTTCAGCGAAACGTCGCCGCCGGTCGACTGCACGGCGCCGCCCAGGCCGAGGCTCGCGCCGGTCAGGGCGATGTCGCCGCTGGCGCTGAGCGCCCCGGTCACGGACAGCAGGCCGCCGGTCGACGTCAGGGTCACGGCGCCGGTGGAGGCCACGCCCGGCCCGGCCACCGTCATGGCCGAGGCGTCCTTCAGGGTGACGCTGGAGCCGCTGAGGCCGGTGACCGTCCCGCTGATGAAGTTGCTCGCCGAGGTCAGGTCCACGAGGCCGCCGGAGGAGACCGCCGAGAACCCGGCGCCGGCGCTGATCCCGGCCGTCTGGGTGATGTCGCCCGACGCCTGGAGGTTGACCGCGCCGGTCGCCTGGACCAGCTGGTTCACCGACAGGGCCGAGCCGGTGGCGTGCAGCGTCACCGAGGCGCCGGTCGAATGCACGGTCCCGCCCAGGCTGAGGCTGTCGCCGGTCAGGGAGATGGCCCCCAGCTCGGTCAGCCCCGCCGACAGCGCCAGCTGCCCGCCGGTCGAGGTCAGGTTCACGGCCCCGGCGGTGGACACGCCCGAGCTGGTCACCGTGAAGCCCTGGCTGTCGACCAGGGTGATGGCTGAGCCGCTGAGGCCGGTCACCGCGCCGGTGAAGGCGTTGTTGGTCGAGTCGAGGACCACGGCCCCGCCCGTGGCGCTTGCCGACAGTCCGTTGGAGGTGATCGCCGCCGAGGCGGACTGGGTGATCGCCCCGCCCGCGGACAGGCTCACGGCGCCGAACGCCTGGAGGGTCTGGGTCAGGGCGAGCGCGGAACCGAACGCATTCAGGCTCACGGTCGAGCCCGTCGACTGCAGCCCGCCGCCCAGGCTGATGCTGGAGCCGGTCAGGGCGATGGCCCCGGGGGCGGTCAGGGCGCCGGTCAGCGTCAGGGCGCCATTGGTCGTCAGGGTCACGAAGGTGTGGGCCGAGATGTCCGTCGACGGGTCGAGCGTCAGGCCGGAGCTGTTGGCGACGAGCGACACCCCGCCGGTGGTGGACTGCACCTGCCCGCCAAGGCTGAGGCTGGAGCCGGTCAGCGAGATGCTACCGTTGGTGCTCAGCGCGCCCGTCGTCGTGATCTGGCCGTTGGAGATCAGGGTCAAGGCGCCGGTGGTGCTGAAGCCGGCCACGGTGAAGGACGGGCCGTTGAACAGGGAGACGTTGGCGCCGCTGAGGCCTGTGATGGCGCCGATGGTGTTGGCTGTCGAGGTCAGGGACACGCTGCCGCCGCCCGTGGCCGACGCCGACAGGCTGCCCGCGGTGATCTGCCCTCCACCCAGTTCGGTGATGTCGCCGCCGGCGGCCGAGAGGTTCACGGCGCCGGACGGGGCGTAGATCAGCGAGTTCAGGACGAGCAGACCGGCGGCCGACACGGTCACGCCGCCGTTGTCGGCCTCGATCACCTCGTTCAGGGTGAAAGGCCCCGCCGTGGAGTTCACGGTCACGGTCCCGGCGCCAGGCGACCACAGGAATCCGCCCAGGTTCACGCTGGCTCCGGACAGGGTGATGTCTCCGGCCTGGGTCAGGGGCCCGTTGACGTCGAGGATGCCCGAAGCCGTCAGGCGGACGAAGGTGGCGGCCGAGAAATCCGTCCCCGGGGTGACCGCCAGGTCCGAGGCCGTGGCCTCGATCGCTACCCCGCCGCCGGTCGAATGCGCCATCGAGCCCAGGGAAAAGGCGACGCTGGATCCGGTAAGGCTGACGTCGCCGGGCGTCGTCACGGTCCCATCGATCAGGAGCGGACCCGAAGATGTCACGCTGATGAAGCCGCCGGTCGGCGATGGGGCCGATATGAGCGCGCCGTCGAGAGTCAGGCCGGAGGCCGTGGCGTCGAGCACCACCCCGGCGCCGGTCGAAGTCACCGAGGCGCCCGGGCCGAGGGCAAGGCTGGCGCCGGTGAGGCTGATGTCGCCGGGCGCGCTCAGGGCTCCGTTCACCGTCAAGGGGCCGGTCGAGGCCGCCAGGGTCAGGAAGTCGTTCGAGATGATGGTCGCCGCGTCGACCGTCAGGCCGCCGGCTCCGGTGGCGGTCATCGACACGCCGCTGGCGGTCGACTGCACATGCCCGCCCAAGGTGATGCTGGCGCCGGTCAGCGAGATGTCGGCGACGGCGTCGAGGTCGGCGTTCACCGCCAGAGCGCCCGAAGCGGTCAGGTGCGCATAGCTGGCGGCCGAGAAGTCCGTCCCCGGAGTGATTGTCAGGGCCGAGGCCGTGGCTTCGAGCGCCACCCCGCCGGCGGTGGAGCGAACCCCCGGGCCGAGGTCGAGGCTGGTCCCTTTCAGCGAGATGTTGCCGCTGGTGCTCAGGGCGGTGGTGGCCACGGTCAGCGCACTGGACGAGGTCAGGTTCAGGGCGACCGAAGCGCTCAGGCCGCCCCCGGTGACCGTCAGGGCCGAGCCGTCGACCAGCGTCACCGTGTGGCCGCTCAGGCTGGTCACCGTCCCGCCGATCGCGTTGGCCGCCGAATCCAGGATCACGTCGCCGCCGCTGGAAACCGCCGACAGCCCGGTCAGGGCGGTGATCGCCGCGCTCTGGGTGATGGCGCCGGTGGCTTCCAGGTTCACGGCGGTGGCCGCCTGGATCGCGTGGTCCACGGTCAGCGCGCCCCCGGTGGCCTGCAGCCCCACCGAGCCGGCGGTCGAGCCCACGGCACCGCCGAGGCTGACGCTGCTCCCCGTCAACGCCACGCCGCCGGCGACGCTCAGGGCGCCGCTCGTGGCGAGCAGGCCCGACGAGGTCAGGATCAGCGAGTGCGAAGCGGTCACGCCCGCTCCGGCGACGGTGAACGGCGAGCTGGAGTTCAGCGTCAGGTTGACGCCGCTGAAGGTCGACACCGTGCCGCTGATGGCGTTCGATCCGCCGAGGTCCACGCTGGCGCCACTGGAAGTGGCGGACAACCCGACCGAAGTGATCGCCGCCGTCTGGGTGATGTCGCCGGGCGCCTGCAGGCTGACGGAGGTGTTCGCGTGGACTGTCTGGCTCACCGTCAGGGCCGTGGCCGCCGTCGTCACGGTCAATGACACCGCGCCAGCGGAGGACGTGACGGCGCCGCCCAGGCTGATGGATCCGCCGGTCAGGGACAGGTCGCCCGTGGTCGCCGTCAGCGCAGGCGTGGTCAACACCCCGGCGGCGGTCAAGGTCAGGGCGCCCGGGGTGGTCAGGGCGTTGGTCACCGTCAGATCACCGGCGGTCGTTGTCAGGGATAGCGCCCCGCCGCCGCCAAGGGCCACGTTGCCGGCGTCGATCGAGGTGGTCTGGTTGTTGGAGAAGGTGACGTTGCCGCCCGCCAGGGCGATCGTACCGCCCACCGCGTTGGCCGCCCCGTGCAGATCGACGCTGCCGCCGGCGGCCGAGGCCGACAGGCCGGTGGTGGTCGTGATATTGCCGCCCCCGCTGATGTCGCCGGCGGTCGACGTCAGGTTCAATTGTCCGGCCGTGGTCTGGCCGGTGAGGGTGATGCTGTCCGCGTTGATCGTCAGGGCGCCGCCGCCCACGGTCAGGGTCCGGCCGCTGCCCAGGGTGAAGCCGGCGTGCGAGCCGTTGTAGGACGCCGTCATGTTCACGTTCAGGACGCCGGCCCCGGTGACGGCGAACGGGTCGGCGTTGAACTTGAAGCCGCCGCCGGCCTGCAAGGTGAGCAGGAAGCTGTCGGTGGCGTTGTTGTAGGTGACGGTGTCGTCGAAGGTGAACTGGCCATCGGCGCTGATGGTCAGCACGGCCGCCTTGATCTGTTTCACGATCTCGTCGGTGTCGACGGTGCTGCTCGAGGTCGGCGCGAACGTCGCGCCCTCGGTCGCCGAGTGATAGTCGCTCGACCCGCCGCCCACGTTCTTGATGTCGATATCGGTGGGGTCGAGCAGCAGCCCGCCCGTGGCGCCCATCGGCGCGGTCAGGTCCGCCAGTCCGACATAGTGGAGATTGTCCGCGCTGGAGACTTCCGCCCGGCCGCCATGGCCGCCGCCGGGGCCGCCGCGCGCCTGGATCAGGCCGCGGAAATCGGTGAATTTCTGGGACCATACCACGGCCGAACCGCCGTCGCCCGCGGCCGTGGCGTCCGCCTTCAGCAGGGCCCACGGGGCCACCGAGACGTTGTCGGCGTTGGCCACCGCCGCTTCCTGGCCATGGAAGCCGCCGCCGATGCGGATGTCGCCGCCGCCCGCCGGGCCGGAGGCGTCGATCGCCCCCTGCACGTCCACCGCCGCGCCCGTGGCCACCGCCCGGCCGCCGGCCTGGCCCGCGCCGAGGGAGGCGACGTCCACGCGGGAGTCCGCGCCGAGCTGCACGGCCGCGGTGGCGCCGTCCCCGAGCGTGATGCTCCCGCCCTGCCCGCTGGCGTCCCGCGCCGTGACGGCGCCCGAGACCTCGATCTTGCCGCCTGCCGCCGTCAGGGTGACCGAGCGGTCGGCCTGCAGGACGCCGCCGACCTTGACCGACGCCGGGGCGCCGGAGGCGGAGAGGATGATGTCGCCGCCTTCGCCTTGGACCGCGCTCTGCGCCGTCACCAGGCCGCCCAGGGAGATCACCGCGTTCATCACGGACGGCCGGTTGACCGCCGCGAACATCGCCCTGCCCGCCGTGGTGTCGCCGGCGATCGCCAGCGGCGTTGTCGAGACCGAGCCATCCTCCAGCGCCGAGGCGGGCACCTCGAAGTCCACGAGGTCGAGGTTGCCCCCGGCCCCTTCGCCGAAGTGGATGCGGAAGTTCTGGGCCGAGCCGTAGAGCGCCGTGCCGCCGGCCGTCACCTTGGCCCCGGCCTCGGTGGCGACGGACGGCGCGATCAGCGCCAGGGCCCCGCGGCTTGACAGCTGCGCGCCGCTTCGGGCCAGGATCGAAGCGTCCGCCAGGCCGCCTTGGAAGGTGAAGGTGTTGGAGCCCGACAGGAACTCGGACATCGACGACAGCGGGGTGGTGGTCGCCAGCAGGCTGCCGACGTTGACCCGGGCGTTGGGCCCGAACACCACGCCCTGGCCGCCGTAGAGCCACACGTTGCCGCCGGTCTTGGCGCCCACGAGGCCGTTCAGCGCGCCGTCCACCACGGCCTGGCCGAGCACGCGGTTGAGGACGACGTCGGAGCCGTTGTCGAAGCGGAAGTTGACCGTCTCGCCCTTGCCGATCTGGAAGCTGTTCCAGTCGATCAGCGTGCGCGACTGGTTCAGCTTGACGTCGGTGACCGACCCGCTCGAGGTGATCGTCGGGGCGGAGGCCACGCCTGCGGGGACGCTGGCCCCGGCGGGCGCCGCGCGCGCCGGCAGGACCTCGACGGCGGCCAGGACGAGACCGAGGGCGGAGCAACAGAGCAGCCGGCTGCGGCCGATGGTCGTTCGGGTCTGGCGAAGAGCTCGAGTCATGGCGCGGCCTCCCCCTATCGCCTGTACGTCAGCGAAACCATCACGCGCGGCGTCGGAATCGAGGGCGCGGACGGCGTGGGCTTGTCGAACGGCTTGGCGTAGAAGACGTCCAGGTCGAATCCCTTGGGCGCGGCGATGCGCAGGCCGGCGCCGGCGGAATGCACCGTCGAGGTCTGGGGATTGTCGACGTAGGCCACGTAGGCGATGTCGTAGAAGCCGTAGGCGGCGACGCTGAAGCCGGCCGGCAGGCGCAGGGGCATGAAGCGCGCCTCGAAGGCGGCGGCGACGCCGCGGTCGGCCTCGACCGAAGACGGATCGTAGCCGCGGCCGATGGTCAGGTTGCCCACGGCCATCTGCTCGAAGGACAGCAGGGGCTCGCGGCTGTATTGCGCCTGGTAGGCGATGTAGCCCTGGACCCAGGGCGAGAAGCCGAGGTTGAGGTGGCCGTCGGCGCGGCCGACCGTGGCGTCGGGCACGCCGCTGGCGCGCGACAGGGCGATGTCCCCCGCCTTGCTGGCGCCCAGGACGCTGAGGCCCTTGCGCACCTCCAGGCCCAGCTCGCCTTCGATCGGCAGACGACCGAGCAGGGTCGTGCGGACCTGTCCGTCCAGCCGCAGATAGCCGACGCGCAGCTTGTCGTCGATCAGGGCGCCGCCGCTGGCGAAGTCGGTGTTCTGGTCGACGATCGCCAGGCCGGCGATGACGTTCAGGTTACTCCTCCGACGACGGACAATGGGATAGTTGGCCGAGAATTCCGCGTCGAGCGACCGTCCCTGCAGCTTCAGGGGCGCGAGGGCCCCGGCGGGCTGCGACCAGGCGTAGGACAGGGAGCCGCGGACGATGAGGCCGGTGTCGGTGGGCCGCAGATCCTCCATCACCTGGAGGATGCGCTGCTCGTTGAAGTCCAGGGTCGAATAGAGCACCACGGCCGTCTGGTCGCCGTAGGGCGTCAGGCCCTTGAGGTCCACCCGCCCGAGCGCCGCCCAGGGCCCGAGGGCCTGGGAGCCGTAGTTCTGCACATTGGCCGCCACCGACACGATGTGACGGCTGACGGTGACGTCCAGGTCCACCGCCCCGCGCCCGCCGGACGAGGGGCGGATGGTCGCCTGGATCTGCACGCCCGGCACGTCGGCCGCCAGCAGCAGGTAGCGCTGGGCGGTGTTGAGGTTGAACGGCGTCAGGCCGCGCAGGCGCTCGAGATAGGCCTCGACCTTGCCCTGGGCGGCGCCGGCGTCGCCGTGGAAGGTGACGCTGGCGATGTGCGCCTCGATCACCTCCAGTTGGACCTGGCCCTCGGCGATGCGCTGCGCCGGGATCTCGACCCGCGCCAGGATGCCCTTGGAGAACAGGATCGCGGCGGCGCGGTCGCGAATCTCGCAGATCGAGGCCACCGGGACCGTCCTGCCGACCTGGCCCCTGAAGGCCCGATCCAGGCTCTTGGCGGCGTCGCCCGTGGCCCCTGTGAAGGACACGCCCTTGAGCTCGAAGGTCAATTGGGAGTCGCGCAGGGGGCAGGGCCCTGGTTCGGGCGCGAGGAAGATGTCGCTGGCGCGGGCCTGGGCCTGCGCAGGCAGTTGCTGGGAGGGGTTGAGCTGTTGCGGGGTGGGGACGGCGCCCGCGCCGCGCGGCGCGGGCTGCGCTTGCGCGTGCGCGCCGGGACCGGGCCACACGGCCGCAGCCGCCAGCAAGACCCAGCCGAATGCCCCGTTCCGGCCCATTTCGCCCCCAGTTTCGCCGACACGGCGCCCGCAATGGCCGCGGACGACGATCGGCTGTCCCCCAACAGCCTCTACGCCTCAGACAATCCCGTTCGGACGCCGTTCGACGCTTCCCCCGAAGTCGATCGGCGAACCGGCCGGCCTCCAGCGCGTCTATTCGACCCGACGCGCCTCGACCCGACGGTTCTGCGCGGCGGTCGGCTGCGACGGCACGGCGAAATCGCTGGCCCCGTAGCCCTTGGCCGCAAGCCGCGCGGGGTCGACCCCGTGCGAGACCAGGAACGACCTCACGGAGTCGGCGCGCTGCTGCGACAGCGTCATGTTGCGGTCGGCCGCGCCGGTCGAGTCCGTATAGCCGGCGATCTCGAACTTGCTGCCCAACAGCGCCGGCGAGGTCAGGGCCTGGGCGAACACCTGGGCGTTGGCCTCGGCCTGGTCGGTCAGTTCGGACGAACCGGTCTTGAAAGTGATCAGAAGATCGCGCTTGGCCGCAGGCCGGGCCGCGACGGGCCGGGCCGGAACGGACACGGGCTGCGGGCGGCCGGCGGCGGACGTTCCCTTGGCGCCCGCCCCCAGGTTGGCCCGGGTGGGGAGGCTGAAGCCGCGCTCGTTCTTGGCGGGCTCGCACACGCCGTCGTCGCCCGTGACCATGCCCTTCTTTTCGCACTCGCCCGCGGGGGCGGGAGCGGCGCTGACGGGCGGCGCCTGGAAGGTCTTCACGATGTCGTCGGTCGTGTATTGCGGGGCCGGCGGAGCGGCTTTGGCGGCCGAGCACGCCAAGACGCACCCCAACGCCAACGCGCCGCGGGAGATCAAGCGATCCATATGGTTAACCCCTGAAAATCTCTAATTGTTTAGCTGACCGCTCAGCTTGAAGCAAGTAACGATACCCGCGATTTTCAGCCCGCCGCGGAGGATGGCCAGCGGTGCAGTCCCCTGTCCAACGCCAGTGGCTTGGGCTAAGACTCGCCCCCGAGACACGCCGCCGCGGGCGCAAGGGGAGCCTGTCCAACTTATGCCAGATTCGTCAAAGCCCGACTTCTGGGCGAGCTTCACGGACAAGGTCGGCGGGCATGACCTCACGGTGGACGCATTCACCGCCGTCGAGCGGTTGAGCGACCCCTTCACCATCGAGGTCGACGTCAGTTCGGCCAAGCCGATCGACTTCATGCCGCTGCTCGGCCTCGGCGCCGGTCTCCAGATGACGTCCACCGTGCAGATGATCGACCGCTTCTTCCACGGCGTCGTGTTTCAGGCCGAGGCCCGGGGACGGGCGCGCGACTCCTACAGCTACCGCCTGACCCTGCGTCCCTGGCTGTCGCTGCTCGACATGGGCGCCAACCTGCGCATCTTCGCCAAGCTGTCGGTGCAGGACATCATCAAGAGCATCTTCAAGTCCGCCGGCTTTTCCGACTACCAGATCAAGGCCAGCACCGCTGGCAAGGACGTGCGCGAGTACTGCGTCCAGTTCAAGGAGAGCGACTTCGATTTCGTCTCCCGGCTGATGGAAGAGGAAGGCATCTACTACTACTTCGCGCACGCCAAGGATAAGCACACGATGGTGCTGTGCGACGCGCCCTCGTGCCATACCCCGTTCCCTGCCGACCTCCAGGTGATGCGCGGCAGCGAGGAGTTCCAGGGTGGGGCCTGGCTGAAATCCTGGGATCGGAAGGTGCAGCCGGCGATCGTCAAGGCGACCCTGCGCGATTCCCACTTCCGCAAGCCCGGCCAGGTCCTGGAGGCCAAGGCCGAGAAGGTGACCTCCGGTCCGAAGGACGCCTTGCCGACGACCGAGCTCTACGAGTACCCCGGCGGCTACGGCTACATCAACGACGAGGGCAGCCAGAGCGGAGACCGCTACGCCAAGGTCCGCCTGGAGGAGGCCCGCGCGGACTGCGACACCCTGAGCGGCGAGACCTTCGTGTTCGCCGTCGCCGTCGGTTCGAAGATCAAGGTCAAGGAAGAGCCCGGCGCGGCGGCCTCTGGCGCCGGCGAATTCCTGGTGGTGGAGGCGACCCACATCGTCGACGCCCAGTCGGACACCGCCGCGGCGGGCACGGACCAGGGGTTCGGGTTCAGGGTCGAGCTGGAAGCGGTGCCGGCGGCGGTCAACTGGCGCCCGCCCCGCGACACGCCCAAGCCGGTGGCGGGCGGCCCCCAGACGGCCACCGTGGTGGGCGTCACCGACAAGCAGATCGAGGTCGATGAATTCGGCCGCGTCCGGGTGCATTTCGACTGGGACCGCGGACAGATCTCGGACACGACCGGCGGCGACGCCGCGCCGCCGCCCGCCGCCGGCGGCGACATCAGCGACAACCGCACCTGCTGGCTGCGCGTGTCCCAAGGCTGGGCCGATGGCGGCTTCGGCTCCATGCACATCCCCCGGGTCGGCGAGGAGGTGATCGTAAACTTCCTGGACGGCGACCCGGACCGGCCGATCATCACCGGCCGGGTGTACAACTCAAAGCTCACCGTCCCCTACAAGCTGCAGGACGAGAAGACCAAGTCCACCTGGAAGAGCCAGACGGTGGGCGATTCCGGGACCTACGACGAGTCCGAGGAGAGCCCGCCCAAGCCCGGCTACAACGAGCTGCGTTTCGAGGACAAGGGCGGCTCCGAGGAGTTCTACATCCACGCCCAGCGCATCTTCAATTCGCTGATCCGCCTGGACGAGACGCGCAAGACCGGCCGTGACACCACCGTGCGGGTGGGCCGCAACCGCACAGTCAACATCAAGAAGAACGAGACAGTCACCATCGAGACCGGCGACGAGACACGCACCATCCAGAAGGGATCGCGCACCACCGAGATCGAGAAGGACGAGACGCTCACCCTGAACACGGGCGACGAGACGCGGACCATCAAGGCGGGCAAGCGCACCACCGAGGTGCAGCAGGACGACAGCCTGACCGTGAAGGTGGGCAACTATTCGATGAAGGTCGACGCCGGCAAGGCCTCGTTCGAGGCCATGCAGCAGATCGTGCTGAAGTGCGGCCAGAGCACGATCACCATGACCCCGGCGAGCATCGAAATCAAAAGCGTCCAGATCAAGGTCGACGCCCAGGCCATGCTCGAGACCAAGTCCGGCGCGATGAGCCAGCACGATGGCGGGGGCATGATGATCATCAAGGGCGGCTTGACGATGATCAACTAGCGTGGCGACCGGGAAACTCGCCGACTGACGATGGAGCCTCCAATGGCCGAATGGCCCCGCGTGAAATGGTCTGAAGCCAGCCAGGTGCTGGAGCTGCTGGGCGACGGCGCCGCCGACCTGCCTAAGGCGGAGACGGCCTCGCCCGCCGCCTATTTCGAGCAGCTGCGCGAGGCGGGCCGGCTGGCCGACGCCGCCCGCTTCCTGGCCCACGCCCTGCCCCGACTGGAGACGGTCGCCTGGGCGGCGCGCACGGTGCGCGACCTGCCGCCTCCCCTGGGCCAGGCCGACCGGGCCGACGAACTGGCGCTGCGCGCGGCCCTGTTCTGGGTCGGCGATCCCACCGAGAGTCGCCGCTACGCCGCCTACAACGCCGCCATGGCCTGCCGCCAGGCCAGCCCCGAGCGCCTGGCCGCCCTGGCGGCCTTCTTCTCGGGCGGGTCGATCGCGCCGGCCGATCTGCAGCCCGTTCATCCGCCCCGCGACGCGGTCCACCACAGCGCCTCGGGCGCGGTGCTGGTCGCCGCCGGCCGCAGCTCGGACATGAAGGGCGCCCTGGCGGGGGCCCTGGAGGCGGGCGTGGCGATCGCCACCCGAGGCCTGGAGCCCGCCACCGCATGAGTCTCGTTCTTTCCGTCCAGAACATGGACCGGCTCGACAATGGTGAGCCGGCGCAGCTGAAGCTGGACCGTCACGGCGCGATCATCGGCCGCTCGCCGCACTCGGACTGGAGCTTGCCGGACCCGCGCAACTACGTGTCGTCGACCCACTGCGAGATCGATTACCGCGACGGCGGCTATGTGCTGGTGGACAAGAGCACCAACGGCACCTTCATCAACGACGCGCCCGAGCGCATGGCCGGACCCCACGCCATCCAGGACGGCGACGTCATCGTCATCGGCCAATACCGGATCGTCGCCCGCATGTCCGACGGCGCGCGGAGCGCCGCGCCTGCGCCGGCCGGAGCCGCCAAGGCCGGCTGGGGCGGGTGGGACGATCCAACCGGAGGCGCCGCCGCCTCCCCCTCCTCCGCCTGGGACGCGCCGCCGCCATCGGCCCCGCCTCCCCCGCCCGCGCCGCCGCCGGCCTCGTCCGGCTGGTCCAGCGCGCCCGAGCCGGCTTCGCCCGCCCGCTCGTCCGGCTGGGGGGACCCCACGCCTCAGGCCGCGCCGGCGCCCGCGCGCGACGACAGCTGGGGCTCCGCGCCGGCCGCCCAGCCGGCCGCCGCGTCGTCCGACTGGGGCCCTGCGCAGGCGGCCCAGCCGGTGGCGTCCGGATGGGACCCGCTGTCGACCAAGGGAGCGGCAGAGACCGCCCCCGATTCGTGGGAGAGCACCTCGGCCTCGGCGATCTCGGGACGCGGGCCCATGGCCCAGGCCTGGGCCGCCCCGAAGGCGGCCTGGGACGCCAGCTCGGCCAAGGACGCCGACGACGTCTGGGGCAAGTTCGCCGCCAGCAACGTGGTCGACTGGGCCCGTTCGGGCTTCGGCGATCCGGAGCCGGCGCCCGAGCCCCCGCCGGCGGCGCCGGCGAAGGCGGTGTCCGCCCCGCTCCCTCCGCGCGCCGACGACGCCCTGTGGGCCGCCTTCCTGCAGGCGAGCGGCGTCCCGGCCGACCTCGTCAGGAGCTCGCCCGTCGAGGCCATGACCGCGGCCGGCGCCCTGCTCCGCCGGCTCGTCGCCGGCCTGGTGGTGATGCTCGAGGCCCGCGCCCGGGCCAAGGCGCAGCTCGGCGCCCAGTCCACCACGCTCGAGCTCTCGGGCAACAATCCGCTGAAATTCGCCCGCAGCGCGGACAAGGTGCTGGCCCAATTGCTGGCCGCGCCCGAGCGCGGCTTCATGCCCGCCGAGAAGGCCGTCGAGGACAGCTTCCACGACCTGCAGGCGCACCAGATGGCCACCCTGGCGGCCATGCAGGGCGCCCTGCGCGCCACGGTCGACCGCTTCTCGCCCGAGGCGATCCGCAAGCGGGCCGAGACCCGCGGCGTGCTGGCGCGGATCATCCCCAGCGCGCGCGACGCGGCCCTGTGGGAAGCCTACCAGAAGGAATTCGAGGGCGTTGCGAGAGGCAGCGACGAGGCCTTCCTCGACGTCTTCGCCAAGGCGTTCAAGGAGGCCTACGAGAAGGCCGCCTCGGACCTCAAACGGGGAGTCTAGCCATGGCCGGTCCGCCTGCCGCGCGCGTCACCGACATGCACGTCTGCCCGATGGTGACGGGGGTGGTGCCCCATGTCGGCGGGCCGATCCTGCCGCCCTGCGCGGTCAACGTGCTCACCGTCAAACTGCCCCAGGCCCGGGTCACCGACATGTGCACCTGCGTCGGTCCGCCCGACGTGATCGTCAAGGGTTCCGCCACGGTGCTGGTCAACAAGCTGCCGGCCGCGCGGTTGGGCGACACGACGGCCCACGGCGGCTCGATCATCCTCGGCGCGCCGACGGTGCTGATCGGGGGCTGAGCCCTCGACCGGCTCCCAATCCAGGACGACTCAGCCCGGCTGGTCGTCGACCACGCGATACCAGACCATGTCGGTCTTCCAGCCGCCGGCCCGGGCGGCGTCGGCGAAGCGCTGGAGCCAGGCGGCGTCGACGGGCTTGCTCTTGTTGGTCACCATGGCGTTCGGCAGGCCGAGGTCGAAGGGGCCGGAGCCCACCACCAGCAGCTGTCCGACCACCCCGGTCTCGTTGTAGCAGACCGTCGAGCTGAAGCTGTCGGACGGCTGGTCGGTCACGAAGTCGGGGAACTGGCTGTGAAAGGCGTTGAACGCCTGCCGGTCGGCGAAGATCTGCTGCAGGCCGCCGGTCTTGTCCATGCCGATCACGCTGAAGTTCTGCTGCGGGTTGCCGATGCGCAGGTTGACCACGACCTTGGCGTTCGGACCCATGCAGGGATCGTTCTTGGCGCTGAGCTCCCACTTGGCCTGCGGGCTGGTGAGGCGGCGGCCGAACTCGGAGTTGGGCTCGCGGAAGGCGCGGAAGGCGTCGAGCGGCGCGCAGTTGCCCGACGCCACGGGGAACACGTTGGCGGCGTCGATCAGGCCCACGTGCGCCCCCGTCGCCTGGGCGGCGTTGGAGATGATCTGCTGGGCCTGGGCCGGGGAGCCGGCCACGCCCGACAGGCTGACGGTGACGCCGTTGGGCGTGTCGCGGACGCCGTCGATGTCGATCCAGGAGCAGCTGGCCGAGGGCAAGGCGGCCTCGACCGCACGGCGCACCTTCTCGGAGTCGCGCAGGCTGACGGCGGCGCCGGCGGACGCCGAGGCCGAGGCGGAACCCTGGTCCGCCCCCGCGGCGGGGGCCTTCGGCCGGGTCAGGAGGAAGCCCGCCCCGCCCCCGATCGCCAGCACCAGCACGGCCGCGCCGGCGAGAATGGGCAGCAGCGGCGAGGACGGCGGCTTGGCCGGCTTGGGCGTCGGGGCCGGCGCGGAATCCGCGGCCGCCGGACGGGTCGCGCCGCCGCCGGCGGCGACCGCGTCGAGCGCCTGCAGCACCTCGGTCATCGAGCGGAAGCGTTCGGCGGGGTTGGGGCGCAGCATGCCCTCCAGCACCGGGCGCAGCCGCTCGGGCGCGGCGGCGAGGTCCGGGCCGGCGCGACGCTTTTCGATCGCCTCCACCAGGGTGGCGCCCATGTCGATCGGCTTGCCCGCGGCCAGGCTCAGGACCACCAGGGCCAGGCTGTAGACGTCGGTCCAGGGGCCGACCTCGCGGTTGTAGTCGCCGAACTGCTCGGGCGCGACGAAGCCCAGCTTGCCGGCGAAGCCGTCGCCGACGATGGTCTTGGTCGAGGGGTCGAGGTCCTTGGCGATGCCGAAGTCGATGATCTTGGCGTCCTGCAGCCGGCCTTCGGGCAGCAGAACATTGTCGGGGGCGATATCGCGGTGGATGGCGCCCAGCACGTGGGCGGCCTCCAGACCCGAGGCGAGCCGGCGGATCAGGCCGGTGAGGTCGTCCTCGCTCGGGCTGAGCGAGCCGATGCCCTCGGACAGCTGGGCCCCGTCGATATATTCGGTGACGATGTAGAGGGCCCCGACCGCCGGCTCCTGCGCCAGCACACGGTACTGCACCAGCGCCGGGTGCTGCAGCCGCGTCAGTGTGCGGGCTTCCTTGCGGAACATGGCCTGCACCGCCGGGTCGGCGGCCAGGTGGGGCAGCATGACCTTGATGGCCACGCGCTCGTCGGTGTTGACGTTGATCCCCTCGTAGACCTCGCCCATCCCGCCGCGCGCGATGAAGCGGCGCACCTCGAAGATGTGGTTCAGCACCATGCCCACGGAGACGCGGCCGTCCCCGGCCGGGGCCGCGGTCGCCGCGACCGGCGGCGTGGAGGGCGGAGGCGCGGAGCCGGCCTGCGGCGGGACCGAGTACTGGGTGGCTTCAGGCGCGTGCGACGGTTCCGGCGGCCGGGACTGCGGCGGCGTGGACGGCATGAACACCGTCTTGTTCGAGTCGGCGTTGTGGTCGTCGGAATCACTCATCGGGCGGCTCAGAACGCTGCGGCCGGAGCCAGGGTCAAGGTCGTCGTCTCCTCGCAGGCCACCGCGACCATGGTCACGTTGTCGGGCGCCCCGCGGGCGAGGACCAGGTCGAGAAGGCGTTGGCAGGCGACGTCGGCCGGCAGGGCGGCGAGCCGCTCGCTGATCTCGTCCTCGGTCACCACACCGGTCAGGCCGTCGCTGCACAGCAGGAACACGTCCCGCGGCAGGGCGGTGTCGGACACCGCGTCGAGGTCCACCACCTCCTCGACGCCGACCGCGCGCGACAGCACGTGCGACATGGGGTGGCTGGCGGCCTCCTCCGGACTGAGCAGGCCACGCTCGACCAGGTCCTCGACCTGGGTGTGGTCGCGGCTCATGCGGTGCAGCACCCCGTCGCGCATCAGGTAGATGCGGCTGTCGCCGGCCCACAGGCAGACGAAGCGGTCGCCGTTCATGTGCAGCGCCGCCACCGTCGATCCCATCCGGGCCCCCTGGCTCACGCTGGTGGAATAGATCCGCTCGTTGGCTTCCTGGATGGCGTCGGCCAGGGCCGAGACGTCGGCGTCGAAGTCGCCCGCCAGGGAGCGGGCCCGCAGGGCCTCGGCCACGGCGGTGGAGGCCCATTGCCCGTTGACGTGCCCGCCCATGCCGTCGGCCACGGCCCACACGCCCTGCTGCTCCTGCGCCACGTAGGCGTCCTCGTTGGCCTGGCGCACCAGGCCGGTGTGGCTGAGGCTGGCGGTCCTGAACCTGAGGCGGGTCATCGCGCGGCCTCTTCGGCGCCCGCGTGGCAGGCCGCGGCGAGCAGGTCGGCCGCCGGCTGGGCGCCCGCGCGGGGCTCGAGCCCGGTGTCGGCCGCCCACCAGGCGCCGGTCCCCGCCGGGGCGGCGCAGAGCAGGTCTGCGATCTGGAACTGTTCGCTCATGGCGTGGCGAACCTCGTCGAGCAGGGCGATGACGTCGTCGGCGGCGAGCCCCTCGCCCAGGGCGCGGTAGAGACCATGCTCCGCCCGTTCGGCAAAGGCCAGCCCGCACGCCGCCGCCGCCGGGGCGGAGCACTCGACCCCGATCACCGCCACGAACCGCCGGCCGGCCGCGTCCACCGAGGGCGCGAGGGCGCCCGCGCGCCACTGCGGGCCGAAGGCGGACGGCCCGGCGACGAACCGCCAGGGCGGCGCCACGTCGTGGACCGCCTCGAAATCGGGCGAGGCCGAACGCAGGGTCTCCAGCGCCGAGGTCGCCCAGGCGTCCCAGGCCTCGGCCTGCGGCGCCGTGAGGCCGCGGGACACGAAGTCTCCGTGCGCGGGCAGCTTGCCGAACAGGAAGGCCGAGCTGTCCATCAGACCTTGGCCATCACAGCTTGGGCGGGCAGCGGAACGACCACGGGCCGCCGCGGCTGAACGGGTTGTCGACCGACGGCAGGGTGATCCGGAAGGTGGCGTAGGAGGCGCCCTCGCCGAAAGTGGCCTTGATGGCCATGGGCCCGGCGTTCTCCTTCTTGGCGGCGTCGATCAGGCGGAACAGCGCCCACGGCCCCTGGAAGCTGTAGTCGCGCTGCTTGGCCGCGCCGGCGTAGAGCGTGACGTGGGCCTCCGGCACGCCCTGGGGCGTCCACTGCAGGGTCCGCTGGCCGGCCTGGCCGGCGTCGAACCGGTAGGTCTGGCCGCCGGCCGAGATCTCGGCCGCCGTGATCGCCCCGCCGAAGCCGTCGCCGTCGATCTTCAGCGTCAGCCCGGCCGCCAGCAAGTCGCGGATCGCGGAGGCCTTCTGGAACTGGCCGGCGCTGGTCGGGTCGAAGCCGGCGGCGATCGGGCTGTCCGCCCGCCAGCGCCAGACCGGACCCGTGGTGTCCATCAGCGTGCGCAGCTGCTGGTTGGTGTAGCCCTCCAGTTGCCCGCCCATGCCGAACACCCGCAAGAGGTCGACCACCGGGGCGTCGTTGTTGGAGGCGGTGACGAAGGGATAGCGGTCCTGGGTCACGCTCTGGCAGGACGAGGCCAGGGTGGTGTAGCCGCCGGACACGGCGCCCTGGGTGGAGCTGATCTGCGCCTTGTCGCCTTCCTTGGACGCCGCCGCCGCGAACGGTTGCACCAGGGCGGGGGCGGTGAGCGAAGCGGTCGCCAGCTCGCTCATGGCCTTGTTGAGCTCGGCCTGGGCCGCATCGGACCCGCCGAGCCCGCCGGCGCGGTCGGCCGCGCCCTTGGCCACCACCGCGGCCTTCAGCTTGCTGGTGAAGTCGTCGACCGGCGCGGGGGCCTTGCCGTCGCCGACGAAGGCGGCGGTCTGCTGGAACGCCGCGGTGATGATCTGGCCGGCGTCGACCGTCTGGACGTCGCCGCCCGCCGCCGCCGCCACGCCCGGCGGCAGCGCCTTGGCCAAGGCCCCGGCGGCCGCGTCGACCTTGGTCCCGCCGGCGAAGTTGGTGTTCTTGCGCGTCTCCAGCAGGATCAGCTTCAGCGGCGAGGGCGAACCGGTGGCGGCGCCGAAGGCGGCCGGATCGGTGAAATAGTCGGCCGGCTGCAGCGAATTGATCACCCCCTGCCAGGCCTTCACATAGTCCTGGGCGTAGAGCCGCGAGACGCCGGGGCGCACTTGGGCCATCTGGGCCCGGATCGACTCCTTGTCCTTGTCGTCGCCGAGGACCCAGAGGTCCTTCTCCAGCTCCAGCTGCACGTTCTGCAGGCCGATCTGGTAGGCCTGCTCGAAGCCCTTCTTGGTGTAGAAATAGGGCACCCGCTCGGCCAGCACCGCCGGGCCGTTGGCGAAGGCCTTGGCGTCGCCCGAGCTCAGGATGGAGTCGGCGCGCCAGTCCCCCTGGCCGGAGGCCTGGGCCTCCTGCTGCAGCACGGCGTAGGCGCGGTCGGCCAGCGACAGGGTCTGGATGCTCTGGCGGGCCGAGGCGATCACCGCGCCGTCGAGCGGGGCCTTGCGGTCGGGCCAGACGCCGCCGAACTGCTTGTCGTCGAGCAGGGCGTCGAGATGCTCGCCGAGCTCCTTGCGCAGGGCCGCGCGCTCCTCGCCCGGGTAGAGGTTCTGCGCCCAGTCGGCCTCGACCCAGGCCTTGACCGCCTTGCGGTCGAACGCCGGGGCCTGGCCGCCGAGGGTCAGATAGGACTTGAGCGGCTGGTAGAGAGCGAGCGCGTTCTGGCCGTTGTCGCGCATGTAGCGCTCCAGGCGCAGCAGGACGCGCGGCAGCATCACCCGCTGTAGGGCCTGTTCATAGGTCTGGGCGGCCTGGCGGCTGAGCCCGCCCTGGTAGAGGCCGAAGCCCATGGTCAGCGGCGCGCCCTTGGCCCGCTCGGCATAGCCGCGCGGCAGGTTGCGCAGGCCACGCAGGAACGACAGCTCGGACTCCAGGTCCGGGTCGCTCTCGCGCACCTCGACCAGGTCGAGGGTGTCGGCGCGCGCCTGCTGGGTGCTGTTCTGGGCCCCGGCGGCCAGGCGGTTCTGGAAGTTGCGGTTGGCCACGAAGCTGATGCCCCACAGCACCAGCAGCGCCACGCTCAGCACGGCCACGGCGGCCACGCCGATCGCGGCCTGGGTGGCGCGCCGGCGGCGGGCGGCGGCGGACATCTGCACCAGGCCCGCCTCGGCGATGACCACGTCGTTGAGCAGGCGGTTGATGAAATAGGCCCGGCCCTGCCCGGCCGTCGCGGCCCGCGCGGGGGCGTCATAGACCGAGGCCACGCCCTGCAGCAGGCGGTCGAGCGGCGTGCCCTGCTGGACGCCGCTGGTGAAGTAGAAGCCGCGCAGGGGCAGCACCCCCTGGGGCGCGTCGGACGGGAAGGCCCCGTCGAGGAAGCGCACGATGCGCGAGCGCAGGGCCCCCACCTGGCCCGGGAAGCCGACCACCAGGGACCGGCGGCGCGCATCCAGCTCTTCCTGCAGGCGCTTGGAGGCGCGGTCGGACACCGCCTGGGACACGTCGTCGAAGGCCGCGGCGTAGTCGGCGGTCTTCAGCGTCTCGGAGGCGGACCACGGGAAGGTCGTGCCCAGCACGGCCCGGCGGCCCTCGACGTCGAGGTCGTCGTAGAACTCGGCGAAGCCGGCGATCAGGTCGGCCTTGGTGAACATCACATAGACCGGGACCACCGACTCCAGGGTCGACTGCAGCTCCTGCAGGCGGCGGCGCACGATGGCGGCGTGGTGGTCGATCTTGGCGACCCCGGCCTCGGCGACCTCGTCCAGGCCGATGGCGATCAGCACGCCGTTGATCGGCTGCTGCGGGCGGTTGGTCTTGAGCAGCTTCAGGAACGACTGCCAGGCGCTGCCGTCGCGCTCGGCGTCGGAGTCCTGGGTGGTGTAGCGGCCGGCGGTGTCGACCAGCACGGCCTCGTCGGCGAACCAGAAGTCGAGGTTGCGGGTGCCGCCCACGCCCTTCAGCGCGGTTTCCGAGAACGGGAAGCGCAGGCCCGAATTGACCAGGGCGGTGGTCTTGCCCGCCCCCGGAGGCCCGATGATGATGTACCAGGGCCGGCTATAGAGGTAGTCGCGCCGGTTGCCGCTGGCGTTCTTCAGCCCAGCCAGGGCCGCCTTCATGCGCTCGGCCACCGCCGCGCTCTCGGCCCCCGACGGGGTCTGGGCGGCCAGTTCCTTGGCCAGGCGGTCGGACTTCATGCGCGCCGAGATCACGCGCCAGGCCGACAGCGCCACCCAGATACCGGCGACCACCGCCGTCAGCAACAGGCGCATGCCCAGCGGCCGCATCGGCGCGACCACCAGCGGCAGCAGCACCGCCAGCACCAGGATCAGCAGCACCGCGACCAGGGTCGACAGGAACCACCAGCTGCCGAAGATCTTCTTGAGCGTACCCATGGAAGCGGCTCAGCCCTTGCGCTGGATGACGATTTCGACGCGGCGGTTCTGCGACTTGCCGGCGGCGGTCGCGTTGGAGGCGATCGGCTGGGCGTCGCCGTAGCCTTCGACGGTCACCCGCGAGGCATCCGTCATGGCGCCCTTGACGATGGCCGCCACGGTGTCGGCCCGGGCCCGGGACAGGGCCATGTTGTCGGGGAAGCTGATCGAATTGACCCGGTCGGAGTCCGAATAGCCCTCCACCCGCACCGGGCCGGGCTCGCCGTTAATCCCCTGGCCGATGCGCTGGAACAGGCCCGCGCGATTGCCGTCCAGCTGATCGGAGCCGGACTTGAACAGCTGGCCCACCGTGGTGCGCACGCGCACCGTGGAGGCGTCGTCGAGCACCGTCACCAGCCCCTGGGCGATCTCGGGCGCGAGGAACTGGCGCAGGCGCACCAGTTGGTCGTCCTTGGGCACGGGCGGCGCGGGCGCCGTGCGCGACAGACGCAGCGGCTGGTCGGGGTTGACCTGGTTGAGGGCCGCATAGGCCGGCCCGCCGGTCTGCGCCAGGATGATGCGCAGGATGATGAAGATCACCGTCAGCACCGTGGCGGCGATCGCTCCGGCCAGGGCCACCGGGCCCCACAGCCCGACCTTGGCGGCCGGGGTCGGCTCGCCCTTCCAGCGCGGCGACAGCTCGGTCATCGACAGGGCGCGCGGGTGTTCGAGCGCGATGTAGACCCTCTGCATCTGGTTCAGGTGCTCGCGCTTGCCGTCGGCCAGCACGCGGTAGCGGCCCTCGAACCCGGCCGCCAGGCAGGCGTGATACAGCTCCAGCAGGTCGCGGTACTGCGACGGGCTGGCGATCATCTCGTCGAGCAGCTTCCAGAAGCGGTCGCCGCCGATGTTCTCGCCGAAGAAGCGCACGACGATGGCCCGGCGGGCCCATTCGGCGGCGTCGGCCTGCTGGTTCGGCAGGTTCAGCGCCACGTCGTCGGCGGTGGTGGCCAGGGCGTATTTGGCGCGGCGGATCTCCTCGTCGGAGTAGCGGCCGGCGAGGCCCTGCTCGAAGCGGGAGATGGCCTCGACCACCTTGCCGTGCAGACCCGGCAGGTCGATGGCCGCCCGTCCGGCGCGGACGCTGGAGATCAGGGCCAGAAACGGGGTGGCCTCGGCCATCATCAGGTTGCGCGGCGGCTTGCCCGCGGGCGCCATGGGCACGTCGTCGGCCGGCTTCGGGCGAACCGGCGCGGCCGTGGGCTGCGGCGCGGCCGCCTGAGGCGCGCCGGCCTGGGGCTGCTGCGGCGGCCCATCGCCCCCCTGCCTGGCGCCCTGCAGGGGCGAGGGCCTGAACACCGTGCGGTTGGGACCGCCGGAACCGCCGTTCTGGTCGCTGCTCATCGCGAGGACCTCTTGACCCACCAGAGCTCGAGCTTCAGGTCCGGCCAGTCCCCGGCGACGTGCAGGCCGAGCGCCGGCGCGGTGGCCAGGTCGCGCCAGTCGGCGGAGGAGCGGTCGAGCTCGAAATAGGTATAGCCGGGCAGCACCCGGATCTGCGGCGGCGGCGTGGGCGTCGGCGTCAGGCCGATGCCGGCGGCCAGGGACGAGGTCACGATCTGCCGCATCTTCAGCACCGAGCCGATCTTCACATGACTGCGGAAGCGGGTCCGCAGGTCCTCGGCCGGCGTCCGCGCGGACACCGCCAGGTAGAAGTTGCAGGTCTGGAACAGGGCGTGGTTGGTGATCACCGCGGTGTAGGAGCCGGGGCCCACCGCCTCCAGCTTCATCTGCTCGGAGGAGCGCTCGAACATGGCCGAGAGCTCGGCCTGAAGCACTTCGTAGACCTGCTCGAAGGTGCCTTCGAGGTCCTCGTGGTTGTAGGGCGGGAACTTGGGCGCGCGCCGCTCGTCGCTGCGCACCAGAGTGGCCAGCTCCCCCGCCATGGAGCAGAAGGTCTCGTAGAGCCGCTCGGGGTGGACCAGGGGCAGGGATTGCAGGTGCGCCAGCACCGGCGTCCAGCGATTCAGCGCCTGCAGCAGCAGGAAGCTGGCGAAGGTCTCGGCCCCGCCGTCGGTGGCCTCCACCGCCCGCTCGGCCAGTTCGTCGACGCGCTGATCGGCGCGGCCGACGATGTCGTTGAGGAAACCCGCCAGCCGGTGCGAGGCGCGGATGTCGACCACCGGCGGGATGTAGCGCTCGTCCAGAGTCACCTGGCCGTTGACCACCTCGCGCACCCGGGCAAGTCCCATCAGCACTCGCCCGTCGATCTGCTCGCGGGTGACGCCATAGCGCAGGTTGGGCCGGGCCAGCTCGATCGGCTCGGCGACGCGCTCGTTGGCGAAGGCGTCGTAGACCCCCTCCTCGTCCACCAGGTGGCGGGTGAAGCCTTCGGACCGGCCCGAGCCGCGCTCGGCGAACTCCACGCCCCCGGCCTGCCGCGCCGGCACGCTGAGGTAGATGATCGCGTCACGGGTGTCGGGCGGGATGTCCAGCGGCGGCGGCGGCTCGATGTCGCCCGGGATGGCGAAGGGCAGGCCGTCCGGCATGGCCCCCGCAGCCTGGGCCACGGCGAACTTGCCGAGCGAGGACATGGAGGTGTCGAGGCTCAGCTGCGACAGGCCCCAGCCGTAGGGCCGCAGGATTTCCGTCCGTGCCCGGACCAGGGATTCGACGAAGCGGTCCTGTTGCTGAAAATGCTGCGGCCGAAGGAAAAGCCCCTCACGCCAAGCGACGCGACTTTCGCCGGCCATCGATCCCCCCAAACCCCAAATGCGAACAGCCGATCCCCGTACGCCCGCAGCTGGGCAGGAAGATAGCCTCTAGGCCTTCGAACGCGCTAGATTAAAACACCGTGAGTTTGGGGGGAGAGCGTGACGGTTCCATCAAATGACGAGGAGCGGCCGGCGCCCGCCGCCACACCGTCGTTCGATCCGAGCACCTGGCTGAAACCCACCGAGGCGCCGGCGGCGGCAGAGCCGCCCCCGAAGGTCGAGCCCACGCCGAAGATGGCGGCCACGGCGCCGGCCGCTGCCGCCCAGTCGCGGCGGCTGGTGCTGATCGGCGGCGGCGTCGCCGGCGCGGCGGTGTTGGCCGGCGGAGCGGCGTTCCTGCTGCGCAAATCGCCGGCCGGGCCCGCGGCGGCGGCGTCCGGCGGGGGGATGCAGCAGGTGCTGACCCTGCCCGACCTTAACGCCCTCGACCAGGCCCTGGCCGCCAACGGCCTTGCCCCCGCGGCGCGGACCCAGGTCGTGGCGGCGGCGCGCTCGGCCATGCCGGCCGAGGCGGCGACCGGCGAGCTGCGCATGGAGCTCGACCTCGCCCGCGACGGCGGCGATGCGGTGTCGCTGCAGGCCCTGACCCTCACGCGGACCGACGGCCTCGGGGTGAAGGTGACGCCTGCGGCCCAGGGCTTCGCGGCCGTGCCCCTGACGGCGGCGACCACCGCCATGGTCAAGGTGGCGCGCGGCCAGATGGACGCCCAGAGCTTCTATTCCTCGGCGGTGACCTCGGGCCTGATCGACGCCCTGATCCCGCAGTTCTTCCAGGCCTTCGTCTACGACTTCGACTTCCAGCGGGAGATCAAGCCGGGCGACGTGTTCGAGGCGGCCTACGAGCAGCGCAGCAACGCCCGGGGCGAGGCCGTGGGGCCGCCGCAGCTGCTCTACGCCTCGATGGTCACGCAGCAGAAGTCGCGCGCCCTCTACCGCTTCACCCCGGCGGGCCAGCAGACCGAATGGTTCGACGGCTCGGGCCGCAGCATCCGCCGCAGCCTGATGCGGACGCCGGTGGAAGGCGCGCGCGTCTCCTCCACCTTCGGCATGCGCGACCATCCGGTGCTGGGCTTCACCCGCATGCACAAGGGCACCGACTTCGCCACCCCGGTGGGCACGCCGGTGTTCGCCTCCGGCGCGGGCAAGGTCACGTGGGCGGGGCCGCGCGGGGACTTCGGCAACTTCGTCACCATCCAGCACACGCCGATGCTGGTGACGGCCTACGCCCACCTCGACAAGTTCGCCGACGGCCTCAAGGTGGGGTCCGACGTGTCCCAGGGCCAGCCGATCGGCCTGACCGGCAACACCGGCCTGACCTCCGGGCCCCACCTGCACTACGAGGTGCGGGTCGACGGCCAGCAGGTCGATTCCCAGACCTACCAGACCGAGGAGAGCCAGCCCCTGGCGGGGGCGATCCTGGCCACGTTCACCAAGGAGCGCGACCGTATCGACGCGGCCCGCGCGGCGAGCGTCTGAGGGCGGCCACAGTCCCTTAACCACGTCGGTAAGAGCTCCATTTACGCGGATGGCGGAGGATAGGGCGTCGCCACAGGCAGGATATCGCCATGAGCCGCCCCTTTCCGAACCCGAGGCCTGCGGACCTCCGGGCCGCGCGCGCGCCGCAGCTGGCCGGCGCCGCCGTGGCGGCGGCGGTGCTGATCTTCGCCGTTCCGGCCGCCGCCTCGATCGCCGACCTCCAGGCCAGGGCCGACGCCGGCGAGGCGCGCGCCCAGATGAGCCTCGGCCTCGCCTTCTACCGCGGCGACGAGGCGCCCGCCGACATGCAGCGCGCCGTGACCTGGTTCCGCAAGGCCGCCGCCCAGAACTACGCCCCGGCCGAGGCCATGCTCGCCTCGCTCTACGCCGAGGGCGCGGGCGTGCCCTTCGATTCCAAGCAGTCGATCAACTGGCTGCGCCGTGCGGCCGTCCACGGCCTGTCCCAGGCCCAGGTGGCGCTCGGCCAGGCCCATGACGAGGGCAAGGACGTCCGGCAGGACCCGCGCGAAGCCGCCCACTGGTTCCAGGCCGCCGCCGCCCAGGGCGACGCGGAGGGCCAGCGCCTTCTCGGCGAGGCCTATCTGCAGGGCCGCGGCGTGGCGCCGGACGCCGGCAAGGCTCTGGAGCTGCTGCGGGCCGCGGCCGACAAGGGCGACGCCGGGGCCGAGGACGACCTCGGCCGTCTCTACGAGGAGGGAGCCGCCCTGCCGTCGAACCTGGTGGAGGCGCGCAAGTGGTTCGTGCTGGCCGCCAGCCACTGCAAGACCTGGCGCGTGTGCGACGCCGCCGCGCGCAACGGGCTGCGGGTGAAGGCCAAGATGTCGGTGATCGAGATCGAGGCCGCGGACAAGGTGGTGCAGGCCTGGTCGGCCAAACCGGGGCGCCCGGCGGGCTGACACCGCCACGCCTTGCGCAGAACGTCGTGATTTGTAAAGCATGGGATATGGTGCCGCTTCGACCGCTGAGCGGTCCATTGGGGCGGGGCAGGCTTTGCTTTATTGGATCAGCTATTCGAACGCCTGGATCCTGCGCGTAGACGGCGCCGGCCGGAAGATGCCGGGCTGGGCCGTCCTGGCGGTCGGGATCGCCGTGCTGGCCCTGTCGATGACCGGGGGCGTGGCGCTCTACCAGCAGATCGCCCAGGGCCTGGAGGGCCATCCGGCGGTCGACCGCTGGGTCCTCAACCTGTGCATCGTCGGACCGCTCTACGCCGCGGCCCTGGCAGGCCTGGCCTATGAGCGCCGCGCGCGCCAGCCGGCCAACGCCGGGATCGCCGGGGCCCTCGGCCTCGGCGCCGCCGTCGGCCTGGTCGGCTTCGGCTTGGCCGTGGGCTTCTCCGCCGTACTCGGCGCCGTGGCCTCGGGCGCGCCGCCCTCTCCCCTCGCCCATCGCCTGGCCGGCCTGGCCATCGGGGCCGCCGTCATCGCCGTCCAGGCCTATGGCGAGGAGCTGTTCTTCCGCGGCTGGATGCAGCCGGTCCTGGCCACCCGCTGGGGCCCCTGGATCGGCCTGGCGACCACCTCGATCCTGTTCGCCGCGGCCCACACCATGGGACGGCCGATCAGCGCCGTGGCCGTGCTGAACGACGGTGTGGCGGGGTTCGTGTTCGGCCTCCTGGCCTTCCGCTCCGGGGGCCTGGCGGCGCCCTTCGCCGCCCACTTTGCCTGGAACTGGGCGGAGCAGTCCCTGCTCGGCCTGACGCCAAACCCGGGCGTCGACGTCCTCGGCTCCCTGTGGGACCTCGACCTGGTGGGCTCTCCGCTGCTCGGCGCCGGCCCCGACGAGATGAACGGCGCGGTCACGGCGACCCTGGCGCTGCTGATCATGGTCGGCCTGGCGCTGGCCTGGACGCCGAAGCGTCAGGCGCAGGTCGAAGCCAGAGCGCCCGCCTGAGCCCCGGCCGGAGGCCGCGCCCGCCTACTGCACCTTCAGCGCGATCCGCGCCCGGCCGTCTTCCAGGGAGGCGGCGGCCTGGGGCGTCATGAACACCTGGGCCGGGTCCACGCCGCTTTCGGCCAGGAGGGCGTCGCGCACCGCGCGGGCGCGCGCCTCGCCCAGGGCCTGCAGCTCGCCCGCGGACGGGGTGAAGGCGGGACGCAGGCGGTCCTCCAGCCACCGGGCGTCGTCGGCCTTGCGCTCCTGCGCCGTGACCTTGGCTTGGCCCGGCGCCGGCGGAGCAGGCTTGGGCGGCGCGGGGTTCTCATGGAACCGGGCCTTGTAGAGCGTCTTCAGGCGAGCGAGCCGCTCATCGGGCTCGAGCTCGGCCAGGGACGCGGGCTTGGCCTTCTGGGCGAGCAGCGCCTCGTCCAGGCGGCGGTCGGCGAGGGCCGTGGCGTCCTCGGGCAGGCCCGGGCCGGCGGGCACGTCGATGCTGAGCTCGTGCTTCTGGGCCAGGCCCTTGCCGAGGGCGCCGAGCGCCCGGGCGGTCTCGGGCGGCAGGCTGGAAGAGCCCGGCTCGAAGTCGACGAACTGGGCCTTCTCCGCCCCGGCGAACAGGCCGCCGATCATGCGGAACGGGGCCACCGCCGCCTTCTGCAGGGTATTGCCGACGATCTGCCAGATGATCGGCCACACCTTGAACTTGGGATCGTCCATCGAGCCCGTGACCGGCACGTCCAGGTCGATCACCCCGTCCTTGTCCTTGAGCAGGGCCGTGGCCAGCCGCACGGGGATCGGGGCCTTCTGCTTGCTGTCGGTGGCCGCGCCCCACTGCAGCTGGTCGATGACCACATGGTGCTCGGCCTTCAGCATGCGGTTGTCGATCCGGTAGCTGAGCTCGGTGGTCAGCTTGCCTTTGGCGATGGCGTAGCCGGCGTAGCGGCCGGAATAGGGGTTGAACAGCGGCAGCTCGATGTTGCGGAAGGCCAGCTTCATGTCCGTCTGGCGGTCGAAGGCGAACGGATTCATCGAGCCCTTGATGGTGGCGGGGGAGACGCGGTCGATCACCTGGCCGGCGAGATCGATGTCGACGATCGCGTCGGGCTTGTTCGACAGGTTCGACAGCGAGCCCTGCAGGGCCTCGATGCGCACATCGAAGTTGGGGTCGATCGACAGGTCGGCGAACTCCATGGTCCCGCCGTCGACCACCAGTTGCTTCAGGGCGAACGGCATGGCCGGCGCAGAGGCGGCGGCCTTCGGCGCGGCGGGAGCCGTCGACGCGGCGACCGGTTGCGCCGGCGGCGTCGGTCCGCCGGTCACCGCGGCGAGGTTCAGGGTTCCGTCGGGCATGATCACCACCCGGCCGACCGGGGCGCTGAGCACCGCGCGCTGCACCGACACGCCCTTGGCGCCGTAGCGCAGCCCCTCCAGGCGCAAGGCGTCCCACGAGAACAGCAGGCCATTGGTCGAGGGCTGGCGCACGCTGACCTTGTCGAGCGCCGCCTGGCCGGCGAAGCTGAGGGCGCCGGCGTCGGGGCCCTTGAACTTGAGCTCGCCCGAGGCGGAGAGGGCGCCGGAGGTCAGGTCCACGTCCTTGAGGCGGGGGCCGTAGGGCAGCAGCGGCCGCAGTTGCAGGCCCGAGAGCGCCACCTTCAGCTCGCCGCTGGCCTTGGCCGGAATTGCGGAGCCCGAGACCTTCAACGCCGCGCCGTCCAGGCGCGCGGCAAGGCTCAGGCCCACCGGCCGGGTCAAGTCGGAGTCGATGTCGGTCACCGACAGGTCGATCGGCGAGACGACCATGTGCGTGGCCGGCGTCACGGCGGCGTCGTCGAGCTGCAGCACCGCCCCATTCAGGGCGAAGCGCGCCAGGTGGAGGGCCCACGGCTGGGCGGGGGCCTGTGACGCCGGCGCCGGCGCCGCGGCCGGAGCGGCCTTGGGCGTCAGCGAGGCCAGGCTCAGGCGCCCGTCGGCCCCGCGGCGGACGCGCAGCTCCGCCCGGTCCACGCTCAGGCCGTCGGCGCTCAGCCGGCGCGCGGCGGTGTCGAATCCGATGCCGGTCAGGGCCACGCTCTTGATCCGTACCAGCTGGCCGGGGGCGTCGAGGCTCAGGCCGTCGAGGGTGATGTCCGGCAGGGTCGCCTGCAGGTCGGGGGCCTGCTTCGCGCCGAGCGACAGGCCCAGACGGTCGAGGCGGACGCGGATGTGATCGGCCGCCGCCACGGCGTTGGCCGGCAGGCCGTCGATCGCCGTCGCCTTCATCCGCGAGACGTCGAGGTTGGCGCCGGTCACGTCCAGCTTCAGCCCGCCGGCGGCCGAGTGCAGGTCGTAGTCGGCGGCGACGTCCAGCAGGCCGTCCTGCAGCGCGGCGGGCGCCGCTGGCCCGAGGAAGGCGCCGATGGTCTGGGCGCGCAAGGCGCTCACCTGCAGATGGCCGTGGGAATGCAGGGGCGCCGCCGACAGGGCGCCGGACCAGACGAGGCGTTCGCCGAGCTCGCTGCGGCCGCGCAGGGCGAAGGCGCCGCCGGCCGCCGCGTCGGTCTGGAAGTCCCTCAGCGTGAAGGCCACCGGGGTCAGGGCCGTCTCGGGGCGGCCCGGCAGGCTCTGGTCGGCGTAGGCGAGTTCGCCGCGGACGATGGAGAAGGTCCCGATGCGCACGGCGCGGCCGCCGCCGGATTTCGGCGCCGGGGACTTGGGAATGAGGTCGCCGAGGTTCAGCGACCGGTCCGGCCGCAGCACCACGCGCACCACCGGCCGTTCGAGGCGCACCTCGCCGAAGGTGTAGGGGCCGTGCAGCGCCGACAGGATCGAGAAGCCGACATGGATGTGGTCGGCCGCCAGCATCGGCTTGGGATCCTCGGGGATCGCCAGATCCCGGACGTCGAGGGTGAAATGGATCGGGTCGAAGCGGATCTCGCCGATGCGGATCGGCTTGTGCAGGGTGTCCTTCGCCCAGGTCTCGGCCGCGTCGCGCACCAGCCGAGGGACCAGGTAGTAGCCGCCGAGGAGATAGCTGGCGGCCAGCAGGACGACGATCGCGCCCGCCCAGATCGCGCGCCTGAGCCAGCGCCGCCGCTTGCCCGCGGCCGCGACGCCCGCCGGCGCCGCCTGGCCGTCGCCCGGGCGGGATCGACCCAAACCCATGCTGGCCATAGCGCCCGCCCCTGTTGCGCCGCGCCACCCGAGCCGGCGGGGGCATATTAGCGCCGCTCTAGAGGTCCCGCTTGCGCGAAATCACATAGGACTCGTCGTTGAACCACAGGCCGCCGTAGCGCTTGAGCACCTCGCGGGTGGAGTCGAGGTAGGCGCCCCCGCTCATGGCCTCGGCGAGGCGGTCGTCCTCGACCTGGGCCACGTAGGTGGCGTTGTTCCAGGCGGCGAACAGGGTCGAGGTGCCGATCGACGGATTGTCGGAGTCGATCTCCCCCGGAAGGGTGTGCATGTCGTAGCGGAACAGCGAGCGCGCGTCGGCATAGGCATTGAAGTTGTAGTGGCGGGCGTCGGCGCCCAGTTCGGCGCGGGTGGCCTTGAGCAGGTCGTGGCGGTTGGTCTCGAACGGTTGCTCGCCCGGCCACACCGCCTGCACGATCTCCAAGGCCGGGTCGGCGCCGGAGGAGTGGATCCCGATCAGCCGGCCGCCGGGCGCCAGGGCCCGGGTCAGGGGCGCGACCACGCGGCGGGCCTTGAACGTCACCGGGGCGCGCGCCCGGTAGGGCTGGGAGGCGATCACCAGGTCGTAGTCGGCCCTGACCGCCCCGCGCTTGGGCATGATGTGGTCGAGCAGGAAGCGGCAGTCCTCGCGGTAGACCACCAGCACCACCGGCTTCTCGTAGACGGGATTGCCGCTCTTCTTCGAGACCTTGGCGCCCCAGTTCTCGGCCAGGAACGGCTGCAGCTCGGCGATCTGCTCGTCGAACTCCGCAGCGGAATCCCCCCGAAGCGCCACCTCCTTCCACACGATGCTGTGGGCGGCGGCGACCGAGTGCGGGGTCAGCCACGGGGCCTCGGCATAGTGCATGTTGGTCATCACCAGGCAGGTGGCCGGATGCTCCTGGAAGCGGTCCGGCATCTTGTCCATGCTGAGCCGCACGTCCTCCAGGCTGATCTCCTTGCCCACCACGTAGAACGGCACCCACGGAAAGCGGTGGTGCAGGGTGCGCATCACCCGCGCCAGCACTGTGCCGTCGCCGACCCCCGCGTCGAACAGGCGGATGGCCGGCGGGCGCGGATGCAGGTTGGCCAGTTCCAGCGCCACCCGCTGGGCGACCACCCACTTCTCGCTGCAGGTGTTGACGAACATCAGGTACTTCTGCCGGTTGTCATAGAAGCGGAAGTTCTTCTCCGGCTCGGTCGGCGACCTCGGCGGGCCGGCGCCCTCGATGCGGGCCAGGGCGGGGAGTTCGACCTCGCGCCCCTCATCCCCAGTCTTGCCGGCGCTCGTCCCACCGCGGATAAAGGCGCGGACCCGCTCGACCGTCGCCTCGTTGACCCGTCCGCCGTAGCGCAGGCGGTTGACGAACTTGCCGTCGTTGACGGCCCGCCGGCCGAACGTCGACTCCGCCATGCCCTGGCGGCGGCAGTAGGCGAATATCTCCTCCAAGATCACGTCGGCGCGCATGGCACGGCTCCTGACCTCTGTTCTTTGGCCCAAGCCTGCCGCCCATCCCGCGGCCCTGTAAACCTCAATGCGACCCACTGGCAGTGTGGGACGAGCATGTGGGCGAGCTCCCGGATTGTCCTTCGGCGTGGGACGGCGGTGGGACGGATGAGGCCAGGTCCTCTGCTCAAAACCGGTTATCAAAGCCAAACAAAGGCGCCAGGATGAGCAAGCATTCGCACGTCGATAGGTGCAGGATGCGGCTTGAAGCGGCCGACGGAGCCCTCGCGAACGGGGGCCGGGATCGGGCGCGGGAGGACGCGCTTGATCGATCGGCGCACAGTCTTGCTGAAGGGCGCGGCCATGGCCGCAGCGGCGCCGTTGGCGCGCGCCTGGGCTGCTCCGGCTTCGACATCCGGTCTCACCGCCAGCGAGCTGCCCGGCGGCCTGCACTTGATCGCCGGCGCCGGCGGGGCGGTGGTGGCCGCGCGCGGGCCCGAGGGTGCGGTGATGGTCGACTGCGGCGGGGCCGACAGCGCCGAGGCGGTGCAGGCCCTGGTGCTGCAGAAGACCGGCGCCAGGAAGGTCGCCACCCTGTTCAACACCTGCTGGCGGCTGGAGCAGACCGGCGGCAACGATCGCCTGGCCGCGGCCGGCGCCCGCATCCTGGCCCACGAGAACACCCGGCTGTGGATGGGGACCGAGATCCCCTCGCGCTGGGAGAACAAGGTCTATCCGCCGCGCGCGCCCGCCGCCCGCCCGGCCGAGACCTTCTACACCACGGCCCCGGCCGTGCCGCTCGGCGGCGAAAAGGCCGAGTGGGGCTATCTGCTGCAGGCCCACACCGACGGCGACGTCTATGTGTTCTTCCGCAAGGCCAATGTGCTGGTGGTGGGCGGCGCCGTGGCCGGCAAGGGCTGGCCGGTGATCGACTGGTCCACCAACGGCTGGTACGGCGGCGCGATCCGCGGGCTCGAGACCCTGATCGCGCTGGCCGACGACAAGACGGTGATCGTACCGGCCGACGGCGCCCTTCTGACCAAGGCCGACCTGGTCAGGCAGCACGACATGCACATGGCCATCCTGACCCGGCTGCAGACCCTGATGGAGGCCGGCAAGTCCACGGCCGAGGTGCTCCAGGCCAAGCCGGCGGCCGACTATGTGGCGGAACGGGGCGACCCCGACGCGTTCCTGACCCTGGCCTTCAAGAGCTTCTGGGGCAATGTCCGGCAGTTCAGGGCGGTGTGATCCGATGAAGCGCTCGACCCTCGTCCTAGCCGCGCTCGCCTCGGCCGCCCTCGCCGGCATCGGCGCCACGGCGCTGGCCCAAGGCAAGCCGGCCGCATCGGCTCAGACCGCGCCGGCCGCCGCCCAGGACCCGGCGACGACCTACAAGGCGATGTTCACGCGCTACTGCGTGGCCTGCCACAACGCCAGGACTCTCACCGCCGGCCTCGACCTCGGCGCCGTCGACCTCAACAAGGTCCCCGACAACGCCGAGGTGCTGGAGAAGGTGGTGCGCAAGCTGCAGGGGCGGATGATGCCGCCGCCCGGCCTGCCGCGCCCGGACGAGCCGACCACCGAGGCCTTCCTCGCCTGGGCCCAGACGCACCTGGACCAGGCCGCCGCCAAGGCCCCCGATCCGGGGCGGGTGGTGCTGCACCGACTGAACCGCGACGAATACGCCAACGCCGTGCGCGACCTGTTCGCGCTCGAGGTCTCGCCCGCCGCCCTCCTGCCGCAGGACGACACCTCCGACGGCTTCGACAACATCGCCGACGTGCTGCAGACCTCGCCGGTGTTCCTCGACCAGTACATCTCCGCCGCCCGCACGGTGGCCATCAGCGCGGTCGGCGACGCCAAGATGCGGCCGTCGACGGTGGTCCTGAAGCCCGCGCCGGGCCAGAGCCAGGGGGCCCACATCGAGGGGACCCCGCTGGGCGCCCGCGGCGGCTTCCTGTCCGATCCGGTGCTGCCGGCCGAGGGCGACTACCAGGTCACGATCCACGGCTCGAAGACCTTCAACTACGACTACGCCATGCCCGACGACCGCCTGTTGGCGACCGTCGACGGCAAGCTGGTCTACGACTCCGCCAAGGACACCACCCCGCCGCCCAAGCTGCCGCTGGGCGTGGCGCGCGGCCACGACTTCACTTTCAAAATCCACCTGACCGGCGGGCGCCACCGGATCGGGGCCGGCTACATCACCCCGACCTACCACGCCACCCTGACCCAGCTGTCGCCCGCCAAGGTGTCGACCGGCTTCATGGGGCCGACGGTGGTGTCGGTCGACCTCGCCGGCCCCCACAACGCGGTGGCGCTCGGCCACTCGCCGAGCCGCGACGCCATCTTCACCTGCCGGCCGAAGACCAAGGCCGAAGAGGAGCCCTGCGCGCGGAAGATCATCACCGCCCTGGCCCACCGCGCCTATCGCCGGCCGGTCACCGAGAAGGACATCGAGCCGCCGCTGCGTTTCTACCGCAGCGGGGAGAAGGCCAGCGGCTTCGAGACCGGGGTGCAGCAGGCGATCATGGCGGTGCTGGTCAGCCCGTCGTTCCTCTACCGCACCACCTCGGTCCCCAAGGGCTTGCAGGAGGGCGCGGCCTATCCGGTCAGCGACATCGACCTGGCCTCGCGCCTGTCGTTCTTCCTGTGGAGCTCGATCCCCGACGAAGCGCTGCTGAAGACCGCCGAACAGGGCCGCCTGAAGCAACCGGCGGTCCTCAAGGCCCAGGTGCGCCGCATGCTGGCCGACCCGCGCTCGGAGACCCTGGTCTCCAACTTCGGCTTCCAGTGGCTGCACCTGGAGGCGCTCGACACCATCGACCCGGACCCGAACATCTTCCCCGAATGGGACCCCGCCCTGCGCGCCGCCTACAAAGAGGAGATGCGCCTGTTCCTCGGCAGCGTGACGCACGGCGACCAGAGCGTGCTGCAGTGGCTGAACGGCGACTACACCTTCGTCAACGAGCGGCTGGCGCGCCAGTATGGCATCGCGGGCGTGACCGGGAACAATTTCCGCAGGGTGAAGCTGGCCGACCCTGCCCGCTTCGGCATCCTCGGCAAGGGCGCGGTGCTGACCACCACCTCCTACGCCAACCGCACCTCGCCGGTGCTGCGCGGCGCCTGGCTGCTCGAGAACGTGCTCGGCACCCCGCCCCACGCGCCGCCGCCGGGCGTCGGCGCCATCACCGAGAACGTCGACGGCCAGAAGGCGCTGACCGTGCGCGAGCAACTGGCGGCTCACCGCAAGCAGGCCAGTTGCAACGCCTGCCACGGCATCATGGACCCGCTCGGCCTGTCGCTCGAGAACTACGACGCCATCGGCGGCTGGCGCGCCAAGGACCGCTTCGCCGGCGAGCTGATCGACGCTTCCGGCGCCACCGTCACCGGCGACAAGCTGAACGGGGTCAACGACCTGCGGGCCCTGATCGGCAAGCGGCCCGAGCAGTTCGTGCAGACCGTGACCGAGCGGCTGATGATCTACGGCCTCGGCCGCTCGATCACCTATCGCGACATCCCCACCGTGCGCGCCATCGTGCGCGAGGCGAAGGCGGACGACTACCGGTTCTCGGACCTCGTGCTGGGCGTGGTCGACAGCGACCAGTTCCGCCTGTCCAAGGTCCCCTCCAAGGCGGCCCCCGCCGCCAAACAGACCGTCGTGGCCTCGAACAGCGAGAAGCAGCCATGAACTACATCACCAAGAGGCACATCTCGCGGCGGGCGATGCTGCGTGGCGGCGGGGTGAGCATGGCCCTGCCGTTCCTGACCGCCATGGTCCCGGCGGCCACCGCCCTGGCCAAGACGGCGGCGGCGGGCAAGCCGCGCCTGGGCTTCGTCTACTTCCCTCACGGGGCGGTGATGAACATGTGGGTCCCGAAGAAGACCGGAAGGGACTTCGACCTGCCGCCGATCCTGGCGCCGCTGGCCAAGCACCAGGGGCAGATGACGATCGTCTCCAACCTGGCCAACGCCAACGCCGTCAGCCAGGCGGTGCACGCCATCACCGCCGGCACCTGGCTCAGCTGCGCCAAGCCGCGCGAGAGCCACAGCCCCTATGGCGGCATCACCGTCGACCAGATGGCCGCCCAGCACATCGGCCAGGAGACCACCTTCCCCTCGATCGAGGCCTGCACCGAACCGCCGTCGACCGGCGGCAACGGCTGTGACCGCAACTTCGGCTGCAGCTACGGCTCGACCATCTCGTTCAGCTCGCCGACCACGCCCCTGCCGATGGAGAACGACCCCAAGAAGCTGTTCTACCGCCTGTTCGGGGTCGGCGATTCCGCGCAGGAGCGGACCTTGGCCTCCAACCAGTACGCCAGCCTGCTGGACCTGGTGTCGGAACAGACCGCCGAACTGAAGAAGAGCCTCGGCGCCGAGGACCGGGCCATGCTCGGCAACTACCAGGACTCGGTGCGCGAGATCGAACGGCAGGTGAAGAAGAAGGACGGCGAGGACCTCTCGGCCCTCAAGCTGCCCGACACGCCGCCCGGAGTGCTTCCGGACTTCGACAAGCAGATCAACGTCTTCTTCGACATGCTGGCCCTCGCCTACCAGGGCGACCTGACCCGCATCGTCAACATGGTCATGTGCCAGGAGGGCACGTCGCAGACCTACAACTGGATCGGCATCCCCGAGGCCTTCCACCCCCTGTCGCATCACCAGGAGAACCCGGACAAGATGGCGCGGCTGTCGAAGGTGCAGATCTACCACTCGCAGGTATTCGCCAAGTTCCTCGACAAGCTGAAGGCCATGCCGGACGGCGAGCACTCGGTGCTGGACAACGCCATCATCATGTACGGCTCGAACATGAGCAATTCGAACCAGCACAACCACAATCCCCTGCCGATCTCGCTGTTCGGCGGCGGGCGCGGGCGGGTGAAGGGCAACCAGCACCTGTCGATGCCGGCCGATACGCCCCTGGCCAACCTGCTGCTGACCATCCTCGACCGGGTGGACGTCAAGGCCGACCACTTCGGCGACTCCACCGGAATGATCGCGGAGGTCTAGCGGATGAAGACCCGACTCCTCGCGGCGGCCGCCCCAATCCTTGCCAGCATGGCCCTGGTGTGGACCGCCGGCGCCTCGGCGGCGGACAGGCCGACGCCCCAGGCTCAGGCTCGGGCGTCCGGCCAGCGGCTGATCGAGGCCGCCCAGAACAACGATCACGCGCAGGCGCTCGGCCTGGTCGGCCGCGACGCCGACGTGAAGGCGGCCACCGACGACGGCTCCACGGCCCTGCTGTGGGCCGCGCACAACGACGACGTCGAGTTGGCCCGGGCCCTGATCAAGGCCGGGGCCGATCCCAAGGCAGGCAACGCCTTCGGCGCCACGCCGATGAGCGAGGCGGCCACCGCCGGCGACGTGGCCCTGCTCGAGGCGCTGCTGGACGGCGGGGCGGACGTCGAGAGCCCCTCGGCCGAGCACCTCACCAGCCTGATGATCGTGGCGCGCACCGCCAATGTGGAGGCGGCCAGGCTGCTGCTCGACCACGGGGCCAAGACCAATGCGGCGGAGGACTACGACCACCAGACCGCCCTGATGTGGGCCGCCAACGAACGCCAGGGCCCGATGGTGCGCCTGCTGATCGCCCACGGCGCCGACGTCAACGCCCGCTCGCGGGTGCACGACAACGATCCCCGCGTCACCGCCGAGCCGCGCGTGCGCTACGATCCGTCGGGCGGCATGACGCCCCTGATGTTCGCCGCGCGCGAGGGGTGCCTGGACTGCGTCAAGGCGCTGGTCGAGGCCGGGGCGCGGATGAACGACTACGATCCGGACAGCGTCACGCCCCTGATCCTGGCCACCCTCAACGCCCACTTCGACACCGCCGCCTGGCTGGTCAACGCCGGGGCCGACGTCAACCGCTGGGACTTCTGGGGCCGCACGCCGCTATGGGCGGCGGTGGACTTCAACACCCTGCCGCGCGGGGGACGCCCGGACCGTCCCTCGACGGACGACACCACGCCGATCCAGCTGGTCGACCTGCTGCTGGCCAAGGGCGCCAATCCCAACGCGCTCCTGAAATTCGCCCCGCCCTATCGCGACAACGGCGCGGACCGGGGCGGCGACCAGGCCCTGACCACCGGCGCCTCGATCTTGATGCGGGCGGCCAACGGCGGCGACGCCGAGGCGGTCAAGCGGCTGCTGGCGGCCGGCGCGCGCACCGACCTGCCCCTGGCCCGGACCTGGAAGGGAACCATGGGCGGCATCACCCCCCTGATGGTCGGCGCAGGCTACGGCAACGCCGTCATCGACACCCGTGGGCGGCTGCGCACGGAGGCCCAGGCCGTGGAGACGGTGAAGCTGCTGCTCGACGCCAAGGCCGACGTCAACGCCCGGGACGACGCGGGCAACACCGCCCTCACCGGCGCGGTCTTGCGGGGCTGGAACCAGATGGTGCGCACCCTGGTCGCCGCGGGCGCCGACCCCTACCTGGCCAACAACGCCGGCCTCAGCCCCTACGACATGGCCAAGGGCAAGCCCAGCGGCGTGCGGCAGCAGGTGATCGACGTCAAGGCCGACACTGCGGCCCTGATCGAACAGCTCAAGCCGCGCAGTACGGTGAAGGTGGCGTCGGCGACGGAGGCCAGGACAAAGCCGTAGGGTCGGCCTCGCCGGCGCCGCGCAGCAGCGCCTGCACGCAGCGGACCAGCAGGTCTGGCGTGAACGGCTTGGCGATGTGGTGGTCGGCCCCGGCCGCGCGGCTGGCGGCGACGTTGTCCGGATCGGCGTTGGCGGTCAGCATGGCGATGGGCGTGCGCCGGCGGTTGTGCAGGGCCTCGTAGCGCCGGATCTCGCTGACCGCGCTCACCCCGTCGAGCACCGGCATCTGGACGTCCATCAGCACCAAGTCGAACGGCTGCTCGGCGAAGGCCTCGATGGCCTCGCGCCCGTCACCAACCGTGCGCACGCAGGCCATGTCGTCGAGGATAAGCTCGACCAGCCGCAGGTTGGTGGGATGGTCGTCGGCCACCAGGATCTGCGGCGGTCCCGGCTGGGCGACCGGGGCCTGTCCCGGCCCGATCCCGTCGCCTTGCGCCGGGTCGCCCAGAAGGGCCGGATCGAGCAGGGGGCGCTCCCGGCCGGCCAGGGCGAGCTCCAAGACCGGCCGCAGCTTGTCGGTGAGCGACAGGGCCGAGACGCGCAGCATGCCCGCCAACTCGCGCTCGGGCTGCGACAGCGCTCGCGCCTCCAGGATCGCCGTCCCGGCCACCAGCCCATGCAGGGGCGTGCGGATCTCCTGGCCGATGTCAGCCAGGACGGAGGCCGCATCCAGCTCCCGGGTCATGTCGCGCGCGCTCGCCGAAAAGCCCTCCAGCGTTCCATCCGGGCCGAACAGGGCGGTGACCGAGACCTCGACCGGCGCCTTGTCCGACGCGCCCCAGGCGACCTCCGCGCGGAATCCGGCGGCGTCACCGCCCAGGGCGGCGGCCAGGGCGGCGTCCGCTGCAGCGCGCCCGGTCTCCGGCCAGCTATCGCGCCAGAGGACGCCGGCCTCGCCGCAGATTTCCGCCGCGGCGCGGTTGCGCCGGCGGATCACGCCGTCCGCCCCCAACTGCCAGACGGCCGTCGGGGTGGGTGTGTTCACTTTGGGCTGCTCGCCGTCAGGATGGGATACGGCCATGTCGATTCGCGCCATCTCGTCGTGATATGACAGAACACGCTACGTATATGCCCACCAACCCGCTCGATGTTATGCCACATTTTGCAAAATTATGACCGAACAAGATGGAATAGTTTCAGTTATACCAAATGATATCGCGGCGATGTTCGAAGTCTAGCTTTCGGTTAAGCCTGTTCCGGCGCCCCGGCGATGATTGGCGGCGGCCAAGACTGATCTGGATCCAGGCTCGTCTGCTCGGCACGGGGCAGCGCAACCGCGGATCAATGTACCAAGGTATAGGTTTCGCGCGGCGGCCCGATGCCCGCTAACTAGGTCGACGGCGGCCGATCCCCGGTTGCGGCGTACGCCACGCGACGCTATGGCCGGGTCAGGTCTTTTGACTGGAGCAAACCGAAACGGGAACTTTGGGGGCCCGCCTTGACTGGAACCGAACCTGCGCCCCCGCTAATCGCCGTAGTCGACGACGACGCCTCCTTCCGGGAGGCGATGACCGACATCTTGAGTTTCTGGGGCTTTGGCGTCGAACCGTTCGAGTCCGCCGAGGCGGTGCTGGCGTCACGCGACATCGGCCGGTTCGACGCCTTCCTGCTGGACGTCCAGATGCCCGGCCTGTCCGGCCTGCAACTGCTCGAACGGCTGCGCGAGGACCAGGTGGCGGCGCCGATCGTCATGGTGACCTCGCGCAACGACGACGCCACACGCAAACAGGCCGCCAGGAGCGGCGCGCTCGGCCTGTTCGGCAAGCCGTTCAACGTCGACGATCTGATCGGCCTGCTGCGCCAGGCCCTTCCCGCCGCCTAGGCCCCGGAGGGCGGCTCCCCTCGTACGGCGCGGCTGAGCCTGTCGCCGCCGAAGCCAACCGCAGGCCAAGTCCATCCGGCTACTTGATGCGCCATCAAAGCGTAATCAATGCCTCGTCAACCCTGCAGTTGGCGCTGAAATCCCAATGAGATGGGATATTCAGCAAGTGTCCGCGGCGCCACGTCCACACTGTTTTTTTGGAATCTTCTTGTCTATTGAACTGTACCGTGGCTGTATACACGATACGCATGCCTGCGAACCGCAGGACAATAAAGCATCAGGCCCCGCCTAGACCGGGCGAGGCTGTAGTTTGGGGGAAACTGTAGACGTCAAGCCAAGCCACCAGAGCGGCGAATGCCGGGAAGCGACGCCTCCCGGCCGGAGGAGGAAGCCATGAACAGCTCGAGATCTGTCCTGCGTGACCATTTTCTGACGGGCGCAGCGCCGCTCGCCTTCCTGGTCCTGGCCGCCGGCCAGGCGCACGCCCAGGCGCCCGCCGCCGCCGCTCCGGCCGCACAGGGGAATACCGTGGCCGAGGTGGTGGTGACGGCCCAGTTCCGCGAGCAGAACCTGCAGAAGACGCCGCTGGCGATCACCGCGGTGAACTCCCAGATGCTGGAGAACCGCAACCAGACCAGCCTGGCCCAGGTGACCGCCCAGGCGCCCAACGTCACCCTGGCGCCCAATGGCGCGGCGTTCGGCTCCTCGATGGTGGCCTTCATCCGCGGCATCGGCCAGACTGACTTCAACCTGGCGCTCGAGCCCGGCGTCGGCATCTACGTGGACGATGTCTACTATCCCACCCTCACCGGCTCGCTGCTCGACCTGCTGGACCTGGACCGGGTGGAGATCCTGCGTGGTCCCCAGGGCACCCTGGCCGGCAAGAACTCCATCGGCGGCGCCATCAAGCTCTATTCGCAGAAGCCGAACGGCAGCAACACCGGCTACGTCGAGGTCACCTACGGCAGCCTGAACCGGCTGAACGCCCGCGGCGCCGGCGACTTCACCATCGTGCCGGACAAGCTGTTCGCGCGCATCTCGGCCTCCACCGAGAACCACGACGGCTATGTCACCCGCTACGACTACGCCTGCACCCATCCCGGCTCGAACCTGAAGAGCCTGGTGGTGGGCGAGGGCTGCACGCTGGGTCACGACGGCGACCAGCACGTGTCGAACGGCCGGCTCGCCCTGCGCTGGCTGCCCACCGAGCGGCTCGAGATCAATGTCAGCGGCAGCGTGACGAGCGACAACTCGGGGGTCCAGGCCAACACCCTGCTGAAGGTGAACCCGGCCGGGCTCGGCGCGCTGACCTACACCAACGGCGTCAACGGCGCGCCGGTGTTCTTCAGCTCGCAGTTCGTCCCGAACAACCCCTACACCAGCTACGCCACCTACTTCTCCAACGCCTGCTCGGTGATCTTCGGCTGCGACAAGTATGCGCCGATCATCGTCCCGCCGATCAACCACCTGTACGAGAGCAACGCCGACGTCACGATCGACTACAAGCTGGCCGAGAACCTCCACCTGAAATCGATCACCGGCTACCAGTACTACAGCAACCAGTTCGCCGAGCAGACCGACGCGTCGCCCATCGGCGTGCAGATCCTGCTGCAGAAGCAGGTCCACCATTCGGTGAGCCAGGAGGTGCGGCTGACCGGCGCGTGGGGAGCCCGGCTCGACTACACCGTCGGCGGCTTCTACCTCGACCAGGATGGCGGCCTGAACGCGCGCGTCGGCCTGCCCTGGGTCGGCTTCGACTTCACCCACGGGCCGGACTCCACCCCGGCCAGCACCAAGGCGGTGTTCGGCGACGCCACCTGGCACGTCATCGACAAGCTCGACCTGTCCGGCGGCGTCCGCTACTCGGACGAGAGCAAGGACTACACCTACCTGCGCCACAACGCCGACGGCACGCCGATCACGAACCCGGCGGGCTACAACGGCATCCTGGGTCCGCAGGCAGCCACTCCGACCTCGCCCGCCCTCCCGGCCCTCAGCGGCACCACGGCGCACTTCCAGGGCAGCCGCGTCGACTACCGGGTGGCCCTGCAGTACCAGTTCACCCCCGACATCATGGCCTACGTCGACACGGCGACGGGCTACAAGGGCGGCGGCGTGGACCCCAGGCCGTTCGTGCTGACCCAGGCCCAGTCGTTCCAGCCCGAGAAGCTGACGGCCTACGAAGGCGGCCTGAAGATGTTCCTGCTGGATCGCAGGATGCGGCTGAACCTCGCCGGGTTCTACAATGAATACAACAACATCCAGCTGACCCTGTCGTCATGCCCCAAGCAGAGCGGCGGCAATGCGGCCATCCCCTGCGCCCTGCCGGCCAATGTGGGCAATGCGCATGTGACAGGCTTCGAGGCCGAGACCGAGATCCGTCCGTTCGCCGGCGCCGAAATCGACGGTTCGGTCAGCTACCTGAACTTCAAATACACCTCGATCGACCCGACCGCGGCCACCGGCATCACCCTGGGCATGACCACGCCCTATACGCCCGAGTGGAAGTGGAGCATCGGCGCCCAGTACACCTTCGACATGGGCGGCTGGGGCACCCTGACGCCGCGGATCGACGCCAACTACCAGTCGGCGGAGTTCACCAACCCGATCAACGACCCGGCCTGGAACCAGATTCCGGCCTACACGGTGGCCAACGCCCGCCTCACCTACAAGGCGCTCACCGGGGGCTGGTCGGCCTGGCTGCAGGTCAGCAACATCTCCGACAAGCTCTACTACCTCACCCTGTTCGACACCCACCTCGGGGCCGGCTACCTGAACGGCCAGCCGGCCATGCCCCGCGAGTGGTCGCTCACCGTGAAGAAGACGTTCTGAGGCGTATCGGCGGGCGGGTCGCCGCGGCCCGCCCGGCCTTTATGATCCCCCCGGCCGCACCTATCTTGGGAGCTCGAAGCTTCCGAGGAGAACCACCCCATGTCAGGCCAAACGCAATCCGGCAAGACTGAACGGGCCGTGCTGGCCGGCGGCTGCTTCTGGGGGATGCAGGACCTGATCCGCAAGCAGCCCGGGGTGATCGGCACCCGGGTGGGCTATTCGGGCGGCGACGTGAAGAACGCCACCTACCGCAACCACGGGACCCACGCCGAGGCGATCGAGGTGATCTTCGACCCCGACGTCATGAGCTATCGCCGCCTGCTGGAGTTCTTCTTCCAGATCCATGATCCGACCACGAAGAACCGCCAGGGCAACGACCTCGGCGCGAGCTACCGCTCGGCGATCTACTACGCCAGCGAGGCGCAGAAGCGGACCGCCCTCGACACCATCGCCGACGTGGACGCCTCGGGCCTGTGGCCGGGCAAGGTGGTGACCGAGGTCGAGCCGCTGGGCGACTTCTGGGAGGCCGAGCCCGAGCACCAGGACTACCTGGAGCGCATCCCCGACGGCTACACCTGCCACTTCCCGCGCCCGGGCTGGACCCTGCCCAAGCGCGAAGAGGCGAAGGCGTCCTAGACGCCCTCGCCTCCGCAAACCAACGTGGGGCCCGTAGGCCCCGCGCGGACTCCTTAGAACTTGATGTGCGTGCCGAGCACGAAGCGCCGGCCGATCTGGTCATAGAGGCCGGTGTTGGTCGGTCCCGTGCCGCCCATCTGCGAGAAGGAGGGAACCACCGGCGGGGCCTGGTCGAGCAGGTTGTCGATGTTGAAGTAGATCTCCCACTTCAGGTCTTTCCTGGGCGTGACGGTGAAGTGCAGGTCCGTGTACCAGGTGTCGCCCACGTGGTTGTTGTCGAGGAACTGGCCGGTGGGGTCCTGTGGGTTGCCGATCACATATTGGCGGCCGATGATGCCGCCGCCGATGAACTGCTCGCGCAGGTAGATCTTCACCGGTCCGTTGCCGTAGGTGACGGTGCCCTGGGCGCGGTAGTGCGGGTAGCCCGCGCCGATGTCGCCGGACGAGTCGTCCGTCGCCGCCCCGACCTGGGTCGACGAGCGGTCGTGCAGGTAGCTGCCGAGAAAGCGGACGCCGACGGTTTCGTCCTCGCCGCCGAAGATCCTGGCATGGCGGTTGTAGTCGATTTCCAGGTCGACGCCGCTGGCCTTGATCGCCTGCAGGTTGAGGTAGTTGGCGTAGATGTAGTGGATCAGGTTGGTGCCGGGATCGCGCTGGATCTGTCCGCACGCCTGGGCCACGCCGTTGAAGCAGTTGGTGACGATGGTCTGCGCCGTGAGTTGGCCGATCGCCCCTTCGACATCGATGCTGTACCAGTCGAGCGAGGCCTGCAGGCCGGGGAGCCAGTGCGGCTGGTAGACCGCGCCGGCGGTGTAGGTGTCCGACAGCTCAGGCTTCACGTTGGGGTTGCCGCCGACGAAGATGGTCGGGGTGTAGGAGGCGTTGCCGTTGGCCGGGTCGGTCACCGCCCCGCCCGCGCCCTGGTTGTTGAACCGCTCCTGCAGGGTGGCGGCGCGCACGTCGCGGGAATAGGTGCTGCGCAGGCGCAGCTCCGAATAGATATCCCAGTTGAGGCCGGCCTTGTAGGCCCAGACATTGCCGCTGCCCGAGTAGTTGGCCCAGCGGGCGGCCAGGTCGAGGTCGACGTGCTGGAAGAAGGGCCTGTCCTCGATCAGCGGCGTGCGGATTTCGCCGAACACTTCCTTCACCTCGTAGGAGCCGGCGGCGGGATAGGCCGTGGAGAACTGGTAGACCTGTTGCAGGCCCTGGGAGGTCGAGGGGATGCCGCGAATGCCGAGCGCGGTGTTGTTGAACGGCACCGAGATGCTCAGGATGTCGCGCGGCAGCAGGTACTGGTCCAGGTCCAGGTGGCGGTAGTCGATGCCGAAGGCGCCGTCGACCGGGCCTGCCCAGCCCTTGAAGAGGGTCCCCGAGGCCGACAGTTCGAAGTCGTGCTCGGTCACCACCGACTGGGTGTCGCGGTCGGGCCCCTCCATATAGTTCAGCGCCGCCTGGGTAGCGTGACCGGTGCCGAACAGGTTGATCGGCACGCAGTTGCTGTACTGGGCCGGGTCCTTCAGCGCCGCGTTGCAGACGATGTTGCCCGAGACCGGGTCCCTCACCGCGTCGAGCGCCTGGTAGATGCGGTCGATGCGGATGAAGTTGTGGATGATCTGGTCGTTGGTGTTGGTGCCGTACTGGTAGTAGCCGTTGACCTTCCAGCCGCCCATGAAGGCCTTGTCCGGCACCGTGGCCTCGAAGCCGGTGGTGATGGAGACCGTCTGGTTCTTCTGGATGATCCGCCCGCGCGCCACGTCCAGGTCCGTGCCGTAGCGGGAGAAGCCGAACGAAGGCAGCTTCTCGGTGTTCATGATGTTCTGGACGTTGGCCGGCAGATAGGGGTTGCCGCTGTAGATGGTCGCCCCGAGCGACCCCTGCATGATCGCCGAGTTGCCGTTGGCGGACAGCTCCGTGTGGCCGACCAGACCCTGGACGAACAGCTTGATGTTGTCGGTCAGCTCATAGTCCAGATAGCCGAAGCCGCTGACGCGACCGTTGCTCGGCAGCACCGAGACCGAGTTCGCGCGGGTCGCCTGGGCCTTCACGTCGCAGCCGCTGCCGCCGCCGTACTGCGGGGCGATCGACTGGGCGCCCTGGCCGGTGGTGGTGCCGAGGGTGCTGTTGCGGAACGGCGCCGTCGAGCCGTCCGGCAGGAACTCCAGGCGGTCCAGGGCCGACTTCGGCTGGTTGATCAGGCCGCCGCAAGTGTAGAGCGTCGACACCACGTTGGGCCGCACCAGCAATTGCTTGGTGTTGAGCGGGTTGGTGACCAGGCCCCAGCTCTGGAACCAGCTGCGGCCAGTGTAGCTCGAGATCTCGTCGGAGTGGTTGTAGTCGACCGACCCCAGTACGTGCAGCTTGCCGAACTGATGGCCGAAGGCCAGCGAGGCGGCCTCGTTGCCGTTGTCGTTACGGGCCGAGATGCCGCCCTGCGCACGCAAGTCCACGCCCTCGAACTTATTGTTCAGGATGAAGTTGACCACGCCGGCCACCGCATCGGTGCCGTAGGCCGCCGAGGCGCCGCCGGTCACCACGTCGATGCGCTGGGTCAGGGCCGAGGGGAACATCGAGATGTCGACCGAGCCGAGCTGGTTGAACGGCACCATCCGGCGGCCGTTCATCATGGTCAGGGTGCGGTTGGTGCCGAGGCCGCGCAGGTTGACCGTGGTGGCGCCGAGCGCCGCGCCGATCGGGCCGGCCGTCGATGGCTGGGTGTTGTTCAGGAACTGCGGCATCGACACCACCGCCTGGGAGATGTTCCCGGGTGCGATGTCGGCCAGCACCTGCTGACTCAGCACGGTCGTGGGCGTCACCGCCTTCATGCCTGTGGTCTGGATGCGCGAGCCCGTGACGACGATCTCGCCGACGGAGCCGTTGGCGCCGGCGTCCTGGGCGAGGGCCGCGCCCGCCGTGCCGCAGGCCATGGCCAGGGCGGCCACGCCCGCGGAGGCGACGAGGGCCGCGCGCCTGGGCCTGCACGCCCGGGCGGGTTCGATTCTAGAAGTCATGTTTTCTCCCAACGTATTGTTATTACTTGATTATTTGAATTCGAAATGCACTTCGGATCACATCTGGTGATCCCGCACGCAGACTCGTTCCGTCGGCTGATAGTTGGCCTGCCTGACCAGGGTGAAGGCCGTCGTCCAGGGGGCGGAGAAGGTCTTGGGGTCGGTGATGGTCACGCGCCCCTCGATGGTGTCGGCGTCCTTCAGGACGTAGCGCTCCTCGACCTTGAGCTGGTCGGAGTGCGGCATGCCGGAGTAGTCGAGCCAGCTCCGATCGTTGAAGCCGACGGTGTCGATGACCAGGGCCTTGCCGTCCCAGCGGCCGGCGGAATAGCCCAGCCAGGCCGGATCCACGTCGGCGGGATTGGGCGGCTTGCGCGTCAGGGACACGACGCGGAAGGTGTGGTTGGCCTCGAACACGAAGTTCACCCGGTCCTTCTCCTGGGCGATCAGCAGCGGATAGGGCGAATAGAAGATGCGCGGCACGCCGTGCATCAGGCAGCTCGCGATTGGGTCGGAGGCCGGATTGGCCTTCAGGGCCGCCTGGCGCTTGTCGTATTCGGCCTTGGCCGCGGGCAGCAGCGGCGGCGCCTTGCCGTCGACCGTCCGGATGGCCTTGGGCCGGTCCTTCATGATCCAGCCGCCGTTGAGGTCGGGCGTACCCGCCGCCGGCCGCTCCGCCGCCGGCACGCCGGACCAGGGATCGCCCGCGGCGAGGACGGGAGCGGGGGACAGTACGGCGCAGCCGAACGCGACGAGGGCGGTGGTCTGGGTCAGGCGCTTGATCATCACTTGGCCGTGTCGATGCCGTTGGCGTCGGGGACGTTGCGGTTGTTCTCCTCGCACGAGTATTCGACGAGGCCCTCCGACCAGCGGTCCTTCTGGATGTCCGAGCGGTAGGCGAAGTCGCGCGTCACGCTCCACGGGCGGGTGAAGCGCTCAGTGTCGTCGATGGTGATGACGTCGCGCAGGATGGTGTTGCCGAGCTTGTTTTTGATCTTGGTCCAGCGCTCGGTCACCTTCAGGTTCGGCCCGTGGCCGATGCGGGTGTCGAGCATGGTGTCGGTGTTCAGGTGGGTCGTCTCCACCATCAGGGTGTTCCCGTCCCAGCGGCCGATCGAATAGCCGAGGAAGGTCTTGGGTGCATTGGCCGGCGCCGGCTTGCCGTCCATGTGGATGTAGCGGACGTTGTGGGCCACCTCGTGCAGCATCACGATCAGGCCCGGCGTGTGCACGAAGCGGATCGGATAGGGCGCGGTGGTCAGGCGCGGAACCCCGTGCGGGAAGCAGTGGGTGGGCGCGTCGGCGATCACATTGCCGGCCTTCTGGGCGTCGTCGTAGCGCTTGTTCTCGGAGGCTCCGAGCGGGGTGAACGGCGGCATGCCGCCGTCGTCCAGCCGCAGGGTCACCCCCACGCGCGGCATCTCCCACAGGCCGGTGAGGTCATGCGGATCGGCGGGCGGCCGGGTCGGCTCCCACTGGCTTTCCGGGATCCCCTCGCCGTCCTTGCGCGCCGTATCCAGGGACGTCGGCTGCGCCAGCACGGCCGAGCCGGCCAGAAGGGCCGCGCCCCCCGCAAGGGCCAGCGTCCGCAACAGGTTCAGCCTCATGTCTCCCTTCCCTCCACGCTCAGTCACGGGCAAATCTCAACCGAGGGCCCGTCCGCCCGAAAGACAGGCGGCGTCGCCCTGCGCCTTGCGGGACGCCGACGATCGACGCCCGCCCCAAGACAGCATTGCCTAGGCGAAGCTCAGTATCGGTTGTTGGAAATCGCCGCCTTGGCCCAATCGGCAAATGACAAGGCAACAATAGATAGCGTGCGTGCCAGCACTGGCCATGGGCTCCCTCCCTGGAAGTTCACCCGAAGGGTTCTCACCTCCGGTGGAGCCGTTTAACGGCTTCTCTGTACTTGGCACGCTAGTGTACCAATGCCGCTTGATGATTTCACATCCGAAACATGCACGATTTTTCCCTATTTGGGAAAAGCCGCACATTGGCGCCCCGCCGATCAGCCTCGGGCGCCCATGGTCCGATCCGCCGCCCTGAGCAGGGCTTCGGCCCCCAGCCGCACCCGCTGGAGGCCAGCGCGCCATAGCCCAGGACCACGGCGTTGCGGCGGCGCGGACGCCCACGCCGGACATTGGCTCAGGCACGGTCCTCTGCTGACGATAGGTCCAGGCCCGCCTCCCCGGCGGGCCTTTCCTGCGGCCAAGTCGGCAAGACCACTCAGGTCGAAATCAAGTACTGCGGCAAGTTTGCCGCACCCATGGGCCCGCTCCACCCCTGCGGACCGCCCGCCGGCCGTCGCTTTTTCTTACCATCAAACCTCGATCCGGGTGGCCATATTGACGCAGCCAGGCCGTAAGACAGCCACAATCTGGCCCTGAATCGGCGATTTCGCCGCAATTTAGCCGCGAAACTGCGGCGGCCTGCCGCAGTATTCCCAACCTTACCGCCACAATCCTATACCAAAGTGTGAGGCTGGCGCCCCCAAGTGACGGGCCATGCCAACCCTCTGCTAAATTGCAAACCCATGGTTAACAGGCGATCTTTTCTCGGCGGCGAGTTCAGCTTCCTTGGCCGCTACTGAAATAAGACCTGCGACATTTTGTACATAACTCTTTCGGCCGCGTACCCCTTCCACAAGCACTAGCAGCCGACTCTCGGCAGCCATGGCTCCGGAAGATCCATTTCGCCTCAGTACGTTAACCATATTTCTTAACCACGATCCGGCTTCGGCGGCGCCGAGGCCGGATCAATTCCCCGGAACCATCCATGCGTCCCCTGCCCTCGCTGCAGCACATCGCCGAGCCTCAGGACCTGGCCCAGCTCGAATCCGGCCGCTTGGCCGCGATCTGCCGGGCCTGGCTGGGCTGCAGCGGCGACATCGTCCTGCTGCTGTCGGACGACGGACGCGTCTCCCATGCGGCCCCCACCCAGGCGACGCTGGCCGCCGCCGGACTTCCCGAAGGTTTCCTCCCCCGCCTGACCGGCGCCGCCTGGCGGTCGCTGTGGCCCAAGGCCTTCCGCCGCGCGGCGGCCCAGGCCCTGGCCGAAGCGGCCGCCAGCGGCGCCGGTCGTTTTCAGGCTCCGCTCGTCGGCGCCGACGGGGAACAGCGCTGGTTCGACGTGACCCTCGCTCCGGTGGCCAACGCCGCCCCGGGCCGCGCGCCCGGCCGGGCCGGCAGCCTGGCCGTGCTGCGCGACATCTCGGCCCTGAAGCAGGACGACGAGCGCCAGGCCCAGTCGCGGCGGCTGGAGGCGATCGGCCGCCTCGCCGGCGGCGTGGCCCACGACTTCAACAACCTGCTGACGGTGATCCTCAGCGCCGCCGAGTCCCTGATCGAGGGCGCCGAAACCGGCGAGACCCGCGCCCTGGCCGAGACGAGCCTCGAGGCCGCCGAACGCGGCGCCGAACTGATCCGCCGCCTACTGGCCTTCGCCCGCCCCCAGGCCCGCTCGGCCCCCGGCGCCGCCTCGGCCGACGCCGGGGCCGCGGTGGACGCCGCCGCCCGCCTGCTGCAGCGGACCCTGCCCGGCGACATCGCCCTCGACGTCCGCGTCCCCGCCGGCCTGGTCTACTGCCGGGCCGACCGCGGCGAACTGGACAACGCCCTCCTCAACCTCTGCGTCAACGCCCGCGACGCCATGCCCAGGGGCGGCCGGATCGCCCTCCAGGCCGAGCTGCGCACCCTGGACCGCGTCGCCGCCGCCGCCCTCGGCGTGAAGCCAGGCGGCCATGTGCTGTTCACGGTCGAGGACGACGGCCTCGGCATGTCGCCGGAGACGGCCGCGCGGGCCGCCGAACCCTTCTTCAGCACCAAGGCCGCGGCCGGCGGCACGGGTCTCGGCCTCAGCGCCGCCAACAGCCTGGCGGTGGCGGCCGGCGGCGCCCTGTCGATCCGCTCGCGCCTCGGCGAAGGCACGCGGATCGAACTCTGGATCCCCCGGGCCAAGGCCGCGACGCAAGGCCAGCTCGACCTCGCCCCGGCGGCGGCGGGCGCGCCCGCCTGCGACGTCCTGCTGGTGGAGGACGACCTGGCCGTGCGCGCCGAGGCCGCCCGCCTGCTGGCCGCCCTCGGCTGCCGCGTGACCGCCGCCGAGGACGCCGAAGGCGCCATGGACGCCCTGACGGGCTCGGGAGCCATCGACCTGATGATCACCGACATCGGCCTGCCCTATGGCCTGGACGGCCGCGCCCTGGCCGAGGCCGCCCGCGCCCTACGCCCGGATCTGAAGACCCTGTTCACCTCCGGCTACGGCGAACCGCCCGCGGCCGACTTCCTGCCCAAGCCGTTCGGCCGGGCGGCGCTCGCCGCCGCCATCGAGCGCCAGTTCGCCCGCCCCTCCTCCAAGTCGAGCCCCAAGTGATCGCGTCCATGAGCCGGAAAGTCCTGATCGTCGAAGACGAGCCCGAGCTGCTCACCCTGATGGCCGACGGCTTCCGTCGGGCGGACATCGAGGTCTACACCGCGCGCAACGGCGAGGTGGGCCTGGAGCTGTTCCGCACCGTTCAGCCCGACCTGGTGATCACCGACATCGTCATGCCCGCCAAGGAAGGCGTGTCGCTGATCATCGACATCAAGAAGACCGGCCTCGACACCCAGATCATCGCCATCTCCGGCGGCGGCGCGCACTCGTGCAAGGACTACCTGCGCTGGGCCAAGGAGTTGGGCGCGGCCCTGGTGCTGCAGAAGCCCTTCCGCATGTCGGTCCTGCTCATGATGGCCCGCTTCCTCATGGAGAAGGCCGCCAACGCCCGGCCGCTCCCTGGCGAATCCGCCCCGACCGCCGCCGCCGGCGGCGACGATCCGTTCGACGACTTGTTCGAGGAGCCCCTCGGCTCCGCCTTTCCCACCCATTGACCCATCCCCTGAGAAGCAGAGGCCCGACATGCGCATCCTGATCATCGAAGACGACGAGATCGCCGCCTCCACCGTGGAACTGTTCCTGCGGTCGGAAGGCTTCCGCACCCACACCGAGACGCTCGGCGAGGAAGCGCTCGAGGTGGCCAAGCACTACGAGTACGACGCCATCCTGATGGACCTGAACCTGCCCGACATGTCGGGCGTCGAGGTCCTGCGCAAGCTGCGGCTGAGCCGGGTGACCACCCCGGTGGTGGTGCTGTCGGGCCAGACCGACATGGACACCAAGATCAAGTGCCTGAGCGCCGGCGCCGACGACTACCTGGTCAAGCCCGCCAACCACGCCGAACTCGCCGCGCGCCTGCGGGCCGTGGTGCGCCGGGCCAAGGGCCACGCCCAGTCGATCATCCAGATCGACGACCTGGCCGTGAACCTCGACATCAAGGCCGCCGAGATCGACGGCGAGCGCGTGCCGCTGAGCTCCAAGGAATACCAGCTGCTGGAGCTGCTGGCCCTGCGCCGCGGCACCACCCTGACCAAGGAGACCTTCCTCAACCACCTCTACGGCGAAATGGACGAGCCCGAGGCCAAGATCATCGACGTGTTCGTCTGCAAGCTGCGCAAGAAGCTCGCCGCCTTCACCAACGGCAAGACCTACATCGAGACCGTGTGGGGCCAGGGCTACCTGATCCGCAACGCGGACAAGATGGCCGCGCCCGAGCGCGTGGCCGCCTGACGCCAACCAATTTCCGGGGAAAGACTCTCATGTGGACCGAAGAACGCATCGCCCTGCTGCAGAAGCTGTGGGGCCAGGGCTACAGCGCCAGCCAGATCGCCGACCAGTTGCCGGGCCTGACCCGCAATGCGGTGATCGGCAAGATCCATCGCCTGGGCAAGCGCCCGGAGGGCGCCGCGCCGCGCGCGCGGGCGGCCCTGGGCGCCGCCCACGCCCACCGTCGTCCTGCCGCCGCCGTCGAGGCCCGCCGCACGACGACGCCGGTGCAGCCGCAAGCCGACTGGGCCGCCCGGCCCTTCCGCCGCGCCACGCCCGACGAACCGGGCCTGGCCACCTTCAAGACGCTGGAGGCGCACATGTGCCGCTGGCCGATCGGCGATCCGGAAGAGGCCGGCTTCAGCTTCTGCGGTCGCGGGGCGCAAGGCTCGCGCCCCTACTGCGAGGGCCACGCCCGCCTCGCCTACAAGGGCTCCACCGGCACGACGGCGGACATCAATCGGCTGCTCGCCCGCTACCTCTAGACGCCGCGTCCGCCATCGCGCCCGGCCCCGAACGGCCTGGCGCGATGGGTTTTGCGCCATGGGCCGGGCTCAGTGGGCCTGCGCCAGGGCGCCGTCGAGCTCGGCGAGCAGCTGCATCCCCTGGAACGGCTTGCCGAGGAAGGCCTGCGCCCCCATGGCCAGGGCCCTGCTGCGCGTGTCGGGGTCCTGGTCCGAGGTCAGGAAGATGATCGGCGAGCCGACGCCGGCCTCCACGATCTCTTCCTGCAGCTGCAGGCCGTCGATATCGGGCATCTGCACGTCGAGGATGAACAGGGCGTAGTCGCTGAGCCGCTCGCAGGCCAGAAGGTCGTAGCCGGAAGAATAGGAGTCGATCTGATAGCCATAGGCGCTGAGCAGGCCGGTCAGGGCCTCGCGCAGCGAGACGTCGTCATCCACCACGGCGATCAAAGGGCCAGACTCCACGTCTTCTCCCAATCGAGCTTGTCCTCGGAACAACACCGCGCCGAGGCCGCCCAGGGGCAGCGCGCGGGCTGACCACCATAGTGCTGTACCAACGCGGCACAGTGCAATCGTCCAACGTGATCGCACCGGTCATATGGAAGGGTCAAACGATCTATACGGAAGTATAGGCCGAGCTCAGGGCGCCGCCAGCTTGCAGCTGGTCGGCCATGCGCACCAGCTCGGCCAGCGAGCGGGCCCCCATCTTGCGCATCACCTGGCCACGGTGGACCTTCACGGTGATCTCGCTGACGCCCATGTCGCTGGCGATCTGCTTGTTGAGGCGGCCGGTGGTGACGAAGGCCAGCACCTCGCGCTCGCGCGGGGTCAGGCCGTCCAGGCGCGCGCGCAGGGCGTCGTCCGCGGCCTTGCGGCTGCGGGCCCGGCGGCTGAGGTCGAGGCCGTGCTGGATCGCGTCGAGCAGCTCCTGGTCGCGGAACGGCTTGGACAGGAACTCCACGGCGCCCGCCTTCATCGCCCGCACGGTCATCGGCACGTCGGCGTGACCGGTGATGAAGATGATCGGCACCTCCGCGCCCCGACGCACCAGGGCCGACTGCAGGTCCAGCCCGCTCTGGCCGGGCAGACGCACGTCGAGCACCAGGCAGCAGGGGCGGTCGGGCAGGGGCTGGTCGAGGAATTCGCGCACCGACCCATAGAGCTGGCCCTCGAGGTCCACCGAGCGCAGCAGGCCGTCCAGCGCGTCCCTCACGGCGGCGTCGTCGTCGATCACGATCACGAGCGGCGGGGGCCCCTCCATCACTCGATCTCCGTCACCGGCAAGGTGAAGCTGAAAATCGCGCCGCAGGGTTGATTATGCGTCAACTCCAGGCGGCCGCCGTGGGCCTCCACGATCGCCTTGCAGATCGGCAGTCCGAGCCCCATGCCCTCGGGCTTGGTGGTGAACAGGTTGATGAAGATCTGGGCGGCGTTGCTTTCGTCGACGCCCGAGCCGTTGTCGGCCACCGCGACGCGGATCTCGCCGGTCTCGGTCAGGGCCGTAGACAGCTTCAGCAGCTTGCGCCGGGTGGTCGCGCCCTTCAGGGCGTCGATGGCGTTGGCGATCAGGTTGACCACCACCTGCTGCACCTGGACCGGGTCGGCCCAGGCCTCGGGCAGACCCTGGGCGAAGTCGGTCTCGACCTTGATCGCAGCCTTCTTGCGCTGCAGCTCGGTGAAGCCGAGGGCCTCGGTCAGCAGGGGATGGACGTCGACCTTCTGGCGGCGGCCGAGGTCCTTGGTCAGCATGCCGCGGGTGCGTCCGACGATGGCGCTGGTGCGCTCGGCGTCGCGGGTGATGCGCGCCAGGGCGGCGCGCGCCTCGTCCAGGTTCGGCGGGGTCTTGGCCAGCCAGCGCAGGGCCGCCTCGCTGTTGGCCATGATCGCGGCCACCGGCTGGTTGACCTCGTGGGCGATCGACGAGGCGAAGGTGGCCACGGTGATCACCCGCGCGGCGCGCGCCAGCTCGGCCAGGCTCTCGCGGGCGGCTTCCTCGGCGGCGTAGCGCGCCTCCTCGGCGGCGCGCAATTGGGCCCGGTCCTCCTCCAGCATGCGGGCGAAGGCCAGCTCGCGGCTGAGGCGGGCGAAGACGTCGAGCTCGCCGTCGCCGAACGCGTCCGGCTGGCCGGCGTAGACGATCAGCACCCCGGCCGGCGAGCCCGCGTGGCCGAAGGGGATGGTGACCGCCGACCGGATGCCGAAGCTGGCCGCCCGCCGTCGCCAGGGCGAGAACGCCGGCTCCTCCAAGGAGTCGCGCATGATGAAGGCGCGGTTGGCGCGGATCGACAGTCCGGCGGGCCCGCGGCCGTCCGGCGAGTCCTCCGACCAGCTCAGCGTCAGGCCGTCGAGGTAGCCCGCCGCCAGCCCAGCGCCGGCGACCAGCCGCACCGGTAGTCCCGGCCCGTGCTCCACCAGCCCGACGGCCGCGGCCAGATAGTCGTTGTCGCCGACGATGGCCTCGCAAACCCCGGTAACCAGGTCCTTGAAGTCGGCCGAGTGGATCAGGGCTGCGGACGAGCGGGCGTAGGCCGCCAGGGCCCCGTTCAGGCGGCGCAGGTCGCGGTCGGGGCCCAACCCCGCCGTTACCGCCCGCTCACCCAGCGCTCGCCCCACTAAATCCATATTCCGGTCTAGATCCCGCCCTGTTTTCAACATGCACGACACACGCAGCAGGCGAATAGCAGTTGTTAACATTAACGCTGCGACACAGCGCCGCAACCCTTACTGTAGAGGACAAGTCGCGTAATTAGAATATCGACGTTCTCGGACGTTTGGCCAAACCGCTACGCAAGGACTGGGAGATGGCGGGCGGGCAATACCTGCACGGAGCGTTCGCTGCCGGCCGATCTAAGTAATCATGTGCCAAAAAGAGACGACGGCTGCACTTCGCACTATTTGCAGGTGCAGTTGAGCGGCGGGCCATGAGTATCAACCCACCGCGCGCTCGGCGATTTCGGCCGGCGACAAGGTGAAGCTGAACACCGCGCCGAAGGACGCATTGGGGCGCACCTCGATGCGGCCGCCGTGCGCCTCGACGATCGACTTGCAGATCGGCAGGCCCAGGCCCACGCCATCGGCTTTGGTGGTGAACAGGTGCTCGAACACCCGCGGGGCGTCGTCCGGCGCGATGCCGGTTCCAGTGTCGGCGACGCTGATCATCAGCTCGCCGTCGGGCGAAAAGCCGGCCTCCAGCCGCAGTTGGCGACGGCGGCCGGTCACGGTCTTCATGGCGTCGATGGCGTTGGTGATCAGGTTGACCAGCACCTGCTGGATCTGCACGGCGTCGCCCCAGGCCATCGGCAGGCGGCCGGCCACGACGATCTCGACCGAGACCTGGCCCTTCTTCTGCTGCATCTGGGTCACTTGCGCCGCCTCCTCCAGCAGGCGCCCGAGGTCCAGCGCCCGCGCCTCGCCGAGCCGCTTGGTGAGCATGCCGCGGGTGCGGCCGACCACGGCGCTGGCGCGCTCGGCGTCGCGCACCAGGCGCTGCAGGGCGGCGCGGGCCTCCTCGATGTTGGGCGTGTCCTTGGCCAGCCAGCGCAGGGCCGCCTCGCCGTTGGCCCTCGCCGCGGCGATCGGCTGGTTGACCTCGTGCGCCACCGAGGCGGCGAAGGCGCCCAGCGACACCAGGCGCGCGGCCCGCGCCAGTTCGGCCAGGCTGTCGTGCGCCCGCTCCTCGGCGTCGCGGCGGGCGGCTTCCGAGGCGGCCAGGGCCAGCCTCAGGCGACGGATCTCGTCGGCGCCCGAGCCCGTCGGCGACGGCAAGGGCACGACCGTGGTCTGGGGATCGGCGCCCGTCGCCCACACGGCCTGCATCGACGCAACCATGACATCCCTCGCGGTTGGCGTGACGACGGGACGACAGGCAAGGAGAGCCCGTCGCGTCGCAGCCCAGGGCTGCGCGCCATCGACGCTAGGTTTACGAAGTTCGTTCCGGAGGGTGCTCTTCGCGGTCCCGGAACCGTTCGGCGGCCTTCAGCCCCACGCTGCCGGCGCGTTAACTATTCGTTGATGCACGCGTCGCGCGAAATTGGTCACGGCGCCGCACATCTACGGCTCAGCTGCGGCATGACGACGCAAAAGCGGCTTACGCCCAGACTATCCCCAGGAATCGCGACAACCTTCGCCCGACAGGCGAGTCACGCAGGGGGCCGTCCGCCCTTCCAAACCTCGACCCGCCCCTGGTCGCCATCCACCCGCACCCAGTCGCCGGTCGCGATCACGGCGAAGGGATCGCCGTCCAGATCGGTGACGGCCGGGATGCGCATCACGACCGCGCCGAGCGCGACCTTGGTGGTCATGACGGTGAAGACCATCGCCAGCGGCGCCTTGCCGGCCAGCTTGGCCATGTGGAAGGCGTTGGACCAGCCCGACGAGCCCTTGGCTCCGGGGAACACCAGCACCTTGCCGGCGAAGCTGACGCCCTTCAGCTCATGGCGGCTCTCGATGACCATGCCGGTCATGGCATGGATGCCGCCCCAGCCCGAGATGGTCTCGCGCGTGACCAGGGCCTCGCCCTCGACCACCCCGCCCACGACCTTGCGGCCGTGAAGGACGATAGGCTGGACGTCGGTCACGCCATCGGCGGCGGACATGGGCGCGCTCACGGCAGCCTCCCGTTCCAGCGACCGGTGCAGGCGGCGTCGACGCACTCGGCCGTGGTCCCGTACCAGCCCTCGATGTTCATGATCGCCGGCAGGTAGTGGACCTGCTTGGCGCTGTCGAGCGCGGCCACCCGGGTTCCCTTGGGCACGGCCTGGCTGATCGAGGAGCAGGTGTCGGTCATCAGGAGGGCGCCGGCGTCGCGCAGCGCCCGGGCGTGGCCGGCGGCCTCGGCCGCCAGCTTCACGGCGCGCGAGGTGAAGACCCAGAGGGCGCTGCTCGCGCTCACCTTGCGCCCCTCGAGCAGGGCCGCGATCTCGGCGATCTGGTCGAGCGAAGCGTGCGGGCAGCCCAGCATGACGAAGTCCACGTCGCGCGAGGCGCCGAGAGCATTGAGGGTCTCGTAGGTGCGCGCCCGCGCCGCCGCGTCATAGACGAACCGCTCCCCGACCTTGCGCGGGCCGAACGCGGCCTCCCGGCTCGGCGCCTCGGGGGTGACCCCGACCATGTGGTAGAGCTCGACCCCGCCCGAGGAAGCCGCGGCCGCGCCGAAGTGCTTGTGGCGGATCACGCTCGCGCCCGTCACCGCCCCGTCGATCACCGGGATGGCGTCCTGCACCGCCCCGCCGACGAAGTAGCCGAGCATGCCCCATTCGAAGATGTCGCCCACCGGGACCTGCACCTCGACGAGGTGCTGGCCCCAGCGGAAGTCGGTCTGGTGGAAGCCCCAGTCGGGCACGCGCTTGGCCAGCATGGCCGCGCTCGTGGACTCGCGGCCCTCGGTGTTGGTGCGCGCTCCCACCACCGAATTGCAGAACACCACCGCCGAGCTCTCCATCCAAGCGCAATGTTCGCCGAAGCGCGGCATGTTGCCGGCGAGGTAGGGCGTGCAGGTCTTCATCAGCTGGACGCCGTGGGCGCCGACCTCGCGCTCGTCGGCGACGAAGTTGGCGTGGGCCTGCGGGCTCATGCCCATCTCGGTCCAGTGCTCCGGGTCCATGCCGCCCTGCAGGTGGCAGGAGAACCCGGCCTTCATCGGCGGGACGTCGACCACCACGTCGGAATCGAGGTCGTAGCGCGAGAACACGGCGCGGTAGTCGCCGCCGTCGGCCTTGAAGTGGTCCTTCACCCACTGGGGCGAGGAGCCCGGCACGCCGGCCACGTTGTCGGTCTGCACGAACCGCTCGGCGCCCAGGGCGTCGGCGTAGCGCACCAGCAGTTCCATGGCCTTCTGCACGGCGGCGCCCTCGTCGCCGCCCAGCATAGCCTGCTCCTGGGGCGTCAGGGTCACCATCAGCGCAGCTCGTCGATGCGCTCGATGATCTGACCGAGTACCTTCAGCGCGACCTTCAGCTCCTCCGGGTCGAGACCCTTCAGCACCTCCGTGCGCAGGGCGTTGGTCACGCCCATGATGTCGTCGATCGCCTGGCGCCCCTTGGCGGTGATGGCGTTGGTGGTGACGCGCCGGTCGATCTCGCTCTGGCGCCGCTCGATCAGGCCCTCCTTCTGCAGGACGTCGAGCATGCGCACCAGGGTGGGTCCCTCCACGTTCAACAGGCGGGCCAGTTCGCCCTGGGTCAGGGCGTGGTCGGAGAAGGCGACCAGGAACAGGCTCTCCCAGCGGGCCATGGTGTGGCCGGTGGGGCGGATGCGCTCGTTGGCCAGCTTGCGCCAGCGGCGCCCGGCCACGACGATGTCGCGGGTGGCGCGGTAGTAGAGGTCGTCCACGTCGCTGCCGGCGTACAGACGGTGGTACTTGGCCAGGCGTTCGTCGAGCGCGTTGAGGCGGGCCTCCTCGCTGTCGTCCGGCGCGTCGTTGGCGGCGCGAGGGGCCATGATCAGCTCTCCAGATCGGTGAGGACGGCGCCAGAGGACATCGGCTGGACGTCGCGACGGTAGATGCCGAGCCAGCCGGGGGCGTCGGTGGTGTAGGCGTTGCGGGGCGCGGGCCGGCGGGCCAGCTCCTCGGCGGAAACCTCCAGATCGAGCGTGCCGGCCAGGGCGTCGATGCGGATGCGGTCGCCGTCCCGCACCCGGGCCAGCGGGCCGCCGGCGGCGGCCTCGGGGGCCACTTCGGCGACGGTCAGGCCCTTCAGGCACAGGCCCGACAGCTGGCTGTCGGTGACGAAGGCGATCTGGTCGGCCAGGCCCGCCGCGTCGATGGCGAACAGGGTCGCCGAGGCGCCCCCGCCCATGGCCGGGCCGCCCTTGACCCCCAGGCCGCGCAGCACCAGCACCTCGCCCGGCTTCACCTTGCCCTCGGCGAGGTCCTTCATGGCCAGGTCGGAGTCGTCATAGACGCGCGCCGGCCCGTCGAACTTGTCGAGCCGGCTGCCGCGCAGGCCCAGCTTGACGATGGCGCTCTCGGGCGCGAGCGAGCCCTTCAGCACGGCGATGGCCGGTCCCACCGAGACGGGATTGTCGAGCGGCCGGATGATCTCGGGATCCTTCACCGTCACGCCTTCGAGGTTTTCCGCCAGGCTCTTGCCCGTGCAGGTGAGCACGGAGCGGTCGACCAGGGGCCCGAGTTGCATCAGCACCGCCTCGCAGGCCCCGGCGTCCTCGAATTCCTCGATGCGCACCTCGCCGGTGGGACGCGGAGCCGAGAGGATCGGCACGGTCGCCTGCAGCTCGCGCCAGATGGCGTAGACGTCGACCTTGGTCCCGGCCTCCACCGCCACCGCTTGCAGGTGCTTCAGGGCGTTGATCGAGCCGGACACCGCCAGCACCGTCGCGCAGGCGTTCCTGAAGGCGGCCTCGGTCAGGATCTGGCGGGGGCGCAAGTCCTCCAGCACCATCTCGACGATGCGCGCGCCGGAGCGGCGGGCGGCGTCGAGCATCTTCGGGGAGTTGGCGCGCACCGGGGCTGAGCCCGGCAGGGACATGCCGAGCGCCTCGACCACGCAGTGCATGGTGTTGGCCGTGGCCATGCCCGAGCACACGCCCGGGCCGCGGATGGCCTGGGGGATCATCTCGGTCAGCGGATGCTTCATCGGCTTGCCGAAGCGGTCGGCGACCTGGCCGGAGAACAGCTCCTCGATGTCGATGTGATCGCCGTCGATCTCGCCGGACGCCTGGTAGCCGCCGATCACCAGCAGGGTCGGGATGTTCAGACGGCCCGCGGCCATCAGGTGGCCGGGCGGGGTCTTGTCGCACGAGGTCAGGCAGACCATGCCGTCGAGCATGGCGGCCTCGACCTGGGCCTCGATGTCACTGGGGATCAGGTCGCGGCCGGCCAGGATGTAGGCGCCCTTGCGCGCGGCGCCGGTGATGAAGTCCGACGGCGCGGTGGTGCGCACCTCGAACGGCACCCCGCCCGCCTCGCGGATCGCGTCCTTGACGATCTTGGCCACTCCGTCGAGGTGGGCGTAGCAGATGGCCAGCTCCGAGGAGGAGTTGACCACCGCGATCTTGGGCTTCTCCAGGTCCGCCTCGCTGAGCCCGAGCGCCCGCCACTGGGACCTCCTGACCGCGGTGTTGGCGCCGAGACTGCGAAGCTGGACCATGCGACTGAAGACTCCGGACTATTCGGCTGCGGCCGGTTCGCCGGCCGGCAGGGTGGATGAGGATCTGGCGCGCTCGCCGCGCACCACCAGGCCGATGCCGATGGCGCAGACGGCCAGGATCATCGGGCAGATGGCGACCAGGGCGAACAGGTGGATCGGCTCGATGCCCTCGGCCAGCAGGATGCCGGCGATCATGGGGCCGACGATGGCGCCGATCTTGGCGATGGACGTCGCCCAACCGGCCCCGTTGGCGCGGATCACGCTGGGGTAGAAGACGCCGGCGATCGACAGGATGCCGAAGTGGCCGCCCGAGATCAGGGTCGGGCCGACCACCAGCAGGATGCGCAGGGCGTCGCCCGAGGGGCGGCCGAGGCCGATGTAGAGCAGGATCGGGATCGCCAGCAGCGGATAGATCGCCACGGTGAACGGACCGAAGCGGTCGGTGAAGCGCATCAGGCACAGGCCGAGGCCGGCGCCAAGGATGGTGCTGAGCCCGATCAGCTCAGCGGCCTCCTTGCGGGGGAAGCCGATCTCCTCGATGACCGTGGGGCCCCAGTTGGCGTCGAAATAGATGGCCAGGGAGCTGAGGGTGTAGCCGACCCACAGCAGGATGGTCAGCCACTTGAGCCAGCCGGAAAACAGCTGGGCCGGCTTGAAATTGGTCCGCTGCAGGCTCTCGTCGGCGACGACGAAGGTGTCGGACCCCTGCGCCTTCAGCTCTGGCGACATGCGGTTGAGGATCTTGGCGATCAGGTCCGGGCGCTGGCCCTTGGCGCCGAGGAAGCGGATCGACTCCGGCAGGAACAGGAACAGGAGCGCGGCGCACGCCAGCGTGCCGATCCCGCCGGCGAAATAGACCCCCTGCCAGCCGAACTTGGGCTCCAGCATGTTGGTGATCGGAGCCGCCCCGGCGGTGCCCATCGAGTAGCCCAGCATCACGAGGCTGACGACCGTGGCGCGCATGCGCTGGGGCACGAACTCGATGTTGAGCGCCCAGGCCAGTGGCAACATCCCGCCGATGGCGAAACCGTCGAGGAAGCGCAGGGTCAGGAGCTGGGCGTAGTCCTGCACGAAGCCGGTGACGAAGGTGAGCACGGCGAAGCTCAAGGCGGCGGCGATCACCGTGGGCCGGCGGCCGATGCGGTCGCCGAGGAAGGCGAAGCAGAACCCTCCGGCCATCATGCCGAAGTTGCCCATCGAGAACACGTTGCCCTGCATCACCTTCGACAGGTGCAGCGCGTCCTTCATGTAGGGCATGGTGTAGCTGACGGTCATCTGGTCGAAGCCGTCGAACACGGTGATCAGCCACGAGACCACGACCAGGATCACGTTGAAGCTCGTGAGCTTCCGGCTGTTGATGAACTCCCCTACGTCGATGGTGCGCGCTTCGGCGGCCATGAATTCACCCTTCCAGGTTGGCGGAGATGCGTTTCCTCAGCGCGCTTATGTCGATCTGGTGCACGCTACCTGAGCCGGCGAGGTCGAGGGCATGGGCGGCCGCGGCCCCCATGGCGATGCAGGGGCCCATTACCCGCACGCTCGACAGTGCCGTGGAGTCCGCGTCGATGCAGCGGCCCACGGCGCAAAGGTTGTCCGCGCCCGCCACCGTCAGCGAGCCCAGCGGCACATAGTGGATGTGGTCCTCGGGGAAGGTCTCCCACACATAGCCTTCCTCGTTGTGGTGCTGCTCCAGAGGCCAGGAGCAGCGCAACACCGCGTCATCGAACTTCGTCTGATTGCGCACCTCGTCCACCGTCAGGTGGTGGGTCCCCACGACCCAGCGGGTCTGGCGCACCCCGGTCTGGCCATAGGCCCGCACCTTGGCCTTGCCGAAGGCGTCGGGGTATTCGCCCTGCAGGAACTTGAGGGCGCGGTCGGCCTGTTCCTTGCCCTCGATCTGCTTGACCGAGGCTTCGAAGGGATCCAGCGGGGTCTCGATGTGGGTGATGTTGACCATGGCCGCGTTGCGCCCCGGATAGGTGGCGGCGAAACCATCGCGGCGGGTCAGGCCGTAGTCCAGGCCCTTGTCCCAGATGCGCTCGGCCATTTCGGCCCGCGGCGGCTTCTTCGAATCGTCGAAGTCCTCGATCACCAGCATCTGCGAGCCGTAGACCTGGCCGGTCTTGTGCATGCGGCAGTCCAGGCCCGCTTCCCACGACAGGGCCGCGTCGCCCGAGGCGTCGATGAAGGCGGTGGCGGTGACGCGCACGTCGCCGAAGCGGGTGGCGATGTCGAGCGAGGACACCCGCCGCCCGTCCATGTTGACCCGGCGGATGATCGCGCCGGCGAGCGGCGTCACGCCCGCCTTGAGAATCGCCTTCTCCACCCAGCGGCCCAGCGCCACCTCGTTGTACATGGCGTTCCACATCACCCCGCCCATCACCAGTTCGAGGTCGCCGGTGGCCTTGAGGTCGTGGATGATCTCGTCGGCGATGCCGTGGGTCAGCTGGCGGCCGTTGGGCCCAGGGGTGAACAGGCCGCAGAACATGCCGATGATCGAATTGACCGCCTGGCCGCCCAGCGTCGGCAGGCCGTCGACCAGGATCACCGAGCGCCCGGCCCGCGCCGCCTCGATCGCCGCCGAGACCCCGGAGGCGCCGGATCCCACCACGCAGACGTCGCAGCCGCGCTCCAGCACGGGGGGCGCGGCCTGGCGCGAGACGATGCGGGTTTCGGGATCAAACGGGCGTTCGAGCATGCACGGTCCTTGTCATGCGCGGACCGAGCCCGACCGGCGGCGACGCGGGAACGGCGCTCGACCTTGCGGTCAGCGTCCAGTCCTGCACCTCCGGGTCCGCGGTCTCGGCGCCGCGTCTTTCATAGAATGCTATATAGTTTTCCGGTTTTGGAACAAGGACGACGGACGCGGGAATCACACTCCCGTGAGGTCGGAGCCGGGACGTCCGTCCCGGGGCGTCAGAGCGGGCCGTCGGGCGGCTCGCGGCCTTCCCGCGCCATGACCTTGACGAGCGCCTCACGGCACAGGGAGGCCAGGGCCTCCGCCGGCGCCGCTTGCGGATGCTCGAAGGTGCGGGCCAGCATCTGGGCCAGGAGCCGCAGCAGGTCCCAGTCGGCGGCGAACCCCTCGGGCCGGTTCTCGCCATAGGCGCGGATGGCGCCCGCCACCACGCCGGACCCGGCGAAGCCGTAGGCGCCGGCCATGCCGCGCACGTCGTGGGCCGTGGCGAAAATCTCGTCGACGCCCTCCGAGCCGCCGACCAGGGCGCGGATGCGGCCGATGCCGGCCTGCAGCTCGGCCACCGCCAGGGGCTTCAGCGCCTCGAGCTTGACCTCGGCCACGGCCAGCACGGCCGGGTCGAGCAGCGTGCCGGCCGCCCCGCCCCTGGAGCCGGCGATGCGACGGAAGAGGGCCTGACGCCGCTGGCTGGCCTCGCCTGCGCTCACAGGTCGACCACGTCCCTGTCGGCGGCGCCGGCATCCCTGTCGGCGGCCCGACGTAGAGGCCCGGCATACTCGCGGTCGGCGCGCCGACGCCGGCACGGGCCGACGAAGCCGCCCCCGCGCACGAACGGCCGGGGGTTGTCGATCACCGCCGCCATGCGCGACAGCATCGAGGCGGCGGTGAAGGGCTTGGCCACGACCTCGGTGGCGCCGGCGTCACGGAAGGCCATCACCCGCTTGAGGTCGGTCATGCTGGTCATGACGATGATCGGCAGGGCCTGGTCGGGCGAATTGGCCGCGCGCCGCACCTTCTGCAGCAACGCCAGGCCGTCGAGCGGCATGTGGTAGTCAATCAACGCCAGATCCGGCGGCGCGGACACGATCTCGGTGAAGGCGTCCGCCCCGTCGGCCACGTAGCGCACGCGACGGCAGTCGAGCGCGCTCAGGACCTGGCCGATCATCTCCCGGGTGAGTTTGTGGTCGTCGGCGACCAGCACGTCCAACTGATTGATCGCCATGTGGTCCCGCCCCTCACGCCCCCTTAGAACAAGGTTCGCCGCTGCAAATCACACTCAACTTTAGGTACATACGTCAATCCGGCTCGCGCCCCTCGCGCAAAAAAGCCCCGCCGGCGAGGCCGGCGGGACCAGGTCATTCGTACGCGGAGAGGGGAAGAACCGCGTCGATGGGTCAATCCTACTCAGGCAATAGGCGAAAGGGCGCCGAGGCCGGGGTCATTGAGGGGCGCTTCCGTGACCACCGCGGGGCCAATGGCAGCGCTCCCCCAGCCCCCGGCCGGCAGCCCTCCGATCTCGGTCGTCATTTCGCCCTGGCGCAGCCACGCTTTGACCAGAGGCCTCCTGTCAGGTAACCGGAGTGCAGCTTGAGCCCTCACGAAAGGCCGGTTGGTCGATGCTCCTGTCGTTGTCTGTTCGCCGTCTCGCCGGCCTCGCCGGCGCTGCCGCCTTCATCGCTTTCCCCGCCTTCGCCGCCGACGCGGCCCATGGGGCCCAGATCTTCAAGGGCACCTGCGGGGTCTGCCACCTGGCCCAGCCCCATCCCGCCATCTCGGACCTGGCAATGCGCATCGGGCCCAACCTGTGGGGCGTGGTCGGGCGCAAGGCCGGCACCACCCCGCACTTCCGCTATTCGGCGGCGATGATCCAGTCGGGCATCGTCTGGACCCCCGACAAGCTGCGCCCGTACATCCACTCGCCGCAGACGACGATTCCCAACATCCGCATGAGTTTCCTCGGCCTGAAGAACCTCAAGGACGTGGACGACGTGATCGCCTACCTGCAGACCTTCCGGTAGGGAGGGTCTTCTTCGCGCTACCGGCCTGTTGCGGCCTGCTCGAGCGCATTTTGTTCGCACTACCGGCCTGCGGCCTGCTCGAGCGCGCTGTTTCGCGATGCCGGCCTGCTGGAGCACAGGCACAAAAAAGCCGCCCCTCCATCGGGAAGGGCGGCTGAATTTTTGTCCCGCGAAACTGGGCTACGCGACGTAGAGCGAGCCGAGGTAGGCGGTGAGGCGGCCCATGATGATCACGAAGGCCCAGCACAGGGCAGCGGCCGCGGCGAAGCCCAGGCCCTTGGAGGTGACCTTGCCGGCCCGCTGCCACTCGGGCGACTCCTGCGTGATCGTGCGCTGGAAGTAGACCAGCAGGACGACGCCGATCACCACCAGGCTGAACTTGATGTCGAACACCCCGTCCTTCACGTAGCGGCCCGGCTTGGACATCCACAGGGTGAAGCCCGAGGCGGCCTGGAAGCAGATCGCCACCCAGATGAAGGGGAACAGCTTCGGCAGGGACGTGTAGGGGATGGTGCGGAACAGGCCGAACAGGCGCAACGCCATGATCAGCACCAGTCCCACGACGATGGCGTTACCGAAGGCGTGGACCGTGAGGGCCAGGGCCCAGCCCCAGGACTCCCGCACCCACGCGGAATACTCAGTCTTAGCAAGCCATTCGAGCACGTTCGGCTCCCTTTTTATGTGTTTCTTTGCGCGGGTCGGATCAGCGCTGCTCGCCCTTGTCCGCCACCTTGCCGAGGCGGTTCAGGGCGAAGCCAACCAGCGCGCAGACCACGGCCACCACGGCGACCGTCATGGCCCAGAGTTTGAAAGCGACCATCGGCTGATCTCCCCCGACTAGACGAACAGATAGGGCAGCAGGCGGCCGCCCATGATGACCACGGTCCAGGAGAACAGGACCACGGCCGCGACCCACTTGGCGTCCATCGGCGCTTCCTCACCGGCCTGGGTCGCCCACAGGCGATCGGACAGCGAGAAGTAGAGCACGGCGATGGCGCCGATCGGCAGGAAGAACATCTTCGGCCAGAAGGCCGCCTCGTTCACGTAGCGCGAGGTGTCGGCCATCAGCATCAGCATGCCGGTGAACACGTTGGCGACGACGCCGAACACGCCCAGCGGGATGATCCGGTGCACGGCCGAGAACGGCATCGACTTCCAGACGCCGAAGATGCGCAGGGAGACGACCACCACGGTGGCGAACACCGCCGTGTAGCCGAAGAAGTGCACCGTCTGCCACGGCACGAAGTAGATGATGTTGTTGATCAGGATCTCGATATGCGGGCTCAGGAACGTCGCCGCGTCCTGGGTCATGGCGTCGCCGGCGGTGCGGATCTCCGGGTGGTTGATCAGGCCGCCGCGGTGGCCGGTTTCGGCCATGATGGCCAAGGTGATCACGGCGAAGACCAGCACGATGTAGAGCGCCGTCTGGGAGAACTTCTTCTGGTAGCGGTAGCGGTACAGCTCCATCCAGGCGGTGGCCCCCGTGAAGGCCAGGCCGAACAGGGTCAGCAGGGCGAAGTCGCGGTGGGCGTTGATGCGCGCCTGGGAGATCGGCCCGAGCGGGGCCGGGATCGGCGGCGAGGTCAGGGCCCACATGGCCGAGGCGCCGGTGACGTAGGTCGAGGCGCCGAGCACGGCGCAGGCGACGAACACCACGAGCGCGCTACGCTCCATCACCGCGTTCTTGGCCACCAGACCCCAGACGAAGAAGAACAGGCCGATCACGAAGCCGACCGTCGGGAAGTGGTTCAGGATGATGTGGATGTGCGACCACACCTGCGAGGTGTCGCCGTAGACGTACGGGATCTTGAGTTCCTGGTGGGAAATCTTCCACCCCATGTCGCCCACGATCATCATGTTGACCATGGTGAACAGCGACAGCCCCAGGACGAGGTGCTGCATGTTCCGACTGGGGCCGGTCCCGGTCTTGAAGGTCCGCCACAGGACCCACAGGGCCAGCATGCCCGTGACCCACAGGAAGCCGAGGGCGAAATAGGCCCACAGCAGGTGGCCCGCGCCCTCGCCCTCGGGAATGCCCGGGCGGGTCATGACGCTCTCGGACCAGATCCCGCTGAACATCGTGGGCACGCCCAGCACCGCCAGGCCGCCGAACACGAACAGCCCCACCCGCTGCATCTGGCTGTTGTTCGCCACCATCGACCCGATGAACAGGCCGATCGCGAAGATCAGGCCGACCGACGGGAAGACGCTGACCAACAGATGGAAATGGGGCCAAGTGTCTGGAATCAAATGCATTTATGCCCTCCCCACCTCGATCCGGGTGGATCGGGCGCGTTATTGGTGGCGGATATCACCTGGATTTCTTGTTGCGTCAATCGCACGGGAGCCAGACGGATTCCAAGCAAAATTACCGTTTTCCTCGGGTTTCGAGGGTCGATAACCGCGCGGGCCCGATCGGCGCCGGATTAAGGATCAGATTCGCGTGGGCCTCGCGGGCCTCGCGGCGGCCGACGAGCGCGGTGCTCGCCGGCCTGATGGTCGGAGATTTCCGAGGATGTTGCCCAAGGCGCTCGACGAGGATCGCGGCAGGGCCGGGGCGTGCGTGGCGGTGGGCCTGTTCGGCCTGCTCAGCTTCGCGGTCTATGGAGTCATCGCGGGATCGATCGGCAGCGATGCCTGGAATGGCGGCCAGGACGCCGCCGGCCACTGTTTCCTGAGGGAGCACGGGCGGGTGACCCCGGTCAGCCATGCCGTCTACCTCTACAGTTGGCGGCACACCGTCCTGGCGATCCTGGCCGTGCTCGCCGCCATGGGCGCCGGCCTCTGGCTCAGGGACATGCAGGACCGCGCGAAGCGGACCGAGGCCCGCTAACCGCTCACCGGGCCGCCGCCAGGGCCTCGCGCACCCGGGCCAGGGCGGCCGCCTCGGGCTGGGTTTCGCCCAGCAGGCGGAAGGTGTTGTAGAGGGCGAAGGCGCAATGGCCGTGCACCGTGGCCACCAGCGAGCGCGCCAGGGCCGAGGCGCGCGCCGGGTCGGCGCCCGGCAGCACCGCCGCGATCTCGCCGCCGACCACGCCCATCAGCCCGGCCACCACCTCCTGGTACCAGTCCGGCGCCGGGCCCCCGTCGGCCATGTGGTGCTCGTAGATGGCGATCCAGGCCTTGGGGTTGGCGGCGGCGAACGCGAAATAGGCATGCACCATGCAGGCGATGCGGTCCTCGCCGGACTCCGCAAGCCGCGCCTTCAGATAGGCGGTCCACAGCTCGAGTGTGCGGGCGTTGATGGCCAGGATCAGGCCGTCGTAGCTGCCGAACACGTTGTAGACCGTGCCGATCGAGTATCCGACACGCTTGGCCACGTCTCGCGCCGAGAACCCGGCCAACCCGACCTCCGCGAGTTGCCGACGCCCTTCTTCGACGAACAGCTGTTTGAGCTCGCTGCGGGTATGATCCGACCTACGTCCCATGCCGCCTCCAGAGGGCGCTTCCGCGAATAATTGAACACTGTTCAAAATAGATATTGAACATCGTTCATTTGTGTGGCTTCCTCGCGGTCGCCGTCAAGCGGAATTGTCCGCCCTCCCCTGGAGCTGCCATCATGGCCTCGCCGTTCGCCCTGCTGACCAAGGTCCGCTTCGCGCCGCTGTTTGCGACCAACCTGCTGGGGACCTTCAACGACAACCTGTTCAAGACCCGCCTTTTGATGCTGGCCAGCTACGAGCTCTTCCGCGGCGCGCCAGACAAGGCGGCGCAGATGGGGGTGCTGGCCACGGGCCTGTTCGTCCTGCCGTTCTTCCTGGTGTCGGCGGTGGCCGGGCAGTTGGCCGACCGTTTCGAGCGGGCAGGCCTGGTGCGCCTGGTCAAGGCGGCGGAGGTGGCGATCATGGCGGTGGGCCTGGCCGGCTTCGCCCTGCACTCGATGCCCCTGCTGCTGAGCGCCCTGTTCCTGATGGGCGTGCACTCGGCCGTGTACGGCCCGCTCAAGTACGCCATCCTGCCGCTGCACCTGCCCGAGGAGGAACTCCTGGGCGGCGTCGGCCTGATGGAGGCTGGCGGCTATCTCGCCATCCTCGGCGGCCAGCTCCTGGCCGGCCTGGTCCAGCCCTGGCAGGCGGGCGTGATCGCCATCTCCATGGCCGTCCTGGGCCTGATTGCGAGCCTGGCCATCCCCCCGGCCCGCTCGCCCGCCGCGCCCGAGGCGCTCGACCTCAACATCGTCCGCGCCAGCGCCCGCCTGATCGGCATGGCCCGCGGCGTGCGCCCGGTATGGCTGTCCATGCTGGGCGTGGCCTGGTTCTACGTGGTCGGCGCGGTGCTGCTGGCCGAGCTGATCCCCCTGGTGCAGGGCGTACTGCACGCCGAGCGCGGCGTGGCCGTGCTGTTCCTGACCCTGTTCTCGGTCGGCGTGGCCGCGGGCGCGGTCCTGGCCAATGTCCTGCTCAAGGGCGAGGTCTCCGCCCGTTACGCCCCGCCCGCCGCCCTGCTGCTGGCCGCCCTGTTGCTGGAACTGTCGTTCGCCGTCGGCGCCTTCTCGGCCCACGCCGCCGCCCTGGGGGGCCCCCGCCTGGCCCTGGCGCGGTTCCTGGCCGAGCCGGCCGCCTGGCGCGTCGCGGCCGACCTCTGCGCCCTGGCCCTGGTCGGCGGCCTCTACGTGATCCCGCTGTCGGCCATGATCCAGCGCCACAGCCCCTACGCCAACCGCTCGCGCATCCAGTCGGCCAACGCCATCCTCACCGCCGCCTCGTCGGTCGCCGCCCTGGTGGTCACCGGCCTGCTCCTGAAGGGGGGCGTCGGCTTGCCCGCCGTCATCGCCGTCCTGTCGCTGGGGACCCTGGTGGTCGCCGCCATCGCCTGCGTCCTGCTGCCCGAGACGGTGATCAAGGCGGCGCTGCGCACCGTCCTGCGCCTGCTCTACCGCGTCGAGATCTCCGGCGAGGAGCACATGCCTCAGGCCGGCTCGGGCGCGGTGATCGTGGTCAACCACGTGTCGTACCTCGACGCCGCCCTGCTGGCCGCCTTCCTGCCCGGCAAGCCGACCTTCGCCGTGCACACCCGCATCGCCCAGGCCTGGTGGATGCAGCCGATCCTGCCCCTGTTCGACGCCTTCCCGGTCGACACCACCAATCCCCTGTCGACCAAGGCCATGGTGCGGGCGGTGCAGGATGGCCGCGCCCTGGTGATCTTCCCCGAGGGCCGCATCACCGTCACCGGCGCCCTGATGAAAGTGTTCGGCGGCCCCGGCATGGTGGCCGACCGCGCCGCCGCGCCGATCGTGCCGGTGCGCATCGACGGCGCCCAGTACAGCCCGCTTTCGCACATGAGGGGCAAGCTGCGCCTGCGTCTTTTCCCCAAGATCCGCATCGCCATCCTGCCCCAGGTGCGCCTCGAAACGACCGGCGGCCCCCGCGAGCGCCGCGCCGCCGCCGCCGAGCGTCTCTACGGCGTCATGAGCGAGATGATGTTCCGCACGTCCGACACCGGCCACACCCTCTACGGCGCCCTGGTCGGCGCCGGCGCCGTGCATGGCCGCAAGGCCCCCGCGGTGGAGGACGTCAAGCGCAAGCCCCTCAGCTACGGCAAGCTGGCGCTCGGCGCCCGGGTGCTGTCGGACAAGCTTGCCGCCGTCACCCAGCCCGGCGAGGCGGTCGGCCTGATGCTGCCCAACGTCAACGCCGCGGTGGCCGCCTTCTTCGCCCTGCAACGCATCGGCCGCGTGGCCGCCATGCTCAACTACGGCGCCGGCCCCGCCCACCTGCAGTCGGCGTGCGACACGGCGAAGATCACCACCGTGATCACCTCGCGCGCCTTCGTCGAGCAGGCCAAGCTGCAGCCCGCGATCGAGCGGCTGGAGGCCACCGGCCGCCGCATCGTCTGGCTGGAAGACCTGGCCAAGCAGATCAGCCTCTTCGCCAAGCTCGGTGCGGCGCTGATCCCGGAAGGCCGCCCGCGCGGGCAGGCCGAAGACGCGGCGGTGATCCTGTTCACCTCCGGCTCGGAGGGGGCGCCCAAGGCCGTGGTGCTCAGCCACCGCAACATCCTGTCGAACTGCGCCCAGACCGCCGCGCGCATCGACTTCAACCCCACCGACAAGGTGCTGAACGCATTGCCGATCTTCCACAGCTTCGGCTTGACCGGCGGCCTGCTGCTGCCGCTGCTGAGCGGGGTGAAGGTGCTGCTCTACCCCAACCCCCTGCACTATGCGGCGATCCCGGCCCTGGCCTATGACGCCAGCGCCACCATCCTGTTCGGCTCCGACACCTTCCTGTCCGGCTATGCTCGACAAGCCCAGGGCTACGACTTCTACAGCCTGCGCTACATCTTCGCCGGGGCCGAGCCGGTGAAGGCCGAGACCCGCGCGCGCTTCGCCGACAAGTTCGGCCTGCGCATCTTCGAGGGCTACGGCGTCACCGAGTGCGCGCCGGTGATCGCGGTCAACACGCCGATGCACTTCCGCGCCGGCTCGGTCGGCCGCCTGCTGCCCGCGGTGGAGGCGCGCCTGGAGCCCGTGCCGGGAGTGGCGGTCGGCGGCCGTCTCCACGTCCGCGGCCCGAACGTGATGACCGGCTACTTCCTATCGGACAACCCGGGCGTGCTGTCGCCGCCTGAGGACGGCTGGCACGACACCGGCGACATCGTCGACATCGACGCCCTGGGCTTCGTGACGATCCTCGGCCGCGCCAAGCGCTTCGCCAAGATCGGCGGCGAGATGGTGTCCCTGGCCGCGTGCGAGGCCTCCGCCTCGGCTGCGTGGCCCGAGTTCGCCCACGCCGTGGTGTCGCGCCCCGACCCGAAGAAGGGCGAGCAGTTGGTGCTGTTCACCACCGCCCCCGACGCCAGCGCGCGGGAGCTGTCCGCCTGGGGCCGCGCGCACGGCGTGCCCGAGCTGATGCTGCCCAAGGACGTGCGTGTCCTGGAGACCCTTCCGACCCTCGCCACCGGCAAGACCGACTACGTGACGTTGAACGCCCTGGCCCGCGCGGCGGAACCGACCGGCGCGGGCGAGCCTGAACACGTGGAGGCGGCGTGATGGAGGCCCTGATCTCCGAAGTCCTGCTTCCCGCAGGCGACGGCCCGTTCCCCGTGGTGGCGCAGATGCACGGCTGCGGCGGGCTACAGCAGCCGATGCAGCGCCGCTACGCCAGGGCGGCCGTCGAGACCGGGGTCGCGGTGGTGGTCCTGGACTCCCTTGCCCCCCGCGGCATCGGCCGGCTCGAGGCCCGGCTCACCCTCTGCAGCGGCCTGCGCCTGCGGGGCGCGGAGCGGGCCGGCGACCTGCGGGTCGCGCTCGACTGGATCGCGCAACAGCCCTGGGCCGATCCCGGGCGCGTCGCCGCCGCCGGCTGGAGCCACGGCGCCTGGTCGATCATGGAGGCCCTAGCGGCGGACGACGGCCACCCGGGCGTGGACGCCCTGAAGCTGGCGGTGCTGGTCTATCCCTACGCCGGCCCCCTGGCCCACACGGCCAGCAGGGGCTGGGGCGGACGTCGGCCGGCGGTGCTGGCCTGCCTCGGCGGGCGCGACATGGTGGTCGGGCGGCTGGCCCCTCGCCGGGCCATCGCCAGGCTTCAGGCCGACGGGCTCGGCGTCGAGCTGATTGAGCTCGCCGAGGCGACCCATGGCTTCGACGACGAGCTGGCCAACGACCCGCGCTTCGTCTATCGCCCCGACCTCGAAGCCCTGATGCGCGATCGCTACGCCGCCGCCCTGAAGCGGACGCTGGCCGGGGAGGGCTACTCCCCCGGCGTGAGCTCGTGGGCGGCGGCGGGGGCCTGAGCCCGCGGACCGACCTGGCGGCCGTGCCGCATGTCCTTGCGGCTGAAGCGTTCTCGGACCTTGTCCAGGTAGAAATAGACCACCGGCGTCGAATAGAGCGTCAGCACCTGCGACACCAATAGGCCGCCGCAGATGGCCCAGCCGAGCGGCTGGCGGAACTCCGAGCCGGTGCCGTTGCCGAGGATCATCGGCACCCCGCCGAGGAAGGCGCAGGCCGTGGTCATCAGGATCGGGCGCAATCGCTGGTGCGAGGCGGCGATCACCGCCTCCTCCGGCCCCATACCCTCTTCGCGTTCGAGCTTGAGCGCCACGTCGACGATCATGATGCCGTTCTTCTTCACGATGCCGATCAGCAGGATGATGGCGATGATGCCGATCACGTCGAGATCGTGGCCGGCCAGGCGCAGGAACAACAGGGCGCCGACGCCGGCCGATGGCAGGGTCGAGAGGATCGTCAGGGGGTGGATGTAACTCTCATAGAGCACCCCCAGGATGATGTAGACCGACATGATCGCCGCCAGGATCAGCACCGGCATCGACGACATGCTTTCCTGGAAGGCCTGGGCCGTGCCCTGGAACGAGCCGGTCAGGGTGCTGGGCGCGCCGAGATCGGCCTTGGCCTTCTCGATCAGCTGGGTCGCCTCGCCGAGCGAGACGCCCGCGTCGAGGTTGAACGAGATGGTCGCCGCCGGCAGCTGGCCCTGGTGGTTCACCGACACCGGCGTGGTCTTGGTGGTGTCGACCTTGATCAGGGACGACAGCGGCACCGGTTTCCCGGTCAGGGGCGAGTTCAGGTAGATGTCGTTGAACAGGGCGGGCGTCCCCTGCAGGTCCGCCGGACCTTCCAGCACCACGTGATAGGCGTTGAGTTGGGTGAAGTACTGCGCCACCTGGCGCTGGCCGACCTGGTTGTAGATCGCCGCGTCGATGTCCGACGGGTTGATGCCGAACCGGGCCGCCGCGTCGCGGTCGATGGTCAGGGCGGCGGCGCGGGCGCCGGATTGCTGGTCGGAGTTGACGTCCTTCAGCTGGGGCAGCGCCTGCAGCGCCTGGAGCAGCTTGGGCGCCCAGTCGTCGAGTTCGTTCAGGTCGGCGTCCGACAGGGTGTACTGGTAAAGCGCCCGGCCGCCGCGCGCGCCGATGGTGATGTCCTGCTGCGCCTGGAGCACCGTCTGGGCGCCGACCACCTGGGCCACCTTCGGGCGCAGGCGGGCGATGATATCGGCGGCGGAAGCCTGGCGGCCCTCCTCGCGCGGCCGCAGCGTCACGTTGATGCTGGTCTGGCTGAGGTTGCCGCCGACGTTGTAGTGCGACTCCATCACGTCCGGATCGGCGGCGATGATCCGCATCACCGCCTGCACCTTGCCGTTGGTGTTGGTGTAGGAGGAGTCCTGGGCGGTGATCACCGAGCCCTGGATGAAGCCGGTGTCCTGCTGCGGGAAGAAGCCGGTGTGGGCCGTGGCGTAGAGCGCCCCCGACAGCACCGCCGTGCCGACGAAGACCACCAGGGTCATGATCTTGTGACGCATGATCACGTCGAGGCTGGAGGCGTAGCCGCGCTCCAGACGGGTGAAGCCGGCCTCCAGCGCCTTCATGATCGGGTTCCGGGGCGGGCCCGGATGGCGCAGGAACTGGCCGCACAGCATCGGCGTGAAGGTCAGCGACATCATCACCGAAATCACCACCGACGCCGACAGGGTCAGGGCGAACTCGCGCATCAGCCGGCCGACCACGCCGCCGAGGAACATCAGCGGCGTGAACACCGCGATCAACGAGATCGAGATCGACAGGATGGTGAAGCCGATCTCGCCGGCCCCGTTGAGCGCCGCCTGGAACGGCTTCTCGCCGTGCTCGATGCGCCGCCAGATCGCCTCGACCATGACGATGGCGTCGTCGACCACGAAGCCGACGGCGATGGTCAGGGCCATCAGCGACAGGTTGTCGAGCGAAAAGCCCGCCGGCAGCATGATCGCGGCCGTGGCCAGCAGCGACAGGGGGATGACCGCGCTGGGGATGATCGTCGCCCGCACGTTGCGCAGGAACAGGAAGATCACCGCCACCACCAGCACCACGGTGATCAGCAGGGTCCGCTCCACGTCGTTGACCGAGGCGTTGATGGTCTGGGTGCGGTCCTGGGCCAGGGCGAATTCCACGCTCGACGGCACGTTGGACTCGATCCCCGGCAGCGCCTTCTTGATCTCCTCCACGGTGCGCAGGACGTTGGCGCCCGGCTGCTTGGTCACGGCCACCAGGATCATCGGCCCGCCCTTGAAGGCGTCCTGGCCCTTGAACGCCGGCCCGGGGAAGCCCTGGGCGCCGTTCTGGTTGTTCTCGACGTCGTCGATGGCCGTGCCGATGTCCTTCACCCGCACCGGCGCCCCGTTCTTGTAGGCGACGATCAGGTTGCGCCACGGGTCCAGCGACAGGATCTGGTCGTTGGCCAGGATCGTGTAGTTCGAGTTCGGCCCGGTCAGCAAACCCTTGGGCGCGTTGACGGTGTTGGCGGCGATGACGGTGCGGATCTGGTCCAGCTGCAGGCCGAGCGCCGCCACCTTGCGCGGATCGATCTGGATGCGGATGGCCGGCTTGCGCTGGCCGTAGATGTTGACCAGTCCCACCCCGTCCAGGCGCGCCAGCTGCTGGGCGACGATGCTGTCGGCGTAGTCCGACACCTTGGCGATCGGCAGGGTGTCCGAGCGCATCGAGATCACCAGGATCGGGGCGTCGGCCGGGTTCACCTTGCGGATGGTGGGCGGCGCGGGAAGGTTGGTCGGCAACTGGCCGGCCGCGGCGTTGATCGCCGCCTGGGTGTCCTGGGCGGCTCCGTCGAGGTTGCGCGACAGGTCGAACTGCAGCAGCACCTGGCTGGAGCCGAGCGTCGAGGACGAGGTCATCTGGGTGATGCCGTCGATCAGCGACAGCTGCCGCTCCAGCGGCGTCGCCACGTTCGAGGCCATGGTCTCGGGACTGGCGCCGGGCAGGCTGGCGCCCACCTGCAAGGTCGGGAAATCCACCTGCGGCAGGGCCGACACCGGCAACTGGAAGTAGCAGACCACGCCGACGAGGAGGAAAGCCGCCGCCAGCAGCGAGGTCGCCACGGGCCGCTTGATGAAGGGGCTGGAAATACTCAAGAGGACACTCCGCCAGTACGCGTCCAGCCTCGCCCGACCCCTTCCCCGAAGGCCGGCCGAAGCGCCACTAGATCATTTCCCCGTGGGACCACCCATAGAACCCGGGGCTTGCGACCAGATTGCGAAACTTCGCGGAATTGATACATCAACTCCGCCGAATGGGCCTTTAAGCGACCGGGCAGGACAGAGCAAGGCCCGCGCCCTCCGGACGGCCGCCAGCGCCTTCGCCCTATTTCGCCATGGCGACGGCCTTCGGGGCGCCTACTTCTTCACCGGCAGGGCCGGGATCTCGCCGCGCACGTACTTCACCGGGTCCTCGGCGCTGCCGAGGCGCACGCGCACCTTGCCGGCGTTGCTCGCCACATAGGGCATGGCCGCGGCCACCACCGACGGCGCGAACTTGGGCACCTCGTCGGTGCCGCCCTCACTGGTCAGGATCATGCTCCAGGCCGGCTGGATCTTGGGATCGGCCTTGTAGGCCGCGCGGTCCACGCCCTTCAGGGTCACCGTGCGCATGTAGAGCAGTTCGGCGCGGTCGGTGGCCTCGGTTCCGAAGCCGAAGCTGCCGTAGTTGTTGGTGCCCCCGGCCGGCATGCCGCCCTTGCCGCCGGGCGCCGCGCCTTTCACCTGAGGCGAGCCCATGTCGCCGCCGGCGTGGCGCGCCACCACCTTGGGCTCGCCGACCATCCAGTCGATCACCACCACCAGGTCGCCGGCCTCGGGCGTCTTGGCCTCCTCGAAGCCCTGGCTGGTCAGGGCGCGGGCCACGGCCTTGCTCAGGGCGATGTAGTCGGGGTTGGTGGGCCGCACGTTCGGGTCGCTGGCGATCATGGTGAAGTGGGTCTCGGCGCGGGCCTTGTCCCCCGCCGCCGCCTCCACCGTGACGCTCACCTGCTCGCCGCATCCCAGAAGGCAGGCGAAGATCGGCGCGAACATCTCTGTCTCCCCCAAGTCTTGTTGCCCTGACTTGTTGCATGGGCGTGTTGCTCTAGAGTTTCGCGCCGGGCACGGGGAGAGGTTGCATGACCAGACACGCCGCGGTCCTGACCCTCGGGGGTCTCGCCCTGGGTCTTCTCGCCTGTCCCGCCGGCCGCGCCGCGCCGCCCGAGCCCAGGCTCGTGGTGGTCTATATCGAGGCCCCGCCGGCCAAGGCCGACGCCGTGGCGGGGGCCATGCAGATCCAGGCGCAGGCGGCGCGCAAAGCCGGCGCGGCGGCGGCCGAGGCGCTCCGCGAGACCCGCGGCCGGCCGGGACGCATGGTCCTGGTCGAGCAGTGGCCGGACCTTTCCGCAGCCAAGGCCGCGCGGCAGGTCAAGGCGCTGGCCGACGCCCTCCAGCCCAACCTTCAGGCGCCGGTCGACGACCGCCTCAACGACCCGATCGTTCCACTGGACCTGAAGGCCGCGCCGGCCGGCGCCTTCCACGTGCTGATGCACATCGACGTGGTTCCCGACGGATCGGCCGTGGCGCGCCAGGCGCTCGTGGCGCAGAAGGCTTCGGTGATGGCCGCGCCGGGCGCCATCGCCTTCCAGGCCGCGTCCCAGGCCGGGCGGCCCAACCACTTCGCCGTGCACGAGGCCTGGAAGACCCGCGGCGCCTACGAGGCCTATGCCGCCTCGCTCGCCGGCCAGGACCTTCGCCGCCAGCTGGATCGTTTCAAGGGCGCGCCCTTCGACGACCGATTCTACGGCGGCTCCTGACAAGTCCTGGCAGCAGCGGTCAGCCCGTCGCCAAACGACGATTGACGGGCGCAGACGCCGCGCGTCCAGATCACGCCGGCTTCCGAAGAAAGAGGAGACGCGCCATGGCTTCCCCGTTCTGCTGGTACGAGCTGATGACCTCCGACACCGCCGCCGCCGGCAAGTTCTACGCCGACGTGGTCGGCTGGACCACGGAGGCAGGGCAAGGCGACATGGCCTTCTACACCATGTTGCTGACCCCCGCGGGCCCGCCGGTCGGCGGCATGATGGGCATCACGCCGGAGATGGCGGCGCAGGGCGGGCGGCCCGGCTGGGTCGGCTATGTCGCGGTCGACGACGTGGACGCCTCGACGGCCAAGGCCGCCGAGCTCGGCGGGACGGTGCACCGCCAGCCCGGCGATATCCCGGGCGTGGGCCGCTTCTCGGTGCTGGCCGATCCTTACGGCGCGGTGTTCATGCTGTTCCGCGCCGACCCCGGGTACGCCATGCCGCCAGCGGGAGACGGGTCCGGCTTCGTCGGCTGGCGCGAACTGATGGCGGGCGACCTGGAGGGGGCCTGGGCCTTCTATTCGGCGCTGTTCGGCTGGACCAAGGACACCGACCACGACATGGGGCCGATGGGCGCCTACCGCCTGTTCAAGACCGGCGGCGACAAGCAGGTCGGCGGCATGATGACCAAGCCCGACACCCTGCCCGCCTCGTTCTGGACCTATTACTTCATCGTCGACGGCATCCGCGCCGCCACCGACCGGCTGACCAAGGGCGGCGGCCAGGTGATGAACGGGCCGATGCAGGTGCCGGGCGGCGACTGGATCGTGCAGGCCATGGACCCGCAGGGAGGCATGTTCGCCCTGACCAGCCGCACGGAATGACCAGCCGGACCGAATAGCGTCAGAACAGCTTGCGGAAGCTGACCGCGACTTGGCGGCCGGTGGGGTCGAGCAGCGCGGACTGGTAGCCCAGGGGCGTGACGCCGTTGGCTTCGCGCACCTTCAGGTGCTGGTCGAAGACGTTGAACACCGAGATCGTCAGGCGCGCGCCGCGCAGGAACGGGTGCTTGCGCGCGACTCCCGGGATCTGGCCGAAGTTGGCGAACAGCCGCAGGTGGATGGTGGTCAGGTCCGAGAAGCTGAGCACGCCCGACGGCGACAGTCCGCCGCTCTGCACCGTCGTGCCTTCGACCCAGGTGGCGTTGAGGCGCGCGCCGTACCCGCCCTTGGTGAGGCCCATCTGGCCGTCGATGGCGTTGAACGGCTGGCCGCCGGTCTTGCCCGAGGGCGAGCCGGCCAGCAGGTCCAGCATCGGGCCGGACGGGCGCAGCAGGGTCTGGTCGGTGAAGTAGACGGTGTCGAACACGGCGAGCTCGAAGCGCCCCTGACCCGGCGCCTGGCCGCCGCCGAAGCCGCCGCGTCCGCCGCCAAAGCCGCGCCCGCCCCCGCCAGGACCGCCCGGGCCGCCCGGACCACCGCCGCGGAAACCCTGGCGGCCGCCGCCCTGACCTTGAAGGTTCTGACCTTGAACGTTCTGACCTTGGGCGTTCTGGTCCTGGACGTTCTGCGCCGGCTGGGGCGCCCGGCCATCCTGCGCCGGCCGCTGGGCCTGGCCGTCTGGCGGCGGAGGCGGCGGCTGGGCCTGCGGGGCGCCCCGGTTCGCCTGGCCGTCGCGGCGCGGGAACGGCCGCTCGGGCCGCTGCGGGCGCGGCGGCGCCTTGCCCACAGGGGTCGACCAGTTGAAGCCGAAGCGGACGTTGCGCCGCCAGGTCCAGTCGAAATTGACCGGCCGGTTGTCCACCTGAATCAGGTCGCCGTTGGCGTCGCGCAGGAAGCGGTCGGGAAAGGCCGCCTGGATCTGGGCGGTGGCCTGGGGGAAGGTCGAGATCGGGTTGTCGAGGCGCTGGTCGACGTAGTTGGCGTTGATCGAGAACTGCTTGTCGGTCCACGGACGGATGGTCACCCCGGCCTTGAACACGTTGCGCGTGTCGCCGACCAGGGCCGGGTTGGGCCCGGTGACCTGGGTCACGTCCACGGTCTGGCCGGTGGCGTAGTCGAAGATGCGCACATTGGGCGTGATCGTCAGCGGACTGCCGAGCTGGGCGACCGAGGGCGCCGCCTCGTCGCGCGTGTGCGACACGATCAGCCGCACCTGCGGCACCGGCGTCCAGTTCAGGCCATAGCCCAAGGAATGGATCACGCCGAAGTCCGACAGCTGGTCGAAGTTGGCGTTGACGTTGACCGACAGCTCGCCGAGCTGCGGCAGGAAGTTGTAGCGCTTGGAGGCCAGGGGCAGGTCGAGGTTGAGCTGGCCTGAAAGGTCGTTGCGCGACAGGTTCACCGCCTGGCTGACGTTGAGGTTGCGCGTCAGGTCCCACCGCTGGGACGCCGAGACCAGGTTGCTCTGGCTGTCGCCGAGCTTGGCCGAGACGTTGAGGTTGCCGGCCCACAGCTTGAGCAGGGGACCGTTGACCAGGGCCTGAACGTTGCCGCTGTCGGCGATCGAGCGGGCCTCGCTGTCGGGCAGGGGCTGCAGCAGGCCGGCCGGGATCGGGCCGAACGGATTGAATCCGGCCGAGCCCGCGTTCAGCAGGGCCTGGGCCGGGGCGGGACCGAAGCCCACCGCGCTCTCGACAAGGGTATCGGCGTGGTCGTAGGCGCCGGTGAACGAGAAGCGCCAGGGGCCGGCCTGCTTGTTGACCGTCAGGCCGATGTGGCCGCTCCAGTTGGCGGTGTCCTGCCGCAGGGGATCCTGGCCGCCGAGGTAGCGGTAGAGCTTCACGGCCTGGGCGAAGGGCGAAACTGGACTCGAGCCCGGCACGGTCAGGGTCAGGCTCGGCAGGCCCTGCATCTGCTGGCTGGCGCCGGTGGTGAAGGTGGCGTTGAGCGTCGAGGACCACTGGTTGCCCCAGGCCCGCGCCGCCACCAGGTTGGCCGTCAGGTTCTGGTTGGCCGACGACAGGTCGCGCACCTTTCCGAGGTCGTCGGTGTTGAGCACCCCGGCGGTGGGAAGGAAGTCGGCCAGGGCCAGGGCGCGGCTCGCCGCGACGGCCGGGACGCCGGCGGACAGCACCGGCCGGCCCGCCAAGGCCGACAGGGCGGGGTCGATCTGGCCCCTGGGGACGGCGCTGGTGATGTTGCCGAGCAGGGCGTAGGGCGGGCCGTTGGCCTGGGCGGTCAGGCCGCGCGAGGCGTAGGTCAGGTCGCTGTTGCCGGACACCTTGATGTCGAGGTTGAGCCGGTTGTCGCCGCGCACGCGGAAATGGTCGCCCGCCAGCTGCCCGTTCACCTGTCCGCCGGCGGTCGGGGCGCCGACCGTGCCGTCGGCGGTCACGGCGCGGAAGCGCGGCCTGAGGACGATGTTGACCACCTTCTGGTCGGCGGTGAAGCCGTAGGACAGGGCGGTCTCCTCCGGCAGGATGTCGACCCGGAGGATGGCCTCGGTGGGGATGTCGCGGACCTCGCCCATGCCCGAGATGCGCTTGCCGTTGAGCAACACCACCGGGGTCTCGCCGCCGCGCCCGCGCGAGGAATTGGTCTGGATGGCCAGCTCGTCGAGCAGTTCGGTGACGGTGGAGACGCCAAAGGACTGGATGTCGATCAGGCCGAGCTGGAGCTCGGGCGCGATGCCGCCGAGCGCCGCGCCCGGCTGGGTGGCGTAGACCTGGGGCGAGGTCGCGGTGACCACCACCTCGTCCACGGCGGTGGCGTCGCCGTCGTCGCCGGCGGCCTCCGCCGCTGCGGGCTGGGGCGCCGGACGGGGCGCGGGGGGCCGCGCGGCCGGGCGCGGGGACGCGGGCGCCTGGGCGAAAGCCGGGCCGGCCAGGGTCAGGGCGGCGGCGCACGCCAAGGTCAGGCCCAGACAAGTCGAGCCATGGGCCGTCACCTCCGACCGGTTCCGCTCTTGCACCATGCCCCTCTCGTCGACTGCCTGCGCGGGTCGCCCAAGAACAGGCGCCGGATTGCATCCAGGTTACGTCCGGATGTCGAAACTTGGCGTCTGCCATCCAGGGGTCAAGACTGTGGCGGACACGGGTCCAGCCTATACCGCCATATCCTTATAGATATTGCAGAATACTGCGGCGGGGCCGCAGGCTTGGCTGCAAATGCGGGTCGACGCCCGGCCCGGATTGGAGTTCAATCCGCGCCGACGCCTAAACGCCGTTTTGTACGGAGAGGTCCGATGCCCTACACCCTCAAGGTCAACGGCAAGATGCAGACGGTGGATGTCGAGCCCGACACCCCGCTGCTGTGGGTGCTGCGCGACACGATCGGCCTGGTGGGCACCAAGTTCGGCTGCGGCGTGGGCATGTGCGGCGCCTGCACGGTGCACCTGGACGGGGTGGCCGTCAGGGGCTGCCAGACCCGCATCTCCACGGTCGGGACCAAGGCCGTCACCACCATCGAGGGCGTCGGCTCGACCGACATCGGGGCCAAGCTGCAGAAGGCCTGGATCGACCACGACGTGATCCAGTGCGGCTACTGCCAGGCCGGCCAGATCATGAACGCCGCCTCGCTGCTGACCAAGACCCCGCACCCGAGCGACCAGCAGATCGAGGCCGGCATGGCCGGCAACCTCTGCCGCTGCGCCACCTACACCCGCATCAAGTCGGCGATCCGCCAGGCCGCGGGCCTGACCCCCGCCCTGGCCGAGGCCCCGGCCCCGCGGCAGGTGCTGGCCGACGCCGCCACGGCCCCCAAGGCTTAAGGGAAGGACATCCGATCATGGCTGACGACGCTTCCTTCCCCGCCTCTGGCCAAAACTCTGGCTTCCAGGCCTCCCGCCGCACGCTGCTGAAGACCGGCCTCGCCACCGGCGGCGGCCTGTTCCTGAGCTTCGGGCTCGAGGCCAACGGCGCCCTGGCCGCCAACGCCTCGCCGATGGAGCTCAACGCCTACATCCGCATCATGCCGGACGGCGCCATCACCATCATGGGCAAGAACCCCGAGTGCGGCCAGGGCATCAAGACCATGCTGCCCATGGTGATCGCCGAGGAGCTGGACGCCGACTGGTCCAAGGTCCGCATCGAACAGGCCCTGAGCGAGCCGGCCAAGTACGGCAGTCAGGTGGCCGGCGGCTCGACGGCGACGCCGACCAACTACGATCCCCTGCGCCGCATCGGCGCGGCGGGCCGGCAGATGATGATCGAGGCCGCGGCCCTGACCTGGAAGGTCCCGGCCGCCGAGTGCGTGGCGGACATGAGCGCGGTGGCGCACAAGCCCAGCGGCCGCAAGCTCACCTACGGCCAACTGGCCGAGAAGGCCGCCTCGATCCCCGCCCCCGACCTCAAGACCGTGACGCTGAAGGACCCCAAGACCTTCAGGATCATCGGCAAGTCGGCCTACGGCTACGACAACCCCAAGATCGTCAAGGGCGAGCCGATCTTCGGCATCGACGCCAAGCGGCCCGGCATGCTCTACGCCGTGTTCGTCAAGTGCCCGGTCTACGGCGGCAAGGTGAAGTCGGCCAAGCTCGACGAGGTGCTGAAGCACCCCGGCGTGAAGAAGGCCTTCGTGGTCGAGGGCGACGGCGAGTTCAACGGCCTGGCTTCGGGCGTGGCCATCCTGGCCGACAGCTGGTGGCGGGCCAAGTCGGCGCGCGAGAAGCTGGTCGTCGAGTGGGACGAGGGCGAGGTCGCCGGGCGCTCCACCGCCGCGTTCGAAAAGGCCGCCGCCGCCCTGAAAGGCCAGCCCGGCAAGATGCCGATCCGCAAGGACGGCGACGCCGACGCCGCCCTGGCCAAGGCGGCCAAGGTGATCGACGTCTCCTACAGCTATCCCTTCCTCAGCCACACCAATCTCGAGCCGCAGAACTGCACGGCCGAGGTGAAGGACGGCAAGGTCGAGATCTGGGCGCCGACCCAGAACCCGCAGCCCGGCCGGCAGATCGTGTCCAAGCTGCTGGGGGTGAAGCCCGACGACATCACCATCCACATGATGCGCTGCGGCGGCGGCTTCGGCCGGCGGCTGCAGAACGACTACATGGCCGAGGCGGCCTGGATGGCCAAGGAGGCCGGCGTCCCGGTCAAGGTGCTGTGGCAGCGCGAGGACGACATCGCCCACGACTTCTACCGTCCCGGCGGCTTCCACCACGTCAAGGCGGGGCTGGACGACAAGGGCAAGCTGGTCGCCTGGAAGGACCACTTCGTGTCCTTCGCCGATCCCAAGGACCCGACCAAGTTCGCCGCGGCCGCCGACATGGGGCCGACCGAACTGCCCGCCCGGCTGATCGAGCACGTGACCATGGAGGCCACCCTCCTGCCCTGCGGCATCCCCACCGGGCCGATGCGAGCGCCGCGGTCCAACGCGCTGAGCTTCATGCAGCAGTCGATCTTCGATGAACTGGCCCATGCCGCCGGCAAGGACCCGCTGCAGTTCCACCTGGAGGTGCTGGGCGAGCCGCGCCTGATGGGCCAGACCGGCCAGCGCGACTCCTACGACACCGGCCGCGCCCGCGGCGTGCTGGAGCACGTCGCGGCACTGTCCGGCTGGGGCAAGACCCAGTTGCCGGCGCGCACCGGCATGGGCATCGCCTACTACTTCAGCCACCTGGGCTATTTCGCCCACGTGGTGCGGGCCAGCGTCTCGAACGACGGTCAGATCAAGGTGGAGAAGGTGTGGGTGGCCGGCGACATCGGCAGCCAGATCATCAACCCCACCGGCGCCCTCAACCAGGTCGAGGGTTCGGTGATCGACGGCGTCAGCCAGGCCCTGGCCCTGGCGGTCACCTTCGAGAACGGCCACGCGGTGCAGACCAACTTCCACGAATATCCGCTGATCCGCATGCCGGCCGCGCCGGAAGTGGAGGTGGTGTTCGTCAAGACCGATCATCCGCCCACGGGCCTGGGCGAACCGGCCCTGCCGCCGGTGATCCCGGCCCTGACCAACGCCATCTTCGCCGCCACCGGCAAGCGCATCCGCACCCTGCCGATCGACGCCCGGCAACTGAAGGCCTGATCATGAGAGCCCTCCCCGCCTTGGGGCTGGCGTGCGCCGCGGTGCTGGCGGCGACGCCGGCCTTGGCGTGGGACATCTACACCTTCCCCGAAGCCAAGTTCGCCGCCCAGTTCCCGGGCCAGCCCCAGGTCGCCTCGTCCAAGTGGCGCACCACCGCCGGCCTCGAGGTCCCCGCCCAGCGCTACGCCATGCAATCCGGCAACGTCGCCTACAGCGTGATCCTGGCCGACTTCTCGGGCACGGCGCTGGAGAAGGACGCCGCCATCGCCGACGGGGTAAAGGTGTTCGGCGCCGAGGGCGAGGTGCTGGTGGACGTGGAAGCCCGCATCAACGCCGAGTACGGCCGCGAGCTCAGCGTCAGGCGCAAGGACGGCGGCCATGACATCGTCGCCATCTTCTTCTTCGACGACCACCTCTATGTGCTGAACGGCCGCGCCGCCGCGCCCAATCCCAACGCGGCCACCGCCAACCTGATCCGCTTCCAGCAGTCCCTGAACTTCATGCGCTGAACTTCATGCGCTGAACTATGCGCCGAGCTGGCGCCTGCGTCCGTTTCTGTCGCAGCGCCCCGCCACAAAGCCTCCGTCGAGCGACGGAGGACGGCCATGACGCGCAGCTGGTGGTGGGTGATCGGCGGACTGACGGCCCTGCAGGCGCCCTACTGGGTCCTCATCGTGCAGCGCGCCCTGGGCGGGGCGTAGAGCCGCCGGGAACTGCCCCAATCCCTTGTCGCTCAAGTACAAGAAAGGCCAGAATTGACTCGGCACTTGTGTGCTCATTGAGCCTGATCTTGCGATTACAGGCCCACGACTTGGAGGCGGCTGAAGATTTTACTTCCCGTGTTAACCGTTGTGGCCTTAGCCTAGGGGGTATCCGGCCCCCTCCCCTCGCCGGACGCCTGCCCCTCCGCCGCCTGCGGAGGGGCACTTTTTTAGCGGCGAGATCAGGCCGCCGGGGCGAGGACGAAGTCGTACTCGGCCGCGTACCAAGGCTCGTCCAGCGTCTGGCCGCCCGGTGCGGCCCCCGGCGCCTGCTTCTTGAAGGGGGTGATCAGGGGCTGGCGCACGCCGAACACCACGTCGTTCTCCAGATAGGGCGCGCCCTCGCGGAACAGGTGGGTGACCAGGGGCTGGTAGCCCTCGGCCAGGACCATGGCGTGGAAGTGCGACGGCCGGTAGTAGGAGATATCGGTCTGGCCGATCAGTTGGCCGACCGGTCCGTCCATCGGAATGGCGTAGCCCTTGGGGGCGATGGTCCACAGGCCGTAGCGGCCCTCCTGGTCGGTGCGGAAGATGGCCCGCAGCCGTTCGCTCGCCCCGGGGATCTGGGCCTCGTAGGACCCTTCGGTGTCGGCCTGCCAGACGTCGAGCACCGCACCCGGGATCGGCTTGCCGTCCAGGCCGCGCACCACGCCCGAGACATAAAGCTTCTCGCCCTCGATCCCCACGCTCATGTCGGCGTCCTTGGCCATCTCCGGCGAGCCGTCGATGTGGAACGGGCCCAGCACCGTGTTGGGCGTCGCGCCGGTCGGCGTGCGGGCGTTCATCATCACCACCAGCATCGACAGGCCGAACACGTCCGACGCCAGGATGCCCTCCATGCGCTTCTCGTCCGAGATCTGGCCGACGGCGGTCAGCCACTGGATGCCGGCCATCCACTCCTCGGGGGTCAGCTCGACCTCGCGGGCGAAGGCGTGCAGGTGCTTGATCAGGGCGGGCATGATCTTGGCCAGCCGCGGGTTCTTCGCCGTGGCCCAGCGGCGCATGGCGATCTCGGTGATGGTGTTCTCGTCGACCAGGTCCACGGCGCGTCCTCCACGGATTTTGGCCGCGATGCTAGCCGTCTGCCCAGCGTATACAAGCATCCTGGCGATACTTCGCGCGCCGTCCTAGCGTGAGGCATGTCCCTGGATCGCGACCTCGCCCACGCCCTGCCCTTGGCCCTGGCCCGCATCGCCCTCGGCCATGTGGAGCGGGAATATCCCCACAAGCTCGACCATGTGATGGAGGGGCCGCAGGACGTGCTGGAGCCGCACGTGCTGCACCCCATCTTCCACGGCAGCTTCGACTGGCATTCCTGCGTCCATGGCTACTGGACCCTGGCCCGGGTGCTCAGGCTGCACCCTGACATCCCGGAGGCCGGGACGATCCGCGCCCTGTTCGGCCGCGCCTTCACCCCGGCCAAGGTCGAGGGGGAGCGCGCCTATCTCGACCGCCCGTCGTCCCGCGCCTTCGAGCGTCCCTACGGCTGGGCCTGGCTGCTGAAGCTGCAGGCCGAGCTCCTGGCCAACAACGAGGCGTCCTGGGCCGCGACGCTGGAGCCCCTGGCCCGCGCCTTCGCCAAACGCCTTCAGGCCCATCTTCCGTTGTCGGACTATCCCGTGCGCGCCGGGACCCACGCCAGCAGCGCCTTCGCCCTCCGGCTCGCGGCCGACTACGCCGAAGCCACCAGCGACACGCCGCTGCTCGGCGATCTGCGCGCCAAGGCGCGCGCCTGGTACGGCGCCGACCGGGACGCCCAGGCCTGGGAGCCCTCGGGCGAGGATTTCCTGTCGCCCGTGTTGATGGAGGCCGCCTGCATGGCGCGGCTCCTGCCGCCGGCGGAATTCGGGCCCTGGTTCGACGGTTTCCTGCCGCGGCTGGGCCAGGGCCTTCCTGAAACCCTGTTCGCGCCGGCGCGGGTGAGCGACCGCTCCGACGGCAAGATCGCCCATCTCGACGGCCTCAACCTGTCGCGCGCCTGGTGCTGGCGGGAGTTGGCCACGGCGCTGCCCGACGGCGACCCGCGCGGGGCCCTCGCGTCAGCGGCGGCCGATCGCCACCTCGTCGCCGCCCTGCCGCATCTGGAAGGCGACTACATGGGCGAGCACTGGCTGGCCTCCTTCGCCCTCCTCGCCCTGACCGCCTAGCCCTACTTCTTGTCGCAGTCGCCGATCAGGCCAAGGCTCGCCACGCACCGGCCGGCCTGGAGGAAGCGGCCCTTGGTGCTGGTGTCGGGACCGGCCGCGGCGGCCTCCTCGCGACGGGCGCGGGCGGTGCTCTCCGGCACGCTCCTGTCGCAATTGCCGATGAAGCCGAGGCTGACCACGCACTTGGAGGCGCGGGCGAACTGATGGCGGGTGCTGTTGTCGTCGACCACCTTGGTCGCCTCGGGATGCTCGGCGGCGGCCTTGCGCTCGGCCGCGACCCGCTTGGCGTCCGCTTCGTCCTTGTCGCAGCCGCCGCTGAAGCCCAGGGAAACCACGCACTTGCCCGCGTGGAAGAAGCGGCCGCGGGTGGTCCCCGGATCGTCGCCCGCGGGGGCGGCGAAGGCCTGGGCGCCCAGGGCGGCGCAGATCACACCGGCCAACAAAACTCGACTGACGACGGACATATCTCGTGCTCCCCCCGCGGGTCCCTTGGCCCCACGGCATTCTGTTCGTTCCGGTCCGGACCTTGCCACACAAACGACTCGCGCGCACTCACGCCTGTGTGTCGCCGTATGGCTCTGGGCCAGAGCTTCCTGGATCTGCTCAGACCGCCCACTCGAAGGAGCGGCCGACGGCCTTCTTCCAGCTCTTGTAGAGGGCTTCGCGCCGGTCGACGGCCATCGACGGCGTCCAGCGCCTGTGGGCCGCCCAGTTGGCCTTGAGCTCCTCGGTCCCGCTCCACGCGCCCACGGCGAGGCCGGCGGCGTAGGCCGCGCCCAGGGCGGTGGTTTCGGCCACCTCCGGGCGCACCACCGGGGCCTCGAGCATGTCGGCCTGGAACTGCATGAGCAGGTCGTTGGCGACCATGCCCCCGTCGGCCTTGAGCTCGCTGAGGCGGATGCCGCTGTCGGCCTCCATGGCGTGGGCCACGTCGCAGGTCTGGTAGGCCACGGCCTCCAGCGCGGCCCGCGCGAAGTGGCCGGCGCGGGCGTAGCGCGTCAGGCCGGCGACGATGCCGCGCGCGTCGTCCCGCCAGTAGGGGGCGTAGAGGCCGGAGAAGGCCGGCACGATGTAGACGTCGCCGTTGTCCTCCACGGTCCTGGCCAGGGTCTCGACCTCGGGCGCGGTCTTGATCAGGTTGAGGTTGTCGCGCAGCCACTGGATCAGGGCGCCGGCAATGGCGATCGAGCCTTCCAGGGCGTAGCAAGGCTCGGCGTCGCCGAAGCGATAGGCCACGGTGGTGATCAGGCCCGCCTTGGAGTGGAAGATCTCGCTGCCCGTGTGCATCAGCATGAAGCAGCCGGTGCCGTAGGTGTTCTTCACCGCGCCGGGCTCGAAACAGGCCTGGCCGACCAGGGCCGCCTGCTGGTCGCCGAGGATGCCGGCCAGCTTCACGCCGGGCAGCACCCCGTCGGCCTCGGCATAGACCTCCGACGAGGAGGCGATGCGCGGCAGGACGCTGCGGGGAATGTCGAAGGCGGCGAGCATGCCGTCGTCCCAGTCCAGTGTCTGCAGGTCCATCAGCTGGGTCCGGCTGGCGTTGGTCACGTCGGTGACGTGGACCCTTCCTCCAGTCAGCTTCCAAAGCAGCCAGCTGTCGATGGTGCCGAAGGCGATCTCGCCGCGGGCCGCCCGCTCGCGCAGGCCCTCCACATTATCGAGGATCCACTTCAGCTTGAGGCCGGAGAAGTAGCTGGCCAAAGGCAGGCCGGTCTTGTCGCGGAAGCGGTCGGCCCCACCGTCGGCGGCGTAGGCGCGCGCCATCTGGTCGACGCGGGTGTCCTGCCAGACCAGTGCGTTGTGCACCGGCCGGCCGGTGGCGCGGTCCCACACCACGGTGGTCTCGCGCTGGTTGGTGATGCCGACGGCGGAGAGGTCGGCGGGCTTCAGGTGCACGCGCGACAGGGCCTCGGCGATCACCCCCTGCGTATTGGCCCAGATCTGCATCGGGTCGTGCTCGACCCAGCCCGGCCGGGGATAGATCTGCTCGTGCTCCTTCTGCGCCAGGGACACGATCTTCCCCGAGCGGTCGAACACGATGAAGCGGCTGGACGTGGTGCCCTGGTCGATGGCCCCGATCAGCTGTCCGGTCATAGGCTCTGCCCTCCTCAGTTGGCCGCGGTGGCCGGTTCGGCCTGCTGCTCCTTGCGCTGGCTGCGCGGCGGCAGGAACGGCCGGATCAGGCACTGGTAGGCGCCCGCGCCGACCAGGCCGCCCATCAGCGGGCCGGCGATCGGCACCCACCAGTAATTGTCGGGCGACGGGAAGGCCTGCGGGCCCCAGCCGGCCAGAAAGGCGAACAGGCGCGGGCCGAAGTCGCGCGCCGGGTTGAGGGCCCAGGCCTCGAGGTAGCCGGCCGAGGCGCCGATCAGGGCGACCAGCAGGCCGATGATCAGGGCCCCCGAGTTGGCCATGGGCGCCTGGGTGTTCCACTCCTCGGTGATGGCGAAGATCCCGAGCAGAAGGAAGGCGGTCAGGATGATCTGGTCGAGCAGGGCGTGCATCGGCGTGATCGCCAGGCCCGGGTGGGTGAAGAACACCCCGGCCGCCCCGCCGTCGCCGGCGCGGGTCAGGTGGTTGACCATGTTGAAGTGGTCGATGACCGGGCCGAACATCACATAGACCACCGCCGCCCCGAGGAAGCCGCCCAGCACCTGGGCCAGGCAGTAGGGGACCACCTTCTTCCACGGGAAGCCGCGATAGACCGCCAGGGCCAGGGTCACCGCCGGATTGGCGTGGGTGCCGGACACCGCGCCGGTGACGTAGATCGCCAGGGTCACCGCCAGGCCCCAGGCGATGCACACGCCCCAGTAGGCCTGCTTGTAGGGACTGGGGTCGTAGAGCACGTACATGCACGCCGCCGAATCGCCCATGCCGATGATGATGAACATGGCCATGGCCTCGGAGATCATCTCCCCGAGCAGCCGCCGGCCAGCGCCCGCTTCCTCAGTCAACCTGATCCTCCCCTCCTGCCCGCCGCCTTCAGGCGGAACGGTCGATCCTTCGGGCTGTTATGTCCCTCAGATCAGCTGAAGCTGAAAAGGATCAGACCATGCGCGTCTTGGCTATCGTCGCCTTGCTTTTCGTCGCCGCTCCGCTCGCCGCCTGCGGCACGACCCGTCACGACACCACCGTGGTGGCCCAGCCAGGCTCGACCGTCGTCGCCCCCGCCGGGGCCAAGGTGATCGAGCGCGACCACGACTGAGCAGGCCTGACCGCTTAGCGCGAGAGGATCCGCTCGGCCAACTGGTAGGCCATCATGTTGACCTCGACCTTGGCCTGGGCCTGGTCCATCAGCTTCCGGCGGGTGACGGTCCGGATGTAGGCCTTCTCGCACTGGCGCGCGGCGTAGTCGGCCACGGTGTCGCGGGTGGCCTCGGCCTGGGCGGAGGCGTGTCCCGCCGCCCGGCCCAGGCATTGCTGGAGGTCCACGTGCGCCTGGCGCAGGGCCGGCGGCTCGCGGGGCTGGGCCGCGGCCGGAAGGCCGGCGACCAGCAGAAGCGCCGCCGCCACGCCGAACGTCCGCATCAGCGTCCGCCCGGTCCGGGGCGGCCTCCGGCCGCGCCGGCCATGGCGGCCGCATTGATGACCATGCGCTTGCCGTCCGGCATGGTCATGACGATGTCGCCCGGCTTGACGCCCGCGCCGCAGGGCCCGGTCCACTTCACGTCCATGTGCACAGGCGGCTGAGCCTTGCCGTTGACCTCGGTGGCCAGGTCCATGGCGTAGGCGTTGTTGAAGTCGCCCTTGACCGTGGCGGTGATGTGGCTGGTGCGCCCGCCGCCGTTGCAGGTCCCCTCCACGCGATAGCCGCCGGGGATCGGTGTCGGGACCATGTTGGAGCAGTCCCGCGCCCCCATCTGCTGCGGGCTGACCACCGAGAACTTCTTCTCGAACGCCTCGTCGGTGCACATGCTCGAGGTCAGGGCGCGGCCGGCGACCATCATGGTCGAATCCCACATGCCCGCCTTGCGATGCAGGTTGAACCCTTGGGCGGCCCCCAAGGCCGGCAGCAGCCCGACCAGACCGGCGGCCATGAGGCCAAGCTTCAGCGTACGAACGCGATTGGACATGGGGGCTCCTCCTCCTGAGCGGCTTGGAGCCTAACCCGAGAGAACGGCGGTCGCCAATCGGCCCTTGAGTACGATGAGGTCAGGCGAAATCGCCCGGCCTCTGAATCGTGCTCAAAATCCGGAATTCGGGCGCCTTTGAGCGGCGAAACCGCTCACACCTTCGCCTAACGCCCCCCGGACCAGGCCTTGCAGGTCTGCTGCTGTTCGCCGAGGCCCTCGATGCCCAGGCGCACCACGTCGCCGGGCTTCAGGAACAGGGGCGGCTTCTGGCCGAGGCCGACGCCGGGCGGGGTGCCGGTGGAGATCACGTCGCCGGGCAGCAGGGTCATGAACTGGCTGATGTAGTGCACCAGGTGCGCCACGCCGAAGATCATGGTCCTGGACGAGCCGTCCTGGAACCGCTTGCCGTTGACCTCCAGCCACATGCCGAGGGCCTGCGGGTCGGCGACCTCGTCCTTGGTCACCAGCCAGGGGCCGAGCGGGCCGAAGGTGTCGCAGCCCTTGCCCTTGTCCCAGGTGCCGCCGCGCTCGATCTGGAATTCGCGCTCGGACACGTCGTTGCACACGCAGTAGCCGGCCACGTAGTCCAGGGCGTCGGCCTCCTCGACGTAGGAGGCGCGCTTGCCGATGATCACTCCGAGCTCGACCTCCCAGTCGGTCTTCACCGAGCCCTTCGGGATGACGATGTCGTCGTTGGGGCCGCCGACGGCGCTGGTGGCCTTGAGGAACAGCACCGGCTCCTCGGGGATCGGGTTGCCGGATTCCTTGGCGTGGTCGGCGTAGTTCAGGCCCACGCAGATCAGCTTGGACACCGAGGCCACCGGGGCGCCCAGGCGCGCGCCGGTCGGCGCCAGCGGCAGGCTGTCGGGGTCGATCTTGGCCAGGGCGGCGAGGCCCTCGGTCGACAGGGCGGCGGCGTCGATGTCGGCGACGACGCCGGAGAGGTCGCGCACCGCGCCCCCGGCATCGACCAGGCCAGGCTTCTCGGCGCCGGCGGCGCCCCAACGGACGAGCTTCATTGCAGGACTCCTGACTGAATCTGGACTGACTAGATCGAGATGCCGCCGTCGATCACATGGACCGCGCCGGTGGTGAAGGCGGATTCGTCGGACGCCAGGTAGGTGACCAGGGCGGCGACCTCCTCGGCGGTGGCGATGCGGCCGAGCGGCTGGCGGGCGACGAAGCCAGCCATGACCTCGGCCTCGCTCTTGCCCGAGGCGCGGGCCTGGTCGGCGATGCGCTGGTGCAGCGACGGCGACTCCACCGTGCCGGGGCAGACGGCGTTGCAGCGCACCTTGGCCGAGACGAAATCGCAGGCCACCGACTTGGTCAGGCCGATCACCGCGGCCTTGGACGCGCCGTAGGCGAAGCGGTTGGGCAGGCCCTTCACGCTGGAGCACACCGAGGCGATGTTGACGATCGAGCCGCCCTGGGCGCTCTGCACCATCGCCGGCAGGAAGGCCTGGATCACCCGCGTCATGGCCTTGACGTTGAGCTCGAAGGAGAAGTCGAGATCGCGGTCGCTGCAGGTCAGGATGTCGCCGGCCGCCACGAACCCCGCGCAGTTGATCAGGGCGTCGAGCCGGCCGAGGCGCTCGGCCAGGGCGGCGATCTCGTCGCGCTGCAGCACGTCGAGCCGGGCGGTCTCCAGCGCCGCGCCCGCCGCCTCGGCCTTCAGGCTCTCCAGCCCGGCCGCGTCGATGTCGGTGGCCACCACCCGCGCGCCCTCGCGCGCCAGCATGAGCGCCGAGGCGCGGCCGATGCCGGCCGCCGCGGCGGTGACGAGGATGAGCTTGCCCGATACGCGGCCTGTCATGCCAACACACTCATGGGAATAGGTCCTAGCGGGAGAGTTCTTCGAGGGATCGGTCGCGGGTGCGCTCGCCGAACAGGCCAACCGTGCTGCACATGATCACCATGGCCGCGCCGATGAAATAGGCCACGCCCGGCACGCCCGCCTTGCTGAGGATGAAGGTGATCATCAGGGCGTTGAGCGCCGACGACACCCGGCTCCAGCTGTAAACGAAGCCGACGCCCCGGGCGCGGATGCGGGTGGGGTACTGCTCGGCCTGGTAACCGTGGAACACGAACGAGATCCAGTTGTTGGCCAGGGTCACCGCCACGCCCAGCAGGACGATCATCGCCGGGTCGGTCTGCAGGGCGAACAGCAGGATGAACACCCCCACCAGCACCCCTGCCGACACCAGCTGCCACTTCCGTTCCATCCGGTCGGCGATCAGCATGCCGAGCAGCGGCCCGACCGGATTGGCCAGGGCGATGATGAAGGAATACTGCAGGCTCTTGGTGATCAGGATGCCCTTGGAGATGATCAGGGTCGGCACCCACGAGCCGAAGCCGTAGAAGGCGATGGTTTGGGTCAGGTTGAAGATCGACAGCACCAGGGTGCGCTTGCCGTAGGGCGGGCGCAGCAGTTCGGAGAAGGTGCTCTTGGCGCGCAGCTCCTCGGTCACCGGGCCGATGGGCGGCAGCGGACCGCCGATGTCCTTCTCGACCCCCTCCTCGATGCGGCGCATCACCGCCTCGGCTTTCTCGCGATGGCCGTGCAAGGCGAGCCAGCGCGGGCTCTCGGGCAAGCCGATGCGGAACACCCAGGCGAACAGGGCGCCGACCGAGCCGATGATCGCCACCCAGCGCCAGCCGTCCAGGCCCCAGATGTTGCGCGGCACCAGCAGCCAGCCCAGCAGGGCGACCACGGGCACGATCAGGAACTCGACAAACTGGTAGTAGGCGAAAGCGCGGCCGCGGAACTTGGGCGGCACCAGCTCGGGCAGGAAGGTGTCGATGGTGATCTGCTCCAGCCCCACGCCGATGGCGGCGATGAAGCGCCACAGGCACACCGTCTCCGGCGTCTGCTGGAAGGCCATGACCAGGGTCGCCAGCGAGTACCAGACCAGGGCCACCATGAAGATCGAGCGGCGGCCCAGCCGATCGGCGATGAAGCCGAAGCCGATGGTGCCGACCCACATGCCGGCGAAGAAGCTGAACACGAAGAAGCCGATGCCGTGCGGGCTGAAGAAGCCGACGCCCGAGGTCACGAACAGCCCGCCCGGCCGGGTCAGGCCCGGGGTGATGTAGGCGGTCATGAACAGGTCGTAGAGCTCGAACAGCCCGCCCAGGGAGATCAGGGTCACGAACCGCCACAGGGTCTTGGTGTAGGGAAGGCGGTCGAGCCGGGCGGCGACCTCGCCTGCGTAGAGCCCAGCGCCCTGGCCTGAAAGACTGTCGTGCATGCGGATCCGCCCAGCGCCCCGCGCTGCATGGCGAGGTCTCGTTGCGCCGCCCGAAACGGCGTCCAGGCCACCCTAGCCATTCCCCCAAGGCTGGCAATGGTGGATAAGTCATGGACGTTATCGCGAAAACTCATGACAGAGGGCCACACGCCGACTTAGCCGCAGGCGGTAGAGCGAACCCAAAACCGCGCTCACGTAGCCGAAGGCGCTAGCGCAAGAAGGAACCTCCCATGCCGCGCAAACTGCCGCCGCTCAACGCGCTCCGGGCCTTCGAGGCGGCCGGCCGCTACCTCAGCTTCACCGGCGCGTCCGAGGAGCTGCTGGTCACCCAGAGTGCGGTCAGCCGGCACGTGGGGGCGCTGGAGGATTGGCTGGGGGTCAAGCTGTTCTTCCGCCGCCAGCGCGGCATCGAGCTCACCGCCCGCGGCGAGGCCTATTTCCGCGCCCTGTCCTCGGCGCTCGACCAGATGGACCACGCCACCCGCCGGGTGCGCGACAACGCCGACGAGACCCTGCTGCGGCTCAAGCTGCCGCCCACCTTCGCCATCCGCTGGCTGGCGCCGCGGCTCTACCGCTTCAAGGCGTTGCATCCGGAGATCGAGATGCACATCACCACCTCCCACGCGCCGGGCGACTTCGAGCGCGAGGACGTGGACGTGTTCGTCCATGCCGAAGCCGCCCCGCCGTCCGCCGAAGGCTACCGCCGGCTGCTCGGCGAGGTGCTGATGCCGGTGTGCAGCCCCAGGCTGCTGGAACGCGGGCCGCCGCTGGCCGAGCCCGCCGACCTGGCGAACCACGTCCTGCTGGCGTCCACCAACCGGCCGCGCGACTGGCCGCTATGGCTGGCCGGCGCCGGCGTCCCGGCCCTGGCGCCGGGGCACGCCATGACCTTCGACAACGCCGCCCTCGCCTATCAGGCGGCGATCGACGCCCTGGGGGTGGTGATCGCCCAGAAGGCCCTGATCCAGGGCGACCTCGATTCCGGACGGCTGGTCGCGCCCCTGCCGCAACAGGTGCAGACCCAGGGCGCCTACTACCTCGCCTTCCATCCCCACCGGCCCAAGGCGCCGCGCGTGGCCGCATTCGAGGCCTGGCTGATGGCGGAGGCGGCGGGGTCCTGACGGCGCGATCCCTTACCGGGCAAGGGATTGCACCCCGGCCAAGTGGCTAGAAGAAAACCTCGCTCGACGGCTGATTTCAAAAAGCTGAAGCCCACATCTACGCTTCAAATCGCGTCATTAAGCGTCACCTTAAGTATAATGCAAGGTCGAATTGGAAAAATCGACCCCGTAAAGACTTTTGGTAAGCATGATTGCTGGGAATTTTAACTTAGGACTCACCCCACCGCCATAAACCGCTGAGCAACGGCCGGCATAGCGACAGGGCCGACGCGAGGGTTTGGAAATGCACGAGCGGAATGCGGGCGGCCAGGCTCTCTCGAAAAAGCTCTTCCAGGAACACCGGCACGAAGCCGCCGAACACCGGCGCATACTGTTCGAGCGCGGCTCGGGTTTGAGCCCCGCGTGGAAGGACTTCCGCACCTTCCTGCACGACCTCGGCCCGGCGCCCAGCGACGACCACATGGCTACCCGGCTGATGGCCGGCGACCTGACCTATGCTCCGGGCCGCGTGGCCTGGATTCACAAGAGCTACCAGCAGACCCCGGTCAATCCGCTGGCCCGGTTCAGCCCCAAGTCCGGCGAGAGCCAGAGTCAGTGGCTGGAGGTGCAGGGGGTCCAGATCGAATTCACCGACCTGGCCAAGGTGCTGGGAGTGCCGTTCGGAGCCATGGCCGTGGCCCTGCGCAGCGGCGCGACGCCGGACCAGCTGGTGCAGCAGGCGTCGATCGCCGAGACCCTGGCCCAGGCCCCCAGCCCGTGGCTGTCGGACGAGCGTCGCGACACGTTCATGACCGGCTACCGCATGTGGCACATGCAGATCCAGCCGCACTACGCCTCTGAGGCCTCCCCCGGCTTCCTGTTCGTCTTCGGCGCCCTGCCCAACATGCTGAAGATCAAGGAGCAGCTGATCGAGATCGGCCTGTGGGATCCGCCGACCCAGAAGGGCAAGGAACAGCGTCAGAACCACGACCTGTGGCGCCGCTACTGCGAGCACATGGCCCGCATCGAGTCCGCCCGCATCGAGATCCCGTCGCTCAAGCAATACTCCCTGGCGACCCAGATCGACGACATGTGGGAGCACGTGAAGAGACTGGAGCGCCGCTTCCGCACCAACGAGCGCTAGAGCGCGTCAGGCGAAAGGTTAAGCGGTTTCGCCGCTCGAACGCGCTCTCACCGTTGGGGCGGATCAGGCCGTGGCGAACACGGGCGCGCCGCCGGACCGGGCCGAGACCGGCAGCTGGGCGTCGATCGCGCGGATCACCAGCTTGGCCGACCAGCGGTGGGCGGTGAACAGGTCGGCGGCCAGGGGCCCGGCCAGGGGAACGGCGCTGACCGTGGTCCGGCTGGCCATCAGGGCGGCGCACAGCAGCAGAATGTGCAGCGGCACGCCCGCGCGCAGGCCCTGGATGATGATGAAGCCGCCCGCGAGGATGGAATAGGCCTCGCCCACGACCGGAATCCAGCTCAGCACCCCGTCGACCCCGAGGCGGAACCGGCCGAAACGAACCAGGCTGTCGGACAGCCGCCCAACAATGGCCACGCTGTCACGGATGCTGGCGAGCTGTTCGGGAGAGCGCGCGGAACGGAAGTTCATCATGACTCCTCACCTGCCCCGTCGTGCACATGGGGCCGATCGGCGGCGATCACCAGCTTGGCCGGGAGAATTTGTTCACCGCGGCGCCCTAGGCTCGTCGGGAGCGTCTCTCAACGACTCCCCCTTCGTGTGGTCCGCAAGCCCGGGCCCGGCTTGAAAGGAGCCTCGGTTGGAAGCTTTCGCCCCGCCCTACGAAGAGGACGACGACCGGCTGTCGCAGCTCGTCGGTCCCGCCCGCGCCCTGCTCGCCCGCACCGAGGCCCTGACGCTGTCGACCCAGCGGTCGATCTCGCAGTGCCTGCTGGGCGGCGTGTTCCTGCTGTGCGCCGCCGGCGGCGCGGGGGCCCTGACCCCCTTCGCCGCGCCCGAGAACCGCGGGGTGGTGATCGCCGGCGCAGTGCTCTGCGCCCTGACGGCGGGCCTTCTGTTCTATGGCGTGAGCCAGCTGCGATTCGATCTCGGACCGCTCAGCGCCTTCACCCAGGAGCTCAGAACCGGCCTGCGCAACGCCGAGCAGGCGGGCGGCGCCGGCGATCCGGAGGTCCAACCGTGAGCGACCGCGCACGCATGACCGGCGAACAGCTGCGAGGTCTGATGATCCACGGCGAACACCTGATGGAGCACATGGAGGAGCGCTCAGCGCGGCTGCACCGGCTGGGCGCGGCGGCGATGAACGTGCTGCTCGGGGCCTGCCTGGGCGTCCTGGCCGCCTACGCCCTGCGCTTCCGCTTCCACGAGGTCGACTTCAACGTCGTCGGCCCGTTGATGGGCGCGGCCGGCGGGGCGGCGGCCCGGCTCGTGAGCAAGGACTTCAAGGGCCAGACGCGGCAGGAGCGCCTGCGCCTGGAGAAGCTGGAGACCGCCAGCCGGCTGCAGATGGCCGGCCAGATCGTCGAGTTCCTGAGGAGCCAGGGCCGCCAGCTGCCGCCCGACGTGAAGGACGGCGCCTGGGCCGAGGTCCACCGCCTGGTGTCCAACCAGAAGGCCGGCCGCGGCCCAGCCCCCATGCTGCTCGGCGCCCTGCTCCAGGCGCCGAAGGAAAAGGTGGGCTCATAGCGCCCCCTTCCCACTGCCGTCATCCCGGGGCTTGTCCCGGAGGTTCATCGACGCCGGTCGCGCCAGAATGAGGCGCGCCGGGCGACGTCCGGGAAAACGGCAAACCACCGGCGCGTATGGGTCCTCGGGACAAGCCCGAGGATGACGGTCGCTAGTACACCGCCCGTCCGCCGGAGATGTCGAACACCCCGCCGGTGGTGAAGGAGCAGTCCTCGGAGGACAGCCAGGCGATCATGGCGGCGATCTCCGACGGCAGCACGAAGCGGTCCATCGGGATCTTCGAGCGCATGTAGTCGATGTGCGCCTGGGTCATCTGGGCGAACTGCTCGGTCTCCGACGCCGCCGGAGTGATGCAGTTGACCAGGACGCCCTTGGTGGCCAGTTCCTTGCCCAGCGACTTGGTCAGGCCGATCAGGCCGGCCTTGGACGTGGAATAGTGGGAGGCGTTGGGGTTGCCTTCCTTGCCCGCGATCGAGGCGATGTTGACGATCCGCCCATAGCCGGCGGCGATCATGTGCGGAACCACCACCCGGCACACCAGGTAGGGGGCGATCAGGTTCACCTCGATGACTTCGCGCCAGACCTTGGGGTCGAGCTCCCAGGTCGTGCCGTTGCCGCCGGTGATGCCGGCGTTGTTGACCACGATGTCGATCTTGCCGTGGGCGGCCAGGGTCTCGTCGGCGGCTTTGCGCACCGCCGCCTCGTCGGTCAGCTCGACCTCGTGCACGCTCACCGCGCCGAGGCTCGACAGCTGCTCGGCGCTGGACCGGGCCCGCTCGCCGTCGAGGTCCCAGATGGCGACCTTGGCGCCCGAGGCCAGGAACCGCTCGCAGGCGGCGTAGCCGATGCCGCGCGCCCCGCCGGTGACCACCGCGACGCGGCCGTTCAAATCGATACTGTTCACGAATTCCCCCGGAAAATGGTCTCTTTGGCGCTGTCGGCCTGGCGGCCGGCTGGAGCGCCGGCGTCCTGGTAGAGCTTGTCGGCCTGGCGCTGGATATCCTCCAGCATGAACTGCAGCACGCCCGCCGCCTCGTCGTCGATGTCGTAGAAATGGCGCTCGGCGATCTTGGCGTAGAGGTCGTCGCTCATCCAGGTGGGCCGTTCGTCGAGCACGTCGAGGATGGGATACTTCCGCTCGATGCTCTTCTTGTCGGGCGAGCGCACGATGGCCCAGACTCCGCCGGCGCCGTAGTCGTAGACGGTGAGGAACGCGTGCTTGCCCACGACCTTGCTCCCTAGCCTATGGCGGCGGCGACCGCGTCGCCCATCTCGGTGGTGGAGACCCGGCGGCAGCCGGCGCTCCAGATGTCCGGCGTGCGCAGGCCGTCGGCCAGCGCCGTCTTCACCGCGCGGTTGATGCGGTCGGCGGCGGCCGCCTCGTCGAACGAATAGCGCAGCATCATCTCGGCCGAGAGGATGGCCGCCAGCGGGTTGGCGACGCCCTTGCCGGCGATGTCGGGCGCCGAGCCGTGCACGGGCTCGTAGAGACCCTTCTTGCCGACGCCGAGCGAGGCGGTCGGCAGCATGCCGATCGAGCCGGTCAGCATGGCCGCGCCGTCCGACAGGATGTCGCCGAACACGTTGCCGGTGACGATCACGTCGAACGCCTTGGGCGCCTTCATCAGGGCCATGACCGCCGCGTCGACGAACATGTGGCTGAGCTCGACGTCGGGATAGTCCTGGCCGACGCGGGTGACCACCTCGCGCCACAGCTGCATCACCTCCAGCACATTGGCCTTGTCCACCGAGCAGACCTTGCCGCGGCGCTTGCGGGCGGCCTGGAAGGCGACGTGGGCGATGCGCTCGATCTCGCCCTCGGTGTAGCGCATGGTGTTGATCGCCTCGCGCTCGCCCTGCGCGTTCACCGACACGCCGCGCGGCTGGCCGAAGTAGAGGTCGCCGGTCAGCTCGCGCAGGATCAGGATGTCGAGTCCCTCGACCACCTCGCGCTTCAGGGTCGAGGCCTCGACCAGCTCGTCGAACAGGAAGGCCGGGCGGAAGTTGGCGAACAGCTGCAGGTCCTTGCGCAGGCGCAGCAGGGAAGCGCCGGGCCGCATCATGTAGGGGATGGCCTCGTCGCCCGGGATGCCGGCGGCGCCGAACAGTATGGCGTCGGCTGCCCGCGAGATCTGGAGGGTCTCGTCCGGCAGGGGGTCGCCAGCCGCCACCACGCCGGCCTGGCCGATCGGCGCCTCGATCAGCTCGAGCCCAGGGGCCGGGCCGAGGGCGGCCTTCAGCACCTTCACCGCCTCGGCGGTGACTTCCGGGCCGATGCCGTCGCCGGCGAGGACTGCGATCTTCATACGCACTTTTCCTTGTGAGCGGGCTAGCCCGCGTAGGTCTTCTCGAAGGCCTCGATGCGGGCCAACTGGCTGAGGGTGAAGCCGAGCTCGTCCAGACCGTTGAGCAGCAGGTGCTTGCGGTAGGGATCGACCTCGAAACCGAGTGGCGCGCCGTTGGGCAGGGCCACGGTCTGGGCGGCGAGATCGACGCTGATCTCCAGCCCCGGCTCGGCCTTCAGCGTCTCGATCATCGCCTTCACCACCCCCGCCGGCAGGGCCACGGTGAGCAGGCCGTTCTTGGCCGAGTTGGACGCGAAGATGTCGCCGAAACTCGGCGCGATCACGGCGCGGACCCCATAGTCGTAAAGCGCCCACACCGCGTGCTCGCGCGAGGAGCCGCAGCCGAAGTTCTCCTCGGCCACCACGATCCTCGCCCCGCGATAGCCCGGTTGGTTGAGCACGAACCCGGGCTTCTCCGAACCGTCGGCCTCGAAGCGGAGGTCGCGGAACAGGAAGTCGCCGAACGGCGCGGAGCGCGGCTTCTGCAGGTAGCGGGCCGGCACGATCTGGTCGGTGTCGACGTTGGGCCGGTCGATGGGGACGGCGCGGGCCTCGAAGCGGGTGATCGGCTCCATCTCAGCCCTCTCCCCCGAGGTCGCGCCCCAGCAGGTCACGGACGTCGGTCAGTCGGCCGGTCACCGCTGCGGCCGCGGCCATGGCCGGGCTCATCAGGTGGGTGCGCGAGCCGGGGCCCTGGCGGCCGACGAAGTTGCGGTTGGTCGTGGAGGCGCAGCGCTGGCCGGGCGCGACCTGGTCGCCGTTGGTGCCCAGGCACATCGAGCAGCCGGGCTCGCGCCACTGGAAGCCCGCGTCCTTGAACGTCCGGTCCAGGCCCAGGGCCTCGGCGGACGCCTTCACCAGGCCCGAGCCGGGCGTGACCCAGGCCTCGACCCCAGGGGCCACCTTGCGCCCGCGCACGACGGCGGCGGCGCTGGCGAGGTCCTCCAGGCGGCCGTTGGTGCAGGAGCCGATGAACACCCGGTCAACCGCCACCTCGGCCAGCTTCTGGCCGGGCCTCAGGCCCATGTAGGCCAGGGCGCGCTCCATCGCCTCGCGACGCTCGGGCGTGGCGGCGGCGGCCGGATCGGGCGTCGCGCCGGTGATCGGCAGGGCGTCCTCGGGGCTGTTGCCCCAGGTGACCATGGGCTCGACGGCCGAGGCGTCCAGGCGCACCTCGCGGTCGAACACCGCGTCCGCATCGCTCTTCAGGGCGCGCCAGGCGGCCACCGCCCGCTCCCAGTCCGCACCCTCGGGCGCGAACGGACGGCCCTTCAGATAGGCGAAGGTGGCGTCGTCCGGCGCCACCATGCCGGCGCGGCCGCCGGCTTCGATGGTCATGTTGCAGAGGGTCATGCGCCCCTCGATCGACAGAGCCTCGACCGCCTCGCCGGCATATTCGACCGCGCAGCCGGTGGCGCCCGCCGCGCTGATCTGGGCGATCAGCGCCAGGATCAGGTCCTTGGCCGAGACGCCCGGCCCGAGCCGGCCCTCGGCCGTCACGCGCATGGTCTTCGGCCGGCGCTGCCACAGGGTCTGGGTGGCCAGCACATGGGCCACCTCGCTGGCGCCGATGCCGAAGGCCAGGGCGCCGAGCGCGCCGTGGGTGGAGGTGTGGCTGTCGCCGCAGACGATCAGAATGCCCGGCCGGCTCATGCCCTGCTCGGGCGCGACCACGTGGATGATGCCCTGGCGGAGATCGTCCAGACCGAAGAAGGCGATTCCGGCGGCCGCGGTATCCGCCTCCAGCGCCTCGGCCATCGCGCGCTTCTCGGGATCGGCGATCAGGGCGAGGTCGCGGCCGGAGGTCGGCACATAGTGGTCGGGGGTGGCGAAGGCGCGCCCGGGCGCGCGCGGCGTCAGCCCGCGCTGGCGCAGCATCTCGAAGGCCGGCGCCGAGCCGTCCTGCAGAAAATGGCTGTCGACATAGAGCAGAACCTGGCCGTCCTCGCGCTCGAGGACGACGTGCGCCTGCCAGATCTTGTCGAACAGGGTCGAGGGAGCCGCTGCGCTCCCGACCTGCGCGTCCATGGCCGCCGTAGCGATGACCGCCTCCCGTGCCCCCGCGCAAGCGAGGGTCTCAAGCTTGGTTTTGCTGACGGCGAGCGATCTTAATGAACCGCCCAGGCCTTACAAACACGCATATCTCATGGCTGATATGCCAAAAAAGAAGGCCTGGGCGATGTGCGGGGTTACTGCGCCTTGAGGCTGGCCAGATAGGCGACGAGGTCGGCGCGGTCGGTGTCGTTCTTGACGCTGATCGGCATGGAGGTGCCGGGCTTGGCGGTGTTGGGATCACTCAGGAAGGCGCCGAGGGTGTCGGTGCTCCAGCTTTCCTTGGAGTCGCTCAGGGCCTGGGTGTAGCCGAAGTTGGGGTCGCCGCCGACCTTCCGGCCGACCACGCCGCGCAGGCTCGGGCCCGAGCCGCCGGGGCCGTCGCCGTCGCCGGCCTCGTGGCAGACCCCGCATTGGGCGCGGAACAGTTGCTGACCGTGGACCGGGTCGGCGGCCAGGGCGGAGGAGCCCAGGGTGATCAGGGCGCCGGCGGCGAGGCCGGCGAGGAGAAGGGTCTTCATGGTGCCTCGTCTAACTGTCGATCCTACCGGGTCGCCGTCCGCCTGGGCGGGTCGGCCACGCGCCATAGCACATTGCCCGTGCCTAGCTGAACGCGAGCAAACTGATCTGTGTTCAGGCGTCAAGCCGGCAGTTGGCATCAGCGGCAAGTTTCCAGGCGGCTGACCGGCGCCAGCACCACGACGTCGGGCTTCACCCGATCGTAGATCCGGCGATCGAAGCGGCATTCGGCCTGATTGCTCCAGGCCAGGGTCACGCCCGCCCGACGGAAGTACGGCGGCCAGAAGTCGGCCGTGTAGGAATCGCCGATCACCAGCACCACCGGATGGGCCCGGGCCCCCGGCGCCAGGAACGGCGGCGGATAGGGCGCACGCCCCAGGTCGGGCATGCGGCCGGTCTCCGGCGCCACGCTCGGCCCCTCGGGCGGCTCGGGGGCCAGTTCCTGCGGCAGGTCGAAGGCGCCGGCCAGGCGCACGAGGTCGGAGTCGAACGGCTTGCCCGGCCGCCAGCCCAGCGACGCCGGATCGATCGCCCAACCCTCCTCGCCGAGCGCGCCGGCCACGGCGTTGAAGGCGACCAGGGCGCCGGCGTTGGTCCAGTGGCTGTCGTGGTGCTGGTAGAGCGTTTCGCCGGCCTTGGCGGCCAGCATCGCCGGCCTGAGGTCCAGGGTCGCGGCGCCGCAGGCCCGCGCCGCATCGAGCACCCGCTGGGGCTGGGTCGGTCGGCGGAGCTGCAGCCAGTCGGGCGCGGCCTCGGGATAGACCTCCAGGGTCGCGGGGGCCGGAGCGAACAGGAACCGGGCGCCGCGGGCCCGCGCCTCCTGCTGCACCCCGCAGACGAACGCGGCGTAGCGCCGGGCCGACGCCGGATCGGTCTGGGCCCCCGCCGCCGCCATCAGGCCTTCCTGCAGCAGCAGCCAGTCGCCCTTGCCACGCACGACCTGCAGGCCGCCCGACGCCCTCAGGCCCAGACGAGCCTCGAGGACGAAGGCCGTCCTGACCAGCGGCCCGCGCCAGGCGAAATGGTCGGCGAACCAGGCGTCGAGGCGGCGCGGCAGCGCCGCCCAGCCCCGGGCGTCGGCCGGGACCGACGGCGGCGGCGCCAGCCGGCGCCGCTCCATCACCGACTGGGTCTCGTAGGGGGCCGCCAGCATGCCCAGCGCCGGGGCGGCCAGCATCGCCAGCAGCACGGCGGCGAGAAGACGGCGGCCACGGCTCATGAGGGCGCGGGTTCCGGACGTGCCTCGGGCCATGGTCAGAACCGGTAGTAGAGGAAGGGGCTGTAGCCGCCCCCCGCCGCCGCCAGGATGCACAGGAACAGGAGGGCGCAGACCGCCGCGCCGTCGAGCAGCCCGGCCAGCCTGGCGCCCGCCACCGGGGACAGCCGCCGCGGCGGCCTCAGCCTGAACACCGCCAGCAGGAGGCCGGCGGCCATCAGCACCGGCAGGCACGGCGCCCAGGCATTGGCCAGGTCGGGGCCGAGCGTCAGGGCGTGGCCGTTGAGCCCGGCCATGCCGCGCCACACCTGCACGGCCGCGGGCAGCGACGGGGCGCGGAACAGCACCCAGCCGAGCATCACCGCGAGCAGGGCGTAGGCCCAGGCGACCCCAGCCGGCAGACGCTTCAGCACCCGCCCGAGGCCGGCCCGCTCCAGCACCAGGAACAGGCCGTGCCACAGGCCCCACAGCACGAAGGTCCAGCTCGCCCCGTGCCACAGGCCGCACAGCAGGAACACCACGATCAGGTTGCGCCAGGTCTTCAGCGCCCCGACTCGGTTGCCGCCGAGCGGGATGTAGAGGTAGTCGCGGAACCAGGCCGACAGGGTGATGTGCCAGCGCCGCCAGAACTCGGTGATCGAGCGCGAACGGTAGGGCCGGTCGAAGTTGCGCGGCAGGGAGAAGCCGAACACCACCCCCATGCCGATGGCCATCAGGGAATAGCCGGCGAAGTCGAAATAGATCTGCAGGGTGTAAGCCGTCGTACCCGCCCAGGCGGCGGCCAGGCCGGGGGCGGCGGCGTGGTCGAACACGGCGTCGGCCACCGGCGCCAGGGGGTCGGCGATCAGCACCTTCATGGCCAGGCCGATCACCACCAGGCGCAGGCCCGCCGAAGCCCGGCCCCAGCTGTGGCGGCGGAAGGCCAGCCGCCGGGCGATGGTCCGGTAGCGCACGATCGGCCCCGCGATCAGTTGGGGGAAGAAGGCGATGTAGAGCGCCACCTGCCGCAGGCTGGCGTTGGCCCGGAAACGCCGGCGGTAGACGTCGATCAGGTAGCTGAGGGCGTGGAAGGTGAAGAAGCTGATCCCCAGCGGGAGGGCGATCTGCCCCCGCTTCATGCCGAGCCCCGTCCCGCCCAATCCCAGCGCGGCCAGGGCGTGCAGCAGGGCCTCGAGGTTACCGGCGACGAAGTCGGCGTACTTGAACACCGCCAGGGCCAGAAGGTTGACCGCCACGGCCGCCCCCAGGGCGAGGCGCCGGGCCGGGCCCTCGCGGCCATCGATGATGCGGGCGGCGAGGTAGTTGAAGCCGATCGAGCCCAGCATGACCAGGACCATGACCGGCTCGCCCCAGGCGTAGAAGGCCAGGGACAGGACCAGCAGCACCAGGTTCCGGGCGGCCATGCCCCGGGCCGCGAAATAGAGCGCCGCCGCCAACGGCAGGAAGACGAACAGGAACGACGGGGAGGAGAAGACCAAAGCGCATTCCGCTTTGTGTGGCGCCCAAGCTGGCGATTGCGGCCAGCTATGCCGGGGGCGGACGATACGGTCAACGGGGGCGGCCAAAGGTCGGCGGATCACCGCCGCCGGGCCTGCGCCGTGAACTTTTTTCTAGCTAAAATGTATACAGGCGCTCAGTCGGGCCGGAGAACTCGGCGTCCCGACGCGAGCGCGCGAGGCCGGGTTTTCCCCCGGACTTTCCCTGAAATTCATTGGCGATCGCGGCGATGCGGCGGGCGCGGCGGGCGGTCCCGGCTCAGGGGGTGGGTTGCATACAATCGCCCCGCCACCCGGGGCGGAGGACGGGAATCCGGAAAAATAACGAAGCGTCCTACGCAACTGCCAGTTGACAGGTCTCACGCCCGATGCCAGCCTTCGTTTCGTTATCAATAATAATGTACGTCGATTACTTATCGATGGCCGGCCAGGGAACCGCTCAATCCCTGGACCAGGCTTGGGGAAACGAAACGGAGTCTCTGACAGGCTTCAGCGCCGACTGGATCTGATCGATTCAGTCGCCGGTGACGTGTGGCCGACGTGCAGTCCGGAGACCTGTGCCGGCGGCCCTGCCGCCGTGCGCCTTCCCTTTGCCTGGGTTCTGGCCGCGACCGGTTTTCGACGGCGCCACAGAACACGTGAGGGAACAAACAGAATGTCTCATCCTACGCTGCGAGCGGGCCTGATGGCCGGAGCCTCGCTGGGCATGGTCCTGGCCGCGACCCAGGCCTTCGCTCAGGCGCCGCCGCCGGCCAATTCCACGGGGCTCGCTGAGGTTGTGGTCACCGCCACGCGCCAGGCCGCCTCGATCAACCGCGTACCGCTGTCGATCGCCGCCGCCACCCAGCAGACCCTCGACCGCCAGGGCATCAAGGACGCCCAGGACATCAGCCGCGTCGTCCCCGGCCTGACCATCCCGCCCACCGGCGCCGGCGGCCAGTCGGCGGGCACCAACGGCGTGGGCATCTTCACCATCCGCGGCATCTACGCCTCGGCCGGCGCGGCGACTACCGGGGTCTACCTCAACGACACCTCCCTGACTCGCCGCAACAACGCCGGGGTGGTGCAGAACAACGGCGCGCCCCTGCCGATCCTGTTCGACCTCGACCGCGTGGAAGTGCTGAAGGGGCCGCAGGGCACCCTGTACGGCGGCTCCTCGGAAGGCGGCACGGTGCGCTTCATCTCGCCGACCCCGAGCCTGACCACCTACTCCGGCAACCTGCGGGTGGAGGGCAAGACGGTCAACATGGGCGGCTGGGGCGGCGAATTCGGCGCCGCGGTCGGCGGTCCGATCGTCCAGGACAAGCTCGGCTTCCGAATCTCGGGCCTGTGGCGGCGCAACCCCGGCTACATCGACGCCTACTCGCCCTACACGATGCAGAAGATGTTCAGCGACGTGAACGGCGAGGACCAGAGCATGTTCCGGGCCGCGGCCCGTTGGCAGGCCACCCCCGACCTGACGGTCGACGCCTCCTACTACACGTCGATGGACCGCACCCAGAGCCAGATCGTGGCCCCGTCCACGATCTTCTCCAAGTCGGCCAACGGCCAGCTCGCGGGCGCCAGCGAGACCTTCAGCACACCTTCGATGTGCATCGACCAGCGCTCGGCCGCCAACTACGTCGCCTTCAACCCGGGGCTGCCCAACGGGGTGCCGGCGGCGGCCAACCCCTTCGCGCCGGTGGGCTGCAACACGCCGGTCGTCGGCGCCGGCCCCACCGCCTCGGGCGGCTTTGGCGGGGTTCCCGGAGCGCCTGCCGCGGGCGGCTACGGCCCGACCCCGGCCAACCAGCAGTTCCAGCGCCCGGGCATCACCTACGGGCCGTTCAAGCAGGGCCGCGACGTCGCCTACCTCACCGGCCAGCAGGAGCTGACCGGCCGATCCACGCGGCTGGACGTGCTCGACCTGACGCTGAGCTACGACTTCGGTCCGGTGAACTTCAAGTCGATCACCTCCTACCTGCACGACACCACCTATTCGGAGAACAACGGCGGCGAGGACCAGACCCAGCGCCAGGTGATCGTCGGCGGGCCCGGCTACAACCCCGCCGGCACGGCCGCCAACGGCAACCAGCCGACCGGCATCGTCGGCTTCCCCCTGTGGGGCGGCTATCCGGACTATCCGGGCCACTTCGTCGGCAAGTCCTGGCGCGACGGCCTGGAGCAGGAGTTCCGCATCTCCTCGCGTGACACCAACGCGCGCCTGCAGTGGGTGGCCGGTGTGTTCATCGAGCGCCAGCGGATCATGAACAACTACCGCTACCCCGACGACCACTTCAACCAGTCGCTGAACAGCTTCTGGGGCCCGGCGATCAACGTCGAGCAGCGCTACGGCGTCAGCAAATGGGACGGCAGCAGCGCCACCACCCTGAACGCCCATCTCTACGACACCAACTACGCCGCCTATGGCGAGGCCAACTACTACATCCTGCCCAAGGTGAAGCTGACGGCGGGCGTGCGGGTGTCGCGCCTGGAGTTCGCCTTCGACTCCTTCGACGCCGGGCCGTTCTCGTCGCGCTATCCGAACTCCTTCGGCGGCAAGGCGAGCGGATCGGAGAAGGACACCCCGGTGACGCCCAAGTTCGGCATCGCCTACGAGTTCACCAAGAACGACATGCTCTACTTCACCGCCGCCAAGGGCTTCCGCTCCGGCGGGGTGAACGCGCCGGTCGGTCCCGTGGTCTGCGCCCCCGGCCTGGCGATCTACGGCATCTCGGCCACCGACGCCCCGCTCACCTATGGGCCGGACGAGGTGTGGAGCTACGAGGTGGGGGGCAAGTTCCGCCTGCTCGACAACCGCATGCAGCTGAACGCGGCGGCCTTCCGCGTCGACTGGAGCAATATCCAATCGGCCATTACCCTGACCTGCGGCCAGGGCTTCGTGGAGAACGGCAAGGGCGCCCGGTCCCAGGGCTTCGACTTCCAGGGCCAGTACCGCCCGATCGATCCCCTGACCCTGTCGCTGAACGTCGGCTACGACGACGCCTACTACGTCGACCCCGTGGCCGGCCCCAAAGGGCCCGGCATCGGACCCAACGCGGTGAACGCGGGCGACCGCTTCCCCGTGTCGCCGTGGCAGATCTCCGCCAGCGTGGCCTACGACACCATGATGTTCGGCCGCTACGACACCTACCTGCAGTTCGACTACCAGTGGTCGTCGGCCTACCACCAGCCGGGCAGCTTCGGCGTCGCCTCCTGGAACCCCTACATTCTCAACGTCGGAGCGGTGGACAACGTCTCGGGCCGCCTGGGCGTGCGCCTGGCGAACTGGGACCTGAACGTGTTCGCCAACAACCTGCTCGACCGCAACGAGAAGCTGGGCAACGCCGGCATCGGCATCACCCAGTGCATCGCCACCAACTTGGCCTGCTCGGCCACTTCGGGGGCAGGCGGCGCGCCGGGCTTCAACAACTTCAACCCGTTCGTGAACCAGCTCTACACCCGGCCTCGGGAGGTCGGCGTCCAAGCCAACTATCGCTTCTGAGCCACTGGTTCCTGGCTTGCCCCCTCCGGGCGCCTCTCGGGCGGAGCTTCGGCTCCGCCCGCCTTTTTTCCCTTCGAGACCGGTGCAGCGGTCCGATGGACAGCGGCTCGCAGTCCAGATTGCGCACCCCGGCTAGGCCCGGCGCCGACCCTGCCGGCGCTCTCGCAGAGCGGCGAGCGGCAAGAAGGCTTTCGCAGGGGGCCGACGTGCAGGCCCAGTGCCGGCCTCGGGCCCGGGCGGCGGGCCGGCCTACGCCAACTTCAACCCGTTCGTGAACCAGCTCTGCAACCGGCCGCGCGAGATCGGCGTCCAGGCCAACCACCGCTTCTGAACGGGCGGTTTCCGCCCAGGGCGGAGCTTCGGCTCCGCCTTGGGCCGGCGAATCGGGCGCCGCGGTCCGGGCGCCAAACGATCAGAACCCGGAATTTTCGCGTGGGAGGTGTGGAGGCGCCGCGCCGAATCGCCGCAGGCCGAAATAAAATCTGTTCCCTTGCCCTAGGGGATGGGCGATATCCGACCGTCTGGTACAACACTTTGGGATTCGGGCGACTTGAGCTTGGGTTGAGTGTGTCCTATCAGAAATAAAGTTTCCCACCCCGCGCACCCTGTCCCCCCGCGGTGTTTGCGTCGAGGTCCCTGGTTCTCTACTTGCCGCCGCCCGTTGTGAGAGGCCCCATGGCTGCTGGACCCGACCCCGAGGACTTTTCCCGGATCGACGGAATGGTCGGCGCACGCGTGCGTTTGCTGCGCGAACGCCGGAAAATGTCGCAGACCGCGCTCGGCGAAGCGATCGGGGTGAGCTTCCAGCAAGTGCAGAAGTACGAGCGCGGCGCCAACCGCATCTCCGCCTCGGCCCTGTTCCACATCGCCCGCACCCTGGGCGTGTCGCCGGCCGACTTCTTCGAAGGCCTGGCGGGCCAGGGCGAGGGCGCCATGGACTGGTCGCGGATGTCCGATCCGCAGGTCCGCGGCCTGCTCGACAACTTCAACCGCATCACCTCGTCCAAGGTGAAGGCCAAGGTCGCCGAGCTCGTCGAGCAACTGGCCGAGGACTGATCGCGGACGCGGCGCCGTCCAGGCGCCCCGCAACCGGATCGGCCGGCGAGCCGTTCAACGCGGGCATGGCTCGCGTCTCCAATCCCTGGTTCGGCATCGGCCTGGAGGCCTTCACCCTCGGCCTCGAGGCGGCGTCGGTGATCGCCCTGCGCAGCCTCCGGCTGGCCGAAGGCGGGGCGCGCGCCCAGGCCGAAGCCACGCGCATGGTCGCCGAAAAGATCCAGGCCGCCGCCGCCCTGTCGGCGATGGCCGCGACCGGCGGCCTGGGCGCCAAGCCGGCCACGGCCGCCAGCCGGACCCTGCGCCACTACGGCCGCAAGGTGAGGGCCAATCGCCGGCGGCTGTCGAAGCCCTGAAGCCCGCCAAACCTCGGGCCGGAAAAGCAGAACGCCGGCGGACGGGCCGCCGGCGTTCGCAAGTCTTTGCCGAAGTCCGTCCGGCTTAGAACGGATAGAAGCGGAAGCTGGTGAACACCATGTTCTCCTTGGCCTTGGGGGCGATGCCGACGGCATCGGCGAAGGCCTTCCGCTCGGTGTAGGAGTACTGCACCCCGACCTGGGCGCGGCCGAACGAGCCCTGGTAGAACTTCCACCAGAAGCCGCCGGTGTACTGGTCGATGGTCTTGGTCAGCGGCGAGCAGGCGCCGCCCTCGACCGAGCAGCCCGCATTGCTGCCGACCGAGGTCACGCCGACGCCGTAGCCGATCTTGGTCGTGCCGTTCAGCTGGTAGGTCTTCTGCTGCTCGTCTTCCGAACCGGCGAAGGCGTAGATGTCCCAGTCCTTGTTGGCGTGGTAGGTGCCGCCGGCCAGCCACATGGTTTCCGGGATGCCGACCAGGGCGCCGTCCGCGCGGGCGGTCACGTCGGGCAGGCCGGCCGAGCCGTAGCGGCCGATGCCGTTGCCGGCGAACACCGAGGCCTGCAGGTCGAGGTGCTTGGGGATCACGTCGTAGATCGACACCGAGCCGCCGCCGCCGCCGCCAGTGGTGGTGTTGGTGGCGTTGCCGGGGGTCACGCCGATCGCCGTCTGGGCGGCCGTGGTGTAGTTCACGCGGCTGACGAAGGTGCGGTAGATGCCGAAGCCTTCGACGTGCACCTTCTGATCGCCCAGCTTCTTCTCCCAGGCCACCTTGCCGATCACGTCCGGCGCCGGGCTCAGCGAGTAGTTGGTGCCGTTGAAGTAGCCGTTGGTCGGAGCCTGGCTGGTGGTGGCGGTGACGCCGGGGGCCACGCCGTTGACGCTGAGGGTGGTCTGCGGGTTCTCGACCGAGACGCCGATCCACCACTCCTTGTTGAAGTCCTTCACGACACGGAAGCCGGGCTGGCGGGCCCAGGCGAAGCCGGGGATGTACTGCGCGTCGATCTGCGGCGGGGTGACCTCGCTGCGCGGCGAAATGCCGTTGTTCTGCAGGGTCAGCAGCGACCAGTTCTGGCCGCCGAGGAAGTGCCAGCCCGAGTCGTTCCAGTCGACCTGGCCGTACAGCACGCGGATGCGCGGGTTGTAGGAGCTGGACTGGTTGGCGTTGGCGGTCTGGGCGGCGCCCTGGAAGTCGAACTCGCCGTAGAAGGCGGCCGAGATGCTCTTGCTCACGTCGCCCTGGGCCAGGATCGAGTAGCGGCTCTGGCGGGCGGTGAAGCGGGTCTCGCCGGTGTGGCCGGCGCGGTCGTTGGCGAAGGGGATCTTCGAGAAGCTCGACGAGATGTCGGCGGTCTCGTCGTGGTCGCGGTAGATGGAGGCCGCTTCGGCGAAGCCGCCCATCGTGATGCTGATGCCCTTGTAGTAGATCTTGTCGGTCTTGGGTTTGTTGGCGGCGACCGCGGTGTTCACCTGGGCCGGAATGGTCTGGATGATCTGCTGCTGGGCGACCTTGAGGTCGGCCGAGGCCTTTTCGGCGTCCGCGCGCGCCGAGGCGGCGTCGGCCTGGGCGGCCTTCACGTCGGCCTGGGCCTTCTGGTTGATCGAGGCCTGCTCGTCCAGCCGGTCCTTCAGCGCCTGCAGCTGCTGGCGCAGGTCGTCGACGTCCTTCTGGCTGGCGGCCGCCGGAGCCTTCCGGACGGTCTTGGCCTGCACCGGCGCTGTCGCGACGGCCGCGAGCATCACGCCGACGGCCACGCCGCCGAGAAGAGTGGATTTCGTACGCATGTCGAGCGCCCCTTTTTTCAACTTCCCCTCAGGAAGGTCGGCGCCGGAGTACGGGGTGGGGGCGACACGTGGGCGACAAATTCACGACGGTTTTGCGACGTTGCATTTCTGCACCCCGCCCTCCGCCGAAGGGCTCCGACCTCCTCCGGACACGGACGGTCGCGGGACGCCTTGTTTCGGTATGTAGCGATACCCATCCAGACGGACACCAAATACCTTGTGGAACAAGGCGCCGCGGCTCCTGGCCTTAACCCGTCAGCAAGGCGGCCGGACCAGATTTGGCGGCGTGCGTCCCCCGGCGCACGGAGCGCCCCATGGTCGATTCGGTGTCCACCAGCCCCCTGGCCCTGTTCCAAGGCCAGACCGCCCTGGCCCTGCTGTCCGGCGCGGCCGATCCCAACACGGCGATCTCCGACGCCATCCTCGGCGCCTATCAGTCGCAGTTCTCCGCCGCCGACCCCTCCAGCTTCGGCTCGGCGGTGAACCTCACGCCGCCGACCGCTCCATGGCAGTCGTCGGATGGCGTCCCGGCGGTTTCCGACGCCGTGCAGAATGCGGTGAACGGGCAGCAGATCATCGATCCGGGCTCGGCCCGGCTCGACGCCCCGGCCGGGGTCTCGACCCAGGACTACCAAAACCTGTTCGGCCTCTATCAGGGCCTGAACACGCTCTACGACCTGGCCTCCACGGCCGCCCAGGCGGGGACATCGAGCGCCGACCCGAGCCTTGCCTATCTGAAGCCGGCCCAGCTGCAGACCGCCTTCGCCTCAGGCATGAGCGAGCTGGAGAACTTCCTCTCCAACGCCCCCTTCACCGAATTCAACCTGACCGCCGGCAAGGTCCAGACCCAGGCGCAGTCCAGCGTCGGCATCCCCAACGGGACCTACCAGACCTACACTACCGGGGTGATCGCCGCAGGCGACGAGAACCAGGCCCTGACGGCGTTCCAGGGCAATGTGCAGTTCGACATCACCGTGGCCAGCAAGTACGCCACCACCACCATCACCAATCCCGACGGCTCCAAGACCACCGTCACCCAGCCGCCCAAGACCATTCCGATCGACCTGTCGGGCATGGGCTCGCAGCCCCGCACGATCGACACCGTGGTCAACTACATCAACGCCCAGCTGAAGGCGGCCAAGGTCACCACCCACTTCTCCGCCGCCAACCTGGGCTCGACGGCCACCACCACTACCCTGCCCAACGGCCAGACCTTCACCAGCAAGGGCACGACCCAGTGGGGCCTGACCGTCAATGGCTCCTCGGGCGAAGTGGTCAGCTTCTCGGCCCCCTCCACAGCCGCGGCGGTCTATGTGTCGAGCGCCACCGGCGGGACCCAGACCTATCAGCCGCCGGGGGTGGACCCGGTCACCGGCGAGGCGACGCCGGGGGGCGAAACCACCAACGCCACGGGCGAGCAGCTGATGAAGCTGCAGACTGGCCAGGACGTCGTTGGAACCGCGCCGCCGACCATCAGCAACGCCGGCTCGACCACGGGCCTGCCGCCCGGCGCCGTGTTCGCCAAGAGCCTGCCGGACGGGGTGTCGAGCGTGGCCGCCAGCGCGACCGGTTCGGACGGCTCGGTCTATCTGCTGGCCGACGCCACCGGCTCGGTGAACAGCGCGCCGGTGCAGGGCGGCCAGGGCGTGGTCCTGCTCAAGTACGACTCCTCGGGCAAGCTGCTGTCCAGCAAGGTGGTCGCCGGGCTGCAAACCGCCAGCGGCTCTTCGATCGCCGTGGGCGACGACGGCTCGGTCGCCGTCGCCGGAACCAACACCACCACCGACACCACCAATGCCGCCGGCCTGACCACCAAAGGGACGACCCAGGCCTTCGTCCAGGTCTACGACAGCACTGGCGCCCCGACCTGGAGCAAGACGGTCCCGGCCCTGGCCGGGACCTCGACGGCCACCGGCGTGGCGATCGCGGACGACGGCCAGGTCTACCTCAGCGGCCAGACCACCGGCTCGGTGGGCAACCAGATCGAGCAGGGCAGCCAGGACGAGTTCATCCAGGGCTTCGACAAGACCGGCGCCGTCACCTTCACCAAGCAGTTCGGCTCGCGCGGAACCAACACCTCCGCGGGCCTGGCCTACGATCCTTCGACCAACACCCTCTATACGGCCGGCCTGGAGGACTCCCAGACGGTGGTGCGCAGCTTCGCCCTGACCACCACCACGACCGGCACGGGCACCAAGGCCAAGACGGTCACCACCGCCGCCCCGGTCGGCACGCGCAACCTCGGCTTCGCCACCAGCCTCGCCGGCATCGGCCTGACCAACGGCCAGGTGGTGGTGGGCGGCACGGCCGGCGCGGCCACCGTCAAGTCCGGGACCGTCACCCAGGCCTACGTCGGCGTGTCGGACGGCTTCATCGCCTCGATCGCCGCCAATGCCGGCCTGACGGCCTCCGCCAGCGACACAGTCGCCTACCTCGGCCAGTCCGGCGTCACCCAGGTGGCCACCGCCCTGAGCGTGGCCGGCGGCCAGGCCTACCTGGCCGGAACCATGAAGGGCGATCCGTCGAGCCTGGCCGCGCCGAACGCGGCCGAAGGCTTCGTCAGCGGCGTGGACGCCTCGACCGGCGCCCTGTCCTTTTCGCGCAAGTTGGCCGGGGCCAATGGCCAGGATGCGCCGAGCTCGATCACCGTGGCCACCGCGGGCTCCTCGATCCTCGACCAGCTCGGCCTGCCCCAGGGCACGATCAACGGGACCACCTCCAACCTGATCACCGCCTCGACCTCGATCCAGGCCGGCCAGAGCTTCTGGGTGCGCACCTCGCCGGACGGCCCCCAGAACAAGGTGACCATCACCGCCACCGACACGCTGCAGACCCTGACCAACAAGCTGAACATCGCCCTCGGCGGCCAGGGCCAGGCCCAGGTGCTGAACCTCGGCGCCAGCAGCCAACTCGAGATCACGCCCAACGACCCGAGCTCGTTCATCGAGCTGGACTCCCAGCAGGCCTCCGACCTCAACCCGGGCGCCACGGCCTCCAGCCTGAAGACCGACGTCCTGGCCGCGCTCGGCCTGTCGTCGGGCGTGATCCGCCAGGTGCACGAGATCAACAACCTGACCGACGTGAACCAGCTGCGCGAATATGGCCTGGACCTGCCGACCAACCTCGACCTGGCCACGGCGGCCAGCGCCCAGCACGCGGCCAACGCCCTGCAGGCGGCGATGTCGGCGGTGATGTCGGCGTACCAAGACCTGGCCAGCCCGCCGACCATGGCCTCCGAGGCCCTGGCGGCGCAGCAGAACACCGGCGGCGCGGTCCCGGCCTATCTCACGAGCGAGATCGCCAACATGCAGGCCGGCCTCGCCCGCCTGACCGGCGGCGCTAGCAGCAGCTAAAGCCGCTTTACGGTCCGGCTCGGCCGTACTTTAGTCGCTCGCGAAATTCCGGCAGAGACCGGCCGACCGCGCTCAAGTAGGCGCTAGGCGGTAGCGCGAATAAGAAACTCGGAGCCCGTCATGAAAGCCATCCTGCCTCTCGCCTTCGCCCTGGCGCTGGCGCCCGTGCAGCTGGTGTGGTCCCAGTCCCCGCCTCAGTCGCCCGCCCCGGCCGCGGCAGCCGCCCCGCCGCCTTGCCTGCCAGAGGGCGGCGTCCGCTACGTGTGCAACGTGCAGGTGGTCGAGGACATGATGATCGTGCCGGGCGGCCGCTGGGTGGCCGGCTCGGCCATGACCGCGGGCGCCGGCGGCCTCTACCTGATCGACACCCGCACCCTCACCGCCCATCCGGCCAGGATCACCATGGGCAAGGCGACCGCGCCGTTCGACCGCTGCCCCGGCCCGCCGGACATGAAGACCCTGCGCACCCACGGCATCGACCTCAAGCCCGGCAAGGGGAACACCGCGACGATCTACGCCGTGGCCCACGGCGCCCGGGAGTCGATCGAGGTGTTCAAGGTCGACGCCTCCACCCGCGAGCCGAAGGTGACCTGGACCGGCTGCGTGGTGCTGCCAAAGAACGCCAGCGGCAACGCCGTAGCCGCCCTGGCCGACGGCCGCCTCGCCATCACCAAGTTCATGAACGCCGACGACAACGAGGGCATCGTCCACATCATGAGCGGCCAGGTCACCGGCACGGTCTACCTGTGGACGCCGGGCAGGGGCTTCACCGAGGCGCCGGGTACGCAGCTCTCCGGCGACAACGGCCTGCTCGCCAGCAAGGACGGCCGCTGGCTCTACGTGAACGACTTCGGCCACAAGGCGGTCTACAAGGTGCCGCTCGACCACTCCGGCGAGATCACCCGTGTCAGCACCGACTTCCGCCCGGACAACCTGCGCTGGGCGCCCGACGGCAAGATCATCGCCACCGGCCAGCTCGTCGACCTGAGCAACCGCAACGACCTGCACGGCTGGGCGGCCGTCAAGATCGACCCGCAGACGATGAAGGCCGAGCCCTACCTCAAGGTCGCCGGCTCGGCGGCCTTCGACAACGGCACCACCACCCTGGTGGTCGGCAAGGACCTCTACATCGGCACCTACCGTGGCGACCGGGTGGCCGTGATTCCCGCGCCCTAACTCCCCGGCCCGGACGGACTGGCGCATGGATTGATGCGCTGCTCGAAGAACGATGTTATTTTTCGGCTACGCTTCCAGCGGGAAGCATCCTGAACAGGAGGCCGAGATGAAGTCTGTGGCCGTTCTGTACGGCGTGGTCGCCTACGCCATCTTTTTCGTGACCTTCCTCTACGCCATCGGCTTCGTCGCCGGCCTCGGCGTGCCCAAGGACATCGACTCGGGCGCTGTGCGCGGCCTCGGCGAGACCCTGGCGGTCGACGTGCTCCTGCTCGCCTTGTTCGCCGTGCAGCACAGCCTGATGGCCCGGCCCGCCTTCAAGGCCTGGTGGACCCGGTTCGTGCCGAAGCCCGTGGAACGATCGACCTACGTCCTGTTCGCCAGCCTCTGCCTGATCCTGCTGTTCTGGCAGTGGCGGCCCCTGCCCGCGGTCGTCTGGAGCGTGAGTTCGACCCCGGCGGTCGTGGCGCTGTGGACCGTGTCCGCGCTCGGGTGGGCCACGGTGCTGACGTCGACCTTCCTGATCAACCACTTCGACCTGTTCGGCCTGAGGCAGGTCTGGGCCTACCGTCTGGGCAAGGAGGTCCCGCCGGCGGACTTCACCACGCCGCTGTTCTACAAGGCGGTGCGGCACCCGATCTATCTCGGCTTCATCCTCGCCTTCTGGGGCGCGCCGACCATGACCCAGGGCCATCTGCTGTTCGCCCTCGCGACCACCGGCTACATCCTGATCGGCATCCAGCTCGAGGAGCGGGACCTGATCAAGGCGTTCGGGGCGCGCTACGAGGCCTACCGCACCCACGCCGGCATGCTCTATCCGAAGGTGCGCGCCAGGGCGGCGCGGCATCTGCCGCACTAGGGGCTGGACCTGGGCTTGCGCTTCGGCTTGCTCGCCTGCAGGGCGCAGGCGTCGGCCAGGAGCGCGGCCAGCTCCGCCTCCTCCACGACCTCCAGCCGCACCAGCACGGCCGGATAGCCGCGATAGTGGTCGTCATCGAAATAGACGTCGGGCGCGGCCTCGATCAGCAGCTCCTTGCGCTCGATCGGGCAGCGCACCGCCAGGACGTGCGGATTGACGACGCGCGCCTTCTTGGGATGGACCCGCTCCAGATAGGCCCAGGCGAAACCCTTGCCGCCGACGGTGAACGTCAGGCTCTGGCCCTCGGTCTCGTCGATCGCGTCCGGCAGGGCGGCGGCGATGCGGCGGACGTCGGCGTGGCCCGGCATCAGGTCACCGCTCGGCCAGCTGGTCGGCCAGCAGGCGCCAGCCCTGGGGCGTGGCGCGCCACACCCGCACGTAGTAGCCGGTCTGGGGTCCGGTCGGCCCGGACCAGCGGGCCCGGCCGTAGGTGTAGCCGAAGCTTCCATCCGTCGACCGGCTGCCGCCCAGGGTGAGGGCCTCGAGGATCGGCGACGAATCCGCCACCAGGGCCAGGGCGCGGCGCTTGCCCTGGGCCACCGACCGCATCGCCCGCACCAGGATGGCCTGGTCGTCCAGCCGCGCCCCGAAGGCGTCGGCCGCGCCCCGGGGCAGGGCGGCGTTGAGCGAGCCGTCGGCCTCGCGCATGCCCTCGTCGGACGGCGGGCCGGCCGGGGACTCGGCGCTCACCACCGTCAGGGGCCGGAGCGGAGCGGCCCAGATCGCCGCCGGCATGTCGGCGCCCTGGTCCAGCACGAACTTCCAACCGCCGTCCGGCTGGCGCCGCCAGATCGTCACATAGAAGCCGCCCGAGGCCTTGCCGCCGCCGCGCAGGAGCGAAGGGCCGGCGGAGAAGGCCAGGTCGCCGGAGGCGGCGACCGCCACATATTGCGCCCGCCACAGGAGCTCGCCCGGCCAGCGCGCCCCCGCCAGGGCCGGCTGCGCCGGGGTCGGGTCGGGCAGGAACATCACCGCGTCCGGCGCGGCGTACTGGCGGAAACCCGGGGCGATGCCGGACTGCGCCACGAGTTGGGCGAAGGCCCGTTCGGCGTCGTCGATCTGCTGCGCCGCGGCGGGCGCCGACGCCTGGGCCTGGGCCGCCGCACGGACGGGAGGGGGCCCGGCCAGGCCCGGTCCGGCCAGCACCGTGGCGGCCAGCACCCCCAACGCCTTGCCGCCTGCCGATCCGCTCATGCTCATCCTTCGTCCGCGTCGATTCGAGGGGCGGGCCGGCACGCTAGCGAATCTGTGCGACAGCCGCACAGAAAGTTGGGGACCGTTGACGGTTGCGACATGGCGGGCGCTTCGGGCGAATCGGGAATCACGGTGTCCTGTGGTCGGGCAAGTTCGATCTTTACATGGAGATGACGCCGTGTCGGACGCGACGTATGTTTCGTTCGTTCCCAAGGCCAAGACTGGGAAACTCCGCCGCACGCTGCAGGCCGAGGACACCGGTGAGCTGCGCTGGCGCGAGCACAAGACCTTCTTCGGCAGCGAGTTCTATTTCTCCGGCCCGGCCCAGCTGGCCCGGCTGACCCACGAATACGTCACCCTCTGGCTGGCGTCCTCGCGCTGACGCCGGGTTGAACCGGCCGGCGGCGCCGGCGTTCCGGGGGCATGCCGCAAAGGCCAGCTCCCGAGCCGGGTTCGCCCGCCGCGATCCATGTCGTCGCCCGCGCCGAGGGCCGCGCGCGACTGTTCGAGCTGAGCTCCGGGGCCCGCGCCAAGGCCTACCGCCTGCCCGGCCACGACCAGGAGAGCTACCTCGACTTTCTATCCGAGGCCGCCGGCGACTTCGGCCTGCGCCATCCCGCCAATCGGACCATCGCCGAGCCGCCACCGCCCGGGCCGGCGCTGAGGCCCCTGCTGACCCGGCCCGTCTCGCCCAAGATCCTCTACGGCTACGGCGATCCCTGCGTGGTCCAGGCGCCGGACCCGGCGACCGGGCGGCTGGCCTGGTGGCTGACCTGCACCTCCAACGACGCCCCGGACGCCTTTCCCATCCTGAGATCGGACGACCTGACCGACTGGCGGCTGGAGGGCTTCGTCTTCCCCCGGGGGCGGACGCCGCCCTGGGCCCTGACCGGCGCCGACCGGGCCGACTTCTGGGCGCCGGAACTGCACCGGATGGGCGCGGACTGGTGGGTGGTGTTCACCGCGCGACGGCCGGACCGCGAGCTGGCCATCGGCCTCGCCAAGGGGCCTTCGCCGAAGGGGCCGTTCACCCCCATGCCCGAACCCCTGATCGGCGGCGGGGTGATCGATCCGCACTTGTTCGTCTCTGGCGACCTGAGGCTGCTCTACTGGAAGGAGGACGCCAACGGCGTCTGGCCCCGCTGGCTGGCGGCCCTGCTGGCCGGCGATCCCGATCTGGCGGACGCCCTGTTCGAGGCCGGGCCCGACCGCCGCACCGCCGCCTTCGCCGCCGCCGCCTGGCCCTTCGCCGAGGGCTGCGAGCCGATGGAGCAGTTCTTCATCCTGCAACCCCTGATCGAGGCGGTGACCGCCGACTACGCCGGCTTCGCCGCCAGGCTGGCGGACCGTGCCTGCGTACGCCCCGACGAGGCCGTGGCCCTGGGCGCGGTGATGGCGGCGCTGAAGACGCGCATCTTCGCCCAGCCGATATCGGCGGACGGCCTCAGGCTCGAGGGCGAGCCGCGCGTGGTGCTGGAGAACGACCAGCCCTGGGAGGCGCACCTGATCGAGGGCGTGTGGGTGACCGAGCACGCCGGGCGCTACTACCTGTTCTACGCCGGCAACGACTTCTCCACCGCCCACTACGGCATCGGCGCGGCGGTGGCCGACCACCCGCTGGGACCCTGGCGCAAGACCGGGCCGCTGCTGCGGTCGGGGCGCGACTGGACCGGGCCGGGCCACCCCTCGGCGGCGCCCGGGCCGGACGGCGGGCCATGGCTGTTCCTGCACGCCTTCGCGCCCCGCCGCCTGGGCTACAAGGCCTTCCGCGCCCTGCTCGGCGCACGGCTGACGTTCGGCCCGGACGGGCCGTCGCTGACCTAGCGGAACACCGCGCTCAAGCAGGCGCTAGCCGATAGCGCAATGGAAGGTTCAGTTTATGCGGACGCCGATGACGGTGGCCTGGACGGCCCAGGTCTCGACGAAGCTGCGCGACTCGGCGGGGATCAGTTCCGGCTCCGCGACGGTGGCCGTCCGAAGCTCTTCGTCGGCCTTCTGGGCGGCGGCGATTTGGGCGGACGCGTGCGCGCCCAGCGCTTCGGCGACGGTCATGTGCGGGTGCTCCCCTACTCTGTGCAAACGGGTCACGGCGGCGCGCCTCGTTACGCGCATCCGGACAACCGGGGGCCGGGCGTCAGGGTTCCACCGGCCCAGGTTCGGTATCGGGATCGTGAGCGTGCTTCATGAAGGCGATCAGGATCAGGCCGACGGCCAGGGGCGCCAGGTAGTAGAACAGGCGGAATCCGAGGAAGGCCGCGGCCAGGGAGGTGCGGTCGACCATCGGCAGAAGCTGCAGCATGGCGCTCTCGAACACCCCTGCCCCGCCGGGCACGCCCGACAGCAGCCCGGCCATGATGCTGATGATGTAGGCGCTGAGGAAGTCCGAGTAATGCGGCGCGCCCCGGCCCAGCAGCATCCAGAACACCGCCGCCCCGGCCATCAGGTCGGCGCAGCCGAAGAACACCTGGATCGCCACCAGTCCCGGCCGCGGCGGCTTGAATTCGAACTTGAACAGCCGCACCCGCTCCGGCGCCAGGGCCCCGGCGGTGGCGTAGAGCGCCAGTCCCACCCACATCAGCCCGCCCACCGCCCGGCCGACGAAGGGTTCGATCGACAGCTGGTCGTAGACCGCGTCGCGGGCGTGCATCAACAGCCCCCCCGCCAGGGTCAGCACGCCGAGGACGAAGGTCAGGGTGCCGTAGGCGGTGATCTGGGCCACCTTGCCCAGCCCCACCCCCCAGCGGCGATAGGCGTTGGCCCGGAAGGCGCCGCCGACCAGCCAGCCGAACCCCAGGGTGTTGGCCAGGGCGAAGGCGATGAAGGCGTTGCGCATGCCGGTGGGCAGCGGCACGTGGGCGTGGGCCCAGCGCAGGGCCACCTGCTCGTTGCCGGCCAGCATGCCGTAGACGGCGAAGGACAGCAGCAGCGCGCCCGCCGAGCGGCCAGGCCCCCACTGCACCATGGCGTGACGCACGGCGTTTGGATCGAGCCCGTGCAGCTCGCGCCACAGCACGAAGGCCGCCAGGATCAGGAGCGGGATCGGCAGATACCGCAGCAGCCCTTTGGACGAGATCGAAGCCATGCACCTTCCAACGCACGCCGGAACGTTCAGGCGTCAGACGAGACGCAGGGCCCGCGCCCCTTGACCTCGTGTCCTCCGCCCCGCGATCCTCCCCGCGACCGGCCCGCGCTTGTCGCACAAAGCCGGCCTTGAGGAATAGGGGGCAGCGAACCACATCCCGCGAAGCTACGAAGTGAAACACCCCGCGCCTTTTCTTCCTGAATCTTGGCGCCCGTCGGACACACCTACGCCCAAAACCTCGCCCATCTGGTAGTCCAAGTCGAATTCGGTCGGGGTTGGCATGAGGAAAACAATGCAGTCGAACAAGCTGAAGACATTGGCCAGCAGCGGTCTGGCCGTCGTCGCCATAGCGCTGTCGGGCGTGGCCATCTACACGACCCAGGCGGGGGCCCAGACGGGCGCCCGTGACTCGGGCTCGCGCGAAGCCGCCAAGCCGGTGAACACGCCCGCCCCCGCGCCGACCAGCGTGGCGCCGGCCTCGTTCGCCGACATTGTCGAGCGCGTGGCGCCGGCGGTGGTGTCGATCGATATCGAGGAGAAGGGCCCGACCCGGGCGGCCTTCCGCCGCGGCGGTCCCCGCGCCGAGGACCAGGACGACGAGGACGGCGGCGGCGGGCTGGACTCCCTGCCGCCCGAACTGCGCCGCTTCTTCGAGCAGCACGGCCGCCAGGGCCAGGGTCAAGGCCAGGGTCAGCAGGACGAGCAGCCTCAGCAGCCGGTGCGGGCCTCCGGCTCGGGCTTCTTCATCTCGCGGGACGGCTACATCGTCACCAACAACCACGTGGTCGAGAACGCCGCCACCATCACGGTGAAGACCAACGACGACCGCGAGCTGAAGGCCCGGCTGATCGGCCGCGACCCGGCCACCGACCTGGCGGTGATCAAGGTGGACGGCGGCGCGTTCCCCTATGTGAGCTTCGAGGACAAGGGCAAGCCGCGCGTCGGCGACTGGGTGATCGCCGTCGGCAACCCGTTCGGCCTCGGCGGCACCGCCACGGCCGGCATCGTCTCGGCCCTGTCGCGGCCCTCCGAAGGACCGTACGTCGACTACATGCAGATCGACGCCCCGATCAACCGCGGCAACTCCGGCGGCCCGTCGTTCGACATGAACGGCCGGGTGGTGGGCGTGAACAGCGCCATCTACACCCCCTCGGGCGGCTCGGTGGGCATCGGCTTCGACATCCCCGCCGACGTCGTGCAGAAGGTGTCCCGCACCCTGATGGACCACGGCAAGGTGGTGCGCGGCTACCTCGGCGCCACGATCCAGGGCGTCACGCCCGAGATCGCCGAGAGCCTCGGGCTGAAGGGCAAGAAGGGCGCGCTGATCGCCTCCACCACCGCCGAGGGCCCGGCCGCCCGGGCCGGCCTGCAGACCGGCGACCTGGTGACCCGCATCGACGGCCACGAGGTGGAGTCGCAGAACGACCTCACCCGCCAGGTGGCGCTGGTGGCGCCCGGCCAGGAGATGCGCCTGACGCTGTTGCGCGACGGCAAGGTGCAGCAGCTGACGGTGAAGTCCGGCGAGCGGCCCTCCGAGGAGGCCTTGGCCCGCAACGACCAGCAGGACCGCCAAGAGGGCGGCAGCCGCCGCGGCCGCTAGGCCGCGTCACACGACAAGGCTCCGGACCGCCGCACGCCCCCGCGTGCGGCGGTTCTTCGTTTCCGCGCCGGCGTCTTCCACCCTTCGCCCGATGAGGAATAGGGTTTTACGGCGTGATTCGGCGGCGATCGCGCAAGCAGGAGCGTGGGCATGTTCAGACTGGAATGCGAACTGTCGGACAGCCTGATGCGGCCGCTCCTGCAGCCGCCGCTCCTGAGCGTGGTGATCCTGACCTACCATCGCCCGAAGGAGATGGCTGAGGCGGTCGCCAGCATCGCTGACCAGATCGACGCCGGCCTGGCGCCCAAGGTCGAGATCATCATCACCGACAACGCTTCAGGCCCAGAGACCGCCGCGACCCTGAAGCAGCTCGCCGCCAGCTACGCCTGCGTCAACTACATGATCCATGCGCGCGACGAGGGAGGCCAGTTCCAGATCTATGCGGCGCCGGCCCGCGCCCGCGGCCGGTGGACCTGGGTGTTCGGCGACGACGACGCCCTGGCCGCGGGCGGACTGGAGCCGATCGTCGCGCAGCTCGAGCGCGAGCAGCCCGCCTTCCTCACCCTCAATCGGCAGGTGTGGAACCCCACCTTCGACACCCTGCTGGCCGCGTCGAAACACAGCCTGCCGGACCTGCGGTTCGATAGCCTGCTGGACCTCCTGGCTCTGTTCGGCTTCGACCAACTGAGCTTCCTCACCTCCCAGATCTACGCCAGTGACGCCGCTCTCGGCGTCGACACGGTTCCCTACATCGCGGCGGACTCGCGCTACGGGCAACTGGCCTATTATCTGGAGGCCTTCCACGATCGGCCTGCCAGCTACGCCTCCCTGGCCTCGGTGCGCCATCGCTGGGACCCGGGCGCCAGCGAAACCCACGCCCTCAACTTCCTCCACCTGGCCACCACCCTGCCAGAGCTGGTGCAGCAGGTGGTCGACAGAACCGGGCTCGCGCCGGACCTGTTCGAACGGATCGGCGGCCGCCGGCGGGGACTGGACGAGCCGCCGACTCGGCCCCTCACCTTCGTCGACAACATCATCGAGAACCTGTGGCGCTGCCTGGCGGTCGGCGTCCCTGTCGACCCGCGCCATTGGGACAGCCTGCAGCGGTCCAGCGGCCAGTGGACCCCCGACCACGCCGCTCAGCTGAAGACCGTCCGCGAGATCAGCACGAGCGTCGCCGCCGCGCTGGACCACCACCAGGCCCTGGTCGCCGAACACCGGCAGCGCGCGGCGGCCGCCTCGCACACCACGGACGAGCTTCACATGCTGGACCGGATCGCGACCGCGGCCAAGTCATTGGAAGGCGACATCAACGACGCGCGTAGAACCGCCTTCGCCATGGCCGGCCAGCTCAACGGCTAGCCCCCCGCGCGGCCCCACACCTCCGCCAGGCGCCCGTCGCGGCCGCAGCCGGTGCGGTACATCTCGTACTGAAGGGCGTGGCGCTTGGCGAAATCGCGGTGCTCCTCCTCGGCGGGGTAGAAGGCAGTCGCCGGCAGGATCTGGGTCAGCATGCGGCCGGTCTTCAAGGCCTTGGCCGCCGCCGCCCGCGATTCCTCGGCGACCTTCTGCTGCGCCGGCCCATTGACGAACACCGCCGGGCGGTAGGACGGCCCGCGGTCGCAGAACTGGCCGCCGGCGTCGGTGGGATCGACCAGCTTCCAGTAGCGGTCGAGCAGCTGACGGTAGGAGATCCTGGCCGTGTCGAACTTCACCCGCACCGACTCGTAGTGGCCGGTCTGCTCGGTGATCACGTCCGAGTAGTGGGGGTTCTTCAGCGTGCCGCCGGTGTAGCCGGACTCCACCGACACCACCCCCGGGATCGCCTTCATGTCGCTTTCCATGCACCAGAAGCAGCCGCCGGCGAGGATGGCGGTGTCCAGCTTGGCTGCGGCGGCGCGCGCCTGGGTCGCCGAGGCCAGGGGCCAGGCGAGCGCGAGGACCATCAGGACCAGGGCGGCCAGTTTGCGGAACGGGGCGGGGCGCATGACACGGTTCTCTCGCGACGACCCCGCAAGCTCAATCAGCCCGCGGCGCGGGAATCAAGGCCCCTGGCGCACCTATTCACGCAATCCCACATGGGGACCATGCCCACCCAACTCGCCCTTTTCGAGGCGCCGGTCCCGGTCGCGCCTGAAGGCTTCGCCTATCGTCCCGAGGTGATCACGCCCGCGGAGGAGCAGGCGCTCGCCGCCCGTTTCCAGACCCTGCCGTTCAAGCCCTATGAGTTCCGCGGCTACCAGGGTGCGCGCCGCACCGTCGCCTGGGGCTGGCGCTATGCCGACGACGGCAAGGCGATCGAGCAGGTCCAGCCCGTTCCCGACTTCCTCCTCGAGGTCCGCGCCAAGGCCGCCGCCTTCGCCGGGCTGCAGCCCGAGGCCCTGGCCCAGGCCATGGTGATCGACTATCCGGCCGGCGCCCCGATCGGCTGGCACCGCGACCGGCCGGCCTTCGGCCAGGTAATTGGCGTGTCGCTGCTGACGCCTGCGCCCATGCGCCTGCGGCTGGAGCGGCCGGAGGGCGGCTGGGACCGCGTCACCCAGATGCTGGCGCCGCGCTCGGCCTATCTCCTGAGCGGCGAAGCCCGCCACCGCTGGCAGCACTCGATCCCGCCGCTACAGACCCAGCGCTACTCGATCACCTTCAGGACGCTGGCGCGCCGCTGAAGCGCTCGAGCTCGACGCGCACGCGGCGGACCACCCCGTCCCAGTCGCCGATGTGCTCCTGGCGGAACAGCCGCGCGGACGGGTACCAGGGGCTGTCGTCGCGCCCGGTCATCCAGCGCCAGCAGCTGTCGTAGCGGTTCAGAATCCACACCGGCTTGCCCAGGGCGCCGGCGAGGTGGGCCGTGGAGGTGTCGACGGCGATCACCAGGTCGAGCGTCTGCACCAGGGCGGCGGTGTCGGCGAAGTCGCCCACCGCGTCCATCACCTCCAGCAGGTCCGGCCCGGCCCAGCCCTCGGCCTTGAGAGCCCTCAGCTCGCCCTCGCCCGGTTCGCCCTTCTGCAGGCTGACGAAGTCGACGTCGGCGCCGGCGAGCGGCGCCAGGCGCTGCAGGGCGATGTTGCGACGGGCGTTGACCCAGCGCAGGTTGGCCTCGTCGCGGAAGCCGCCGGACCAGACCAGTCCCACCCGCGGCCGGCGCCTGGGCCCGAGCCGCGCCTCCCACCGCGCCACCTCGGCCGGATCGGCGGCCAGGTAGGGCGTCTGGCCGGGAATGGTCTCCAGCCGGGTGCCGAAGAAGAAGGGCAGGCTCATCAGCAGCGCCTGGTAGTCCGTCGGCGGGGGCGTCTCGCTGTGCTCGATCACCTGGTCCGCGCCGGCCACGCCGCGCATCAGCCGCACCAGGGGCGCGGGGACCTCGAGCAGCACGTGGGCGCCGAGCGCCTTCACCTTCGCCACGTAACGGCAGAACTGCAGGGTGTCGCCCAGGCCCTGCTCGCCGCGCAGAAGGATGGTCTTGCCTTCCAGGGACGCCTTGCCGTCCCATAGCGGCGTCTTGGTGAAGACATAGCCGTCCGGCCCCTGCCAGCGGGCCTCGTAGAGCTCCCAGCCGCGTTCGAAACGGCCCAGCGCCAGGTGGGCGTGGGCGCCGCTGAGCTTGGCTGGACGGAAGTCGGGCGCCAGGACCAGGGCCGCCTCGATGTCGGCGCAGGCCTCTTCGAGACGGTCGAGGTCGGTCAGCACCACGCCGCGGTTGAACAGGTGGGCGCCCTCGGCCGGGTCCAGCGCGATGGCGTGGGACAGCGCCTCCAGCGCCTCGGCGTGGCGGTCCAGCAGCCGAAGGCTCGCTCCCCGGCCGGCCCAGGCCGGGGCCGAACCCGGCTCCAGCGCGATGGCCCGGTCGTATTGGGCGAGGGCCTCCTGGGTCCGCCCCGCGGCCCACAACACCGCGCCGTGATTCAGGCGCAACCTGACGTCGTCGCCCCCCAGCGACAGGGCCCGCTCGAAGCAGCCGAGCGCCTCCTCTGGCTGGCCGGCGCTCGCCAAGGCCTCGCCGCGCAGGCTCCAGATCTCCGGCACGTTCGGCGCCAGCCGCAGCGCCGCCTCAAAGCCGGCGGCCGCCTCCGCCGCGCGGCCGAGGCCGAGCAGCACATTGCCGAGGGCCATGTGCGGCATCGGATGGCCGGGGGCCAGGCGCACCGCCCGCACGCAATCCGGCAGCGCCTCCTCCAGCCGCCCGAGCTGGCCCAGCAGCATCGCCCGATTGCCCAGGGCCTCGACGAAATCGGGGTTCAGCGACAAGGCCCGGCCATAGCTCGCCAGGGCCGCCTCCGTATCGCCCCTGTCGCGCAGCGCGCTGGCCAGGTTGCCGTGGGCCGCGGGGTCGCTGGGGTCGAGCGCGATCGACCGGCGCAGACTCTGGAGGCCCGCCTCGGGAGCGCCGGTCTGCAGCTGGACGATGCCCAGCAGGTGATGGGCCAGGGCGTTGGACGGCTCGGCCCGGGCGGCCGCCGCGAACAGCTCGCCCGCCTCGGCCAGCCGGCCTTGCTGCAGCAGTCCCATCCCGCCCTGGACGCTCATGCTTTCAAGACCTTAGCCATTGATAACCCTGGAGCTTTTCGAGGCAGCGGCCGTTTTCCTGTCCACCCATCGCGAAGAGGAGCATCGCCATGCCGAGAGGCGACAAGTCCAAATACACCGACAAGCAGGAACGCAAGGCCGACCATATCGCCGAAGGCTACGAGAAGAAGGGCGTGTCGGAAAAGGAGGCCGAGCGCAGGGCCTGGGCTACCGTCAACAAGGACGACGGCGGCGGCAAGAAGGCCGGCGGCTCGGGCCGCGGCAAGGACACCCACAAGGCCCGCTCGGACTCCGCCAAGCGCGCCGCCGCCACGCGCAAGCGCAACGCCGACCACCACGCGCACTGAAGGTCCCAGCCGCGCTCAACTAGGCGCTAGCCGATAGCGCAAAGAAACTGCGCTCGAGCAGCGCGCAACGCGGTAGCGCCTAAAAAAACTCCGGCCCGCCGGCTTCACCGTTCGGCGGGCCGCTCCTATATGCGCTCTGCCGGGACGCGAAATCGAGCACGTGTCCCGGCGCTCCCCCAAATCCAGCCGGCCCGAGCGCGGGCCCGAAGAGGCCTTCCCCCATGAAGTACAAGCAGATGGGCCGGACCGGCCTCTTCGTGTCGGAGATCGCCCTCGGGACCATGACCTTCGGCGGCAACGAGGAAGCCGGCTACTGGAAAGCAATCGGCGCCCTGGCGCAGGACGAGGTCGACGCGATCGTGGACCGGGCCCTGAAGGCAGGGGTCAACTTCATCGACACCGCCGACGTCTACTCCTTCGGCGGGTCCGAGCGGCTGCTCGGCCAGGCGCTGAAGAACCTGGGCGTCAAGCGCCAGGACGTGGTGATCGCCACCAAGGTCCTGGGCGAGATGGGACCCGGCCCCAACGACCGCGGCGCCTCGCGCGGACACATCATGGACTCGGTGCAGGCCAGCCTGGAGCGGCTGCAGACCGACCATATCGACCTCTACCAGATCCACGGAACCGACGGGATCACCCCGATCGACGAGACCCTGCGGGCGCTCGACGACCTGCAGCGCCAGGGCCTGGTGCGATACTTCGGCGTGTCCAACTGGACGGCCTGGCGCATCGCCAAGGCGCTCGGCCGCAGCGAGGCCAAGGGCTGGGGCCGGTTCGAGACCCTGCAGGCCTACTATTCCATCGCCGGCCGCGACCTGGAGCGCGAGCTGGCGCCGCTCATGGACGAGGAGAAGATCGGCCTGATGGTGTGGTCGCCGCTGGCCGGCGGCCTGTTGTCCGGCAAGTACGGCCCGGGTGCCTCGACGCCCAACGACAGCCGGCGCGTGACCTTCGACTTCCCGCCGGTGGACAAGGACCGCGCCTGGAAGTGCGTCGAGGCGATGCGCCAGATCGGCGACGCCCGCGGCGTCTCGGTGGCGCGGGTGGCCCTGGCCTGGCTGCTGGCCAAGCCCCACGTGATGAGCGTGATCATCGGGGCCAAGAGCGTCCAGCAGCTCGAGGACAACCTCGCCGCCGTCGACGTTCAGCTGTCGGAGGACGAGATCGCCCGCCTTGACGACGTCAGCGCCCTGGCCGCCGAATATCCGGGCTGGATGGTCGAACGCCAGGCGCGCAACCGCATCCCCCAGCCCTTCCAGCCGAAGTAGCGCCCGCGCCGGCGGCTAGCCCGCCGCCGCCATTTCTGGCATTGGCGCAGGGATGAAGCTGTTCTCCACCTGGACCGGCGTGCTGATCGTCGTCCTGCTCGCCGTGGCCATGGCCGCGGTGGCCTTCATCCAGTACGCCCACGGGCAGAAGCCGACCGCCATCGCCAGCGTCGCGGGCCTGCTGATCGTCGCCGTGATCCTGGCGCGCCGCCTGGCGCGGCGGAAGCCTTAGGGCATGATCGCCAGAGCGTCCGCGAAGAACTCCGGCCCGCCGAAGTTGCCGGACTTCAGCGCCAGCATCATCGGCGGCCCGCCGCCCACGGTGCGCAGCACTGGAACGCCGGGCGCGATCTCCGGGCCGATGGCGAAGGCCTTCAGCCCCAGCCGGTCGACCGCCGCGCCCGAGGTCTCGCCGCCGGCCACGATCAGCCGCCGCACGCCGGCCACGACCAGGCCCTCGGCGATCTGAGCCATCGCCTGCTCGATGGCGTGACCGGCCGCCTCGCGCCCGACGCGCGCCTGCAGGGCCTGGACCTGGTCCGGCGGAGCCGTGGAGGCGATCAGAACCGGTCCTGCCTCCAGCTTCGGCAAAGCCCACGCCAGCGCCCGTCCGACCTCCTCCGGTCCGGTCGCCAGGGCGGCGGTGTCGAGCCGCAGCACCGGCATGACGCGTTCCGCCTCGGCCACCTGGGCCAGGGTCGCGGCCGAGCAGCTGCCGGACAGGCACGCCGCCTTGCCGCCCACGGGCGAGGCGTCCCAGCCCGCCCCCGCCGCCGGCGCCGCCGCGCCCTCTTCGATCAGCGCCCGCGCCAGGCCGATGCCCATGCCCGAGGCGCCCACCGTCAACGGGGTCCGCAGCGCCGCCCGGCCCATCGGCCCGAGGTCGCGGTCGAACACCGAGTCGATGATCGCCGCGCCGAACCCCTCGGCCTTCAGCGCCGCCATGCGCGCGGCGATCGCGTCCTCGCCCTGGTCGACCACCGACAGGGGCACGAGGCCGATCCGCGCATTCGACTGGCGGCCCAGCACCCGCGCGAGGTTGGCGTCGTGCATGGGGTTGAGCGGATGGTCCTTGAGCGGGCTCTCGTTCAGGGGAACGTCCCCGACGAACAGGTGGCCGAGGTAGATGGTGCGCCGTGTCTCGGGGAAGGCGGAATTGACGAGCACCAAGGGCGGATCGCCCTCCGCCTTCATCAGGGCGTCCATCACCGGGCCGATGTTGCCGCGATCGGTGGAGTCGAAGGTCGAGCAGACCTTGAACATCACGTGCCGCGCGCCACGCGCCTTCAGCCAGGCATGGGCCGGCAGCGCCATGGCCACCGCGTCCTCGGGCGCGATCGACCGGCTCTTCAGGGCCACCACCACCGCGTCGGCCTCGGGCAGGTCGAGATCGGGCGCGGGCACGCCGATGGTCTGGATGGTGCGCAGGCCCGCGCGGGTCAGCGCGTTGGCCAGGTCGGACGAGCCCGTGTAGTCGTCGCCGATGCAGCCGAGGGCCAGTCCGGACATTGGCCCGCTCATCCCGCCCGTCCGCCCGCGCCGGTGAACCAGTCGAGGCCGTCGAGGGTCTTGCCGCGCGGCCGGTATTCGCAGCCGACGAAGCCCTCGTAGCCCAGCAGGTCCAGCTCCTGGAACAGGAAGGGGTAGTTCAGCTCCTCGGTGTCCGGCTCGCCCCGGCTCGGCACGCTGGCGATCTGTACGTGGCCGACCAGGGGCAGCAGACGGCGCAGGCGGCGGGTCACGTCGCCGTGGATGATCTGGCAGTGGTAGATGTCGAACTGCAGCTTCAGGTTCGGCAGTTGCATGGCCGGAATCAGGCCGGCGGCGTTGTCCACGCTGTCGAGGAAATAGCCCGGCATGTCGATGCGGTTGATCGGCTCGATCATCAGGCCGACGCCCAGCTCGGCCAAGCGCTCCGCCACATGCATCAAGGACCGGCGGTAGGCGGCCATGGCCAGGGGATCGGCCCAGTCGGCGAGCCCCGCCATCATGTGCACGCGCGGCACGCCGGTGGCCGCGATGTAGGGCAGGGCCCGCTCCAACCCCGCCTTGACCTCGTCCAGCCGGCCGGGCAGGGCCGCCAGCCCGCGCTCGCCCGCCGCCCAGTCGCCGGGCGGCAGGTTGAACAGGGCCTGGGTCAGGCCGGCGGCCTCCAACCGCCGGGCGATCTCCTCGGGCGCATGCTCGTAGGGGAACAGGTACTCCACCGCCGTGAAGCCGGCGTCGGCGGCCGCCTGGAAGCGATCGAGGAACTCCCACTCGTTGAACAGGAAGCTGAGGTTGGCGGCGAACGCGGGCATGGCTCTGATCTCTTACGGCAGCTTGGCGCCGGACAGCTGGGCGTACACCCGCGCGAGCGAGGCGTCGTCGTCCTGGCCCATGCCGGCGCCGGACGCCGCCAGGTACATCTGCAGGGCCGCCGCCGCCAGGGGCGCGGGAAAGCGCTCGGCGCGGGCCATGTCCTGCACGATGCCCAGGTCCTTGACGAAGATATCGATGGCGCTTCTGGGCGCGTAGTCGCCCTCCAGGATGTGCGGCACGCGGTTCTCGAACATCCACGAATTGCCGGCCGAGGCGGTGATCACCTCGTAGACCTTGGCCAGGTCCAGCCCCTGCTTGGCGGCGAGCGCCATGGCCTCCGACGCGGCGGCGATGTGGACCCCGGCCAACAGCTGGTTGATCATCTTGAAGGCCGAGCCCAGGCCCGCCTCGTCGCCGAGTTCGTAGACCCTGGCCGACATGGCCTGCAGCGCCGGCCGGGCCGCGGTGAAGGCCTCCGGCGCGCCCGAGGCCATCACCGTCAGCTGACCCTCGGCCGCCCGCACCGCGCCGCCGCTGATCGGGGCGTCGAGGTAGCGTCGTCCCGAGGCCTCGAGCTGGGCGCCGAGCCGGCGGGCGATCTGCGGGTCCATGGTGGCCGAGGAGACGAACACGGCGCCCGGGGCCAGGGTCTCGCCCGCCCCTTCGCCCCCGAACAGCACCGCTTCGGTCTGGGCCGCGTTGACCACTACCGAGATCACCACCTGCGCCCCCTCGGCCGCCAGGGCCGGGGTGCGGGCGACGAGGCCGCCCTCGTCATGGAACCGCTGCAGCGGGGCGGCGGAGACGTCGCAGCCGACCACCTCGAAACCCGCCCGTCGCAGGGACTGGGCCATGCCGAAGCCCATCGATCCCAGGCCGATCACGGCCACGCGGCGCGGTGCAGACATCCCGGACTCCCCCGAAAAACCGGCTCGGTTTAGCAGCTTCGCGGCCCGGCGCGAATTGTCGTTGAAGGCTGATCAGGCATGACGCGGCAAGTCCGGTTTTCGGCTACACTGGAGGCTGGCGCGCCCCCGAGCGCCACAGGAGTACCGACGATGAAAAGGCTGAACGCCGCCGTCCTGCTTTCCGCCCTCGCCCTTGCGGCCGGGCCCGCCAGCTTCGCCCAGACCGTCTACGTCCCGCCCGGCGAAGGCCCCCGCTTCGGCGGCGAGTTCAACCTGACCGAGCTCGGTCCGGTGGCCGGCTACTGGCGTAGCGAATGCTACAACTGGCATGTCCGCTCCACGGCCCGCCGCACCGGGCCGATGGCGACGCCGGAGGTCGACGCCGCGCTCAAGCGCTTCGTCTCCGGCCTGATCGCCGACAAGCCGGTCTACGACGACCTCAGCCCGGCGATGGCCGAAGCCGTGCGCAAGAACCTGCCGACCTACTGGCCGAGCATCAACCGCATGGGCCGGGCCAGCGTGGCGCGCCGGTTCGACACCACCCAGGACGGCGACGCCCTCTACGTGCTCGACCAGGCCGGCGGCGGAACCCACTGGAACGTCACCGTCGACCGCGACGGCAAGATCGCCTCGGCCTTCATCTGCGAAGGCCAGGGGCTCTAGCTACCGATTCACCAGCCGCGCCGGCGTCAGCAGGGTGCAGATCGCGCCCACCACCAGGCCGCCGGCGATGGCGTACATGCCGACCGCGGCGCTGCCGGTGGCGTCCTTGGCGTAGCCGATGACGTAGGGGGCGACGAAGCCGGCCAGGTTGCCCACGGAATTGACCACGGCGATGCCGGCCGCCGCGCCCGCGCCAGCCAGGAAGGCGGTCGGCAGGGACCAGAACAGCGGCGCGCAGGTGATGGCCCCGGCGGCGGCCAGGCTCAGGGCCGCGATGGCGATCCCCACGTTGGGCGCGGTGGGCGCGACCACGAAGCCGACCGCGCCGATCAGAGCCGGGACCACCAGATGCCAGCGCCGCTCGCGCCGCTTGTCCGCGCTGTGGCCCAGCACGTTCATCAGCACCAGGGTGACGACGTAGGGAATGGCGCTGACCAGGCCGATGGCCGTGGCGCCCTGGACCCCGGCGCTCTTGATCAGGGTCGGCATCCAGAAGTTCAGGCCGTACTGGCCGAGAATGAAGCAGAAGTAGATCAGGCACATGAACCAGACGCGCGGGTCCTTGAAGGCGCCCATGGCGCCATGCACGCCCGCCATCTGGCTCCGGCGATCCTCGGCGATGGCCGTCTCCAGCACCCGCTTCTCGTCGGCGTCCAGCCACTTGGCGGCGGCGATGGAGTTGTCGAGGTAGAACAGGGTGGCGACGCCCACCAGCACCGCCGGCGCGGCCTCGACGATGAACATCCATTTCCAGCCGGCCACGCCGCCCAGGCCGTTCATGGCGTCCATCACCCAGCCGGACAGAGGATTGCCGAGGATCGACGACACCGGGATGGCCGACATCAGCACGGCGATCACCCGTCCCCGCCAGCGCGCCGGGAACCAGTAGGTCAGGTAGAGGATCACCCCCGGATAGAAGCCCGCCTCGGCCAGGCCCAGCACGAAGCGCAGGCCGTAGAACCCCGGCACGCTCTTCACCCAGATGAAGCCCGCCGACAGCAGGCCCCAGGTGATCATGATGCGCGCGATCCAGGCCCGGGCGCCGACCTTGTGCATGAAGATGTTGCTCGGCACCTCGAACAGGAAATAGCCGAGGAAGAAGATGCCCGAGCCCAGGCCGAACACGGTCTCGGAGAAACCCAGTTCCTGCTGCATCTGCAGCTTGGCGAAGCCGATGTTCACCCGGTCCATGTAGGAGGCCACGTAGCACAGCATCAGGAACGGCATCAGCCGCCAGAACACCTTGCGGTAGGCCCGCGCCGCGATCGGCGCGTCCTCGACGTCCAGGCCCGGTACGGCGGCGATATCGGCGGCGGCCATGGCGTCTCCTTGCACGGGCGCCCCTTGTTAGGACGGCCGCGGGATTCCGCAAACCCAATCCATCCTCTAGAAAGACGGGCATGGCCGACGAATCCCGCATCCGAGAAGAGATCTGCCGCTTCGGCCGCTCGCTGTTCGAGCGCGGCCTGACCCCCGGATCCTCGGGCAACATCTCCGTGCGGCTCGACGACGGCGGCTGGCTGGTGACGCCGACCAACGCCTCGCTGGGCTTTCTCGATCCGGCCAACCTGGCGCGGCTCGACGCCGAGCACCGGCTGATCGGCGGCGACTATCCCACCAAGGAGATCCCGCTGCACGCGGCGCTCTACGAGACCCGCGACGGCGCCCGCGCCGTTGTGCACCTGCACTCCACCCACGCGGTGGCCGTGACCATGCTGCCGGAGATCGAACCGAAGAACGCCCTGCCGCCCCTGACGCCCTACTTCCTGATGAAATGCGGCTCGGTGGCCATGCTGCCCTACTACCGCCCCGGCGACCCGGCCGTGGCCGACGCCATCCGCGGCCTCGCCGGCAAGCATTCCAGCGTGCTCCTGGCCAACCACGGCCCCGTGGTCGCCGGCGCCAGCCTCGAGGCGGCCGTCTACGCCATGGAGGAGTTGGAGGAGACCTCCCGCCTCTACCTGCTGCTGCGCGGCCTCAACCCCCGCCACCTCAGCCCGCAGCAGGTGCAGGACCTGGTGGCCCACTTCGGGCTGAGGGACCTCTAGGAACCACCTCCCCGGCGGCCCGTTGGGCCTGCATGGAACCCGTGATCCTCGTCTCCAGCCTGCTGCTGGCGGCGGCCCAGCCGGGCAGCCCGGCCGAGGACGCAGCCTCCAGCCCGCCGCCCGCCGTCGCACGGGACGCAGCGCCCGCGCGCAAGGGCGTCACGCGCAAGCCGCGCACCTCCAGCCCGCCGGGCGCCACGCCGATGCCGCCCATGCCCAACGTGGACAAGGACATCCAGCTGCCGCCCGGCAAGACGCCCGAAAAGCCCTCCTCGCCGAGCGAGCCGGCCACGCCTGCGCCCGACTCCGCCAAGCCGAAGGACGATTCCGTCAAGCCGGTGCCGCCGGCCCCCAGCAAGCCGGGCCAGCCGGGCGTGCGGCCGCTCTAAGCCCTCAGCACTCCACCGCGCCCCCGGCGCCGTCGTCCCTGGAGTCGCGGCGCTTCAGGACTTCGGTGAGGTCGGCGACCGTCTGGGTGAGCAGGGCGATCTCCTTCTCGCGCATCTCGTCGATCTTCTGGTGCAGCAGCTCGATCTCGAGCTCGGCCTTGATGTTCACCTGGTAGTCGTTCTCCACCTTCGTCCGGTCGATGTCCGCCTGCCGGTTCTGGCTCATCATGATGAAGGGCGCGGCATAGGCGGCCTGGAACGACAGGGCCAGGTTCAGGAGGATGAAGGGATAGGGGTCCCAGTGCTTCACCACCGCCAGCAGGTTCGCCACGATCCACACCGCCAGGATCGCGCTCTGGATGATGATGAAGTTCCACGAGCCCATGGTCGCCGCCACGGTGTCGGCGATCCTCTGACCCAGGGTCAGGCCCTCGGCCGGAACCGCCTTGCCGTCGTGTCGCCGCTGCAACCGCCGCATGACGCGCAGGTCGTGCAGCAGCTTCTGTTCGGTCGCCTGCAGGTCCGACATCAGACTCATGCACCCCTCCTCTGTTCGTTCACCGGAGGATGGCTGGTCCACCTTACAGCACCTTACAGCACATGAACCTGATCGGCCCGCCGGGCGCCGCCCCGATCCGGAGGCGCCCGGGCTCGAGCCCTACTTGATCTCGTTCAGGTTGACGAAGGGCGTGGCCCCGCCGGACACCTGGGGCAGCTTGCCGTCCCACTTCTCGATCGCCTTGAGGCGCAGCACCTCCGGATTGGCGCGCAACGCCGAGCCCTGGACGGACAGGGCCTCGGCCTCGCCCTGGGCCTGGGCGACGCGCTGCTGGGCCTGGGCCTTGACCGTGGCCACCTGGGCCTCGGCCGCCAGGGTGCCCTGTTCGTTGGCGATCTTCTGCTCGATCTGGCCGCGCACCTGGTCCGGCAGGCGGATGTTCGACCCCCAGTAGAGCCGCTCAACGTTGAGGCCGAAGGGCGCGAAGAAGGCGCGGGTGCGCGCCTCGGCCTTGGCGATCAGCTCGGCCTTCCTGGGCCCGGCGATCTGGTCCACCGGATAGGTGGCCGACAGCTGGGTCAGGCTGTCGCGCACCTCGTTGCGCACGGGTCCGGTGATGATGCCGTCCATGTCGGTCCGGTACTTCTGGAACAGGATCGCGGCCTTGGCCGGGTCGACCGAGAAGCTGATGCCGACGTCGGCGGCCATGGACAGGCCCTGGGCGTCCTGGAAGGTGAACTCCTCGTTGACCCCGCGCCCCTCGTGGGGACTGGCGGTCCAGGTGTAGCTCTGGGTGTAGATCGGGTATTCGAAGATTTGCTGGCCGAGGCCGGTGAAGTAGTAGCCCACGCCCAGGGTCGTGCTCTCGACCCCGGCGTTGGAGCCGAAGTTGTCGACGCGGACCCCGACGTGGCCGGGTTTGACCTGCGAGCAGGCGGAAACCATCGCCGCGGCGGCGGCGATGACGACGATGTTGCGCATGTGCGCTTCTCCTATGGCCGGCCGAAGGGCCGGACCGATGTTTGGGAGCCTGACCGGCGGATGCGCCGGAGAAAGGTGGTCAAGTCGAACGCTAACCAGATCAGGGCGACGAGGCCGAACAGCCCCACGACCGCGGCGCCGGCGAGGCCCAGGTCGGTGTGCAGGTTGAAGAGGTAGGGCACAGCGATCCGGAACACGATTACCGCGGTGAGGATCAGCAGGGCGATCCTCCCAAGCCCCAGCAGCACCCGTGTCCGGAGCTGCGCGGCGTCAATGTCGGTAGTCACGGGTTCCAATGCCTTGTGGACGACGGCCATAATATAGGGGGTCGCCGAAGCTTTGCTGTATTCCGCGAACGCCGCTCTCGAAAATGTGTTCGCAAGTGCAAAAGAGCGGGGTGCTGGCGCACCACCTGCGTGGCGAGCGACGACCTCCCCCGCTCGCGGGAGAGGTCGCGCCCGCCGTTCGCTGGGAAGGCTGGACGGCCGCCGCCCTCACCGCGTCGCCAAGTCGTCCTCGACATAGGCCCGCACGATCGCGTCGAAGTCGGGATCGGCGCTGAGGCCCAGGGCCTCGGCACGGCGGTTGTCCCAGGCCGCCGGCCAGCTGCCGACGATCGCCTCCACCGCCGGATCGCGCTCGTGGCGGATCAGGTCCACGGCGCCCTTGCCGCCCACCCGCTCCAAAGCCGCGATCATCTCGCCGACGCTGACCGACAGTCCCGGCAGGTTCAGGGCGCGGCGCTCGCCGAACGCCTCCGGCGCCAGGGCCGCGCCGGCGATCAGGCTGTCGACGGCCCGGCGCGGCGACAGCAGCCACAGCTTGAGGTCCAGCGCGACAGGGCAGACGGTCTCCACGCCGTTGAGCGGCTCGCGGATCAGGCCGCTGGCGAAGGACGAGGCGGCCTTGTTGGGCGCGCCCGGGCGCACGCTGATGGTCGGCAGGCGCAGGATGCGGCCGTCGACGAAGCCCTTGCGCGTGTAGTCGGCCAGCAGCAGTTCGCCGATCGCCTTCTGCGTCCCGTAGGACGAGCGCGGCTGCAGCGGGGTGTCGTCGCCGACCACCGGCGGCAGGGTCCCGCCGTAGACCGCCACCGAGCTGGTGAACACCACCCGCGGCGCGCGCCGGGCCCGCCGGCACAGCTCCAGCAGCCATCGCGAGGCGTCGAGATTGACGCGCATGCCGAGGTCGAAGTCGGCCTCCGCCGCCCCGCTGACCACGGCCGCCAGGTGGAACACCAGGTTCACCTGCGGCCCGACCAGTTCGCCCAGGGCTTCGGGATCCATGATGTCGGCCGCCACCGCCTGCACGCGCGGGTCGCCGAGGTCCGGGCCGGCGGCCTGGTCGACCAGCACGATGCGCCGCACCGGCTCGCCGCCGATCTGGCCGTCCCGCAGCAGGCGCCGCGCCAGCCTCTGGCCGAGGAAACCCGCGCCGCCGGTGATCAGGATGTTCATTGGGCCATACACGTCCTGAGTGGAAAGCGGCCCATCTAGCCTGCGCCGGCCGCCGCCGCCAGACCGTGACGAGGAAGGACACGGGCTCCCTGGCGAACCGCCCCGCTTCTGCACTAGAAACACGGCCATGAAGCTGTTGCTCGTCGAGGACGATCACGAGGCCGCCGCCTACCTCAGGCGCGCGCTGGAGGAGGCCGGCCACACGGTGGAGCTCGCCGAGGAGGGCCGCGAGGGGCTGCTGGCCGCGGCCGGCAATCCGTTCGACGTGATCATCCTCGACCGCATGCTGCCGGAGATGGACGGCCTGGCGATCCTGCGCACCCTGCGCGCCGCGCGGGTGCGCACCCCGGTGCTGCTGCTGACCGCGCTGGACGGCATCGACGACCGGGTCGAGGGCCTGGACGCCGGCGCCGACGACTACCTGGTCAAGCCGTTCGCCTTCGTCGAGCTGCTCGCCCGCATCCACGCCCTGGCCCGCCGCCCGCCGCCGCAGGAGGTGGTCACGGTGCTGCAGGTGGGCGACCTGCGCATGGACCTGCTCAAGCGCACCGTCACCCGGGCCAGCGTGCGCATCGAGCTGCAGCCGCGCGAGTTCCAGTTGCTCGAATTCCTGATGCGCCACGCCGGCCGGGTGGTGACCCGCACCATGCTGCTGGAAGGCATCTGGAACTTCAACTTCGAGCCCCAGACCAACATCGTCGAGACCCACATGAGCCGGCTTCGGTCCAAGATCGACCGCGGCTATCCGCGCGAGCTGATCCACACCGTGCGCGGCTCCGGCTACATGATGCATGAGCCGGCGTAGGATCATGGCCGCGACCTCGTCGCAAAACCGGCTGCCACCTTTGCGGGACGCGTTCTGATGTTGGGCGGCGGTTCGACCAGCTTCCGCCTGGCCGGGATCTACACCGCCGGCTTCTCCATCGCGGTCGCCGTGCTCGGCCTGATCGCCATGCTGTCGACCCGCGCGGCCCTGATCCAGGAGTTCGACGCGCGCCTGCGGGCCGACCAGGTCACGGTGATCGACGGCTACAACAAGTCGGGCCTTCCGGGCCTGCTGCGTGAGCTGGGCGAGGTCAGCGGCGGGCCGGGCGCCTCGCTGTTCGGCGTGCAGAGCGGGGCCGGGGCGCCGATCGAGGGGCCGTTGAAAGGCCTCGCAACGCCCGTGGGCATGTCGGAGGTCCGCACCAGCCTCATGGGCAAGCCGGAGACCCTGCGGGTCCTGACCGTGGACCTGGGCGGCCGCTACCGGCTGCTGACCGGGGACAAGGCCGGGCGCATCGAGGCGCTCAGCCGCAAGGTGCTGCTGAGTTTCGGGCTGGCCTTCGGCGGCCTCCTGCTGATCGGCATCATCGCCGGCTTCGCCCTCAGCCGCGCGGTGCAGAGGCGGCTCGACGCCATCTCCGGCGCCGCCGAGGCGATCATCGACGGCGATCTCGGCCGGCGCATCCCGGTGCAGCGCGGCGACGATGACCTGTCGCGCCTGGCCGCCACCATCAACCGCATGCTCGACCGCATCGGCGTCCTGATGGACAGCCTGCGTCAGGTGACCAGCGACATCGCCCACGACCTGCGCACGCCGCTCAGTCGCCTGCGCCAGCGGCTGGAGCGCTCGGCGCGCCAGGCCGCCAACCCCGCCGACCGCGCCGAGATCGAGGGCGCCCTGCGCGACGTCGACGCCATCCTCGCCACCTTCGCCGCGGTGCTGCGCATCTCCGAGGTCGAGGCCGGCGCCCGCCGGGCGGCCTTCCGCCCGATCGACCTGCAGGCTCTGGTCCGCGCCGTGGCCGAGGACTTCGCCCCGGCGGCGGAAGACGCCGGACATCGCCTGGAATTCCAGGCCGGCCCGTCCGCCTGGATCGAGGGCGACGCCGAGCTGCTCACCCAGATGACCGTCAACCTGGTGGAGAACGCCCTGCGCCACACGCCCAGCGGCAGCACCGTGCGCCTGTCCACGGCGGTCGAGCCGGGCGCGGCGTCCCTGGTGGTGGCCGACAATGGCCCCGGCGTGCCCGAGGCCGAGCGCGCCCGCCTGTTCGACCGCTTCTACCGGCTGGAGCGCAGCCGCTCCACGCCCGGCAGCGGCCTCGGCCTGGCCATGGTCCAGGCGGTGGCGCGCCTGCACCGCGGCGAGGCGCGCCTGTCGGACGGCATGCCCGGGCTGAAGGCGAAGGTGACGTTCCCGGTCGCTACTTCTTGAACACCGCGTCGATGCCCGCCTGGGCGCAGATCTGGTCCACCGACTGGCCGTTCTCCGGCCGTCCGCCGCCCGCGCCCACCGCGCCGATCAGCTTGCCGTCCTTCATCAGCGGGATGCCGCCGGCCACCGGGAACAGGCCGATCTTGGCGGTGGTCAGCTGGCCGACCGGAGTGGTCAGGCTCTGGGCCCGGGCCTCGGAGGGCGCGCCGGTGCGCAGCGCCGTCTCGGCCTTGAACTTGGCGGTGGTCACCCCGACCTCGCTCGCGCCCAGCGAGGCGAAATAGACCGGCTGGCCGGTGATATCGAGCACCCAGATGGCGATCGGCCACTTCTTGGCGTGAGCCATGGTCATGCAGGTGTCGACGATGTGCCTGGCCCCGTCGTAGGCGATGCTCTCCCGCGCCTCGGTGACCTGGGCGTGGGCGGCGACGCCCGACGCCGCGAGGGCCAGGGCGGCGATGGCGAGATGGCGGATGTGCATGATGTCCTCCGGGGAAATGCGGGCGGACGCTAGCAACTGGCCTGAGCCATCCACAAGCGAAAGCACTTAGCCTCGCGCGACCTCCCCCGCTCGCGGGGGAGGTCGCGCACGCCTATTGCGTCAAGGGAGGTTGGACTTCGCTTCGCTCAGTCCTTCGCGCGCTCGTAGAACGCGCCGTCCTCGGTGGTCACCACGATCCGGGTGCCGGCGGTGATGTAGGTCGGCACCATGGTGCGCAGGCCATTGTTCAGCACCGCGGGCTTGTAGGAGCCCGACGCCGTCTGGCCCTTGGTCACCGGCTCGGTCTCGACCACTTCCAGCGTCACGCGGGCGGGGAGCTCAAGGGCGATCGGGTTGCCCTCATGGGTCGACAGGTACACGGCCATGCCGTCCTGCAGATAGACCCCGAGGTTGCCGATGATGTCGTTGCGGGCGACCAGCTGCTCGTAGTTCTCGGGGTTCATGAAGTGGAACTCCTCCCCGTCCTTGTAGAGGAAGGTGTACTCGCGCTGGTCGACGATGGCGCGCTCGACCATCTCGGTGGTGCGGTAGCGCTCGGACACCTTCACTCCGTCTGAGATGCGGCGCATGTCGAGCTGGGTCACCGGCGTGCCCTTGCCGGGGTGGATGTTTTCGGCGCTGAGCACGACATAGAGCTTGCCGTCCATGTCGACGACGGCGCCCTTGCGCAGGGAACTGGCGATAACCTTCACGTTTGTGGTCCTTGGTCTCTGCGGACTGGAAGTCCGCGGATGAATCTGGTGGCGACAGCCTCAGCACGCGCACCTATACGATCAGCACGCAATTCGCTAGTCCGCCGAAACCCGCACGCTCCGTGACCCGATCGCCTCCCCCTCCAACGCCACGGTCATGGTGGCGGCCCGACGTCCACGCCGCCCGACGCCCGTTCCTCGAGGCCCGCGGCCGCGTCCGCCACGCCGTGCGCCGCTGGTTCGAGCAGCGCGCCTTCGTGGAGGTGGAGACGGCGGCCCTGCAGGTCTCGCCGGGCAACGAGGCCCATCTGCACGGCTTCGCGACGCGCCTGGAGGGGCCGGACAGGGCCGACGCCCTGCGGTTCCTGCGCACCTCGCCCGAGTTCGCCTGCAAGAGCCTGCTGGCCGGCGGGGAGCGGCGCATCTTCGAGCTCGGCAAGGCGTGGCGCAACCGCGAGCGCGGCCCCCTGCACCACCCCGAGTTCACCCTGCTGGAGTGGTACCGCGTCGAGGAGGCCTACGAGGCCCTGATGATCGACTGCGCCCAGCTCCTGGGACTGGCGGCCGAGGCGGCGGGAACGCACGTGCTGCGCTGGCGAGACCGCGAGGCCGATCCGTTCGCCGAGCCCGAGCGCCTGACCGTCGCCGAGGCCTTCACCCGGTTCGCCGCCATCGATCTTCTGGCGACCCTCTCGGCGGACGGCGAGACCGACCGCGAGGCCCTGGCGGCCGGCGCCCGGGAGGCCGGCGTGCGGGTCGCCGAGGACGACACCTGGTCGGACATCTATTCCAAGACCCTGGTGCAGCTGATCGAGCCGAACCTCGGCATGGGCCGGGCCACGGTGCTTTGCGATTATCCCATCGTCGAGGCCGCCCTGGCCCGGCCCAAGGCGGCCGATCCGCGCGTGGCCGAGCGCTTCGAGCTCTATGCCTGCGGGGTGGAGCTGGCCAACGCCTTCGGCGAGCTCACCGACCCCGTGCTCCAGCGCCGGCGCTTCGAGGCCGAGATGGCGGAAAAGGCCCGCGTCTACGGCGAGCACTATCCGATCGACGCGGCGTTCCTGGAGGCCCTCGGCCAGATGCCCGAGGCGTCCGGCGCGGCGCTGGGCTTCGACCGGTTGGTGATGCTGGCCTCGGGCGCCGAGCACATCGAGCAGGTGATCTGGTCGCCGGTCGCAAGTCCCGATGACCTCGGCCCGCACGCGCTGGATCTGCACCCGTGAGCCGGACGCTGCGCACCCCCGCCGACCTGGCCGGCGCGGGCCTGATCCCGCCCGAACACGCCCCCGTCCTCGAGCCGGTGGCCGAGCGCTACGCCGTGGCGGTGACCCCGGCCATCGCCGCGCTGATCGACGCCCGCGACCCGGCCGACCCCATCGCCCGCCAGTTCCTGCCGACCGAGGCCGAGCTCGACGCCCGGCCCGAGGAGCTGGCCGATCCCATCGGCGACGGGGCCCATAGTCCGGTCGAAGGGATCGTCCACCGCTACCCCGACCGGGTGCTGCTGAAGCTGACCCATCTGTGCGCCACCTACTGCCGCTTCTGCTTCCGCCGCGAGACGGTGGGGCCGGGCGCCGCCAAGGCGCTCGACGGGCCGGCGCTGGACGCCGCCCTGGCCTACATCGCCGGGCGGCCGGAGATCTGGGAGGTGATCCTCACCGGCGGCGATCCCCTGGTGCTGTCGCCCCGCCGGCTGCGCGAGGCCATGCAGCGCCTGGCCGCCATCGCCCACGTCAAGATCGTGCGCCTGCACTCGCGCCTGCCCGCCGTCGACCCGGCCGCTGTCACGCCCGAGCTGATCGACGCCCTCGCCTGCCCCGGCAAGGCCGTCTACGTCGCCCTTCACGCCAACCACCCGCGCGAGCTGACCGCCGAGTGCCGCGCCGCCTGCGCCCGGCTGGCGGACGCCGGCGTCCCCCTGCTGTCGCAGACCGTGCTGCTGAAAGGCGTCAACGACGACGTCGAGACCCTCGGCGCCCTGATGCGCGCCTTCGTCGAGACCCGCATCAAGCCCTACTACCTGCACCACCCCGACCTCGCCCCCGGCACGTCGCATCTGAGGGTCACGATCGAGGACGGCCAGGCCCTGATGCGCGCCCTGCGCGGCCGCTGGTCGGGCCTCTGCCAGCCCCTGTACGTCCTCGACATCCCCGGCGGCCACGGCAAGGTCCCGGTCGGTCCTGGGTACCTGGAGGGCGGCGAGGTCGAGGACCCGAACGGCGGGCGGCATCCCTATCCGCCGACCTGAACCCATCTTCATCCTTCGTTGTCGTCATCCTCGGGCTTGTCCCGAGGATGACGACCGAGGAAATGGCGGCGCTAGACCTGCGCCTCTTCCATCCTCGCCTGGAACCAGGGCTTCAGCCTCGCGATCGCCTCGCGGGTCTCGGCCGTCGACACGGCGAAGCTGAAGCGGATGAAATGGCGGCCGTGCACCGGGTCGAAGTCCACGCCCGGGGCGGTGGCCACGCTGGTGTCGCGCAGCAGCCGCTCGCAGAAGTCCAGGCTGTCGTTCGTCAGGTGGCCGATGTCGGCCCAGATGTAGAAGGCGCCGTCGGGCGGGGCGATGGAGTTGAGGCCCATGGCCGGCAGGGCGTCGAGCAGCAGCGCGCGGTTGGCGCGGTAGACCTCCACGTGGCCCTGCAGCTCAAGGGTGCAGTCCATGGCGATCAGGGCGGCGTGCTGGCTGAGCGAAGGCGGGGTGAGGAAGAAGTTGCTCATCCGCGAATAGGCGGCGTCCTTCAGGTCGTGCGGCGCCACCAGCCAGCCGAGCCGCCAGGCGACCATGCTGTAGAACTTGGAGAAGCTGTTGACGATCAGGGCCTCAGGCTCGAAGCGGAGCATGCTGACCGCCGGCTCTACGTAGCTCAGCCCGTGGTAGATCTCATCCGAAACGATGCGGATGCCGCGCTCGCGGCATACCTGGGCGATCGCCTCCAGCTCGGCCGGCGGGATCAGGGTGCCGGTCGGATTGGCCGGGCTGGCGATGATCACCCCGGCCGGCGCCGGGTCGAGCTCGGCGAGGATCCTGGCGGTCATCTGGAAGCGCTCGGCCGGGCCGCAGCCGATCTCCACCGGCGTCAGGTGCAGCGCCTTCAGGGTGTTGCGATAGGCCACATAGCCCGGCCGCGCCGTCGCCACCCGCTCGCCCGGCTTGAAGGCGCTCGACAGGGCCAGCAGCAGGGCCGGGGAGGCGCCGCAGGTCAGCACGATGCGGTCGGGCTCCACCGCCACGCCGTGGGCCTCGGCGTAGTGGCGCGCGATGCGCGCCTTCAGCGCCTCGGACGCCCAGTAGCCCATGGGATCGGAGTCCAGCACCCGGTGCGCCTCGGCGATCGCCGCGGCGGGGGCGCCGGTGGAGGGCTGGCCGAACTCCATGTGGATGATCTTCGCCCCCTCGGCCTTGAGTTGGTGCGCGAGACGGCTGAGGGCGATCGCCTGAAAGGGTTCGATATCGGCGGACATGACCTGTCGTTAGCCCCGCTCCGGCGGCCCGCCAAGCCTGCTCAATTTTTTCGGCCGCGCGATGGGGGGGCCCGGCCCGCGGCGCCGTCGTCGACAATGGAGCTGCGTCTTCCCCGTCGCAGTTCTGGTTCGTTGGGGTTGGATGTGTCGGATTCCGGGGGGATGACGGCGCATCGGGCTCCACGAATGCAGCTCAGCCGGCTGCGAGGCGGCCTGCACCGCGCCAGTGTGCAGGCCGCCTTCGTCGTCTGGAGGCGGGACTTCCCTAAATCAGGTCCATGCTGTCCAGTCGCGGTTCGGCTCGACCGGCCGCGCGAACAAGAATGACTTTGGGGAGGATTTCATGCGCATCCGCCACGCGGCCGTCCTGGCCGCCGTGCTCGCTGCGTCGGCCGTGCAGGCCAAGGCGGCCGCCAAGGCCCCGGCCTGCGACCGGCGCTGCCTGCTGCACACCCTCACCGAATACACCGAGGCGATCACCGACGACGACACCGCGCGCCTGAAGCTGTCACCCGGGCTCAGGGCCACCTTCAACGGCGTGGCGGGCAAGCTCGGCCAGGGCGAGATCTGGGCCAAGGACCGTCGCCTGCCCTACCGCCAGGCCTTCGTCGACCCGCTCACCGGCTCGGCGGTGTTCTACGGCATCGTCACCGACTCCACCCGCCCCGCCCCCGGCGCCGCCCCGCAAGCCCAGAGTCCGGCCCAAACTTCGGCCAAGTCCCCGCGCTGGTGGTTCTACGTGGCCCGGCTGAAGGTGGCCGAGGGCCGGATCACCGAGGTCGAGGAGATCGCCTACGAGAAGCCCGCGGGCGGCTTCGGCGCGGACCCGTCCAGCCAGACCCTGGCCGACCGCATCTTCGACACCGTGCTGCCGGCCGCCGAGCGCTCCACCCGCCGGCAGCTGTTCCACATCGCCGACCAGTACTTCTCGGCCGTCTCGCACCAGGTCGACTACCACGACGTGCCCTGGCACCCGGAATGCCAGCGGGTGGAGATCGGGACCTTCACCGTCAACGCGCCGGGAACGGCCGGCAGCTGTGGCGGCGAGTTCAAGACGCCCTCGGTGAAGTGGACGGTGATCAACCGCCGCTTCTACATCGCCGACGTCGAGCGCGGCGTGGTGCTGGCCGTGGGCAACTTCACCACCCCGCCCGAATATCCCAAGAACAACGGCTCGGTGGTGATGGAGGTGTTCAAGGTGCAGGACGGCATGATCCGTCACATCAGCGCCTTCTTCCGCGGCAACGGCCAGCTTCACTCCGGCTGGGGCGACTGAGGCGCACCAGGCCGAAAATGCCTCGAAATCGCCCGTTGCCTCCCGCGCGCTCGCCTGAAATAGGCTGTACACAATGGCCGACCAAGTTAGGCCCGAGCCTGTATACATATCGGGAGGAGTCCATCTCATGAAGCGTCGCGATCTACGCAGCGCCCTGCTCGCATCCGCCATCGCCAGCTTCGCCGTCCTGGGCGTCGCCATCGCCGCCGCCCCGACTCCGGCGGCGGCCCAACAGCCGCCCAAGGACCTCACCGCGATCCCGCCGGTGCCGACCGACTACACGCCCAAGAAGACTCCCTGGGGCGACTACGACTTCCGCGGCACCTGGCCGATCGAGAACCTCAACGGCGCCCACATCCTGTTCCAGCGGCCCAAGCAGTACGGCAATCGCCAGTGGGTGACGGACGAGGAGTTCCAGCGCCGCGTGGCCGCCGCCAAGCGCTCGGACGGCAACTTCGCCAACACCGGGGTCAACGCCCGCGGCACCGAGGGCTTGGCCAAGTGGGTCGAGAGCTCGCCTTTCGCCCACCGCAGCGGCATGCTGATCAGCCCCGCCGACGGCCAGCTGCCGGCCCTGACGCCCAAGGCCGAAGCGCTGTTCAAGGCGGGCCGCTCGAGCTGGACGCCGGGCCTGGAGTTCCACTGGGTCGACGACTTCGACACCTGGGACCGCTGCATCTCGCGCGGCTTCCCCGCCTCGATGTTCCCGTTCCGCTACAACAACGGCATCCGCGTCTTCCAGTCGCCCGGCTACATCGTCATCGAACTGGAGATGCTCGGCACCCGGGTGATCCCGATCACCACCGACAAGGCCGACTTCAAGTGGCCCAAGAACGTCGAGGCCTGGATGGGCGACAGCATCGCCCACTGGGAGGGCAAGACCCTGGTCATCGAGACCAGCAACATCAAGTCGGGCGACAGCGCCAGCCACGATCCCTACAAGCGCGCCGCCGCCCCGGTGAACGTGGCCACCCAGAACGCTCCGCCGTTCAACACCACCCCGACGAGCCCGCAGGCCCACACGGTCGAGCGGATCATCATGACCGGGCCCAACACCATCACCTACCAGGTCACCTACACCGACCCGGAGGTATACACCGCCCCCTGGACCGCCCGCCTCGACTGGACGCGGGACGACAGCTACCAGTTCTACGAATACGCCTGCGCCGAGGGCGACGAGCAGGTGCGCAACTACATCACCGCCTCCAAGGCCCACCTGGCGCAGATCGCCTCCGGCCAGGTCGACCCGGCCAAGGAACGCGACATGCGCGAACGCTACGCCCAGCAGTTCGACACCGACCCCGGCACGGTCACCACGCCTCCCGCCGCCCCGGGCGCGGGCGGGCGCGGCCAGAACCGCGCCGCTCCGGCGGCCCCCTCGGCCGGCGCGGCCGCGGCCCGTCCGCCGGGCTAGGTCGACCTGATCAGCAGAAAGGGGACAGGCGCGCCGCGCCTGTCCCCTTTCCTCTTGCCGTCAGGAAGGATGGGCCGCCCGCTCACATCTTGTGGTCGCGGGTGCAGACGTTCTCCTTGAGCTCCATGTTCCCGGGCACGCGCTGGAACTTGACCGTGGTCGTCCAGGGCGCGGTGTAGGTCTTGGGGTCGTCGATGGTGATGGCGTCGGTCAGGACCTTGCCGTCGCCGCCGAGGCTGAGACGCTCGGTCACCTTCATCTCGTCCGAATGGGGCAGCCCGGCCTTGTCCAGCCAGGTGCGGTGGTCGTTGTTGATGGTGTCGACCACCAGGGTCTTGCCCTCCCAATGTCCGGTGGAATCGCCCAGCCACTTGGGGTCGTCGTCCTCCACCGGGGGCTGGCCGATGTAGATCAGTCGCGTGGTGTGGTTGGCTTCCTGGATCACGTCGAGCTGGCCGTTCGCCTGCAGCAGCAGCATCGGATAGGGCGCGAACATCAGGCGCGGCACGCCGTGCGGGACGCAGCCGTCGATGGGATCGTGCACATCGCGCTTGGCGGCGCGGTCGGCGATGCGCTGGTCGTAGACCTTCTTCGCTTCCGGCCGCAGGGGCGGAACCGCGCCCTTGTCGGTCTTGATGGTCGGGACGAACGCCAGCACGCGCCACTTCCCGGTGAAATCCGGGTGGTCGGCGGCCTGGGCCGCTCCCACGGAGGCAAGGCCCAGCAGGCAAGCGGCGGCGCTGGCCGCGGCAACTGACTTCAGCATGATGTTTCTCCCCTGCCTCGGCTTATCGCGCCGTGGTCGTGCCGTCTGGCCTCGACGCGTTCCGGTTGTTTTCCTCGCACACGTACTCCGAGATCCGATGGCCGTTGTCCCAGTTGTCGATGAGACGCGCCGTCCAGGGATGGGTGTAGGCGACCGGATCGTCGAAGGTCATCATGTCCTCGAGCTGCTTGCCGCCGTCGATCTTGCGGATCCGCTCGGTGACCTGCAGCGAGTCCGAATGCGGCGTGCCGAGTTGGTCGATGACGCCCTGGCTGGAGATGCCCTTGGAATGGACCACCAGGGTGTCGCCTTCCCAGTGGCCGACCGAATAGCCGTTGAAGGTCACCGGCACCTTGGCCGGCATCTTCTGGTCCATGTGGATGTAGCGGACGTTGTGGTTGACCGCGTGCATCAGGGTGATCAGGCCCTTGGTCTGCACGATCTGCACCCCGTACGGCGCGATCATCAGGCGGGGCAGGCCGTGCGGCATGCAGTTGGTCGACGGGTCCGCGTGCGGCGTGTTGTTGATCTGGGCGTTCACGTTCGAGTCGAACTTGGCCTTGCCCCAGGCGCTGAAGGGCGGCATCACGTCGCCGACCGCCCAGGTGATCTCGCTGTCGGGGATGTCGTCGGGGGCGCCACGGCCCATGTGGGGCTTCATGTCGTGCGTGAGGTGGGCCCGGGGGGCGGCCATCCACGTGCCCTGGAGGTTGTGCGGGTCGGGGTTGGGCGGCGCCGCGGGCTGGGCCAGCGAGGCCCCTGCGCCGGTAAGCGATACGGCCATGGCCGCGACGGCTCCGCGGATAGCGGACTGATGTTTCCTGCCCATCACTCTGTCCTTTTTGGCGGACTATTGATCCCGCCAGCGACGCTGATCGCAGGTGATCTGTCAAGACAATCCGTGCGGGAGCCGACCAAGTCCCGTTCACGATCGCCAGCGCCGTGAAAAAATCCCCGGCCGTCGCCGGCCGGGGTCGAGGAGTAAACATGGGAAAGAAACAAGAAGCCGAAGGCTCCTTCCTCCACATACGGACGCGGGCGCGCCGTTCCCTCAGGGCCCCCATGCATTTTCCTGGCTGGGCCGTGATTGATCCTCGGCCCAGCGCCGCTATCTAAGGGGATCACCCGGGGGGCCCATGGCCGGCGTCATCAGCATTCGCAATCTGTCGAAGACCTACGCGTCCGGCTTCCAGGCGCTGAGGGCGGTCGACCTCGACATCCAGAAGGGCGAGATCTTCGCCCTGCTCGGGCCCAACGGGGCGGGCAAGACCACCCTGATCAGCATCATCTGCGGCCTGGTCACCCCCTCCACCGGCCAGGTGCTGGTGGACGGACACGACATCGCGTCGGCCTACCGCGCCGCGCGGGGCAAGATCGGCCTGGTGCCGCAGGAGCTGAAGACCGACGCCTTCGAGAGCGTGTGGGCCACGGTCAATTTCAGCCGCGGCCTGTTCGGCAAGCCCAAGGACCCGGCCCTGATCGAGACGCTGCTGAAGCGGCTGTCGTTGTGGGACAAGAAGGACAACAAGATCATGACCCTGTCCGGCGGCATGAAGCGCCGGGTCATGATCGCCAAGGCCCTGTCGCACGAGCCCACCGTGCTGTTCCTCGACGAGCCCACCGCGGGCGTCGACGTGGAGCTGCGCCGCGACATGTGGGAGGCCATGAGCGCGCTCAAGGAGAGCGGCGTCACCATCATCCTGACCACCCACTACATCGAGGAGGCCGAGGAGATGGCCGACCGCATCGGGGTGATCAACAAGGGCCAGCTGATGCTGGTGGAGGAGAAGGCCGAGCTGATGCGCAAGCTGGGCAAGAAGGCGCTGACCCTGCAGCTGCAGGAGCCCCTCGCCTACCTGCCCGAGGCCCTGTCGAACTATCCGCTCGAGCTGAAGGACCAGGGCTCGGAGCTGGTCTACACCTACGACACGGCGAGCGAACAGAACGCCATCGCCGGCCTGCTACGCCGCCTCGCCTCCGAGGGCATCGAGTTCAAGGACCTGCAGACCAAGCAGAGCTCGCTGGAGGAGATCTTCGTCAACCTGGTGAAGGAGCAGGCGTGATGAACTGGCGCGCTGTCAGGGCCATCTACCTGTTCGAGATGCATCGCACCTGGCGCACCCTGATGCAGAGCATCCTGGCGCCGGTGATCTCGACCTCGCTCTACTTCGTGGTGTTCGGCACCGCCATCGGCTCACGCATGACCCAGGTGCACGGCGTCGGCTACGGCTCGTTCCTGGTGCCCGGCCTGATCATGATGCAGGTGCTGACCCAGAGCGTGTCCAACGCCTCGTTCGGCATCTACTTCCCCAAGTTCACCGGCACCATCTACGAGGTGCTGTCGGCTCCGATCTCCTACTTCGAGATCGTCACCGGCTACGTGGGGGCGGCGGCGAGCAAGGCCATCATCCTCGGCCTGATCATCCTGGCCACGGCCAATCTGTTCGTGCCGGTGCACATCGCCCACCCGCTGCTGATGCTGGCGTTCCTGCTGCTGACCGCCGTCACCTTCGCCATGCTGGGCTTTTTGATCGGCATCTGGGCCGACGGCTTCGAGAAGCTGCAGATGGTGCCGCTGCTGGTGATCACGCCCCTGTCGTTCCTGGGCGGCAGCTTCTATTCGCTGAGCATGCTGCCGCCGTTCTGGCGGACGAT